>Oklahoma_p1__coassemble_4034_pt1 | contig 2926 bp, 1 predicted proteins | sample Oklahoma_p1__metabat2_low_PE_018 | metagenome-assembled genome bin Oklahoma_p1 | reverse complement strand
GATGAAGACCGACGTCGTACTGCTTCACACTTATTTCAGTCCCATTTACGTGCCTGCCATCCAGTACGACGGAGTGGGAGTGGACGTCCCCATGGAGCAGCATGTCAACATCAAGAGCATGATTGAATCGGTGAACGAGGAGCTGAATAAGTTTGTAGAAACACTGAAGAGCAAAATTTCGGCAGGGGAACTGCCCGATGTGAAATTCAGCTGCATCCTGCGCGACGGAATCCCCGAAGAAGAGATTTTAAGCTATTCTAGGGACTATAAACCCATCCTGATAGTCATGGGTACCCGAGGCAAGGGAAAGAAGGAATTAGACCTTATAGGAAGCGTTACAGCCGAGGTTATCGAGCGCAGTCGCTCGTTTGTATATGCCATTCCGGAGGATACACCGCTCAAATCCTTCAAACAGATTAAGCGTGTGGCATTTGCAACCAGCTTCGACCAGCGCGACCTGATAGCTTTCGATTCGCTGATTACTACCTTTAACTCGTATAATTTCGCCATTTCGTTCATTCATCTGGGTGCGCACGAAGAAAAGAAAGCCTGGAGCGAAATCAAGCTGGCAGGCATCAAGGAATATTTCCAGAAACAGTATCCACAGCTGGAAATTTCTTACGAAGTAGTGCCCGGAGATCATCTGCTGACACAGCTGGATGAGTATATGAAGAAAGAAAATATTGATGTATTGTGTATTACCAATTACAAGCGGAATGTATTTGCCCGGCTGTTTAATCCAAGCATTGCCAGACGAATGCTGTTCCATGCAACTACACCGATATTGATTATCAAATAGCCTGTCCATGAATCATAGATAGGATAGAAAGGGAATATACCGGCAAACAGATCGGATATTCCCTTTTTTGTTTTTGCACAATGCTACATTACTGTACAGATATACTTTTGAGAGATACGAGATTCGTAAAATAAGATAGATTAAGCATCGAAAAATAATTATATTTCAATATTTTAACATCGCAGAGTAGGGGGATTGATGTGATGGTGGGTTATATAGAAAAAACATCGACTGTAATAATTGTTTTAATAATAAAAACTCAATATATTAAACCTTATGAAAAATTCTTCATGGAAAATGCCTCTATTTATCTCGTTAATAATCATAGTATTATGTTCTTGTGAAAAAGAACAACTGCACATAGGGCAAAGGATAGTCGGGAAAACTTTCAGCACGCAGAGTTTTTCTCTAACTTTTATAAGTCATGATTCAGTTTTTTCCAAACCAAAACACTTTATATATTTTGGAGGGAAAATCAAAATATGAAATAAACAATGATACGATTGTAATAAATAGCCCTTATGGAAAAAGACTTGAAGCCGATGAAACAGTAATTGAATCAAGGAACAAATAGCATCATTAAAGTCATTTGCGGCTCAACAAAGTATTATCTTTGTTGCAGAAGAATGTTATAGGATGAGCGTTGGAAAATGCTTCTAATCGGATTAAATACACATGTAGCGGCGTGTGTAGCCAGTAATTAGATATGTTTATTCAAACAAAGTATTAAATCCGAAACTGAAATAGCGTTTTCAGATTTTGGATTTTCTGTATTCCCGTAAAAATACTCTTAAAATAACGCAAGGAAATAAATCATATAATCAATATTATGTTTAATTAGATTTTAGGGAATTATCCCTCCCTTTCATACGTCCTCTTTGGCTGATTACTTTTCTTGTTTTGTCACTTTTCAATAAATTTCTGGTTGCCTCATTGATCATACTCCAAGCTCTGATTATCTGGTAAAACTGCTAAGAGAAAAATAAACTGCTGCAATCAAGCGTTGCTCCATTTGCGCCGCTAGTTTCACAACATATCATTACTTTGATAAACATGCGGCTTGGATATGATCTGCCTTTGTCTTAAAAATAACCAATGTTTTTCTCAACAATGATAAAGTAAACAGTCAACGCAGTTACCATGAAACGAGAGCACAAAAAAAATCCGCAAGAAACAAGTTCCTGCGGATTTTTTATTTGTTTTATCCGAACATCAATTACATACCCAGTTCTTTAGTCAGGTTTTCGTAATCAGCTTTGTTCAATTTCCAGTAAATGTTTAGCAGATAGTTACCCCACAGCTGTTTTTTGTCTGGAGCTACTTCTTTAGCCTTGTTGTAGTAAGGTTCTGCTTTAGTATACAGGTCCTTGATTTTGTTTTCGTTTTCTGCATACTTAGGATCTTCCATAGCCAGAGTTGCGTTCTGTTCTACCAGTTCCTGAGCTGGGAAGAAATAGCAGTCACCCATCTTAGAGTAAGCTTCAGCAGTCAGATTACCACCCTTAGCAACTACTTTTTCCAAAGTTGCGATAGCGTTTTCGTAATCCTTGTTTTCGTACTGCAGTACACCTTTTACATACAGGTAGTATTCAGTTTCGTTTTTAGCCAGCAGAGCGTCAATTGTAGACAGCGCTTCAGCTACTTTACCTTTCTGAATGTAGTAATCCATCAGGTTACCTACGAAATAATCCTGTGAAGGGAATCTTTCGCAACCTTCCTGAATAGCAGCCAACCACTGAGTTGAGTCTGGGTTTTCACCCTTACCTGCAACTTCTGCGATGCACATCAAAGCTCTGTAACCTTCTTCTTTGTGAGTTTTACCGATAGCAGCATATTTCATTACGGCATCTTTGTCTTCCAAAGAGTTTGCAGCCAAAGCAGCGTAGCAAGCAATCAGCGGAGTCAGTGTGTCGTTCTTAACGGCTTCTTCTCCTTCGAAGATTGGGTTACTGGCAACGTCAACATACAAACCGAAGTATTTCAATGCGTTAGCATAGTTACCTGCGTTGAAAGCATCAGAACCACCGTTAGTCAACTGAGGACGCAATGTTGCCAAAGTCTTAACCATTTTCTTTCTCAGTTTTGGCTTTTTCAGCTCACCGCTTTTTACTTTAGCCTGTTCCAGTT
>Oklahoma_p1__coassemble_2623_pt1 | contig 4565 bp, 3 predicted proteins | sample Oklahoma_p1__metabat2_low_PE_018 | metagenome-assembled genome bin Oklahoma_p1 | reverse complement strand
TAGGGCATTGGCGGCTGTCGGGGATACCTTGGGTATTAAACTTAAACATAATGCTACTTAATTTTGATTAGTTACTTAAACGGATGAATATACGACTAGCAACAAAGACTGACCTGGCAGATATAATGCCGATTTTCGATAAAGCACGTACGTTTATGGCTGCGAACGGCAATAGCAAACAATGGATCAACGGATATCCGCAACAAGAACTAATAGAAAAGGAGATTGAATCGGGCCATTGTTATGTGTGTATAGACGAAACGCAAAAAGTTGTGGCAACGTTTTGTTTTATCGAAGGTCCGGACCCTACTTATACGCAGATTAAGAAAGGAAGCTGGCCCAACGACAAGCCTTATTACGTAATTCACCGCCTGGCATCGGACGGCAGTCACAAGGGAATTGCCCGATGGTGTATCAACTGGTGCTTCGCCCAGCACCCTTGTCTTCGTGCCGACACGCACGAGGATAACCATATAATGCAGCATCTGTTGGAACAAAACGGGTTCGAGCGCTGTGGAATCATTTATGTAGCCAATGAAACTCCCCGTATAGCTTATCAGAAAGATGAATAAAAAAAGAACAGGTCTGCAAACAATATCCGGTAAAGGAATGTTTGCAGACCTGTTTTAATATATCAAGACTTTTTCAAAAGCCTTTGTTCAGACTGATTATTTATTCTGAAGCTGAGCATGCATAGCAGCTGCCGCACGTCTTCCGTCACCCATCGCAAGGATAACAGTTGCACCACCTCGCACAATATCGCCACCTGCATAGATAGTAGGAATGGACGACTGCATGTTTTCGTTTACGGCAATCGTACCCTTTCTTCCCAACTCCAGTCCGTCGATAGACGAAGGAACAATCGGATTAGGAGATACACCTACGCTGACAATTGCCATATCAATATCAATTGTTTCGATTGCTCCCGGAACAGGAACCGGACTGCGACGGCCTGAAGCATCAGGTTCTCCCAATTCCATTTTCTGCAATACCACTTGTTTTACGCGTCCCTTTTCGTCAGCGATGTATTCGATTGGGTTATGCAAACTCAGGAACTCTACACCTTCTTCTTTAGCATGTTTTACTTCTTCCAGACGAGCTGGCATTTCAGCTTCCGAACGGCGATAGATAATCATGGCTTTCTCTGCACCCAGACGACGTGCCGTACGAACGGAGTCCATTGCAGTATTACCACCACCGATAACTGCTACACGCTTACCGAAAGTAACAGGTGTATCAGAGTCTTCGCTGGCAGCGTCCATCAGGTTCACACGTGTCAAATATTCGTTAGAGGACATGATGTTGATAGAGTTCTCTCCCGGAATGTTCATAAAGTTAGGCAAACCGGCTCCTGATGCTACAAATACGCCCTGATAGCCCTGCTCCTGCAATTCGTCAACACTGATTGTCTTACCAATAATACAGTCCTTCACAAAAGTTACACCCATTTTGGCCAGGTTGTCAATTTCGACATCAACAATACGGTTTGGCAAACGGAATTCTGGAATACCATACTTCAATACACCACCAATTTCATGCAATGCTTCGAAGACGGTAACATCATAGCCATATTTTGCCATATCTCCGGCAAACGACAATCCCGCAGGTCCCGAACCGACAACAGCCACTTTAATGCCATTTTTTTCTTTGATCTCAGGAACAGAGATTTGACCGCTTTCACGTTCAAAATCAGCAGCAAAACGTTCCAGATAACCGATAGCAACAGCTTCATGTCCCATTTTGAGATGAATACACTGTGACTCACACTGCTTTTCCTGAGGACAAACACGGCCACATACAGCAGGAAGTGCACTTGTTTCTTTCAAAGTACGGGCAGCTTCCAGGAATTCACCACGCTCAATGTTTTTAATAAAAGTTGGAATATTGATACCTACAGGACATCCAGTCATACATGTTGGATTGGCGCAATCCAGGCAACGCTTAGCTTCCACAAGAGCCTGTTCCTCAGTCAATCCAAGATTTACTTCCTCTTTTCTGCTATGTGAACGGTACTCAGGTTCGAGTTCATTCATTTTTACGCGGGAAATAGCAGTACGTTCCTTCGGCTTCATCGCTTTACGCAATTCTACACGCCATGCAGCATCACGTCCGTTTGGTTCCTTTTCGGCTTCACAAGTATTCGGATTTACGTCCAACTTATGAAGTTCTTCGCGTTCGATATCTTTAAACGCTCCCATACGCTTCAGCATTTCATCGAAGTCTACCTTGTGTCCGTCAAATTCAGGACCATCCACACAAACGAACTTAGTCTTGCCTCCTACAGTAATACGACAGGCACCACACATACCTGTACCATCTACCATAATCGTATTCAAAGATACATCTGTAGGAATTTCATATTTTTTCGTGAGCAAGCAGACAAACTTCATCATAATGGCAGGACCAATAGCAAAGCATTTGTCTACCTTTTCACGCTTGATAATTTCTTCAATACCTTCTGTTACCAGTCCTTTTTTACCATAAGAACCGTCGTCAGTCATAATAACTACTTCATCCGAGCTGGCACGCATTTCTTTTTCAAGGATAATCAGCTCCTTGCTTCGACCAGCCAGAACTGTAATCACACGGTTACCGGCAGCTTTCAAAGCCTGTACAATAGGCAACATCGGAGCTACTCCTACTCCACCGCCTGCACAAACTACTGTTCCGAAGTTCTCTATATGGGTAGCCTTACCCAAAGGACCTACTACATCGGTAATATAGTCACCTTCATTCAACTCGCATAGCCGTGTAGATGATAAACCTACTTCCTGTACCACCAAAGTAATTGTACCCTTTACAGGATTAGCTTCTGCTATGGTCAATGGCATGCGCTCTCCTTTATCGCTCACACGTACAATCACGAAATGACCAGCTTTGCGAGATTTTGCAATCAAAGGGGCCTCAATAACCAGTTTAAAGACCTTTTCAGAAAAATGCTCTTTCGAAATAATTTTATTCATTCTATATTACTATAAGTTAGTTATTTTTACGCTTATTCATCAAAATGATAAAAACAGCTACAAAACTAATATTAAAAAATCGATAAACAAAATCAAAAAAATACTTTTTGATACAAAGTCGTTTGATTCTATTATAAAAAAAGCCGATAAAAGGAAAATTTCGCTTTTATCGGACTGATTCTGCAAAAGAAAATAATGTTTATTTAGTACGGATTTTATAACCGTATACACCATAATATAATATAAACAAGAAGCATGGCAAACACAACCAATACGCATTTTGTGCGCCAAAAGCATCTTTCAAGGCACCAAAGACTGTCGGAATTACAGCACCACCAAACATTGCCATAATAAGCAGTGAAGAACCTGCTTTGGTGAACTTACCCAAATCGGCCATTGCTAAAGGCCAGATAGCAGGCCACATCAGTGAACATCCCAAAGCCATAAAAGAAATGAAATAAATAGATATATTCTGAGGAACCAATACAACCAACAGAGAACCTGCGATAGCCAACCAAGAACAAATTTTTAAGGCAGTAGCCTGTGAAATTACTTTCGGAATGAAGATAATTCCACAAATATAACCGATTACAATACCAATAGGAGCAATCCATGCATAGTTGGCTGCATTAGGTAATTCCAATGCATTTGCATAGTCTACCAATGTACCTAATGATACTGTTTCGACTCCTACATATAAGAATAAGGCAAGACATCCCAATAACAAATGCGAAAATTGCCAAATAGATGTTTTTCCTTCAGCATATGGACATGCAGCCGCAGCTTCATCAGAATCATCCTCACCCGCAGCCTTCACTTCGGGCAGTGGAGCCACTAAAGCCAAAATTCCAAGAATTATAAAGGCAGCAATTATTACATAAAAAGGCAACGATAAATCTTCCACGCCAATATCCTTAACATCCTTACCAATCAGCAAAGCCAAGAACAAAGGAGGAATCGGCCATGCCAATTTATTACAGATACCCATGATACTGATTCGTTTGGCAGCACTTTCGATAGGTCCTAAAATAGTAATATAAGGGTTTACAGAAGCCTGTAAATAAGTATTGGCCGCACCACTGATAAAAGCCGCAAATAAAAAGATTGAAAAACTTTTAGCATCTGCCGACCAAATAAACAAGCCAAAAGCAATTGCAAAAATAAGAAATGAAAGTGCCATCGTTTTTTTATAACCAATCGCTTTGATAGTCATTCCTGCTGGATAGCCAAAAATCAGAAAAGGAATAAACGTAGCAGCAATAATCAAGTAAGATTCCGCAGATGTAATACTCAACGAGCCTTGAAGTACAGGTACCAAAACAGAATTTATACCTAAAGCAAAACCTATGGCAAAGAACATAAGTCCTATAAAAGCCAAAGGAACCATAAAATTAGATGTTTGTTTTTCCATGATTTATCATTAATAAAAAGTTAATGTTCCATGCAAATTTATATATTTTAGTTTAGTTATTTCGTATATTTTTCCATTATTTTTTATTCTATGAAACGATTATAGCAATAGTTCGTTAAAAAATAGCCAATCCTAAACGGCTCTGGCAGTAAATAAAATGAGTTCTTTGAAAAGTTTGTCAATAACTTGCG
>Oklahoma_p1__coassemble_1807_pt1 | contig 6748 bp, 7 predicted proteins | sample Oklahoma_p1__metabat2_low_PE_018 | metagenome-assembled genome bin Oklahoma_p1 | reverse complement strand
GTTCGACAAGACTAATTTCAATGATGTCAAAGATCTAAATGATCCCCTGATTCCAGGGCTTTTTGATTAATTGTTTAACTCGTTCCATTTTAACGGGACACTAATGTTGTTACATTATTTATAATATTATGTAGTATGAAGGCATTTGTTCAAACGGACGCTGTTTATAAAGAGCCTGTCCTGACTGGAGAGATGGCTTTGCAAATGGCCCGTGAAGCTTATAGTGAAGCTTGTAAAGACGGTTTTACAATTACGGTAACGGTGGTAGACAAATCCGGTCAAGTCTTATCTGTTATCCGGCACCATCATGCTGGTGTGCATACCTTACAAGCCGGTTATAAAAAGGCATATACAGCCTGCTCTCAGAAATGTGAAACAGGTGAAATCATGCGAGGCATTAAAGAGGGAAAAATTCCAGAAGATATTCGTTCGCTCGATAGCAATTTTACAGTGATGGAGGGAGGAGTTCCTTTTGTTATTGAGGGAGTTGTGGTAGGAGGAATTGGAGTAGGAGGTGCTCATGAAAATGAAGATACAAAACTGGCTTATAAAGGTATCGCTGCTGTTTTGGATAAGTAGCTGTGGCTTGGAAAAAAGTATACATTCAAACAACAAGCTGTAGGCTGATTTTTATGATTTTGTTTTGTGTTTCCTGTATATTACATTATCTTTGAATTAATCATTAATTCTAAAAAATATTTAGCTATGATTTCTGAAAAATTACAAGCAGCAATCAACGAACAGATTGTTGCAGAAATGTGGTCATCAAATTTGTATTTGTCAATGGCCTTTTATTTGAAGAAAGAAGGTTTTGACGGTTTTGCTACCTGGATGCAGAAACAGTCTCAAGAAGAACTGCAGCATGCATACGACTTGGCTGACTATGTGATGAAGCGTGGTGGTGTAGCAAAGGTGAATAAAATAGATGCTGTGCCACAGGAGTGGGATAGTGTGCTAGCATTATTTGAACATGTATACAATCACGAATGCCATGTTTCGGCTCTGATTGATGAACTTGTGAATGTAGCTGCTGCAGAAAAAGACAAAGCTTCTCAAGATTTCTTATGGGGATATGTGCGCGAGCAGGTAGAAGAAGAAGCTACTGCTAAAGGTATTGTTGACAAGGTGCGTATTGCAGGAAAAGAAGGTCTGTTATTCCTGGACGATAAATTGGGTCAGCGTAAATAAGAATCTTCTAAAAGGTTGGCATATTTATAAAGAGGCTGTGACGGCCTCTTTATTTGTTTCTGTGCTGGCTTAAAATGATTAATGAGTATAAAATGAATTTGAAAATTTTGTTGAGTGGATTTATAATCAGTCAGTTAGGAAATGAATGTAATCTGATTTTTTATAATCGTGATTTTTTTATTCGAAAAAATTTGCAGATTCAATAAAAAGTAGTACCTTTGCAATCGCAAACAAGGATGGTTCCGTAGCTCAACTGGATAGAGCATCGCCCTTCTAAGGCGAGGGTTCTGCGTTCGAGTCGCAGCGGAATCACTGGTTGCGATAAGGATGGTTCCGTAGCTCAGCTGGATAGAGCAACAGCCTTCTAAGCTGTGGGTCCCGCGTTCGAATCGCGGCGGAATCACTTGAAAAGGAAGTTGATAACTCACTGGTAATCAGTTGTTTTCGACTTCCTTTCTTGTTTAAACCTTCACGAGTAATGATTTAAAAAAAAAGGATTAAAACCTCACTTTTGAGCGTTTTGGAGTATCTTTTGAGTATCCTTTAATTTAAATCGTTATGGCAACATTATCACTTACCATTTTTAAAGCAAAGGTCCTTAAAGACGGAAGACATAAAATTCGTATCGCAGTCCGTCATAAGCATGAAACTTCCTATATAATTACTCGTTTTATAATTGACTCAGAATCTCAGTTTAAAAACGGTCAGGTAGTCAAACGTCCTGATGCAGCTATGATGAATACCAAACTGAGAAATCTGCTCAATGAATACCAGGAGAAGCTGGATCATATTAAGCACCCAGAATTATACGACTGCAGACAGCTTAGAGAAATACTGATTAATGGGGTGCAGGAGGAAGAAATGTCAACTTTCCAGGCAATCAGTCTTGATTACGTAAAAGAGCTCGAAGAATCTGGAAGTATTGGCTATTCCAAGATGATAGAAAGAAACAACCGCTATTTTACGGAATTTGTTAAAGGGGATATTCTTCTGGCTGATATTACACCGGAATTAATCGAAGGTTATTCGCGCTTTTTACGGATAAAGAAAGGGATAGGGGAGACTACCAACAGTATGCTAATGAGGCAGACGAAAACCATCATCAATAAGGGGGTCAAAAAAAGAATCGTCAAGTATGAAGTGCATCCTTTTATTAATTTCAAGATACCAGCATCTCCGGTAAGAGAAGTAGATATTAGTTTGGAGGCATTCAATAAGATTAGGGCGGCTCAATTCAAGGAAAAGAAATACCGTATGGCTCATGATCTTTTCTGTTTGTCATTCTATTTGGGAGGCATAAACCTGATTGACTTATTGAATATTGATTTCAGAAATCGTACTGTATTGGAGTATGTAAGAAAAAAGACTGATACAACCACACAGGGTTTGAAAACTATCAGTTTTACCATCCCTGAAGAAGCGCAGGCTATTATAAAAACTTGGATAAATAGGAATACTGGTAGGCTTGACTTCGGTTACAAGTTTTCATATCCCAACTTTTCCCGATACCTTACACGTTCCCTTGCTGCCTTGGCTAAGGAATTGGGGATAACTGAAAAGGTGGTTTATTATTCGGCCCGAAAGTCATTTGCTCAGTACGCCTCAGAAATCGGTATCCCTGACGGTATAATTGACTACTGCCTTGGACACTCAGATAAATCAAAGGGGGTTATCCGATACTATACCAAAGTCCGGCAGAAACAGGCAGACATGGCTATATCTAGGGTGATAGACTATGTGAACAATCCAGAAAAATACAAAGAGTATATCGAACTTCGGTCTGATATTATGATGATGAGAGGATAAAAATAGAAATTAATTTCTATCTTTGCATTGTTCTTTTAGCTTCATGCGGCTATTAGACTTGTTTGACGACAAAAAAAGGCAGGGGAATTATCCTCTGCCTTTTGCTTTTTAAAATTTTGCCCAATCTTCGATGTTAAGTTCGAAGGAATGCTCCCAAAAATCCCCAGCTTCACAGCCAGGGACTCATCTTACGATTTCTTTAACTTATATACAAACCTACCAAAAACTATCAATATCGTTATGATAACTATACCTATCGCCCACCCACCTACATCAAGCCGGAACTGCTGCCATCTGGTCAGCTCTTTTTCGACTGGATAAGGGACTTTCACTTCCTTGCTGACCGTTACTTCTTTGGACGGCAGGTAGACCGTATCGGGCTGTGTTCGCATTTTGGCCAGTAGATTGCCAAGGCTGTCTATTACCAGTTGTGCTTGGGCATTCTTGCTGTTAGCGATATCCAGCCAGTTGAGTACAACTTTCCCATTTTCATCGCACTCAAGCAATGCGCGGATAGTTGCGCTGTCCGGAGGAAGCTGTACTTCAACCAATTTTTCTACGACCACGCTGTCAGCTTTGCTTTCTACCGGAACATACTTAACCGTCCGGCAGGAACAAATCAGAACCAGACACATGAAAGGAGACAGTGTAATACACTGGCTTACCTTATTCATTATATAGTCATACAGCTTCATGGAAGTAAATCTTTGTATTCAGTAGCAGCATCAAAGCATGGACAGGATTTAATCCATTCATGCTTTTCTACGATACTATCTCCGTCCAAGTCAGGACTGGTATCACGATGGCCAAGAACTTCTTTAATATCATACTCCTTAACTAGCTTGGCAATAAGCTCTCGCAGTGCTTTCTTCTGTGCAGGTGTACGGGTATCAGCTGCCTTGCCAGCAGCATTCAGTCCACCCACATAGCAGATACCAATACTGTGCTTGTTGTAGCTTACTCCTGAAAATCCTTTGCTGTTGCAATGGGCACCGTTGATTTGCAAGCTACGGCCAACTTCCACCGTACCGTCCAGTCTTACAATATAGTTGTACCCGATACACTGGTAACCACGTTGAACGTGCATCTGATTAATCTCTTTTCTCCCTATATCCTGTCCTGCTCTGGTTGCAGAACAATGGACTACAATCGCATCAATTTTGTTCATTTCTCTTTTCCTCCTCTTTAGTTACTTCTTCGATTATTTCTCCTGCTACGTTATACTTTTTCTTGATATAACCGACCAGCAGCCGCTTAATAGAAACCTTGTTCTTAATTCCATGTATATCACAGATATGGTCAGCAATGCTATCAAACTCAAAAATGAAAGCTAGCCCCAACCCACAAATGGAACTAATTGTATAGGAACAGATACCAACTGGCTGAAGAATTGCAATGCCTAGCATGAACCCAACAACAAGGTACGAATTATACTCAATGAACTTGCACATGGTCCGGCGGCCAGCGCGTGAGAAACGAAAATCCTCTCCACGTTTAACCACGCTGTCAATAATACCCAGAACAAAGTCGGCTACAATCATCACAACGATAAAAGCCAGCATCCAGCGAAGCTCAAAGACTACTCCCTTAATCTCTCCAATAAAGGAGTAAGCCCCAGCTACAAGAAGCTGTGGGGCTATGATGGTAATCAGATTCTGCATTAGCTAGCTATATTAAATACACTCGGACTATTTTTCTTTATGTACAATTTCCTCAAATAAAGCAACAGGTCTTCATAGCTGGTTATAAACCCCTCATTAATCAAGTCCGATACTTTCTTTTCGAGCTGCCATAATTCTCTCTGTTTTAACTCTTCCCCTTGCCTGTTACGCATCATACGTTCATGCCCATTGAAAACTATCCAGTTTAAAGCTTCTGCTATTTTTTTCATGGCTCTTGGCATAAAATCCTTATGGACGATTGTCATAACTGCTGAAGATAATTCTTTATAAGCATCACCGGCATCTTTACGATATTGGATCATTTGGTCTGCAACAAACTTCAAAACATGGTATTCAAAACGTGGACTTAAATACATGGCGAACTTTATAAATAAAATAGGATGCATCCACGTCCCGCCATTTTTCTTACCTCTTGCTGCTGATGATAGTACTTTTTTTAATTCCGTAAATTCTACGGATTTAAAATTCAATTCATTTTCAGCTATTTCAGACATTAATTTATTTAGATGGGTACTTTTCCAGAAATTGTCAAGGTCTCTTTTTTCGTCTACATTAGTTGTGTTCCACTGCTGCAATAAACTTGTAGCATTAAAATATCCATCACTTGTACGCTGTATGACTTGGAATACTCCCATAGTTCTTATCATCTCCTGATTTGTTTTCATTTTACCTCCTTTTTTAATAACTTATATGTACCAGAATTTGGTAGCACTTTTGCAAATCTACCTTATATATTTTGGGGTATTACGAAAATACGAATAGGAAAAACGAACAAAGAATAAAAGGTTTCAAAAAGACTGACACGAGCTGTCAGTACAAAAAAAATCCCTTACCCGTTTTTGCCGGATAAGGGACAAATGCCTCACACACCTGTGAAAACGAAACTACTACTTTGCAAAGTTATTAAAATCCTCGAGTAAACGAAGCAAAGAGTCTTCAGGATTAAGCTTTTCCGTATAATCCCAGAAAATTTTTGGTAGATTCCATAAAATCTACCTATTATATACTCTAAAAAGCGATAAAACGAAAAAATATTTACACTCTAGCTCGCTTTTTAATTGCCTTCAAGTCCCTAATGATAGTATCGGCCAACACCTCGGAATATATCTGTGTCGTCTTTACGGATGTATGGCCAAGTACCTTCTGCACAGTAGTAATCGGTACACCCTGATGCACCAAGATAGTCGCACATGTGTGACGTGCCGTATGGAATGTAAAATGCTTTTTTACCTTTGAATTAATACCTATATCAGCTAATATTTTATTTGTAGCAGCATTTCCTGGTAATTTGGCAAAATCCTCTACAGACGAGTATCGGTCTAGTAACTGCACAGCCTTGCCATCAAATAACAGAGCGAGCGGCAACCTGACTGTTATGTTTGTTTTTTGCATAGTAAAACATAACCAGGATGAGCGGTTAATCTGCACAACATTAGATGTATTTATCGCACGGAAATCCGAATAACGCAACCCTGTATAACAGCAGAACAGGAACGCATCAAGTACATGCTGCTGTCGCTGATCAGCCAGCTGCAGTGCCTCCAGCTTATGAAGTTCATCAGGTGTCAGAAAGGGTTTCTGTGGTTTTTCCTGTTTAATTTTGAACTTACGAAAAGGATAAGCATCGGCTGGCATATAACCATCATTGATAGCTTCGTTTATTAGTGTCCGGAGCTGGCGCAAATGTTTAGCTACTGTATTCACTCCTTTTCCCTGCTCTCTTAGCCATGTTTCGAAGTCTTTAAGCATTGTATAAGTCAGGTCTGCAAAGTCCAGTCCGGGCCGGAACTGCTCGAGCTGGCCGACTGTTGTCAGCAGATTTTCTTTTGTAGAATCCCTTTTATCTGACGAGTCTATTGCTGACCGGGCAAATGCCGGGAAAGTAATTGTAGCCGGTGCTTTCTTGTGGACAGCATCACGCAGTAGGGCGAGTGTAGGCTGTATGCCTCGCTTCCAGAATCCCAGCTCTATACTTTGCAAATGAATTATAAACTCAAACAACATAGCATTAAGATCAACAGCCTGAGGATGATTTACTACTTGTGCATAATCCTTACTCCAGTGTTCCGGTC
>Oklahoma_p1__coassemble_1238_pt1 | contig 9932 bp, 7 predicted proteins | sample Oklahoma_p1__metabat2_low_PE_018 | metagenome-assembled genome bin Oklahoma_p1 | reverse complement strand
AGCGCATGATTCATAATCATGAGGTCCCCGGTTCAATCCCGGGTCCCGCTACAAGCCAAGATGTCTAAGAAGTTTCTTCTTAGGCATTTTTTTTATGCTTAAATTTTAAGCTTTTACAATACAAAGAATGCCAGTCTATATCCGCATGAGATAAAGACTGGCATTTTTAGCTTTTATATAAAGGGAATCCTTATAACGATTTGTCTATTACATCAATTTTCTTCAAAACCAACTCCAGTTCCCCTTTCAGGCGTTCCACCTTACGGTTGATTTCATTGACCAGGCTGTTTCCCTTTTTAGAAGAAGAACTTAAGAAACCAAGGTTATTTTCGTAAGTCTGAATTTCATTCTTCAGGTTTTCGTATGTGCGCATCAGTTTTTCACGTTCCTTCATGGGGTTGTTGTTATTGCTGATAGAAGACTTGAAGCTGTTCAGTTTTCTTTCCGAAGCCGAGAGGTTCAGTTTGTCAAAAATCTTATCAACAATGCTGTGGAAACTCTTGTAAAGACGGTCTTTGTCTTTGAAAGGAACATGTCCGGTATTGTTCCACTCTTTTACCACGGCTTTTACGGTAGCAGTAACATTAGCTTCTGTTTCTTCAGCGTTGTAAATAGCTTCCAACTGCTTGATGATGTCCTGTTTCTTGGCCAGATTGTCCTGCTCTACAGAGCGTTGTGACGAAGTCGCCTTGTTCTTTTGGTCGAAGAAATAGTCACAGGCACCGATAAAACGTTTCCATACAGCATCCGAATGCTTTTTGGCAACCGGACCAATTGTTTTCCATTCCTTTTGCAACTGAGTCAGGATTTCGGCTGTTTCTTTCCAGTTGGTACTGTCTTTCAGCGCTTCGGCCTTTTCGCACAGAGCCCGTTTCTTCTCCAGGTTGCTGCTCATGTTCTCCTTAATCGTCTTGTAGAACATGGCTTTGCGTTTGAAGAACTCATCGCATGCAGCACGGAAACGTTCGAAAATCTTCACATTCATTTTCTGCGGAGCATAGCCAATGGTTTTCCATTTTGCCTGAAGCGCCAGAATTTCCTGTGTCTTGTCTTCCCAGTCGGTAAAAGTCTTGAAGTTTTCGTAGTCCATTGCTTCTACGATTTCGCAGATTACCGTTTTCTGGTCCAGATTATGCTGTTCCTTTTCCTTTATCGCTTCGAAGTGTTGCTGATGGCGACGGTTTACCACAGTAGAAGCCGCCTTGAAGCGTGCCCAAACCTTTTCGCGTAAATCTTTGGCCACCGGACCAATGTTTCTAAATTCCTGATGCAATTTCTGCAACTGATGGAAAGCAGATACCACATCGGCTTCTTCGGCCAGTTTCTCGGCAGTTTCACACAGCTTTTCCTTTAACTCCAGATTCTTCTTGAAGTCATATTCGCGGAACTCATTGTTCAACTTGATGATATCATAGAATTTCTCGGTATAAAGCTGGTAAGTTTTCCACAACTCGTTGGCTCTAGCTGCCGGAACCTGCTTGATGTCGTTCCATTTCTGCTGCAGTTCTTTGAACTCGTTGTATACGTTGTTCACGTCATCGGCACTTTCGGCCAATTTTTTCATCTGTTCCAGAACCTGCATTTTCTGCTGCAAGTTTTCTTCTTTTTCTTTTTCAGCTTCTGCAGCCTGAGCACTTCTTTTTTCTTTGATGGCACTCATCACAAACTTGAATTTACCTTCCAACTCATTAGTCGGCATAACAAAGTTTTCGGGTGTACCACCGTTTTCTATGTGAGCTTTTAAAGCTGCTTCCTGTTCTGCTTTATGGAGTTTATAAAAATTCTGTTTTAAAAAGTCTATTTCCTGTTTTTCAGCATTGCAAGCATCTTCGTTGATTTCTTCCAGACGTGCAATGATTTCTTCCTGACTTTGCTTGGGAGTAAAGGCGGGAGCTGCCGGCTGTTCTACGGCAGGTACTGAAGTTTGAGGAGTACAATCCTGACCGGCTTCAGTTAATGTGCGGTTTGTTTCATTTAAGTCCATCGTATTGATATTTAAGAGTAAACACTTACTATAATTATCACAAATTAAGAAAAAAAACTTCTATTTTCATATTTATTTGAGATTTATTTTTCATGAAAATTGACTTTTTGCTGTTTTCAGGCCCTAAATGTTGAATCAGAAGTTACAATTTTATCATCACGGGCAGAAAAAAAGAAGCGCCTGCCGATTGTTCAAACAACCTGCAGGCGCATATACGGATTCTAAAAAAAGAAATCAGGAGAGCAGAACCGTAATTCCCATATACATCATCATGCCGATGATATCGTTCGTAATGGAAATAAAGGGTCCCGTCGCAATTGCCGGGTCTATTTTACATTTTTCCAGCGTCATCGGTACCAGCGTTCCGAACAACGAAGCAAACATCACTACCGCAAAAAGACTGAGTGACACCGAGTAGCTGACGGTAGCAGCCGGTCCGAAACGGATAAAGTTATAGATATATACCAGCATGGATATAATCGTAGCATTGATAAGAGCTACCACCGATTCCTTGATAAGCTGTTTCCAGGTATTGCCCGCATCCAGTGAGCTGTTGGCAAGTCCCTGTACGACAAGTGCCGAAGACTGGGTTCCCACGTTTCCTCCCGTACCACCGATAAGCGGAATATACAAGGCCATTTCCGGGAAACGGGCAAAAAGGTTGTCAAAGTTACCTAGAATCATGGAGTTGCCGATACCGCCAATCATACCGATAAGCAGCCAGGGCAAACGTGCCGTTGTCTGTCGCCATACGTTATCGTCTGTTTCTACGTCCTGCGACAAACCCGAAGCCAACTGATAGTCTCGTTCGGCCTGTTCACGAACCTCATCCATCACGTCGTCTACCGTAATCCGTCCCACCAGTCGTCCGATACTGTCCACCACAGGCACGGCCACCAAGTCATACTTTTCGATGGTCTGCACCACCTCTTCTACAGGCGTATCCACATGCACGGAGATGGGGTCTTTTTTCATTACATGTTTAACCTTCGATACAGACGGACTGGTAATCATTCGCTTCAGCGGAAAAACCCCGCGCAGACGCTCGTCATCGTCCACCACGTAGACATAATAAATCTCGTCCATATCTTCGGCCTGCATACGCATCTCGCGCAGACACTCCGGCATACTCCAGTTCTCGTTTACGATAACCATTTCGGTACCCATGAGACCACCGGCCGTATCTTCGTCATATTTCAGCAAGTCTACGATGTCGCCTGCCTGTTCAATATCTTCGATGTGCGAAAGCACCTCTTCCTGCTTGTCTTCGTCCATTTCGCGGATAATGTCTACCGCATCATCCGTATCCATGTAATCGACAAAGCGCTTCGCAATGGTTTCCGACGGCAGGATGTCCAGGAACTTCTTACGGGCATCCTCGTCCATTTCAATCAGCACATCGGCAGCCTTTTCGTTGTCGAGGAGCAGGTAAATGGAACGCGCGTCTTCGGCATCCAGTTCATCACAGAGTTCTGCGATGTCGGCCGGGTGGAGTTCATTCAAAATACCCTTCAGCTGTTCGGAGTCTTTTTTCTCGATCAGCTCTATAACGTTTTTAATTTCATCGTTATTCATCTTCCTCAGCTTTTAACGTGTTAATGCTAAAAATCTTTTTTAAACACCTTGTTCCTAGCTCAAGGCCTGCTGCACCCGGTTGGTCAGGTCGATAAACTCCTGCACGGAAAGCTGTTCCGGCCGTTTGTTGAATATCGGGTCACTGCTCAGCGGGTTGTCTTTGCCCAATATCGGCGATATGGAGTTACGCAGCGTTTTCCGTCGCTGGTTGAAAGTCGTCTTTACAATCTGTTTGAAAAGCTTCTCGTCGCATCCCAGCTCCGAGGTTTCGTTGCGCGTCATCCGGATGACGGCACTTTTCACCTTAGGCGGCGGGTTGAACACATGCTCGTGCACCGTGAAAAGATACTCCACATGATACCAAGCCTGTATCAGCACACTCAGTATACCATACGTCTTGCTTCCCGGACCGGCGGCAATACGCTCGGCCACCTCCTTCTGAATCATTCCCGTACAGCAGGGGATAAGGTCCTTATAGTCGAGCATCTTGAAAAAAATCTGGCTCGAAATGTTGTAGGGATAGTTTCCGGTAAGAACAAAAGGTTGTCCGCCGAACAGCTGGGATAAATCCATTTTCAGGAAATCCTGTTCGATAATATTTTCGCCCATGATGGAAAAGTTCTCCCGCAGAAAAGCGACAGATTCGAAATCCAGTTCGACAACCTTAACCGGTCTTTCTTTTTTTAGAAGAAACTGGGTGAGGACTCCCATTCCGGGGCCCACTTCCAATATAGGCAGACTGGGGCATGCGTCAACCGTGTCTGCGATGTCTTGGGCTACCTGCAAATCTTTAAGAAAGTGCTGTCCCAGAAATTTTTTCGGCTTTACAAGTTTCATCCTTAAATTATTATAACGATTTGAATTGTTTTTTCTTTTAAGCTGCATATCTTTGCAACGTGCAAAGGTAAGCATTATAATTTATAAATTTAGTGGTTTTGGAACGAACTGAAAGAAAAAAAATAGTAAAAAACTGTGCTCAGTTTTTGTTGCCGATTATTTTAGGTACTGTCATTTTGTTATGGACGTATCATGGTTTTGACTTTTCGGCTGCCCTTCAGGTCTTTGAGTCGGGCTTTAATTATACCTGGATGCTGGTATCACTTCTTTTTGGCGTATTGGGACATGTATTCAGGGGCTGGCGGTGGAATCTTTCGCTGGAACCTTTGGGCGAAAACCCCAAGCGCTCCAACAGCGTCTATGCCATCTTCGTATCCTATGCGGCCAATTTGCTGCTTCCCCGTCTGGGAGAAGTTTCACGCTGCGGCATTCTGGCCAAATACGATGGCGTTTCGTTTTCCAAGTCACTGGGTACCGTAGTGGCCGAGCGGCTGATTGATATGCTGTGCGTGGGGCTACTTACAGGGGTTACCCTCCTGATGCAGCTGGGCATATTCACTTCTTTCTTCGAGCGGACCGGCACCAATGTAGCTTCGCTCACCGGACTGTTTTCGTCTACCAATTTCTATATAACCCTGCTTTGCATTGCGGCAGCGATTATCCTGTTGGTTTATTTGCTGCGCCATCTGTCGTTTTTTACAAAGATAAAAGATACGCTGAACAATATCTGGCTGGGTGTTTCATCGCTGCGCCGTGTCAAGCATAAAGGCTGGTTTCTTTTTTACACACTGGCCATCTGGGTATGCTACTTTTTTCACTTCTATCTTTGCTTCTATTGCTTCCACTTTACGGCCTCACTGGGATGGAGTGCCGGACTCGTTCTGTTTGTAGCGGGCACCATTGCGGTGATTGTTCCCACTCCCAACGGAGCCGGTCCGTGGCATTTTGCCATCATCACCATGATGATGATGTACGGCATAAGTAAGGAAGAGGCAGGAATATTTGCGCTGTTAGTGCATGGAATTCAAAGTTTTCTATTAATTTTGTTGGGAGTATATGGATTAGTGGCATTGCCTCTTACTAACAAAAAATAAAAACGATTATGAGTGAAATTTTATCTTTGGCCCCACAGAATGTGTGGAAGCATTTTTATGCATTGACTCAGGTTCCTCGTCCTTCCGGACACTTGGAAAAAATTCAGGCTTTCCTGTTAGAATTCGGAAAATCTGCAGGTGTGGAAACTTTTCAGGATGAGGCCGGCAATATAATCTATCGCAAACCGGCTACTGCAGGCATGGAAAACCGTAAGACCGTTATTCTGCAGGCGCACATGGATATGGTTCCCCAGAAAAATAAAGAGACAGAACACGATTTCGTGAACGACCCTATCCAGCCGTACATCGACGGTGAATGGGTGAAGGCAAAAGGCACTACATTGGGCTCGGACAACGGTATGGGTGTGGCAGCCATCATGGCCGTTATGGAAGACAAGACCTTGGTACACGGTCCGCTGGTAGCCTTGATTACTTCGGACGAAGAAACCGGAATGTACGGTGCATTCGGTCTGAAACCGGGAACTATCGAAGGAGACATCCTTTTGAATCTTGACTCGGAAGACGAAGGCGAACTTTACATCGGTTGTGCCGGTGGCGAAGACCTTACAGCTACACTGGAATACAAGGAAGAAGAAACAGACCCCGAAGACGTTGCCCTGAAAGTAACCCTGAAAGGATTGCGCGGCGGACACTCGGGTATCCAGATTGGCTGGGGACATGCCAATGCCAACAAGCTGATGGCACGTTTCATGAATCAGGTGATTGCTTACGACGAAGCCTGCCTGGTATCTTGGGAAGGTGGAAACATGCGCAATGCCATTCCGCGCGAATGTGAAGTCGTAATTACAGTTCCGGCTTCCGAAGTAGACGATGTCCTGGAATTTGTTCAGGAATGCGAGCAGACCTGGAAAGAAGAATTTGCTACCATCGAAGACGGTTTGAGCTTCAAGGCAGAACGTGTAGATTTGCCTAAGATGATGGTGCCGGAAGAAATCCGCGACAATCTGGTAGACGCTATCTATGCATGCCCGAACGGTGTAGAACGTTTCATACCTACTATCCCTGATACAGTAGAAACTTCTTCCAACCTGGCAATTGTAGACATCGCAAATGGCAAGGCAGCTGTGAAAGTGCTTACCCGCAGCTCACGCGACTCGATGAAAGATTACCGCAATACAGCCATCGAAAGCTGCTTCTCAATGGCAGGAATGCAGGTAGTACGTTCAGGTTCATATTCAGGATGGGAACCTAATGTAAACTCTCCGATTCTGCATGCCATGAAAGAGTCTTATAAAGCTCGGTTTGGCAAGGAACCTGCAGTGAAAGTTATTCACGCCGGTCTGGAATGCGGTATCATCGGAGCTGCTGTACCGGGTTTGGATATGATTTCTTTCGGACCTACTTTGCAGTGTCCTCACACTCCGGAAGAAAGATGTCTGATACCGACAGTTGCTAAATTCTATGACTTCCTGACTGCAACTTTGGCCAATACTCCTGTAAAGGAATAAACGGCTGGCCTGCCTGCAGGAACCGATAAACGTTTCGAAGAGGGTTGTTCCATGAAAGTGGAGCAGCCCTTTTTTGTTGGTTTGTCTGTAAGTTGTTTTTCAGTACTTTATTGCTTTATCATTGCAATGATAAACATTGGTTATTGTTAAGACGTAACTTTTGCATTGCAATGCTAAAGGTTTTTCTTTTTTGTGATAAAGTGAGTTTATACTGTCACACTTATACGACTAAATGTAATTATAGAACGCTTTAGACCAACCAAAAACAATAGTGAAGGAAAATTCTATGAATATTCACAATTATATTAAGTGTAGAATTTATACATTTTGTAATTTTGCTCCCAAAGAACCAATATCATGCGAACAAGAACACATATAATTATTACAATCTGCAGCATTTTAATGACTGTAGGATGCAGCCAGAATTATAAAGTAAAAAAGCAAACGACAGAACTTCCAAAAGCGGAGGAGGTGATGTTTGACCATCCGGACAGTGCGTTGCACATACTGGAGGCCATGCCGATGCCGTCAGCACGTAAGGATAAAGAGAATCATGCGCTTTGGTGCCTGCTGACCTCACAGGCTAAGGTGAAGCTGGCAATGAAGATTCCTTCAGATTCGCTTATGAAGATAGCATACGATTATTACAAGTCCACAGATAATGCCCGAAGAAAAGCAATGTCAGCTCTTTACATGGGTGATATAAACTATGAACTTGGTAATATAGAAGAAGCAATGAAATATTATCTGGAGGGTAAATCAGAAGTAAAGAAAACAAAAGATTATAAGACCGGATATCTTATAATGTCTTCTTTAGGAAAACTATATTTGTATCGTAAACTCAACGTGTACGCGCTAGATGCATGTACTGAAGCATACGATTATGCAGTGAAGGATTCCAATAAGCGGTATCAGATGGGGGCATTACAATATTTGGCCAGATGCTATTGTATCTTAAATGAACTCCCCAAAGCAATTGAAACCTATCATAAATGTAGCAATATAGCCGTTGAATTAGGATTTAATAATAAAGCCTATTATTATGACATCCAGACGGAAATAGCTCTTGTATATAAAAACAGTTCACAGTTCTTGAAATCATTGGAAATCCTGAAATCCTTTCCTATGAAGTTCCAGTCATCATCACTGATTGGAAAAAATTATTTCTATCTCAAGCAATATGACTCAGCCTACTTCTATCTTAATAAAGCATTGCACACTGATAATATCTATACAAAAGCTTCCGTATATGAGATCTTGTACAAATTAGGGAATCAGCCCCAATACCATAAATATTTGACAAGCTATTGTGATTCATTGCTATTCTATAACGACTCTATAATAACCCTTAACAAGAGCAAGGAGATTATAGCATACAAGGAAAAATATGACAATGAAAAATTGACTAACGATAAACAGAGGCTGGAGCTGGAAAAAGCCTATATCTTCAACTGGCTGATGATTGCTGTAGTTATTGTGTTATTATTAACCGTATCATTTGTTTTCTTCTATTTTCACAAGAAAGTGGCTATACATAGAAAAGAAGAGGAAATCGCTCAACTTGCTATTTCATTGCATCAAAAGGAACTTGAGGTTGATAAGAATGAATCTTATATTGAAGGACTTCAACAACAATTCGATGAAAGCAGCAAAAAAGAAGATTTTTACATAGAGCAGCTGGAAGCACTTGAATCTTTGAAAGAGGAAAACAAAAAGTTATGTTCGGAGAAAATGAATCTGCAAAAAAAGATAGCTTCCTATTCTGTAGAAGAATACGAACTTTCAAATATAAAACTCTTATCTGACAGACTTTATAGACTTGAAAAGCGTGAAAATGAACTATGCACATTATTACTGGAACAGATTCCGTTATTGAATAAACTCCATTCAAATCCTACATACTTGAAGGATAAAGAATTGAAGGATATTATAAGGATTACCGATGATATATTTCAAGATTTCACACATAGGTTGTTGTCTGACGTTCCCTTACTAAATGAGAATGAACTTATACTATGTTGTCTGATCAAACTACGTTTTTCCATACCAGAAATTTCATTGTTCCTTAATATAGCTTCTACATCTGTTTCTAGGAGAAAACTGCGTGTGAAAAACAAAATATACTCAGTCATACCAAATATGAAGGCTGAAAAGAGCTTTGATATTTGGCTTTGGCAGTATTAGAGTCATATCTTGTCTATACTCTATTTTCTTTTACAATCGTAATCATTTGAATATCAGGTGCTTGTTTTTATAAAATTAAATATTTTGTCTATACGAAATCTATTTAAAAGGTAATAATAAAATAGTTTTTATCGCTAAATTTGTAATAATAGAAACTAAAAAAATATTGTTATAAAAAAAGCGTTAATGTTTGTACTTTTCTGTTACTTCTGTAATGTAAATGTTTTTTCTATTGAAGAAATTTATAGTTGGGTAGGAGATTGGAAATCTAATCAACCGGAGATTAAAAGCTTATTTTCCGATATACCTTTCCACTCTGAATATTTAGAAGGTGAAATTAAAATATATAATAAACAACCAGACAGACCTGTTACTTATGAAGTTTTAGATGATGATGGCGACATATTAATAACTGGTAATGTTTCGAAAGAGAATTCTGCACAGATAACTATTTCAGTTTCGGAATTGCCGGATAACGGGATATACACAATAGTGTTGACAAGTTCAGTTCTTGAAGATAGAGTCTGGAGTCAATTTGAGAAATAGAACTGTCATGAGAATAATTTCTTCAAAAGTTCTGTGTCATTTGCTCCCACATATTTAGACAAGGAATTGACATGTCGGATAAGGAAAATTCATTAAGTCTTTAATAGTGTAATCAACATTTAATAAGGTAATCATGTTTCTTAGATTCAAATATACAAATATGTTAAATAAGTTTTGTAATTTAATGTGAGTTCGAAATAAGAACAAATATATTTTACTGATAATTAGAAACATAGCAATAAA
>Oklahoma_p1__coassemble_943_pt1 | contig 12773 bp, 6 predicted proteins | sample Oklahoma_p1__metabat2_low_PE_018 | metagenome-assembled genome bin Oklahoma_p1 | reverse complement strand
GTCTTTCATGGGAGTACTGCATGACAATATCAATCTCTGTAAAGTATGCCTGATATTGTGGGGAACAATTCAGGGAACGGCATATATGGTGATGCCACCGAAGCATGAACTTTCTGTCTATAACAGTTTCGGAATGTATCAGTCGATGCTGGTAAAATCAGGCTTGAGGAATATCTTTATAACCATGTTTCCGTTCATTGTACTTATGCTTGTGCTGATACACGATACAGAAGCTATACTTTTCTGTCTTGTATTGTTTTCTTCGACATTGTTCTACCAGTGGAATATGGGCATGGCAAGATTTTCCTTCGAGACACAAACTGCAATGGGAATATACTGGCTGCTATTCCCGTTGCCGCTGTTTTTAGTTTCGATTATAAACCCTGTCGTATTGATTCCTTATTTGGCATTGAATATCGGTCTTACACTTTCAGTCAGGAAAAAATATAAACATCTATGGAACTGATATATATAAAGAATTTGAGCAAGGCATACGGTAAGATGAGAGTGCTTGACAACCTCTCCGTTTCTTACGAATCCGGAAAAATCTACGGACTGGTGGGAGAAAACGGAGCTGGGAAAACTACACTTTTCAATTGCATTATGGGAGTAATTGATTACGGCGGCGAGATAAGGAAGTCTGCCAAGATGGCCATTGGCTACATGCCGGCTGAAAGCTTCTTCTACTCCCTTATCACAGGAAAGGAGTATCTTGAATTCTGTATTAAGGCAAAAGGGAAGAAGATGGATGCTAAAGCCATAGATTCCTTGAACAAAATCTTTCAACTGCCACTGGAAAGATTCGCTTCGGACTATTCCACCGGGATGAAGAAAAAACTTGCACTGATGGCCTTACTGCTTCAGGATAATGACCTGTACATCCTTGACGAACCTTTCAACGGGGTAGACCTTTACGGATGTATCCAACTTAAAAGAATCATCCGCGAGCTGAAGGAGAAAGGGAAGACTGTCATAATCTCATCGCATCTTATTAATACATTACATGAACTGTGTGATGAAATTGATTTCTTGGATGGTCATACTATTCGGAAAAGATATATTCAGGTATCAATTGATGAGATAGAGCAGGATATTCTTGACAGGGGAAATATTGATATGTAAAATTAAGTATTGTGATAGAAGATATAAAAATGGAAACATGTATGTTGAGAATATACGTTCCCTATACATGTTTCCAAATTCAGAAATTATATATTATACCTTTGAAAATCTTAAACTTCATCTGGCCATGGGCATACTTTTCCTGTAGCTTTAAAAGTAGGTCGTTGGCCACTGGCTTTTCTTAGATATTCTCCCAATTCTTTTGATAGTTTTTTTACAATATCAGGATGCTGGGCTGCTACATTGTTACTTTCACCAATATCATCTGGAATATTGAACAATTCTTTTTGACTGGTTTCATAATAATAAATCAGCTTCCATTCATCTTTGCGGATGGCACAGTTCAAATTGATACCAGGACCGTCATTTCCCCAAATATTCGGGAAGTTCCAGACAAGTGTACGCCCTTTGGAGGTGTCACCGGTTTGTTTTAACATAGGCACAAAACTTTGCCCGTCGATGGGAGTTACAGTCTTATAATCTTTAACTCCAGCTATTTCGAGAATAGTTGGATAAAAGTCTTCGATAATAACATATTTGTCATTTCGGGTATCTGGCTGTACTGTTCCAGGCCATTTCACAATTAAAGGCTCACGAATTCCTCCTTCATACATGGAACCTTTACCGCTTTTGAGTGGTGCATTCTGTGTATGGACTGTACCGTCACGCCAACCAGGTTCGGCAGCTAGTCCTCCGTTATCACTCATGAAGATGATAACCGTGTTGTCTGCCTCTCCATTCTTTTCTAGCCAGTCCATGAGGTCTCCCAGACTTTTGTCCATACCTTCAATCAGTGAAGCATAAGCAGCTTCTTTCTCGCTTAGCCCTTTTCGGACATATTTAGGGAAAAAGCGCATATCTTTATCAATTGGTATATGAATGGCATAATGTGCCATATAGAGGTAAAAAGGCTGATTGTACTTCTTGGCCTTGTCCAATGCTTTTATCGCCTCTTGTGTAAGCGCTTCGGTTACGAATGTTCCAGTTCCCCAGTAATCCTCCAGTCCTGGAATTGACATGAGTGAATAAGGTTTGCCATCCTTGGTATGTCCGTAATTAACCTCGCTTAAGTAAGAAGCCAGTCCTCCGGCAGCATGTCCTGCGATATTTACTTCAAATCCCCAATGTATGGGATTTTCTCCTGGAGTATCGATAGCTCCAAAATGAGCTTTTCCGCAATGGATGGTATGATAACCACTTTGGCGTAAGAGTTCTACAAAAGAAGTGCCTATATACGTATTGTTTGTTCCCGGAACTTGAGAGATTCCATTGTAGTTCCAATCTGGAAGTTGTACCGTTTCACTGGTTCGGTCGGTAGGCTTGTTTTTCTCCAGTGTCCAGTTGGTAACCCGATGTCGTACATTATTGGCTCCTGTCATTAAGCTGCAGCGTGTAGCTGAACTTAAAGGACAAGCATATGCCTGTGTAAACATCATTCCTTGTCGGGCAAGCCGTTCCATATTGGGCGTTTCGTAGACACTGTTATAATAGGTTTTCTCTTTCCAGAACGGTAAAGAGGTATCCTGCCATCCCATATCGTCAACTAAAAAAAGAATAATATTGGGGCGATTATCCTTTTTCACAGAAAAATCTTGAGCCTGAATCGACTCAAAACTTCCGCTTAGTGCAGCCAAGGTTAAGGAATAAAGTATATGTTTATTCATAATTTTCTTCTTTATAAATCAATAGACGCTGAAATGATAGATTTAAGGTTTTCTATGGATTCAGTATATTTTCATCGGAAAGTCCAGTACGTAACAGTCCGTTACGTACTGTGCTTATTCCAAATTAATAGCTTTGTGTATTACTATTAAAAAACGACCTATTCAGCACCTTCATATCCCGGGTTCTGAGTCAGGCTAGGATTTGCTTCGCGTTGGCGCTGAGGAATGGGGTAGAGAACATGATAAGGTTTTGCATCTTTTCCACGCGCAATCGCATTCGAGATAAATTTGCCGTGACGGATTAAATCTTCACGTCGTAAACCTTCTGAGAAAAATTCGCGGGCACGTTCTTCTAGAATGAAATCACGCAAGCTTTCTTTAGTCGTGAAATTACTGAGTACGATGTCGGCTACCTTAGCACGCTGACGAACCTGATTAATCAGACTGATACTTTCCGCATTCGGACCGTTTAACTCATTCAAAGCCTCAGCCCGGCACAGAAGAATGTCTGCATAACGGATGTATACAATGTCATTACCGTTATTTTCACCCGATGCATTGGGATCTGGCCAGTACTTGAAGCTACGTACATTATCTAACGCATTGCCTTTTTCGTCACGCAGCAATTCCACTTTTTCGCCACTTTGGTCTATATAGTTGGTAATCAAAACCTCTGTACGCGCATCTCCAGCTTCAAATGTATCATAGAAAGCTGTGTATGTACGGAATTGGGCTCCAAAATTAATCCAATTTGACTGAATCGGATAGTTCGGCGGGAAAGCATGTGGCATGTAGTTGTTGTGATAACCGGTTTGAGCAATACATGGAGCACGGTAGATATATTCTTTATTGTCCTCACCGTCTACCGAAAACATTTTCTTATAATCAGCATATAGTGAATAGTAGTTTAAGTCGATTACTTTTTGAGCTGTAGCAGCTGCATTTTCCCAGTCTTTCTCGTGCATATACAGCTTTGTCAAAACAGACAATGCAGCCCCTTTGGTAGCCTTTCCGATTGGATTTTCTTCTACAGGGAGATTTTCTGCAGCAAAGGTCAAATCTGCCACTAGATATTTGATGAAATCTTCCAGTGACGCACGTGGAGTGGATTTACCGATTTGTTCAATCTCATCCGGAGAAGCTCCTTTGGGTATTTCAATAATCGGAGTCGGGCCAAATAAGTTCAGCAGATAATAATATGAAACAGAGCGGATGAAACGGGCTTCTGCCTGAGCTTTTTTCAAGCTTTCTTCAGGAATGGTGGTTAAGCCGTCAGTGACATTCAGTACTGAGTTAGCACTGGCTATTGCCTCATACATTTTTCCCCAGAAGGTATTCAGGAAAGAGTTGTCTACGTCCCAACTAAAATTGATAAATGGAAAAGCGTCACGTTCCAAACCACCTCCTGTTTCGAATGAAACGTCAGTGGGAAATTCATTCATCAAGAATGTATAGTTACGGCTATTGTATTCGATGATACGTGAACGTGCATAGGCACCGATCAGAAGTGCATCCACTCCTGACTGATCCTGCAACATGCCGTCAGGATCGTATTCTGTATAAACTTTTTCCTCCAGAAAATCATTGCAACTGGTAAAACCTGCCATCAGGAAGGTCAGTGCCGATAGGCGAATATAATTTGATAATTTCATAAATTTCAATTTTTAAAATGTAACATTTACTCCTACTCTCATGGTTCTAGCCAATGGATAGCTGTTATAGTTCACTTTAGAAACAGATTCATTTCCTTGTGCACTTGCATCAGGGTCAAATCCGTCATAGCTTGTAAATGTAGCCACGTTGTCAACTGCTCCATATACTTGCAGAGCTTGTATTACTTTGTTCTTCTTAATAGGAACATCATAATTGAGTTGGATATTCTTAATGCGTACGAAAGAAGCATCACATACTGTTAATGAGTTAATAGAATATTGTCCACCATAATTAGACGGATTAACACCACTTGGATATGTATTGCTCGGATTGTCTTCTGTCCAACGGTTTAAGTAATACTTGGCAATACGGTTACGGTATTCGTTAGTTGGGTACAGTGATTCCAGAACATTGGCATCCAGTGTGCTTATACCGAATGAACCCTGAAGGAATACACTTAATGTAACCCGTTTGTATCGGAGGGTATTGGTAAATCCGAATGTAGTGCTTGGGAATGGCTTACCAAGAATGACACGGTCATCCGAACTTATGGTATTGTCACCATTCTGATCTTTGAATTTCAAGTCACCCGGATTGGCGTTAGGCTGAGCTGAGTTGGCAATGTCGTCATTTTTCTGGAAAATACCTTCTATTTCGTATCCATAGAACGAATAAATAGGATCGCCCACGCGGGTGATTTCATAACCGGACACGAAACTTCCGATACTACCTGTTATCAATTCCGGCATAAAATTGGGCAGCTCTTTAACCTCATTTTTCAGCAGTGAGAGGTTCAAAGAAGACTCCCATCCCCAGTTTTTCTTATCAATATTTACCGTATTTAACGTAAAGTCAATACCAGAGTTACGTACTTTTCCAGCGTTTACTTTTACATTACTGAATCCGATAGCCGAAGGCAGTGGTTTATCAAACAGCTGATCTTTTGTATCTCTTATATAGAAATCCAGACTTCCTGTGATGCGATTATTGAATAGTCCAAAGTCTACACCGAGATTGGTTTCGGCTGTAGTTTCCCATTTTAAGCCGGCATTTGGTAAGCGGGCTTCTACTACACCTTGTGCCAAAGAGTTACCAAATACAGCTGCCCCACCTGCTATCAGGGTTAAGATAGTCTGGTAATTCTTGATACCTTGATTTCCTAATTGACCGTAACCTACACGAAGTTTTAAATCACTGACATTCTCAAAACGCTTCATAAATGGTTCTTCTGAAATACGCCATGCTAAAGCCACTGATGGGAAGAACGCATATTTATTGTCATCCGAGAAGCGGGAAGTTCCGTCATAACGGAATGAAGCTGTTAATAAATATCTGTTTTTATAGTCGTAATTGATACGTCCCAGGAAACCATTCAAGCGATTGCGTTCTCTGAAAGAATAAATATCATCACCATTCAGATTGTCGCCACTGTGCATATCATTAGCTCCGGTTATATCCGACAAGAAACCTTTTGCTGAACCTTTAAGATATTCCGAAGTAAACTGTTCGAATGTAGTACCGGCTAATACCGTCAGTTTATGATTGTCATTGAAATTCTTTTTGTAAGAAAGCAAAAATTCTGCCATCCATTGAGTGCTTTCTCCATTTTCCTTTTCTGCAGTACCTCCTGTAGCCAGACCGTTCATTGTATCACGGCCACGATAAGTCTGTTTAGAATATGAATCAATGGTGGCACCTAAACGGATGGTTGCTACCAAGTCTGTTAAAGGTTCGATTTCTGTTGTAAAGGTTCCATAGGCATTGTTACGGTGTTCTTCTGGAGATACTCCATACAGTAAAGCCAGTGGATTATCCAATGCAATGTAACTATTTTGATAATAACGTCCTGTTTCCGGATTTTTACCTACAGGCAGTGTCGGGTCAAATTGCAATGCAGAGTTGATGGGACCGGCACTTTCATTAATTCCCTTCATATTTTCGTAAATGGAATTGCCGTCTTTTCGGGTAAAATTCAAATTTGCTTTAAAACGCAGGAAGGTCTTTGGAGAGAAGTTCATGTTAGCTCTTACATTGTATTTCTTCAGGTTAGAGTTCTTTACTACACCTTGCTGGTCAAAATAATTCAAGCCTAAGTAATAATCACTCTTTTCACTACCTCCAGAGATAGCCAGCTGATAAGTCTGTACAGGTGCGCCATTTCTGAAAATTTCATTTTGCCAGTTGGTACCTTCACCGATAGCTGCAATATCTTCTTCACTATAGATTGCGCCGTCTGCATTACCTGATGCCAGACGTAGGGCATTCAGTGTTTCCATGTATTCTCTGCCGTTTAGCATATCAATTTTTTTAGCTACCGACTGGAATCCGATTTCTGTACCGAAGTTTACAGTGATATCTCCTTTTTTACCGCTTTTAGTTGTAATGAGGACAACACCGTTTGCCGCACGGGTACCATAAATGGCAGCAGCCGAAGCATCTTTCAATACTTCAATAGATTTAATATCATTGGGGTTGATAGAAGATGGGTCTACGCCGGGAAGTCCGTCGACAACAACCAGTGCAGCGTTACTACTATTAATAGAACCCGCACCGCGAATTTGAATTTTAGTAGATGCGCCTGGTGCAGAACTGGTCTGACTGACATTGACACCGGCTGCCTTTCCGTTAATCATCTGGAATGCATTGGTATTGACACCTTCGGTAAATTTACCTTCACCAACAGAAACAACAGAACCTGTGATATCCTGTTTTTTCTGAGTTCCGTAACCTACGACTACAACTTCATCTAGTACTTCATTGTCTTCTGTCAGTACAATCTTGAATTGTTTTTTTGCACCATCAAGGACTATTTCTTGTGATTTATATCCTACATAAGTAATAGAGAGAATCTCTCCTTTAGATACATGATCCAGAACAAAATTACCTTCCAAATCAGTAATTACTCCGTTGGATGTATTTTGTATCACTACACTTGCTCCGATAATTGGTTCGCCCGATTTATGATCGGTTACACTACCGGAGACTTTAAATTGCTGAGCATAGACAAAGCCTACAAACAGCATGAAAAAGAAAACTAAAAATGACCTTTTCATCAAGATTAGAATTTAAAGTTAAACATGTGTTTTTTGATTTTTTCAAAGATATGTTTTTCCCTTTTTTACCGTGATGCATGTTTTGTTCAATCATCATACATGTTCAATTCACTCCCCGCTGAAAGCCTTTTAAACTAGGTTTTTTATTGTTTTTCTAAAAAATAATACTAGTTTTGTGTGAAACTTGAAATCAACACTATGAACATATTTCGTCGTTGCATATATTGCATTTTGATGAGCCTCTGCTATTGGGTATTCCCTGTAAATGGTTACGCATTTTTCAATGATGACTTTCATATATTTACGACTCAGACCGGACTGGCAGATAATAAAGTAAATTGTATTTTTAAGGATACCGATGGCTTTATGTGGTTTGGCACAGACTTTGGTTTAAGTCTTTATAATGGCAGCAGCTTCAATAATTTCACAATAGTAGGTTCCAATAATCACATTCGTTCTATTCATCAGCTGAATACTGAATGTATTGGAGTTTTGACTGATGAAAATAAATTATATGCTTTCAATCTTCAACAGGAAGTTTTTGTTCCGATTATTGGAATAGAAGCTTATAATTTTATAACGGGAGTTTATCCGATGTCTGATGGGACATGCTGGTTATTAACAGATTCCTCTATCGTTTATGGACAGTTTTTCCCTCAGGTTACCTCGAAAGGAGTCATCAGCCAATTGCAATTTAAAGAAATAAAGCAAAATAATCTTCAGAAAATTACGTCGGGAGCAATAACTTGCTACGCTTTTTATCCGCAACAGTCATATTTATATCTGACAGATAGTTCCTCACATTTAATTCGATATAACTTACAGGCTGAAAAAATAGAAAAGCGGATTTTTATATCTCAATTGTCAATATGGGTTACCCAGCTGTTTAAACAAGGTAAGAACCTGTGGATTAGTACTGTTGGTGGGGGATTGGTGCGCTATGATGAATCAGATGGACAACTTGATTATTTTATTTATAATGCATCCGATCCATCTCACCGTATCTCACATACAGATATTTATGGGGTTGTTCCCATATCTTCTCAGAAACTGCTAATACCTTCCTGGAATGGGTACACCGTTTTGACGTCTGATGACGGAACGTTTGATACTCCTGATATTCAAATATACAATAATGCTTCAATTACGAATCAGCATATTGAACCACGTATGATTTGTGGATATTGTGATGCTGGTAGCAGCTTGTGGATAGGTACGTATGGAGGTGGTGTGTTGTTTTCGGATTTGCGGAAGCAGTTCATTCATCAGTTCCGTCAGAATCGTCATAATGAAATAACGGGTATGGCAATCGACAGACAAGGATATCTGTGGATGACTACATATCACAAAGGGCTTATGAAAACAAGCCATCCTTTTAATCCTCAGGTAGCACTTGATTTCTACTATCTGGATTCTTCGCCAGAAGGAAAACATACTACTGCACTTTGTCTATATCAGGATACACTTAAGCAAGAAATGTACGTCGGGAGACAAGACGGACAAATTTCTGTTTTCCAGATTGGGAAAAATCAGCATAGAACAATCAAACTTTTTCCTGATGAAATAGAGAATCAGGCTCCCATATGGTGTATACTTCAAGATAAGCAACATAATTTCTGGATAGGTACAGATAAATCGTTGCTTTATTATACTCCTCAGGATGGAAAATGCCGCAGAATACAGGTTGCTGGTGAACCTGACAAGACCTTAATTGTCCGGAGTCTTGCTATTGACTCTAATGGAACAGTGTGGTTGGGAACCGAATATAACGGGTTGGGGAAAGTTGTAAAGGGAGAAATAGTTTTGGGCTATGGAGCAGCTTCAAAATTGAGGTATGCCTCTGTCCGTTCTCTACTGGTTTCAACTGAACATGAGCTTTATGTTGGGTCTACTACCGGCTTAATGATTCTCAATTTGCAGGATGAGCGTACCGCTGATTTTTTCACAACTCGTAATGGCTTGATTAATAACTTTATTGGCTGTTTGTTACAAGATTCCAACGGACATATTTGGGTCGGTTCCAACACTTGTATTTCTCGATATAGCAGGAACCAAAAACTTTTCTATCATTATTTCCTATCAGGAAGTAATAGTTCTGTATGTGCTTACAATCGTTATTTATTATGGGGAAATAACAGGAATCTGACTTATTTTAATCCGGAAGAAATTAGTCGTATTAAGGTTAATGAGAAAATTGCCATTCATACTTTGGAAATTAACAATAAGATAGTCGAAATAGGTGAGCAGGTAAATGGGCAAGTTCTTCTTTCTAAGAATTTATATCATACTAGGTCACTGAAACTCCATAATGCCAATAAAAATTTTTCATTAAGTTTTAATAACCTGTCGTACAATAATCAATATCAAAAAGTTCGCTACAGACTTTATCCTTATCAAAAAGAATGGATTATTACTGATAATCAGCGGAAAGTATCCTATAATAATTTAAAAGCTGATACTTACTCTTTTCAGATTCAGAATATGTATCCCAATGAGCAAATGGGGCCACTTACTGAGTTGCAGATAACGATTCTTCCCCATTGGAGTGCAACTTGGTGGTTTCGGTTTATAGTTCTGTTGCTTTTGGTTGGAGTGATCTTCCGTTTTATTCGTTATTTTAAGATACGTCAAGCCCGTTTTAAGCGTGTTATGGAACTGAAGCATGAAGTTTTGGTTGCCCGCTTGGAACGTGATAAGGAAAAGCAGCTTCGCGTAGAGCGTGAGAATTTTTTTACCAATATAGCTCACGAGCTACGTACTCCTCTTACATTGATTATATCTCCACTTCATGAAATAATCAGTAAACTTACTCCGACTCATGAACTGTTTCCTAAATTAAGTTTGATTTATCAGAATAGCTCTTCTCTGCATCATTTAATCGATCAACTTCTTTATATTCAGAAAATAGAAGCTGGTATGGTGAAGCTTCAACTTTCGGAAACAGATATCGTTTCATTGGTTGCAGATACTTGTAAGGCTTTTCAGGACTTGGCTATAAGTAAAAATATTCAGTTGAAAGCAGATCTTCCTTCTCAGCCTTATTCCCTTTGGATAGATGCGGATAAAATCACTTCGGTGATGCAAAATTTAATATCAAATTCTTTGAAGTATACTAAAGAGAATGATTGTATTACTATAAGGATTAAATCGGTTATCGTGGATAATACCAGCTTCTGTTGCATTGAAGTTGTTGATACAGGAATAGGTATATCCGAGGATTTGCAAGAACATATTTTTGATTCTTTTACAACGGGAGTTGGTAAACCACAATTTTCCACTCAGGTGGGTATCGGACTTCAAATTGTCAAGCATACAATAGATATGCATCATGGTAAGATAACCCTTCATAGCCGTCAGGACCAAGGGACCACATTTACTATTTTCATCCCTGAGGGAAATGCGCATTTTGAGTCGGATGCCTGTATTTATTTATCCGAAAAGGTTTCAATTCAGCAACCTGTTCAGCCAGTGCAAACAACAGAGATGACTTCAGTCGAAGCATCAGCTGGTAAGAAACAGACTTTGCTTATTATAGAGGATAATCCAGATATACGTTCTTTTATTCGTAGTCTATTTTCTAATGAATTTAGAATCCTTGAAGCAGAAAATGGTGATGAAGGAGTCAGACAGGCTATCGAATATGTACCTGACGTTATTATTTGTGATTTGATGATGCCTGTAAAAGACGGTATTGTTTGTAGTCGTGAAATTAAAGAAAATCCACAGACTACTCATATTCCTATCCTTATCCTTACAGCAAAGACTGAAGACTCTGATATTCTGGCAGCTACTAAAGTAGGTGTGGATGATTATGTTATGAAACCATTTATACCGGAAGTGTTAATTACGAAAGTAAAGAATCTGATTCTTCAGCGAGAGAGGTTGAAACGGATTTATACAAAATCATTAATGTTGACAAATCATTCAGCATCGAATGACCAATCTGAAAATAATAGTTTTATACAACAGGTTATTCACGTTATAGAAGCGAACTTGTCGGATGAAAATTTTAATGTGAAAAAACTGGCCGATGAGTTACATATGAGCCAGCCTACACTTTATAGGAAGTTGAAACAAGTCAGTAAACTGAATGCCATAGACATGATTCGTAGCATCCGTATGAGTAAGGCTGCTTCTTTAATTTTAGAGCAAAAATATTCTATTCAGGAGATTTCAGAAATGGTTGGCTATAGTGATACGCGTACTTTGAGGAAACATTTCATTGAACAGTTTGGTACAGCACCTTCACAGTTTGTGGAAAAAGAAGAAAATTCTTAAAATCATACTATCTGATGGACGATAATACTTTTCATAAAATACCGGTAACCTTCTTTGATGAAAGTTACAATAAATATCAGAATGAGGTAACGAATCTGTTGCATTTTATCAGGATATTCCATCCTGTCAGTATCGTTAATCCTGAGAGATTCAACAGATTTGAAAGACAGGCAGAGAAAATCTGCCATGAAATGAAAGGTGTGATAGACTTGCAGTACTTCCAGTTTGCTCTGAATTCTTTGTTGGTCCTGCTTGAAGACGCACATACTTATTTCATGCCTGAAGATGGATTAATTTATCCCTTTGAAATAAGATATTATGAAGGCTGTTTTTATCTGTATGCCATAGACCCTAAATATCCTGATTTCACAGGAAAAGAGATTGTTTCCATGAATGGCATATCCGTTAAAGATATCAGGTTGGCTATGCGTAAAGCAATGCCTTCAGAGAATGAAGTAAAGGCGGGGTTATGGAGTTTTTATCTGAATCGTAAAGCATTATTGCATCAGATAGGACTAGATACAGCAAAGGGAGTTTGTCTTGGCTTTCACGATGGAAATAGTCTGCTTTTTGAGTCGGAAACAGAGAATCGCTCCGGATGGTATCAAGTGAAATTTCCTTCCTATCCTGTTACTGTGAAGCGTGATGATTTGTTCTCCTATCAGATTATTGAAGATAAATGCTATCTGCAATTTAATGCGATGTATGATTTACAGTCGTATTTGCAATTATGTCAGATTACGGGTACCAAAGTGGAAGATAATTATCTGAACTTCCTGCCTTCATTTCTTGAATTTATAGATAAGATGGATGCCGATATAAAGCAACATCATATACGGAAACTGGTGGTGGATATGCGTTATAATGGTGGAGGAAACAGTATGCTTGGCGACCAGCTTCTACAATATCTTGGGGTTGATACGGACGGTATATCAAAATATAAGACATTTGTCAGAAAGTCTGATTTTCTTTTCAAGTGCATGCCTGATTTCTATGATTGCAG
>Oklahoma_p1__coassemble_836_pt1 | contig 14084 bp, 9 predicted proteins | sample Oklahoma_p1__metabat2_low_PE_018 | metagenome-assembled genome bin Oklahoma_p1 | reverse complement strand
CAAAGATGAATGGAATGTATGGCTTTGGAGATGTAGGTATGCAGTTAAACTTTGCTCCTGATTATTATTGTTTTAGTTATCCTGTCAGTTGCTATAAGATTACATCCGGAAAATATCGGATTATTCAATCATTCCATGACGGGAGGGAAGAAATTACAGTAAGTGCCGAGTTCTGGATAGATAAATAACGGAAAATTGTTTCACGGAAAAATCGATAATACAATGAGAAGAAAAGGACTTTATTTGCTGGCTTGCGTTTTCTTGCTGATGGTAGGCTGCATCGGTAAAGCGGAACAAAAGGAGGTGAAAACCTCAGAAGTCGTATTTTATGTACCTGACCCTAATCAGGCTGAAGGTCAGAAAGTTATTGATGCCTTGAGCAAGGCTTACGGTGATGATCCGAACAGCATCGGAGATTTTATCGGGAGTCCCCGTTGTCCGGATTTTCTTGAGGGATGGACTTTTGACGGGAATACATTGGTCTTTCAGGTGCGGGGTGATACGCTGCGGGCACGGAAGATACTGGAAGAGGTGTCGGGAAGCAAGGCTTTCCGTATCGAAATGATGACCGACAGTACTTTCTCTGAAAAGCAGCTTAAAGATTTATTGGATGAACTGAACAGACGTTATGGTGCTTTGCCTAAATGTAGATTGAAGTCTAATATAGTAGGTTGGGGACGTACGGCCCATTTCATTGAAGTGACATTTATCCGCAACACTCCGGAAGCCCGTGAGGAGTTCCGCAGGTTGCTGATGGATTCGCCTGCCATTCGTTTCTCAGGGCCGGAAGAGCCCGTCCGGAATAATGTCACTGGGGTGTCCGAAGCGCACGGTATTTGTTTGTATCCGGAATATACTGTTTATGCAGATACGGCTTCCACTGCTTCATTCATTCTCATGAACGGAAGTAATGAGGAGATTACTTGTGGTGAGCATTACTTCATTACGTATGAAGGTACGGATAAGCAATGGTATGAACTGCCTATTAATACCTTTGCGGTGGATATTGCCTATCTGGTATCTCCCGAATCCTCTCGTCAGTTTGTAGCTAATTTACATTCTGATGTGAATGATAATCACTCTGGGCGTTACCGCTTCTTTTATGGTGTTTGGTTAGAGTCTGGAGAGAACATCCTGATGATGGCAGAATTTCGTCTGACGGACAATTACGAGAAAGTCAAACAAGCTGAAAAAACTCCGACACCGAAAATAACTGGAAAAAATTATGTGGAACTTCCTAAACGCGATACTGTAGTACAAGCTTCTGAAGAACAGGTTTTTGAGATTGTGGGGGAGATGCCCGAGTTTCCCGGAGGTATGTCGGCTTTGATGGATTTTATTCGGAAGAACCTGAACTATGACAAGGCACTTGTGCCTGAAACGGGCGGAACTCCTCGGGTTATTGTGCAGTTTGTGGTGGATGAAGAAGGCAACATTCTTCATCCGGTGGTGCTGCGGGGACTGAGTCCGGCATTGGACGAAGAAGCCCTTCGGGTAGTGAAGCTGATGCCGAAATGGAAACCGGGCCGACAGAGTGGAAAACCGGAGAAAGTGAGGTATGCAATACCTGTTAGTTTTACTTTGTAGGACGTCATTTCTTGGCATTAAAGTTATTAATGACTGGCTTGGGGTATTTAATAAAATTGTATCTTTGTATCTCATTAAAAGATAAAAAAACAATCGATGTATGGTACAAATTCTGGTAATAGATGATGAAGAACCTATCCGCAAGTTATTAGCTCGAATTATAGAATTAGAAGGTTATAAAGTCTCGACAGCAAGTTGTTGCAGTGACGCGTTGCAGCAATTGCGCAAACAGCAATACGATGTTATTCTTTGTGACGTTTTTTTACCTGACGGTAATGGAGTTGACTTTATTTTTGACATAAAAAAATATTCCAGCGATGCGGCAATAATATTGCTGACTGCACATGGAAATATCCAAGATGGCGTACAGGCTATTAAGAATGGAGCTTTTGACTATATTACCAAGGGGGACGATAACCGTAAAATTATTCCTACTATAAACCGTGCTGTTGATGAAACCGAGAAAAAGAAGGGCAAAAAGTCTGCCTCTGTTGCATATTCTTTTGACTCCATTGTCGGAACATCTCTGGAACTTAAACAGGCTATAGCATTGGCACAGAAGGTTTCGAAAACAGATGCTGCAGTATTGCTGACGGGTGAAACCGGGACAGGAAAAGAGGTTTTTGCTCATGCTATTCATCAAGCCAGTGAAAGAGCTGCTCTTCCTATGGTAGATATAAATTGTTCGGCTTTTAGCAAGGATTTGTTGGAAAGCGAACTGTTTGGCTACAAAGCGGGGGCTTTTACAGGTGCTTTAAAGGATAAAAAAGGGCTATTTGAAGTCGCTAATCATGGAACTATTTTTTTAGATGAAATAGGGGAAATGGCTTTTGACCTGCAGGCGAGACTTTTGCGTGTATTGGAAACTGGAGAATATATCAAAATAGGGGATACCAAACCCACAAAAGTGGATGTCAGAGTTATATCAGCAACAAACCGGGATTTAAAGAAAGAAATCGAGAATGGACATTTCCGCGAAGACTTGTATTTCCGCTTGTCCGTTTTTCAGATAAGTTTGCCTCCATTACGGGACAGGAGAGATGACATTGAAAGTCTGTCATATATGTTTCTGGATAAATTTGCCAATAAGCTCAAGAAGAAAATTACCGGAATAACTCCGGAAGTGCTTAATATATTAAGAAATGCAGAGTGGAGGGGGAATGTCAGAGAACTTAGAAATGTCATAGAAAGATGTTCTATTGTATGCGAAGAGCAAATAACATTCGAAGACTTGCCTTTGGACCTACAAAAATGCAAATCTGATGTTTCTCCGGTGAAAGATAGTTTTGAATTGGCTGAAATCGAACGAATGCATATTATCAAAGTGTTGCAATATACCAATGGCAATAAAACTGAGACCGCTCGTCTTTTAAAAATAGGACTGGCAACCCTTTATCGCAAGATTGAGACTTATAAAATAAGTGTGTGATTATAAAAATAAACCGTTTATAGGCCATTGACAGATTGAAGTGCCTATAAACGGTTTTATGCAGAGATAAAATTGATGATAAAGCGAATTATGATTTTAAGCGTAAAGTAAAACAGCTTCCTTTTCCAACCTCACTTTCTACGGTTAAAGTACCACCATGTGCTTCTACAAAATCTTTCGAGATGGATAATCCCAGTCCGCTGCCTTGAACTTTTGTACCAGGTACACGGAAATAATGGTCAAAAATACTTTGATGATAACGTGGGTCTATGCCCTTGCCAAAATCGCGTACATACATCTCAATATAATTGTCTTCTGTTTGGCGGACACCAATAATTATACGGCCGTTTTCAGGAGAATAACGAATTGCGTTCGAAAGCAAATTAGTCAATACCCATGCTATTTTTTCGCTGTCCACAAACAATTTTCCTATCTTGTTTTCAGGATATTGTACTTCTATTTGTATGTTGAACTTTTCAGCCTGCACCCGATTGGCTTTTATCGCGTATTCGATCAATTCAATAGGTTTTGTAATACGGGGTTTGAGTTGTAATTTACCCGATTCTACTTGCGTCATATTAAGCAGTTCGCCAGTGATATTAAGCAAGCGTTCACTATTGTCCTGAATGCTTTGTGCCAGTTCTTTCTGCTCATCGTTCAAGTCTCCAATCCTGTTGTCCTCAAGCAGTTGCAAGCTCATCATAATAGCCGAAATCGGTGTTTTCAGCTCGTGCGATATTGTAGAAATGAAAGTAGTCTTGGCCGAATCCAGCTCCTTAAACTCCGTGATGTTTTTAAGCATAATAACGTATCCCTCGTTTATAGGGCCGGAATTATTATTCCCGGACTTATTAATTTGCATACATTTCATCTGGAAATAACTTTCTTTATTATTGGCATAAATTTTCAAAGGTTCCGTCTTGCTGACTTTATCTTCTTTTTGGGAGTCCATCAGTTCACGTATGAGTCTTCTCAACAAATCATTTCTCATGGAAATATCCTGGGCAGGTTTTTGTAAGACTTCTTCACGTTTTAAATTAAGCACATTCAGGGCCTCATCGTTGATAAATAAAATGGTCAGTTCATTATTCAAGCCTATGATAGGCTCTTTTACACTATTAATAATGGTTTCCATGTAATTTTTGGCTGCTTTTATTTGTGTCAGTGTACTTGAATGGTAATCGGACAACCGTTTCGCCATTCTGTTGAAGTTTTCGGATACTTCTGCAAATTCATGACTTTCCAGATTTAACCTGCAATCATAATTATGATTGGCAATATCTTTAATGCCGTCAATAATTTTTTTGATTGGTTTATTAAAATAAGAAGGAAGAACTGCCAGCATGAAAATACCTATTACAATGCAAAAACCTCCAATCGTCGAAATCCAAAGTAATGCACGTTGCAGTCCGGGACCTGCAGCCGGACTATTGGGCTCTGTAGCCGTCAAGATTTGCAAGTTTACGATAGAAAGTGAAACCAGAAGCACAATCATGGCGACAAGTGCCCCTATAACCAGCGTCAATTTTGTCTTAATATTCATAACATATTTTTTTATTGCGGAAAGATAATCAATTTTATATCCATTTCTGAAAGATTTCTAAGAAAATATGCATAACGGTGAATTTTAAAAATCTTGCTCCAATGTAAAGCCGGCTGTCCGATACAAACGGTTGTAATATGTCGTTCGTGACATACATCAATGATAGTCTGTATCACATTGGGAGATGTAACTTGTATCAGTTCCCCTCCCAGCTCGGTAATCAGTTTAAAATGATTAAGCAAATGCCTCTGGACAGACAAATTGATTTTGTCGGGACTTTCAGAAGGTGTTTGAACATATAAGGCCATAAAATCGGTATTGTATCGGGATGCAAGCCGTGCGGTACGACGTATGATGTGCCTCGGTGTTTTTTCATTACTGCTGATGCATGCGAGGTACAATTCCCGATGAACCGCTTTCTCTTCCGGAATTACTTCTGTCTCGACTTTCTTTTCAACTCTAAATGCAACCTCTTTGAGAGCCAATTCTCGCAATTGGAGGATATTTTCCGTCTTGAAAAAATTGTTAAGCGCCGTTTGTATTTTCTCTGTCTTATAGATTTTACCGGCTTTTAAGCGATTAATAAGTTCCTCGGCTGTCAAGTCAATGTTTACCACCTCGTCCGCTTCCTCCAAGACTTTATCAGGGATACGCTCTTTTACCTCAATACCGGCTATACCCTTGATGTCTTCATTCAGGCTTTCAATATGTTGAATGTTTACAGCCGAGACTACATTAATGCCAGCCTCTAAAAGATCCATTACGTCTTGCCAACGCTTTTCGTTCCGGCAACCATCAACGTTGGTATGTGCAAGTTCATCCACAATTACCAGTTCGGGATGTAACTGAAGAATAGCATCCAGGTCCATTTCTTCGAGTTCCTTCCCTTTATAAAATATTTTCTTACGAGGAATAACCGGCAATCCTTTTAGCTGTGCTTCTGTACCTGCACGTCCATGTGTCTCTACATAACCAATCTGTACGTCAATTCCATTGTCCAGCATTTCATGAGCTTCTTGTAACATTTTGTATGTTTTACCCACACCGGCAATCATTCCGATATAAATTTTAAAAACACCCCTTTGTGAGCGCTTTATCAGGTTCAAGAAATGACGTACGTTTTCTTCTTTATTCGTCATTGTGTTATGAATTTAGTCATTCAGAATTAAGTTTATCGATTTAAATTGATGTGTATTAGTAATCAATCCAAAAGCGCCTGTTAAACAAAAGCAATACGCCAAAGACTTCCAGTCGGCCAATGAGCATCAAAGCTGAGAGTATCCATTTTGCCGCATCGGGTAGGGAAGCCCACGAATAAACCGGTCCGAAAGTTCCCAAACCAGGTCCGACATTGCCTATTGCAGATATAACAGTACTGAATGACTCTGTCAGGCCAACTCCCAGACACATCAACAATGTCCAACCTATAAAGATACATATAAGATATGTGACAAAAAATGTGTATACCAATGCCGATGTTTGTACAGGAACCTGACTGTTGTTGATATGGACAGGTAGGATAGCTCTAGGATGCAACATTTGCCTGAACTGGTTTCTGATATTCTGGAACATGATTAATAAGCGTAAATTTTTTACACCGCCACTGGTTGAGCCGGTACATCCTCCGGATATCATGGCCCATATCAGCAACATCCATGTAAATGGCGGCCATAAATTATAATCATCTGTAGCAAATCCGCAGGATGTATGGGTAGTAGCTACCTGGAATAAAGCCTTGCGGAATGCTGTTTCAATATCATAATAATCGGTTACAAACAAGGCAAGTGCTATTATGATAGTAAGTACGGCAATTGATGTAAGAAACCAGTACAATTCTTCATCCTTTAACAATTTCTTATATTTTCCATTCAGAGCAAAATAGTATAAAGCGAAATTGACTCCAGACAAAATCATAAAAATGGAAATGACATATTCTATGTAAGGTGAGTTCCAATAAGATATACTGTCCTGCTTGGTGGAAAAACCACCTGTTGCCGTAGTTGCAAACGACTGGCACAAAGCGTCAAATAAATTCATGCCGCCCAACATCAATAATATAGTTTCCAATAAAGTAAGTCCTATATAAATAAGCCACAGATAGCGTGCCATAACTTTGATTTTAGGATGAATCTTATCATGGGTTACTCCTGTCGCCTCTGACAAAAAGAGTTGCTGGCTGCTTCCGCTGAACAATGGAAGTAAAGCTATGGTAAAAAGAACAATACCAAGGCCCCCAATCCATTGTGTAAAGCTACGCCAGAAGAGTAGCCCATGGGGCAATGATTCAATATCATTCAATATTGTGGCTCCTGTTGTTGTGAAACCCGACATGGTCTCAAAAAAAGCATCCGCAATAGAAGGGATATATCCACTCAGATAGAAAGGCAGCATGCCTAAAAGCGTAAATAATATCCAAGAGATACTTACAATACAATACCCGTCACGCCTGGAGATATTATTGCATTTACGGTCACCGGTAAGTACCATTATTCCGCCAATACCGATATTAATTAGCATGGTCCAAATAAAATAGATATAACTGTTTTCATGATAAGCAGCAGATATACCAGCGCAGATTGCAAATAATCCGGCTTCTACCAATACCAGTATACCTAGAACATAAGAAACTGCTCTGAAATTAATCAGGACATCTTTCTTGTTTTTAAACGATAATGAATTTGTTTGATAAGTATCTTCCATATATAACATCTTTTGTAAACTTATAGGCAAAACGTATGCCACATGAATTGTGAGGTTTGTAATGCCTTAATTAATAGGATGTTATAAATTTGTGCTATCTATAAAGATACGTCACCCTTCTCATTATGAGATACATCTATTCCCAAAATGAGAAGGGTGACACGGATTATTATAATTTGCTGTAAAAGAATGTAAACCTCTAGCTTAATTTAAAATCCCAAGCTAAATCCTGCTACAAGATATGTCCTATCATAGACTGGAGCCACAATCGCTTGTACAAATACAGGAATAGAAAAATTGTCTGTTATTTTTATATCCTTACTTGCTTTTAGCGATATGTCAGTAAAAGCAGCTTTATTATGATAATACCCTTTCCAAGGTGTAAAACCTATTGCAGGAGTCAGAGTGATTTCCGCTGGTAATGAGATTTGATATGAAGCATTAATATAGGTAGAACCTTGAAGCTTTCCTTCTTCGTTTTTATCAGCTCCGGCAAACATCGTACTCCATGAAAGAGTCAAAGGGAAAGAATCACCAAAACAATACGCCAAAGTTCCTTCAAAAAAATGCGAATCTTTATAATGACCGTATGGCCGATTCACTCCGGACCACCAATAATCCGATACTGTTACAGAGAAATTATTTGATGAATAACTCAAATTTATATCAAACTCTTTAGCCGGTGTTTCAAGATTCCATCTACTTAGTGTTTGGCTACCCCATACATTAATACTGAAACCGGCATATCCCAAAGTTAAAGATGGCTGCACTGAAAAGCCTGAGTTCTGATCTGCTCCACGCCATATATAATCAGAAACAAAATCAGCCTTACCGTTAACTGTAAATTTATCTTGAGCATAAGTCTTAGTTGGGAGTAATAATATAACAGCACCTATGGCTGCTGCTAATGTTTTTACAATCTTTCTCATAATCTTTTGAAATATATTCTTGTTCTATTTTTGAATTACAACATAATCGTTGTTTTTAATAACTCATCTTTTCCCTGCATATCTGCATCTACAACTTCTTGCAGATACAGAAATATATCTCAGGGAAAAACAGTTACAGATTTATAGATAGTTGCTGATTATTTGTTTACAGTTGGATTTATCTCTTCCAAAGCAACATTCAGTTTTAACACATTAATTTTTGCAGGACCGAATATGCCTAGTAATGGTTTTTCTATCATCTTGTCAACGATAGCTTTAACATCCGACTCATTCATACCTCTTGCCTCAGCAACACGTTTGACTTGTACATACGCACATTCAGGTGTTATGTCCGGGTCAAGACCTGAAGCACTTGCTGTTACCATTTCAGCAGGAACGTCTTCTCGCTTCAAATAGGGGTGATGAACCAGAAATGTATCAATTCTTGCTTCCACCTCTGCAAGATATTCCTCATTGGTAACTCCTTTGTTACTGCCTGCAGAACTTGTACCATCGTATCCGTCGCCCGCACATGAAGGTCTGCCCCAGAAAAATACATCATTCGTAAAGACTTGCCCTACGTTTGCCACTCCTACAACTTTACCATTGAGCTTTACCGTTTCTGCATTGCCCCCTTCACCGGGAGCTGCAAACTGTGCGAAAATCCATAATACCAATATATAACATACCGAAAAAAATACACAGAATACCAATGTGATTCGGATTGATTTCATTAAATTTTTCATAACTGTTTTTTGATTTTATTAGAAGAATAATCCAACAAATAAGTCTATTAATTTAATACCAACAAATGGAGCAATAATACCACCTACACCGTAAATAAGCAGGTTGCGACGAAGCAGTGCGCTAGCCCCTATAGGTTTGTATTCAACACCCTTAAGAGCCAAAGGTATCAGGATAGGTATGATGATAGCATTAAATATGATAGCAGAAAGGATTGCACTTTCAGGACTATGTAATCCCATTATATTAAGTGCCGCCAGTTGTGGAACAGAAACCATGAACAATGCAGGAATGATAGCAAAGTATTTGGCAACATCGTTTGCAATAGAGAAGGTAGTAAGCGTACCACGCGTCATCAGCAACTGTTTGCCAATCTCTACAATTTCAATAAGTTTTGTCGGGTCATTGTCCAGGTCAACCATATTGCCGGCTTCTTTTGCTGCCTGAGTACCACTGTTCATTGCTACACCCACATTTGCCTGTGCAAGAGCCGGAGCATCGTTGGTTCCGTCACCCATCATGGCAACCAGTTTACCGGCGGCCTGTTCCTTTTTGATATAATTCATCTTATCTTCCGGTTTGGCTTCCGCAATAAAATCATCAACACCGGCCTTTTCAGCAATATACTTTGCAGTCAGAGGATTGTCGCCTGTTACCATAACCGTCTTTACCCCCATCTTGCGCAAGCGTTCAAAGCGTTCTTCAATACCCGGTTTGATAATATCCTGCAACTCAATCACTCCAGCAATTTTCTTGTTGATGCAGACCACCAGTGGGGTACCGCCATTGCCGGTAATTTGCTTGATGATATCCTCTGTTTCTTTAGGAAATTCATTTCCAGCTTCACTGACAATAGCACGAATAGCGTCAAATGCCCCTTTTCGGATTTTCGTACCATCTTTCAAGTTGATTCCCGAACATTTTGTTTCAGCCGTAAATTTAATCATGTGGGCTCCTTCTGTGTTCAGATTACGCATACGCAATCCCTGTTCACGTCCTAACTCAATAATGGATTTTCCTTCCGGTGTATCGTCTGAGACAGAAGACAGCATACACGCTTCGATAAAGCTACGTTTGTCAAGGCCAGCAACAGGATAAAAATCTGTAGCTTTACGGTTACCGATTGTAATGGTTCCGGTCTTGTCGAGCAGAAGTGTATCCACATCGCCGGCTGTTTCTACAGCTTTCCCCGATTTCGTAATGACATTTGCACGTAGTGCGCGGTCCATTCCGGCAATACCGATTGCAGAAAGCAAGCCACCGATTGTAGTAGGTATCAGGCAAACGAAAAGTGAAAGGAACGCTGCAATGGTAATAACGGTATTAGAGTAGTCAGCCATTGGTTTAAGGGTGATACAAACCACGAGAAACACCAATGTAAATACGGCAAGAAGAATTGTAAGAGCGATTTCATTAGGTGTCTTCTGACGGCTTGCCCCCTCTACCAGTGCAATCATCTTGTCCAGAAAACTTTCACCCGGTTGAGTGGTTACAACTACCTTAATATGGTCTGAAAGAACTTTTGTACCGCCTGTAACTGAACTCTTGTCGCCACCCGCTTCACGAATGACAGGAGCGGACTCACCTGTGATGGCACTTTCGTCTATGGATGCAAGCCCCTCTATGATTTCACCGTCAGCCGGAATAACATCACCGGCTTCACATTCAAATATATCCCCTTTTTTAAGTCGTGAACTGCTTACAGTCTTTACATTACCATTCACAATAAGTTTAGCCGGAGTTTCTTCACGGGTCTTGCGTAAGCTGTCGGCCTGTGCTTTACCGCGAGCTTCCGCTATAGCTTCGGCAAAGTTGGCGAACAATAATGTCAGAAAAAGTATGATAAATATCCATAGATTATAAACAAACGAACCTTGTGATGTGCTGAATGCTGAATATATAGTGACGAACAACATAATCAAAGTTGAAATTTCAACAGTGAACATGATCGGATTCTTAATCATTATTTTCGGATTCAGCTTTACGAATGACTGTTTCAGACTTTCTATAACCTGCTCCTTTTGAAACAGTGATGTATTTTGATTTTTCGAATTCATATCCTAAAATTTTTGTTTATAAGTTGACAAGAGCATCAGTCTTTCTTAAATAACTGTCCTGCCTGTCAACTTTATTATCTTTAATTACAATGAAAAGTGTTCAGCAATCGTACTTAATGCCTGTGCAGGGAAGAACGACAATGCCGCAACTATGAAAATAACCGCAAATGTCATCACTCCGAAAGTTACTGTATCTGTCTTCAGAGTTCCGGCACTTTCCGGTATATACTTCTTTTGTGCCAACAGACCTGCTATAGCTACCTGTCCGATAATAGGTATAAACCGGCTCAATATTAGCACAATACCACATGATACATTCCAGAACCAGGTATTGTCACCAAGCCCTTCAAAACCAGAACCATTATTGGCGGCACAAGAAGTAAACTCATATAACATTTCTCCAAGTCCGTGAAAGCCAGGATTATTCAGCCATCCGCCTTCACTTTCTACAAATGCAGGAGCATGAACATAGAGATAAGCTGCCAGCGCAGTACCTACAAGTATGACAAACGGATGAAGCAATGCTACAATCGAAGCTATCTTCATTTCTTTTGCCTCTACTTTGTGACACATAAATTCCGGAGTACGTCCTACCATCAATCCACTTATGAATACGGCTATAATGATGAATGTAAAGTAGTTCATCCAGCCTACGCCGACACCACCAAACCATGTATTAATTTGCATATTAAGCATTTCAATCATGCCGGAAAGCGGCATTGTAGAGTCGTGCATGCCGTTTACAGAACCGTTAGACGTAACAGTCGTAACAACACTCCAAAGACCTGTTGCACCGGCCCCGAGACGAACCTCCTTACCTTCCATAGCTCCTCCATCTTGCGCTATCCCCATGGTATCAATTCTTGGGTTGCCGCCCATTTCCTGAGATACATTGATACATACCCCTATAAGGAATGCAACAAGCATCACACCATAAATACTGTAACCTAATCTTTTACGGTTTACATAGAAGCCAAAAGCAAATACCATGGCCATTGGAATAATAAGAATGGAGCAACATTCTATCATGTTAGACAAATAGGTAGGGTTTTCCAATGGATGTGAAGAGTTCACGCCATAATAGCCACCTCCATTCGTTCCTAATTGCTTGATGGGAACAACAGCCGCTGCAGGTCCTTGTGATATGTTCTGAGAATTACCTTCAAGAGTCGTTATTTCCATTTTGCCATCAAATCCCATCGGAATACCTTGAGTAATCAATATAAAACCAACGACAAGGGATAACGGGAGAAGGATGCGGGTACAGCTCAGCACGAGAAACTTCCAGAAATTGCCAATCGTTTGAGTCGTTTTTTCACCCAGCGCTTTCATGATACCTGCCATCGCAGCCATGCCTGTAGCTGCTGTAATAAATTGGAACAACATGATGACGAACAATTGGGAGAAGTATGTCAGATTGGTTTCACCGCTATAGTGCTGTTCATTACAGTTTACCATAAAAGAAATACAGGTATTGAAAGCCTGATGTGCCGTTTGGCCGATGTTTCCATCCGGATTCAGAGGCAGATAGCCTTGTACGACAAGTAGAATCATTCCCCATACAAACCAGAAGGCATTTACAACAAGCAAAACTCTTAAAAACTGTTTCCAGTTCATTTCTTCTTCCGGGTTGATTCCTGAAAGCCGGAAAATTAAATTTTCTACCGGCTTCATGAAATCACTCCAGACCTTTTTACCTTTATAAACTTTTGCAATATATTTTCCTAATGGATAACTTAATACTATCATTAGAGCGATTTGCGCTATGACACCCAATATTTCTGTATTCATATTATTTAGAATTTTTCCGGTTTAATCAAGACATACATTAAATAGCCAAACATGATAAGGCTTACAATAAATAATACTGTGTACATAAATCTTTTCTCCTTTTCACTTTAAATGTTTTCAAACCAATCGATACATTTCTCAAATAACCAAAAGCAGCCAATGCCTGTCAGTATGCAGACTGCAAAACCAGTTGTAAATAGTTCCATGATTTTTATGTTTTAAATTCATATTTACTAATGCAATAGGTATGCCAGAAGAAAAGATTATTATGTAATTGTCTGTTTGTTAGGTTGTTATGATTGATGCGTTTGCCTTAAATGCTATTCCAATTTTCTCATTTTGATAAAATGATACTATTATTGTGAGATGATTTATTTGAAAAATGTCGGCTTTTTGATTGTTGCAAAGCAATTCTGTTAATGATATTCCGCTGAATAATATGTGATTATATGAATATTGGTATGGGACAAAAGCTCATAAAAAAAGCGGTAACCACCCTCTAATAGAGCAGTTACCGCAAAGGATAAATTATGGAAAAGTGTTTAGATTACAGCTCTTCTACTGAGGCTTGAGCCGCTCTAAAACGCATCTGATAATCACTAACTTATTGATTTAGTGTATGTATACTGTATGCGTTTTACGTTCACTTCGCTCTAAAATCGGCCTAAATTCAGAATTCTACAACTGCAGCGTGGACGGCAGCAGTTGAATGCTGTATATCAGACCATACAATAGCTAGTGTATGTGAAGTGTATGGACTTCAACAGCAACCTGGTCTGAATTATGACCTTTTTAGTGTACACACAAATGAGCATAGTCTTTTTTCTTGTTTCAAGCGTAATGACTGGATGGCAACATCACCAATCACTACTTCACTGATTGTTTAATAATATCACTTCTGTTTTCGATTATAACTATCAGCTTTTGATACACGCCTTGTATCACCTACAAAGTTAATCATTAAACATTAAACATCCCATTTTTTCAGCAGTAAAATAGCGTTTGGCAGATGTTAAAATTCCACTTGTTCCGCACTACTGACTATGAGATGGTCGTACCATCAAGAATAGCACAAGTGTTATTCTCACCGGCATTCATCTATAAGCGTACGGATGAGGAGCGAAAAAAAAGATGTGCAAAGTAAAGCCTTGTACCCTCTTTTACTTGGATTTTTGAATGATTTTACCAAGCTTAATCCCTACATAACGACTACAAGTTATCTTGGATTAGTTCTTAAACAGATAAAGCCTTACGTGAGTTCGGGATGAGAAAGTATCTTTAAAAGTTGGTAATCACCGAATTAT
>Oklahoma_p1__coassemble_500_pt1 | contig 21516 bp, 20 predicted proteins | sample Oklahoma_p1__metabat2_low_PE_018 | metagenome-assembled genome bin Oklahoma_p1 | reverse complement strand
AAATGATTGATTATTAGCTGGATAAAACTTATAGTTCGAGCCCCAGGCGGATCACTAAAAAGGCTTCCAAAACGGAAGCCTTTTTTCGTTTATGCCTTAAATATAAAATATTCGAGCGCTTTGCTGACTCCATCATTTTCTACAGAAGAAGTTACATAATCGGCAGATTTTTTCAATATCTCATTGGCATTGCCCATTGCTACACCTATGCCTGCTTTCTGAATGATGGAGATGTCGTTTCCGCCGTCGCCAAAAGCCATTGTTTCTTCAATACCTATACCTTCATAACGGATAATATCCAGTAGTCCATTCCCTTTATTGGGATTCGTAGCTGTAATATCGGCAAACTCCGGATACCAACGGCAAGATGCACTTCCTTTCAAGAAAGGCATAATCTGTTTCTCTTCGTCTTCCGAGATGACAGGAGTGAGCTGCAATATGCGCTGTTTCAGAATGCTGTCCAACTGGTTGTCTTCCCTTAAGTTATGAACGTTCAGCATCTGGTGGAATATACGGTCGGTACATTCGTTGCTGTTATACATAGTCAAATCCTTTTCGCCCACTACCATACAAGGAAAGCCCATGTTATCCGAATATTTTATTACCGTAAGGACATCCTCCTGCGGAATAGGTGTACAAGAGATTACTTCATTGCCCGAGAAACAATAGGCTCCGTTTGTTGTTATATATCCGTCTATCAGATGCTTTATTTCATCAATGTTGTTTATCAATGAATAAGGGCGGCCGGTAGAAATATAAATTTTGATTCCTTTATCTTTTGCCTTTTTTATGGCTTCGGCTGCAGAAGAGGGAATACGGTGTGTGTCAAAGCTTACCAGCGTGCCGTCAATGTCAAAGAAAATTGCTTTTATCATATCTTAATTGGATGGTTTAGAGATTTCTATTTTCCTGAAAGGATATACCTGAGTGCAAAGTTCAGAATTTTATTGGTATTATCACTATCTGTTTATCGCTAAATTTACGGGGTAGGTCTATGGACAGCCATTTCAGACTTTCAGAGCCCGCATTGCATTCAGTACGGCCAGTACGGTTACACCCACATCGGCAAAGACTGCCATCCACATTGTTCCAAGTCCTATGGCAGCAAGCAAAAGCACTGCAACTTTAATGCCGATGGCCAGCCATACATTCTGGCGGGCTATGCGGATGGTGCGTCGGGATACACTTATGGCAGTAGCTATCTTAGAAGGTTTGTCGTCCATCAAGACAATGTCGGCAGCCTCGATAGCGGCATCGCTGCCAAGTCCTCCCATGGCGATACCCACATCGGCACGTTTCAGTACCGGTGCGTCGTTTATGCCGTCGCCTACAAAAGCCAGCGTTTTGCCCTCAGTTTTAGCAGCAAGCATCTGTGCCACGTATTCCACTTTTCCAGCAGGCAGCAGTTCGGCGTGCCAGATTGCTATGCCCAGCTTCTGAGCAACATCAGCCGCTACCGCTTTGCGGTCGCCCGTAAGCATGGCCAGTTGTTGTACTCCTTGTTGTTTTAGTAGGGCTATCGCCTGGACGCTGTCTTCCTTAATCCGGTCATTGATAACGATGTGTCCGGCATATTTCCCGTCTACAGCTACATGGATAATGGTACCCGTCCGGTGGCAGTCATGCCATTCTGCACCGATGCTTTCCATCATCTTCGAGTTTCCTACACATACTGTCCGGCCTTCCACCTTAGCCCGGATGCCCTGTCCGGCAATCTCTTCTACATCTGTTATACTGCAACCGTCGTTCGCCTCATCCGGAAAAGCCGAACGTAATGCTTCGCCTATCGGGTGACTGGTGAAATGCTCTACGTGGGCGGCCAGATGCAGCAGTTCCTGTTCGCTGAAGTCACTGGGATGAACAGCTTCTACTGCAAACTCTCCGTGGGTGAGTGTACCGGTCTTGTCGAATACGATGCTGTCCACCTTTGCCAGCGCATCCATATAGTTACTGCCTTTTATGAGAATCCCTTTGCGGGAAGCTCCTCCCAATCCGCCGAAGTAAGTGAGCGGAACACTGATAACCAGCGCACATGGACAAGATACAACCAGAAAGATAAGGGCACGATGAAGCCATACGGGGAAGGCTTCGATGTAGGCGACCTGAGAGAACAGCGGAGGGATAAAGGCGAGCAGCATGGCTGCAGCTACTACAATAGGCGTATATACCCGTGCAAAGCGTGTGATGAAGGCTTCGCTGCGTGACTTGCTGGCATCGGCATTTTCTATCAGACGGATGATTTTAGAAACCGTACTCTCGCCGTAAGTCTTGGTGGTTTTTACGCGGAGAACTCCTGTCAGGTTAATGCAGCCAGACAGTACTTCATCGCCCACAGCCAGCTCCCGTGGCAGACTTTCGCCCGTCAGTGCAAGGGTATTCAGGGCTGAGGCCCCTTCTATGACGATTCCGTCCAGAGGGACTTTTTCGCCCGGTTTTATGAGAATGATTTCTCCTGACTGTACTTCGTCAGGTGAAACAGACCGTACTTTCCCTTCTCGTTCAACGTTTGCGACATCGGGACGGATATTCATAAGATGTGAGATACTGTCGCGGCTCTTACCTTCGGCATAGCCTTCGAAAAGCTCACCAACCTGGAAGAAGAGCATCACAAATACAGCTTCCGCAAATTCTGTTTCTGCACCGGGCAGAAAACCTATGCCGAGAGCTCCCAGTGTGGCGACCGACATCAGGAAGTGTTCGTTGAACCAGTCGCCGTGTGCGATACCTTCGCATGCTTCTTTCAGCGTTCCGTATCCGGCAAGCAGGTAGGGTATCAGATAAACCAATAGCAGTTGTCCGGTGGACAACGCCGTTTTTTTCTCTATTATCATAGCTCCTGCAAGTAGCAGGGCAGTCAGCAGGATGAGGATGATTTTTCCTTTTGTCCTACTGTGGGCATGATGGTGTGCATGATTGTGTTCATGCCCGTGATGCTGATGGCTTGTTGTCATAATTTGTTTCGTTTTATTTTTTATGCTGCAAAAATAAACTCGAAAACGTACAACCGGGTTGCATTCAGCAGAAGGCTATGCACAATGCAACCCGGTTGCATAAAAACATCAGACGGCAAATTTGCTCGTTAGGATAAGATAGCTACCTTTGCAAAGTGTTAAGCTATGACAGGATGGAACAGAATGAATTGATAACATGGCTGGAGCTGAAAGGTGTAAAGCCTACAGCCAACAGGATCCTTGTACTGAAGGCACTCAAGGAATCGTGCAGGCCTATGAGTCTGCCCGACTTGGAAAATCTGCTGGAAACGATGGACAAGTCCAGCATATTCCGCGTACTGACCTTGTTCCTGGAGCACGATATCGTGCATGCTTTCGAAGACGGACGTGGTGTTCTGAATTATGAACCATGCAACAGCAAAACAGTCTGCAATCATGCCGATGCCCATATCCATTTCTATTGCGAGTCGTGCCGGAAATCGTTTTGCATGGACGATATTCCTTTGCCCGATTTGCGGTTGCAGCAAGGATTCACGTTGCGTTCCGTATCCTTTGTTATCAAGGGAGAGTGTCCGGAGTGCAGTCGGAAGCATAGCAGATAGTACTTTCTGCCTTTCTCATAAGTGAGATAAACTTGCGGTACTCATAAGACAAAGATACCTCATTTTTGTGCCGCAAGTTTATCTTTGCAATGCTGAAGCACGAAAGCATCATCAGATTAGTGTTTGCTTGGGCAGTATCGTTCCAGAAGTCGGAGTATCTTTGGCTTTGTAAGCTGACCTGTATTTTGTACGATGGCCAAATTGTCCGATATGGTCAGGATAACATCCAGCAACTCAAGTGTAGTTTCAAGTTTGTGGCCTGCAGGACAGAAAAGGTTTTGGTTTTTGATGCTCTGGTAGCTATGGATAGCTCCCATGATATTGCCTGCTATGGCACCGGTAGAGTCGCTGTCGCCGTCGTGGTTGACAGCCGCAATGATTGCATCATGTACGCTGTCCAGATGACGGATGCAGCAATAAAGTACTATGTACCAGGCCTCGTCAGCCGTCCATCCTTGACCTAATTTTTTGATGGCATCCGCATCATTATCCGCTTCTTCGGCTAGCTTGACAGTACGGAGTGTCATGATATTCAGTTCGTCCAGTTCTTTGTGGTATAGCTGCTTGTAGGTAACTCCGCGGACAGAATCAACCGTATTATCTAAATACCATAACCCTTCGAAAATAGTCGATTTTATCCATTGGGGCGTAATTGCATCCGGACTGTGCAGAATCTTGTATAAAAGGAATGCCATGAGTCCGGCAGGCAGAAATCCCAAAGGATGCAGATGTGTAAGTCTGGCAGCCTCGCAAGCCAACTGGATGATATTAGACTGATAATTAAATATTTCCTGTGCGTTATCCGATGGACATTTGTCGAATGCCAATGCAATTGGAGCAATGCGCATGATTCCCCCGCAACCTTTACTGTTATTCTCAACTTTCGAACCGTTTATCCGTTGCTGGATGGCCGTCAGGCAAGTATTCCCAGGAGCCCGTAAAGCATACAATTGGGGAATACCGCTCAACCAGCAGTTCCGTTCGTTTTCCGGTATCCTGTAGTTTTGTCTGAGCTGCGTCTTATACCAGTCGATATACGCATTGCCGATGTTATCTATCAGCGAAGATTGCTGATGTAAACAATTATTACGTACTATTCCATTCAGCAGACCGTTTGCTGTAAAGAGTGTCATTTGGGTATCGTCAGAAAACAGAGCCAAATTGTCTTCCAGTGTGAAGCTGGTGATGCCGTCGGAACCATATTGTCTGATGATGGAAGGATAAGCCATGAACTCTACACTGTATCCCAATGCATCGCCTATGGCACCGCCAACAAGGCATCCGCGTATCTTATCGGTTAATATTTCCATGTTTTAGAGTTAATGTGGGTTAAGGGGTTTGGAGTTATCTGTCGGAGATTGCCATTTCGAATGCATGGATTGCCCCTGTCATATTACTGTCCAGAAAAGCTTTGGCTTGCCCGATAAGCTCATCCGGAACGCCGTAGAATGCAGCTGCTATTCCTCCCGACATACATGCTATGGTGTCACTGTCACCGCCCAACGATATAGCCAGCCGTATAGCCGATTCGTAATCATTGCTTTCGAGGAATGCCAGAATCGCTTCAGGGCAGGAACCTTGGCAAGTCACATCAAAATCGTAGTCCGGTCGAATCTCATCGAGGGTGCGATGCAAATCGTATCCGAATGTCTTTTCAATGTAATCCTTAATCGTTTGTTTGCTTTCGCCCTTTTGGGCCAGAAAGATTGCAGAGGCGATAGCCTGAGCTCCTTTAATTCCTTCCGGGTGATTGTGGGTAACTTCGGCCGACTGTCTTGCCAAATCGAGTGCTTCTTCGATGAATCGGGCATAGAATCCACACGGACTGACCCGCATGCCCGAGCCGTTGCCAAAGCTGTTGTAGGGTTTACGAGTTTCGGGAGACATGCTGGACAGCCATCTGCGGAACATGCCCCCATATCCGGCATGCGGATAATGGTTTCCCCATTTGTGCATGGTTTCACTCAAATCGTTATGGTTCATCAGCCAGTCGGCTACTGCTATTGTCATTACAGAATCGTCGGTGAAACGGCAGGCTGGCGTGAAAAACTCAAATTGGGTGGACTTGCAGTTGTTCCATTCGAAGCGGGAACCTGCGATGTCTCCTATAATTGCTCCTATGATACCTTTTCTATTCATTTGTTTTTCTTCCTGATGGTTTGCCTTAAAGTTAAGAAAAACTTTGAAATAACTGCAGGATAGAAGTGGATTAATGAAAAAGAACGGTTTCCTAATCATTATGTTATGGTATGCTCAAAAATATAGTCTTTGAAGAATGTATCATTTGTGGACTTTATGTATTTTTGTGCTTAATGCAGTACTCAAATGAATATGGTAAGAACTGATTTTATAGAAAATAGGATAGATGTCGTTAAAAACATATACACCCTCTATTCTTATGTTAAAAGTACCGTGGAAGAAGATAAAGAATGGGCTTTACAACGGTTCAAACAGGGGAAATGGTATGTGGTCGAATCATTTGGCAATACGTTGTTATTTGCCCCAAGCCGCTTTGTCGGCTACAAAAATAATACAAGAGAAAAACATACATCCAATCATGGAGATGGGACACTAACTAACAATAAATTTCGTGAACTGAAATTGTATAAAGAGATAGTAGATGATGATTATTTATTGGAGCAATTTGAATTATTCATGACTTCTTTAGGTATAGAGAAGGATACAGCAAAATTTTTTATTCCGAATAATTTGAGTGTTACTGATTTGAAAGCTCCTCATAAATGCTATTTCATTTGCCCGACTCATTGTCAAGGACAAAAGGAAAACGCATGGAAGAATTTTCTTTCTCATAATTTTATGGCTATAGGGTGGAATCATACAGATTACTCAAATTATACTATTGACGAAATAAAGCAAGAATACCAAGATGATTATACAGCCATAGGTCCTTTTACTTTGATAAAACAAATTAAAGAAGGAGATGTTGTATGTTGTACAAATAACAGTTACGGACTATGGGGAATAGGAATTGCCTTATCTCAATACAAATACAGTGAACACATTCATTACGCAGGAAAAGATGAAGGCGGCAATGATTCTTATTATTCACACTATATTGATATAGCTTGGTTATGCTTTAATGAACAAGGATTTATTCCTCTTTCAGAATTTAATATTCAACTTCCTGAAAAGCAATGGCCGCCTTTTGGTACATTGAATCAACGAGAAGAGATTCCTCAGTATATATCTAATTTTCTATTATACAAAAACAAAAACATGGAAGATAATAACAAATACGATAAATATATAAATTTATTAGAAGCAAATAAGAATCTCATTCTTACCGGAGCCCCAGGTACCGGAAAAACTTATTTGGCAAAAGCCATAGCGGGAGCAATGAATGCAGAGTTTGAATTTGTGCAGTTTCATCCCTCATACGATTATGCAGATTTTGTAGAGGGTTTACGTCCAACTCCACCTGATAATAATGGGAACATTGGATTTAAGCGAGTAGATGGAGTGTTTAAAAGTTTCTGTAAGAGAGCTATAACCTCTATAGTAAATGAAAGTTTTATAGAATGTGGTAAATATCCATCACAAATAAACATAGATAGCAATCTGATAACAAAATATATAAAACCTGGTACAGACATAATTAGTAGTGCAGGGCGGACATCATATCATATTGAAAAATTTGATGGTGCAACTATTGTTTTGAAGGGAGATTCTATAAAAGGGTATGGTATACCTGTCATAGATGTAATAAAAGCATATAAAAATAGACTATGGGAAGGTGGACAAAGGAATGGCAATGATTCGTATACCGCTGCTTTAGCGAAATATATATACGAACAAATTGTTGCTGGAAATAATAAGATTGAAAGACAGCAAGATAAACTTGCAAAGAATGAATTAACCGGTAATAATAAATATATTTTTATCATCGATGAAATCAACCGTGGTGAAATTTCTAAAATATTCGGTGAACTTTTCTTCAGTATAGACCCCGGTTATCGTGGAATAAAAGGAAGAGTAAAAACCCAATATCAGAATATGATAACGGATGAAACCGACACATTCTATGAAGGCTTTTATGTACCCGAAAATGTATATATTATTGGAACAATGAATGACATAGACCGCAGTGTGGAAAGTATGGACTTTGCCATGCGTCGCCGTTTTGCGTGGGAAGAAATTAAGGCTGACGAAAATACAGGTATGTAGGATGAGCTTCAAGAGATGAAAGATGAAGTTCTTGAGGTAATGAAACGGCTGAATGCGGCAATATGGAATGAAGATACTCATAGTGGAGTAGAAGGACTGAACGCATCTTATCATATTGGCGGTTCCTATTTTAGCAAATTACAGCTTTATCTGAATGACGACCATACCAACAAGAAATCTGCCTACAAGCATCTTTGGGAGAATCACTTGAAGGGAGTGCTTTTTGAATATTTAAGAGGTACATTCAACGCTATGGAGAATCTAAAAATGTTGGAGCAGGTTTATTATAACAAGAATAACAATGATGATTTTGAGGGATAATACAAACTATTCTTTCATAACTGATAATTTAGAAGAATATCTGCCGTTACTAAATATTGCTAATAGGAAAGTGTCGGAATTGTTGGACGAAGACGGTAATCACTTACTCATCTATCCTCATTCCTTTCGTCTGTGTGAAGACGAGGCCGGCAAGCAACAATTGTTTTCGTTGCAACTCCAATGGAAAGAAAAACAATGTACAAAAGTTTTGCTGGAAACAGGAAATATGGTCGGTTTTATAGGAATGAATGGAAAATCAATCTCCATTCATTCCCGCTTTTCCAAAAATGAAAGAGAAGATTTCTTTTTGCATTATATGCTTAGTAAGGTGCTGTGTATTAATATTGTTAATTTGTTACATGGAACGACAGATGAGCTAATATTTGATTTTCTTCTGTATTTGTTTCCGAGGGTTCTTAACGAAGCTTTGTTGCAAGGCATATATAAGGAATACCAACGGAATGAATACAATGATGCCAATGTGCGAGGCGTGATAGACATCAACAGGCATTTGAAAATGAATTTTCCATTTAGCGGACGTGTTGCTTATCGGACGCGGGAGTTTAGCCACGATAACCATATTACCGAATTGATACGGCACACAATTGAATATATTGGTAAAACAAAATTTGGGAAGGCCTTATTGGAAAAGGATGAAGAAACGCGTAGAAATGTCGCACAGATTATTTCTGCGACTTCGCATTATAGCAGGCAAGAAAGAGAAAAGGTGATAAAAAGTAATTTAAAGGTCATTAGCCATCCTTATTATTCCCATTATGCGCCTCTTCAAAAACTCTGCTTGCGAATATTGAGACATGAAAGAATTAAATATGGCGAAAAGGAAGATAAAGTATATGGTATTCTGTTTGACGTTTCCTATTTGTGGGAAGAATATTTAGCTACCATTCTTACAAAGCAAGAGTTTAAGCATCCTAATAACAGGAGAGGAGTAGGGCGTATTTACTTGACGAAAGATAGTTTGTATCCTCGCTATCCTGATTTTTATAGAGAATCGGACAGTACAATCATCGACGCAAAATACAAGAGGGAAATTAGTCGTGATGATGTTCATCAAATGATTACTTACATGTATCGCTTAAAAGGGTTGAATGGAATTTTTATACAACCCAGTGAAAAGGAATATCAGAGTGCTGAATCTGATTTATTGGGATATGGAGCTGATTATAACGCAAAACTACAAATGTTTTATTACTCCATTTCACAAGAAAAAAGTGATTACAAACAATTCGTTACAGACATGATGCTGTCAGAAGATATGCTTAAATTGCAATTTCAATTTAATAAAAAGAAATGCTTTTAAAAAAAGATTGACACGTTACTGCCGAGGTATTCTGTAAAAGGGGTTTCATAGATGTATAAAAAATAAGTTCCACCCTGGTACGCATTGTAAAGAGGCGTGGCGGAAATTGTTAATGCAAAGGTTATGTTTTTTTGCTATATTGCAAACAGTTTGACATTTTTATATCAGGATGCTTGAGGCAAGGTCGCTTTAAGATACCAGATAAGATAATTAGGCTTATCCGGTATCTTATCTGGTATTTTGATTTGGGGGGAATAACGGAATTTACTCTATAGATATTTCCCGAATAGGCTTTGCCGGTACACCGCCGACAATCGTATTGGCCGGTACATCCCGCGTTACTACGGCTCCTGCAGCAATGACAGCTCCGTCACCAATAGTCACTCCTTGCAGGATAGTGGCATTAGAACCTACCCATACGTTTTTGCCGAGGGTGATGGGAGCAGGTGTCATAGAAGCCCTCTTGGCAGGATGCAAGCCATGGTTCAGTGTGGCAAATACTACATTATGGCCGATAAGGCAACCGTCTCCCAAGGTTACCCCTCCATGGTCCTGAAAATGACATCCGGCATTGATGAATACCTGTTTCCCGATGGTAATGTTTTTTCCGAAGTCGGTATAGAACGGTGGAAACATCTTGAACGAAGCATCTATAGGTTTTCCCGTCAGTTGGCTGAGCAACTGGCGAAGTTCTTCCTGCGAGTGGTAGGTATTGTTCATTTCGCAGGTTATCCGGCGTGCCTCATCGCTCATGGCATCCATAAACTGGTAGATTTCGGGTGTATTGAGTGGACGTCGCTCACGTACGTGTATCAAAAAATCTTCGAGTGTCATACTTTTTTATTTTTGAGTATCGGGTTTGAGGTAATTCTGGAAGAAAGAAACAATCCGGTCGAATGGAATCACATCCATCTGGTCGTAAAGGTCGGTGTGATTAGCTCCCGGAATAATGAGCAGCTCTTTGTTTTCTCCTTTCAGTTTTTTGAAAGCATCTTCGCTAAAGTAGCGTGAATGTGCTTTTTCGCCGTGCAGCATCAGTACGGCACTGAGTATCTCACTGCTGTACATTAAGATAGGCATATTGATGAATGACAGAGAAGATGTCTGGTTCCATCCGTCGTTTGAGTTGAGCGAACGCTTGTGGTAGCCGCGGCTGGTCTTGTAATAGGCATGATAGTCTTTCAAGAACTGAGGAGCGTCTGCGGGCAGGACTTCAGGTACACCCCCTGCACGGACGTAAGAACCAGCTTTATAGTCGGCGGTGCGCTGACTGTTGAGCTGCTTGCGTAATTCATATCGTCCTTCTGCATCCATGCTGTCAAAATAACCGTTGGCATTGACACTGCTCATGTCGTACATGGTCGAGGTAACTGTGGCTTTGATGCGTGTGTCAATAGCAGCCGCATTGAGAGCCATACCGCCCCAACCGCATATTCCCAGAATACCGATACGGTCGGCATCTGCCAGTTCGTGGTTGGAAAGGAAGTCTACTGCCGCACAGAAATCTTCTGTATTGATGTCGGGTGAAGCTACATAACGAGGCTCACCACCACTTTCACCGGTATAAGAGGGGTCGAATGCCAGTGTGAGGAAGCCACGTTCGGCCAGTGTCTGGGCATAGAGCCCGGAGGATTGTTCTTTTACTGCACCAAAGGGACCGCTGATGGCAATGGCAGGCAGCTTGCCTGAAGCATCTTTCGGTATATACATGTCGGCAGCCAGTGTGATGCCATATCGGTTGTGAAAAGTGACTTTGGTGTGAGTTACTTTATTGCTTTTGGGGAATACCTTATCCCATTCTGTAGTTAGTTTCAGACTCTGTTCCATATTCGTATTGCTTTGATTGGTTGGCTCTGCAGCTGGTAAGTTGGATATAAAGCACAGATTCCCGGCCAGCAGCAGACCGATTAATTGTAATGTCCTGTTCATCTGTTTTCTTTTTCTTGATACAAAAGTACATGCATATATGGAAGGAAATAGTAGACAAATTACTGAATATTGTAACGAAATTCCGGTTGGGTTTTAAAGAAACTAAAAAATGAGGTGAGAATAGATGTGTATATCCTTTTTTATTATTTTTGCATATAAATAGATTTTATCGTAAAAGTAATATATAATGAAACTTATCAATTTTAGTGAGGGAAATTCTCTTATCAATCAGTTTGTTGCCGAGTTGCGCGATGTACATATTCAGGGAGACAGTCTGCGCTTCAGAAGAAATATCGAGCGTATCGGGGAGTTGATGGCTTACGAAATCAGTAAGACACTGGACTATTCGGTGAAGCAGGTACAGACTCCGCTGGGTGTTGCAACTGCCCGTACACACGATGACGCAGTAGTAGTGGCTACAGTTTTCCGTGCCGGATTACCGATGCATCAAGGATTCCTCAATATGTTCGACAAGGCTGAAAATGCATTCGTATCTGCTTTCCGCTTTTATACGGACGAGGACCATCGCACGGTAGACGTGAATATAGAGTATCTGGCTACTCCTTCGCTGGAAGGTAAAACTTTGTTGCTCGTAGACCCGATGCTGGCTACCGGCGAGAGTCTGGATTTGGCATTGAAGGCTTTTTTTACAAAAGGAACTCCGCGTAAGTTGCACATTGCATGTATCATTGCCAGCGAGCAGGGTGTTGCACACTTGCAGAAAGTATTTCCTCAGGACGATGTTACGTTGTGGTGCGCAGCAATCGATCCGGAACTGAATGAACATAAGTATATCGTTCCCGGTCTGGGGGATGCAGGTGATTTGGCTTATGGTGAAAAAATTTAAGATTTCCCCGTCTGGAAAAACATAAAAAACTCCGTACACAAACCGATAAGGGCATGTGTACGGAGTTTTTGTTTGGATGATTCTGTTAGTATTTCCAGTATTTGATAAAGAGATAACCACCAATTACCTGAACAGCCATTCCCGGAAGCCCTATTCTGAAATCTTGAAATGCAGTCCAGATATCTCCGCAAATCAGCCATTCGCCCAATGTACCGATTATCTGATAACCCAGTACGACAGCAAGCAGCAGTCCTAGTGATACTTTCTGGTAGCGGTGGGCAATGAAGGCAGCAGTACCGGCCAATACGCACGATTTTAGCAGGATGCCCGGCAACATGACCGCAGCAGGCATGCCGAATGCAAGACTGTTGACAAGCGGAGAAAGCAGGGCAGTGAGCAATCCGACTTTCCATCCGAATTTATAGGCACCGATGAGTGTAAAGAAATAGATTGGTAACTAGGTAAGACCTCCTTGCGGAATCAGGTGACAGCACTGCGGAAGAATGATATTTCCCGCAACAAACAGCAGTCCGAACAAGTAGGTGCGAATCTCGCTGTAGTTCAGTGAGTAAAGTTTTACCTCTGTGGTTTTCATACTGTATGAATTTTTTTCGTTATTTGTCTGGTTGATAAATAATTCAATTTGTTTCAGGCATCCTTCGGGTGTGGTTTCGTTCAGACAACGCGACTCTACGGGACACCATCCGGTTTTACTCCGGTTTTCAATGTGGTCTACTATCTTGCCATAATGTGTTTCAATATTCGCGTCCTGCAACAGAGAATAGGCCGACTGGCTGATAACATCGGCATATACCAGCTTGAAATCACCTAAGACTAACAGTGCGGCAGCTCCTTTCCCGATAACCTTATCGGCTATGGCAGCTCCAGACATGAAGTCGCTTTCATGCTTGTAAAGCTGATACAAATCAGCAATACCTCTGTTATGGAAAGAGCGCATCCGGTTGCCCTGAAGGATTACGCAGGAGCAATGCTGGTCGTGCAACTGTTAGATTAAACCGGTCAGAATATTAGGGATTTCAGTAGGTTTCATATTCATTTAAATTTTATTCTTCCCGAATCTGGTAACTCTTGTAGCCTTTCTTTTTCCGGAGCGTGAATGTCAGGTCTTTTTTATCAATATTAGCATATTTGGCAGAGATGTTGATACCAAATTCGTGTGACTCGTTTTTCTTAAGTTTTGGAATACGTACCTTACACAAGCGCTTGTTATAGCCGTTATTGCTATAATAAATATTTAGCGTAAACCATCGGATATTGCTACTTCCTGTGTTTGAAATTTTTATCCGTATTCTTTTTCCGGTCGATAAAGAGTAAAAAGAAGGGGTACTTACTTCTATGCCTTCCATCTCGTTGTCTGGATCGTATGTCCGGACAACTCCAAATGTTTGTGTGACCTTCGTTTGCTGGGCACATACAGGAGTTTGAGCATATAGCAGGCATACAAGTACTATAAGGATTGTCTGTAGTATTTTCATGTCTAAATGCCTTTGTAATATTTTCCCATTTTGTTTGGGAGTGCAATTTACTGATTTTATTCGGTTTTTTTATCAAAAAAATGAATTTCTTTCCTGCGTTTGATTATTATAAATCCTTCCACCAGTCCAAAAGATTGCTTTCTCCCCAGTATAATCGTGCTGTACAGGCAATGATGTTTTTATATTTTAAAATGAAACTTGAAGTTTCTGCACCGTGACTATTTAGCGCACTACAGCATTCGATTTCATTGTTCTGCGGATTTTCTGAACCCGGTAGGGTTATGTATCTGAATTCGTGTCCTCTGATACTTTGCTGGTGCCATTGGAAAAGACGGTATCCTTGCGTCAGTCGCTGCTCTTCTACTTTAAAATGCAGCGGCAGTAAACCTGTAAATTCATATTGTGTTTCCCGCTTCAGCTGTATTGATTCGCCCAGCAGTACCATACCACCCCCTTCAGCCAAGATTTTACCATTGTTAATGGCATAGTTCCGAATCTCATCCAATAGCTTCTTGCGGCGGTGCAGTTGGCGTGCAAAAAGTTCGGGATACCCGTCAGGAAGATAAAGCAGGTCGCATTGTGGAAGGTTGCTGCCATATACGGGACTGAAATAGTGAATTTTTCCCAGCTCTTTCAACCGTTCCAAATTGATTCGGTTAATGAACGGAAAAGCCGGGTCTTTGGCGATAGCAATATGCAGTTGTCTGTTGCGGGGCATAAAAAGAGTAGGGTCTGCCTCGCTGCTGTAAGGAAGGCTGATATTGCATGGAAAAATCCGTTGGCAAATGTGCAGAATCTTTTGAATTGGAATATGCTGCTCGATATAGTCTGCTACGATGTCAGTCTGCTGTTCGAATGCCTGCTTGGCACTTGTCGTAAGACTGGAGTGTTTGGCCGGGAAATGAACATCGGGCATTGTAGGCAACGCTCCCAGACATTCCAACCCTACATCTTCGCAGGCTTTTTTCAGGCAATTCAAGTGGGCAGATGCCGATACATGATTGAAAACGACGCCTGCTATGCGTATCTTATCATACAGATTCTTGAAACCATGCAAAACACCTGCAGCTGAATAACCCATAGTGCGTGCATTGACAATGAGAATCACCGGAATCTGCATCAAGGCTGCCAGCTCTGCACTGCTACCTTTGATACCGTCATGCCCGTCGAACAGTCCGCCTTTCCCCTCCGTTATGCATACGTCGGCATATTCTCCGTATTCATTATAAATCTGCTGGGTATGCGTACGGCTTGCCAGCCATGTATCCAGATTTATACAGTCTCTGCTGCTAGCCAGTGCAAGCAATTGTGCATCCATACTGTCCGGACCACACTTATAGGGTTGCACTTTAAGCCCTCGTCTGCTGCAAACACGGAGTAAACCAGCCATGAATACGGTTTTGCCGCTTCCCGGGGCAGGTGAACTGATCATCAATTGTGGCTTCATTATCTATGACTTCTAATTTTTCTGCAAAGGAAAAGAATTATTCTTAATTATTAAAATGCTGACTGTTATTTCTTGTCCGCTTTTTAATTCGTATTTTGTATCCGCTGTATATGCACCACACTGTCAGTATACCGGCAATGAAGATATAGACGATAGTAGCCGGTCCCAGCACAGTATAGATACGGCCGTTGTGTATCTCCAAAGCCAGATTCCAAAGAGACATGGGCAAATGTTCCATGAAAGCAGGCATGGGGGCAAAATTACTTCCTTGCTGATAGTCGGCAATACATGTGCGGGTGAAAAGACTGCTGTATCCCGCTATGGCATGTTGTCCAAACGGAGGTCCGCTTTTATCGGGAGCGGGCTGGCCCGTGAAGTAATCCGTACGGGCTCCCGTTGTCCGGTTCCATTCGTACAATCCGCTGAATGAGCCAATCAGCCAGTTTCCATCTGCTTTTTGCTCGAATACATTTACGCCCATGATACTGGCTGGTGGCGCTTGATGTACAGGTCGGGGAGTATCGGTCAGTTCCTTCATGCGATAAAAACCATCAGATACAGACAGTAGCCATTCGCTTTGCCGGGTATCGTATCTGAGCATGCGCAGACAGTCGTTCCATGCATTGGGGTTATCAAGCACACTTCCTGGAGGTGGACAAACTTTGCTGTAAACCAGTGCAAGAAGGACAGGAGGGCGGAGGCACCATCCAGTGATGCAGAGAAATAAGGTCAGTACCAGTGTGTACCTGCCAGTTTTATCGTGTAGGGACAAGTTTCTTTTCAGCAATCCGGCCATGCGTTTTCTGGTCGGCTGATTGATTGTCTTGCGTCTGATATATTGGGGCAGTATCCAGTGAATGATACCGGTAATGCAGAGTATGATCAGGATTATGCCGATACAGTCCACCAATATCTTTCCGGTAATACCCAGCAGTTCGCCACTATGAGCAAGCCATACGATGCGGAACAGAGAAACTTCGCCAGTATATCCCTGTGGGGCTTGAAGAGCTATCTGCTTGAACTCACGATAGGGAGGTAGTGCCAGATATAAATAGGAACGGCCCAGCACTAGCAAAGAGTCCTTGTGGCAAATCATGTCGGTAAGGCGTTCGTGTTGTGCTGTAGCCAATGGAAGCGCTTCCCACACTCTTTTGTGCGGATTAAAGCGGAATACATTAAATTGTCCACAGGCAAACAACTGGTCGTCCGGCGTAGCTGCCATACTCCGAATCTGCCGGTAATCTGCACCTTCGGGAAGACCTGCATTAAAATCCTTTATCGTGCTTGCCGTGCTGTCAGTCTGCCATATTCCACTGTTCCCGTATAGCAGGATACTGCCGGGGACTGAATGATTATAACGAATGGCTCCCCGCAGCAAACCACCATTCCAGTTTTTGAAACGGTACGCTTCGGGCAGCCATTTTCTTGAAATGTTATAGTCGGCAAACAATGTGCGGTGATTAAGCACAATTCCTGAAATACAAAACATAAGGATGAAAAAGCTGAACAGCAATCCCACCCATTTGTGCTGTTTTCTCCATCTTCGGGTATTCATTCTGGAAAACTGTATGTTATGAGTTTACAGAATAAGCAGACTTACGGCCATGACAAACATTCCGGCTATGACACCACTGATGCCCCAGTGATGATGTCCGTATTGCTCGGTTCCGGGCAGCAGCTCGTCAAAAGATATATAAATCATGATACCCGACACAAAAGCCAGCAGCAAAGCATTGAGTTGCGGACTCCAGAACGGTAGCAGAAAAAAATACCCGCAAAGTGCCCCGACGGGTTCAGCAAGTCCTGACAGCATGGAGTACCAGAAAGCCTTTTTCTTGCTGCCGGTAGCATGATACATGGGTACAGACACAGCAATACCTTCTGGAATGTTATGGATAGCAATGGCAAACATGATGGGCAGTGCAATCTCTATATCTGTAAGTGCCGAAGTGAACGTGGCCAGTCCTTCGGGGAAATTATGGATGCCGATGGCCAGTGCCAGCATCACTCCCGTGCGTTTCAGTTTTTGTGGGTTGGTATCGTTTTCCTGATGAATTTCGTGTGGATTCTCATCTTCCGGTACCAGCTTGTCGATTAAAGCAATGAGCAGTATTCCCGCAAAAAAAGCACCCAGCATGATGATATTGGCCATTTTGGAAGTATAGAGACTTTCCAGTTGTTTTACGGACTCAGGCATCAGCTCCATAAACGAAACGTAAATCATTACTCCGGCCGAAAGTCCCAAAGCTGCCGAGAGAAAACGTGTATCTGTCTTTTTGGCGAGGAATGCGATTAAGCTACCTATCCCAGTAGCCATACCGGCCACTAACGTAAGACAGAAGGCTTGTAGAAGTGCAGTATGGTTCATTATATTCTTTTTTTTGAATGCAAATTTATAATCTTTACAAATAAAAAACAATACTTGCTCTTTTCAGACTGAGTTCAGATAGGGGAGTTTAGTGTTTTTTATGGATAAACCCGATTTAGGAAGAAAAAAGAAAATCCAGTCCGGCCGCATGAAAGGCAGGTCGGACTGGATAAATAAACAATCAGGCTCAGCATCCTTTGATTCGGTCTTCGAAAGCCGATAACGCAGCTTTGGCTCCTTCGCCCATAGCGATGATAATCTGCTTATAGGCTACATCTGAAACATCGCCGGCTGCATAAACACCGCTAAGGGACGTTCTGCATTGCTTGTCGCTTATAATTTCCCCATTGCGGGTACATTCCAGCTTTTCGCCAAAGATATTACTGTTGGCTTTCAGTCCAATCTGGATAAAGACACCGTCGGCTGTCAGAGTGGATTCTGCTCCGCTGTTCCGTTCGCGAATTTTCAGACCATTCATTTTGGTTCCATCTCCCGTTACGGCAAGTGTCTGCACGGAAGTGCGTACCGTAACATTAGGCAATGACTTCAGTTTCTCTTGCAAGACCGTATCGGCTTTCAGGCTGTCCATAAATTCGAGTACCATTACTTTACGGCAAATACCTGCCAAGTCTATCGCTGCTTCAACACCCGAATTGCCACCACCTATGACGGCAACATCCTTACCTTTATAGAAAGGACCGTCGCAATGCGGACAAAAAGCAACTCCTCTGCCTGTATATTCCGTTTCGCCTTCCACATTCAGCTTACGCCATGAAGCACCCGTCGCGATTATCAGTGCCGGGGCATGAAAACTTTCGCCGTGCTTGGTCAGTAGGATACGGTCAGTTCCTTGCACTTCGAATCCGGTTATCTGCCGGTTCTCGAATAGGGCAATATTATATGCTTCCATGTGCTTTCTTAAATCTCCGGCCAGTACCGTACCCGTAGTATATGGAACAGAGATAAGGTTTTCTATACCTACCGTTTCATTGACCTGTCCGCCGATTAGCTTTGCGACTACACCGACTTTCAGACCTTTGCGTGCCGAGTAAATGGCAGCAGCTGCACCAGCAGGGCCACCTCCTGCCACCAGTACATCAAAATGATGTTCTTGGGGAGTAACCTCTGTCTCATTACTGCCCAGACGCTCTTCAAGCTTCTCCAGCAATTCGTTGAGGTTGCTCCGGCCCACATGCAGTATTTCTTGTCCGACGTATACAGTCGGTACCGCCTGAATGTGCAAGCGTTCGGTCTTTTCCTGATGCAACGCGCCGTCAATGATGGTATGTCTGACAGACGGATGCAGCAAGGTGATGACGTTGAGGCTCTGCACCACATCCGGACAGTTGGTACACGAGAGCGACATATATGTAGTCAGTTCTACAGGACCTTTTAAAGCCTTGATTCGTGCCCGGGTATTTTCGTCGGGCAGATTTTTCCCTACACCGTCAGCATTCAGCACCGCCAGCAGCAGTGAGCTGAATTCGTGTCCCGAAGGAATACCCCGGAAGCAGATGCCGGTATCCGTTTGATTTTTCAGCAAGCCGAATTCCAGATCAGCCCCTTCCTCTATATGGCAAGTGATATTTTCAGAGCAGGAAGCAGTCTCTTCCAACAATTCAATCAGTTCCGTACGGGAAGGATGTCCCGTACGTGCACTGATTTTGAAAACATATCTATCTTTCAGTGAAGAGAACAGGCTTTTCACCTGTTCCTTTAGTGCATTGTCAAGCATCATAGTGGTAGCTTTTAGATTAAATCTTACCTACCAGGTCGATGCTTGGCTTTAAAGTTTCCTCTCCCTTTTTCCACTTGGCAGGGCAGACTTCGCCGTCGTGACTGGCAACAAACTGTGCGGCTTCCACTTTTCGGAGCAGCTCGTCGGCGTTTCTTCCGATGCTGTTGTCCTGAATTTCTACCAGTTTGATGCGACCTTCCGGATTAACGACGAAAGTTCCGCGGTAGGCCATGCCGTCTTCCTCAATCATCACACCAAAAGCACGTGAAAGCGCTCCGGTAGGATCAGCCAGCATCGGATACTGAATTTTTCGGATACTTTCAGAAGCATCGTGCCATGCCTTGTGTACGAAGTGTGAGTCGGTGCTTACTGAATAAACTTCAACGCCCATTGCTTTGAACTGTTCGTATTTCTCGGCCATGTCGACCAACTCTGTCGGGCAAACAAAAGTAAAGTCTGCCGGATAGAAAAAGAAAATAGCCCATTTGCCCTTTACGTCTTCGCTCGTAACGGTTGTGAAACTGCCATTATGGTATGCCTGAACTTTGAAATCTGGAATTAAAGTGTTGATAATTGTTGTCATAATTCTACTGGTTTTATTAGATTTATAAATACTTTTAAATTTGTAATTATTATAATTGCAAAGGTAAGCCGTTTCAATTCTCTCTGCAATACCTAGAAATAGGTATAATGCAGGTAGGGGCGAGGGAACTTATCTTTTGCTGTAATTCACGGTAAAAGTCACCTTGCAAAATTTTGTATATTTTTTGTATCTTCGCATGTTTTTCAAATAACTCGGAACAACTAAAATTAGATAAAATGCAGAGAGTAAAGTTTTTAAGTCTTGCTAGTGGTAGCAGTGGCAACTGTTATTTTCTGGGTACAGATACCGACGGGATACTTATTGATGCTGGAATAGGAATCCGGACGATAAAAAAAACATTAAAAGACTATAATATAGATATGGGAACGATTCGTGCTGTATTTGTGACACACGACCATGCAGACCATATCAAGGCGGTAGGGCATTTGGGCGAAAAACATAATATTCCTGTTTATGCGACGCCTGAAATTCATTATGGTATCCGACGCAGCTATTGCGTTACAGAAAAGCTTACGGCTCCACACATCTTTTATATAGAGAAGGAACAGCCGATAAGTATTGCCGATTTTGAGGTATGCTGTTTTGAAGTACCGCATGATGGGACTGATAATGTAGGTTACTGTGTACGTATTTTCGGCAAGACTTTCGTGTTCCTGACAGACCTAGGACATATCTCGGAAGTAGTAGCATCGTATATAGCCCGTGCCAATTATTTGGTGATTGAAGCGAATTACGACAGAGAAATGTTGAAGACAGGACCCTATCCGTTGCATTTGAAACAGCGTATCGAGAGTCCTAACGGTCACATGTGCAATCGCGATACAGCCGAATTTCTGGCCAATCACTTGCATGAGGGATTGAAAAATATCTGGCTTTGCCATATCAGCAAAGATAACAATCATCCGGAACTGGCATTTAAAACATTCGAGATGGTTTTCAAGGAAAAAAATATTCAGATAGGAAAAGATGTGCAACTGGCTGTGTTAAAGCGTACTACACCTTCTAATCTTTATTTCTTTGAAGAGGATGAATAAAAAAACTTCAAAAATGTTTTGTACTTTCAAATAAAGTTTCTATCTTTGCAATCGCAATCGAAAAGGTAACGCACTCTTAGCTCAGTTGGTAGAGCAACTGACTCTTAATCAGTGGGTCCAGGGTTCGAATCCCTGAGGGTGTACAGAAAAAGCTCCGAAAAAATCTTTCGGAGCTTTTTTTATATATGGTTGTATTCTGAATGCTATTGCTTATTCTAGTGGGAGCCAGTTATGGACATGCTTTTGCCATCTGTTTCACAATGCTTGGGCCTTCGTAGATAAAAGCCGAATAAATCTGTACAAGGTGCGCTCCAGCCTGTAGCATACTTGTGGCTTCTTTACAGTCTGGGCGGATACAGAAACCGACAGACAAGCTAGCATAGAACCAATTATTGTTTTCATCGTCTTATATTTTTTGCGCAAAGATAAAGTCATACGCATAATCGGATTAGTTTTCTCTGGTACATTAAAATCTAAAATGAGTATGAAAGAAATAATAGATTGTCTGAATAATTCATTACAAGAGCATAAATGCAATTTTGGCTCCCAATGCATCGCTCTGATTCAGAAGCTTGTCGAAGATTCGCGCTTAAACATTGCTTTAATACAACAGATATTTGCTCCTAATCTCAAAATTGATTATAGGCAACTTCCGGATATTATAAAAAGGACC
>Oklahoma_p1__coassemble_386_pt1 | contig 25846 bp, 20 predicted proteins | sample Oklahoma_p1__metabat2_low_PE_018 | metagenome-assembled genome bin Oklahoma_p1 | reverse complement strand
TGATAGGGTAGATAGCTGCAACTTCTGAGAACATATATGAAATATGTGCTGCAGCTTGGTTACCATCACAAGTGATGAATTTTTTTTGTTTAGTCATAAAAATTACTAATTATTAGGTAATTAAAATCTTTAATAGTGTTCTTAATACAAAAAACCGAACATCCATAGCGGTATTTGGTTGCCGTGCCCCAATTCTGACTTGTGAAGTGCATAGTATACGTTCGGGCTGTTCTTGAATTTGCAGCCCTCGGGACAAATGCGGAAATGGAGCTCGCTGTCTACCCGGAATGAAGTTCCTTTTTCTCCCTTACTAATCTTATGGTCCTTCCATAAGGAGTTGACGAAGAAGGTTTCCAATACATCCTGCTCTTCAACTTTCACGGGATAAATGCTGTACATCAGATTGGTGTTATGCAGCATAATCTTCGATGGTTTCTTGGGAAATTGCTCTCCATCGGGATAAACCATGTTGATGAGACGTGCATCGGCCAAATATTTGATGTAGTTCATTACCGTAGCACGAGATGTCTGGATGTCTGCCGCTAACTGACTTACGTTGGGGGCTACAGGTCCGTCTACTGCCAACAAATATAGTAATTTTTTTATCTTGGAGAGATATTTCAGCTCTATTTGTTTGATTAAAAGAATATCTACTTCTATCATCATGTTCATGGTTTTGAGCAAGTTTTCAGAAAAATTGCGTTTTTCCAGAAAAAATGGGTAAAATCCATGATGGATGTAGTCTTGCAGATAGTGTACGGGGTTGATGTGTGGAAGAATGGTTTTAGCCAGATGCTCGTGGCCGTTGAGGATTTCTTCCAGTGAGAATGGTTGGAAATTATTGCCGGTTTGCAGATTCAGGAATTCGCGGAAAGAAAAACCGCGCAGGTTGTACGACTTTACAATGCCGTTCAGTTCCGGATTTTCGTCTTTAAGACGCATTACCGATGAACCCGTAAACACAATTTTCAGTTGTGGATACCATTCGTAGCAGGTGCGCAATTCGTGACTCCAATCGGGGTGCTTGAAAACCTGGTCGATAAGCAGTACTTTACCTCCCCGTTTTACAAATTCACCTGCAAACTCTACGATGCTATGTGCCGAAAAATAGAAGTTGTTCATATTGATGAACAGGCACGAGCGGTCGAAACCAAATTTTTCTTTGGCATATTGTAACAGGAAGGTGGTTTTTCCTACCCCACGGGTACCTTTAATTCCGATGAGGCGATGACTCCAATCTATTTCATCCATCAGAGCGCGCCGAACAGGAGCATTGGTGTGCTCTACTAAGTAGTTATGAGTTCTGTAAAACGTTTCCATGTTGCAAGTTTATCCTTGCAAATGTAGTAATTGTTTCTTAAAATGCAAACTGGAGTTGGCAAAATATTCCTTTTAACTTGCTATCTTTGTGTTATTGTTCTTGTTATCTTGATTTTATGTGTTTAGAAATATTTTATTTTAATCCCGAACAGGATATGGCTTTGGCCAACAATACACCTTATTATAAGATGCCTGCCGAAATAGGCCGGATGGCAGATGACCTTGCTGTTTTGCCGGCTTGGTTTGCCGCTTCTCTTTCCGGTAGGGAGGAGGTTGCCGAGCAGGGGGGGGCGCAGTTTTTTCCTTCGGTGGGTATGGCATGGCAGCGTATGGGAACTGATGCTTTGCTTACGGTTAAGGTGGCTGCTATAGATGATGTGGAGATACTCCGCAAGCAGTCGCAGGTCGGACTGGCCTTGCCTAATGTGAACTGGACTGATGAATGGTCGAAAGGAAATTATCATCCCTGGGGATGGAACAAAGCTTTGGTTCATTGTTTGCTGGAATCTGGCATTGCTGTCGAATCTCTTCCGACGGAGGAGCAGCTGGCCTGTTATCGGGTGCTGGCAGGACGCCAACAATGTGTGGAGGTGTTACACGCTTTTGCGGGTAAGCATGGTATTTGTGGAGAAGCTAAAGTCTGTCGTTCCTTCGAAGAGGTGAAACAGGGATTATTGCATCAGACGGGTCAGTCTATCCTGAAAGCACCCTGGTCTGGAAGTGGGAGAGGTTTAGTTCGTTTGTCTTGGGATACGCTGACTGATTCTGTAGCCGGATGGGTTGCCCGCATTCTGCGTACACAGGGGTATCTGATGCTGGAATCCCTTTACGAAAAAGTTTGTGATTTTGCCATGGAATTTCTGGCTATGGGGAATGGTGAAGTAGGTTTTGCCGGTTATTCATTTTTTGATACCGATACGCATGGAAACTACAAGGCAAATTGGCTCGCGACCAATGAGGCTATCGAACAGCGTTTATGTGCGTGGGTAACTGCTGATGTCTTGCAGGAAGTCCGAGACACACTGGTTGCGGTATTGTCTGGTCTGCTCGGGACATCCTATTCTGGCTATCTGGGAGTGGATATGATGGTTTGCCGTATGGAGGATGGTTATCGGGTTCATCCTTGTGTGGAAATCAATCTGCGTATGAATATGGGAGTTGTTTCCCGTCTGATTACTGATACTTATCTGGCATCGTCGGTGCAGGGATGGTATGTTGTTGAGCATTATGCAGCAGATGGGGAAGCTTTAGAGGCACATAAACAGCTTTCTGTAGCGCATCCGGTCCGTCTTACAGCGGATGGAAGATTGCAAAGCGGATATTTCTCACTGACACCGGTAAAATTCGGTACGCGTTATCAGGTTTATTTGCAGGTGGATGAGCAATAATAATGAGCATATGCAGGAAAATAAAATATCCCAGTTTCCTTTTGAAGAATGGAGGAAACCGGGATATTTTTTATATACTATATAGCCTTGTGCTATGATTAGAAGAACAGATATCTGCTGTCTTTAACTTCTGCTTTCTGATACAAGTCGCCGATGAACTGACGGATTGCGATGTTTGCAGCCATGTTAGCCAGTGTGGCTTCTTCTGCTTTAGCATCGAATTCTTCAGAGCTCTTTTCTTTGTTGTAAACCTGAATCATGTAAACACCTCTTGTACCTTTGATAGGGGCAGACAACTGGTTGGCAGCAGTCTTGCTTGCATAAGCACCGATTACTGGTTCGCTTGCGCTGGTTACAGCGATGAATGCAGGAGCAGCAAATGTTACGTGTTTTACAGAGTCGCTTACTGCGTTAGTCAAAGCCTTAGCCTGATCGAATGAAGTAGCCGAAGCCATGCTTGCCATAATCTTTTCAGCTTTCTTGTTACGGATAAGTTCTGCTTTCAGCTGATCTGCAACCAAGTTGATGCTACGGTATCCTTCTGGGTGGATAGCTTCCAGACCTACAACCATCAGGTGATCGTTTTCACCACATTCGTACAGCGGTGAAACTTCGCCTTCTTTTGCGCTGAATACCCACTTCAATGCTTCGCGAGTAGCTTTGACACCACCTACATAATGAGAAGCGCTGCTGAAGTCTTCGTTAGACATGATACGGTAGCCGTTTTCTTCAGCATTTTTTTCCATATCTGCTAATGTAGTATTCTGAGCTACGAACTGGCTGAATTTGTTGTATGCATCGTTGTAAGTTTCTTTGCTGAACTCAACTGGGCATTTAACAACAGCAACTTTATATTTAGGTTTCATAGCTTTCTTGTCCATAACCTGCAGAATTACATTAGCCTGACCAATTTCGAGGTTAGCCAGTTCTTTAGCAGGTTGGTTAATCAGCGTATTTACGAACTTAGCGTTTTCAGCATCCAGAGCAGCATTTTCCCAGCTACGAGCATCTATCCAAGTAGCTTCGCCGGTCTGTCCGTATTTCTTAGCCAGTTCGGCAAAGTCGGCACCACCTTTCAATGCAGTGTAGATGCTGTCTGCCAAAGTTTTTGTTGCATCAATAGTGTTTGCATAAACCTGAATCTGACGGAATTGGATTGAGTCTGGAGCAGATTCTTTAGCAATAATCTTAAATGCGTTGAATGAGTCATCGCTCTGGTTGTAATAAGGTCCGTATACTTCGTTAACAGTTGTTGAGTCCAAGCGAGTAGCAACATCTGAAGGAAGTGCTGTCTTGTTTACAACAACATCGTTGAAAGAAACTGTTGAACCAGTAGAACGGATGAAAGTAGCGTAGTCTGATGTCATAGCAGCCAGCTGTGAGCTATAGTCAGTTACATCTTTTTCTACAGCTTTGCGGTCAGCTTCAGAGGGAACAACGTGTACGTCAATGTACTTGATGTTACGGGTTTCAGCCAACTGTTTGAAGCTTTCTTTTCTCTTGTTGTAAAGTTCCTTGATCTCATCGTTGCTAACCTGTACGGTAGAATCGTTGATAGAAGAATAAGGAATAGCAGCCAGAAGCAGGTCAGACTGTTCAGTGCGTGCCTTGAATGCATCTTCTGCAGAAACAGGGTTTGAAATCAATGATTTAGCAATCAGATTCTGATATTTCTGTACCAGTGTAGATTCTTTCAATGTCTTTTCGATGAACTTCCAATAGTTGTACATCTGCTGGTAATATTCAACATATTGAGCAGACATCTGTGATGCCCCCATGTTGGCATAATCAACCAGGAATTTTTTCAGCATATCCTTATCGAATGCACCAGTCTGTGGGTTACGGAAAGGACTCTGCAACAACAGTGGGTTTGTACCTTCATTGATGATAGCTTCGATTTCAGCGTCTGTAACCTTCAGACCCAGTTTTTTTGCTTCGCTGGCAATCAGGCTATTGTTGACGTATGTTTGCCATACTTGGTCTTTAATATTGTTTTGCTGGTCATCATTCAGTGAAGTTAGTCCGTTTGTAAGTTTGATAACTTCGCTGTACTCTTCTACCATCTTTTGGAAATCTTGGGCAGAGAGCGTTTCACCATTAATTTCTCCTACGTCTTGCTTGCCTTGGTGTGGCTGTAAAACTTTCCATGCGTCACCAGCGACGAATGCAAAAAGGGCAAGACCAATTACAACGACCAACAGAGGTCCTTTGCTTCTGATTTTTTGTAAAGTTGCCATTTATTTATAGTTTTTTGTTTATTGTTTTTTCTAATTTTAGTATTTAGCGCACGAAGATACAAAAAATGTGTTTCACAAGCTATTTTATACGTAAAAAATGTAGCTCTTATTTCACTTTCAGCTTTACCAACTCTATTTTGGTGGCTGTTACTTTAATGATTTTAAATTCAAAATTGCCAATGTTGATGATTTCATGCGCTTTCGGGAAACTCTGATAATAGTGTAAAATCAGTCCCCCTATAGTCTGATACTCGTCCGATTCTGGTAGTTTCAAGTCGAATTTTTGATTTGCCTTTTCAATTTCCAGACGTCCTGACATTACATATTCCCCGTTTGCTGTTTGTTTTGCTACTTCAGAGTCAAAATCATGCTCATCTTCTATTTCACCGAAAATTTCTTCGACCAAGTCCTCCATTGCTACAATTCCGGCTGTGCCTCCAAATTCATCAACAACTATCGCAAGTGATTTTTTCTGTTGCATAAACAGTTTCATCAGTTTCTGTGCAGCCATTGTTTCGGGTACAATAGGAATAGCTCGTACTTTTTTTGTCCACTCTTTTCCTTCATAAAACATATCGGACGAGTGGATATATCCTACGATATTGTCGATGTTTTCATTATATACTAGGATTTTACTTTTTCCGCTTTCGATGAAACTATTCTTCAGTTCCTCTATAGTGGCAGTAGTTTCGATAGCAATGATTTCTGTGCGCGGAATCATGCAATCTCTGATTTTTATGTTGGAAAAATCCAAAGCATTCTGGAAAATTTGAATTTCTGTCTCTATTTCTTCTTTATTTTCAGTGTCATCTATACTGCTTTGAATCAGATAATCCAAATCAACTTTTGTAAAAGCTCGTTTGGTATGCTCTTTATTTATTTTTGTTCCTGTGAACCATAGTAGTAGGGTGGAAATCCCCGATGCGAATTTACTGATAGGGTAAAGAATGACATAGCAAACAAAACATGGTACTGCAAAAAGTCTTAAAGTAAAATTTGGATTAATCTTGAATAGAGTCTTTGGCATAAATTCTCCAGTAACCAATATAATTAAGGTGGAGATAATTGTTTGTACCATGACCATGATAGCCTGATTAGTTATCATATCATTGAGTAAATGTGTTTCGATGATTTGAGCCATCAAAATACCGTAGATAACCAGCGCTATATTATTCCCCACAAGCATTGTAGATATGAAGTTGTTCGGGTCTTTGTAAAACACACTAAGAATTCGGGTTGTGAAATCTCCGTTTTCTCTGTCCATTTCAAATCTCAGTTTACTGGATGATACAAAAGCAATTTCCATACCAGAAAAAAAGGCAGAAAAAGCCATTGAAATAAGTAGTTCTATGATAAGTCCCATTTGTGGCTGAATGATTAATGAATGCTGTCTTGTTGTAGTGTGTCTTTTGCAGCAGGTGTATTTTCTACTGCGAAAACACCCGTGTTGTTAAAAATCCTATATTCTGTCATTTCTTGATTAGATTCGAAGCCATATCCGGTAAGAATACGGTCATTGCTTTCAATCCGGATGAATTTATCAGAATATATTTTTTTGTTTTCTTGATCCCAGAAAAGTTGGTCTGTATCGAATTTCTCACCTTTCTGACTTCGGATATGAACATTCTGACGTAGCTCCCATAATTTTTTTGTCTCGTAGTAGTAAGCTGTATCTGCTTTTATGCTGGCGTCGATATGGAATAGTGAGTCAAACTTTTCCAAATAAACCCCTTTTTCGAATGCCCAAAAGGGCGGATTCCTTTTACTGTAAATTAGCCATTCTTCTGTTATTACTTTGTAGCGTATCATGCCTGAGTCTGATACTAAGGTTTCTACACCTGTCGAACGCATGGTAGGAAGAGAGTCGCCTTCTATAATGGCTGGAGCTGTTTTTTTCTTTTGACCACTACAGGCCGGAAATAAAATAAACATAACAGCTACCAAGATGGCAGCTGTTATGTAAATAGTCAATGAATTAGTTTCTTTATTTTGTCTTTTTGACATATAGTTTATCTAATCGTTGTAGTTTCGCCAATCCATCCACCGATTTGGACAGTTGAACCTTTCTTTAATCCCAAGAAGAACAAATCTTCATCTTTAGGAGTATGGCGAGAATAAGTAGAAATCAACTTGTTTGCTTCTTCAGCTACGCTTGGATCAACGCTTTTTGCACGTTGAAGTTTGTCAATAACTGCAAAGTAAGTACATTTGTTCAATGCGCCTTCGTCGCTCCAGTTAGGACTAGCTGCATACATTTGAGCAATCAGGATATAAGGCTGTCCGTAGCTACCATTAGTTGCAATAGCTTTATTAGCATACTGTTTAGCCTTGCTATACTGCTTTTTGCTGAACAAAACAACAGCAGCGTTGTAGCAATATTCTGCTTTTTTAACAGCATCCTGTTCAAGTTCGATAGCCTGGTCGAAATAATTCATACTCTTATCCATATCGCCTTTTTTGTAGTACATGTATGCACAACCTACAGCAGTAGCTGCAGTTGGTTCAATGGCATGAGCTGCTTCAGATGCATCGAAATAAGCTTGCTGGTCTGTACATTTCAATAGCTGCATTACAGAAATAACCTGTTTCAAATAGTCAAGATTTGTTTTGTTTTGAGCTACTTTCGGGCCATAGATAGCTTGCAGGTTCTCACAGCTTGCTGCACCACTATTAATAAAGTATGCATCTACATTTTCTTTAGCAATTTGCAGGTTTTTCTGTGCACTTGCTTTCTTTGCTGCTTTGTGAGCTGCATCAGCATAGCCAGAAGCAGTCAAGTAATCCTGAATGAATTGTTCTTTATGGTTTGGATCTGCTTTCAGCTTTTTGGCAGAAATATCCATAAAATCCATGAAAACAAAGTAGTCAGCCTTCTCTTTTTCAGAATCAAGACACTCTTTCAGCATGTCATAAGCTTTGTTTACGTCAACATTAGGACCTGAGAAAGTAATGTAATCGTGTGCTTTCATACCCAGAATAGCACCTTTAGTATCCGGAGTTCTAATCAGTGTATTCAACTTAGGAAGATATTCAATACGCTGGTCGTAAACTTTCATCAGCTGATCCAAATATTGTTTCTGCTCTGCTGCATCTTTGGTAGCCATGAACAAACCGCGTAAAATCTTAGCACCGTTAGTATATGTACCTACCTGAGCCCATGGAGCTTCATTGAATACAGCCAACCAAGGCTTGTAAGCGTCTTTGAAGTTGTTGGTCTTTACATATTCAGTGTAAATACTGATGTTCTGCAAGCAGCGAACACTATCTTCGCCATGACCGAATCGAGAACCATCTTCTACTCCTTTCTGAGCAAATGTTGCTGTTGCACTTAATGAAAGAACACACAGCGCTGTAACCATCTTCATTTTCATCGTATATAAATTTTAGTTGTTTATTTTAAGTTGCGTTTTTTTATTCTATATTATTCTACTTTCCATTTCATGAACCACCTTTCGTTGAATGTTAGTCCGATGTTGATTTGGAAACGGTTTTCAGAGAGCATACCAGCATATTTAGGTGCTACGTGCGTGTACTGTCCAGATATATTCAAGATGCTTCTGCGTTGATGCAGATGGAGCGGCAGTCCGAAGCCAATGCTTGCACCATACTCTTTCCCTCCATTGACAAATCCGTTTGTCGTATAAGTCTTTGTATATGGTGTCGAATAAAAAACACCTGCGCGGTAATGAACTCTGTTTAAATAGTTTTTGCTAAGGAAGTTAGGAATAAACTCTCCTCCCAGGGCTATTTTTGATGAATTGTTATAATAGTTTTCATTGCCATCATATTTTGCTTTTGCCCACTGTTGGAATGTATAGTCTGCTCCCACCATAAATTTCCCTGGTCGATTATATGCCAGCCCAACACCATATATGTGAGGAATAGAAAATCCGTCTTGAGTAAGTGTGTTGTTTGAACTAATCACAGAGCTTCCTGATGAAGTAACTTCTACCATCTGGATAGATTTTTCCATACTGCTATTTAAATCATGTCCCATGTTATAGGTTAAACCTAGCGTAAGGAAATCTTTTTTGCTTAATCTCTGGATGTATTGCAATCCCAAGTCTAATTTATAGCTCTTGATGCTAGCTGTATTGCTAACCATTGTTACATCAGCTGAATTGCTGAATGCTGCTGTGGTTTGATGAGTGACGTCACCGTATAAATAAGAAATATTTGCACCTACTGACAAGTTCTTTAGAACTTTGAAGCCTAATCCCATAAATACCTGGCGCAAACCACCTTCTCCCGTGTACGAAGTAGTTTGTGTTACATCACTGGATTCACCGTTCTCACTTGTAAGCGTATTGGATGAACTTAAATTATATCCTACAGATGAAAAAGGTAAAAAGCCAAAGGACATAGCCATCCTTTTCCACAAGCGGAATTGCATAGCTATATAGTCAAAGCTCGCATTTTTGGCATTTGTCTTTATATTTTCCTCAGAGAAGTTGGAGTTTTTGAGGCTCATTCCAATGTCAAAAATAAAAGCCAGAGAATCTACGGCGGTGTAAGATGCCGGGTTACTTGGGTTAATGTGGCCTCCATCTCTTAGTGCATAACCTATGCCTCCCATAGCTTTATTATGACCGAATGATTGGTCGGACAACTGTCCAAAACCATATCGGGTATAAGGAGAGTTTGTATTCGATTGCGCCGAAACTATCCCGGTGCTACCAAGTACAATAAGTGCGCTTATCAGTGTTTTACGATTAATCATTATAGTTTAAAATTCTGTTTAGTCCTTTCAATACTAGGAATCTATCTGCAAAGATGATATTTTTTAAGTTTGTATCAAAAGAAAAATCTTCTCCTCCAGTTAAAAAAACCAAAAGATCTGAATATTTCTTTTGCATCATTGCTATATATCCGTTTATCTCAAATTCGATACCGCGAATTACACCAGCCCTGATTGCCGTTTCTGTATTATAGCCAAATTCAGGTTTTTCACCTGATTTATGTATAAGTGGAAGCTTATCACAGCATATATTCAGCGCTTTGAATCGTGTGTACATGCCTGGTGATATGTTTCCTCCATGATAGCGTCCCTTTGCGTCTATAAATTCGTAGGTAATGGCTGTTCCGGCATCAATCACCAGTAAATTCCGGTCTGGGTACTGGTCGTGTGCCCCGACAACAGCTGCAATACGATCCATACCTAACGTCTCTGGGGTATGGTATAGGTTCGTTATAGGGACTGGCGTATCTTTTGTCAGTTGCATGATGGGGAAAGGAAGTTTTCCCAATTGCTTTCTGATGGTATTGCTTAGTGTAATAACTGTAGCATAAATCCCCCTTGTTATCGGGTATTTATTATATAGTAGCGGAAGGCAGTCCAGTGAGTGATTGGACCCGCGCAATACCTCTACTATCTTTCCGTTGTCAAACACGGCCAGTTTTGCGTTCGAATTTCCAATATCTATAATTAACTCCACGATTCTTGTTTTTTCGTATGCAAATTAAAAGAAAAAAAGAATAGGTTCTATAACAAAAATCATTATTTCTGTAGATTTTATGAATAAATACGTGTAATTTTGCCCAAGAACCTTTTATTAAACTGTTTTTTAGGTATGAGAAGATTGTTTACCACCTTATATATTTATATATCATTGCTTTTAATGTGTGCTTTTTCGGTTAAGGCACAAGATAGTATTCGGGTAAGTTTGTTGACCTGTGAGCCTGGAACTGAAATTTACGCACTTTTCGGGCATACAGCTTTACGTTTTGAAGATCCTTCACACGATATTGATTGGGTCTTTAACTATGGTGTCTTTAGCTTTAATACGCCTAACTTTGTTTATCGATTTGTGAAAGGAGAAACTGACTATCAGCTTGGTATCGTGCCTTTCCGTTATTTTGAGGCAGAATATGCTATGCGTGGATCTTCTGTTTATCAGCAGACATTGAATTTAAAGGCAGATGAAAAACTGCGCTTATGGCATTTGCTTGAAGAAAATTATTTGCCACAAAATCGGGTATACCGTTATAATTTCTTTTATGACAACTGCACTACTCGAGCCCGCGACCGTATAGAACAATGCATTGATGGTAAGATTGAATATCCTGAAGCGCCAGGCAGACTGTCTTTTCGCGATATTGTCCACCAGTACACAGAAGGGTATGCGTGGGAAGAATTTGGAATTGATTTATGTTTGGGGGCTCAGGCTGACCAGACGATTTCAGACCGTGAGCAGATGTTTGCTCCATTCTATATGAAAGAAGCTGCAGAAAAGGCAGTCATTGTATCCTCTGACGGTACTCGACGCCCTTTGGTTTTGGAGGAAGCAAAAATAGTAGATGTTCAGCCAGAATCAGCTGAGCCTTTATTGCCATTTTCTCCCTTTGTGGCAGGTGTAGTACTTTTGTTTGTCTCAATCACTATTGCTGCTTACTGTTTATATTTACGTCGCATCCCACATTGGTGGTATGTGCTTCTGTTTGCCGTACAAGGGGTGGCAGGCTGTATCATTGCTTTCCTGTTTTTCTGTTCTGTGCATCCTACGGTAGGATCAAATTGGCTGCTGGCTTTGCTGAACCCGTTGCCGTTGATTTACCTGCCTTTCTTAATATATCATGCCGTAAAAGGTAAAAATGAGCCATATCATTTAGTAAATTTCGCCTATTTAACACTTTTTATAATCATAATCCCTGTTTTGCCACAAGAATTTAATTCAACAATATTACCTTTGGCGCTTAGTTTGTGGGTGGCATCTGCCAGTTACCTAATTATAATGAAAAAGAAAAAATGAAAGAACACATATTATCTTCGCTTATTACTGTTATAGTCTGTACCGGTCTACAAGCACAAAACGTACCTGCAGTACCCCGATTGGTTGTAGGGATTACCATTGATCAGCTACGTTCAGACTATATAGAAGCTTTTACAGCTTTGTATGGTGAGCGTGGATTCAAACGTTTGCTCAAGGAAGGTCGCGTTTATTATAATGCAGAATATGATTTTATCAATCCCGACCCTTCATCATCGGTAGCAGCTATCTATACCGGTGGAAATCCTTATACCAATGGCGTTGTAGCCGATTATTGGATGGACCGTAATACCCTTCGGGTTATCAAAAGTACGGACGATCCTGCATTTATGGGTATCTATACCTCAGAAAATACATCTCCGAAACATTTGTCGGTTTCTACATTAGCAGATGAGTTGATGGTTGCCACTCAAGGCCAGGCTATCACTTATTCAATAGCCCCTACGCGTGAAATGGCTGTCTTTGCGGCTGGCCATGCATCAAAAGGCGCATTCTGGATAAACGACTATAATGGTAAGTGGTGCGGAACAACCTATTATGGCGACTTCCCTCAGTGGGCTACCTATTTCAACGATCATCAGGGACTGGATTTTCGTATCGCTGATATGGTATGGGAACCCTCATTGCCGGTTACTAGTTACAAGTATGTAACTTCAGATGTGAAGCAACTTACATTCCGCCATAAGTTTGATGATGAACGTGGTGAAAAGTATCGCATCCTTAAAACAAGTCCTATGGCCAACGATGAAGTAAATAAGTTGGTTAATGCTTGTCTTAATGCTTCGTTTATAGGGCAGGATAATATTCCAGATCTTCTTTCTATCGGTTATTATGCCGGTAATTACAATCATGCATCCAGTGTACAGTGTCCTATGGAAATACAAGATGTCTATGCACGTCTGGACAATACATTGGGAGATTTGCTTGATATCATTGATAAAAAAGTGGGATTAGCCAATACCTTGTTTTTTATAACATCTACAGGTTATGCTGACCCCGAACCAGCTGACCCTCCTCAATATAAGATACCTGGTGGTGAGTTTTACATCAAGCGTTGTGCTGCTTTGCTCAATATGTACCTAATGGCTATTTATGGACAAGGGCAATATGTAGACACTTATTTTGATAATCAGCTATACCTCAACCGAAAACTTATTGAGGAGCGCAAGCTTAATCTGACAGAAATACTTAACCGATCGGCTGAATTCTTAGTGCAGTTCAGTGGTGTAAAGGAAGCCTATTCCTCACAGCGTCTGTTGTTAGGAGCCTGGAATCCTAAAATAGAAAAAATAAGAAACAGTTATAATCCGCTTTGCTCGGGCGATTTGATTGTAGAAGTGCTTCCAGGATGGACTGTGGTGCGCGACTATACCAACGATGTTAAGGTAGTGCGCAGCGCATATGCTTCTGTACCGTTGTTCTTCTTCGGCAACAATATTCGTCCTGCAAAGATTTACGATCCGGTTCAAGTAGGTGCCATTATACCTACAATAGCACATTTTATGCGTATTCGAGCTCCTAATGCCAGTACGCTACCACCGTTAACCGAGATTAAATACTGATTTTTTAAAATTTTGAAACAATAAAAACAACAATACAATGGGATTTAATGAATTTATCAGCAAACTGTTCGGAAATAAGGCTTCTCGCGATATGAAGGAAATTCAGCCGTGGGTTGAAAAGATTAAAGCTGCTTATCCGGAAGTTGCCAAGTTAAGTCACGACGAACTGCGTGCAAAAACAGAAGAACTGAAAAAGTACATCAAGGATTCGGCTGCCGAAGAGGTGAAGAAAATTGCCGAGCTGAAAGCTTCTATTGAAGACACCGAACTGGAAAAACGTGAGGCAGTCTTTGCACAGATTGACAAGCTGGAAAAAGAAGTACTTGATAAATACGAAAAAGCACTGAACGATGTGTTGCCTGTAGCCTTTTCAATCGTGAAGGATACAGCGCGCCGTCTGTCCGAAAACGAAGAAATAGAAGTAACTGCTACCGATTTCGACCGTCAGCTGGCTGCACAGGGTAAAGACTTTGTGCGTATCGAAGGTGATAAGGCTATCTGGAAAAATCACTGGACTGCAGGCGGTAACGAAATGTCCTGGAGCATGGTACACTATGATGTACAGCTCTTCGGTGGTGTGGTACTGCATCAGGGTAAGATTGCCGAAATGGCGACTGGTGAAGGTAAGACATTGGTGGCTACCTTGCCGGTATTCTTGAATGCGCTTACCGGTAATGGTGTACATGTAGTAACTGTGAACGACTACCTGTCTAAACGTGACTCTGAATGGATGGGGCCGCTCTACATGTTCCACGGTTTGAGCGTAGACTGTATTGACAAACACCAGCCTAACTCGGAAGCACGCCGCCGTGCTTATATGGCAGATATTACTTTCGGTACAAATAACGAATTTGGTTTCGACTACTTGCGTGACAACATGGCTAACAGCCCGCGTGACCTGGTTCAGCGCAAGCACAATTATGCCATTGTCGATGAGGTGGACTCTGTATTGATTGACGATGCTCGTACTCCGTTGATCATCTCTGGTCCTGTTCCTAAAGGCGAAGACCAGTTGTTCGAAGTACTTCGTCCGCTGGTAGAACGTCTGGTAGAGGCACAGCGCCGTCTGGCTACTCAGTATCTGGCTGATGCAAAACGTCTGATTGCTTCTGACAAGAAAGAAGATGTAGAAGCCGGATTCCTGGCATTGTTCCGTACACACAAGGCTCTGCCTAAGAATAAAGCGTTGATTAAGTTTCTCAGCGAACCGGGTATCAAGGCTGGTATGCTGAAGACTGAGGCTATCTATATGGAAGCCAACAACAAGCGTATGCCTGAAGCTACCGATCCGCTTTACTTCGTTATCGATGAAAAGCTGAAGAGCGTAGACTTGACAGATAAGGGTATCGAATTGATTACCGGTAACTCACAGGACCCTACTTTGTTCGTATTACCGGATATCACAGCTCAGTTGTCTGCTTTAGAAAACGAAAAAGACTTGAGCGAAGAAGAAAAGTTGGCTAAGAAAGACGAACTGCTTACTAACTATGCTATCAAGTCGGAACGTGTACACACTATCAACCAGCTGCTGAAGGCTTACACCATGTTCGAAAAGGATACCGATTACGTGGTAATGGACGGACAGGTGAAGATTGTAGACGAACAGACAGGCCGTATCATGGATGGCCGTCGCTGGAGCGATGGATTGCACCAGGCTGTTGAAGCGAAGGAAGGTGTGAAGGTAGAAGCTGCTACACAGACATTCGCTACTATCACCCTGCAGAACTATTTCCGTATGTATCACAAACTTTCGGGTATGACTGGTACTGCAGAAACAGAAGCAGGCGAGTTCTGGGATATCTATAAACTGGATGTAGTGGTAATTCCTACTAACCGTCCTATCGCCCGTAAGGATATGAACGACCGCGTGTACAAGACAAAACGCGAAAAATATAAAGCCGTTATCGAAGAAGTAGAAAAGATGGTACAGGCAGGCCGTCCGGTACTGGTAGGTACTACTTCGGTAGAAATTTCTGAAATGTTGAGTAAGATGCTTACCATGCGTAAGATACCTCACAATGTGCTGAATGCGAAGTTGCACCAGAAAGAAGCCGAAATCGTAGCAAAAGCCGGTTTTGCAAGTACTGTTACCATTGCTACCAACATGGCCGGGCGTGGTACCGATATCAAGCTGAGCAAGGAAATCAAGGAAGCTGGTGGTTTGGCTATCATTGGTACTGAGCGTCACGAGTCACGTCGTGTAGACCGTCAGTTGCGTGGACGTGCCGGACGTCAGGGAGACCCAGGTTCTTCAGTATTCTTCGTATCTCTGGAAGACGACCTGATGCGTCTGTTCTCTTCCGACCGTATTGCTACCGTAATGGATAAGCTGGGCTTTAAGGAAGGCGAGATGATTGAGCACAAGATGATTTCTAACTCAATCGAGCGCGCTCAGAAGAAAGTGGAAGAAAATAACTTCGGTATTCGTAAACGTTTGTTGGAATACGATGACGTGATGAACAAGCAGCGTACCGTAGTATATACCAAACGCCGTCACGCCCTGATGGGAGAACGTATCGGTATGGATATCGTGAACATGATTTGGGACCGTTGCTGCTATGCTGTAGAGCTGGGCGATTACGAACAGACTAAGATGGAAATCTTACATACACTGGCTATGGAAGCTCCGTTTACAGAAGAAGAATTCCGTTCTAAGAAGCGCGAGGATCTGGAAGAAATCTTGTTCCAGGAAGCAATGGCTAACTTCAAGCGTAAATGCGAGCGTATGGCTCAGATTGCTAATCCGGTTATCAAGCAGGTATATGAAAACCAGGGTCATATGTACGAAAACATCATGATTCCTATTACCGACGGTAAACGTCTGTATAATATTTCTGTAAACCTGAAGGCCGCTTACGAAAGCGAATCGAAGGAAATCGTGAAAGCATTCGAGAAGGCTATCTTACTTCATACTATCGACGATGCATGGAAAGAAAACTTGCGCGAGTTGGATGAACTGAAGCACTCTGTGCAGAATGCCAGCTACGAACAGAAAGATCCGCTGTTGATTTTCAAACTGGAATCTGTCAACCTGTTCGATAACATGGTAAGCAAAATCAATAACAATACCATCTCTGTATTGATGCGCGGACAGATACCGGTACAGGAACCAGAGCAGGTTCGTCAGGCAGCTCCTGAACAACGTACTCCACGCCAGCAGTATAAAGAAGAAAAGGTAAATCTGGATGATCCGGGTCAGCAGGCTGCTGCAAGTCGTGATACACGCGATGTAAAACAGGAGCCAGTGCGTGCTGAAAAGACTGTAGGCCGCAACGATCCTTGTCCTTGTGGCAGTGGCTTGAAATATAAAAACTGCCATGGTAAAGATTTGTTCTAAGATAAGATTTTTATAAAATTATAGTGGTGAATTCCCTCGTTCTCGGTTTTAAACTGAGAATGAGGGATTTTTTTTGTCTTTGTAAGATTTATGCATCATGGATGTGACGAACTTTAATCAAATGAGTACCCAATTTATTTCTTACTTGTGGTGTAAGTCCATCATATTTATGATTGGTTGGGAATGTATTGCGTAAATGAAATTTATGTTTTTTACAAAAAAAACCTTCTCCATGTGTGTGGAATACATTAATTTTGTAAGAAACCTAGCATGAAATGAAAAAAATATATCTTCTGGCATTTTGTTTGGCAGGTGTCTTGTTGACATCGTGCAACTCTGTGAGAGTATTCAGCTATGAACAGCTGATGCCCTCTGTAGTCAATTATCCTGAATCTGTGCGTAAAGTAGGGATTGTAAATAATCTTCCGGCAGGGCAGTCTCCTGCAAATGACAAACTGACAATCGGTGAGGTGCAGGCGGATGGCAAGATAGCAACTGAGGCTTTTGCAGAAGCTGTGGCTAACGCAAGTTATTTCGATGAAACCCTTATCAGCGATTCATTAGTGAACATAGGTGTAGGAACGAGGAAAATGCAAACCCTTTCGGCCATGCAAGTTAAAGACTTGACAGCCGCAATGGGGGTTGATATTCTTTTCTCGTTGGATGATTTCGAGGTAGTAACCAGCAGAAAAGTAATTATGGACTGGGAATTGGGGCCGGTAGAAATTCTGTCTGCTGACGTGAAGCCGTTGGTGCATGTTTACCTGCCGGGAAAAGACGGTCCACTTTATGCCGTTTCAAAATCTGATAGCCTTTATTTTTATCTGACCCGTACTTTGTCTGACCGTTCGGTTGTGGAAGGCGTTTCGAAGAACGCTGTTTTGCCTTTGGCGGATTATTTGCTACCATATTGGCGTAATGCAGAACGCTGCTATTTTGATGGGGGCAGTGTTGAAATGCGTGATGCCGGTGTTTGGGCGCGAGAAGGAGAGTGGGCCGAAGCCCGGAGTCTTTGGCAAAACCTTTACGACAAGGCCGGGAAGAACAGTAGAAAAAAAATGCGGGCAGCCTTCAATATTGCATTAAGTTACGAAATGGAAGGAGCGCCCGACAAAGGATTGGAGTGGCTGAAAAAGGCAGAAAATCTGAGCATAACAGACGTAAAAGATCTTGAAATACTGAAATGGTATACCAAGGAGCTTACTCAGCGTACCGAAGAGTTGAATAAGCTTGGTGTGCAGATGCTGCGTTTCAATAAGAATTTTTAGTGTATATTGTTTGCAAGAATAATATTTTTTGTAAATTTGGAAAAAGAAACAAGTTTTGTAGAAGTAGTTTCTGTTTTTTTACGAGATAAAGAAAGGTATAATATATGAAAATCAGTGCAGAATCACATAACGCTATTAACAGTTGCCTGAAGGATGCGTTGGCTAAGTATGCGTCTCCTTCTGAGTGTTCCACCGTTACCGATATTCATCTGCAGCCACACTCGGATAGCGGTGAGCTGGTGGTATTTGATGATGATGATCAGGAACTGGCACGCACTATTGTGGGCGAGTGGGTAGAATATGATAAGGAAGACTTTTATGAGCAGGCAGCGTCCATACTATCCTGTACGTTGAATAGTTTTAAAGAAAAGAAATTGCTGGACAGTCTTTCATTGCTGAAGCCTTATTCGTTTGTATTAGTGGACGATGACAAGGAAACAGTATCTGAGCTTTTGCTGGTAGACGATGAGGATACTTTGCTCTTGAGCGAAGATTTGCTTAAAGGCCTGGATGAAGAACTGGATGCCTTTCTGAAAGATCTGCTTGAAAAATAATTGTTTTATGATGTATTCCGCTGGTGTGCTGTAACTGCAAGCGGGAGAATATGTTTTATGCGGGCACAGGTAGTACGGCAGCTGTTTTTTATAAACGCTGTGGTGCTGTCTGTGTTTTTTTTAACTTTATACAGTAGTTATGGGCGAACGAATTTTATTCCGGAAAAATGAATATCTGCATACAGTAAAATCTTGTTGGAAAGGTAATCCAACAGTAAAGGGCCGTTTTTTCAACCGTCAGCATCGGTGGCGTCCGGGAATGGGAAGTGTACTGAAGTGGCGTTTCTCTCCCAATCCGCAGCGGAAAGAGAAGAAGACTATCAAGTGGAATCCCAAGGTACACTTTTTGCATTCGTTGGATGGTGTTGTAGGTAATTCGCTGATATGGCTGGGGCATAACTCGTTTTTCCTGCAATTGGGCGGTTATCGGTTTATGATTGATCCGGTTTTCGGGAGCATTCCTTTTGTGAAACGTAGAAGTACTTTCCCTGCCTTGCCTTCTATTTTTAAAGATATCGATTTCCTGCTTATCAGTCACGATCATTTTGACCATCTGGACCGTCCCAGTGTGGCACGGCTGGTGGCTGAAAATCCGGGAATGAAACTTTTCTGTGGGGTAGGTACGGGCGAGTTGATACACTCGTGGTTTCCTGCTATGGAAACAATAGAGGCCGGGTGGTATCAGCAGTATAGTGATGGAAACTTGAAGCTGACATTTCTTCCTGCCCAACATTGGAGCAAACGAGGAGTGAGTGATGGTGGTACACGCTTGTGGGGAGCTTTCATGATAGAGTGTGGCAGCATCGTGATTTATAATAGCGGTGATACGGGGTATGCACCGCATTTCAAGGAGCTGCCTGAGTTTTTCCCACATATTGACTACTGTATGATAGGCATTGGTGCCTATAAACCCAAATGGTTTATGCGGCCTAATCATATCTCGCCTTACGATGCGCTGAAGGCATCGGCCGAAATGGGCGCCAAGGTGACAGTCCCGATGCATTACGGAACTTTTGACCTTTCGGATGAGCCACTGTTTGACCCTCCCAAGGTGTTTGCAGAAGAGGCACGTCGGTTGGATATGGATTACTTGTTGCCTGAGTTGGGAGAGGTGGTAAAGCTTAAGCCACAGCGATGATATTTTTATTGAGATGACCTTTAATGATTTTAGTATTATGAAAAAAATGTGCTCTTTGCTCTGAGCTCTTATCTGTTTTGGGACAGCAGGAACAGAGAAGTCTATTTATAAGAAAGGATGGATAGACTTTAATAAGAATGGGGTAAAGGATGTGTATGAAGATCCGAAAGCACCGATTGAAGCTCGGGTGAAAAATTTACTTGACCAGATGACATTGGAAGAGAAGTCATGCCAGATGGCCACGCTCTACGGTTATGGTCGTGTGTGTATTGAAAGATTCTTTGCCTACCCCTGCATGGAAAGAAGTTGTATGGAAAGACGGTATTGCCAATATTGACGAGCAGCTCAACGGGGTAGGGGGAGGCAGCAAACGTTCTCCTCATCTCATTTATCCGTTCAGTAATCATGCTAAAGCGATTAATCAGATTCAGCGTTGGTTTGTAGAGGAAACTCGGCTGGGTATTTCAGTGGATTTGAGCGGATCTGTCTGAAACCGGGAGAAACGAAGAAAGTTGTTTTTACTTTGCAACCTGAAGACTTGCAAATTTTGGACCGGCATATGGAGTGGACTGTAGAGCCGGGAGAGTTTGAAGTGAGAGTAGGGGCTTCGTCCACTGACATCAGTTTGAGAGGAACATTTACAAAGACTGCTTTTTGATGGGTAGCCAGACTTTAGTGTATAAAAAAGCCATATCCATGCTTTCCTAATTGTAAGAATTGGATACGGCTTTTTCGTTTAAAACTTAAGGATTACTGATGATGGCTACACTGATGATGTTCATCTCCATCGTGGTGATGCTGGCAGGCTTCTCCGGAATCCTGTAGGTTTCCCTCCAGATAGGCATTTACTACTTCCATGATTGGCCCAGAACAGCCTCTTATAACCTGAATGTTATGAGCAGTCAGTTTCTGGAGTGCACCAGCTCCCATATTTCCTGCCAGCATAACGGTAACATCGTCTTCTTGCAGTTTGCTGGCAATATTCGATTTGCATCCGCATCCCTGAGGAGAAGGGATAGTTTGTGTAGAAAGAATTTGGTTATCTTCTGATACAGTTACGATGGTGTAGAACTCACAGTGGCCAAAGTGATTGTCGATAACTCCGCCACGGGTTGGTAATGCAATTTTTTTCATAATCTTCTGTATATTTTTTTTATTTATCAATTCATTGTCGCAAGTGATAAACTGTCGGTTGTTACACACGGGACAGCAGATTTGTCCTTCCCTCATGCTAGGATTGATGTTATTGAAAGTTGTGTTACATACCGAACAACGATACCATTGTCCTTCCATGTAAGCCGATCCTCCCTCGATAACAATGGCCGCCTGTTCTACCAAAGCGCGGGCCATTTTCTGGCGGGCACTGGCATAGATGCGTGTAAGTGTAGGGCGAGAAACCTGCATCTGGCTGGCAGCTTCGGCTTGCGTCAGCATTTCGTAATCGCACAGACGTAGTGATTCATATTCTTCCAGGTGAAGTTCTATGGTTTCAAACCGTTTGCACTTTATAGGACGTAATCCTACAGAAAGAGGGGCTTCGCTGATTTTGCGTATGTTTTTAGGGCGAGGTGACATTCGTTATATTCTTTATTTATGCTGCAAAGATATGAACATTTGTTCAAAATAAAAAATAAAACGTTTTTATTCTTCTTGTCAGAGAGATTTTAGTCAGATTCGGAAAAATAAAAAATCCTTTCCAACTGTGATAGCTACAGTCGGAAAGGATTTAATATAAGGAGTATCGCTAAACAGCCAGCGAGTTATTTATTTTTTCAGTGCGGCAATGCTTTCTTTCAAAGCAGCAATTTTAGTTTCAGCATCAGCCTGTTTCTTACGTTCCATTTCAATAACGTTAGCAGGAGCCTTGCTTACAAACTTTTCATTGCTTAGCTTTTTCAGTACGCTCTGCAAGAATCCTTCCTGATATTTCAGGTCGGCTTCCAGTTTTTTCAACTCTTCTTCTACATTGATAAGGTTGCCCAGAGGTACAGCATACTCGGTAGTGCCAACCATAAAGGCAGCAGCGCCTTCTGATTTGCTTTCAACATTGCTGATAGCGCTCAAGTTACATAACTTGCTGATGACAGCGTGGAAAGCAGCTACAGGGCTAGCACCTGTGATTTCCAGTGCCAGTGCTTCTTTCTGAGCAATGTTTTTCTGCAAGCGGATAGTACGGATACCACCGATAACTTCTTTTACAGCCTCAAACTGTGCAATGATGTTTTCGTCGAAGCTTCCGGCTGCCTCAAGTGTCTGCGTCATGATGCTTTCGCCTTCTTTGCGGTCGTAGATATGCTGCCACAACTCTTCGGTGATGAACGGCATGAATGGGTGCAACAATTTAAGCAGTGTATCGAAGAATCCTAAAGTCTTGTTATATGTTGTCTGGTCAATAGGTTCACCATAAGCAGGTTTAATCATTTCCAGATACCAGCTTGAGAATTCATCCCAGAACAGTTTGTAAACTACCATCAATGCTTCACTCAGACGATATTTGCCGAACAAGTCGTCTACCTCTGCAATGGTCTTGGCAAGCATGGCTTCGAACCATTCAGTAGCCAGACGGGCATATTCCGGCTGAGCAACTTCGGCTACGTTCCAGCCTTTTACAAGACGGAAGGCATTCCATATTTTGTTGTTGAAGTTACGTCCCTGTTCGCACAATGCGTCATCAAACAGAATATCGTTACCGGCAGGAGCAGCCAGCATCATACCCATACGTACACCATCGGCACCATAGCGGTCAATCAAATCCAGCGGGTCTGGTGAGTTGCCGAGTGATTTAGACATCTTGCGACCAATCTTGTCGCGTACGATACCGGTGAAATATACGTTCTTGAACGGCATGTTGCCCATATATTCATAACCTGCCATAATCATACGTGCTACCCAGAAGAAGATAATGTCCGGACCAGTAACCAAGTCAGAAGTAGGATAGTAGTAGCTGATTTCTTCGTTGCCCGGACGGTTGATACCATCGAACAGCGAGATAGGCCACAACCATGAAGAGAACCAGGTATCCAGACAGTCATCGTCCTGACGGAGATCGGCAATAGTAAGGTTGTTGTTGCCGGTCTTTTCCTTAGCCAGTTCCAATGCCTGCTCTGCAGTCTCTGCTACTACATAACCGCCTTCTGGCAAGAAATATGCTGGGATGCGGTGTCCCCACCACAACTGACGGCTGATACACCAGTCTTTGATGTTCTCCATCCAGTGACGGTATGTGTTCTTATATTTCGGCGGATAGAATTTCAGTTCGTCGTTCATTACCGGTGGCAGAGCCATGTCAGCAAAATGCTGCATCTTGAGGAACCACTGCATAGAAAGCTTTGGTTCGATAGCTACGTTGGTACGTTCAGAGAAACCGACTTTATTGGTATAAGCTTCTACCTTTTCCAGCAGACCTGCTGCAGCGAGGTCTTTTTCAATCTGTGCGCGTACATCGAAACGGTCCATGCCAACGTACATGCCGGCAGCTTCGCTCAGTGTTCCGTTGTCGTTGAAGATATCAATGCTCTGCAGGTTGTATTTTTCACCCAGCATGTAGTCGTTTACATCGTGTGCTGGAGTAACTTTCAAACAACCTGTACCGAACTCAACGTCTACATATTCGTCCTGAATAACCGGAATAACGCGGCCAACCAGCGGAACGATAACTTTCTTGCCTTTCAGCCACTGGTTTTTCGGGTCATTTGGATTGATACACATAGCGGTATCACCCATGATTGTTTCCGGACGAGTAGTAGCGACAACTGCATAACGGCGTCCCTGTTCGTCACGGTGAACTACTTCACCTTCCGCACCAGTTTCACCAGTCATGTCATCGTCGGCTACAAAATAGCGCAGATAATACAGCTTGCTATGTTCTTCCTTATAAATAACCTCTTCGTCAGAAAGAGCTGTAAGAGCTTTCGGGTCCCAGTTTACCATACGTACACCGCGGTAAATCAGTCCCTTGTTATATAAGTCAACGAATACTTTAATAACGCTTTTGCTGCGTTCTTCGTCCATGGTAAATGCAGTGCGGTCCCAGTCACATGATGCACCCAGGCGGCGCAACTGTTTCAGGATAATACCACCGTGCTCTTCGGTCCATGCCCATGCATGTTTCAAGAACTCCTCACGCGTAAGGTCAGTTTTCTTGATACCTTGCTGAGCCAGTTTGTTTACCACTTTTGCTTCGGTAGCAATAGAAGCATGGTCGGTTCCAGGCACCCAGCAGGCATTTTTGCCCATCATACGGGCACGGCGTACCAAGATATCCTGGATGGTATTGTTAAGCATGTGTCCCATGTGGAGCACTCCGGTAACATTAGGTGGCGGGATGACGACGATGTAAGGTTCACGTCCGTCGGGTTTAGAACTGAAAAGTTTGTTGTCCAGCCAATACTGGTACCATTTTCCCTCCACGTCAGCGGGATTGTACTTACTTGCTAATTCCATTGTTTTTATCTTAGGATTAAATGTTTATCATATAATTGGTTGCAAAATTAATAAAAGTACTTGGAATTTGCAGTAGTTATCGGCTTTTATTCGTTGGTTTCTTTGCTGAATATTGCTACATTTGCCCACCAAAATTAAACTTATGGAAATGAATCATACCAGAGAAGAAAAGATAGAAGCATTTGGCCGGTTGCTGGATGTACTGGACGAGTTGCGTGTGAAATGTCCGTGGGACCGGAAGCAGACCAATGAAAGTTTGCGCCCGAATACCATCGAGGAAGTGTACGAGCTGTGCGATGCACTGATGAAAGATGACAAGAAAAACATCTGCAAAGAATTGGGTGACGTACTGTTGCATGTAGCATTTTATGCTAAGATCGGTAGTGAAACCGGAGATTTCGATATCAAGGATGTGTGTGACAAACTGTGCGATAAACTCATTTTCCGCCATCCGCATGTGTTTGGTGAGGTGAAAGCTGATACAGCCGAACAAGTTTCAGAGAACTGGGAGCAGATTAAGCTGAAAGAGAAAGACGGTAACAAGTCGGTACTCAGTGGTGTGCCCGATGCATTGCCTTCGCTTATCAAGGCTTACCGCATTCAGGATAAGGCACGTAATGTAGGTTTCGACTGGGAAGAACGTGAGCAGGTCTGGACCAAAGTGAAGGAGGAAATTTCTGAATTCGAAGCAGAAGTCGGCGCCATGGATAAGGAGAAGGCTGAGGCTGAGTTTGGAGATGTGCTGTTCAGTCTTATCAATGCCGCGCGTTTATATAAAATTAATCCCGACAATGCATTGGAACGCACCAACCAGAAGTTTATCCGCCGGTTTAATTATTTGGAGGAACACACCATCCGTAATGGGAAAAATCTGACGGAAATGTCGCTTGAGGAGATGGATGCAATATGGAATGAGGCTAAGAGTAAAGGGCTTTGATGATAAAACTTTATAGAAAGAAAGCGGCTTTCCTAATGAAGGAAGCCGCTTTTTGATTCAAGATATTAGGGGAGATACTGTGTGGAGGCAACATAAGCACAAAAGAGTGCAAATTGTCTCGAGTTATTATTGTGTGTCTTGGTTGTTTAGTTCGCAAATTTTACGTAGAAAGTCGTAATTAAGTATATCCGATATTTGGAGCAATAAGTCGATATCCATACTTTTACGGCTAAAAATGTCGTATATAGTAGTTCTTGACTTGTGTAGTGCTGCTGCAAATTCGGGGACTGACAAACTGCTTTCATCAAATTTTTCTTTAACCAATTTCCCTATATGTATGTCCTTATTCATGCTTTGAGTAATTTATGTGAATCGTTACAAAATTACCCATAACATTATTTGCCTATATCCCCATAAATGGGATTGTTTAAAAACAAATTTATAAGGCTATATAATGGGCCCAGCTTTAGTTTTTCTTATTATTGCATGCGTATGGAAACCAGAAGTGGACAATAGTTCCTTTACCTAGTGCTGAGTCTATCTCAATGTTTCCCTTTATCAGTCCAATACGTTCTTTCATAGTGCGCATTCCTATACCATCGTGACACGTTTCTTTAGAAAATCCTTTGCCATCATCTTCAATGGTAATATCTATTACATTTTCTTCTTTTCGTAAAGTCAGATAGATATGTTTGGCATCAGCATGCTTAACGATATTTCCTACTGACTCTTGTATAATGCGATATGCTTCCAGATGCTGGTCATTATCCAATAAAACTTCATCAATTTTTTCATCTATGAAACAATTGATTTCCAATACATGAGCTTTCTGTAAATTACTTAGGGATAGTCATTTAATTCCTTCAATTTGAGTTAACCGGCAGACTTTCCCTTA
>Oklahoma_p1__coassemble_253_pt1 | contig 33896 bp, 30 predicted proteins | sample Oklahoma_p1__metabat2_low_PE_018 | metagenome-assembled genome bin Oklahoma_p1 | reverse complement strand
TGGTGCTTGCTGCTTGGATAAATTGCGAATCTTTTGCTGGAATCGGGTTGTGAAGGTCTGCTTTAAACATTAGTTTTTTTTAATTCATGAAACCTACTATTTTATTTATTCTCCACATGCCGCCTCCGGTGCACGGGGCTTCGATGATGGGGAAGTATATTCACGACAGTGAGGTGGTGAACGGTGCGTTCGACTGCCATTATATCAACTTGACTACTGCCAAGAACTTGGCGGATATAGGGAAGGTGGGACTGCGGAAACTGGTGCAGTTTGTAGAGTTGCTGAACCGGATTCGGAAGGAGGTGAAGCGACTGAAGCCGCAACTGGTGTATGTTACGCCGAATGCGTGCGGTGGGGCGTTTTACAAGGATTTTGTGGTGGTGCAGCTGCTGAAGGCGATGGGCTGTAAGGTGGTGGCGCATTATCATAACAAGGGGGTGGCTACAAGGCAGGAACGTATTCCTGATAGGTGGATGTACAGATGTTTTTTTAAGAATATAAAAGTAATTTTATTAGCAGAACCTCTTTATAAAGATATACAACGCTTTGCAAAAAGAGATCAAGTTTTATTGTGTCCTAATGGGATTCCAGAGTTGTCTTCTGCTAATAATTCTGTGCAGAAAAAAGAGAAGTTGCCACATATTTTCTTCCTGTCGAATTTACTAATTAATAAAGGAGTACTTACTCTACTTGATGCTTGCAGGATATTGAAAGAACAGGGATATGCTTTTCAGTGTGACTTTGTGGGAGGAGAAACTTCTGACATGAATGCAGAAAGTTTCAAACAGGAATGTATAAAGCGTGGCATAGAGGATTGTGTAATGTACCATGGGAAAAAATATGGTGATGAGAAATTATTCTTTTTCCAGAAGGCTGATATTTTTGTCTTACCTACTTTTAATGAATGTTTCCCTCTTGTGTTGTTGGAAGCTATGGAACAGGGGTTGCCTTGTATATCGAGTGCTGTAGGTGGAACTCCTGAAATTGTGGATGAAGGAAAGACGGGGTTCCTCGTTCCATGCAGGGAAGTAGCGCCTCTAGCGGAGCGTATAAGCATTTTACTAAAGGATGAGGCATTGCGTAAGCGTTTTGGAGAAGCCGGAAGAATCAAGTTTGAAAAGGAATATACTTTGCAGCGTTTCGAGGAAAATATCAAACGGTGTTTAGAAGCGTGTTTGCAGAAATAGGAATTTATACAATTTTAAAAGTATCTAGACATAAAATGCTAAAACTAAAAGAACTAACTATCACCGGTAATAAAGAAATCCTTTCTCAAGTACCCCAAGGGAAAGTTTTAATCAACACCATCAATGCCCACAGTTACAACACGGCACTGAAAGATCCGCTTTTTGCAGAAGCCTTACAAAAAGGAGATGTACTAATTCCAGACGGAGCCAGCATCGTAATGGCTTGTCGCTGGCTGAAAGCAAAATCGCAACCAACGGAGCGTATTGCAGGATGGGACTTGTTTGAGCTGGAAATGGAACGGCTGAACCGCAAAGGGGGCAAGTGTTTCTTTATGGGCAGCAGCGAGAAGGTGCTGGGGCTTATCCGTGAAAAGGCTGCCCGTGTGTATCCGAACATTACTGTAGAGACCTATTCCCCACCCTACAAGCCGGAATTCAGCGAGGAGGACAACAGGGCGATTATTGGTGCCATCAATGCGGCAAAACCGGACTTGCTGTGGATTGGGATGACGGCTCCCAAGCAGGAGAAATGGACGTATACGCACTGGAACGAACTGGATATTGACTGCCACTGCGGAAACATCGGGGCGGTGTTTGATTTCTTTGCGGGTACGGTAGAACGGGCACCGAAATGGTGGCAGGAGCACAGTCTGGAATGGCTGTACCGTCTGATGAAGGAACCGAAGCGGATGTGGCGGCGGTATATCATCGGGAATGCGCTGTTTCTGCTGAATGTGGCAAAGGAGAAGTTCAATGGATAAAGCGGGAGTTATTCATAAAGTAAAGTATTTCATAAAGTTAGTGCAAACTTTTTTGGCTAAAAGATGTTTTCTTTTTACCTTTGCGACCATGAAATATCAATCTTTAGGAATCATGAATTTCAAACAATAAACAAAATGAAAAACTACTCGGACGCTTACAACAGGCTGGTAAATACTTTGGTGATTGCCGGCGACATGTTGATTTGTGGAGGTGTCTTTATGGGCATCAGCCTGCTGACTGAGCATGACTTGCACGCAAGTTCTTTTAGACTGACGGAAAATAACCTGCAAACCGCATTGATACTGATGCTGTGCTACGGTATCTGTGCGGCACAAACGGGGGTGGTATTGTACCGGCGTAAAGCTTACGCCTACGAAGTTGTGACACGCGTGGTAAAGAATGTGGTGTATTTCGGACTGCTGAGCGGAGCGATTCTGATGGCAGGCGGATTTATACATATATGGAAACCGACGAATCTGCTGTATTTACTGACAATTTTGATTCTGATAACCGGCTACCGTCTGCTGCTGCGCTATGCGATAAAGCGCTACAGAACACAGGGAGGTAACCTCCGCTTTGTGGTGCTGGTGGGCAGCGGAAGCAACATGCGCGAGCTGTTTCACGAACTGACGGACCAAAGCTGGGCGGGATACCGTGTGCTGGGGCATTTTGACTTTCTGGAGAATGTGGAATTCAGCCGCGAATGTACGTATCTGGGCACGCCGCAGGAGGTCATCCCCTATCTGCAGAAACAGCAGAACACGCATTTTCTGTATTGCAGCCTGCCTTCGAAGGAGGAGGAAACCATTGTTCCGATTATCCGCTACTGCGAAAATAACCTGGTGCATTTTTACAGCGTGCCCAATGTGCACAACTATCTGCACAACCGCATGTATTTCAACATGATGGGAAATGTGCCTTACCTGAGCCTGCACCGCGACCCGCTGAGCCGCACGGGGAATCTGTTTATCAAACGGGCGTTCGACATTGTGTTCTCGCTGATGTTCCTGTGTACGCTTTTCCCGTTTATCTTCGTAATGGTGGCCATTATCACCAAAATCACGATGCCGGGACCGATTTTCTTCAAGCAGAAACGGAACGGGCTGAACGATGAGGAGTTTTACTGCTACAAGTTCCGCAGCATGAAGGTGAATGCGGATGCCGACCGCGTGCAGGCGACGAAGGATGACCCGCGCAAAACGAAGTGGGGAAACATTATGCGCAAGACGAGCATCGACGAGCTGCCGCAGTTTATCAATGTGCTGAAGGGGAACATGAGTATTGTGGGTCCGCGTCCGCACATGGTGAAGCATACGGAGGAATACTCGAAACTGATTAACAAATATATGATACGCCATTTTGTGAAACCGGGCATTACGGGCTGGAGCCAGGTGACGGGATTCCGTGGGGAAACAAAGGAGCTGAAGGATATGGAGGGACGTATTCGCGGTGACATTTGGTACATTGAGCACTGGAGTTTCTGGCTGGATATTTACATCATCTACAAAACGGTGGCCAATGCCATTCACGGTGAAAAGAATGCGTACTGATGAATTGGAATGTATTTTTAAGGTATAACTGATTATTATGCAGAAAAGAAAAATGATGATGGGGCTGGTGTTACTGGCCTCTTCTGTTGTTATGGCCGGAACTGCCGGAACGCGAGTGACCAAGGCCAATGAGGGATGGTTTATCGGAACGGGAGTGGGCACACAGTTTTACATAGGGGACATGGACAACCGACAGAACACCGGCTACCGGTTCTCTGCGGGATTTGAAGGCACGGCCGGAAAATGGATTTCGCCGAAATGGGCCGTAAGACTGCAGGCGACTGCTGCACGGGTGACAGGCGGAAGTGCTGACGGGAAAGCGGATGCTATGAACCTGTGGCATATCCATGCGGATGTGCTGACGGACGTGCTGGGATGGCTGGGCAACAAGGATGCCAACCGACTGTATACGCCCATGCCGCTAGCCGGAATTGGCTTTGCAAAGGTGGGGGTGCACGGACCGGGATGCGCGACTTTTACGCTGGGGCTGCTGAACCGCTTCAACGTGAGCGAGCACATTGACCTGAACGTGGAAATTAAAGGATCGCTGCTGAGCGACAAGATGGATGGTTTTAAAGGGGGAAGCCGCGGAGAAGGCACAACAATGCTGACGGCGGGCTTTACCTATAAATTTTGAACTTAATCATGATAACAACAAGAAAAGGTTTTTCACATGCATGGAGATGCATGGCATACGGCATAGGGATGGCTGCATGTTTGCTTCCTGCCGCCGCTCAGGACAACAGCCCGAAACGGATTTCGTTTGCCGAAAGATGGGCGTTCAAAACAAATGCGGTGGACTGGGTGCTGACCACACCGAACATCGGTGTAGAGTTTGACTTGTCGGACAAGGTGTACAACAAATGGACACTGGGGGCACAGGTGAAATGGAACGGGGGCAGCAACCAGGATTTTGACGCGACACTGGACTACAAAATGCTGGACGGACGACTGGAGCTGAGAAGGTACTGGCGCACCGGACTGAAAGGGGGTTCGGACTCGAAACGGCTCCCGAAATTCTGGAGGGCTTACTACTGGGGAATTTATGCGGGGTATACCGACTATACGGTGTTCATCAAGAACGGGTATACGGGCAAGCATGCCTCGGTGGGGGCTTCGCTGGGCTGGGAAGTTCCGCTGTATACTTTCAAGAGAGGTGGTCTGGACCTGGATCTGGGACTGAGTGCCGGATTTATATACGGCAAATACCGGAAAAGGGAAATGCAGGACGGACAGCCGGTTTTTGTGAAAGAAAAGGACTGGCATCTGACGCCCTACCCCGTTCCTACGGAGATACGTGTGGGACTGGTTTACAGATTCCAGCAGATTAAGGCTAAATATAACAAATCGAAAAACAACTAAACAGAATCATGATGAATTTTACGCTAAAGAAAGTGTGGGTCGGGATGATATTGCTGCTGCTTCCCTGCCTGGCACAGGCACAACGGGTGGCCGTGAAAACGAATGCTTTGCTGTGGGGAAACCTGACACCGAACCTGTCGGTAGAGCTGGTGAGTTCGAAAAGGGTTTCGCTGGAGGGAAATGTGTTCTACTCGCTGAATAACACACCGACCGACTGCCGACTGAAGGGAGCGGAAGCGGAAGTGAGATACTGGCTGTCCGGACGGGCCATGACGCAGCTTTTTGTAGGCTTGTCGGTCACCGGTACGCAGTATGTAGTGACTACCGGTGGCAAAATGCGCCATGACGGCGATGCCGGCGGACCGGGAGTGGTGATTGGTTATGACTTGCCGCTGGGTACGCACTGGAACCTGGAATTTGCGGCAGGTGTAGGGGCCTTGTGGTTCAGAGAGAAGCAATATAATATAGCAACCGACAACAGCAAGCTGCCTTACAATGCATCGGGATGCAAGTTTATGCCGACCAAACTGGCGGTGGCAGTGGCTTATGTCTTCTAAAAAAATGACAAATACATGAAAAAACGAACTGAAAAGTGCCTGAAAATGGTGCTGATGTGCTTCCTGCTGATGGTGTGCCAGCAGGCTGTGGCACAGCGTATGATACGGGTGAGCGGTACGGTGTACAGCACGTCGGACCCGCGGAAGAAGGTGCCGTTTACGCATGCGGCGGTAACGGTGTACAGTTGCAAGACGGAGGCGGAAGCGGAAGACTTGAAAAAGAAACTGGACAGCCATGCCACGGATGTCTCGCTGATGATGATGATGGACCAGGTGACGGAAATCGACAAGAATGCTTATTATGAAATCATGGTGCCGGACAATGGTGCGCTGGTGTTCAAGGCGGAGATGAGCAAGTGTGTGATAGAGAAGGTGAACGGACGCATGAAGATTGATACGGGTATCAACGACGGACAGCACCTCCAGGAAATCGTGGTGAAGGGACTGCGCAAGGAGATTATGCCGGAGCCCAAGAACTCGAAACTGGTGGGCAACCGGTTTATGCCGTACAATACGTTCGTAATTCCGCCGTATCAGGGTAACCGGTATTCGCGTCTTATCATCCAGCCGTATGTGCTGGACTGCAACAGCAGTGACACGGTGGCTTTCTGTGAGCCGATTGTAATGGACGGGAAAGAGTACCGCCTGACGCAAAAGCGACTGACGGGATATGACAGCAGCCGTGACCCGCTGGACAAGTTTGTAGCCAAAATGCCTTTAAGCACGGACTATACGAAGATAGAATGGAGTGACACGGTGCTGGTAGACAATCCTAACGGGGCATACAGTTGTTATGCCGACTTCTGCATAGAGGATTACAGCAACATCACTTTCTTTAAAACGTTCCAGCTCAATACGTGCCTGAACAAAAGACCGATGCGCTTTCTGGAATATGCGCTGCTGTATAAAGAGCTGGATTTTGAGAAGTTCAAGGAAAGAGCTCAGGTGGAAAGAAGAAATACGGCCTACAAGGTGGCTCTTAACTTTGAAATCAACTCGGACAGGCTGACGGATGACCCGAATAACCAGAAGAATCTGCAGAAAATAAGAAACCGGCTGATTGCCATTGTCAACGAGCCGGGTGTCATGCTGAAGGAGTTTCATGTGACGGGTACGGCTTCGCCTGAGGGTAGATACCTGTTGAACCTGGGACTGGCCGAGAAGCGTATGCGCTATATCCAGAAGGAGGTGATTTCGATTCTGCCCCAATCGGTGGCCGCAAGGGTGTACCAGAATCCGCAGGCGAATGTGGCCAGCTGGAACGAGGTGGCCGACCTGATGGAAAAGGGTGGCAAGGTGACCGAGAGCAGAGATATCAGAACAATCGTGGAACAGCACGAGGGAAACATGGATGTGCAGAGTATCAAAGTCAAGGCGTTGCCGTATTATAAGGAAACTGTCGTTCCGTATCTGGAAGAGTTGAGACAGGTGCAGTATATGTGCCAGTATGACATTTACCGTGAACCGACCAACGAGGAGGTGATGGAGGAATACAGAAAGAACGGACTGAACAAGGATTATACGCGGTATGAATACTGGAAGCTGTTCCAGATGATCAAGAACGACCGGGAAATTGAACTGCTGGCGAAAAAGGCGTACCAGACTTCGCTGGAAATGAACGACCCGTGGATTCTGGCGGGAAATATTCTGGCTGTGCAGTACCTGAAAAGGGATACTGTAGATACGAAGGTGCTGGAACCGCTGATTGACAGAAGTATCTATCTGGTGAATTATGAAAGAAGGAACATCAATACCAACCGCATGGAGCTGATTAACCCGGTGGAAGTGGTGGCTAACCAGTTGTGCATGTACATCAAGGCGGGCGACTTTGAACAAGCGAGTGTGATGGCGAAGCTTTTGCCGGATACGGGTGAGTTTGAGTTGATGAAGGCGTATGCATGGGCACTGGGCGGCTATTTCCAGGGTGGAAACACCGAAGAGGAACGGGCCAGAGCCAAACGTACGTTTGCTACGATTCTGAATTCAAGTCCCAGAAACAAGGTCATCATGTATATGGCGCTGGAAACGCACAACGGTAACGTAATGGCGGAAGAGGCGCTGAAAGATTTGCCGCAGGAGGATGCACTGACATGGTATCTGCGGGCTACACTGGCCGCAAGAAAGGGTGACACGGGATTTACGGATGCCACCAATGCGCTGTCTTATTGTTTCAAACTGGATAAATCTTATATATCCATTGCACAGAACGACGGTGAGTTTAACAAAGAGATTATCGAAACAGCTCTGGATATGTATAACTTCTAACGGCAGGAAATCATGAAAAGAAATAAGATTTTTACGATAATGTGTCTGACTTTGCTGGCTGAAATGCCGGGTTATGCCCTGACGCAGCCCAACGACAGTCTGCACAATAATAAGCGGTTCTTCAATGCTACGGATTATGTGCTGCAGAAAAGGTATGTGCCTGCCGGAAGGACTGTAAAAAAGAATGCACCGGGTAAAAACTGGTCGGTGAGCTTATTCGGCGGTGCCGGTAAACTGGCCGGACAGGGCTCGGGACTTCCGGTTATGCCGGAATTGGGTATCGGGGTACAGAAGGAGGTGAACAGCTTCAATGCGTATCGCCTGAGTGTAATCGGTGAAAGCAATGATGTGCTGAAAAGAGCCGGTATTGAAATTGATCATCTGTTTGATATCCAGAATTATCTGACCGGATACAAGGACGGGGGTTTCTTAAATGTCTCGACGGTGATCGGTGCCGGGGCTTACATGGTTTTTCCTGAAAAGGGAGAAAACAAGTTTGCTGCCGGACTGCACGGAGGATTGCGAATAAGCCGACTGCTCTCGAAAAACATTGAAGTGTATGTGGAACCGAGACTAAATCTGTATACGGACGGGATTGATGCAAGAGTGTCACCCAGAAAGTACAACCTGGGAGCCAATGCCCGCGCCGGACTGACGTACCGGTTTACGGGGGTTCCTTTCAAAGGGGTAAGAAACCTGGATGCTCTGGACAACTTGTTCTACGAACTGTATACGGGTGTGCAGGCTGACTTTTCGAAGCGTGTGAGAAACTTTATGAGTACCGGAAGCATGCTGGGACCTACTGCCGGCGCAAGTGTGGGTAAATGGTGGCTTCCGCTGGGTGTAAGGGGAACGCTGTTCGGAGGTTTTCACTATACGCCCAATGACCAATATAAAAGTATCAGCGAGGAAGTGTACGGTGGTGGCCGCATAGAGGCGCTGGTGAATCTGAATAATTTCTTCTGCCCCAGCGTTACCGAACCGAAAGTGGAGGTGAACGTGGCCGGAGGTTATGAGCTGGGACTGCTGATGCACCGGGCTTCGGGTAATTATACCAAAGAGGTGAGACCGTTCCACGGATTTACTTTTGCAGGACAGTTGCTGTATGCCGTGAACAACCGTTGGGGTGTTTTTGCGCAGGCAAGGTGGAGCAAGAACCGTTATAACCAGCCGTTCAAATCGGGAATTACAGAGAAGCGCTTTATGCAGAACCTGGGACTGGAGTTGGGTGTGCAGTACCGGAGACGCTCGGAGGAGGTAAAAGAGAAGAGTTATAAATTTGAACCTTATAACTTTGTAACGGCAAGTCTGGGTACCAATTTCCCTGTAGATTTCAATAATCTGAAAAATGGAAACCTGAAAAATAAGTTGGGACAGGAGTACAGTATCGGTCTGGGCAGACGCTTTACGATGTACAGTGCTGCAAGGGTGAACCTGACAGCGGGCAGATATGCTTACGGCAACAGCCAGGGTACGTATCCGCTGAGTATCAGTGCCGACTATATGCTGGAAATGATGACGCTGATTGACGGTTATAAGCCTGACCGTGTATTTTCTCTGAGTCCGTTTGTCGGAGTGGTTTATACGCATCATGAAACGGCTGACAAGAATCTGGCCGGTTTCAGAGTGGGTCTGAACGAACATTTCTCGCTGAATGAGAAATGGGGCTTGTTCCTGGAGCAGGGCATGAATGTGTACAGCGGCAAAATAACGGAAACGGCCAGAACGTTTTATAATGGCAAATTATCGGCTGTGCTGAGTGCATCGGCCGGCGTCAGTTACCGGTTCTGATACAGGAACCGGCAACTGTAAAGCAAAAAAAGGAGCCAGGCAGAACAAGGAGGTTTATCCCCTCCTTATCTGCCTGGCTTTTTTATGAAATACATCTTATTATCAGGCATATACATGAATAAAAAAATCTTTTTTTTGGAAAACTATAAAAAATGACGTAAGTTTGTGAACAGATATAACGTACGAAAACATTAAAAACAGAAAGATATATATGAACACGCACGTAGTAATTATGGCGGGGGGAATAGGAAGCCGCTTCTGGCCGATGAGTACCCCGGATTTTCCGAAACAGTTTATTGATGTGATGGGAGTAGGAAAATCGCTGATTCAGCTGACAGTGGACCGCTTCCGCCGGATTTGCCCGCCGGAAAACTGCTGGATTGTGACGGCAGAGAAGTATGTGGACATTGTGAAGGAGCAATTGCCGCAGGTGCCCGAAGGAAATATTCTGGCGGAACCGGCTGCCCGAAACACGGCACCGTGCATAGCGTATGCGTGCTGGAAGATTAAGGAACGGGATGCGGAGGCGAATATCGTGGTAACGCCGTCGGACGCGCTGGTGATTGATACGGCGGAATTCGGCAACCGGATAGACCGGGCGCTGGCTTTTGTGGAACAGAACCGCAGCGCGATTGTGACACTGGGTATTACGCCGAGCCGGCCGGAAACGGGGTATGGCTATATCTGTGCGGCAGGGGCTTCGGCTACGGACAGCGAGGTGCTGAAGGTGGAGGCTTTCAAGGAGAAGCCGGATCTGGAAACGGCCAAGGGGTATCTGGCGCAGGGGAACTACTTCTGGAACGCGGGTATCTTTGTGTGGAACACGGCTACGATTGTGTATGAGTTGCGCAAGCATGCTCCGCAGATAGCGGGGGTGATGGACCGCATGGCGGCGCACTTCGGTAGGCCGGACGAACGGGAAGCGGTGAAGGAGCTGTTCCCGACGTGCGAGAAAATTTCGATAGACTATGCGGTGATGGAGAAGGCCCGCGCGATTTTTGTGCTGCCGAGTGAGTTCGGCTGGAGTGACCTGGGCAGCTGGGGCTCGCTGCACACGCTGCTGCCGCAAGATGACCTGGGCAATGCGGGGGTGGGAAGCCGCATCAAGATGATTAACTGCAAGAACTGTGTGGTGCACGCGGCGGAAGAGAAGAGCGTGATTCTGGAGGGACTGGACGGATACATCGTGGCCGAAAAGGACAACACGCTGCTGGTGTGCCGCCTGAGCGAGGAACAGCGCATCAAGGACTTTGCACAGGATTGACGGATAGTTTCTGCATAATTATAATAATAAACTGCATTTTTTAGCGCTTTTATGCAATTTATGCTTGTTTTTTATGCACAAAATGGAATTTTATTCTACTTTTGTGTCTGCAAATGAATAAAACAAGACGAGATTGTATAAAAGCGTTATTTTTATGTGGAAAAAATTATATAGCGAGCTGACTGCAGAGGAAGCGGCAGCACTGATTGCGAACGGAGATACGGTGGGTATAGGTGGCTTTTCGTCGGTGGGTACGCCGAAGGCGGTGCCGGCGGCTCTGGCCCAACGGGCGGAAGCGCTGCACCGGGAAGGCAAGGAGTTTAAGGTGGGCCTGATTTCGGGCGGTGCTACGGGGGAACAGACGGACTTCCGGCTGGCAGAAGCGGGAGCGGTGGCATTCCGTACGCCGTTCCAGTCGAACAGCCGCATGCGCGAGGCCATCAACGGCGGAGAGGTGGCGTATTTCGATGTGCACCTGTCGCAGATTGGTCAGGATGTGCACTATGGTTTCCTGGGACGGGTGAATGTGGCGATTGTAGAGGCATCGGACATTACAGACGAAGGGGAACTGGTGCTGAGTACTTCGGTGGGCATCTCCCCTACCCTTGTGGCGGCTGCCGACAAGGTGATTGTGGAGCTGAACGAGGCGCACGCGGGACGGCTGACGGGAATGCACGACCTGTATATGCCGGACATGCCGCCGCACCGCCGGGAGATTCCTATTTATAAGGTGAACGACCGGATAGGCTGCTGCACGCTGCGGGTGGACCCGAAAAAGGTGGCGGGTGTGGTGCGTACGAACGGTCGTGACCACATTGCTGCTTTCAAGGCTCCGGATGAAACGACGCAGCGGATTGGACGGCACGTGGCGGACTTCCTGCTGGGGGAATGGAAGCGGGGCGGTATCCCGAAGGAGTTCCTGCCGCTGCAGTCGGGTGTGGGCAACATTGCCAATGCGGTGCTGGGGGCCATGGGGGCCGAACGGGAGCTGCCGGCATTTAATATGTATACGGAGGTGATTCAGAATTCGGTGGTGGACCTGATGCTGGAGGGACGCATCGGTTTTGCTACGGGCAGCTCGCTGACGTTGTCGGAAGAGAAGCTGGACGCAGTGTATGACCACATGGATGTGCTGGGCAAGCGTCTGCTGCTGCGGCCGCAGGAAATTACGAACCATCCGGAAATCATCCGCCGACTGGGAGTGATTGCCATCAACACGGCGCTGGAGGCGGACATTTGCGGCAATGTGAACAGTACGCATGTGCTGGGCAACCGGATGATGAACGGTATCGGGGGTTCGGCGGACTTCTCGCGCAACGCGTTCCTGAGTATCTTTACGACACCGTCGACGGCAAAAGGCGGACTGATTTCGGCCATCGTGCCGCAGGTGACGCATGTGGACAGTACGGAACACGATGTACGTATCCTGGTGACGGAGCAGGGAGTGGCCGACTTGCGGGGCAAATCGCCGATGCAACGGGCCCGCTGTATCATCGAGAACTGCGCACATCCGGACTATAAAGAGTTGCTTTGGGATTATCTAAAACGGGCATCGGGCTGCCATACGCCTTTCCTGATGGACGAGGCGTTTGCACTGCACCGGGCTTTCCGCCAGAATGGAGATATGCGCACGGCGACATTTGGATAAGTGTTTTTTTTAGTTTATATTTGCCCGTGAACTAAAAAAAGAGAAGGCGATGGAAAGACATTGGTATGCGATGTACGTAATGATGCACCACGAGAAACGGGTAGCCGAACGACTGCGGGCAAAGCGGATAGAATGTTTTGTGCCGATACAGGAGGTGGTGAAGCAATGGAGTGACCGCAAGAAGAAGTTACAGCAGGTGGTTATTCCGATGATGGTGTTTGTGCGTACCAGTGAGAAGCAGCGGCTGGAGATTCTGCAGACGGAATCGTCGGCAAGGGGGTTCCTGATGGACCGCATGACGCATCGGCCGGCCATTATCCGCGACAAGGAGATGGAGGCGTTCCGCTTTATGCTGGACTTCTCGGACGAAGCGATTCATTTCTGCCACGAGCAGTTCTGCCCCGGAGAAAGGGTACGGGTGCTGAAGGGTCCGCTGAAGGGACTGGAAGGAAAACTGGTAAATGCGGACGGCAAGCATGAATTGCGGGTGCGCATCGAGCAGCTGGGATGTGCCGTGGTGGACATTCCGCCGGGATATGTGGAAAAGATTACCGAATAAATAAAAAAAATGGGAACGAGTTGTGAAGTAGCTCGTTCCCATTTTTTTTATTCTACATAGAGTACCAGTCCCTTGAGGTATTCGCCTTCCGGATGGTAGATGTTGACCGGATGGTCGCCCGGCTGCGTGAGCTGGTGCAGGATGCGCACGCTGCGTCCGCTCTGGGCCGCTGCCGTGAAGACGGCGTTGCGGAAGTTCACCTTGTCGACCACCTGCGAGCAGGAGAAGGTGAAGAGGATGCCGCCCGGCTGGATTTTCTCGAAGGCCTTGGCGTTGAGCTTGGTGTAGCCGCGCAGGGCATTGCGCAGGGCATCCTTGTGTTTGGCAAAGGCAGGCGGGTCAAGGATAATGAGGTCGTACTGGTCGCCCATACGGTCGAGGTACTTGAAAGCATCTTCGGCATAGGCCTGGTGACGGGCATCGCCGGGGAAGTTGAGCTCGACGTTCTGGTTAGTGAGGTCGATGGCTTTGGCAGAGCTGTCGACCGAATGCACCAGACGGGCACCACCGCGCATGGCGTAGAACGAGAAGCCGCCGGTATAGCAGAACATGTTGAGCACGCTGCGGCCGCGTGAATAGCGTTCGAGCAGGTGACGATTTTCGCGCTGGTCGACGAAGAAGCCAGTTTTCTGACCTTTCAGCCAGTCTACGTGGAACTTCAGTCCGTTTTCGAGAGCTACATTCTCGTCGCTGCCGCCCTTGATGAAGCCGTTTTCCGAGCCAATCAGGTCGGCCTTGAACGGCAAGGTGGTTTCGGACTTATAATAGATGTTCTGCACGATGTCGCCCATCACTTCGGTAAGGGCTTCGGCAATCTCCATGCGGTAGACGTGCATACCTACGGAGTGTGCCTGCATGACGGCAGTGTGGCCGTAGACATCGATAATGAGGCCCGGCAGGTTGTCGCCTTCGCCGTGTACCAGACGGAAGGTGTTGTTCTGCGGATTATCGACAAGATTGAGGCAACGGCGCAGGTCGAGCGCTACGGAGAGCTTGCGCACCCAGAAATCGTGGTTGATGGGTTCCTGACGGAAGCTGAGTACACGCACGGCAATGCTGCCTACCTGGTAATGACCACAGGCGATGAATTCCTTGTCGGAAGTATAGACATCGACAATCTCTCCCTCCTGGGGAGTGCCCTCGATGCGGGCAATGGCGCCGGAGAATACCCACGGGTGAAAACGGCGCAGGGATTCGGCTTTTCCGGACTTAAGAAATACTTTTCTGTATGACATGTGTAAAACTAAATAAATCAGTGGGTGGATGCCGCCTCACTATCCCCGGCGGACTGGGGTTGGGGTACCTGCTCGATGGTGTAGAGGCCGGTGGCCTTAAGCTGTTCTACATAATTATAGATGCGCACGCAGGCCCAGGCATCGGTGGCGGCATAATACTGCTGCGCCTCGGTGAGAACATCGGCTTCCCAGTTGGTGAGCCGCTGGCTCTTCGAAATCTTTTCGTGAAAGAGCAGGGCGTAGATTTTCTGGAGGCTGCGTTCATCGAGTCCGAAGCGGGGGATATAGTCCTGAAGGTCTATCCAGCGTCCCTTGCGGGGGTCCTTGGAGCTGTCGCGCTTGCGCAGCATCATGAAGTCGTCCTTGAGCGAGAGGCCCACCTTGAGGACATCGCCCTGCAGAAAATCGACAAGGAAACCGGGCAGCCCCAGACGGTTGAGCCGGAAAAGAAAGCAGGTATCGGCCGTGGAAATCTGCAAGAGAGCGACCTTGTGGGTCTGTCCGCGCTTGAAAGAGGGACGGGTCTCGGTATCGACTCCCACCAGCTGCTGGCTCTGCAGGTAGCTGACGGCCTTCTGTGCCTCGGACTCGGTGTTGATGACAAACACGCGGCCGGGGAACACGACCTTGGGCAAGGCTGCCACTTCCTGTTTGGATATTTTGTTCTTGATTACGGTCATTGATTCTATTAAAGTTCGGGATTCGGGTTATACTTCGCGGGAATCGGGTTCGTCACCAGCAGTTGCCTCATCATCGGCAGCTGCGGCATAGCGTACGGCATGCAGGGCACGCAGCACGTTGAGCAGGCGCTGGCCCCAGTACTCGGCAAACTGCTCACGGCAGATAACGAGGGCATCGTTCATGGTGTACTCCAGACCGAGGCGGTAGACTTCGAGGAAGTCGCGCAGGGGCTGGTAAATGTCGGCCAGTCCTTCGGAAATGGTCTGACGGATGGGGGTATCGCTATAGGCCATGTCGTCGAGGAAGACTTCGAGGTAGTCGTCCTTGTCGGCCATGACGGCTGCCACGGCACCGCGGACCATCTCGTAATCGGCTTCGGTGACGAAGGTTTCGGGGTCGATCTCCTCCATGCGGCTGCAGGGAGGCAACAGGCACGCCTTGAGGTACAAGAGCGGCAGCAACTTGAGCGACGTGTCGACAAACGTGCCGCGGGGCTGCTCTGAAGCACGCTCCAGAAAGGCACACACCTGAGCGGCAACCGTTACGAACTCGACTACATTCTTATCGAAAATAATTTGCTTATCTGTATCCATAAAATATATTTAACGCCTGCAAAGGTACAAAAAATATTTCGCAGTTCTACTTTATATTTGTACATTTGCGCTGAATACAATTATACATTTGCACTATGTTCAAGAAAAAAAATGATAAAAAAAGCACCGCAGAAAAGGAACCGCTGATAAACGGAAAGAAGGTGATGACTGTGATGAGAGGGGAAACTCCGGTTTTCGTAATGGGCCTGCTCTGCCTGATATTTGCCGTGTATATGACACTGGCTTTCATTTCGTTCTTTGTGACAGGAGCCGCCGACCAGAGCCTGCTGGAGCATCCGGCAAGCGGAGAGTTGCTGAATCCGGGCAGGGCTTACCAGAATTATGCCGGCGCACTGGGAGCACGGATGGCGGAATACTTTATCAATAAATGTTTTGGTATAGCGGCTTTCTTCATTGTCGTATTCCTGATAGCGACGGGTATGAAGATGATGAAGGCGTACGAAATACGACTGAGAAAATGGTTTCTGGTGTGTGCCACGCTGATGGTATGGTTCTCGATAGCACTGGGATTCCTGTCGGTACTGATGCCGGAAACAATAGGAAGCTCGTTTCTGTATGCGGGCGGTATGCACGGACAGAACATCTGCCTGTGGCTGGGTTCACAGCTGGGACTGACGGGCGTGGGACTGCTGCTGCTGGTGACGGCGGTAGTGATTGCCATCTATCTGCGCCGGAGTACCATGAATGTGGTGCGCAGGGTGTTGCACCCGGACCTGAAACGCCGTCAGCCGGAAGGTAACGGCGTGGAGGAGGCTGTACCGGCGGCCGCTGCTACAGCTGCAACGGTGACAGAAGAGGCGGTGAAACCTGTGGAGCCGAGACCTCAACCGGAACGGGCTGAAAAACCGGTGGTACCTGAACCGGAGCCGGAGATGCCGCTGACCGTGGACGAGGAACCGGAAGAGACGTACGAGGTTTATGAGGAGGCGGAATTGGAAGAAGAAGAAGAAGAGCTGGTGGAGGAACCGGTGAAGCCGGCTGCCGAAGCACCGCGAAGCGAACGCCCTTTTGAGAGCAAGCCGTCGGAAGTACGGGTAGAAGAACAACCGGCTGCGGCGGCGAAAAAGGAGGAAGAACCGGTTTTTGAAATCAGCGAGGAAGCGGCTGAAGAGACGGCTACGGAGGAAGCGGACAACCGCGGCGACCTGAACACGCCGTACAATCCGCGCCTGGACCTGGAGAATTACCACTTCCCTACCCTGGACTTGCTGAACAGCTATACGGACAATTCACCGTCGATCGATATGATTGAGCAGAATGCCAACAAGGACCGTATCATCAAGGTGTTGCGCAACTTCGGTATCGAAATCAGCTCGATCAAGGCAAGTGTGGGACCGACTATCACGCTGTATGAGATTACTCCGGCCGAAGGGGTGCGTATCTCGAAAATCCGTAATCTGGAAGACGATATCGCCCTGAGTCTGGCGGCTCTGGGTATCCGTATCATCGCGCCGATACCGGGCAAGGGTACCATCGGTATTGAGGTGCCGAACGCCAATCCGCGGATTGTGCCGATGCAGTCGATTCTGAACAGCAAGAAATTCCAGGAAACGACATTCGACCTGCCGGTGGCACTGGGTAAAACGATTACGAACGAGGTGTTCATGGTGGATCTGGCCAAGGCACCGCACATGCTGGTGGCGGGTGCTACGGGTCAGGGTAAGTCGGTCGGACTGAATGCCATCGTGACCTCCTTATTATATAAGAAGCATCCGAGCGAACTGAAGTTTGTGATTATCGACCCGAAGAAGGTGGAATTTGCTATCTATGCGCCGATTGAGAAGCACTTCCTGGCGAAGCTGCCGGACGGCGGGGATGCCATCATTACGGATGTAACGAAGGTGGTGCAGACACTGAACTCGCTGTGTGTGGAAATGGACCAGCGCTACGACTTGCTGAAAATGGCGGGTTGCCGTACGGTGAAAGAGTATAACGCGAAATTCATTGCCCGACAGCTGAACCCGAACAACGGACACCGCTATCTGCCGTATATCGTGATTATCATCGACGAGTTCGGCGACCTGATTATGACGGCGGGCAAGGAAGTGGAATTGCCAATCTGCCGTATTGCGCAGCTGGCACGTGCGGTGGGTATCCATGCGATTATCGCGACACAGCGTCCGACGACGAACATCATTACGGGTACCATCAAGGCAAACTTCCCGGCACGTGTGGCGTTCCGTGTGGCTTCGATGATGGACTCGCGTACGATTCTGGACCGCTCGGGCGCACAGCAGCTGGTGGGAAAAGGCGACATGCTGTATTTGCAGGGCAATGATCCGGTGCGTGTGCAGTGTGCTTTCGTGGATACACCGGAGGTGGAATGCATTGCCAACTTTATCAGCAAGCAGCAGGGGTATCCGACGGCCTTCATGCTGCCTGAGTATGTGGACGAGAATGCGGACCTGGGCGGTGCTGCCGACGTGGACATGAACCGGCTGGACCCGCTGTTTGAGGAAGCTGCCCGACTGGTGATTTACAACCAGCAGGGGTCGACTTCGCTGATTCAGCGTAAATTCTCCATCGGTTACAACCGTGCGGGACGTATCATGGACCAGTTGGAGAAAGCAGGCATCGTTGGTCCAGCCAACGGCAGCAAGGCACGTGACGTGCTGTGTCTGGATGAAAATGACTTTGACATGCGCATGGGGGGCCTGAAAGGTTAAGGCTTTCCGGATGCGCGGACATATTGATATAACCTAAAACAGAGAACGTATGAAGAAACTACTGATAAGTATCTGTCTGCTTTGGGCGGTCGCAGCGACGGTCTGGGGGCAGCAGGATGCAAGGGCGGTGCAGGTGCTGGACCGTCTGGCTACACAGATGCGTAAGGCGGGCGGGGTGACGCTCCGTTTCGGCGGTACGCAGGACGGGGTGCTGGAACTGCAGGGCAACCGCTTCCACCTGAAGGCGGGCGACGTGGAAACGTGGTTCGACGGACGGACGCAGTGGAGCTATGTGACAGCCAACGAGGAGGTGAACGTGACCTCCCCTACTCCGGAAGAGACACAGGCGATGAACCCGTATGCACTGCTGGACAACTACAAGCAGGTGTTCGACTGCAAGTATGTGGGCAGCAAGACCCGTAACGGGGTGCAGGGCACGGAAGTGGTGCTGACTCCGAAACAGGACAGCGAGGTGGCAGACATCACACTGACAACGGCGGCCGACGGAAGCAAGCTGCTGTACATCGCATTCCGGATGAAGAGCGGCGACCGTCAGGAGATTGTTATCCGCGAATTCCGCAAGGGACAGCAATGGGGTGACGCCCATTTCCGTTTCGACCCGAAACAGTATCCGGACGCGGAAGTGATTGACTTGCGATGAGCATATACTATACATATTTTATATATAAGAGAAAAATTATTTAATTACTTGATAACAGAATAGAACTATGGCTACAGAACATGTAAAATGCCTGATCATCGGATCGGGACCTGCAGGGTATACTGCTGCTATCTACACCGGACGTGCCAACATTGCTCCGGTATTGTACGAAGGACTTCAGCCGGGCGGACAGCTGACCATCACGACAGAAGTAGAAAACTTCCCGGGTTATCCGGAAGGTGTGACCGGTCCGGTGCTGATGGACGACCTGCGCAAGCAGGCATTGCGCTTCGGTGCGGATATCCGTAACGGTATCGTAACGAAAGCTGACCTGAGCGCTGCTCCGTATAAATTCGTGATTGATGACGAAAAAGAAATTACTGCCGACACAGTGATTATCTCGACCGGTGCGACTGCAAAATACCTGGGACTGGAAGACGAAAAGAAATATGCCGGTATGGGTGTGAGCGCCTGTGCAACCTGCGACGGTTTCTTCTACCGCAAGAAAGTGGTAGCAGTAGTGGGTGGCGGCGACACTGCCTGCGAAGAGGCTATCTACCTGGCCGGACTGGCTAAGCAGGTGTATCTGGTGGTGCGCAAACCGTATCTGCGTGCATCGAAAATCATGCAGGAGCGTGTGCTGAATCACCCGAACATCCAGGTGCTGTTCGAGCACAATGCAGTAGGCTTGTACGGTGACAACGGCGTGGAAGGCATGCACGTGGTGAAACGCATGGGTGAAGCTGACGAAGAACGCTACGACGTGGCTATCGACGGTTTCTTCCTGGCCATCGGTCACCAGCCGAACTCGGCTATCTTCAAGCCGTGGGTAAAAACAGACGAAGTGGGCTACATCCTGACCGAAGACGGTTCGCCGCGTACAGGTGTGCCGGGCGTATTTGCTGCCGGTGACGTAGCCGACCCGCACTACCGCCAGGCCATCACAGCAGCAGGTAGCGGCTGTAAGGCTGCCATCGAAGCCGAAAGGTATCTGTCGGCAAACGACTTGCTATAAGAACAGACAATGCCGGGAGGGGACAGCAATTGCCCCCTGCCGGTTTTTTTATATTCAACCACCTGTAATCATGAACATTATCAGAAGAACATTTGCCGTCATCCTTCTAGCAGGAGGTGCGGCGGGAGCATTTGCACAGCAACTGCCCCCTATCCCGACCGACCCTAACGTACGTATCGGGAAACTGGAAAACGGACTGACGTATTACATCCGCCATAACGAGTTGCCCGAGAAGCGGGCCGATTTCTACATTGCGCAGAACGTGGGTTCCATTCTGGAAGAGGACAACCAGCGCGGTCTGGCACACTTCCTGGAGCACATGTGCTTTAACGGAACAACGCACTTCCCGGGCAACCAGCTGCGGGAGTATCTGGAGAAAATCGGCGTGAAGTTCGGCGAGAACCTGAATGCGTATACTTCGCTGGACAAGACGGTGTACAACATCTCCAATGTGCCGGTGATACGCGACGGTATCGTCGACTCGTGTCTGCTGGTGCTGCACGACTGGGCCAACGACCTGACACTGGACCCGAAAGAGATAGACAAGGAGCGTGGGGTGATTCACGAGGAATGGCGTACGGGCATGGGAGCCATGATGCGTATGTACGAACAGACACTGCCTACGCTGTTCAAGGGCAGCAAGTATGCAAACCGTCTGCCTATCGGTACGATGGAGGTAGTGGACAACTTCCCCTATCAGGCACTGCGCGACTATTATGAGAAATGGTACCGTCCGGACCTGCAGGGTGTGCTGGTAGTGGGCGACGTGGATGTAGACAAGATTGAAGCGAAAATCAAGGAGATGTTCTCGTCCATCGAAATGCCGGCAAATCCGGCTGTACGCGTGCAGTATCCGGTGCCCGACAACGACGAACCGCTGATTGCCATTGCCAAGGACAAGGAACAGCAGATTCCTATCGTATACTTGTGCTACAAGCACGATGCCGTGCCTGCCGAAATGAAGAACAACATGGGCTATCTGGCCATGAACTATATGAAATCGGCTGCGGAAAGTATGCTGAACGCACGTCTGGCCGAGCTGATGCAGCAGGCTGAACCGCCGTTCATCGAGGCATCGGTATTCGACGGCGACTTTATCCTGGCACGCACCAAAGGTGCCTTTACGGGCGGTATTGCCTGCAAGGAAGATGCCATCCTGCCGGGCATGAAGGCCGTGATGACCGAAGTGGAACGCATGCGCCGCTACGGATTCACCGCAAGCGAATACAGCCGTGCGAAAGCCGACTACCTGCGCGGACTGGAATCGGCTTACAACGAGCGCGACAAGGTGAAGAACCATACCTACATGCAGGAGTATGTGAACCACTTTACCGACAACGAACCAATTCCGGGCATTGAAAACAAATATGCCATCATGAACCAGATTGTGCCGTCGATTACGGTGGAACATATCAACGCGATGATGAAGCAGCTGATTGGCGAGAAGAATATGGCCATCGGCGTGTTCTGTCCGGAGAAAGAAGGCATGAAGTATCCGACGGAAGCCGAGATAGCTGCCCTGATCAAGAGTGTACAGCAGGATTCGCTGGAGGCTTACGTGGACAAGGTATCGGACGAACCGCTGCTGAAGACGCTGCCGGAAGGCGGTAAGGTTACGGCACAGGAACAGGGTGCTTTCGGATCGACCGTACTGACGCTGAGCAACGGGGTGCGCGTGATTCTGAAACCGACGGAATTCAAGGCCGACCAGATACAGATGAAGGCATTCAGCCCGGGCGGCAATTCGCTCTTCGACGACAAGGATGCCCTGCAGTTCAAGGTGATGAACGACCTGATTGACCTGGGTGGTCTGGGCAACTTCAGCGCAACCGACCTGGACAAGGTGCTGGCCGGAAAGATGGCTTCGGCATCGGCTGAAGTGAATACGTACAGCGAAGGACTGAGCGGCGGATGCTCGCCAAAAGATTTGGAAACCATGCTGCAGCTGGTGTACCTGCACTTCACGGCTCCGCGCATGGATGCGGATGCCTTTGCATCGTACAAGAACCGCATGAAGGCGGCACTGGAAAATCAGGAAGCCAACCCGATGGTGGCTTTCAGCGACTCGATTCAGAAGGCCATGACAGGTATCAAACCGCGTACGCAGCGTATCCATGCAGCCGACTTGGACAAGATAGACTACGAACGGGTGATGGCACTGTATAACGACCGCTTCAAGGATGCCAGCGACTTTACGTTCATCCTGGTGGGTAACATCGATGCCGCTACGGCTACTCCGCTGCTGGAACGCTATCTGGGCGGTCTGCCGGCTATCCACCGCAACGAGAAAGCCGGTGATCCGGACCTGAAGATGCGCCGCGGCGACTATCGCAACGTATTCCAGAAAGCACAGGAGACTCCGAAAGCCAGCGTACTGGTGGTATACAGCGGAAGAATGCCTTACAGCCTGAAGAACAGTATGCAGATGAGTATGCTGAACCAGTTGCTGAACATGGAATACCTGCAGACCATCCGCGAAGATGCGGGCGGTACTTACGGCGTGCAGGTGCGTGGCAGCGTACAGAAGTATCCGGAGGAACAGGGTGTCATCCAGATGTACTTTGATACCGACCCGGAACGCCGTGCCCACATGACAGAGCTGATTAACCAGGGCGTAGAGAAATTCATGAGCCAGGGTCCGGACCTGACCAACCTTGGCAAGGTGAAGGAGTTCATGCTGAAGAAGCACCGCGAGAACGTGAAGGAAAACGGCTACTGGATGGGGGCGCTGGACAGCTTCTACCGTGAAAACGCCGACTTCAACACCGACTACGAACAGTTGCTGGAAAGCATCTCGGCCGACGACCTGAAAGCTTTTGCCAAGAAGTTCTTCGGCGAAAAGAACCGCATCGAGGTGAGCATGACGACCGGCGAAACCCGCTAATGACGTGAAACGATGAGAAAACTATATGCAACGATACGCCGGAATGAACGGCTGGCAGAACGGCGGAGTCCGATGTTCGAGAAGAATCGGTTTGCCAAGTTCCTGCTGGCCTTCAACGTGGCGTTCTGGGCAGCTTACCTGATTTTTATCGGGGTGATGCTGTATGTGGCACTAAGTGAAGAGGCTCCGCACATGGAGCCTTATCACTTGCTGAACAGCGGATTGCCGGTTATCCTGCTGCTGGATTTCCTGGTGCGCTTCCTGATGCAGGTACCCGCACAGGAAGTGAAGCCCTACCTGCTGCTGCCGGTGCCGCGCCACAAGGTAGTGAACCTGTATCTGCTGCGGGCGGGACTGAACGGCTTCAACCTGTTCTGGCTTTTCCTGTTTGTCCCCTTCTCGCTGCTGAGTGTTACCCGGTTTTACGGACTGACGGGGGTACTGCTGTATAACCTGGGCATCGTCTTGCTGATGGTGGCCAATGCCTACTGGAGTGTGCTGGCACGCTCGTTCATCCGCCAGTCGGCTGTGTGGATGCTGCTGCCGGCAGGAGTATACGGCGTGATGGCGCTGCTGGAGTTTCTGCCCGATACGGGTTGGACCGGCCGCTTCTTCATGGATTTGGGCGAAGGCTACATTCTGGGCTCTCCCCTCGCCTTCGGACTGACGCTGGTATGCATCGGCGGACTGTTTCTGCTGAACAGCCGGATGCAGGAGCGCTTTATCTTCCAGGAGCTGGGGCGCGTGGAGGACAAGAACGTACGCATCAGCAACTACCGCTTTCTGGACGGCTACGGCCTGACGGGCGAATACATACGGCTGGAGCTGAAGCTGATGTTCCGCAACAAAATGCCCAAGCGGCAGTTCTGGATGTTTATTGTGTGTATGGGTATACTTGCAGGTATTCTGGTGGCAGATGCAGAAGAGAGCATGTCGAGCAACTTCGGGCTGGTGTACTGCTACAGTCTGCTGGGACTGATGACGCTGAGTACTATCCTGTCGAGCGAAGGCAACTACATAGACGGACTGATGGTGCGCAAGGAGAGTTTACGCGAACTGCTGCATGCCAAATACTACATGCAGTGTGTGTTGCTCATTATCCCCTTCCTGATGACACTGCCGGCTGTGTTCCTGACCGACCACGTGACGCTGCTGACGCTGCTGGCCTTCGTATCGTTCTCGATGGGCTGCAGTTTCCCGATGATGATGCAACTGGCGGTATACAACAACCGGACCATCAACCTGAATGCGGCGGCCATGCAGAAATCGGGTGGCAACAGTGCCTATCAGAGTCTGATTATGGGATGCTCTTTCGGAGTGCCCTTGATTCTGATTGGAATCATACGGGCTTTTGCCGACGCTGACACCACCTACCTCATTCTCCTGCTGATGGGTCTTCCGGGCATCGCGCTGCACAAATGGTGGATAGAAAACATCTACCGCCGCTTCCGCAAGCGCCGCTATGCCAACATGGAGGGATTCCGCAATACACGATGAGCCGAAGGACAAACATATTATAATAGGAAAACAAGATGGAAATAATTATAGAAAATCTGCTGAAATGCTATGGCAGCAAGGAGGCAGTAAACATAGAGGAATACCGGATAGCAGAAGGTACGCTGCTGGGACTGGTGGGCAACAACGGTGCCGGCAAGACGACGCTGTTCCGCCTGCTGCTGGACCTGCTGAAGGCCGACCGCGGACGGGTGACGCTGGGCGGCATCAATCCGGCGGAAAGCGAGGAATGGAAACAGCAGACGGGTGCTTACGTGGACGACGGCTTCCTGATAGACTATCTGACACCGGAAGAGTACTTCCACTTTGTGGGCAAGATGTGCGGACTGAGTGAAGCGGTGACGGACGAACGCATTGCCCTGTATGCCGACTTCATGAACGGTGAAGTGATGGGACAGCAGAAATTCATCCGCAACCTATCGGCCGGGAACAAGCAGAAGGTGGGCATCGTAGCCGCCCTGCTGAACGAGCCGAAGCTGGTGGTGCTGGACGAGCCGTTCAACTTCCTGGACCCGACCTCACAGTCGGTCATCAAGCACATGCTGAGAGAATACAATGCCCGCACGGGAGCTACCATCCTGGTATCGAGCCACAACCTGAACCACACCGTGGACATCTGTCCGCGCATTGCCCTGCTGGAACAGGGGCGGCTGCTGCGCGACATTGACAACAGCAACAAACAGGCCGAACAGGAACTGGAAAGCTACTTCGAAGTAAAAGAATAAAAGTTGCCGAAAAAAGCACACAGTAACCGGACTGCATCCGAACAAATGCAGTCCGGTATTTGTTGATACAGTATAAATCCATTGCAAAAACGTATCCCCATGAACCTATCAACCTACAGAATACGAAGAGGAGGCAGCATCCTGGTGATGACGCTGGCCCTGCTACTCGTCTTGCTGACCTCGTGCAAGACAAGCGCCCCACACTACAACTACCGCGAACTGGCACGGGCATCGGTGCGCCTGGGCATGGACATCGACCGGAAAGACAACCACAAGCTGTATGTAGAATCGTCCAAATGGATCGGTACGCGCTACCGCGCCGGAGGCACCTCACACCGGGGTGTAGACTGTTCGGGACTGGTGTGTCAGCTGTATCAGAAAGTATACCGCAAGCAACTGGAACGGAACTCGGACGACCAGCGCAAGGAGAATTGCCGCAAGGTGAGCAAACGCAACCTGCAGGAAGGCGACCTGGTGTTTTTCCACAACGGGCGGAAGAAGCGCACGGCCACACACGTGGGCATTTACCTGAAAGACAACAAGTTTATACACGCCAGTACGAGCAGCGGCGTGATAGTGAGCAGTCTGGACGAAGCCTACTACCGCCGGTGCTGGATGCAGGGAGGACGCGCAAAATAGCCGTACATAATATTTTATAACATGGGTTTAACCCCCGTTAAGAAGTGCCGTATTATTTTTGTAACACAGAATTTTAAAGAGTACAAAATAAATACGGCATTTTCTATGAATCTGAAAAAACTATCAATCTGCTGTCTGTTGGGAAGCACATCGCTGATGGCTGCCGCCCAAACCCTGCACGTGGACACCTTGCCCGAGCTGAAACTGAACCGGGAGGCAGTGGACATGATTCGCTTTGACTTCAACAGCGAAGAACAGCGTTTCCAGAGCCAGCCGATGCAAAGCGAAAAGAAACCCTGGATGGAATTCAAGGTGAATCTGGGTACGCCCCGCTCGCTGACCGACACGGCACGCATGAAAAAGCCGGAGGGTTATGTACGGGCTGAACCGTTTACGATATGGACGGAATTCGGCGAAGATCCGGTGTACGACGTGCTGTACAACCGTCCGGACAAGGAATGGGAAATCACGATGAAACTGCCGGGGCCGACCGGAAAGGTGAGCAGAACCGTAGGACTCGGATTCTCCTTCGATGCCGACAAGCTGCTGTACGAAACCTTTACAAAACGCGGACGGGCCATCCGCCGCAACCGCAAGCATGCCAAGGCCTGGAAGACGTACAACTGGTACCTGCCTACGAAGACGGATATGGCCAAATTCCCGACCTACCATGCCGCCGACTCGCTGAGCCGGAGCCAGCAGGCAGAAAAGCAGCGGCTGAACGATTCCATCGCCCTGAATGTGAAACTGCGGATGGAAGAAATGAAGCGCCGGCGGGAAGCCGCCCAGGACAGCACCCGGCAACAGAAGGAAGAGCGTACCGACTATACCCGCTACATCGAAGAACAACTGGAGTTGGAACGCCGCAAGCGCGAGGAACGCAACCGGAAAGACAAGGTGAAGCAACGCAACGTATACGAAATAGAAGACCGCAACCTGCAGCAGCTCAGACGTGAGTGACAGCAGGTTGCGGCCTTGCAACACCGCCCCGCGCGGAAACGGGGCAGACGGGACTGCTTACTTCTTGAATACGAAGTACACTGCCAGAATGAGGCAGATGCAGGCAGCCAGATGATTCCACTTCAGCTCCAGCTTGAAGGCAAACATGGAGAAGATGGTAAACACGGTGAGGGTGATAACCTCCTGAATGACCTTGAGCTGCATGATATCGAACGGTCCGCCGTTGTCGCGGAAACCGATGCGGTTGGCGGGTACCTGAAAACAGTATTCGAAAAACGCGATGCCCCAGCTAAAGGCAATTACGCCCAGCAGCGGCAGACTGGCAAACCAGCTGAACTCTTCACGCATCTTCAAGTGACCATACCACGCTACTGTCATAAACACATTGGAGCAGACCAGCAGCAAAACCGAAAAAATTCCATTACTCAACATTACAATCTTTCTTATATTAAAAAAACATTTCGTACATCTTGCAGCGCCCGGCTCAGCAACCGGACAGTTCGCCCGTTTCCTCCTGCGGAAGCAAGTCGGACTGGATATGGTTCATGCTGTTCCACAGGCTGTAACGCGCTTCGGGATTCATCTGCTCCAACTGGCGGAGCACCCCCTTCATGTCTGAGCGGTGCGAATCTTTCTCGTACGGACAATTCTTGACCTGCTTGCGGTAACCGCGCACGGCAGCCAGCTGAACCAGGTCGGCCTCGTGCACCAGACACATCGGACGGATGATGGTCATATCGAACTTCCGCATCACCAGTTTGGGCGGCATGGTACTGACAGCCCCCTGAAACGTCATGTTCATCAGCAAGGTCTCGAGAATATCGTCCATATGATGCCCCAATGCAATCTTGTTGCAGCCCTTCTCCTTGGCAATGGTGAACAGCGCCTTGCGGCGGTTCCACGAACACAAGAAACAGGGCGACTTGCGCGTATCGGTAGAAGGGTCGAACGAGGTTTCGTAATGCACATACTCCACTCCCAGCCCCTCGGCAAAACTGCGCAGGTAACCGGCATCCGACTCGTAAGCGATGTTGCTCATCACCACATGTGCCGCCACCACCGTGAAACGCGGCTTGAGAATGCGCGAGCGGCGTGCCAGCAACTCCAGCAGCGCCAGCGAATCCTTGCCTCCCGAAAGGCCCACCAGGATGCGGTCACCGTCCTGCAACAGTCCGTAGCGCACGGACCCTTTATTGAAACGCTGTTCCACGCGGCGAAACAGCTTGTCTTCTTCTGTAAGTTTACCCATACTTTATCCTTAAACGGCCACAAAAGTACATGAAAAGTGCGATTTAACGAAGAAAACCGAAAATAGAATGCAAGAAAGTAGGGATTTTTGAATAAACTTTTCTATTTTTGAATGTAGAATGCATAAAATAACCTAGGAAGAATGAAACAAAAAAAATACCTGACTGCCCTGCTGGGCCTCTGCATGGCCGGAACAGCCGGAGCACAAACGCTTACACAGGCCAAAAACTTCTTCGAACAGGGTGAGTTTGAGAAGGCTAAACCCGTATTCGAACGTCTGGTGAAGCAAAGTCCGTCGAACGCATCGTACAACTTCTGGTATGGCGCCTGCTGCTACGAGACCGGCGAAAGCGAGAAAGCCTATACCTACCTGAGCAAGAGTGCCAAACGGCGCTACATCGACGCTTACCTGTATCTGGGCAAGTGGTGCTATGATGCTTACCGTTATGACGAAGCCGAAGAGAACCTGAACGAATACATCGACCTGCGCTCGCGCAAGAAAGGCTCGACCGAAGACGGCGAACACATGCTGGAAAAAGTGCGCCGCGGACAACGCATGATACGCGGTGTGGAGAAAGTGGCGGTGATAGACAGTTTCGTGGTCGACAAGCAGGACTTCCTGAAAGCCTACAAGCTGAGCGCCGATGCCGGTGACATCCGGATTACAGAAAACGGAGTGCAGTTTACCAACGAAATGGGCGACAAGCAACTGCAGTCGGTACGCAACGCCGAAGGACAGGCCAGCCTGTACAGCAGCATGAAGATGATAGACCAATGGAGCAAACCCGAAGCCGTGACCTCCATCAACGAGCTGGGCAATGCCGACTATCCGTTTGTGGCCGGCGACGGTATCACAATGTACTATGCATCGGACAACGAGGAAAGCATGGGCGGATACGACATCTTCGTGACCCGTTACGACTCGGACGACAACAGCTACCTGCGTCCTGACAACCTGGGTATGCCGTTCAACTCGCCAGCCAACGACTACATGTACGTGATAGACGACCTGAACAATCTGGGCTGGTTCGTGTCCGACCGCCGTCAGCCGGAAGGCAAGGTATGTGTATACGTATTCGTGCCCAATGCCAGCAAACAGGTATACGACTACGAAAACGGTGACCCGGAACAGATAGCCGCACTGGCCCGTCTGGACCGCATCAGCGATACCTGCACCGACGAGGACAAGGTACGCACCGCCCGTCAGCAGCTGGCCGCACTGGTTTACAGCAAGGATGAAAATACCCGCAAGGCCGACTTCACCTTTATCGTAGACGACAGTGCAACCTATCACAGCCTGCGCGACTTCCGCTCGGCCGAAGCCCGCAAACAGTTCCAGATGCTGCAGCAGAAGGAAAAAGACCTGGAAAGCCTCATCGGACAACTGGACAAGAAGCGCGAAGCCTACGCCCAGGCAGCCGAATCCAACCGCGCCAACATGGCCCCCGGTATGCTGGACATGGAAAAACGCGTGGAACAGCTGCGCCAGGACATTGAAGAACTGACCAACACGGTGCGCAATACCGAGATACGCCAGCTGCGGAAATAAATTCCGCGGCCGGCACCGGAGTACCGCGCCGAAATACCAACCTCTAAAAACTGATACTGCCATGATTCTGCTCATCCTTATCCTGCTGCTGGCAGGACTGCTGCTGTTTGCCGTAGAGGTGTTTCTGATACCGGGCATCAGCATAGCCGGCATCGCTTCGGGCATCTGCCTGCTGCTGGCCAACTATTATGCGTTTACCGACCTGGGAACGGGTGCGGGACTGCTGGTACTGCTCGTAACACTGGCCGGAGGCGCTGCCATCCTGCGCTGGTTCATGCGTTCGAAGACCGTAGACCGCCTGTCGCTGAAAAAGACACTGGACTACCGCCCCAACCCGCTGGAAGGACTGAACCTGCAGGCCGGCGATGAGGGAACTGCCATCACCCGCCTGGCACTCACCGGCAATGCCCGCTTCGGCGAGCACCAGATAGAGGTACAGTCGGCCGACGGATTCATCGACGAGAAAACGCCGGTACGCATCGACCGCATTGCCAACGGCACGGTCTACGTGGTGCGCAGCTAGCACGGCATACCTATTCTACTAAATCTATTTACCTCAAAAACATACAACATTATGATGGAAATCAACATCCTTCCGTTTGTAGTGGGAGCCGGTGCAATCCTTTTCATTGCCGTCTTCTTCCACTACGTACCCTTCTTCCTGTGGCTGTCGGCCAAGGTATCCGGAGTACAAATTTCGCTGGTACAGCTCTTTCTGATGCGTATCCGTAACGTACCGCCTTACGTCATCGTACCTGCCATGATAGAGGCCCACAAGGCCGGGCTGAACAGCATCACACGCGACGAACTGGAAGCACACTATATGGCCGGCGGACATGTGGAGAAAGTGGTGCACGCCCTGGTATCGGCATCGAAAGCCAACATCGAGCTGTCCTTCCAGATGGCTACCGGTATCGACCTGGCCGGCCGTGACGTATTCGAAGCCGTACAGATGTCCGTCAACCCGAAAGTCATCGACACACCGCCTGTGACTGCCGTGGCCAAAGACGGTATCCAGCTGATAGCCAAAGCCCGTGTGACCGTACGCGCCAACATCCGCCAACTGGTGGGAGGTGCTGGCGAAGACACCGTGCTGGCCCGTGTAGGCGAAGGTATCGTATCCTCCATCGGTTCGTCGGAAAACCACAAATCGGTGCTGGAAAACCCCGACTCCATCTCGAAGCTGGTACTGCGCAAGGGACTGGATGCAGGTACTGCCTTTGAAATCCTGTCCATCGATATTGCCGACATCGACATCGGCCGCAACATCGGTGCCTCGCTGCAGATAGACCAGGCCAATGCCGACAAGAACATTGCCCAGGCCAAAGCCGAAGAGCGCCGCGCCATGGCCGTAGCCCTGGAACAGGAAATGAAAGCCAAGGCCGAAGAAGCCCGTGCCAACGTGATTCAGGCCGAAGCCGAAGTGCCCAAAGCCATGGCAGATGCCTTCAGAAGCGGCAATCTGGGTATCATGGACTACTACCGGATGAAGAACATCCAGGCCGATACCTCCATGCGCGAGAGCATTGCCCAGCCGGATGCTGAGCAGACCGGACACCAGCCCATCGGAAAATAATAAATGTACCACTTAAAACGAGAGAATGATTATGAAAAGATATTTCGCCCCTTCGGAACTGATTATCAACGAAGACGGTTCCGTATTCCACCTGCATGTACGTCCTGAACAACTGGCCGACAAAGTGATTCTGGTAGGCGACCCGGGCCGTGTACCCGTAGTTGCAGCCCATTTCGATACCCAGGAGTGCGACATCCAGAGCCGTGAATTCCGTACCATCACCGGTACGTATCAGGGCAAGCGCATCACCGTGGTATCTACCGGTATCGGATGCGACAACATCGACATCGTAGTGAACGAGCTGGATGCCCTGGCCAACATCGACTTCCAGACCCGCGAGGAAAAAGAAAACCTGCGGAAGCTGGAGCTGGTGCGTATAGGTACCTGCGGCGGACTGCAGCCCAACACCCCTACCGGCACCTACATCTGCTCGGAAAAATCCATCGGTTTCGACGGGCTGCTGAACTTCTACGCCGGACGTAACGCCGTGTGCGACCTTCCGCTGGAACGCGCCCTGCTGAACCACCTGGGCTGGAGCGGCAACCTGTGCGCCCCTGCCCCCTACGCCGTGAGCGCCGATCCTGAGCTGGTGGAACGCATCGGAGCAGACGACATGGTACGCGGCATTACCGTAGCCTGCGGCGGCTTCTTCGGTCCGCAAGGCCGGCAACTGCGCATCCCGCTGGCCGACCCGCATCAGAACCAGAAGATAGAAAGTTTCGAGTACGAAGGCAAGCGGATCACCAACTTCGAGATGGAAAGTTCGGCACTGGCGGGCCTGTCGCTCCTGCTGGGACACAAGGCCGTGACGGTGTGCATGGTGATAGCGAACCGCGTGGCCAAGCAAGCCAACACAGGTTACAAGAACAAGATAGACGACCTGATAAAAGTGGTGCTGGACCGCATATAAATAATACAATGGTTCCCTTGCGACAGAAACAGGGGAACCTTTTTTATCAATAACTAAACGAAGAAAACATTATGGAAGCAAGTTTCAAACAGACAACCACCGACAAGCGGGAACGCTACGAGCACTTTCTGGAGCAGTTTGCCCCGCTGATAGAAGGAGAAAAAGACGAGATAAGCGTACTGGCCAATACAAGTGCCGCCCTGAAGGAAGCCTTCGGATTCTTCTGGGTAGGCTTCTACATGGTGCGTCATGACGAACTGGTGCTGGGACCGTTTCAGGGCAGCGTAGCCTGCTACCGCATCCGCAAGGGACGCGGCGTGTGCGGCACCGCATGGGCCAAGGCACAGACCCAGGTAGTGCCCGATGTCGACCAGTTTCCGGGCCACATCGCCTGCAGCTCCCTGTCGCGCTCGGAAATCGTAGTTCCCATCCTTTCCGGCGATGAAGTGAAAGGCGTGCTGGACATCGACAGCGACGAACTGGCCACCTTCGACGATACCGACCGCATGTATCTGGAGCGTGTAGTAGACCTGCTGGTGAAGGCCCTGTACGCATAAACCGGATTTTTTGTATCTTTGTCCCCCGAATCATAGAAAAAAAAGACCATGACAGATTACATGTATACACAAGATACCATCTGTGCCATCGCTACTGCCCAGGGCGGAGCCATCGGCACCATCCGCGTTTCGGGACCGGAAGCCATTGCCATCACCGACCGCATCTTTACACCTGCAGCCGGACAGCCGCTGAGCGAACGCAAACCGTACACGCTGACCTTCGGGTACATCCAGTCGGCCGGCGGAGAAATCATCGACGAAGTACTGGTGAGCCTGTTCCGCGGCCCGCACTCGTACACCGGCGAGGACTCAACGGAAATATCCTGCCACGGGTCGAGCTACATCCTGCAACAGGTGATGCAGCTCCTCATCCAGCAAGGCTGCCGTGCCGCCGGTCCGGGCGAATACACCCAGCGTGCCTTCCTGAACGGCAAGATGGACCTGAGCCAGGCCGAAGCCGTGGCCGACCTGATTGCCTCGACCTCGGCAGCCACCCACCGCATGGCCATGAGCCAGATGCGCGGCGGATTCAGCCGGGAACTGTCGGTACTGCGCGACCAACTGTTGCACCTGACCTCACTGATGGAGCTGGAACTGGACTTCAGCGACCACGAAGAGCTGGAGTTTGCCGACCGCAGCGAACTAGAGGCCATCGCCGCACAGATAGAAACGGTCATCGGCCGGCTGGTGCAGTCGTTCAGCGTGGGCAATGCGCTGAAGAACGGAGTGCCGGTAGCCATCGTAGGCGAAACCAACGCGGGCAAATCGACCTTACTGAATGCGCTGCTGAACGAGGAACGTGCCATCGTGAGCGACATCCACGGTACGACGCGCGACGTGATTGAGGATACGATGAATCTGGGTGGTGTGGTGTTCCGCTTTATTGATACGGCGGGTATCCGCGAGACAACGGACACGATTGAGAGTCTGGGTATCGAACGGAGTTTCCAGAAGCTGGAGCAGGCGAACATCGTGCTGTGGGTAATAGACGCGACACGTGCTGCCGAACAGTTTGCGGAGCTGGCGGACAAGATTCTGCCGCGCTGCGCGGACAAGCAGCTGGTGCTGGTGCTGAACAAGGCGGACTTGCTGGCTGACGGGGCTGCAGAGGCATTGCGGACGGAGCTGGCTGGAAAGGGTTTGCCGGAGTCGTGCTGTGTGCTGGCGCTCTCGGCCAAGGAGAAGGAAGGGCTATCGCTGTTGCAGAAGCAGTTGGTGGACTTTGCCGCGCTGCCGGATGTGTCGCAGCAGGATGTGGTGGTGAGCAATATCCGCCACTATGAGGCATTGAGCCGGGCGCTGGAGGCGATTCACCGTGTGCAGGACGGGCTGGCGATGCAGCTCTCGGGGGATCTGGTTTCGCAGGACTTGCGGGAGTGTCTGTTCCATCTGGCAGAGATTGTCGGTGGGGAGATTACGAATGATGAGGTGCTGGGGAATATATTTAAGCACTTTTGTGTGGGTAAGTAGCTGAATAAAGAAGATTCAACTAGCGATTACGCACTCAGATTGCAGG
>Oklahoma_p1__coassemble_248_pt1 | contig 34234 bp, 28 predicted proteins | sample Oklahoma_p1__metabat2_low_PE_018 | metagenome-assembled genome bin Oklahoma_p1 | reverse complement strand
GAAAACATTTGATTTTTAGACCACCCACCGAAGGGAACTATTACTCAAATAGCTAATATGAAGGGGTGGGAAACTTCAGTAATAATACAATTCCATCCAGTGTTTTAGAATTTCGTGCTAGTATAGGAAAAACGCTAAACAATGGTATGGTTCAACTAATTTTGTACGGAAATAACAGATAATATTGAGGGTATTACCCCAGAAAACAGTAGAAGTGATAGCTTCTACTGTTTTTTTATATCCATACTTGTGTAATGTAAATATGGATAATATGAGAGAAAGATTAATTGTAAGAATCATGGTTTTCATGATGGGATTGTTTACTGCTGCATATATTTATGCAGCTGATGAAACTGTTACTATGAAAGTTGGTGAAACAAAAACACTTTATTTGCCTTCGAGTGTTATATCTAAAGCACCGAGAGCTGCCAGTTGGATTTCTACAAGGCCAAATGAAATACAGGTAATGTCATACACAACATACTCTGTGACTATAAAGGCAGTTAAATCAGTACCGGCAACAACTACTTGTCTGGTAAATTGCCGATATTACTACATCGTTTACAGAGGTACTTTTATTGAAGAAATATCGCAAAAGAATATCCTCTAATAAGATATTTCAATATACAATCAGGACATCAATACCTACCTCCTGCAATGATTTCTTCAAGATAGTCATTGCAGGAGAAGGAAGATATGTTTTTGCTGGTGGATACCAACATAGTGTTCTGTGTTTTGACTCATACAATTTTCTTTTTTGGATTCAAAGATGATAAAATAAACTGAGTACATCGCATATCTTTGTTTAAAAAATCTTATTTTAGGTTGTTTTCGATAGCGAAACGCAATGCGTATGGCTTCAGAGATGAAAAATACTTCAAACTGAAACTATACGCATTGCATGATTGCAAGGCCTCAGCCTATTTTAAGCTAAACTTAAGCGTCTGCACATCACGGCTGTTGGGGCCAACCATGATGTTGAAGTCGCCAGGCTCACACTTGTACTCGAGCTGCTGGTTGTAGAATTTCAAATCGTCGGGAGTGACGGTAAAGCTCACCGCCTTGGTCTCGCCCTTTTTCAAGTTTATACGCTTGAAGCCTTTCAATTCTTTCACAGGGCGTGACAAGCTGCCTACAAGGTCGCGAACATACAGCTGCACCACCTCATCGGCATCGCGGTCGCCAGTGTTGGTAACGTCAACCGTGAGTGTCAGACTGCCGCCCATCGTTAGGGTGTTGGATGAGAGTCGGGGCTTGCCATAGCTAAACGTGACGTATGACAGACCATAGCCGAAGGGGAAAAGCGGATCGTTGTCGATGTCGAGGTAATTGCTGCGGAACTTTGAGAACCATTTGCCCTCCTCAAGCGGACGACCTGTGTTGAGGTGGTTGTAGTAGAGCGGAATCTGTCCCACGCTCTTGGGCATGGTGGCAGTAAGCTTGCCACTCGGACATTTGTCGCCAAAGAGCACGTCGCAGATGGCATCAGCCGTTTCACATCCTCCAAACCACACATTGAGAATGGCATCAAAGTTGTCGTACTCCCATGTCATCACCGTTGGACGGCCCGAGAAGTTGAGCAGCACGATGGGCTTGCCAAGATTCTTCAGAGCGGCGAGCATGTCGCGCTGAGCATCGGGCATGTCAAGGTTGCTGCGGCTGCAACACTCGCCGCTCATCTCCGACGACTCGCCCACGGCAGCCACGATGACATCGGCATTGCATGACACGGCGATGGCCTCATCAAGAATCTCCTTGTCGGAACGTTTGTCGCGCTCATATATTCCTGCATTAGCCTCGAGCTTGACATCGCGCATGAAGTTGGAGCCTCTGGCATACAGCACCTCTGCCTTGTCGCCCACAGCCTCTTTCATGGCTTGCAGCAGCGTTTTGTTTTCATCAAAGCGGGCAACCAAGCTCCATGTGCCCGACATGTTGCGCTTGCTGTTGGCCAACGGACCGACAAGGGCTATGCGTCCCTTTTTCTGCAAGGGCAGCACGTTGCCATTGTTCTTCAGAAGGACGAATGTCTCGGCAGCAATGTTGCGGGCCTCCGCGCGGTGGGCAGGTGTGAAGATCTCTTTCTTGGCACGCTTCTCGTTGCAATAGCGATAAGGGTCGGCAAAGAGTCCGAGCTTCCATTTGGCCTCCAAGACGCGTCGGCAGGCGGCGTTGACAGCTGCTTCAGACACCTTGCCTTCGGCTATCGACTGAGCCAACGTGCCACGATAACCGTCAGACATCATGTCCATGTCGGTACCGGCGTTCAGGGCAAGTGCCGACACGGTCTTGAGATCGCCCAAACCGTGGTCCATCATCTCGGCGATGGCGGTATAGTCGGTCACGACCATTCCCTTGAAGCCCCACATGCCACGCAGCACATCAGTAAGCAGCCAGCGGTTGGCGGTGGACGGTATGCCCTCGAAGGTGTTGAAGGAGGTCATTACGCTCATGGCGCCTGCATCGACGGCGGCCTTGTAAGGAGGCATGTAATAGTTGAACATGCGCCAGCGGCTCATGTCGACCGTGTTATAATCGCGCCCCGCCTCAGAGCCACCGTAAAGAGCAAAATGTTTGATGCACGCCATCACTGTGTTTGGTGCCGACAGATCGGTGCCTTGATAGCCTTCAACCATGGCGCGGGCAACCTGTGAGCCTAAGTAAGGATCCTCACCACTGCCCTCAGCCATACGTCCCCAGCGCGGGTCTACACAAATGTCGAGCATGGGCGAGAAGGTCCAGTTTAAGCCGTCGGCCGATGCCTCCTGTGCCGCTATCTGTGCGCTGCGCTTTATGGCCTGCATGTCCCATGAGCAAGAGAGCGAGAAGGGAATGGGGAACACCGTCTCGTAGCCATGGATAACGTCCATGCCGAACAGCAACGGAATCTTCAGGCGGCTTTGCTCCACCGCTATCTTCTGCATGTCGCGTATGTTCTTCACGCCTTTAAGATTGAACAGTCCGCCCACCTCGCCGCGCGTTATCTTTCCGGCGATGTCGCTGCTTTTGGCCTGTCCAGTAACGATTGTTCCAGTGACGGAGAGGTTTAGCTGTCCGATTTTCTCTTGTAGTGTCATCTTAGCCATCAGGTCATCGATAAACTGGTTCATCTGAGCATCGTCGGCTGCTTGTGTCGTTGCCTGCATGCTGCACAAAGGCAACAAAGCCAAAGATGCCAATGCTATAAATCTTCTGATTTTCATAAGTATGTGATAAAAAGAATTAAAGGTGGGTCGAAAAGATGACCCACCTTATATATTATTAGCTTATCGCTCAACCGTTAATCGCGACCATAGCCCGGGTTCTGCTTCAGCTTCTGGTTAGCCTCAAGAACAGAATAGTGGATGGGGAAGCGGTTAAAGTTAGTGTTATTGGTGGCCTTGTGGTCCCACCAGTCTTCTGTGACGTAAGCATCCCAACGCACAAGGTCGGTACGGCGGCGACCCTCAGCCAAAAACTCCTGCTGCCACTCGTCGAGCATGCGATACTTGTCGAGGTTGGCGGCGGTTACGGGGTCGGGGTCGTTGCCGTTCACAAAGTAGCGCTTGCGCACGGTGTTGATGAGCGTGGCGGCTCCAGCCTTGTCACCCAAGCGCATCTTACACTCGGCCAACATGTAATAGACCTCAGCCAAACGGATGATTGGCACATCGGGATTGAACATCAGCTTCTTGTCCTCCTGTGTGGGGCGTGGACTTAACTTTGTGACGCGAACACCAGAGTTTTCCTCGGCAGTAGCGATTGTTGAAGGTAAGTCGGCAACCGAATTATACAGATAAGAGCCATCGGCCTTCTTGTAAAGGTCGTTCTTCACACGAGTGAAATAGGCCACCTGGTCTACCACGTCGAGGATCTGGCCCTTATACTCGCGGCTACCGATACATACCCATTCGGGATTGATCGGGTTCTGCAACTTGCCCACGATGAACATGCCTTTATACTTGCCGTCGCCCAAATAGACATAATTCTGCTTGCGGATGTCCTTGTCGTTGAACTTTGAGTAGGCACGACCAAGCTTATAGGTGTAGGGTTTGCCTGTGGGATCAAGACTTGGCGTCAGACCAAGACCGTTGTTGGAGCCAGAGTTTTCAACACTGCCCAGATAGTTGCGGTAGTTATAAGGCACCATGAGTGACCAACGCATGCCGTCGGTCTCAAGCTTTGCGTTCTCGCTCGGCACGCTCCAGATGATCTCAGGACTCGTTTCGTTGTTGAATCCGAAAATGTTGGTCCAATCGGGATCAAGCGCATACTTGCCATACTTGCCGTCGATGATGTCCTGACAGATGGCAGCACACTCGCTCCACATCTCCTTGCGTATGTAAGATTTTGCGTTGAAATAGAGCTGAGCCCTCATTGTGGCGGCAGCTGCAGCGTTGATGGCACCCGTTTCCTTGGCTCCCAATTCTTGTTTTACGGGCAGTCCATTCAGCGACACTGTGAGCAACGAGTCGATGAAAGCAAAGGTCTGCTCGTCGGTTGCGCGTGGCTGGATGTCGCTTCGTGTAGTGGTGTAAAGCGGCATGCCGCCGAAGAGGTCAAGGCCCTTAAGATAGAAATAGACCACGAGCGCCTGCAGCTGTGTGAGCATCGACTCGCGTGTGCCTTCGGGGAATCCCAATTTGTTGAAATCTACGTTCTCAAGGTCTTCAAGCGCATCCCACGCAAGAGCTGTTCCCATCTGCGACATTTTCCATCCATCAAAGATACATGCCATGTCGTCAGTGAACTCATGATGGTGGAGTTTCTGATAGTTTCCACCGTCAAACCAGTCGCTACCTCTTGTTGGCAACATGAACTCATCGGTGCCGAGCTCCTGTAGACGCCATATGTTTTCTTCCTGTGCAGCAGAATATCTCCAGTGGGTAAAAGGACGCGCATAACGTTGGTACACGGCCTCTTGGCTGGTGTAGAATGTCTCTGGGGTGACCTGAGTGTAAAATTCGGGGTCGACGTTGCATGAGGTGAGTGCCGCCGATGCGACAACACATCCAATCACCGACTTCAATATGTTTTTGGTTTTCATAATATTCGTGATTTTTTTTAGAAATTAAACTGCATTCCAAAAGTCCAAGTGCGTGCCATGGGATAGTAGCCATCCCAGAACTTCTCTGTACCCTGATCCCATCCAGCGATGTTGACCTCGGGGTTCATGCCGCTGTAGCCAGTGATGCAGCACACGTTGCCGCAGGTGCCCCACAGACGAATGTTCTTTACAAACTTGGTGTATTTCGTCATGTCGAAAGTGTAACCCAAAGTTATGGCATCAATCTTCAAGAAGGTGCCGTCCTCAAGGTAGTAATCACAAATCTGCTTCTCGCCACGGATGTGGTCGAACTTGCCATAGGCGTCTTTCAGCACATTGTTGTTGCCGCGACCCTGGATGCCGAAGTACATGTTCATGGTGTTGAAGACATCGAAGTCGATCCAGCTACGCATGTTGATGCCGAGGTCCCAGTTCTTGTAGGTAAACGTGTTGTTCCATGAAGCGATGACCTTGGGGTTGTAGTCGCCCATGTAGCGCTTGTCAAGCTCGGTCTTCTTCTCGGCAGGAATGACGTTGTTGTCTTTGTCGTAGAGAAGAAAATTGCCGTTATCGTCGAATCCGGCCCATTTCCAGATGAAGAACTTGCCGATGGTTGAGCCTTCCTCAATGCGTGCAGCATCGCCTGGTGTGCCAGGAGCGGGGAAGCCGTTGCCGTTGTAGTAAGAGTTGTTGCCCCACAGGGTCTTGATCTTTCCGCTGTTGTGGCTCAGGTTAAGGTTGGAGGTCCACACAAAGTCTTTTGTCTTGACGGGAACACCGCCAATCTCAAACTCCCATCCCTTGATCTGCATCTTGCCGATGTTCTGCCACTGGGTGGGCTGAGTGAAGGGAGGCTGCGGCACACTGACTTCGTAGAGCAGGTTGTCGATGTTGCGCACAAAGTAGTCGAACTTGCCATAGAGACGTCCGCCGAGGAGCGAGTAGTCGATACCGAAGTTCCACTCCTTCTTCTGCTCCCAACCCAGGTCGGGGTTAACATTCTGCGACTTGCCGTATGACGTCTTCCAGTTGCCGTTCGGCAGCAGCCAGAAAGTATCGGAACCGAGCATGTTGGCCATATAGGTTGACGGGAAGTTGTTGTTGCCTGTCACACCGTAGCCGACACGCAACTTCAAGTCGTCAATCCACTTGATGTTCTTCATGAACTTCTCACTTGAGATGCGCCATCCTCCTGAGAGAGACCAGAAATTGGCCCAGCGCTTGTCGCTTGAGAACTTTGAAGAACCTTCGTGACGTATCGATGCAGAAAGCATGTAGGTGTCGTTGTAGGCATAGTTGGCACGTGCGAACACTGAGAACAGCTTCTCTGTAGGTGCCTTAGACGACGACATTGAAGCCTTGCCATCGCTCAGACCGGTTCCCTGACCTATGTCCCAGAACTTAACGCCGTCAACGGAGAAGTCGTAGTTGCTCATGTTGAAGCTCTCGCTGTTATATTCAAAATAAGAATAACCTGCGGCTGCACTGATTGTGTGTTTCTTAAACTCGTTGGTGTAAGTGAAATAGCCCTCAGATGTAATGTTCTCTGTTTTAGAGAATCCGAGATAAGCTGATCCTTTGTGGTTGTCCTCTATAGAGGTGCGGCTATAGCTCGGGTTGTAGGTATGGTTCTCCCACTGGCGGTTCTCATAGCCAAAAGTCTGCTGGTAGGTCAATCCCGGCACAGGCTTTATGAACAGTTTCATCACCATCTCGGGCTTGAACCACTTGTCGGTGCCCTCATAGGTGTAGAGGTGGGCATCGGCCACAACGTTATAGTCGAGCGTCTCGTTCTGCCAGATGTTGAATCCTGTCTCCGAGTTCTCGTCGTAGGGTGAGCGCGTAGGGTTGTTGAACAGAGCCTGCTGGAAGTTGGGCCAGTGGTTGTTACGCGTTGCCTGACGATAGTCGACCATTGGCTTAAACTCGAGCCATCCGTCAAAGAGCTTAAAGTTGGCGTTGAAGCGGCCACCATAGTCTTTGCGGCTGTCGACAATGGCCGTACCGTCCATCTTGTTATAATAGAGCGAGGTATAAACCTGTGCCTTGTCGGTGCCATACTGAAGCGAGAGGTGATGCTTGGTAGAGAAGTTCTTGTGGTTGATCATCTCGTCCCACCAGTCGGTATCAGAGCCGTAGTCGGTGCCGATGTTGTGCTCAGCATACTCGCGTCCAGACAACATCTTCGGTGCATTGTATGTCTGGCGGTGAGAGAACTCGTTGGCATACGTCAAATTGAGTTTGCCGCTTGTGTTTGTGCCGCTCTTTGTGGTGATGAGAATCACACCCGAAGCAGCGCGTGTGCCATAGATGGCACCTGCAGAAGCATCCTTAAGCACATCAATAGAGGCAATGTCCTCCTGTGTGAGCGAGCGGATGTCGCCACCGGGGAAACCGTCGATAACGATGAGCGGAGAACGTCCTGCATTGATTGACGTCATACCACGCAATTGGAAAGTAGTCTCTGAGTTGACCGAACCAATGTTGTTCATCACCAAACCGCTGACCTTGCCTTGCAGTGCGCTCGACACGTCGGCACCGCCGACACCTACCATGAGGTCTTTGCCCTTGATTGACGTGATGGCACTTGTAACCTCTTTCTTGTCGAGTGTGCCATAGCCAATTACCACGACCTCGTTAAGATTGCAGATGTCTTCTTCCATCTTGATGTTGAGGTCACCTTGAGCACTTACACGCTTGGTCTTGTAACCCACGCCCCTAATTTCGAGCATCGATTTTTTATCAGGCACCTTGATGTTGAACTTTCCATCTATGTCTGTGACAGCGGCATACGACACATCGGCGCCAACCACCCTTATTACCATTCCCATGAGTGGCTCACCTTTATCATCGGTAACAGTGCCCTTAACACGACCGTCCACAGCTGGCGCAACCATGCCATGCTCATCTGCGGCGAAGGCAGGCATCATGACCGAATTGCTACCCAACAAAGCCGAGACGATTAATGCTTTCATTGTATAGTTTTTTAGGTTGTAATACATAAATGATAAATTTAGGATTGAAACATTTATTTAGAAGGTAGGGTGTCCAGTTTGATGTTCCAGTTTTTAGATTAAAATAGATATGACACAAGCTTCAAAACACTGATAATCATGTTTCTTCAATATATGTTGACCTAATGAATTAGCTACACTTTTTTATGTGTTAAAATTGCACCTAAATACAACACTGTTCTAGTTTATAATCAACATCTTAAGTTGTTAAATCAATATCAAAAACGAGAACGTAGAACTGGACACCCTATTTAGAAGGTAATCAATTTTATTATAAGTATCTGTTATCATCTTGGTTTAAAGCACATGTTCTGGGAACATAACGGATGCTATGTCGCAGCATCTGGGTGAAGACGTATGTGACTAGCGATCCGTTACGTCCCAATTCATGTTTGTCATGGATCCGACGCTTGCAGTGCCCTGTCGTTTTTATTCTATTTTGATACAGGATAGCTGCTCTTCACAAACGGGGCGCTCAGCAGGTACTGGGCACTCACCTTGATGCTCTGCTCAACAGGCATTGTGCATTGCTCTATCTCAGCAACGATATAACGCACACCTGCTGTCTTGGCATTGCGGAAGATTGCATCCCAGCCCACCATGCCGCTCTGACCAATCTCGCGGTGATCCTTGCAGTGGTAAGACTTGAAGCGTCCGGGATAGCGCTTGAAATATTCTACGGGACTTGCCGCGCCACGCACCGTCCAATACATGTCCATCTGGAAGAACACATACTCGGGGTTGGTGTGCTCAAGCATATAGTCGTACATCAGCTGTCCCTCCACCTTCTCAAACTCGTAGTTGTGGTTGTGGTAGCCGAAGCTTAGACCTGCCTCCTTGCACATCTTGCCGATGGCATTGAGATAGCGACAGTAGACGTCAAGGTCATGGATCGACTTCTGTAGACCTATCCACGGGTTAACGATGTAGCTTATGCCTGCTGCCTTGTGGTCAGCAATACATTTCTTCCACCAGTCAAGAGCCTTTGTGAAATCGACAGAAGCAAGCTCCTCTGCTGTAAGACCATGGTTTACATGCGAAGAGAGCACCTTCATGCCAGCCTTCTCTACATCGGCCTTGAAATCTTTCGCCTTACGGTTGTAGAACGTGCCGTGCTCCTGGTCGTACCATGCAGCCTCAACTGAGGTGTAGCCCATGTCATGAAGACGCGAGAGCAGCGAGGTCCAACGAGCCTCGGCCTTGCCGTCCTTGTTGATGTCGCGCACAAGGTCGCGCACAGAGTAGAGTTGCAGACACAGCTCCTTCTTCACGCTCTTCTGCTGCCTAGCATGTCCATTCTGTTTCTGCGCTGCCACGCTGAGTGGCAGGCAGAGAAAGAATGCTGCTAAAAAAGAAAAAAATAGTTTTCTTTTCATATTTTGATTTTCTTAAGAAACTGTCAATCAATGTTTTGTTGTTTCGTTACACGTCAAGGGCTTTAATCCATAACCTTGATGCGTATATTGCGGAACTGCACGCTGTCGCCGTGGTCCTGAAGACCTATGTAGCCCTCGTGCTTGTCGCCGCCCATGTTGTTGAGCAACTCGAAAGCGTAGGGAAACTCGCCACCCTTCTTGAACTTGCTGTTCTGCAACATCTCCGTCCACTTAGGCGTCCACAGATGATACTCAACAACATTCTGTCCGTTCTGGCCATGAATAACGGTTCCTTTGTACACCATAATCTTAACCGAATTCCATTGGCCATAAGGCTTTGAGTTCTGAGGCTTGGCAGGGAACATGTCGTAAAGCGAAGCCGACTGTCTGTTGCCGTCAACTCCAAGCTGTGCATCAGGATGGTTGGCGTTGTCAAGCACCTGATATTCGGAAGATGACTGCCAGATGGGCAAATACTCAAATTTACCGTTCACCTTTCCCATTACCTCCTGAGCCATGTAGAAGATACCTGAGTTGGCGCCCTTCGTTACCTTATACTCCAATTCGAGCGTAAAGTTCTGGAACTTATGCGCAAAAATAAGGTCGCCACCGTCAGCAGCATGTGCCTCGCCCGTGCCCGAGCCTTTGAGCGTTATCGCTCCATCCTGCACGCTCCAGTTCTTTGGAGCGTTGTCCATGCCGTAGCCACGCCATCCGTTAAGAGTCTTACCGTCGAAGAGCACGATGTAGCCATCCTTATCTTTTGGGAAGGATGCAATGTCCACATTTTTCTTGTCAGCAACCTTGAGTTCATAATCCTGGTCGGCAGCAGCTGTGTCGGTTGAGCATTGGCATCCCGCACATTTGCAATTACACTGACATTTCTTATTGCCGCAACCTGTGATGAGCAATGCGGCAGCAACTGCTAATAAAATCTTTTTCATTGTTCTTTAAATATTATTTAAGTTCTTTCACCTTAATATTCTTGAACCAAACGGTGTCGCCATGGTCCTGCATGCCGATGTAACCTTCGTGGTTCTCACCGCCGCAGTTGTTGAGCAGGTTGAAAGCAACGGGCCATTTGCTCTGAGAGAACTTGCTATTCTGCAGAAGCTCGGTCCATGCTGGTGTCCACAGGTCATACTGCACGACCTTAACACCGTTCTGCCAGTGCTCTACATGTCCGTTGTCACAAACAATCTTTATGTGGTTCCACTGTCCGTAGGGCTTTGAGTTCTGAGGCTTTGCGGGAATCATGTCATAGAGCGATGACGACTTGCGGTTACCGTCAACGCCCAACTTGGCATCAGGGTGATTCTCATTGTCGAGCACCTGACACTCGGGAGCAGAGATGAATATCGGCTCTACATGTCCCTTGGGGCTCTTGACCTCCTGGCCAAGATAGAAGATACCAGAGTTGGCGCCTTTAGACACCTTCCAGTCCATCTCAAGCACAAAGTTCTTGAACTTGTGTGCAAAGATGATGTCGCCACCTTCGCCTTGTCCGGCGTTAAACTTGAGGCAACCGTTCTCAATAGTCCAGCGTGCGGGTACATGGCCCTTGCCATAACCACGCCATCCGGTGAAGGTCTTGCCGTCGAACAACTTCATGTAGCCTTTGCTGTCTTTTGCAACACTGATGGTCTTGTTTTCATCGCCCATCAGTTCGGTAGAAACGTTAATCGACACTTTCTTCTGTGCTCCAGCAGGCATAATACCTGCGATAAAGGACATAAAAGCCATAGAACATATAATCTTTTTCATTGTGTTTCTTTTTAGTTAGTTATATTATACTTTGGCGAAAATTATTTCGGCATATCAGGCAACTTCCATCCGTCGCGATAGGTATGCTTGATCAGTTCCTGCGACAGCTTGACAGCGTTCTGCGGCTCTGTCCATGTCTTGTTGAACGAAGGATGGCCGTTATGGATGGTGAATCCGTCCTTAATGCAGGTTCTAATAGTCTCGTCCTCGCCAATGTTAGTGAAGCGCATGTTCTCGCCATCCCACTCGAGCACCTTGTTCAGACCCTGGAGACGTACTGCGAGTACACCCATCACAACCATCTCGTTGAAGGAACCTGCCTCAGAGAAGTCAGAGTTGCACTTGTGACGATACTTCGGACTCTCCTTACAAGCGTTCACCCAGTCCATCTCATGGCTAACCTTTACGCGGCGTGCCACCTGAGGAGCGTTGGGTTTGCGACCAGAGAGCAACCATGGGTTTTGTCCGTAGCATCCGCAGATGAGGGTGTCCTTTGTTCCATGGAAGATGGTCAGACCACCACCGGACTGCATCAGTTGCTTGCCTTGTGGGAAGCCTTTCGGACGGTCGGGCATCAAGCCGCCGTCATACCAGTGAACCTCAACCTCGGGCATGCCGACCTTTGCCATATTGTCGCGTGCGGGGAATGTAAGCTTAACGTGCTGTGCCTGGGGAGCGCATGCGTTGAGAAGCAGTGTTGAAGAAGCTTCAACCTTTGTGGGATAGCCCAAATGCAGAGCCTTGAACGGCTGATGCATGATGTGACATGCCATGTCGCCGAGAGCGCCTGTACCGTAGTTCCACCATCCACGCCAGTTCCATGGCTGATAGACTTTGCTGTAAGGATTGAGGCGTGCAGGACCCGTGAAGAGATCCCAGTTGAGCGAAGCAGGAATGTCATCCACGGTCTCAGGCTCGTTGAGTCCTTGTGGCCAGATAGGACGGTCGGTAGCACAGTCAACGCGTGTCACCTCACCAATCTCACCATTCCAGATCCAATCGCAAACAGTCTGTGTGCCGTCCCATGATGCGCCCTGGTTACCCATCTGCGTAGCTACCCCCGTTGTCTCGGCCAACTTTGTGAGCAGACGCGACTCGTATACCGAGTGAGTAAGAGGCTTCTGGCAATATACATGCTTGCCGAGCGTCATGGCATCTGCCGTGATGATGGCATGAGTGTGGTCAGCCGTGGCAATGATGACGGCATCCATGCTCTTTCCCATCTCCTCGTACATCTTGCGATAGTCCCAGAAGCGCTTAGCCTTTGGAAATTCATCGAACACGCCCTTGGCATAATCCCAGTTTACGTCACACAGAGCAACGATGTTCTCGGTGTCCTTCACGGCGTTGATGTTAGAATGGCCGATGCCGCCAATTCCCACTACGCCGATGTTAAGTTTGTCACTTGGAGAGATGTGACCATGGCTCTTGCCAAGAATAGAACTTGGAGCGATTGTTAAGCCGGCAATTGCGGCTGCTCCCGATTTAAGAAAGTCTCGTCTTGAAATAGGCATAATTATTCGTTTTAAAAGTTAAATAACAGGTATTGAAATATCATTTGTTTTTCTCACATGAAGCAAGCCATAACCGTCGGTCATGTTGCGGCGGCGCTCTCTTATCTGTTCAAGAGTCTGGTTGTCGCCTATTGATGGCAGGCGGTTGCGACGGCTGTCATCAAGGAAGCGCTTCGCATACTCGGACGCTACAGCCGAATCGCGCAAGGTGGGCAGGTGACGGTCAAGGTGTCCCTTCTCTATGCTGTCTGCAAAACGGTCAATGAGCACGTCTATATTCTTGTCGCCAAAAGGACGTTCGATGCGCTCGGTGCGTGTTACACCATGCAAATCGACAATGGCAGTTTTGAAATCGTGCGACATGCGCACAATGCCCTTTGTGCCGATAAGGTCTATATAAGAGTTGTGTGTCTGGTCTTTCGACAACTGACCGTAGACAAAACCTTGGGTTATGTCGAACACCACTCCGTTTTGGAAAGTGCCGTGACACTGCACCCACCAAGGGTCCTTATAGTCCCACATGCGCAAGCCCTGGGCATGCCATGTAGAAAACTCGGAACCGGCATACCAACGGGCAATGTCGACATAGTGCATGCCGCAATCGTGGAAACACGGACCTTCATATTCGTGACCTTCACCTGGGGCCAGTCCTGGCGTCATGTGACACACACGGATGATAGCCAGCTCACCCAATTCGCCCTCGTCGATAAAACGTTTCATCGTCTCATGATACCAAGAGTTGCGGAGATAGAGATTGACGGTGGAGAGCACGATCGAGTTTTCCGTTGTGCGTACCACATCCCACTCGCGTTCCACGGTGTCGGCCACGGGTTTCTCCGAGATGATGTGCTTGCCATAGCGCACGGCCTTATCAATCTGCTCCTTGCGAAGGTTGGCCAATGTACATAGCACCACCATCTGCACCTTGGGATCCTCAAACACTATCTGTTCGTCGGCAACAATAGTTGAGTTTGGCGACAACTTTGCGGCGCACTCGCGTGCCTTCTTGTTCACATCACAGATGTAGGCCACCTCATAGCGCCCGTTCTTAAGAAACTTGTCCAGATACTTGCCTCCCATTCTGCCAAAGCCAATTATGGCAACCTTTATCTTTGAATTGTCCATTGTTGTTAAGTTTATTTTTTTCAGTGTAAGCATTTAACGTGCCACACTTGTTTTGTTTTTTTAGATTAATCGTCAGAGATGTCCTTTCGGGCTGGCCTCACAAGAAACGCACTCAGCTCCCACAAAATGTAGATGGGAATGAACACGGCCATGAGTGTGAAGGGGTCTGAAGAGGGCGTTATGAACGCTGACACAACCAGCAAGGCCACTATAGCGCGACGTCGGTATTCTCTGAAGAAACTGCGGTTGAGTAGTCCCACTTTGCCGAGGAACATTGACACAAGCGGCAACTCGAAAATTATACCCATCATGAACACTAACATAAGGAAGTTGTCCATATACGAGTCGAGCGACAGCTGGTTGCTGATGTCGGCACTGAGCTGGTAGTTGTAAAGGAAGCGGAGAGTAAGCGGAAACACCACACTGTAGCCCACCATACATCCTATAAAGAACATCACCGTGCCGAAGACGAAGGTGAAACGCATGTTCCTACGCTCGTTGGCGTAAAGTGCGGGGCACACAAATTTCCAGACCTCATAAACAAGATACGGAAAAGTGAGGAGCAATGCCAACCAAAACGACAGCGACATGTGCAGGAAGAACTGTGACGACAGCCTTATGTTTATAATGTCGACATGGAATGGGCGCGTTAGATCGTCGGGCACCATTTTTAACATCGACGATGCTTTGGCCAACCAGCGATAAAGGAAGAAACCGTTATCGATAGGTGCCATCACCACATGCTTGAATATCCACGGCACGAAAGCAAAGCCTCCTATTATGAACACACCAAGAGCAGTGAACACCCTTACCAGCGTCCAGCGCAAGGCCTCGAGATGGTCAGTGATTGACATCTCGCCAAGCAGTCGTCCGTTTGCTTCAAGCTTGCTGTTTGTCATCTTTCTTGTCAACTGGAGCGTTAGGACAGTTGTCCATTTCCTTGTTTATCTCTGCTTCAATGCCGTTCACTCCATCCTTGAAGTTCTTAACGCCAACTCCAAGGCCGCGCATAAGTTCGGGAATCTTTTTTCCGCCAAACAACACAAGCACTACGATAAGAATGATAATCAACTCGGGTGTGCCGAGACCTCCAATAAGGAGCAATTGAGAAATGTTCATAATGTTTTTAATTATTGGTTTAAGGTTTGTTATTTACTCTCTTGCCATCGGCATCGTAAAAGAAGCCCTGGCTGTTGTCTTTTCATTTTTGTTTTTAGCTGTTTCAAAATTAGAAAGTCTGAACCTAAGTTCAAACACTGGAAGCCAATGTATAAACGCCGTGAGAGTTATATCTTTAAAACGATATTGAATATCAATGACTTACAAATCTATCACTTTCGGATTGTATAATGATTTCAAAGATTATACAATCCTGAAAAACTTGTGTGTTTTGTTGTTTTTTGCCCAAAAGGCGATAAAACTTGCTCTGTAGAAGGGTGAAAAACGAGAAATAAAAGTTGTAGGAGCATCCACTTGTGTGGAAGACCAACCTGAACAAGTCGGAAACAAACAACAACGGGGAGCCGCAGTTACTATCCACAGCTCCCCGTTGTTGCCTTACATCTTATAAAGCGACTAAAGAAAATTAATGTGAGTTTCGTTCGTAATCTTCAAAACCCATCTTAATTATAATAACGATAAAAAATAAAGGTTGTTTCTAAAATGACAAAATGCGTTTCTCAAACTCGTCGTTGTTTACAAATGAGCGATTCTTTGCCCTTGTCTTGTATGTGTTCACCGTGTGAACAGAATATCCGAGATAGTGGGCAATGCGCTCATTCTCGCTTATGCCCATGCGTATAAGTGCAAAGATGCGCATCTCGCTCGTCAAGGTGCCCTCTTCTGACGGATTTTTGCGGTCGCTTTCGTTGAAAAGAGAATTATACTGCTCCACAAATTTAGGAAACAAAGCAAGGAACGTCTTGTCAAAATTCTTAAACATCGCGCTGCGCTCGTTGGAAATGAGATCTTGGCTTGTCATGTTCTTTATCTTGTCATACTGTTGGGTTACCAGTGCCTTGTTCACGATGTTGAAATAGTGCTCAAGGGCTGATATGTATTCGGTAGAATCGTACAATGTGCGCGCTATGTATTCGTTCTTCACCGTGTTGGCCTCAACAAGATGCTCATTTGTAGAGTTAAGTTCAGCAAGATGCTGCGAGATAAGAGCGTGTGCTTGTTTCAACCGTAAGTTAAGCTTTTGCGAATAAAAATAAGCTCCGCCGAGCACACACAATACAACAAACACGCACACAGAGAGAATAATGAAGAGGTCGCGCTGCTGGCTAACCATGCCGAGACGGGCCTTTTCTACCTGTGGCATGATGTTGTTCAATGCGACAAACCTTACAGGAGCATTAAAGAAATTTATTGCGTCTAAAGCCTTAGCCATATACTTGCTCGCCCTTGCGTCGTCAATGTGTTTTATGGAATTGCTCAAATTATAAAGCGATGTCAGTTCCATCGTTGACGACTCGTTGTCACAAATGGCCGACTTTATAAAGCACACTAATGCCTTGTCATCATCTCCTTTCTTTTTATATGCCCATGCCTGCACCATAAAAAGTCCTGCCATAAAATGCTTGTCCTTAGTGTTCGCAAGCGCCTGATTGGCTAACTTTATTACCTGATCATTATCCTCCATTGCTTCCTTTTTGGCGATAGTGTACTGAAACCAATCGGCCGATTTTGGTTGAACCAATGCAAGCAATGAATCAACCGCATCTTCTGCATAACGCACATAAATGGCCTGCTGTTTCTTGCATGCCACAAAACTGTAACGCTGCTCAGTCCACAGCCTGTTTTTGGTCTTGTAATATTCAATCTTTAGCCAAGTCGGCATATCGCTGACATCAATAGAAGATATCAGCTGGTAAGCCTGTACGTTGTCGCCTGAAGTGACGCAAATGAAAGCAAGATTGCATTTAGTAAGCGCAATAAGCTCTGGCTTATTCAATTTGGTTGCAATGTTCATGCTTTTTTGAGCATATACAATGGCAGAATCGGCATTATAGTACAGATATGCCTGGAATATGCGGTGGGTAAACTCGAAACGTGCATCCAAACTCTCATGACCCGTTATCATCTTCTTAAGAACTTGTATGTGCTGCTCATGCTGAGCCTGATACACCGACGATTTCTCCAAACTTTTGTCAAGCTTGGTGAGCCATTGGTTAACGTCGCTATCTGAAGCCTTTGAAGGGGAGACCATGCAAAGGAGCGAAACAATCAAAAATATAATCTTGTTCATTAGGCATTATATAGATTAACTAAAGTTTCCCACCCCCCCGAGCTTGTATGCATAAGCTTCCCATACAAAGTAGGGCGGTGAGATACAATTTTTTCATTTGATTAGTAAATTTAGTTGTTTTCTTTTTCGAATGATTGGATTAATTCATCCATTTCTTTCGAATCCAGTGTATTTACATAGATGTTTTCTCCGCTTGTAGTGCTGATGTGCAAGACCGGCAGATTGTTGCTCGTCAGTATAAAGTGCACGATCTTTCCATCTACGGTACGAAAGAAGCCTTTACGGATATCTCCCAGTCCGAATCCGTGGGTTCGAAGGTTTACTTGTGGGATAGCATCCACTTTTGTTATCGATTTTATTTCGTCTTTTTTCAATTCTGCACCATATATACCCGAGATGCGTAATGTATTGTTTTCGTACGATACGTTTCCTCCTTGTAAAGACGGAATGAGTAATCCTCCTAATACGACTGATGAGATTACCAGAAAAAAGCCAGCATAAATCAGACTTTTTCGGTACATTCGTTTGGAAACCTTGGCTTGGCAGTAAAACAGTGAGGCTGGTAAACCTATACACATCAGTAGGATTGAAATGATAAAAAAGATTTCCGAATCGGTCAGCATGCTTAGGAATTGACCTGCAACGATGATAACTGCTGTCCCAATCATGATATTGCGGACGCGTTTTAAGTACGTTTTAAATGCCGGAGATGCTTTTTCTTCTTCGGTAAACGAATTATAATTGGACAGCATACTTGGTCTTTTTACGACAGATGTTCCACATACTACCAATAAGATAGCAGTGAATAAAGTAATGCCCAGTGTAAGGATGTGTTCCATAGTTTTAATTTTATAATTGGTCTTTTGTAAATATAAGGCTTTTTTTTGAAAACACATTTTTATGGTGAAAGATTATTTCTTCTTTTTTCTGAATGGAGTATCAATCGGTATCAACCAAGCACACTTCCTGCTGATGGTTCTCTATTTTTGCGTCAGTCTATTCGAAGTTTATCATTTTAAAGCCGAATGTTTAGGACAGTAATGAGACACTTTGTTCGCAGTAGAGCGATACATATGTCATATTAATGATAAAGTAGAAAACTACCGAGTATGACTGCAGCGAGTATTAAAAAAATTACAAACTTAAAAAAGTAAGAAAATGGCAATCAAATTTGATATTTTTGAAAGCCCGGTTTCCGATATGGAAACAACACACCTTCCTCATCCCAAAGTATTGACAAACGGAGTGGTGGACACCAAGAAATTGAGTGAACGAATCAGTTGTAAATGCACGGCTTCGCCGGCCGATGTAAATGCGGTAATTACGGCTTTGGCCGAAGAGATGTCAGTTGTTTTAAAAAACAGTTGCTCGGTACATATCGGTGGGCTAGGATTTTTCCGCCTGATACTGAAGTATGTGCCTGGAAGTAATTCCAAGCGTGTTGCCGCTACCGACATCCGGTTGAAGGCGGTAAAATTTATGCCCGATAAGGAGTTTAAGGAGCGTTTTCAGACACTCGAAGTAAAGCGTGTAAAGGCTTCTTCCCGGCATTCGTCTAAGTTGTCACAGCCGGAAGTGCTGGCTGTGGTAGCGGTCTTTTTCAAAAAGAACAGTTTTATGCGGCGCACGGATATGGAGGCAATTACAGGGTTTAATACAGTAAAGGCATTGCGAACCATCCGTCGGTTGCTGGACGAGGGCAGGCTCAAGAATTTGGGAAGCCGCTATCAGCCGCTTTATGTGAAAGGGGAGGCATGGTGATAAATTGGTAAGGGCAAAAGAAAAACAGCGGACCGTTTCCGATGAAGGGGCAGTCCGCTGTGGTATAAATAGCTATCTGTTATTATAGACAGCAATTAATTGCATGCCGAGATTCTGAGTTTGAAGCTTACAGGCATCAAAGGAATCTTGTAGGTCTGCAGGGTTTCAGGACCGCAGCTGGCATTACCTAAGCCGCGAATCTGTGCATCCAGATGTAAGATGATGTAAGGACGTTCCTGCAATTCCCACATATGTTTGGCATTCATCAGGTCGGCATCGGTATAGCGCAGTGTAGAGAAGGATACGTTGCCTTCTGTTTCGATGCGGATACCTTCACCTTGCTTGTTGGTAAGTTTCAGTTCGCGCAGACCTTCACGGTTACCCATAGACTGAGGTTTGACGTAGCGTTCTACCATATCTTTAACGGTAGTGTGATAGCGTCCTACCATACATCCATCTTTACGGTCGATATAGTTTTCCCACGGACCGTATGCGTAGTAGTCTACATTGTCCAGTCCAGCATTAATTGAGCAAACCAGTCCGGTGCGGCGCAAGTTGGCAGTTTTGGGCAGGAACTTCACATCCATATCCATTACACCGTTCGGAAGGAATGTGTAGTTGATTTCTGTTCCGCACAAGCTTCCGTCGCGAGTGGTTTTAACAATCACTTTACCATCTGCTGTTTCGGTAGCTTCACAAGTACCTGTAGCATTCAGTCCGTTTTCTGTCTGCTTGAATCCGTCGTTTTCTATCCAGCGGTGGTTATCGTAGATGAAACCTTCCTTGCCGTAGATTACATCCATGCCGTTTACTTTCAATGCAGTCATCTGTCCGGTTGCCAGGCAGAATGTACCTTCGATGAAGCTGTTTTTCACCGTCAGGCTCTTTTCGTCTTTAGCAATTTCCAGTTTGCCTACACGGCTGTTTACACGCAGCTCAGGCAGGTTGCCGCGCTTGCTCAGCTCAAACTGCTGCTGGGCAATCAGATGTCCGGCTGCTGCCCAGGTTCTTTCCTGCATGTCTTTTACATAGAGATTCAGCATAACCTCTTTGCCGGCAGCGGCAGCATCTTTCAGCTGTACGCCTTTCAAATCCAGTGTAACGAGTTGGTCGGCTTCGGGGGCAATGGCATCCAGTCTCATCTGGCTGGTACCTGCTACGTTTCCGTTCTTCACTACTTCCCAAACCAGTTCGAATCCTTCGGTTGAGATAAAGTCGTAGGTATTCTGCAACTTCACGGTAGCTGTATTCTTGTCAGCATCTGTTCCTTCCAGCTGGAATTTGATGTACTGGTATACAGCTTTCACTTCTTTCAGTTTCGGTGATTCGTGGCGGGTAGCCGGAATGATACCGTTTGAGCAGAAGTTACCCTGATGCGGGCCGGGGAAGTCGTAACCTGTATGCAGACGGCCTTCGTAAGTACCGTTCTTGATGTCTGTCGGTTCGTAGATAGCCTGGTCTACCCAGTCCCAGATAGCGCCACCGATGGTAGCTGAACTGCTTTCGATACAGTTCCAGTATTCACGCAGGTTACCGATGGCATTACCCATGGCATGTGTATACTCGCAGATGAACATAGGTTTGTCCAGTGAGCTGGTATACTGTTCCATCCAGTCCATGCCCGGGTACATCTTCGAATAAAGGTCGGAGAAGCGGTTTCCTCCATACTCTTTTCCGTCGCGTGTACTTTCGTGGTGAACAGGACGAGGGTCCAGACGTTTGGCTGCATCGTAGCAAGCCTGGAAGTTGTTTCCACCTCCACACTCATTACCCAAACTCCAGAAGATAACCGACGGATGGTTACGGTCGCGCAACACCATGCGGTCGATACGGTCTACAAAAGCAGGAATCCACGACGGCATGTCGCTGATAGACTGGTTAGCATGGTCTTCCAGATCGGCCTCGTCCATAGTATACAGTCCGTAGTAGTCGAACATGGCATACATCTTGGCTGCATTAGGATAGTGCGATGTACGGATGGTATTGATGTTGTTGCGTTTCATCAGCAGGACATCTTCCAGCATTGATTCTGTTGTTACGGCACGTCCGTACAGCGGGTGAGAGTCGTGGCGGTTTACTCCTTTGAAGAAAACACGCTGTCCGTTGATATAGACGATGGTGCCGCGCAGTGTAACATCGCGGAAACCATATTTGGTAGAGAAAGCCATTTCATCCTTTCCGTTTTCTCGCTGGATGACGCTTACGGTATACAGATTAGGTGTTTCGGCAGTCCAAGCCTGCAGGTTCTTTACATTGAACTGAACTTTCAGCTTCGTTTCCGCTTTGCCGGCAGAGAATGTTGCTTTTTGCTTCTTCTCGGCAACCAGACGGCCTTCTGGGTCGGTCAGCTTGATAACCAACTCCTTGCTGCCTTTCAGTTTATCACGGTTGTCCAGTGTCAGCTCTACTTGCATCGTGCCGCTCTTATACTGGTCGCGTGCATTCAGTCTGGATGTGATGTAATGGTCGCGCACACTTACTTTCGGGGTGTTATACAGATATACATCGCGGAAGATACCACTCATGCGGAACATGTCCTGACATTCCAGATACGAACCGTCGCTCCAACGGAATACCTGTACGGCCAGCTTGTTGCGTCCTTCGCGCAGATATTTTGTCAGGTCGAACTCGGCTACGTTGTTGGCTCCCTGTGTATAACCAACGTATTGTCCGTTCAAGTAAACAAAGGCTGCACTGTAGATACCGCCAAACTGAATGAAAGTACGCTGTTTGCTCCATCCTTCGGGCAGGTCGAAATAGCGTACATACGAGCCAACGGGGTTGATACCGTAATTCTTTCCACCGTCGTTGAAACCTTTGCGGGCATCAATATAAGGAGGTGTGTTAGAATGCGGATACTCTACGTTACAATAGATAGGACGGTCGTATCCCTGCATTTCCCAGTTGGATGGAACCGGAATGGTAACCCAGCTGCTCACGTCGAAGTCTTCCTTGTAGAAATCGGTCGGGCGCTTAGAAGGCTCAGGCACAAAGTCGAAATACCAGTCGCCGTTCAGCAGCATAGTGGCTTTACTCTGTGTGTAAACCCACGGGGTAGCATAGAATTCTTTATCGGCCAGCATTTCGGCTTCACTGAAGTAAGGAGTATAGGTAGCATGTCCTTTTTCCTTGTTTTCTTCGAATCGGGTTTCGTCTTCCCAGTATACCTTTTCGCGAAGGGCGCTGTTGTCACCTTCGGGAGCAGCTACACTGCTGGCTGTGATGCTGAATAAGGTTTCCTTGCTTTCGCCTGCCTTAGCTGCATCCACCAGTGCAATAGTACCGTCTTTTTGGGCGGCAGCTACCCATTTTGCCTGATTGGAAGGGATAAACTGCACATAATCGCCTACGGGCTTGATAAGCCATAACTGCATTTCATCGGACCCGTTTGTTTCGGCAACCTGAACAAAACGGTTGGCAGCAGCCTGTACAGCCTGATTTTCGTAAGGGTTAATCAGACGGAAACTGCCTGAGAGGTCGGCAATGCTCCAGAGCTGAGACTTGTTGCTTTCGTTTTTGGAAGTGAGCTGTATTTTTGGACTGTTGGCAGAAAAACTCCATGCTTTGTCGGGTTGTCCGGCAGGAGTTACCATATACAGCTTTTTCTTGTCAAAGCGTGCCTGAGCTGTTGCTGCTCCGGTGACGAGAAGCAGCAACAGGCATGACAGTATAAATGTTAAATGATTTTTCATGGATAATACTGTTATTGTTTGGACTTAGGGATTTACCACGGTTACACCCAGTTCGTTCAGTTCAACAGTAGCCTTTCCTCCGTCAGGAGTAGTGGCTGCCAGTTTGATAAAGCGGCCGGTTTCTTCTTTCTTGAACTGAACTGTCTGTGGAATCGGGTTGTTCACAATATTACTGAACTCACCGGTAGTAGGTATTTCTTTCCACTGTTTGCCATCGTTACTGATGTAAAGTGTATAATGGAAAGCCATAGACGGTTTGGCTTGCTGGCCTGCAGGTGCGTAGGTAAAGGCTTTCAGCGTAACTTTCTTGCCTAAGTCGACTACCAGTGGCTGTGCAGAAACCTTTTTCCAGTTTTCTCTAGACAGGTTGTTCCACTCGTTTGCCTGTGTCATATTCTGAATAGGAGCTGCATAGAAAGCACCTACATTCAGGATGTTTGCATTGGAGCGGGATGCCTTGATAGTTACTTTCAGCTGATCAGCTTTTAAATCGTCTACACGGAGCAGTCTCTTATAGCCGATAGTGGTTCCTTTAGCGATTTCTTTCCATGTATTGTCGGCAAAAGCTTCTACGGTAAATTCTTCTACTCGCTGTCCTTTTGCAATATCTTCCTGGAGCATGATGGTATTGAATACAGCATCCGGTTGCAGGTTGTAAGTCTTGCTTTCACCATTACCTTTAGCAGTCCAATACTGGCTGCCTTCTTTCAGCAGATTATTGCTGAAGGTCTGGTTGATATAGGCTGCAAATTCCTTTAAGCGTGCTTCATCAGCCTGACTGATACGTCCTTCACAGTCGGGTGGAATGTTAAGCAGCAGTACCGAGTTGCATCCTACAGACTTGTAGTAGATGTCGACCATGTGTTTCAGACTTTTCACTTTGCTGTCTTCTGCTTCGTGATAGAACCATCCCGGACGGATTGAAACGTCTACTTCCGATGGATACCAGTGTACGCTCTTGGCTTTAGCAAGCATGTCGCGGCTACCAAGATCTTTGCTCATGGCATTAATCTCCAGTGCTTTGTTTCCTGCTTCGGAAGCTGGTAGTCCTCCTGGATTCAATACAGTAGCACTCCATTCGGTGTCACGTCCCAATCCGCTTTCATTGCCTACCCAGCGTACGTCGTCACCCATAATGGCTGTAACGGCCTTTGGCTGCAGTTCGTGTATGGTTTTGTAAACAAGAGGCCAGTCGTATTCCTGTTTCTTGCCGTTGGGACCCTCCCCGTTGGCGCCGTCAAACCATACTTCGTGTACTTCTCCATAGTTTGTAAGCAGTTCGGTGAGCTGTTCAACAAAGAACTGATTGTATTTCGGAGAGTCACCGTAGCATTCGGCGTTACGGTCCCATGGTGAAAGGTATACACCAAATTTCATATCATATTTGGTACAAGCATCGCGTAATTCTTTAACTACGTCGCCCTTTCCATCTTTCCATTTGGATGAAGCTACAGAGTGTTTTGTAGTAGCTGTAGGCCATAGGCAGAAACCATCGTGATGCTTGGCTGTAATGATAACCATTTTGAAGCCGCATTCTTTCAGTATCCGTACCCACTGGTCGGCATCCAAGTTAGTCGGATTGAAAACGGCCGGGTCCTCTGTACCGTCTCCCCATTCTCTACCGGTAAAGGTATTCACACCAAAATGAAGAAATGCAGTCAGTTCCATTTTTTGCCATTCCAACTGCTGAGGGGTAGGAACCAGGTGAGCTGCAATTTCTACTTTTTCTTCCAATGTCGCATTTTCTGGGAAAATAGCTTGCTTTACGTAATACTGTTCTTGCTGTGAACATGCTCCCAGACAAGTGGCTATACATAAAGCCATCATTGATTTTGAAAGGTAATTCATAAAGTTTGTTCTTAGGGTTTATAGTGTTCTTAAAATAATTTTCTTGGTAAAGATACGATGAATAATTTTATTATTCAATTAATGTTCTTATGTAAAATGATTTTCAGTATATATTATAGGTGAAAAATTTATTTTTCTGTCATTTTTTCAAGTAATGGTAACATAGGTTACAGTTTATATGTTTTGTTTTGCCCAATTTTGCAGCGAAATAATAAAAAACTAGAACATGAAAAATTTAAGTGTAGGTGAGATTGTTGCGGGCAACTTCGCAACAGCTGCTGTCTTTTCGAAATATGGAATCGATTTTTGCTGTCATGGTGATGCTTCGTTAAGCCAGGCTTGTAAGGATGCTGGCTTAAATACTGATGAAGTCGAACAAGCTTTGCGGCAAATACATTTGGACCAGCAGCATGGTTTTTCTTCTTGGCCATTGGACTTGCTGATTGATTATGTGTTGAAAATTCATCATCGGGGTATTCGACGGAATGGACCGGAAATTTTGGTGCTGATGAATCAGGTTCTGGCTGTACATGGTGAAGCACATCCGGAACTGTTGGAGCTGCATGGCCTGTTTGTGGAATCGTTGAAAGATCTTGAATCGCATTTGCAGAAGGAAGAGAATGTGCTGTTTCCATATCTGCAGGAACTCTTTGCAGCTTCAGAGGAAGGGCACACGTTGGAACAGATGCATTGTGGTACGGTAAAGAATCCTATTCGGGTGATGCGTATGGAGCATGAAGGTGAAGGTGACCGCTATCACCGTATCAGTGAACTGACGCACGGTTTTAGTACTCCTGCTGACGGCTGTGGCAGTTTCCGTCTGTTGATGGAGCGTTTGAAGATATTTGTGAATGATTTATATGAGCATATTCATTTGGAAAATAATATCATTTTTCCTCTGGCTGTAGCACTGGAGGAGAAATGGGTGGACTGAGTAAGAATATAAGAAAACGTGAATGGGTATACTTTTACGGTATGTCCATTCACGTTTGTTTTAAAACAGGAGTGAATTATACTAGTTTAAAACGGATTCTGAAAATTCCTTCTTTATAATCGTGGCTGATAATTTTGAAAGTTCCTATTTCGGTTGTATTGGTTACGTGCTGACCGATGCAGAGGCATTCATCATAATCTCCGACTTTAACGATGCGCACGGTTTCTGTTGCATTTTCAGGTAAACGTTTCAGGTCGAATCGGCCGACTGCTTCTACCTGTGTAATAAATTCGGTAGTAACAGGCAGGTTTTGCCGAATTACTTGGTTCACAGTTTCTTCTATTTCCTGAATTTGCTCTGCCGACGGACATGTGGGCAAAGAAAAATCAAGTTTGCTTTTTTTACGCTCAATGTGTGCCGAAACCGCCCTGCCACAGTTAAACAGATTGACCATGGTTCTGTTTACGATGTGCTCGCAGGTATGCATGGGCGGATATTCCTGCTTATTGTGTTCGTTGAGTTGAGGTTGTTGTTCCATAAGTTTATCTCTAAATTATTTTGTTTGTGGAGGATTGTTGTCGTTCTGTTTTTTCTCTAATATCATGTTCATGAATGCCGAGCTTATGATACCGGTAGGAATGGCAATCATGGCAATACCGATGAGGCTGATGAGACTGCTTAATATCCTTCCCAAAGGTGTGATGGGATAAATGTCGCCATATCCTACTGTGGTAAATGCAACGATAGCCCACCAAAAACCATCGCCGATGTTGGCAAAAGCTTGCGGTTGGGCATTCCTTTCGATGTAATACATCAGGATTCCTGAAAAGCACAGCATGATGCCACAAGCCGTATAGGCTGTTATTAATTCTTCTTTGACCTGGCTTAAAACCCAACCTATCATGCGGAAAGAGCGGGAGTAACGAATGAGTTTGAAGATGATAAGTATATATGCCAGCACAATCATGTGCATGGATGGAGAGTCCTTATAAAGATAAATCAGAACAAACGGGAGTATAGCGACAAAGTCAATAATTCCATAAAAGGAAAAAACGTACCGCAACCGGGCTTTCCAGTATTTGCTGTCCGGATATTGCAGAGGAGCGGCTATCAGCCTTAATACGTATTCAATAGTATAGACAAGGGATGCAAAGTAGTTGAATGAATAAAGGTAATTTCGATAAGGGGCCGACTCTTCGAATGAACTGTATATTATGGCAGTAATAGACCCTACTATACACAGAAGTACAGAGGTTTGAAACCATTTGGTCATGAGTTGCCGGTGTATTGCTTTATAAATCTTTTCATGTTTAATAATCGGAGATATTTTATTAAACAATGGTTGGAAAGAGTCGTTGGGATATTTCATTTTTTTTTGCTTATTGAAAAATTAACTTGTGTTGTATATTAACAAAAGTAGATAATTCCTTTTATTCTTCCAAAATATTATGTGTTATTGCTATATTTGTACTCTAAAAAAATGGTATTATGGCATTTGAAGCAACAAAAAGAGAATGGGGAGAAGTTTATGCATTTTTCCGTCTGCTTGCAGATGGATGTGTGTATGCAGGTACTCCTGATGTGAAAAAGAATGATTCGTTATGCATTCCTGTAGCAATGATTCAGCGCCAAGAACATGATGGCACACGCCGTTATGTGGTAGAAGGTACTGATATTCATATTGTGGGTGAGAATATTGACAAGCGGATTCCCCGTGAGGATTTTGCTGTTGTAGCCGATTTGATTTTGAACGGAATACGGTCTTCAAAGACGGATGATGTGACTTCACCGGATGGGGTAGAAGAGTTCCTTGATGAAATAGCGCTGTTTGATTTGGAGGCTAAAACTGATGACCGGACTGATTTCAGTGTTGCATTTTATCGGGAAGATGCTCCTCTTACAGGTTTTTGTGTACGTTCCCGCTTGGGTATGATGTTGCCTTTGCTGGATGGTGGCCGCTCGGCAAACTTGAAGTTTGAACAAACCGGTGTCAAGTTTGCATCGCCAACGGTAAATAAAATCAATGCTTTCGGCGAAGAAGATGATGTAGTAGGCAGGATGTTGATGATTGAGCGTTTAGGAGGAGTTCTGAAGTATAATGATGTAGCTGACAAAGTATTCAGAAGCAATCTGGGTATGATTGACTTGCATATGGCTCGTGTCCTTGCCGAGATGGTACGGCTGATGCATTTGGATGGTGTGACTAAAATTTCGGACTTGGTGGAGCTTATTAAACAAAGTAATCCGCTGAAAATTAAAGATGAATTGATTAACAAGCATGGCTTTTACGAATATAAAGTTAAAGAATTTCTGCTTGCTTTGGCAACAGGTATGCGCCCGGCTAAACTTTATAATGGAGTAGAATCAGCTATATCCGGATTCTTATTTGTAACAGGAGATGGGGAAGTGCTGTGCTATCAGCGGGCTTTCCGTCAGGTATTTGCTGATTTCTTATATCAGAATTCCCGATTGGAGAAGGGCTCAACTGAAAAAGATAAATATGGTTATCTGGAGCGTGAAAATAATGCTTATTATTTTAAGCTGAATTTGAAAATAGGTTTGCTGAAACGATAATTATAAACCCCTTGCTGTTTTGAACAGACAAGGGGTTTATAATATATAGGAGTTGTTTTATTTTTTACGGCTTTCCAATACGTCCAGTGCTTTTTGATAACCTATCTGGAAAATATCTTCTGCTTTGTCCAGTTCATGATTGGCAAAATGCTCCAGTCCGTCTGGAGCTATAATGCAGTCTGCTTGTTCCAATTCATGCAGGGTATTGGCTTGGAATATATAATGATATGCTCGCAAGGCGATGTATATCAGATTATTATCGTATTTTTCATTCATCATCTTGTAGACATTCAGGGCGATAACTTCTTTGCATAAGTCGCGTATGGGACTCACAGGCATGTTCATGAATACGCCTCCGTCCACGTAATGTGTATTTCCGATTACGATGGGTTTGAATAACACAGGGATGCAGCAGGAAGCTGCTATGCGTTTAGTTATTTCTCCTTGGGTAAAGTGTATACATTTTCCATGATCGAAATCGGTGGCTGTGATGACTGTAGGGATTTTCAGATCTTCTATTTTTTGTGCTTTCAGATGAGATTTTAGAAAATCAATGAATTTGTCCATTTTCATCAATCCTTCTTTTCCGGGACTGAATCTGGCCAAGTCGGTAAAAGACTGGTCTTCGAACAGTTCCATGATTTCAAAAGGTTCTTTACCATCGGCTATAAAAGCGCTTACGATAGCTCCAGCGCTGGTTCCAGACAGAATATCCGGTCGGATATCATGTTCGAATAAAGCTTGGAGCATTCCTAAATGTGCAAGTCCGCGTATGAATCCACCGCTGAGTGCAATTCCTGTATGATACGTGTATTTTTTCTGCATGATTTAGAGGGTTAGAGCTGATATGTCTACAGCCATGTTATGTTTTTTTTATTCATAGCATGGCTGTTGAGATGGGTTATAATTTTATTTTCAGTATTTTACCGCCCCAGGCAGGAACTTCTACGGTAACCGGTTTGGTAGGAGAGAAATTTAATGTTTCGTTTTTACCTGTCAGTAATTCACGGGCACTGAATTCTCCTCTTTGAGGTATATTGAGATAATCGAATGCGTGCTCGGGAATATTTATTGATATTCTACTGGATATTTCGTCGAAGTTGCAGACAATAAGCAGCAGCTCTTTTTCATATTTTCTGAAAAAGGCATATTGCTTGTGTTCATTCATCTGCCAGCTTCCCTGATTAGCATACATCAAGTCGAAAAACTCTCCTTTAGCAATTGCTTTTTCACTATTGCACAGATTCAGCAGTGAAACGTAGAACCGGCGGATGTTTTTTTCTTCTTCGTTCAATAAGCGGTTGTCAAATTTATTATTGTTTCTCCATCTTCTAATAGAGCTGACGCTCCAATAATCGAAAATAGTAGTGCGTCCGTCGCGTCCGCTGAAACCTTCTTCATCCATTCCGGGTTCACCCAGTTCTTGTCCGAAGTAAATCATCAAAGGATTAGTATTCATACATGCACTTACAACCATGGCTGGGAAGGCTTTGCTGGCATTTCCTGCAAAAAAGTCGGATGCAATGCGCTGTTCGTCATGGTTCTCCAGGAAGTTGAGCATGTGGCTCTGTATATCGTTCACTTCCTGCCATCTGTTGGTAATGGTAGTAGCTGATGCATATCCGCAGGTGACAGCCCGTAATGTATCGTACAAGCCTACTTTATCATATAAATAGTCGAAGTGACCGTTGAACAAATAGTTTCTGTATTCGTTAGGATTGTAAACTTCTGCTATGAAAATAATATTGGGATAAACTTCTTTAATTTGAGGTATTACCCATCCCCAGAATTCTACAGGGACCATTTCAGCCATGTCGCAGCGGAATCCGTCGATGTTTTTAGATGCCCAGAACAGTAGGATATCTTTCATTTTCATCCAAGTGTTTGGCGCTGGATTGAAATGGCAGCCGGTATTGTTGATATAGTCGACACCATAATTCAGCTTGACGGTTTCGTACCAGTCGTTTATGTTAGGATAGGCATCAAAACGGTTATTTCCGGTTGCCTTTGCTGGTTCTTCGATATAGGGTTCCTCTTGATTGGCATACAGGTCAATTTCTCCCTGAAGCTTTTGTCCTGGTATATAGTAAAAGTTATTGTTGGCATTGAAAGCCTGTGTAGGGTCATCATCTTCCCCTAAATCTTTTACCCCTGCAGGTTTTGCATCTGATATGTATTGTCTGGCAACGTGATTAGGTACGAAGTCGATGATAGCTTGCAGGCCGGCATCGTGTGTACGCTTAATCAGGTGTTCGAATTCTTTCATTCTGTCCGGTATGCTGGTAGCCAAATCCGGGTCAATGTCATAATAGTCTTTTATGGCATAAGGTGAGCCTGCTTTTCCTTTTACAACGGCAGGATGGTCCGGCTGAATGGAATATCGTGTGTAGTTGGTTTGTGTGGCATGTTCTATGACACCGGTATACCAAATGTGTGTGGCTCCAAGCTTTTTAATTTCATTGAGCGCTTTTGGAGTAAAATCTGCTAATTTCCCACAGCCGTTTTCCTGCAATGAACCGCCACATTCGTTTCTGAAATTCGTATTTCCAAAAAGGCGGGTAAAAACCTGATAGATAATAATTTTTTCGTAGTTCTTCATATTCTGTGTGTCATTCTATAGTTATCAGAGAAAACTCTGATGGTATTAAACATCAAACGATAAAATTGTAAGTCACCGCAAACATAAGTTTTTTTTGTAAAAAAACTATACTATATTTTGAAAAAAATCGGATATAGAAAAAAGTACGGATTTACATATGTTATTGTGCAAATCCGTACTTTGTCAATACATTGTAGCGTTGTATTTAGGCAATGCCGTGAGCATTGGCTGTTTTGTCTATTTTCTTGATGAGTCCTTGCAATACTGCACCTGGTCCGCATTCAATGAATTCGCTGGCACCATCAGAAATCATGTTCTGGATGGTCTGTGTCCAGCGTACAGAAGCTGTCAGCTGTGCAATCAAATTTTGTTTGATTTCAGCAGGGTCAGTATGTGGTTTTGCATCTACGTTCTGATAAACAGGGCATTTAGGGGTGTGGAATTCTGTAGCATTGATAGCTGCTTCCAATTCAACTTTTGCCGGCTCCATGAGTGGTGAATGGAAGGCACCACCAACTTTAAGAGGAAGTGCTCTTTTAGCTCCTGCTTCTTTCATCTTTTCGCATGCTTTTTCGATACCAGCCATTGAACCGGAAATAACAACTTGTCCCGGGCAGTTGTAGTTTGCTGCTACACAAACTTCTCCTTCTGCACTGATGTTTTTACAGATTTCTTCAATGGTTTCATCACTAAGAGCGATGATAGCAGCCATTGTTGAAGGATGTGCTTCACATGCTTTCTGCATAGCCATTGCACGGGCATATACCAATTTTAGTCCATCTTCGAAAGTAAGAACACCTGCTGCAACCAAAGCTGATAATTCACCCAGTGAATGACCGGCTGTCATTTCTGGTTTAAAGTCTTCACCCATACATAGTGCAGATATAACTGAATGCAGAAATACTGCAGGCTGTGTAACTTTAGTCTGTTTAAGCTCATCGTCTGTCCCTTCGAACATAATATCTGTAATGCGATAACCCAAAATCTCGTTGGCTTTTTCGAATAATTCTTTGGCTAGCGGAGAGTTTTCGTAGAGGTCTTTACCCATTCCTACGAATTGTGCTCCTTGGCCTGGAAATACAAATGCTTTCATAATAAGTTATTTTGAATTTTTATTTGGCAAAGGTAATGATTCTTTTTATAAATTACTCATTTTTGGTAAAAATGTGCATGGGGTGAGGGGCAAAGAAGTGGTTAAGAGGGCCATGTCCCTTACCAATTTGTACATCCTTTCCCGCTATAATGCCTTGGTAAACATATTCTTTGGCTTTCTCAACAGCTATGGGAAGTGGGTATTCGAGTGCCAGAAAAGTGGCTATTGCTGATGAAAGAGAACATCCTGTCCCGTGGGTATTTTTACTTTCTACTTTAAGGGCTTCAAGTAGATATGGAGTTTCTGACTCTTTGGTAAGTAGTAAATCACACATGCGGTTTCCTTCCAAATGACCACCTTTTATTAAAGCGGCCTTACAGCCTTGGCTTAAAAGAATTTTGGCCGCTTGATACATTGTTTCTTGGTCATGGGCATGTATACCTGTTAAGATCTCTGTTTCACTGAGATTAGGAGTAATGATTTCTGTTATAGGTATAAGTTGCTGGGTAATAGCGGTAATGGCCTGGTCTGAAATCAATTTGCATCCGCTGGTTGAAACCATGACAGGGTCAAGTACTACATGCTGAGGGTGGTATTGGTTTATAGCCAGTGCTATGGACTCGACAATTTCCACCTGGTTTATCATACCTATTTTCATTGATGAGGGGCAAATATCCTCCATAACCGCTTGGATTTGTTGGGTTACAAAAGCTGAAGGCACAGGATATATACCTGATACTCCCATTGTATTTTGAGCTGTTAGTGCGGTTATTACAGTAGCAGCATATCCTCCCAAGGCAGAAATGGTTTTGATGTCAGCTTGTATACCGGCACCTCCACTACAATCGGATCCGGCTATGCTAACTATGCAAGGGTATTTTTTTTTCATGATTCTTTGATTTATATTCAGTATATTATGAATACAAATTTAGTAATAATCTTATTTACTCTGAAAAAAATATTATATTTGCGAAATAACATAATAATCTGTGGGAAACATTATGGTTCAGAATAATAAGAATAATCATGTTGTTATAATGGCTGGTGGCGTAGGAAGTCGCTTTTGGCCTATGAGTACACCGGAATGTCCTAAGCAATTTATTGATGTGTTAGGGTGCGGACGCACGTTGTTACAGTTGACAGCCGATCGTTTTAAGGAGATTTGTTCTTTGGAAAATATATGGATTGCAACTGGAGATGTCTATGCAGACTTGGTGAGACAGCAATTACCGGATATAGCAGAAGACCATATATTAAAGGAACCTTGTCGTAAAAGTACAGCTCCATGTCTGGCTTATGCTAGTTGGAAAATAAAAGCCCGTAATCCAAAAGCTACGATTATTGCAACTCCATGTGATCATGTTATTTTAAATGAAACAGAGTTTATTCGAGTAATCCGTTCAGCTATCGCGTTTACGGCAGATTCGGATGCTGTGGTGACATTAGGTATGAAGCCAACTCGTCCTGATACAGGATACGGGTATATAGAAGCCGATATGAGTATGGCTTCACCTCGTAATAAGGAAATGTTTAGGGTAGATGGTTTTCGTGAAAAGCCAGATAGAGAAACTGCTGAAAGGTATTTACGCAGAAATAATTATTTCTGGAATTCGGGAATCTTTATATGGAATGTGAGTACGGTAGTAGCTGCCTTGCGAGTTTATCAGCCGGCTTTGTCGAAGATATTCGAACGTATTTTGCCATATTATTATACGGATAAAGAGCAAGAAATGGTAAATGAAGGTTTTGAAATGTGTGAGAATATATCTATAGATTATGCGATTATGGAAAAAGCGGATGAGATGTTTGTTTTTCCGGCCAATTTTGGTTGGGGAGATTTAGGAACATGGGGTTCGCTGTATGAGCGTTTTGCTAAGGACTCACAGGGGAATGCTATTGTTGGGCATGGAGTTAAACTCTATGAAACACGTAATTGCGTGATTCATGCGGCAAAAGAAAAGAACGTAATAGTACAGGGTTTGGATGGGTATGTAGTGGCCGAGAATAATGATAATTTGCTGGTATGCAGATTAAGTGAAGAACAGAGGCTTAAAACATTTTTGACTGAGGAGGAATGAAAGTAATGTTTTAGAAATAAAAAAGGCATGTGAAATAAAAATTATTTATCATTACACATGCCTTTAATTGTTAGAGCCAAAACCGGGACTCGAACCCGGGACCTACTCATTACGAATGAGTTGCTCTACCAGCTGAGCTATTTCGGCTTGTTTTCTGGAAGCGGTACAAAGGTAATTATTTTTTTGAATATAGGAACACTTTTTCTTTCTTTTTTATAGGAAAAACACTCGTAAACCGTAAAAGTGTTCCTGAATGAAAGTCATCAGAATTCAAATTTTTCCAATTTCATACTGGCAAGTGCCTGTATTTTAGGAACTATTGTTGTAAAGTGAGATGCATGTTCGTGTGCTGACAGTGAAGCTTCATCTTTCCATGTTTCGCAGATTAAGAGCACATCTTTTCTTGTAGAGCTTTCGAATACATCATAAGCAATGCATCCATTGTCTTTTAGAGAGGCTGCTACCAGTTCTTTTGCTGCGTTTAAAACTTCATTTTTCTTGTCTTCGGATACCTGAATAAAAACATTTAATCTAGGGACAGTCGCGAAATAGGCTTAAAATTATAACAAATTGATTGTCAATGTGA
>Oklahoma_p1__coassemble_201_pt1 | contig 39990 bp, 32 predicted proteins | sample Oklahoma_p1__metabat2_low_PE_018 | metagenome-assembled genome bin Oklahoma_p1 | reverse complement strand
AAAATGAAAACAGCTCACGCCTTTGGCTGTATATCAACACATCAGTGCTATATATGCAAACCAAAGGGAGCATTCTTTCATATTCCTCAGTGCAGGTGAATTGTCCAGATTCATTGACAAGGAATAAGCTAAACGCTTCCTAAACTATATCTGTCCACTTGGGACAATGCAAATATAGGAACTATTTAGCAAAAATGCTACTTCGTGAACTGCTCTTTTTCTATTTTCAATTCAAATTTACCTATTCTTATGGGGAAATCAAACTTTGATACTTTAATCTTTTATAGGCTGACATCGTAAAATAAATAAATCTTTGAACATCTGTTAGTCCTCTCGTATTATATCTAAATGCAAATTCATCACAGTATCTATCCAAATGCTTTGGACTTACTTTATGATATATTCCTAATATTCCACGTTTCAAGTGTGACCAAAATCCTTCAATACTATTGGTGTGGAATCCGTCTTTTACATATTCGCCAGTACTATGTTCAACTATTTTATGAATATAATTTTTCGATATTCCAGTATAACCTTTCCATCCATCTGTTATAACAGTAGAACCTTCCTTGACTAAAGTATTGATTATCGTTTTCAAAACCTTTCCACCAGTATTTGGAACAACGGCTGTATATGCCATTCCATTAGATAATAGACCTACTACGGGAGTCTTAACTTTAAGGCTTCTTCCTTGTGCATTCTTTACTCTACCTTTATTCTTACCACCGACATAAGTTTCATCAACTTGTGTCATATCATTAAATTGAACTACAAGCTTGTCTTTCAAATTATGTCTTATCCGTTCCAACATGAACCAAGCTGTTTTCTGTGTTACATCTATATCTTTAGATAATTGTATGCTACTTATTCCTTTCTTATGGGCTAAGAATATATACAATGCATAGAACCATTTCTTTAATGATACATGACTACCTTCAAACATAGTACCAATAGTAACCGTAAATCTTTTCTTACATCGTTTACATTTATATAGTCCTTTAAATTCTCCATTAGACTTTAACTTATAATGCTCTTTCGTTTGACAATTACAGTGTGGGCAAATCGGTTCTCCATGCCATTTAATATCTTCAAGAAATTCTCTGCATGATTTTTCATCATAAAAGGATTTCATTAAATCAATAAATGACTTTACTTCTCGCATTTGTTTATTCTTCTTTATTATTTCTACAATATTGATTATTTCTGTTTCCAATTGACATGTTATTTTTATTATATAAATATAATAAAAAATTCTAACATATAAAACATAAGTAATTAAAAATTAGACACTTAAATAAAACAATTGGGTATAATTATCATATACATATATCCTGTAATTATTGCTCATTTAAACATTAACCAAGTGCTTCCAATACGATACTTGGAACACTTGGTTTTTATCTGAGTATAATTATCATATATCTATATAAAAAAATAGAACCCGACTGTTCTGAACAATCAGGTTCTTATTTCACTTTTTGTAATAGTACCCAAATCCAATCTCAAGTGTTATCCACTTAGGATTCTTTAACAAAATTCTTTGATTCACTTGAAAACGGGCATAAAAATAGGGAAACCCAAAAGATTTCCCTATTGAAAATAGATAGAATTAAAATTAGTACATTAAAGTATATAATTGGGTTTATTTTTTATCATGTCCGTTCCAGATAGCCTTTATGGTTTCCTCTTGGCTATATCCATAAGGAGAATTTTTGCTGCGTGTATTGGCTCTATACAGATTCTGAGTTTGGTTAGGACAGCAGATATCTCTTATGCCTGGCATTTCTACATGGCCGGCAGGGTCGGTTTTCTTCATCCATTCCCATGCATAGCGCAACCATTCGTTGCGATAGCTTTCCGGCTGTTTGGCAAACCAGGAAATCTCATCCCATCCCCAGGGAAAGTAAGAGGTCGTGTCGGCTACATTGACCGGTTCTTCTTTTCCATAATTGTCTATTTCCACCAGATAGGGCAGATGTTCGCAAGCCCAACCCGAAGGAGTAATACAGCCCTTACTTTTCAGGTAGATGGCATCCAGATGGTTAACCCGCAACTCAGCCGGCTGTACATTGCCTTCTTTCCAAGGAGTTTCAGTCGGTATTGCACAGATACGCATAGGGAAAGAGTTGAAGTCTATCAAGCTTTTACCGTCTTTTACCATACCTCCTTTCGGAGTATGAGCATCCAGTATGACCCATTTCCGGCGAGAATGCTGTGCAGCAAAGTCACGTATCTTGTCAATCAGTTTAATCCACCAGGTTCTGTCCGGATCATTCATGCCCATCAGTTCTATTTGTCCTAAGTGAAAAGCTTCACATCCGATACGTATATAGGAACAGGCCAGATAATAGAACCATAACTGGGTTTCTTGTCTGCTAATATCGGGTACACTTCCTCCCGGATGCCAGTGGTCAACGTATTTCCCTTCCAGATTCAACATGTCCTTGTATTGAAAATGTCTCTTTTCGGGTTTTAATCCATATTCCTTGAACACCCATTCGGGTATTTCTATCAAATCAACCTTGTCTGATACCGCTTCAAACAGGCAAGCCTGGAAAACCAAATCAGCATCATAGGCATGCAGCTCTTCTATAATAGTTTGGGCATTGCTCCAAAACAGGGTATCCTTCAGTACTTGTTCGTTTTCCCAAAGCAGAATAGCACGACCCAGAAATTTGGCTCCAATGTTTTTTATCATGCGGATATCATCTTTCAGTTGTGCTTTTCCTTTGCGGGGAACCAGCAGATTGGTTACTGTAATAGAGCGGTCCAGATAGTTTTCAAGTACTTCCTTTTGAATACCTTGGCTGTCAAAATAATAAGATGGAGTTGTTTTTCCTATTATCCATCCGTGAAAGAGGAAACAGAATGTCAGTAATAAGATGCTTGGTTTAATCATGGTAAAAATATTATTAGGATTCAGGTAAAAAGCTCTATCAAATAGGACATTTCCCAGTAAAAGTAATCAATTTTTGGAACATATATAGGCTTGAGGAAACTATTTTGAAAACGAAAGTTACCTGAGGGGTGAAAAGATAAAAGACTGCTTTGGAATGAAGCAGTCTTTTATGGAATGTTGAAATAAGGTGCGTATTATAATAAAATGACTTTTACGACACGGGCACCATGTGCGCCCATAACCAACGCCTGTTCGATGTCGGCCGTTTTGGATGGTCCTGAGATAAAAGTCCCGAAACCATAACTGCCGGTATCAATTAACCGGTATGCTTCATGCATATTGTTGACGATATTGTTGCGGTCCAGTAAGATAACCAGTTCTTCTGAAATAAAATAAAGAGCGCGATGTTTAACATCTTGTTCAATCCATACTGCACCATTTTCTGCAACTCCTACTTTAGCTTGGACAATTGCGACATCTGTCCCGTTCAGGTCTGCCGGATTGTCAATCTCATCAGGATTAAAGGTGGCGCAAGTAATTCCTGGTATATTGGAGGCGATTCGTTTGTTTTCGGGATAGAGGGTACGGATAAGTTGATTTATATCTCCTCCTTTTTCTAACAGGATGGCTTCTCCGCCAACTTGTTTCATGATGTTACAGAATTGCTCTGTCAAATCCTGAAACGTCAGTGCGTGTGCTTCCAGTGCTGTAAGGTCTGGCTTGTCATATTTCACCACAGTGGCACGCCGAATGCTTTGTAATATATCTTCTCTGCTGCTCATAACCGATTTATTTTACATTTCCTTTTTTCCACATGTCATTAAAGCTCTCTTTGGCAAAGTCGGGCATGTTGCGGTCTCCTCCCCAGGTAAGTCCTGCTGCTTTTAAGAGTTGCATTCCCCAGGGTGCCATGTGCATGGCTGTATTGAAAGCCCATGGACGGTTCATTATAGCAGCCATACCGCCTGACATGATTTTTTTCTTTTCATCTGCTTTTCCCAGTTGTCCTAATTTTTGTCTCCATAAGTAAATCTGTTCGGCCAAGTCTACTTTTGCCGGACAAACGTTCGAACACGAATGACACAGAGAGCAAGCCGATACGTTATCGTAATAATGTAGCGGTGCTTTCAGCATACCCAGATTGATACCTATAGGGCCCGGGATGAAATAGGTATAAGAATATCCACCGCTGCGACGGTAAACAGGACATGTATTCATGCATGCACCACAGCGGATGCAGTTCAGAGTTTTTATGTGCTCGCGGTCTGCCAGGATATTGCTGCGTCCGTTGTCAACAATGATAATGTGTAATTCACCTCCTTCGCGAGGTTTACGATAATGGGTAGTATAGGTAGTGATGGGCTGTCCGGTAGCAGAACGTGCCAGCAGACGAGTGAATATACCTAGTGAGCGACGGTCGGGTACAATCTTTTCCATACCGAAGGCTGCAATCTGTAACTTAGGTTGTGAAGTTCCCATGTCAGCATTTCCTTCGTTGGTACATACCACGACTTCTCCTGTTGAGGCTACGGCAAAATTGGCTCCTGTCATGGCCGCTTCTGCATGAATGAATTTTTCGCGTAAATTTTTTCGGGCAGCATGGGTCAGGTAAGTCGGGTCAGAATTTCCTTTTTCAGTGCCCATTTCTTTTTCAAACAGTTCACCTACCTGTTCACGTTTGATGTGGATGGCGGGTAATACGATGTGACTGGGTTTCAGATGCATCAACTGCAGAATACGTTCTCCCAAATCGCTTTCTGCGACTTCTATGCCTTTACTTTCGAGGAACGGATTTAGTTCGCATTCTTCAGCCAGCATAGATTTGCTCTTTATAAAATGTTTTACACCGTGCTGGCTTAGAATGGTATAGATGATATTGCAATACTCTTCTGCATCTTTAGCCCAGTATACATGGGCACCATTAGCACGGGCATTGCTCTCAAATTCCAGCAATAATTCGTCCAAGTGGCTGTTGCTGTATAGTTTGGTAGCACATGCAGCTTCCCGCAGTTCTTCCCATTCGGGAACACTTTTGCTCAACTTATCTCTTTTTGCTCTGACTAGCCAGAGTGTTTCATCATGCCATGCAGCCTGTTTCTTATTCTGCAGAAACTTGCCGGCTGCCTTTGAATGTTTCGTACTCATAATCCTGCAGCCAATATTTCAACAATATGTAATGTTTTGATAGGTAATTTTTCTTTTTCGATGATACCGTTCTGGTGCATCAGGCACGAACAGTCTGCTCCTGCAATGTATTCGGCTCCGGTAGCCAGATGCCGGTGCACTTTGTCGTGTCCCATCTGAATGGATACTGCATTTTCTTCTACAGAGAACATTCCTCCAAATCCGCAGCATTCGTCTTTGCGTTCCGGTTCTACGATTTCGATGTCTTTAACCAGTGACAGCAGGTTATACAGCTTGTTATAATGTGGAATGTTCAACTCGCTGGGAGCAGAGAGATGCAGCAGTCGTACACCGTGGCAACTGTTTTGCAGGGAAACTTTGTGTGGAAAACGTGCCGGGAGAGAAGTAGGTTTTACTATATCGTGAATAAATTCGCAAATCTCGTATATTTTTCCTTCGCTGGCACAGCGGTGTTTTTCCTGTTTCAGAAGGTTTCCGTAATGGTCGCGTACGAAAACCACGCAACTGGCAGAAGGACCTACGATATAGTCGTAATCTTTGAATTGTTCGTCGAAATGGTGAGCCAACTGGGTAGCTTTATCTTCAAATCCCGCATTGGCCATCGGTTGTCCGCAACAGGTTTGATCCAGCGGATAGTCTACATCAACTCCAAGGCTTTTCAGTAATTTGTAGGAGGATACTCCTACTTGGGGGTAAACAGCATTGATGTAGCATGGTATAAATAGACCTACTTTCATGATTGTTATGCTTTTTAGTATTTATATTTTGATTTTAAATTGGAAGCATACTCCTTATTAAATGCAAAAGTATAGAAAGATGTTATAGGTTGTTCTCTGATGTCTAATAAAATTTCTTTACTGAGAAAATATTGCTTGAAGTATCCATAAGAGTTTTTTAACGAATATTCGGAATGTATACAAACTTTTTCTTATTTTTATGCCTAACTAGAGATTCAGTACAAGTGATATGAAATAAATAACTAATATTCGTATTCTAATAACCATGAAATCATTGGCAGTATTTATTACTTTTCTACTTCTTTTATTTCCGGCATCAGCGGCGAATCATGTTCCGGATGGCTGGTGTATAGAAACCCAGTCGCGTGAAAACTATAATGGGGTGACCTTGGCCAATGGGCGTATCGGTCTGGTGAGTGGTGCCGATTTGTTCGCTGTTTCAGAAATCGTTCTGAATGGAGTGTACGACAGGGAATATGCCGGTGGAGTAAGCCGTCTGGTACGCGCTCCTCTTTATACCGGATTACAATTAAAGATAGAGGGGCAGCCGGTAGATCATGCAGCCGTTTCGCACTGGAAACAGTCTTTGGATATGAGACATGCCAGTCTGACCACTTCGGTGCAATATCATGGTGTCCGGATTGAGTATACTTTGCGGGCTTTGCGGAATTTGCCTTTCATGAGCCTGGGCGAAATTGCGATTACGCCCGACAAAGACGTAGACATTGAACTGGTAAATAAAGTCTCTTTTCCCGAAGAACTGCGCGACGGAAAGTCGCATTTTAAAATGATGCGCGATGCCGAAGAAGCCTATCGTTTATTCAAGAAAAGCTATATACCCAACAGGCGTCCTCCTTTTGGCGTTTTGTCCGAATCGCCGGCTTCGAACAATCCTTATTTTGCAACAGGAGCCGGAGGCATGTTGCAGGCAGTGCTGTATGGGTTCGGCGGACTGGAGCTGACCGATAACGGTGTGGAGCAGCGTACTCCTGTTTTGCCGAAGGCTTGGAAATCGCTTACCATAAAGGGGGTAGGTATGGAGAAGAAGAATATAATCATTCATTAATTTAATAACTATAACATGAAAAAACTATTGACATTATTGGGCGTATTGGGTATGTCGGTTGCGGCATGGGCGCAGACACTGAACTCTCCTGACGGGAATCTGAAGCTGACCTTCGGACTGTCGGCAGAGAAAACCCCTGTTTATTCGCTGGAATATAAGGATAAGCAGGTGGTGAAAGAGAGTAAGATGGGGTTTGTATTGAAACCGGCCTTGGATTTCAGCAAGAATTTCTCGGTTGTCGATACGGAGTTCTCCGAATCTACTTCGACCTGGAATCCGGTGTTGGGACAGTATCGTGAGATAGAAGACAACCATAAAGAGATGCTGATCGAGCTGAAGCAGGAAAAAACCGGATGGCTGCTGAACATCCGTTTCCGTTTGTTCGACGATGGACTGGGTTTCCGTTATGAATTCCCCGTGCAGGGAAATTTACGGAATTTTACGTTGGTCGAAGAGTTGACAGAATTCTGTCTGGCCGGTGACCACAAGGCTTTCTGGATACCTGCCGACTATGACACCAATGAGTTCCCTATTACAACTTCCAAACTGTCGGAAGTGGCCGGACTGATTGATAAGGTCCGCGAAGAACCTTTGGCTGCCAAGGCGCCTACACTGGGACTTGCCGTGCAGACTCCTTTGATGTTGAAGTCGGACGATGGTTTATATATCAATATCCACGAGGCCGCATTGGTGAATTATCCGGCTATGTGTCTGAATCTGGATGACAAGAATTTTGTGATGAGTTCTCACCTTACTCCTGATAAAAATGGAAACAAGGGCTTTATCCAGACGGGCAGCGTTACCCCCTGGAGAACACTGGTGGTGAGTGATGACGCACGCGACATCTTGGCCTCTAGCCTCATTCTGAACCTGAATGAGCCTTGTAAGCTGGAGGATATTTCGTGGATTAAACCTACTAAATATGTAGGTGTGTGGTGGGAGTATTTTGTAGGAGGTGGCTCTACCTGGTCGTACACCGATTGCCAGGATATTGTCATTGGACAGACCGACTATACGAAGCTGAAACCGCACGGACATCATGGTGCCAATACGGCTCACGTGAAAGAGTATATTGATTTTGCTGCCGAAAACGGTATGGATGCTGTTTTGGTAGAAGGATGGAACGAAGGCTGGGAGGCTAACTTTGCTTATATCAAGGAGTATATATACAGTTTCACCAAACCTTATCCTGATTTTGATGTGGAAGAATTGCAGCGTTATGCAGCATCGAAGGGCGTAAAAATCATCATGCACCATGAAACGACCTCTTCGGTGGCCGATTATGAACGCCAGTTGCACGATGCTTTCCGTTTCATGAAAAAATACGGATACGATGCTGTCAAGACAGGTTATGTAGGTCCTATCATTCCACGTAGCGAGCACCATGACGGACAGTGGATGGTGAATCATTATAATTATGTGGCCAAGACTGCTGCCGACTACAAGATTATGGTGAACTCGCACGAGGCTGTCCGCCCCACGGGTATGTGCCGCACCTATCCTAACTGGATTGCGCAGGAGTCTGCCCGCGGTACAGAGTTTGAGTCTTTCAACGGGAACAATCCCGACCATACGACCATCCTTCCGTTTACGCGCCTGATGGGTGGTCCGATGGACTATACTCCGGGTATCTTTGAAGGTGACCTGTCGGTTTATGGTTCGAACAAGGCTAAACTCAGTACGACACTGGTTAAGCAGCTTGCTCTGTATGTCACGATGTACAGTCCTTTGCAGATGGCAGCCGACCTGATAGAGAACTATAGAAAATATCCGGATGCATTCCAGTTTATCAAGGATGTGGCAGCCGACTGGGACAATACCTATATTCTGGAAGCCGAGCCGGGGGATTACATTACGATAGCCCGTAAAGCCAAAGGAGTGAACGAATGGTTTGTAGGAGGTATAACAGACGAGAACGCACGTGAGGCTGTGATTGACTTTAGCTTCTTGCCTGCCGGTAAAAAGTATGTTGCCACGATTTATGCCGATGGCAAGAAAGCCGACTGGCGTACCAATCCGAAAGATTATGTCATCACTACCCGGAAAGTTACTTCGAAAACGACGCTGAAACAGCGTCTGGCGCCGAGTGGAGGTGTGGCAATCAGCATTAAGGAGCTTCCTTGATATAGAAAACTTTGTTAGATAGCTGAAAGTACAGGTGTTTCCCGCTGCGGATATATGCTGCAAGGAGAAATGCCTGTATTTTTTATTTGCGGATTTTTTTGATGAAACAGTAGAAAGAGAGCCGAAAAATTTTGAGTTATTGAATTTCTGCCTATATTTGCGTCCGAAATAAATGGGGTATTAGCTCATCTGGCTAGAGCGCGACACTGGCAGTGTCGAGGTGACCGGTTCGAGTCCGGTATGCTCCACAACAATAAAAAAACGCTGCATTCCCCAACCGGATGCAGCGTTTTTTATTATTGTGGAAATTATTACTTCTTGATGATATCCGTAAGCTTAATGCTCTGGAAAGTCATGTGGGCAACACTACTTTCGTACAGGATACCGATGGTTTCCTTGTCAATCATCGTCAGGCAAGAATATCCCCAGTTATAGCCTTCGTCCAGCAAAAGCTGATATTCCTCAGGCCATGTATTTCCGCCGTCCAGACTGATTTTGATTGTCATATCCTTACGTGCACTGGTAGAATTCGGATTCGAGAAAATAAGCAAGTCTTTTCCCAGAACATTGTCTTTAGCCGGAACACTGATGAGGCTGGCCATACATACCGGTTCGATGAGGGCTGTGCGTGATGATTCATGCTCTTTCCATGTTTTTCCGAGGTCGGTTGTGGTATATACCGCACGGCTTCCTCCGCGGTTGTCGCGCATGTTGAGCATCAATACCCCCGGAGAAACTTCTGCCACCTGCGATTCGGTGGTATTGGTACGGGCATGCTGGTGAATTTTCCAGGTTTCGCCACGGTCCTTGCTATACATGATGCCGGCATTGGGAACACGTGTCTTGTCGATAAACTGAATTGGGAATACCAGTGTGCCGTCACTCATGGTTATACCTCTTCCGGGGCCCTGCAGCAGGAAGTACCATTCGGGCAGTTTTACCTGCTCGGTGATGTTGATTGGAGCCGACCAGGTTTTACCGTCGTCGGTACTTTTGGCCAGTACCAGCTGTGCCGTGTGGTACATGTCCATACCCTGATGTGAGCTCCACCATGCGCGCTGGTTACCCATGCCGTGTGTCCAGGCAGCTACAATCCATACGGTATTGGTTTTGGTATCGACCAGAATAGACGGGTCGCCCACACCGTTCTGTGCGGCTGGAAGTCCTCCGGTTTCACCGAATGAAAGAGGCAGACGCATCTTTTCCCAAGTCTTGCCTCCGTCGGTGCTTCGGCTTAAACCTATGTCAACATGTTCCTGCAGGTCCACACTGCTGTTGTAGCGCACATCGTATACGCCCAGTAAAGTTCCCTTGTTCGTAGTGACGAGTCCGGGGATTCGGAATGCAGCCGAACCGTCATCTCCTGCGTGGCGTACACCAATTGCAGTGCGGTGCGCGATATTTTCCGGTGAAACCACTTTCATGGGGGCACTGCTGCCATCTGCCTTGATGTCGGTTATATCGGCCGAAACAGTGGTGTGCAGTGAAGCCGACGGGTTCATTTCAATACTGACCCAGAAGAAATTGAATCCGGGGAAAAGCTTCTGTTGCGCTTTCAGTGTAATGCTGTTGGTCTGTGGTTGTTGGGTGTCTTTCAGGATAGAGTAAGACGGGTTGGCAGCCAGTGTATTGCCAGGCTGGTTGCTGGAAATATATTCTACCGGAGCAAATCTTTTTTTGCCTCTGTCCTGCGGAGCTTCCGTACCGCTGTAATACAGTTTGATACTTTTTATTTCAGAAAGCGGCGTGTTTTTGTCCAGTTGCAAGGTTACTTCGTCCAACTCTTTTGTTTCAAGCGCATTTACACGCATGTAGAACAGCACGTTGTCTTGTCTTTCAATAAGGATGGGGTACTGCGGCTCTTTTACAAAAATAGTATCCGAAGCGTGAGTAGCCAATGCTCCCAATATGCCTACGGCCAGAGAGAATAGTCTTTTCATGATGGTAGTAGATTTAAACTTTAATTTTTCCAATTAATTTTCTTATTTTTCCTTTTCCTATTATAGGAGCATGAGGGTCTTCCGGAAAAACAATGGCAAATTGTCCCGGAAGCAGGTCTATATAGGTTGTCGGGCGGTCTGCATACAAGGCACATTCTTTTTCTTCATCATAAGCTTGTACTTCTTGTTCCAGGTCTTCCAGTGCTTTCCAGCCAATGGTTTCCTTGCCTTCCAGCAGGATGTGCACGTCGATGTACTTTCTGTGTACTTCGAGCACTTGCTGGTCGGCTGTCAGACACGTTGGTTCAGAATTATTGATGAACAAATTGTCACCGTCCAGTTCGATACGCCCGCAGGCGGTGTGCAGCAAGTCGTGACTTTTCACATAGTCGAAGAGTTGCTTCAGGAGTGGATTCAGCTTTTCCACTCTTTCACTGTTTTGTAAGTTCGATAAAATCATGTTTAATAATAGTTCTATAATATAGGTTTGTTTAATAGCTTAAATATTAGGGTTGCGGATTTGTGGTTTCAATGGGATAAGTCACAATTTCAGAAGTCCGGATGCCGGGCTTGATTTCACCACAAATCATATACAGCATGTTCTTATGGATAAGCAATACTCCTCCGGCTTTTTCCATACCTTTCATACCGGGGATTACCTGCCAGGTTTTGGCAGAGGCATTCCAGATGAGTCCGTCGTTGTTGAACCGGTACCATTCCGGCTCATGAGTCAGGTAGTCCTGACCGGCACTGCCTTCGAGAGCTGCTTTAAATATGGCATAGTTGACTCCTCCTGTAAATAAAACCGCATTGTCATTCAGGGTTACGCCGGCACCTCCGGTCAGTGTCCGGATATTGCTGTTTTTATCTGTCGGCAGACTGATGGTAGCTTCCCATTTGTGGGCTTGCAGATTATAGGGAAGCATGTCGGCTGAAAGTACACATCCGCCCTGTTTGTCATATTGATAGCCTCCGGCCAGAAAAAGATAACCGGGAAGGGATGTAAGTGCCGGCTGAATGCGGGTAGGTCCCGGATAGTCGGCCAGCTTTATCCATTTGCCCTTGCCTTGAGTCGGGTAGGCATATAAGGCCTGGTCATTATTTCCCTGGTTGCCTCCGCTTATGTATAAAAACTGTCCGTCTGTCGTAGCGGATGCATTGTCTATGCTTACAGGCAGACTGGTACATTGGTGAACAGAGAATTGCTTTGTAAGCGTGTCAAGCCTGATTTCGTATACGTTTTTTAAGCTGGATTTACTGTTCATTCCTCCCAGACAGTATAATGTATTCCCTGTACTTACCGTTGCTCCATAAGCCACAGGCTCAGGAAGGTCCGGCAATTTCATCCACTGTGCATCTATTTCGGCGGTATTGAGTGCATAACCTTCGGCATAATAAACTTTTGTTCCACCTTGTGCAGCGGGAATGTCCGGAAAATTGCATCCTCCGTAAATAACCAGCCAGTCACCGATGAATCCGGCAAAAGGTGCCGATACACCGTTGGGATTGGGATAGGCGGGTATTTTGTTTCCGGTTGTCTGGGCTGTCAGTTGATTAAAACAGACAAGAACAAGCAGAGCAAGTATAATCAATAGTCTCTTCATATTTTTAAGAAATGGTTTTGTTTAGGCCAAAAATATATAAAAAAAAGGATATATCCGCCTAATTATCTGATAAAATGCAGCATTTAGGCAAGTAATCCAAAATCTTTTTATGTTCAGCGCCCAATATTAATATTGTATCATGCTATTGACTTGTCTGCTGGAGTCGTATCTGAATTTTAATTTTTATATTTTGTGTTTTTTTTTGACTTAATATTGGCAGATGGCTTGCATATATTCAAAAAAATGCTAATATTGCATACAGATTGTATATAAATCATTAGTTCATTGAATTCAGTCAATGCGTACACCTTAAATCACATGTCATATGTCTAATAAAATTTTTATAATCTTTTTGGGATTGATTCTGACGGTTTCTTGTGTTGAAGAGTTTCAGGTGCCCAATACAGTCTCCGGCAGGTACAAGTCAGAGCTTGTCATTCAAGGGCGCATCCTTTCCGGTGAGCAATCAACATTTTATTTATCCATGACATCAGCTTTTGGAGACCAGACCCTAAGTCCTGCCATAGAAGATGCAGTAATCACCATCATCGGACAAAACGGTTACGAAACCGATATGGCGGAATATGACAGAATCCACAACCTGTACACCATCAACACCGTAAGTCTTCCACAGAACACATTGTATGCGGTCAAGGTTATTTACAATGGAGAGACCTATCAGTCCGACTTTCAGGAGTTGCAGTCTTCACCGGAAATAGATGAAATAACCTACAAGGAGCAGGATGACGGGATTTCCATCCATGTGAGCACGCATGACGCAGAAGACGGCCGTCGTGCCTACATGTGGACGTTTGAGGAGGATTGGGAATTTCATTCGGATATCAACATCTTCGGGGCAGGACCGATACTTTACAACGAGGAATTTTATTCGGGCACTGCCGGCGACAATCCTTATTATTATTGCTGGGGGCATAGCGATTCCTATAACATCTATATCTACAGCACGGAAAACCTGAAGGAAAACAGGGTGCAGGAGTATAAACTTCTTGATATTCCAAGAACAGACATCCGTATTTCTTACATCTACAGCATTCTGGTCAAGCAATGGAGCTTGAGTGACGATGCCTATGACTATTTCCGGATACAGAAATTGTACACGGAAGAATCGGGCGGTCTGTTTACGCCGATGCCCTCGGAAGTTGAAGGAAATGTGAAATGTACTTCCAATCCCGACATCAATGTACGTGGCTATGTCTTGGCCGCCACCATAACGTCCAAGCGTATCTTTATTTATGAAGAGGATTTAAAAATCCCTTCGGAGTACGGAAATTGCAACAAAACTACCCCTGCCAATTATTCATTAAGTAAGGATTGGAAAGCGTCGTGGTTGGCAAGTATTGGTGAAGGGCTGGCTATAGCTCTAGTACCCAGCGGAGGATTGGACGACAACTCTGTTCTTTATGAAAAAAACTGTTTTGATTGCCTGGCCACTAAGGGCGCAACCAAGAAGCGTCCCGATTTCTGGCCCAACAACCATGAATGACCTGTAACCCTTAAATATAAATCTTATGAAATACATTTTGAAACTACTTGTCTGCATCAGTCTGATTGTCTTTACCGGACAACTGCACGCACAGAATACGCTTGAAGACTATCAGGCGGCAGCCGGCAATTTTGCATTGGCATACAATGGCATAGTAGAGAAAGGCTACCGTGTGGGCTATGTCAGCACTCCCTATTATCCTCAGGAATATACCGCCGGGAGCTTCTACTATCGGGGCATGAAGTACCAGAACGTGAAGATGCGGATAGACTGTCATACCAAAAGACTCATCGTACTGACTCCCGATGGAAGAATGAACCGTGTGATGCATCCGACTGAGGTGAATAGGGTCACTATCGGCAGTACACCGTTCATTTATTTCAGCAGTACGGAAGCAGCACCGGGCGAAGGATATTATGCCGTACTGCACGCAGGAAAGGACTTTTCCGTCTATTGTCTGCGTTACGTAAACAACATAAACCGGGAAATCCGGGGAAGCGTGATGCTGCAAGGATTCTCGCTCAAGGAACGGGTGTTTCTGGTGAAAGACGGGCAGTGGATAACGCTTTCGGGAAAGAAGAGCTTCATCAAGCATTTTAAAGCTCATAAAGAGGCCCTGAACGCTTATTGCAAGGAAAAAGGACTCCGGTTCAATAAAGAAAGCCGTTCAGACTGGACGGTACTGGCTACGTATTGTGAAACCTTGACAAGAAAATAATGAATATGGGAAAGGGAAAGAGGACAATCCTGATGCTCTGTCTGGCACTGGGTGTATGCAGCAGTGGCATCGCACAACAGATAAAGGCCTCCGGCGAACCGCTGGCAGAGGTATTGAAGCATATCGAACAGAAGACCGGATATCGGTTCTACTGGCTGGATAAGGACGTGAAGGGCATACGTGTAAGTGTGGATACGGATGCCAAGAATCTGGATGCACTGATGAAAGCATTGCTGGAAAAAACGGGGTTGAAGTTTACCGTATACTCCAACCGGTATGTTTTTCTTATGAAGGACCGCAGGATAGTGAACAGCCTTCCGGCATTCGTGGGATGGACGAAAGAAAAGAGTGCTGACAGTGAAAGCGAACTGTTGCAGGCCGACAGCCGCAAGGCCACTTCCGAAAACCGGATATATGTAGTGGGAAAGCAGGAGAACAAGTCGGAAAAACAGATGGTGAAACTGACAGGGGTCGTCACGAGTTTCAAGACGGGTGAACCGGTGATGGGTGTAAATATGGTGGTACGTAAGCCGGTATGGAGTGCCGCCGTGAGCGATGCTGATGGAAGGTTCGTGCTGAAAGTTCCGGTAGGCGAAGTGGACATCGAGCTGACCGGTATAGGTGTGCTCGATACGCACCGCCGGCTGATAGTTTATGAGGATGGAAAGCTGGACATCGAGCTGGAAGACAGGATGCAGACACTTGACGAAGTCGTAGTGACGGCCAGCAAGCGCGAAAACGTAAAGGACGTGCAGATGGGCGTGGAAAGTCTCGTGGTGGAAGACCTGAAGACTATCCCGACGGCATTCGGCGAGCTGGACGTAATAAAGGTTGTACAGGCCCTTCCCGGTGTGAAAACCATGGGAGAGGCTTCCAGCGGTTTCAATGTTCGCGGTGGTTCGACAGACCAGAATCTGATTCAGTTCAATGGTGGTACAGTGTACAACCCTACTCATCTGTTCGGATTCTTCTCGGCATTTAATGGAAGCGTCGTGCAGGATATGGAACTGTACAAAGGAAGCATCCCTGCCATGTTCGGCGGACGCATATCTTCCGTGCTCGACATCAACAGCCGCAAGGGAGACAAGCAGAAGTATCAGGGCGAACTCAGCTTGGGACTTCTTACGGGTAGCGTTAGTCTGGAAGGTCCCATCAAGAAGGACAAGACTTCTATCCTGCTGAGCGGACGTACCACTTACAGCGACTGGATGCTGGGACTGCTGCCCGAAAAGAGTGGATACAAAAATGGAAAAGCAGGTTTCTGGGACGTCAATATGGTTCTCTCTCACCAGTTCAGTCCCAAAGACAACCTTTATCTGAGCGGATACTACAGCCACGACCGTTTCAACTTCATCGAGAACGAGAAGTACAGCTATGCCAATGCCAATGCCTCGCTGCAGTGGACGCATCTGTTCAACGATAACTTCCGCATGGGAACTACCGCAGGATATGACCATTACGATTACGCCACACGGGACTTCCGGAACGAGAACGATGCCTACGACTTGGGATTCGACATCAACCAGTACTATCTGAAGCTGGATTTCACCAACCAGCAATTGCAGAGCCATGAACTGGCCTGGGGAGCCAGCGCTTTGATGTACGACATCCTTCCGGGAGAAATCCGCCCTTACGGTGCCCAGTCTATTTACTCACCAAAGACCCTCCAGAAGGAGAAGGCCGTAGAAGCAGCCCTCTACGTGAGCGACGAATGGGACATTACCTCGAAACTCACAGCCAGCCTGGGCGTGCGCTACAGCCTGTTCAGCGCCTTCGGTCCGCGCACCTACAACACGTATGCGGAAGGAGAACTTCCAAGTACCCAGAACGTAACAGGAAGCGAGACTAAACACGGAAACCTAAAGACATATCACGGTCCGGAATTCCGGGCAAGCTTACGTTATGCCTTTACCGATGATTTCAGTGTGAAGGCAGGTGTCAATACCATGCGCCAGTACATCCACAAAGTATCGAACACGATGGTGATGTCGCCTACCGATACCTGGAAGCTGAGCGATATGTACATCGAGCCACAGACCGGCTTGCAATATTCGCTGGGTTTTTACAAGAACCTGCTCGGCGGTGATTTGGAAGCGTCGGTAGAAGGTTACTACAAGTCCATGAACAACTATCTGGATTATCGCAGCGGAGCAAAGCTCCTGATGAACGACCACCTGGAAACAGATGTATTGCATACCGAAGGATATGCCTACGGCGTGGAACTGATGCTCAAGCGGCCGAAAGGTAAACTGAACGGATGGGTAAGCTATACCTACTCCAGGACCATGCTGCGTCAGAACGACCCGCGCATTGCCAGCCCTGTGAACGACGGTGAGTGGTATCCTGCCGAATACGATAAACCGCACGATTTCAAACTGGTCGGAAATTATCAGTTTACGCAGCGTTACAGTGCCTCGCTCAATATTGACTACAGCACCGGACGCCCGATGACCATGCCTGTATCTCAATATTACGACCATACAATCGGGGCTACCACTTTCTACTACTCCAAACGTAATGAGGTACGCATACCGGACTATTTCCGTGTGGACCTCTCGTTCAACATTAAGCCGACACACCGTCTGACGGCGAAGACACATACTTTCTTCACCATTGGCGTGTACAATTTACTGGGGCGCAAGAACGTGTACTCCATCTACTTCCAGAACGAGGGGGATGATGGCATCAAGGGATATAAGATGTCCATTTTCGGCGCACCCATACCATACGCATCGTTTAACGTGAAATTCTGAAAAAACATGAAAATACTGACATATATCATTATCAGCCTGCTGGGAATGATGAACACACAGGCGCAGGACATAAAGGAAAGGATACATGCAGAGACGGACAAAGACTTCTATCTGGCGGGAGAACAGATGGGTGTTAAACTCCACTCCACCGACGTACAGGGAAGGCCGCAGGAGTTCAGCCGGGTGGCATATGTTGAGCTGCTGGGCGACGGGGAAAATGCCGTCCGCTTGAAGGTGGAAATGAAGAATGCCATGGGAGAAGCTGTGGTACAGCTTCCTTATACTTTGGCATCGGGGGTGTACGACCTCGTGGCATACACCCGATGGATGCGTAACGAGGGAGAAGAGGTGTTCTTCCGCCGGCAGATAGGTATTTTTAATTCGTTGAGATACCTCCACGATACGGACCAACTCGTCTTTATGGAAGGGGAGGCACCTGCTTCTGCCGAAGTGCCGGGCAACGGGAACATACAGGTAAAGACGGACAAGCTGCAATACGGAAACCGGGAAAAGGTGACGCTGAGCTTGGAAGGTGTTCCCGATGATGCCCGTTTGAGCGTATCTGTGGTTCGGAAGGATGTTGCCTTGGGAAAGAAAGACTATCCGGCCCTTACGCAGGGCAGGACGGACAGGGGCTGTCAGCCGGAGTTGGAAGGATTGATTCTGGATGCCCGGCTTGAAGGTGCTGAAGAGAATGCTCCGGTACTCCGTCCGAACCTGACTATACAGGGCGATTACATCCGTTACTATGCCGGACAGCAGACAGCCGACGGTTTGGTTCATTTCTATACAACTACTCTGCCGGGGGTGACGGAGGTGGTGACTTCAACAAACGGTAAAGGGCATCTGCGACCGCTGTCGCCCTTTGTCGCAACTCCGTCGGCACAGATGCGCCCTGTTACTCTCTATCGTCAGCAGAAGGACGCGCTGACAGAGCGGAGCATTGCTATACAGGCTGCCGAACACTTCTACCCGAAAGTAAAAATAAAAAAAGAAGTAGCCCGAACTGACGAGTGGCTCTCGACTGTTACTCCCAAATGGACATTTAATATGGACGAATATAAGCGTTTCCAGACATTCGAGGAAACTTTTATCGAATTCATGCCATGTGTTAGGACAATGGGAACAAAGGGAAAGAGGCGCATTGTGGCATTCGACTCGGACGTACTGGCTACGAGCAGTGGGAATACGTTGGTTCTGCTTGATGGAGTAGTCATCATGGACCACGAGCTGTTGTTGGCATACGACCCGCATTTGGTGAAAATAGTGGAAGTCTATGTAGAGGATTTTACATTCGGTGACCAACTTTATAATGGCATTCTGTCTGTAAAAACACCCAACCGCAAACTGTCGGGCTTTAGTTTGCCCCAAAAATCAGTGGCGTATGGATACGAAGGGGTACAACCGGAAACCGACTATCCGATGCCGTCGGCTGGAGAGGAAGTGCCGCGCCATCTGCCTGATTTCCGACACACGCTTTATTGGAACGGACATGTTAGCGGTACGGACAAGCAGTTGGAATGTCGCACTTCGGACATGTGCGGTACCTACACCGTGAAAGTAGAAGGCAGGACCCCAGACGGCAAAGCCATTTGTGGATATACTTGCTTTGAGGTGAAATAGCAATTTTTTATATATCAGGAAAGGTCGTATACCATAGCGGAACAATCTGACGGTTGACATTTTTTTAACCACATGGTGTTTAACTGGATTTTATTTTATTATTTTGTGCACGCTATTTTTTCGTGTACTAATAACTAAAACAAGAATAATGGAACAAACCTTTGCACCTTTTGCACGTCCCCTATATGTCATGACCAAGCCTGTAGGAGCCGTATGTAACCTGGCTTGCGATTATTGCTATTATCTGGAAAAGGTCAATCTCTATAAGAATGCTGCATCCAAGTATGTGATGAGTGATGAATTGCTGGAACGTTTTATAAAAGAGTATATCCAGTCGCAGACCATGCCGCAGGTCTTGTTCACCTGGCACGGCGGTGAGACACTGATGAGGCCGCTGAGTTTTTACAAGCGTGCCGTAGAACTGCAGAAACGCTATGCAAACGGACGGACCATCGACAACTGTATCCAGACGAACGGAACTTTGCTTACCGACGAATGGTGCGAATTCTTCCGACAGAATAACTGGCTGGTAGGTATATCGATAGACGGTCCGCAGGAGTTTCACGACGAATACCGGAAGAACAAGCAGGGAAGACCTTCGTTTGTGAAGGTGATGCGCGGAATCGAACTGCTGAACAAGCATGGTGTAGAATGGAATGCCATGGCGGTGGTAAACGATTATAACGCCGACTACCCGCTGGACTTTTACCACTTCTTTAAGGAGCTGAACTGCCATTATATACAGTTTGCGCCTATCGTAGAGCGAATCTCGCGCCATGCCGACGGACGCTATCTGGCTACTCCGTTGCAGGAAGGCGACCGCCTGGCCGATTTTTCGGTTTCGCCGGAGCAGTGGGGAAACTTCTTATGTACCATTTTTGATGAATGGGTGCGCAATGACGTGGGTACTTATTTCATACAGTTGTTCGATTCTACGTTGGCCAACTGGGTGGGCGAGCAGCCTGGTGTCTGTTCGATGGCAAAGACTTGCGGCCATGCCGGTGTGATGGAATTCAATGGGGATGTTTATACGTGTGACCATTTTGTATTTCCGGAATTCAAGCTGGGCAATATCTATGAAAAGACGCTGGTAGAGATGATGTACTCTGAACGCCAGATGAAGTTCGGCCAGATGAAACAGGATTCCTTGCCCGGACAGTGCCGTGCGTGCGAGTATTTGTTTGCCTGCAACGGTGAGTGTCCGAAGAACCGTTTTATGCACACCGAAACCGGTGAGCCGGGACTGAATTATTTGTGTAAAGGTTATTATAAATTCTTCGACCATGTGGCTCCCTACATGGATTTCATGAAAAAGGAACTGCTGGCGCAACGGCCGCCTGCCAATGTCATGGAGGCCATACGCAACGGTGAATTATAACTGTAAGCCCCGCAATTATTTGCGGGGTTTATAGTTGGTACGCCGGGCTTCTGCTTCCTGGTCTATTTCGCGAATAACCTTGCATGGGTTTCCGGCTGCCAGTACTCCGGCTGGAATATCGCGGTTGACCACAGAGCCGGCTGCAATTACGCTGTTGTCGCCTATTGTGACACCGGGAAGAATAACGCATTGGGCACCAATCCACACATTGTTGCCGATGGTGATGGGATAGGCGTATTCCAACCCTTGGTTCCGTCTTGCCACATCAAGCGGATGGCCGGCAGTATAAATTCCCACTCCGGGAGCTATGAATACGTTGTTGCCGATGGTTACATCAGCTCCGTCAAGGATGACCAGGTTGGTGTTGGCAAAGAAATTGTCTCCTATATGGATATGGTATCCATAATCGCAATAAAATGGGGAAATGATACAGCCGTTTTCTCCCAAATGTAGGATAGATCGGATAAGCTCGTCTCTTTTCGCTGCCTGTTCGGGTCCCAGCTGATTGTATGTATGTAGTTTCTGGCGGGTCTGCAACATTTCCTGTTGCAGCTTGGGGTCGTTGTCGGCATCGTAAATCAATCCGGCAGCGGCTTTTTCTTTTTCTGTCTGCATAATAAATTAGTGTTTTAAGTGATTTTTTCCGTATATGTCTGCTGTGTCATTGTTGAGACAAACTCTTGTCTTTTTAATGTGGAAGATGCGGCATTTTAATGATGCGAGTTCATCTTTTTAATGATGCAGCCTGAAAGTTCCGTAAAATTAATTATTTTAGAAAGATTTGTAGCCTTTCGGATTGGAAACTCAAGAAAAGGCTGTAGATTTGTGTTTGTTCAGCAAAAAAGATGAGGAAATGGTAAGAAACAATTTATTGGATGATGAACTGAAGTACAGTGGGGAGAATGCACTCGAAACCCATTTGCACCTCTGTACATATAATTCGGCAGGTGTGCAGATAAATGATGCGAGTAATTGGGAAGAAGTGTTGCCATTGCTGGATGATGACCATATAAGCTGGCTGCAAGTGCATGGACTGAAGGATACATCGCTTGTGGAGTCGGTCTGCAATTACTATGGCATTGACTTTCTGGTTGCGCAGGACATCATGAATGTGCGTCACCTTACGAAGATTGAACAGCACGACGACTATAATGTTTTTATCATCAAATTATTGGTTCCTACAGAAAATGGTACTTTCATTCCTCATCAGTTGTCTATTATCCAGGGATACAAATACGTTTTAACCTTTGTAGACCGTGAGACCAATTTTTTTGACAACGTATGGACTGCCCTTAAAAACAATGTGCTGAAAGTGAGGGAGCGCTCGTCCGATTTCTTGTTGAGTATTTTGCTGAACAGTGTTATGGGAAACTACATGACCGTCCTGCCGAGTCTGGAAGATGAGCTGGAGGATTTGGAGGAATCGTTGCTTGATAATCTGGGAGGAAGTATGACCGAAATCGGTGATATTCAGCTTTACAGACGCCAGTATCGTTTGCTGAAGAAAACAATCACTCCGTTGAAGGAGCAGATGAATATTCTTCGCAGACCGGGCAATCCGCTGATAAAGGAAGATAATATTCCTTTCTTTAACGATGTAAACGACCATTTGCAGTTTGTTTTACAGTCTTTGGACAGTTGCCGCGATTCGATTACCGCATTGGTGGACTTGTATCTTTCTAATAACGACTTGCGGATGAATAATATTATGAAGCAACTGACGGTGGTTTCTACGTTATTTATTCCGCTTACTTTCTTTACCGGTGTATGGGGGATGAATTTCAAACGGATGCCGGAACTGGAATGGGATTATGGCTATGCCGTGGCATGGACTATCTTATTCACGGTTACGGTACTGGTGTTTTTCTATTTCAAGCGGAAAAAGTGGTACTAAGATAATGGGGAAATAATTTTTTTTATATAAACAACAATAATAATACTATGAATTTTTCTACGAAAAACAAATTTTTGGGATTGTGTTTGGGGGCATTGCTGGGAACAAGCAATGTAGTTGCACAAGAGGGGTATACTCCTTCGGAAGGAAATCTGAAAGCGCGTCAGGAGTTCAGCGACAGTAAATTGGGTATCTTCCTGCATTGGGGTATCTATAGTATGTTTGCCCAGGGGGAATGGTATATGAATGATGCTAACCTGGACTGTCATGAATACGCTAAAGCTGCTTCTGGCTTTTATCCGTCTAAATTTAATGCTGCCGAATGGGTGGCTGCTATCAAAGCTTCGGGGGCCAAGTACATTTGCTTTACTACACGTCATCACGATGGCTTTTCCATGTTTGATACAAAATATTCTGACTATGATATTATAGATGCTTCTCCTTTTAAAAGAGATATCGTGAAGGAGCTGGCAGAAGAATGCCGTAAGCAGGGAATTAAACTTCACTTGTATTACTCGCATCTGGACTGGACACGTGAGGATTATTACCCGTTGGGCAGAACAGGTAAAGGAACCGGAAGAAAGGGGCATGGCGAATGGAAATCTTATTATGAATTTATGAATAATCAGTTGACCGAACTTCTGACGAACTATGGCCCTATCGGTGCCATCTGGTTTGACGGAATGTGGGATCAGCCGGATAATTTTGACTGGCAGTTGGGCAAGCAGTATGCTTTGATTCATAAGTTGCAGCCGGACTGTCTGATTGGTAACAACCATCATAAGGCTCCTAATCCGGGTGAGGATTTCCAGATGTTTGAGAGAGATTTGCCGGGAGAGAACAAAGCAGGATTTTCGGCTGGCTCTACAATCGGTAAGTTACCTTTGGAGACTTGCGAGACAATGAACGGTATGTGGGGGTACCGTATCAAAGACCAGGATTATAAGTCGGTCCCGGTTTTGGTTCGCTTGCTGGTTAAGGCAGCGGGTAAAGGTGCCAATCTCCTAATGAACATCGGCCCGCAGGCTAACGGGGAATTGCCTGCCGTAGCAGTGGAACGTATGAAAGGCATGGGCGAATGGATGAAGAAGTATGGCGAGACTATTTACGGAACAACAGCCGGAGATGTTCATACGGCCGACTGGGGTACTACTACACGTAAAGGGGACAAGCTTTATGTCCATATCCTGACCGACAAGATGCCGGAAGAAATTGCACTGCCGCTGGATTGCAAAGTGAAGAAAGCCGTATCTTTTGATTCGAAACAGGCTGTTAAGTTCAAGCGTACCAAAGAAGGGGTTGTGCTGTCTACAGCAGGATTGCAGCCGGACATTGACTGCGTTGTAGAGCTGACTACCAAATAAAGTGATGGGATTACTTGAAATCGAGTGTCAGTTGTATCCACTCGTTCCTTGTCTTTTCGCTTTCGGGATTGGAAACAGACAGTCCTAAAAGACGGACGGGATGCTGGGCATAATCGGTTTCTTTCAATAATTTTTTGGCCAAAGGCAAAATGTCCTTGAGCTCTGAAAGGGGAGTACTGTGGCTGATACTGCGGGTTATCTGTGTGAAATCATGAAATTTAACCTTTAGTGTCAGGGTACTTCCCTTGAATTGTTTTTTCTCCATTCGTCTGCAAAGTTCGGTTGCTACATGATAAAGCTCTATGATAAGCGAAGAGGTGAGCGAAGTATCTTTTTCCAGTGTATGTTCGCAGCCGATGGACTTGCGTATCCGTTCGGCTTCGACAGGACGGTTGTCAATGCCGCGGGCAAAGTCGTAATACAGTAAGCCGGCTTTGCCGAATTGCCGTTGCAGCATCTCCTGTGAGCAGTTGCGAAGTGTAAGTCCGTTGTATATACCGAAACTGTGCATTTTCTTGGCGGTGACGGGACCGATGCCCCAAAATGCTTCAATAGGCAGCCGGGCGATGAAATCGAGTGCTAGTTCCGGATGTATCGTGCACAGACCGTTTGGCTTGCGGTAATCGGAAGCTATTTTAGCAAGAAATTTATTATACGAAACACCCGCCGAAGCGGTCAGCTGCAATTCGTTGCGGATTCTTTGCTTTATTTCTTTGGCAATGTCTACAGCAAGTGAGATTCCTTTTTTGTTATTGGTGACGTCCAGAAAAGCTTCATCTAGCGAAAGCGGTTCGATGATGTCGGTATATTCATGGAATATCTGATGTATCTGGGCAGACACCGCCTTGTAAACCTCCATGCGTCCTTCTACAAAAATAAGTTCGGGACAGAGTTTCCTGGCTTTTTGAGACGACATGGCAGAGCGGACACCAAATTTGCGGGCTTCATAGCTCGCTGCTGCCACTACACCCCGTTCGTCGGCATGGCCTACGGCTATGGGTTTGCCTTTCAGTTCGGGAAAGTCGCGCTGCTCTACCGAGGCATAAAAAGCATCCATATCGATATGAATAATTTTACGTTCGTAAGTCATGTTTATTCTTTTTAAAAGGGGTTTTTTTGCAAAAATAAGAAAGAACTCATACAAATGAAATGTATAATTTGTGGTTTTTCTTGGTACATCTGAAAAATCCTTCGTAATTTTGTGGGGTATAGACACTTGAAAAAAGTACTGGATATGATGAAAGATGAAATTAAGAAGGCATGCGAAGTGCTGCAAAAAGGCGGTGTTATTTTATATCCTACGGATACGGTGTGGGGAATAGGCTGTGATGCTACAAATGAAGAAGCGGTCCGCAGAGTATACGAGATAAAAAAACGCGCCGACAGTAAAGCTATGCTGGTACTGGTGGACACTCCGGTGAAAGTTGATTTTTATGTAAAGGATGTACCTGTGGTGGCGTGGGATTTGATAGAGATGGCTACGCGCCCGTTGACAATAATTTATGACGGAGCCCGTAATCTGGCCCCTAATCTGATAGCGGAGGACGGCAGTGTGGGTATCCGTGTGACCAATGAAGAGTTTTCACGGCAGCTTTGTTTCCGCTTCCGGAAAGCGATTGTTTCTACTTCGGCCAATATCAGTGGCGAGCCGGCTGCTGCCGTGTTCAGTGAAATCAGTGAAGAGATTCTTAACGCGGTGGATTATGTGGTGGATTACCGTCGTGAAGAAACCGGACACCCCAAACCTTCCAGTATTATCCGTCTGGGTGCAGGCGGCGTTGTGAAAATCATAAGGGAGTAAGCTGCAGGTTATGGAAACGGTTACGAAGGAAAAGCTTTCTCTTTTCCAGCGTTTTATCGTGTGGAGAGAAAGACATATCACTGAAAAGCAGTTTGTACTGATTCTGAGTTTCCTCGTCGGAATATTTACTGCCTTGGCTGCTTATGTGCTGAAGTTTCTGGTGGAATACATTAAAGAGTTTCTTACCGAGAACTTTGATAGTACAGGAGCCAACTGGTTGTATCTGGTTTATCCGGTAGTGGGTATTTTTCTGACGGGGTTGTTTATCCGTAAGGTGGTGCGGGATGACATCGGGCATGGAGTTACGAAAATCTTGTATGCCATTTCGCGCAGGCAAAGCCGGATAAAGAAACATAACATGTGGTCTTCTGTATGTGCCTCGGCCATTACCATCGGTTTTGGTGGTTCTGTAGGAGCCGAAGCTCCTATTGTGCTGACGGGCTCGGCTATCGGGTCTAACTTGGGCAGCTTGTTCCGCATGGATCATAAAACACTGATGCTTTTGGTGGGCTGTGGTGCTGCCGGTGCTGTTTCGGGTATCTTCAAGGCGCCTATAGCAGGATTGGTATTTACGCTGGAGGTATTGATGATTGACCTTACGATGGCTTCTTTGCTTCCTTTGCTGATATCCAGTGTTACGGCTGCTTCGATGGCGTACCTGATGACGGGAACGGAGGCGATGTTCCAGTTTAGTCTGGATCATCCTTTTGCGTTGGAACGCATTCCTTATGCGATAGCGTTGGGGGTTTTCTGCGGACTGATAGCCTGGTATTTTACCCGTTCGATGAACTGGATAGAGGATATTTTTAGAAAATATTCTAACCCTTATGTGAAGTTTGTGATAGGGGGAACGATGTTGAGTATCTTAATATTCCTTTTCCCGCCGTTGTATGGTGAAGGATATGACACGATTCACTTGTTGCTTAACGGAACTTCTCCGTTGGACTGGGATACGGTGATGAATAATTCTATATTCTATGGAAATGGGAATTTACTCATCGTGTATTTGCTGCTGATTATTCTGCTGAAGGTTTTTGCTTCGAGTGCGACCAACGGTGGAGGAGGTTGTGGTGGTATTTTTGCTCCAAGTTTGTTTCTTGGCTGTATTGCGGGTTTTGTGTTTTCGCATGTTTGCAATACCTTTAATATAGGTAGCACTTATATTCCGGAAAAGAACTTTGCACTGATGGGGATGGCAGGACTGATGTCGGGGGTTATGCATGCGCCGCTTACCGGTATCTTCCTGATTGCGGAGCTGACGGGTGGATATGGGCTGTTCCTTCCGCTGATGATTGTTTCGGTATGTGCTTATCTTACAATCATTGTATTCGAGCCGCACAGTATTTATTCGATGCGACTTGCAAAGAAGGGTGAGTTGCTGACGCATCATAAGGACAAAGCGGTTTTGACACTGCTGAATGTTGAGAATGTGGTGGAAAACGATTTTATGAAGGTCAGTCCGGATATAGATTTGGGAGAAATGGTCAAGGTGATATCCAAATCAAGAAGAAACCTGTTCCCTGTAGTGGGTTATCAGGGCGACTTCATTGGGGTGGTTATTCTGGATGATATCCGTAATATCATGTTCAGACAGGAACTGTATCGTCGTTTTAAGGTAGACCGCTTCATGACTTCGCCTCCGGCAGTTGTCCATATTGATGACTCTATGGAGTCGGTGATGAAAAAATTCGATGATACGAAAGCCTGGAATTTGCCTGTGCTGGATAGTGATGGCAAGTATATGGGATTTGTTTCAAAATCGAAGATATTTAATGCGTACCGTCAGGTACTTGTTGATTTCTCAGCAGAATAATAGAACGAAATAGGATGGAAAAGAAAGATTTACGTATTGTTTATATGGGAACTCCCGAGTTTGCAGTCGAGAGTTTGAAACGTCTGGTTGAGGGCGGATACAATGTGGTTGGAGTGGTAACAATGCCTGATAAACCGGTAGGTCGTCACGGCAGTGTGCTGCAGCCCAGCCCTGTTAAGCAGTATGCATTATCGCAGGGATTGAATATTTTGCAGCCGGAGAAGCTGAAGGATGAAACGTTTGTGGAAACACTGCGAGCGTTGAAAGCTGACTTACAGATTGTGGTTGCTTTCAGAATGTTGCCGGAGGTTGTGTGGAATATGCCTCCGATGGGAACTTTCAACCTGCATGCTTCGCTGTTGCCGCAGTATCGTGGGGCTGCGCCTATCAACTGGGCCGTGATTAACGGAGATACGGAAACGGGTATCACGACTTTTTTCCTGAAACATGAGATTGATACCGGTGAGATTATCGACCAGGTGCGTGTGCCCATTGCTGATACGGATAATGTAGAGGTAGTATACAATCGCCTGATGATGCTGGGAGGAGATTTGGTGTTGAAAACAGTGGATGCTATTCTGGAAGGAAACATTGTAACGACTCCTCAGGAAAAGCTGGCTGATGAGGCTGATTTGCGCCCGGCTCCTAAAATCTTTAAGGAAACTTGCCGCATAGACTGGAATAAGGGAGTAAAGAAGGTCTACGATTTTATCAGAGGGTTGTCGCCGTATCCGGCTGCATGGACTGAATTGCATCAGGGGGATGCTGCTCCGGTGACGTTGAAGGTTTATGAATCTGCAAAGATTTTTGAAGCCCATGATTTGCCAGTTGGAAGTATTGTTACCGACCAGAAGTCTTATTTCCGTGTAGCTGTCCCAGATGGATATGTGGATATCTTATCTTTGCAGTTGGCCGGCAAGAAGAAAATGGAGGTTGCGGATTTCCTCCGCGGGTTCCGTTTCACAGAAGGTACCGTTGTCCGTTAGTTAATACCAAATAAAAAAGACCTGACTTATGATAAGTTCAGGTCTTTTTTCGTTAAGGTCAGATCTTTTAACTTTAGTGTATATTGAAGGTTTAGGATTATTCAATGTATGTACATTCGTTTAAGGGAGCGGATATTCCGGTTTGATTGGACTTGACATTATTGTCATCTTTCTTGATTGTGACAGTAGATGTTTGTCCATTCTGTCCGCTATGTTCAATGATAAATCCCTTAAAATTTTCATCGTTATACCCAGGTATGCTGGAAAGATTGAAGGATACCAATCCCCATGCCAGTGTATACTGCTGGTCGCTTTCTGCATTGTGTCTTAACTCTATATGAATCATTCCGTTCTCGTCCAATTCAGACTTTTCTGTAAGCACCAAACTGATACGGTGTGCAATGCTTGCGTCGTTTCTCCAGATATTAAATTCCAGATTCAGATGCTCTTTGCTGATGTATCCGCCAGAAATCAATATAGGATCGTTTCCGTAAACATCTTCTTGTCCTTCGGTAAGGCTATCTGCATTCTTAGTCAGTATTTTATAGAGCTCTAAAACTTGAATCTGTTTATAGTTGTCTGTTTTTGGGGTTTCAGAGTTGTCCATGAATACAATCGAGGCCATTACGCGTTGTCCGTCTTCATCGGCATCGTAATTCGAAAATATCGTAGTATTTAGAGGTTCCAAAACACCATAATAGTCTGTATCAAACAATAGCTTGCCATTCTCGTTGTCTACGGTGCCGACGGCAGGTTGATAAGTAACCGTATTTTTATCTTCGTCCAAACATGATTGGAATGTTGAAGTTATGGCCAAAGCAGTCAAAAGAAAAAATTGTTTTATCGGTTTCATAACTTATTCATTTATTTGTTTTACTTCCAAAATGCATGAATTGTATGAATACTGCATCGTTGTGTGTTAAAACATTTTAATAATAAAAAGAGCAATGCATGATGCAGTATTTTTGCATCGTCGTCATTATATGAATACAAATGGAGATGAATGAACAGGAATTGGCGTTAGAGTGCGGAAAAGAAAATAATCTGGCCCGCAAGCAATTGTACGAGCAGTATGCTCGGCAGTTGATGACGCTTTGTATCCGTTATGTTGGGGATAGGGAAATGGCCGAGGATGTATTGCATGATGGCTTTATTCATATCTTTAAAACCATAAAACAGTTTAATTATCAGGGTGAAGGCTCACTGAAAGCTTGGCTAAACCGGGTGATGATTAATGAAGCCTTGGGCTTTCTTCGAAAGAAAAATACGCTAGTTCAGCAAGAAGTTCCGATGGAAACATTGCCGGATTTATCTGATGAGGAGGACGATTTGCCTGCTGTTCCTAAAAAAGTTCTGATGCAGTTTATACAGGAATTGCCTGATGGTTATCGGACTGTATTCAACTTATATGTATTCGAAGAAAAAAGCCATAAGCAGATAGGCGAGATGTTGGGGATAACAGAACATACCTCTTCTTCTCAGTTTTTTAGAGCAAAAAAAATATTGATGAAAAAGATTAACGATTATAGAAAACAGAATCAATAATGAGAAACGAAGATAAATGGGCCAGACAGGTGAAAGAGGAGCTGGATGATTATCTTGAGTCAGTTCCGGCAGGATTGTGGGAAGAGCTTGAGAAAGAATTGCAGATACCTCCAAAGGTAATTCCTATGTGGAAACGATGGCAGACGGTGGCAGCGGCAGCTGTGGTTGTCATGACATTGGTTTCTGTTTGGAGTGTGTGGCTGACAGATGAGGTTCAGGAAATGAAACTTCCTGTTACAGCAGATGTCTTACCTCTATCTGAGGAAGAAAAGAAAATATCTGATTTGGAAACGCCGCAAGATGAAGTACCGGCAAGTAGTGCTGTGGAACAGATTCTTGCAGACAATCGTTCTGGAATATCAGTTCGGCAGATTTCTGAAGATGAGCTTACAGATTCTTCATCCGAAGATCGGGAGAATTTGACAGATGTGCATGAAGATGCTTTTTCACAGACTGATGATGCTGATGAAAGTAAGACTGCCGTTGAGCACTCGCAAAAAGTGCAAGATAATATTACTGATATAGAGAATGCTCCCCATAGAACTTACTCTGCGCGGAGCTACAAATCTGTAAATGTGGACAAAGAAAAGTTGTCTAGAGCTAAATTGGAAATTGGTTTGAATTATGGCAACTCTCCGCTTGCTTCATCCAATACTTATCAAGGATTTACTTCATTTTCCCGCAGTGCATCTATGCATGTTGCAAACGGTGATTTTACAACTCCTGTAAATGATGCAAACTATGTGTATAGTCAGATTTTATATAGTGCCCGTGAAGAAGAAGTAAAGTCGGACGTAGATCATGCGATGCCTGTAACCGTCGGTGCTTCTGTACATTATCGCATTAATGAGAAGTGGGGAATTGAAACTGGTTTAAATTATACAATGTTATCCTCCAACTTGCATTCGGGAACGAGTTCTTCATATATTGACAGTGAACAGAAACTGCATTATTTGGGCGTTCCTCTGAAACTGCATCGTAGTATCTGGAGTGATCGTTATTGGGATGTGTATGCATCGGCTGGAGGTATGATTGAAAAGTGTATTTCTGCTAAGAATATTAGTACAAGTGTAAGCCGGCAGGCGGTAAGGAAAGAGGAAGAACGGATGGATATAGATAATCTTCAGTTCTCCTTGGCTTTGGCTGCAGGATTACAGTTTAAATTCAGCAACTGGTCTGGTATATATGTAGAACCTGGCATGGCTTATTATTTTGATGATGGCGAAGAAACCTTGACCATAAGAAAAGAACATCCGTTTAATTTTAATTTGCAGTTAGGTTTTCGTTTTATTTTGCCTAATTGACAGCTTGTTATGGCGGTTTGTAAAAAAAATCTTATCTTTGCTTCATCTTTAAAAATTAAAATCTTTAATAAATGAGTAAAGTTTTGATTTCTCCATCTATGCTTTCTGCAGATTTTGCACATCTGCAGGATGATTTAGAGAAAGTGAATAACAGTGAAGCTGACTGGTTGCATATCGATATTATGGACGGAGTATTTGTTCCTAATATCTCATTTGGCTTTCCGGTCCTTAAATATGTATCTCAGATTACCAAGAAGCCGCTGGATGTGCATCTGATGATTGTTCAGCCCGAAAAGTTCATTAAAGAAGTGAAAGAGACTGGGGCGATGATGATGAACGTTCATTTTGAGGCTTGTACACACTTGCACCGTGTTGTCCAGCAAATTAAGGAAGCTGGTATGAAGGCTGGCGTAACTTTGAATCCTTCTACACCAGTGGCTATGCTGGAAGATATAATTACCGAAGTAGATATGGTATTGCTTATGAGTGTGAACCCAGGCTTTGGCGGGCAGAAGTTTATTCCAAATACTTTGAAAAAAGTGCGTGAACTGCGTGAGTTAATTACCAGAACAGGCTCACACGCTCTCATACAAGTAGATGGTGGTGTTAACTTAACAACCGGACAAATGTTGGTAGACGCTGGTGCAGATGTACTTGTCGCAGGAAATGCTGTTTTTGGTGCACCGGATATGGTTGATATGATTCATCAGCTCAAAGAGTTGAAACCTGTAAATGAACAGTAATTTCCCTTCGAATATTACGTATCCTTTTTTCCGGCTGATGATAGCATTTTCAGCCGGAATTTTTATATCAGACAGATTGCTGCCCGATTCATTTCCTGTGTGGATATTGCTGGCTGCATTGGGCGGTAGTTTTGCTGGACTTTTCTTAAGTTATTTCCATTCTCAGAAGTTTTATTCAAGAAAATGCTTTGGTGTGTTTGTTGTGCTTGTTTTTATGCTTGGTGGGACAATTTGGACAGATTGGAGAGCACAGCAACAGCAATTTAATTGGCCTGATAAGTTTTTATTGTATGAAGGGACTGTCCTGGAACCTCCTTCATTGACGGATAAGACATATGCATGTAAAGTATATGTTGAAAAATACTATGATGATTCGCTGCGGCTTGTCACTCCGGTGCATCGTGAAGTTCTACTCTATGCTGTCCGGAATTCGTTAGAAGACAGACCTGATATTGGAGCTAAGCTGCAGTTTTATGCACAATTGGAGCCTCCTTCCACACCTCCTTATCTTTCATTTGATTATGCCCGGTATTTATATTATCGGGAAATTACAGCGACTGGATTAGCCTATCGTGGCCATTGGAAAGTTGATACTACGGCGCCGGAAGATTTAACATGCAGGCAGTATGCTTTGCAATGTCGTGAAAAACTGGCTGATAGATTAAAATGCAGCGGATTATTCCCCGAAGTTTTGGCTGTTACCTCTGCTTTGCTTCTAGGAGAAAAAGAGTTGTTGACAGAAGATATTAAAACAGCTTTTAATGCAGCAGGAGTGAGCCATGTTCTTGCCATATCAGGGTTGCATATTGGTATCATTTACTTTATATTGTCGCTGGTACTTCGTCCTTTACTCTTTTTGTCTGCCGGCAAGTGGCTGCATACAATTGGAGTGTTGTTTGCGCTTTGGTTTTTTGCTTTTCTCACAGGGCTTGTCCCTTCTGTAATTCGTGCTGTGTGTATGACGACAACCTATCTTTTGTCTTCTTTGCTGATTGGGCAGCGTTCATCTACCTGGCATGTTTTGTATCTTACGGCTTTTCTGATGCTGGTTTACCAACCTTTTTATTTATTCGATGTCGGTTTCCAACTTTCGTTTGCAGCGGTTTTTTCTATCTTATTATTCTATCCTTTTTTTCGCTCTAAATTTCTGTCAGGTAATACGCTTCTGAAGTACTTGTACGACACTATAGCCGTTACATTAGCTGCACAAGTGGGTACTTTCCCTTTGATTTGTTGTTATTTTGGGACTTTTCCGCTATATTTTATTATTGGAAATATTTTTGTAGCACCTTTAGTCGTTCTGATAATGATTTTGGCATTGCTGGTTTTGGCGGTAAGTAATATTCCGATAATTCAATGCTGGATTGTGTTATGTCTTAACTACCTGTCTACTTTTTTTGTAAATGGAATCTCTTTTATAGCTTCTTTACCTTATGCCAATATTGTAAATGTTGGGGTAACTCCATTACAGGCTGTATTCCTTTTTATAATTTTGTTTACTGCTTATCGGTTTTGCCGCTTTCATAGGCCCGGGGCACTTATTGCTTTGCTTCTAGGACTTAATCTTTTTGGTCTGTTAAAGTGGAGGCAGACTGTTGATTCTAATGCTTCCGCTCGGATACTTTTCTATAATTGTGAAGTATATTATCAAAATGGGAGTAATACGGAGAAACTAGTACCATATAATGCTTTTGTTTTGAGTAGGGGAGGAGTACTGACTGGCAAACTTTCTGAAGACTGCAGGAACTTGTATACAGAAAAAATACCGTTGCAGCTTGATTACTTGTTTTTATGTAGAGGATTTAAGGGTGACCTCAATGATTTGAAACGGTTGTTTGTTTTTAAAAAGCTAGTAATGGACGCCTCGTTACCCGCCAGTCAGCAGATGCGGTTGGCCGAACAGTGTAAAAGTAGTCAAACAGACTATGTTTCAATAGAAAAGAATGCAGTTTATACTGTCCCTGTAAAAAAACAGTTTTATTGAAGTTGTGCATTCGGGCAAGATTTTATAGCTTTGCAATTTCAAGTATCATTGTGGTATAGAAGAGTAAAAAGATAAAAATAAATATGCTGACAAAAGTTATATTACAGGCTAATATAGACCATGCCGAAAAATGGTTGGAACGTGCAGAAAAGATTGTAATTGTAACTCATGTTTCTCCTGACGGAGATGCACTGGGTTCTTCATTAGGGTTGTATCACTTCTTATGTGGACAAGAAAAAAACGTAAATGTGATTGTCCCCAATGCATTTCCCGATTTTTTCAGATGGATGCCTGGAGCTAAGGATATTATCCGTTATGATAAATATGCCGAATTTGCAGATAAGCTGATTATGGAGGCCGATGTAATATGCTGCCTTGACTTTAATGCTTTGTCTCGCATTGCAGAAATGAAAGATATTGTAGCAGCTTCACCTGCCCGTAAGATGATGATTGATCACCATCTGAATCCAGAGCCTTTCTGCCGCATAACTATATCACATCCTGATATATCTTCTACCTCCGAGCTCGTTTTTCGTCTGATATGCCGTCTGGGTTATTTTGAAGATATCACTAAAGAAACGGCAGAGTGTATTTATACAGGTATGATGACCGATACGGGAGGTTTTACCTATAATTCCAATAAACAGGAAATCTATTTCATTATCAGTGAACTGATATCCAAGGGTATTGATAAAGACGAAATTTACCGAAAAGTATTCAATACCTACTCTGAAAGCCGTTTGCGCCTGATGGGGTATGTACTTTATGAGAAAATGGTTGTATATCCTCAATTCTCATCAGCTTTGATAACATTGGATGCTGCCGAACAGCAGAAGTTTCATTGCAACAAAGGAGATACCGAAGGCTTTGTCAACATGCCTCTGTCAATAAAAGATGTTTGTTTTTCAGCTTTCTTGCGTGAAGATGCAGAACGCCAGATGATAAAGATTTCCTTGCGCTCAGTTGGAGATTTTCCTTGCAACAAGGTAGCTGCAGAGTTCTTTAACGGAGGAGGACACCTGAATGCTTCTGGTGGTGAATTTTATGGACCTATGGAAGAAGCTGTAAACTTGTTCAAGCAAGCCTTGGTGAAATACGAAAAAATGCTGGTCGAAAAAAAATAGTTATTTTTGTATAATAGGAAGAAAAACAGAAGGTGTATTTCTGTGCGAATTATTACCTTCGCTTCCGGAATAATATATTTAGTACATGAAAAAGAATATTTTAATAGCTTTTGTTTTAATGGGTATCGGTCTGTTCTTTCATAGTTGTGATGATACAAAAACATATGCCGAAATGAAAGAGGAAGAAAGAGATGCCATCAATAACTTCATTAATGAAGAAAACATTCAGGTAATTTCGGAGCAAGTTTTTAAAGCGCAGAATGAAACAACCGATACAGCCAAGAATGAGTTTGTGCTGTTTGATGATAGCGGCGTGTATATGCAGATTATACAAAAAGGCCGTAAAGAAAACGGTGAAGCGGGAAAGAAACTGGAAGACGGTCGTCATACTTTGCTGGCCCGCTATTTGGAAGTCTCAATTAAGACTGGAGATACATTGTCTACAAATATCAATGCAACAATTCCCGATGAGATTGTTTGTACCAAGAGCGAAGACTCTTATACTGCTACTTTTAAAAGCACTTCTATGATGTCTTATTACGGCACTTCGGTACCTTCGGGATGGCTTGTACCGTTGAATTATCTTACACCGGTACGTACATATAGTGCGGAGAATATTGCCCGTGTACGTCTGATTGTTCCTCACAGCCAGGGACAGATGGATGCCATCGACTATGTATATCCATGTTATTATGAAATTACTTATCAACCTTTTTAATTAATATTATGACGCTAATCAAATCTATTTCCGGAATTAGAGGAACAATAGGCGGTCATGCAGGCGAAGGACTGAATCCGCTGGATATTGTTAAGTTTACATCGGCTTATGCCACATTGATTCGTAAAACAACTACAGCAAAAAGTAATACCATTGTAGTAGGCCGTGACGCACGTATCTCGGGCGAAATGGTGAAGAATGTAGTATGTGGTACGTTGATGGGAATGGGATTCGATGTCCTTAATATCGGATTGGCTTCCACACCTACAACTGAGCTTGCTGTAACTATGGCAGGTGCATGTGGAGGTATTATCCTTACTGCAAGCCATAATCCTCGTCAGTGGAATGCCTTGAAATTGCTGAACGAACACGGTGAATTCTTGAATGCTGCAGAGGGTAACGAAGTACTCCGTATTGCTGAGGATGAAGCTTTCGAATATGCAGATATCGATCATATTGGTAAATACACAGAAGATAATTCGTATAACGAAAAACATATTGACAGCGTACTGGCTCTGAAATTGGTAGACGTAGAAGCAATTCGTAAAGCCAATTTCCGTGTTGCTATCGATTGTGTAAATTCGGTAGGTGGTATTATTCTTCCTCAACTGCTCGAACGTTTGGGTGTGCAGCATGTAGAAAAGCTTTACTGTGAACCTACAGGCGATTTCCAGCATAATCCGGAACCACTTGAAAAGAATCTGGGTGACATCATGAATCTGATGAAGGGCGGAAAAGCAGATGTTGCTTTCGTAGTTGACCCTGATGTGGACCGTCTGGCTATGATTTGTGAAGACGGAACGATGTATGGCGAAGAATATACATTGGTTACAGTTGCCGACTATGTATTGAAGCACACACCTGGAAATACTGTTTCTAACTTGAGCTCTACACGTGCTCTGCGCGATGTAACCAATAAATATGGTCAGCAATACAATGCTTCGGCTGTAGGCGAAGTAAACGTAGTGACCAAAATGAAAAATACTAACGCTGTGATTGGCGGTGAAGGTAACGGTGGAGTAATCTATCCGGAAAGCCATTACGGTCGTGATGCACTGGTGGGTATTGCCTTGTTCTTGAGCCATTTGGCACATGAAGGAAAGAAAGTAACCGAGCTTCGCGCTTCATATCCTACTTATTATATTGCAAAAAATCGTATTGACCTTACTCCGGAAACAGATGTAGATGCTATTCTGGAAAAAGTGAAGGAACTGTATAAGAATGAGGAGATAAACGATATTGATGGTGTCAAGATTGATTTCTCTGATAAATGGGTACACTTGCGCAAGAGTAATACAGAACCTATCATTCGCGTATATTCAGAAGCTTCGACAATGGTAGCTGCCGATGAATTGGGCAAGCAGATTATGGATATCGTTTACAGTCTGGCAAAATAACCTTGATATAGTTTGATTTACTCGATATAAAAAAGAACCTGTCTTTTCATTACGAATCGACAGGTTCTTTTTTGTATTTATATCATTGGGGAAAATCCTGTTCAGACATGGATTTCCAGAATGAACCGTGCACCTTTCTTGTAGGAAGTATCCAGTGTAAGAGCTCCATTCATTTTATATGCCATCAGGTTACAAGTGGGAAGCCCCAGTCCGCTACCCTTTGTCAAATCTGCAATTTGAGTAAATGGCTGCATTAGATGCTCCTGTTTTTCTGCAGGAATGCCGCAACCGGTATCAGTAACCAGGAACTGAAGGGTTCGTGCTCCTCTCTTTCTGAATTCCAGTGCTATTTTTCCACTGTCTGTATACATGGCTGCATTGTAGAGCAAGTGCAGAAGAATTTTTTCGAGTGCTTCGGTATTACCTTTAATCTGTACGTTAGGAGCTTCTACTTTGGTTTCCACACCAGCTTTGATGTATGCTTTTGCTTTCTCCATCACTGCATTGCAGAAAACAGCAGCCTGGATATTCTTGGTCGGATAATGCTCTTCTCTTGTATTTTCCAACTCAAAATAAGCTTCCATATCTTCAATTAAATTGCAGATACCTTGGGTAGTTGCTTGCAGTCGGTTTGCTCCTGCTATCCGATTGCTTTCGTCCTTAATGACATTGATGGCCGGCGAAAGCTGTTTGCCCATATTCTGAATGAAATTCGATTTCTGGATATTGTTATCGTTGGCTATAGCAAGACTTTGTTTCAGTTTTTTGCCATTGCGCAATGCTTTGATTAATAACAAGCCTACGAATGCCAAGGCTGCTGCCAGACATAAAGCTATAATACTTACTACCCATATAATGACGAGGCGGGTATTGAGTGAATTTTCTTTTTCTTCCAATGTCTCTTGAGTCTTGGCATATTCGTTCTGGATACGGTTCATCTCAGACACCGTTTTTACAGCTTGGATAGAGTCCTGCCATCTGCCATACAGCTTTTCCAGTTCGGAAGCAAGTAAAACTTGGTTGCCTTCACGGGCTTCTTGAAGCATGTTTTCAAAGCAAGAGCGAATTTCTTTCTCTTCTTTTCCTGCAGTTTTTAAACTGATGATTTGGCGGAAGCATTCCAGACTTCTGGCTGTTTCGTTAAAGTGCATGTAAACGTCGGCTTCCGTGCGCAACAAGTCTTCTTTGATAGAGTCTGTATTAATCTTATCTGCAATAACTTTCAGTTCCTTTATCAGATCCTCACAGTTAGGTTGCTTGCGGATGCGTGTATAAAGGCGCAGCCGTTCCTTACTGATTTGGTAACGTAGCAGATAATTTCGGTTCTGACCGTTTTGTTCGGCCTGGTCCAGTATTGCATTCATGGTTCGGCAAACGGTAAACGCTTCTGCCCATAAACCATTTTGCGAGTTGGTTTGACTGAGGCGGATTCCTTCAGCAATAGCAGCCGGATAATTTTGCTGGGCAACATATTGGCTGAACTTGCTGGAAGCAGTCGTTTGGGCGATGGCTGTTTCAGAAAGAGAAACCGTTATACACAAAAAAGCTATATAGATATATTTTTTCATACTTGTTGTCTTTTTAGTTTTTCGCAAATATACCATTTTATATGCTAAAAACCGAATATTCAAGTTTTTTTGGCATGAATTAAGCCGTCCGGACAGCGGTAAATGTTGTCCAGACGGTTTATACGGCATGTTTTAATGTTGGACCAAAAAGTCAGTGTATGTTAGTCATTTCACAGTAGTAGTAAAAATTTGTCACATGTGTGATGAAGGTTTATCGTTTTTGTGCAGCAGCTTTGTCATTGCAATGCTGTACTTCCTGCAGACCGTTTTTTAGAATAGGCTCCAGCTCACGGTCAGTTCGGCCATCACAATTGCCACCATACTCATCAGCTTGATAAGAATATTCAAGCTAGGGCCAGAGGTGTCCTTGAAGGGGTCGCCCACGGTATCGCCAACAACGGTGGCCTTATGCACTTCACTGCCTTTACCGCCAAAATTACCTTCTTCTACGTACTTCTTGGCATTATCCCATGCACCACCCGAGTTGGCCATAAAAATGGCAAGCACAAATCCCGAGGACAAACCACCAATCAGCAGTCCGATAACGCCCGGCACTCCAAACAGCAAACCTGTGATGATAGGAGCTGCAATGGCCAGCAGTGACGGGAAAATCATTTCGCGCTGTGCTCCTTTGGTAGAAATCTGTACGCAGCGTGCATAATCGGGTTCGGCTTCTCCGGTAAGGATGCCTTTAATTTCGCGGAATTGTCTGCGGACTTCTTCTACCATGTGTGCGGCAGCACGTCCTACAGCATTCATGGTCAATCCGCAGAATAAGAAAGCCATCATGCTACCTACGAACATGCCCGAGAGTACTTTGGGATTCATAAGCGTAACATCATAGTAGAACATAAAGTCGGTAAATGTTGCATTGTGGACATTTACGCTACCGCCTCCGGGCAGTTCCAATACTTCTGTACCCAGTCGGGACAGACCGATACGTATTTCTTCGATATACGATGCCAGCAAAGCCAGTCCGGTGAGGGCTGCAGAGCCGATGGCAAATCCTTTTCCGGTAGCAGCGGTGGTATTTCCCAATGAGTCCAGAGCATCGTACGCTTTCTTACTTCAGCTCCCAGTCCGCTCATTTCGGCATTTCCTCCCGCATTGTCTGCTATCGGACCGTAAGCATCGGTTGCCAGTGTGATACCCAATGTAGACAGCATACCCACGGCTGCAATGCCGATGCCGTAAAGTCCCATACCTATACGTGAGTTCGGGATAAGAAAGTATCTTTAAAAGTTGGTAATCACCGAAT
>Oklahoma_p1__coassemble_195_pt1 | contig 40699 bp, 59 predicted proteins | sample Oklahoma_p1__metabat2_low_PE_018 | metagenome-assembled genome bin Oklahoma_p1 | reverse complement strand
ATGTATAATGGATATTAAATCAGTAATAAAAGAGCATGGTTACACTATTGAACGTATTGCTAATGAATGGGAAAGTAAGAATGGAAAGTCAATAACCAAAGGAGCGTTATCACAATCTATCAATAATAACCCTACTATTGATACCTTACAAAAAATAGCCAATGTCATAGGATGTAAGGTTGGAGATTTTTTTGCTGATGAAATCGGCTTTGTATGCCCTCATTGTGGAAAGAAAATCAAAATAGAGAAAAGAGAATAATAATTACCTAAAATAAAACACTATATTTGCGTATGGAAAAGAACAGGAAAGAAGCTGTATTTGCTGAATTGGGGAAATACAGCATAGACATTTCAAAGTTAGTATTCGGAGGAGTAATCCTTGCTGGTATTATGAAACTTGACGTAAATAAAATAGCTCTGTTCGGATTGGGTATACTTGTAGTCATTGCCACACTGGTAGCAGGACTTATATTTACTGTTTTATCAAACTCAAAAAAATAAAGATATGGAACTAATAATTTTTCTATCATTTTTTGGTGTTCTTGCATTGGTAGGCATCGTTTACGGAGTGCATGAATTAAAGAAACAACGGCTCGAAGATATGAAAAAGAGCTGAATGAAAACAAAAGCCGGAAGCATAACGCTCCGGCTTTAACTTTCTCGTACAATAACAAAAGCGACTTAGAATTGAACGGAAAGCAGTTCTTTACCAATGGCATGAACACCATCCAATATCTTTTTTTTCTGCATTTCTCCTACAGGAGCGCAACCTGACTTATAACGCCTCATAAGCCCTTCATTTATTCCCAATCTTTTAGCCAATGCGGTTGCCGAAATGAACGGGAACTGTTTAAAGAAGCCTGACAAGTCATAAACATATTCAAACTCCAATTCGCCATTGTTTAATTCAGGCGGTATCTCCTTCCCTGCTTCTTTAGACATTTCAATATACTCCTGCGGAAAGTTCTCAAAATCAGCTTTGGCTTCCTCCAATGTATCGCCATAGGACATAGCCCAATCAAACCCTTCCATCATAATAACAAACCCTGTATCGGACTTGCTGATGATTGCTTTTACTTTTTTCTTCATAATCGTGCAATTTATGTTGGAATGAAGTGCAGGGCTTATTTTAGCCCTGCTTTCTTCATTACTTTGTTAAACTCATTTGGCGGTACTTCTTTACTACCATGCCGACCGACTTTAATCAAGTAAGGAAAATCCTTGTGAGCGTAGTAGCGGTGGTCTGTTTCCTTGAAAATATACCAGCCAGCCTGCTCAAGTCTTCTGTGCATTTCACTAAATTTCATATCGCTTTTGTTATTTAACAATACAAAGGTAACATTTTCGCTACAATTATGCAAACTTTATTGTAACATTTTCGCTACAAATAATAAAAAAATGCTGGAGCTTATACAGCACCAGCAGCTACTTGATTAGTCCTTTGACTTTCAACCTTTCTAAAATCTGATTGTAAAGATACTCTATATCCTGCCGGAAATCCTTATACTGCTGGTAGATAAAGGAAACATCAGCGATATTGTTTGATATTACACATGGGGAGACATCCGGGAACACGCCGGAAATTTCCGCCCGGATGCCATTCGGCAGCCGTCCGCCGGCAAGTACACTAGGAGCGAACAAGAACAGTACGATGAAAAGAAACTTTTTCCGCTGGGTGACGCTTTCTGGATTGGGTGGGCAATCAGTCCTGGAAAGAGTCTCTCTGAACCAGTCGTAAATTTCCGGGATGAGAGAAAAGTCGGTTAGGATAGGGGAGGATAGCTCCTGTTCACGCTCTGAAAGTCTAGATTTTTGTTCACGTATTGATTTCAACTCCACGATTGATGAAAATTCTTTTGTCATAGCACGATTTATTTAGTTGGAAATTCTTATATTTGCATCATTAATCGTGTGGGGGAGTTGGCTTCTAATCGTGTGGGCTGGCTCCCTTTTTATTTTACCGTTTGTCCCCACTTCATAGCAGAATACAAAGCTTTTGAATACAAAAAAAGTTCCTTACGGCTTGTAAGGAACTTTACATTAAAGGCGGCCAATACAGCCAGTCTTCTTAAATTTTTATCTTTCATAGCTATAAATTGTATGCGTTAATCATTAAATATTCTCTTTATCAGGTATAGTCACATAAGTCAGTAATACATTTTCAGCATGATATTTCTCCGCTATTTGCCTGCGGGCATTACCTAAGTCGTTAGTCTTGATAGATATTCTTACCGAGTGTTTTCTGTTGCTATCCTGTTCCTTAAAGGATACATGGAATATGCGGTATCTGTAGTTGTATTTCATGCTCAATAGCTTTTATCTCCGTGTTTATACGGACGTAGTTCATTGTATTTCATCTTCTGTTCAATGTGCCAGAAGATATCTATGTTTCTGTCCCGGCAGAAAGCGAATATCTCATTCAGGAGGATAAATGGTTCATCCCTGTAGAAGTTGTCGGTGACATAGACACAGATTCGAAACATGGCCTCCGTGAAGCTCATATCGGAATAGTCTTCTGTATCGCTTCCTTCGTAGTCGAAGCTATCCAAATCATATCCTCTCAATCCGGCCAAATCTAGCAATCGGATGCAGGCGTCGGAAAGTTCGTCCTCCACACTATCTTTAAGATAATATTCAAACGTATCACGATAGGCTTTATTATAGTTTTCTCTATACAGCTTCATCTCGTGTATGTAGTTATCCATTTCCTGATTGAATTTTTTTGTATCAGCATGCCTCTCTTTCCGGTCTGCTTCGACCGCTTCCATCAGTTCGGATATGACTAGACAGAGGAAATGTTCGTCACTGAGGTTTTCTTCGTGCCATCCGTGAGCTACTGCGCACTGGTAGGCTTTATCTCTTAATTTGTTTAAGTTCATAATAATTGGTTCTTAATTAGTTGAAAATAAAATACCCGATAACCGCCACAAAGCAGTTATCGGGTATATACAAAGCACTGACAGGGTGATGTCAGTAAGTTATAAACTCCATATCATCCACCATTTACGCCTTTTTGTGTATTCAAGTTCTCTCTCCAGGTCTTTACAAATGTCTATCTTTTTTCCCCATTGAGTGTGATAAAATGTTGCATCATCCTTAAGCTTGTTTACTCTTTTTTTAAGTTCCTCGTTCTCTTTTTCAAGCCCGGCTATAATATAGTTTTTCAGTTTCAAATCACCTAATAGTCTTTCTGCCCTTTCAAAGTTCCTTTGGCTATCTTTTATCAGCATCTCCATGTAAGTAGATTGACTGAATAGCCTTTTCGTTTGATGTCTTTTGTGTTTCATACTCATAATTTATATTCCCAAAAACTAAGTTTCCCTTTCACATTCATAATCGGCTTATCAAACAGAACTGCATCTTTCAGCACCCAGTTCCAGCAACCTTTATCTGCCCAGACTGAAGGATGGTTCTGTACGCAGTCAGCTATTACCACGCTGCCGATTATGGCCCCAAAAGGTAAATCCTCATAGAATATACTTCTAAGATTGGAGGGGTGCATTTGAAGTTTCAATCCTTGCTTTTCATTTAATACCCAACCATCTCCTTTACCTTTGCTTGCATGTATCAGCATCCTTTGTCCAATATACTTCTGAGGACACTTCCAAGTCCGGTTCTCGATGTCTTTGATACCGTGAGCTATAAGACTAGCCCACGGCTGTTTGATTGATATTGCTTTCATAACTTTTCCTTTTTGTAATATTCAACAATCGTTTTATTCAATGCATCAATAATATTGATTATGAATGTTTTGCCGATGAGTTTGCAGAAGGATTTTTAGCAGGCTGGGATGCAGCGTTGAAACACCTTGGAGAGATTCCCTGGGATGAAGCTATGAATGAGATTTGTAATCATATTACCAACAATAGTCCGGAAATTCCGAACAGTTCAAAGGAGGAGGAAAATAATGAGTAAGAAAATTGTTCAGCCCAAAGGAGAAGGGAAAATAATAGAACTTGATGCCATGCTCGAATACAAGAATGGTCAGGTGTATATCAAGAAGATGAATACAAACGAAATGCCGGCAATACTGACATTCACAGTTATGCGCACTGTTTTCTCCTTCACAGAACCGGCAATAAGCACGCTCAGTACAAGCGTATTTCCCGTTGCACAAGTATTCCTTTTGTACAGCTTCTCTTAGCATTTCTTCTTTCTTTCCCATAATCATTCCTCCAATAAATCTTTGTTGTCATAGATGTTGCCGACTATCTCCCATAACAGCCTTCCGTTTACTACATGGCTATAAAGCGAAGAAAGACAATTATACTCAGGAACCGTCATACAGAAACTTCCATGCTTAAACAATACACTTCGATAGTATTTCTTTCCTTTATTGTCGCTCCTATCTCCAATGCACATAAGTATATCTCCCTCATAGATTTCTTCCCCGTTCCTATCGTGCAATCCCGTGAACTGACCTACGGTATCTTCATAGATGTCTTGATAGAACACAAAATTATCTTCACATTCTCCATTCTGATGCGTTATATATTCATTGATGATGATTTCGGGGTGTTTAGGCAATCGGTAAACTAATCCCCCATACACCCATTCATCGTCTTTTGAGCGTTTCCCTCTGAATTTTATTTCTCGATTCATAAGATTCCGTTTTATCCCAGCAGCCACCACATGGCTGCCAGGAATAGGTAATACAATTTAGTTTTCATTGATTATTTCTCCTTTTTTCTACAAGTTGCTCAAGTCTCTTTTCACACTCTGCACATTCGAGTTTCTTGCGCTCCAGTTTCTCCCGGAACTTAACCAGTTCCTTGTCCGTATTCTCATCAAAGAACATGTTGTTCTGACGGTTGTACTCGATGTATTCATTCATCCTGCGTTCTGCTTTCGTTATCTGGGCTTTTGCAGAAATCAGTTTAGATAGGCAGGAACTCACTTCAAGCGACTCTCCTGAACGCTTGTCGTAGTAGTAAAAAGAAGTGTACACGTCATTCCTCGGATGCTGGCATTGTAGTCTGGCTACCCTCCATCTGATTACCCACATCCTTCTTTCGTACACTTCACGTGGAAAGTCGTAGGTGTATAGGGTGGCAGATTGATGACCGTTACCGTAGCAGATGCTGATTTGCACCCACTTCTCTATCTTCAGTTCCTTTTCTGCCTTGGCATAATCCTTAGCCATCTGGAACCAGTCTTCCATGCTTTCTTGCTTTCCCATATCATTTAAAGTTCAATTCTAGCTGTTGCCAACCTGGCTCTCTATATTTGCGGTTCGCTTGCATAAAGGCTTTTCGTAGGGCTTCTGCAATCTTATCACGCATGGCCTTAGATACATGATTCTTGTCGGCTTCACTATTCATTTGGAGTGCCTTGTTAAGACTACCATTTATTGGCTTTTCGTCAAAGAACAAGCTGTATTCGGTAAATATCCGACTGCAATCTTTTGCGGCCTTTTCTTCTTCCGCATCTTGGTATCGTTCTATTACCGTTCCCTGTGCAGCTCTCAGAATTCTTTGCCCTCGTTCGCTCCTACATCCATGCCATTCGTTCTCAAATATGACGGATATCGCACGCTTTTTTCGGATTTTTCCTGTTTTGGCCCATCCGTAATAGACTTTCAGTTCACCCATATTAATTCCACATCTTAGGTCTGTTCTTAACTCTCTCCAGGTATGCGGCTATTCTCTTTTCCGGGTCCTCACCATCGCGAACGAAAACCCTCGTACGTGTTTTATCGCCGGGAATAGCTACATATCTGCCTGTTTTCTCACGTTCAAGTTGCTGGGCAACCTTCAGGTGGGTTCCTGCTGGATTCCTATCCAGCTCCATTTTTCTTTCGATTATCGGGTCTTTACCAAAGCTCATTTCTGTTCCTCCTTTCTGAATACATGTTCAAATGCCCAGTCAAAGTCCGTATCCAATCCCAGCTTAGACGGGTAGGTTTTCAAGTACTCATAAATCTTGTACGCCATCATGTCATCAGAGCCAACCCGGTCGATGAACATCATGAGCATAGCGTTAATCATATCCGCATCGCGTCCGTAGTCCTGCTGCTCTTCCATCGAGTTTTCACGGGTTGTCTTGCGCAAAGTCTGTAAAGCTTTCAGGGCTGTGTTGTATGTCCTACGGTCTTGGTGGCGTAATTCTAGTCCTGCTTTCTTCAATTCTTGGTCAAAATTCATCAGGTTGGTTTCCATCACGTCTATCAAGACGAAAAATGTGTTGCACAAATTATTTATGTGAGTATTACCTTGTTTCATGCTACTGCTCTCCTTCTTATTTGGTTCATATTACGGTTAACTAATTCTATTATTTGCTCATGGTATTGGCTCATTTTATTACAGACGGCCCGGCTCTGGATTATCTTGAATGTTTTCAAGTTGACTTCTACCGTTTCCATCCGCTTGCCGTTTACCTTGGCGGAAAGAATTAGGCAGTCATTGCGCTTGTAATACTCATTCTCATATACACAGTGGTGCATGGCCTTTCCTTCCTGATAAAATTCTGTAACACTTTCCAATGGCCGGATAACAATATCTTCATCTTTAATCACCATTCCCAAGAACGGTTGAATCTTATGTATGAAAGAAAAAATATCCTGTTTCATTCTGGACATGCGTTCAATCCTTTCTTTTCGTTCCTGTTCAGCCCGAATCTTTGCTTCAATCTTTCTTTTCCGCTCAAGAAGCTTGTCATGCGCTGCCTTCAGGTTTTTCGGGCATACATAATGAGCATTATGGGTGTCCAAATGGAAGTAATCAAGTAAACGCAGATAATCGTCATACATCGAGCCATCCTTGATGATATATCCGTTGCGGTTGCAGATATTTATCGTCCAGGGGTGGGATAAACAACCACGATGAAGGTAGAAATCCAGCATGCTATACTGGCGTGTTTTGATAAGCATCTCGGCATACTTGCTTTCTCCAAGAATAGCACGTATCAGTTTAGCCGGAGTAACACCATGGAACGAAGTGCGAAGACCGTTCCTGCGTAATATTGGCAGCAACTTTGCTTTCGGATATACGTATCCGTTTATGTCATAGCAGTTATATCCGTAGTAATCAACAGAGCTTTCGATGCTGATCGGCTGTGTGTATATCCAGGAGTTCTTTCCCATGTTCATGGGCTTGGCCAATACTGTTTCCTTCCTGTCCTCTGTTATCCACTGCTGGCACACTTCTTCTACATGATACCACATATCTCCCATTTCTGTACTTTTATTCTTGCCTATTTCCACATGTCTGAGTACCTGAAACTGGTCAACGGCTGTGACGATGGTCATGTATTCATACTGACGCATTTTCTTCTTCCTGCTCAATTTTATTTCAAGCTTCTCCCCACAATAAGGACAGCGTATGCTGCCGTCTTTCTGGCCAGTAGTATCAATCCACATTCGTCCACAATCACTGCACCACATTTCGTCCTTACATCTATAAGCGTTATGCGGGAAACAATGCTTCTTTCCCCATCTTATCTGGGCTTCTGTGATATTTGGCAGCTTACTGCTCAATTCAACTACCAGCTTTTCCCGTTTTGTCCTTGGTTTCATAACTCCCCAAATAACGAAAGTTGCAGACTGTTATCTTTCTCTCTCCTGCGCTTCTGCTGTGGCTTAGCCAGCGGTTTCGGTTGTTCGACCTTTGTTGGCTCAGGAGCTGAAGACACAACCTCCACATAATCCTGTACTTTATCCACCTTGATTTCGTCCTCATCGTAGTAATGCACTGCCCAGCCGTATACGGTTGCATCGTCTATACCAACAGCATTGCCGCCTGCAGCCAACTTTCTTGCTCTGGAGTAAATATACTTGCAGCATTCCTTGATGCTTTTGTTTGCTTTCTTGTAGGTCTCGGCAAAGAGTGAATCTTCCTTTGCTCGGTTCTCCAGATACGTCTGGATTGTAGTTTCGAATGTAGTAGTTGTCATAATGATATTATTTTAATCCTATATTTAGTGGTAGGCTTTTATGGCTCTATTTTTCTGATGATTAGGTATTTGGGTTCACCTTTTCTTAGATTTTCCAAAGTTTTCTCGTCAACCTTCGCAAAAGTCAACCCATTTACACTCATGTACTGTGGCAGATGGTACTTCTCGCGTAATCTCCTAATCAGATTCCAGTCACGTGTAACCCAATAGATTGTTATCTTCATTTTCTCAGGCTTTCACCGCTAAACAGAACGGTTTTGGTTATAGCTCTCAGACGGTCAATGGTCCTTTCGCCATACTTTTCTCTCAGTTCGTCTATCGACAGGTTAGTGGTTAGGATAAGAAGCTTTCCTTTCTTCTCAGCTTCATCAGCTAACTCTGCAAAAGCAAGTCTTTTTTCTCCATATTTCACGCTTAGGCTTTCTGTCCCTATATCGTCTATGTAAACGATATGTTTTTGCTTTACGGCGTCTAATTCGGCATTCATTTGCTGAGAATCAAAGCAGCTCACTATCTTCCTGCAGTAATGATTGAGTAAAAGAGGCAGAATCTTACCGCAAATAAGCGTTTTCCCACGTCCGCAGTTGCCGAAGCATAACAGGCCACGACCATCATTGCCAGCCAGCCAACTTGCTACCTCTTCGTATTCTGGAAGCCATTGGGCATTTTCTCCAGTGAAATATCTTATTCCAGACCAAAGGACTCCTTTAGCATCAGGAATGGAAATTTGTACCGTGTTAGGAATAGGGGAGAAGCCTGTATCCCTTAATCGCTCAATTGTCTTCTGAAAATTTATCTGTTCCATTTTACCAGCCTTTGTCTTTGTATTTTTCTGTAGAATTATCTTTGAGGACTACCCCAATATCAGCCTTAGAGGGCATACGTTCGCGATTTGCCCATGTTGCCAGCCTTCTTGGTAATTCCCATGTCTTTTCAAGCTCGTAACGCATCTTGGTTCCAGACTTATTCAGTTCACTCCAGTAATCGTAAAAGGCCCTGATCATTTCCTTCGGGTATTGGCCAACAAAGGGAACTAATGACTGGTAGAAGGATTCTTTTCGAGAGAGAGTAGCGGCTTTAGCCGCGGCCTTGTCTTTTGGTTTCTTTTTCTCTACGATAGTAGAGTTTTCTTTATTTTTCTTTCTCTTTACTTTTACTTTACTTTGTGTACTTTCGGTGTCCGAAACTTGGTTTTTCCCATCCGAAATAGAGTTTTGGATGTCCGAAACTAAATATTCGACGATGTATTCAATTTCTTCACGCTTGTAAACGGCAGATTTAAATCGGCTTTGTATTCCGTAAGATGTCAAGACTTTGTACTTTTCATAAATATCCTTATCAAAGAAGCCAACCTGTATGGCTTTAAGAATAACTTCCTTTACTGCGCCCTCGGAAACCCCAACAGAGTCAGCAATAACAAAAGGCAAATCTTCGTCCCACAAGATGTAATACCCATTATCTTTATAGATATTACACAGCAGGCAAATAAGTATGGAAGTAGATTGAGAACCACAGGCACGCGCAATCTTCCTTATTTTGACATTTGAAAAGAAATCCACATCAAGAGGGAAATAATCAATGCCTTGCTTTTTAGGTCTAGCCATAGTCTTAGAATCTTACGTTAGTCAACTGTCTGTTATTGGAATATACAGCCCATTTGCCATTACCACCATCTTCCAATCGTAAATCTTTAACCTCACCAAATCGTTTGATATTACCACAAAGGTCTACAACCCATCCCGCTTCTTTACTTGGATGCGGACGGATAGCACGACCGACTATCTGGTACCATAAAGCTAAAGACATCGTAGGACGGGCCATGACTATCGTGTCAAGTTCAGGATAGTCAAAGCCTGTTGTGAGTACACCCACGTTGGCGACAACTGGTATCTCTCCAGCCTTGAATGCTTCAAGAATACGCTCACGTTCTTTCTTGGGAGTTTCACCCGAAACGATGGCCGTTCCTGGAATGGACCAAGTAAGGCGTTCAGCTTCCTTTAGGAAACGGGTAAACACCAATATACCTTTACGCTTAACCCCATTTTTCGGATTCATAAGCCTTTGCACAATACTTACCAGAAACCCGTAGAAGTCGATACGTTCATACTCCTTTACGACAGACTTGTCCGTGTAGTCGGCTCCAGTAGTATTCACCTTCAGATTAAGTTCGTTCCATCCTAAAGGGTTCATCGGATAATAGTTCAGTTTCGACAGGTAGCCCATGTCCAGCAGAGTGGAAATCTGTACCTGATAAATTACCTCAGAGAATACACACGGTCGTGTGCGAGTGATGAACTTCAACATACTACCGAAATCCCTGCTTGATGAAAGACGGTAAGGCGTAGCTGTGAGTCCAAGCACCTTACACTTTAGCATAGAAAGGAATGATTTATACATTCCTTCTTTCGGGTTAACCAGATGGCACTCGTCTATGATGATATTCTGAAAATGCTGAAAAAGTTCCGGATGGTTGACTACACTTCCGATAGTAGCAAATGTTATCCTTGAAATTTCTTTTCTGCCAAACGATGCAGAGTATATGGAACAGTCCAGAACGCCGTATGAACAGAGCTTCAGATAATTCTGTTCGAGTATCTCCTTTGAGGGTTGGAACACAAGTGTATGCCCTTCAAGACGGCTGGCAATGTCAGCTATCACCAGGCTCTTCCCTGCTCCAGTCGGCAGTACCATAATGGCATTTGATTTCTTTACTTTGTTGGCAAAGAAGCTGACTGCAGCATCACTGGCCTTCTGTTGGTAATCTCGCAAAACATAGCTCATAATCCTTTCTCCTTACTCAATTTATCTCCCAAGGCCTTGTAGTACTTAATGAGTTCGATTAACTCAAAATCAGTCCACTTTTTTGCCTGTCCTGCTTTCCATGCCAGTTTGTCGAAACGCTGTTGTCCGATTTTGGCTTTCAGATTCTTTTCATATTGTATCAGATGATCTGCGCTGAAACGGTTGCATGCCCTGCATTCTGCATGTGCATTGTCTTCGTCAAATCGTGTAGCCATGTGACGGCGAGAATGAAAGTGTCCGCAATCTGCCTGTTCGTATGGCTTTATCTGGCCGCACGAGATGCAGCGGAAATACCCGTTCGGCATACAATCACGAAGCCGGATATAACGACTGAAAACTTTATCGAGTTTGACCACTAAATCCGGCTTCTTCTTAATCTTAATACCTGCCTTGTCGAATAACGGCAAAGGCTTTTCTTTCTTCTTTTTAGGTTTCTTGATGTAATACGGCATAATTCATAATTTTAGTTTGTGGTACCGGCAGGATTCGAACCTGCATGAGAAACTCCCTTCCTTTTAGGTGTAGAATAACACTGTGCTCTGTTTCTCTCCCCATCCGACTTGTAGCGTCTATCAATTCCGCCACGATACCGTATGCCCGTCTTTCCGGGCAGTCAGTCAATCAATATAAGCCATAGAAAACTCTCTGGGAATAAATCTACCGACAGGAATAGGTTTGGCTGATTCAATAGAGGTATGAATATCTTTCTTGTCATACACATACCCTTTTTCTTTGGCTTGTTTCTCATATTCTCCCTCTTTGTTTTTAAGCCAATGAGTAATAAGCATCATAGCTCTATCTACATTGAAAGTATGTACTACGAAAGTCTGTGTTCTTTCTTCTTCATCGTCAAAAGTTATTTTGGTCTCAATCTGATAGAACTTCTTTTCATTAGGCTTCAATTCTTCCCCTTCGGTCTCTTCTGAGTCCATTGCGTCCAAATATTCCTCTGCGGAAATTTCCTTTTTCAAATAAGCTTCAGAAGCATTATCTACTTTACGTTCTTTCAGGTTATCAGTAAGAATAATGCATGAATCAAACTCTTTGGCCATAGTAAGGGTAAAACCAGACTGGTAGTTTAGCTCGATATAGTCTTTCAGAATAGCAATGACATTTTCCAATCCAGTAGCATAGAGAAGAAATTTGTATTTCTTGTCATCTATCTGAGCTTGTGCAAGGTAAGGGAACAAACTTTTGTTTTCATTTTCAAAAGCCATTCGTTTCTGGTTACTGACCTCTACGTCCTTAATTCCGTCTGCTTCCATGCTGAAACGGATTTGTGTAAGAGTGTCTTGGTCTATCAGCGTTCCACGTTCAAAAAGAACTTCGTTACGTTCAATACTTACCGTTTCTCCGGTGTCTTCGTCTATAAAATCCTCTGTCCATGTTTTTAAAACCCGTTTGGAAAGATACATATTAAGCATCTTTTTCGGGTCCGACGTTACATATCGTTGTTCTGTTTTTCTTGTTTCTATCATATAAATTCTTTATTACGTTCAATTTCTTGTTGTGCAAATATTAGCATCTGTTGGTCATTGGCTGTAGGCAAATAGATGCCGGCAACAGAGGCACTCCAGTTTCGGAAACGGTCAATACTCAAAGTCATCTCACCAGTAGTAAGTTCAGCAGAACTTCGCAAGTAGATAACTTCTTTACCTTTCTTATTAACTGTCTTTCTCTCAAACAAATCACGGTTGCAAGTCCTTTTGTAGAAGTCTATCTTCGCTTCATCAAGGCTGCAACCGTATTCACTGCCGAAATACCCTAAAAGCAGGTGCAAATAGCTATTCTGGGCGAGCGTGCGGTTAGGCAACTTCTTTTTTACTTCCACAACAGCACGTTCTTGAAATAACTTATTTACATAAGCTTTAAACTTGGGCACATCGTATTCATTTTTCAAATTGAATAAACTCATAGGCTAGAATGGTAAGTCATCTTTAGGATTCCCGTTTGCATCTACGGGTGGTGGAAACGCTTGTGTCATTGTTGGCGGATATGCTGTTGATACTGATGGGGATGACTGTTGGACTGGTTGCATTGCTGGTTGTGTTACAGTTTTTCGTCCTTCCAGCTTGAAACAACGTATTGAAACCATTCTTTTCAGTTCTCCATCCTGGTTAGTCCATGAACGCCCCTGCAAAGCAAAAGAGATTGTCAAGACATCACCAACTTTATAATTATCAAGTTCAGAACATTTATCCCCAGATAATTCTAAAGGCAGAATGTTTTCATATTGACTCCTTTCACCTGTATACGGATCATGTATTGTAGCATCAAGAAGAAACTCACGTTTAAGAAAAGGATTTCCTCCATTCTTTGAAGGTATCTGGACTGTCTGGCCAATCTCAATCAGCCGCCCTGTAATTTGATTACTCATTTATGATACTTTTAATGTTATACTTCCACTAACAGGGGTGTCAACAAGGTATTTTTCGTAAACACCCGGATAATCTCTCTCAAAAGCTTCTTTGTCGAATGATTTTCTGATTGAATCTTTCTTTCTTGTAAAAGATATGTTATTGCCTTTCCATGAATAAACCCCAGCCTTTACCATTTCTTTCATAGCCCCATCCATCAACAGCTTTTTCTGTTCTTTCCAATACTTTTCCTGCTCATTGATTTCTATAATCGAATGTTCCATTCTCTGATATTCAATTGGTAGCGTATTATCATCAATAGGTAAGGTATACGGGTTTATAAATTGTAGTCCGTTTATTTCTGCAGATAGAAGGTTGATTATAATATCGCTTGGGATTCGTTCTACCTGTACCAGCTCTGCAACTTCACCCCTTAACCATATAGCAAAAAGTTTTTTTACCATTGCATTGGGGTTTTGAAGTTCAAATAGGTAAGCGTATATTGAAAGCTGCCATCTTACATATTCTTTATCAAGCTTGTAAGTGGTTTTAATATCTCCAAGTGAAAACTCGCTTTCACTTTCACGATATACCTTATCTATGCACGAAGCAAAGTGTTCATTGTCAGATACAAGGTATTCGCTTGCTTCGTATACAAGATTGTTTTCCTCTTTCAGTTTCTGATAGTTGGTAGCTTCAGGACTTTCATGTGATACTCCTAAATCATCTACAAGTTCACATACTTCGTGAACGAAAGACCCCCTTTCGGCTGCTCTGTCTAAGATGAATTGAGGGACATTCTCATACTTTTTCGGGAATAATTGTCTTTCAATCATTCCTGTAATACCTTGAAGCTGCACACCGTTTAATGTGTAGGTGTGCGCTTCTTGGTTGAATATGACTTGTGATTTAATTAGCTGCATTTAGAATTTTCTTTTTATTTGATAATGCTGACATAAATTGTTTATCTGCGTGTAGCGATGGATAATTATTATAGACTCCAGATAACGTATTAATGCTTTGCGCTGCGTTGATTTCTTGCAGTGCTATTGAAAGCATATCGCTGTTAGGTCTATTTTCATTCTTGTCACCAATATTAGTGGCATCGCTATCTTTTGTATCGTCAATACAAAACATGCCGTTAAGGGCATATTTTCTTGCATAGGAGGATGAAGCTCCGGTAACCTGAGAACCATCCATTCCTTTTTTATTTTCTTCTTCACGGGCAAACCCTGTTGTTATAACTTCTTCACCTGCTTCATTCTTTAAAGTGACAATCGCTTTCACATAGATTCTGTTTCCTACCGGTATCACATCATCAGAAATGGTAAGCTGGCATTTTTGCTCGTAAAGGATAGGCTTTAATGCTTCAAGTATATCCTCGCAACTGCGATACTTATACTTTCCAAAGCTGTTCCACTGGCTTTTAGGTGCTTTCAATTTGTTTTGAATTTCTATTAGCTCTTTCATAATCGTGTAGTTTAATATTTCAATTGTGCATGTTTAATCACATCCCAGGCATTGCAGAACCATTTGCCGTTTTGCTTGTTTGTAGGCTTCTCTGCCCTTATAAGTCCTTTTCCTACCAGCTCTCTCAATCGTGCTAAGCCACCAACAATATCAGCAGCAGTATCACGTCCAAATGTCTTGTTATTCAGGACAATTTTCAGAACTTCTTCGTTTACCATAAACACCTCCTTATTTTAAGCAGATAATTGCCGAGAAACCCGGATACTCTGTTGCCGATACCCGGTATTTCACGTCCATTTTGTTTTTTAGAACTCCGGTCAGGCGAAGGTCACGGTTGCGGCGTGATGCTTCCAGCTTGATTCCGTTATGCCGTTTCTTGTCATAGGGAACTTTGTAAATGTCCCCTTTCTTCATTTCATCGAAAAGACGAACCGTCTTGTAGTTTTCGTCTACTGTAATTTCTCTAACCATATTTTAAAAATTATTGTTGGCAGAACGGGACTTGAACCCGTGACCTTCATGCTAACCCTACATGATATTCTACCGCCTGAACTATCTGCCATACCCAAAAACTTATGCTAGTTTTACCATAGCCGGATCTAATTCATGCTCTACCTTAGAACCTTTGAATACTACAATTATTCTACCATTGCTCAGGACTTTCTTTACTGTTCCAATCTGAGCAGAAACCCATGTCTTAACTTTATCCCCTTTTTTCATCTTTTCTTGATTTTAGGATTGACTTTATTTGTTCACTTATCTCTTTGTCGAAAGCTATTCTTCTGTCTAGCTCTCGTGAGCGTGCTGCCAGTATTGCATTGATGTCAGCGGTCAGCTCTATTACGTTTTTTTGTTCGCCCATAATCCAACCTTTTTGCTATTAGTAAACTCGTGATAGCAAACGCTATAAAACTAATCCAGTATATGACTGATAAGTCTTGATTGAAGTGCATTACCAGTACAGACAATGCACAGAAAAAGAGAAGTATTTTCATAATCGTGCGTTTTAAAATTCGTTCCCGTGGGCGTTCCGGTGGTTGCCTTACTGCTTATCAAAGGTCTGGTAAGCCACGGGTATATGTCTTGCTAGTGTCTAATCAGTTAAGATTGTATTTGTAAGTGACCTACACTCACTTGCAATCGTATAAGTGCCTTTTTGTTTTCTCAGTGATTAATGCGCTGCGTTTGCTTATTGCAGTCCATTTATCGCATCCTTTTCACTGCGCTGTTATCGCTACTCAGTCGTCCGTTTCACGTCAGGCTTAACAGCAAGCCTAAATTTTCATCATGTCAAAGAACTAATCAAGTTGAACCCTGTCCGGCTCTCGCTGCCGGCTGCCGTTCAATCCGTCTGCAGGGTAGATATGTCACCAAGCCAGATATGGGCAATCTGCCGTTCTCTCGTAGTTGGTTATGCGATGGGTATATTCGTCAATCTCATTCGATAAGCCTTCATAGTACTCTATTTCTTCTCTGATGGATTGCAGCGCATCTGCCTTGCTGTCTGTATTGAAGAGGATACAGGCTGAAAGCTCGTTTGCCATTTCTGCCTTTTCTAGCTCTCTGTATAGGCGATTCAATTCTTGTTCTATCTGATTACGTGTCATAGTGCTATGTTTAAGAGGTTTGCTTTCTTGAAACATCTGTATTCTTGTTTCTCAGTATCGAAATACACCTGAACGGTGTCATTCTTCTTTCTGCTTTCACCTGAAGTGGCTGGTATCAGGTTTTCTTTCAGGGTGCCGTAGGCTTCACGAACAGAACCATCTACTTTCTTGAAGTAGAACTTTACGATTCTTTGCTTCATCGCAGCTTTCAGCTTCATGTTTGCCCAAGCGCATTTTAACGCTTCACTCATAGAGAAACCGTTTCTCTTTACGAAAGTCCACGCCATCAGCATGACTTCTTTTAATTGGTTTTTGATTTTTGTACTCATAATCGTGTGAGGGTTAGTTGTTTTTTACTATATTTGTTTCGTATCAAAGTTTCGATATGCAAATATACACATATTTGTTTATACGCAAAAGAGGTGGTAAACAAATATGTGTATATAAACATTATTTAACCATTAAGAACCTTAATACATTATTATTTTTAGATATGGACCTGAAAGACTTTGTCAGTGAAACACTTAAAGAAATAATAGAAGGAGTAAAAGATGCGCAAGAATTTGCAAAAGGAAAAGGGGCTATTATAAATCCTTCAAAGTTTGGAACGGTTACTCCTAAAGCAATAATGAGTAAAGATAATGATGAAATCTCAGCTGTACAGCGAATAGATTTTTCCTTGTCTTTAAAGCAAGATTATAAAGCAGGAGGCAAGATAAGCGTAGGAATTATGGATTTAGGAAATTTAGGAGGTGAATATCAGAAAATGAGTGAGAATAGGGTGAATTTCAGCGTATTAGTTATTCTTCCCACCGATAACCATTAGGCAATGTATTATGCTTGTACTCTCCTTTTTCTACATATTCGGCAAACTCTTCTGCCATTCTTATGGCTGTTGATGCTTCGGTATAACCATTTACCAAATTGCTATGAATGACAAGAGATAAATACATTTTTCTTCTCCTTTTTGAGAGGAACTTTATTATTTGAACTTTTATATTCATAGTTTCAAAATTAAACACCCATAATAGGTACGAGCTATCATGGGTGCATATATTAAACCTCCTCGGAGGAATGTTTAACCAATTGTTCCTGTAACACCTCGTACTTGTTACAGATACAAAGATACACATTTTTGTTTATATGAAAATAAAAGGAGAAAAAATTTCATGGATTATTTCACATTTTTGTGACGGAAATGCGGATTTTGCACGAAAGTTAGGTGAAAAGCCGCAAACAACAAGTAATTGGGTGTCTCGTGGATGCGGTTTAAACGTCTTGGATAAAATAATAACTACATTCCCTGATATTGATGCAAATTGGCTTATTTATGATGATAAAGCCAATCCTTTGCGCCATCAACCGGAAGTTACACAAATATTTCATCCTAAAAGCATTGAAAAAACTGAGGAAGATGGATTGATAACCCTTTATGATGTTGAAGCTGCTGCAAACTTGAAATCCCTCTTCGATAACAAAGACCAGAATATCCTTGGACAAATCAATATTCCAAATATCCCTAAATGCGATGGGGCTGTTTATGTCAAAGGAGATTCCATGTATCCATTACTTAAATCTGGTGACATCGTAGCATATAAGGAGGTACCTTTAGAAATGAGTCATATTTTCTTTGGAGAAATGTACCTTGTGTCAATAGATCTAGATGGCGATGAATACTTAACTGTAAAATACGTCCAGCATTCAGAAAAGGGTGAAGACTGGATAAAACTGGTAAGTTACAATCAAAACCATCAACCAAAAGATTTTCCATTGTCTTCTGTGAGAGCTATGGCCTTAGTAAAATTGAGTATTAGAATGAACACAATGAAATAACGAGATTAAATTACATAAACTAATCCAATAATGTTATGAAGAAAACATTTTTACCTTTATTTGCTTTAACCATTTGTCTTGCTTCGTGCTCAAAAGAAGATGGTAATTTAACAACGGAACAAATCAAGCCATTGCCACAATTAGATAATATAAGTCTAAATTACCATAATTCAGACCAAGAAATAGAGCTGACAAGGGATATTGAAAAAGAAGGAGCAATATTAACAGTTAAAGATGATTCCTATTGGATTTCAAAGTTAAAATTAAACGGAAACAAAATTACATTTACAGCTTTAGAAAATCAAGATATAGAAGTAGGACACAGGTTTGATACGATTCTTATATCTATTAACAATGTAAGAATTGGAAGTATCTGTGTTTCACAAGCAAGAAAGCCAATAAGCCCAGAACGTCTTCAGTGGGCAGTGTCTAATGCAATGTATAGACATAAAGCGTTATGCGAGTCTGGATTGTCTGGGAAAGAAATAACCCAAGCAATATACGACCTCGAAAAAACAACAAATGGTCAGGATTCTTATAAGAATTATCCTGCTTTCGCATATTGTATCGAAATGAATCACGACCCGGAGAATAACATGGAATGGCATCTGCCGTCATTAGATGAAATGAGAGCTTACGCACAAGGGCAATCATATATAAACACACCTTTGGGGAAGCACAACTATTGGTGGAGTGCAACAGAAAATAGCCTAAACGGAAACGCTTATAATCTTTACTCGGAAAGTACTGCATCAAGAGGTGCCGTAGATAAAGGAGGAGACTGGTGGGTTATGGCATTTAGAAATGGGAAAATGGAGGAATAGCCATGAATAAGACGCTACTATTTGCACTATTCTTATCACTTACAAGCTGCGGAGGGAACAAGCCGTCTCAGGAACAGAAGGATAAAGCCGACAGATACGTCCAAAGTCTTGTGGATGCCGATATAGGAATCTACAAAGGCGAACTGACCGACGCGAACTTTCTCATCCTTGCCGTAGACGCTTATTCTGGAGCAAATTTTGATGCTTATGCACGTACATACCTAGAAGAAGCACAAAGAAAAGGTCTGGAGATAAAAGGTGTTTATATTGTAGATATTAAGAACTGTCAATTCGGTGATGGTTGGGTATCCGGTGACAGGATAGGGAAGGCTTTCAAGTGAATTAAATGTGCCAAGGAGTATCCTTGGCCTATAAAAAATACATTCTATTAACCTGATACTTAAAAAGATAGCTTACCTTTTTGAGAAATCCTTCTAAGCTGTGGGTCCCGCGTTCGAATCGCGGCGGAATCACTTGAAAAGGAAGTTGATAACTTACTGGTAATCAGTTGTTTTCGACTTCCTTTCTTGTTTTAACAGTGGTTATTTCTTATAAAAAGTAGATTAATCAGTTAAATAGATGTATTTTTGCTTTGTTTCTGCGTTTATATATAAGATAAATCTTAACTGATAAATAATCACTATTATGTAATCACTATTATGAATACCAATCCTGAACTGGAACTGGCCAATATGCTCATAGGGCAGACAAGTACAAATATTTTTCTTACAGGTAAAGCTGGAACCGGTAAAACGACATTCCTGAAAATCTTGGTAAAGGAGTCCCCCCAAGCGAATGATTATATTGGCTCCGACAGGAATTGCTGCTATTAATGCAGGTGGAATGATGATTCACTCTTTCTTTCAACTTCCCTTTGCTTCCTACATTCCCGGAACAGCTTTTGGAGGCGATGCCAAATATCGTTTCCGATTCGGACGTGAGAAACTGAATATTATGCGCAGTATCGATTTGCTCGTAATCGATGAAATCAGTATGGTACGGGCCTACTTGTTGGATGCTATAGATGATGTTTTGCGCCGTTTCAGAAGAAGTGGCAAACCGTTTGGGAGCGTACAGCTTCTGCTGATTGGTGATGTCCAGCAGTTGCCTCCGGTTGCTAAAAATGATGAGTGGCAAATGTTGTCGGAATACTACGAAATACCTTATTTTTTTCTCAAGTAAGGCTCTGGAAAAACGGTATTTTGTACTATTGAACTGAAAAAGGTATACCGGCAAAATGATACGCGCTTTCTGGATTTGCTGAATACCATTCGGGAAAACCGATGTACGGAAGCTGAGCTTGCCACACTGAACGGCAGGTATATTCCTGAACACAACAAGATAAATGACAGGGGGTATATCCGGTTGACAACGCATAATTATCAGGCACATCAGATAAATCGGCAGAAATTGCCTGCGGAGAGCTTTATATTCAGAGCCACGATTGAAGGTAATTTTCCTGAGTATTCTTATCCGACTGACCTTGAACTGGAATTAAAGGAGGGAGCGCAGGTGATGTTTGTAAAGAACGACATTTCGGGTGAGCATCGTTATGCTAACGGGACGATTGGCCGAATTACCCATTTATCGAATCAGAATATTGAAGTGACAGTAGATGAAACGGGTGTAAAAGTGAATCTGCAGGAAGCTGAATGGACTAACGCACGCTATAAGCTGGATAAAGAATCGAAAGAAATTGTAGAAGAGATAGATGGTACGTTTAAACAGTATCCGCTTAAACTGGCTTGGGCTATAACGGTGCATAAGAGTCAGGGACTTACTTTTGATAAGGCGGTTATAGATGTTTCCGGAGCATTTACGCACGGGCAGGCTTATGTGGCATTGAGCCGGTGTCGTACTTTGGAGGGTTTGATACTGAGTGCGCCGATAGTTGCAGAAGCAGTGATAAGTGACAGGGTGGTAGACTGTTTTAATCGTGAAACTCGAAAGTCTGGTGTAACCTAGGAACAGTGTGTCATAATGCAGAAGAATTATTTTGGAGAATTGCTGCAGCAACTTTTTGGTTTCAGAGCGCTGGATATGTCGTTGAATCATTATGTCAGGCTGATTGATGAGCATTTGTATAAAATGTACCCCAAACAGTTGGAATTATTTAAATCTGAGTCTGAGCGTTTTAAACAGGAAATTTGTGCTGTTGGTGCAAAGTTTGAGATTCAATATATGCGTATTCTTTCTCAAGCTTCGGATTGTGAAGCGGATAAATCCTTGCAGGAGAGGGTACATAGTGTTGCCGAGTATTTTTTTTGGAAAAGCTGAAGCCTTTGCAGGAGCTTGTGGAAGGGGCAGATGTGGCAACAGATAATAAAGAGCTTCGAAAACGACTGGAGACTGCTTTTGAGGAACTGACGGAGGCAATCTGTATTAAATCTGCTTTGCTAGATCATGTTTTGAAGAACGATTTTTTGCGCAAGCGTGCCATATTAAGTATGGAGGAAAAAGAACCACAAAAGTCAAAGAAGCGTGAGTGAAATTTGAAGAAAGATTTTTCTGCCCATAGTGATATTGAAAATGTAGGTCTGTATCAGGCACTAGTGGATTGGCGAAGGGAAGAATCGGCCCGGCAAGGATTGCCTGCATATACAGTTCTTCAGCAGAAAGTCATCATAGGGCTTTCAAACCATTTGCCGGAAAATGAAAAGGAATTGTTGAGCATTCCTTGTATTGGAAAGAAAACAGTGGAAAAATATGGTAAGGCTCTTTTAGATATTGTGATGCGACATAAAGAATAAGTCTATGAATAAAAAATACGAGGCTTCACACAATGGGAGAGCCTCGTATTTGTGAAAAGTGTATGAACAGGAAAAGGTTATTTCAATAATTCGCCGATTTTTGCCTTCAATTCTTCACCACGCAAGTTGCGTGCAATAATGACACCGTTCTGGTCTACCAAAACAGTAGATGGAATGCTTCTTACTCCATAGAGCTGTGCTCCGGCATTTTGCCATCCTTTCAGATCGGACATGTGTGTCCAAGTCATGTTCATGTTTTTGATTGCACCTGTCCATGTATCCTTTTTCTCGTCAAGTGATACACCTACGATGCCGAATCCTTTGCTTTTATATGCATTGTATGTCTCTACTACGTTTGGCATCTCTGCGCGGCAAGGACCACACCAGCTTGCCCAAAAGTCAATCAAAGTGAGTTTGTTCTTTGCTATTTCATCTGCAAGCTTTACGGGAGTGCCTTCAGGACTGTCCATGGTGAAGTCTACAAACTTTTGACCTACTTCTGTTTTTTGAGCAGTTTCGATATATTCCTTTAAACTTACGATACTTTCAGAATTAGCGTATTGGGCTGGGACTTTGTCTAACAAGGCTTTTACTTTAGGAAGATCGAAAGCTGAAGAAAAGCCTGGTAACAAATGTACACCTACTGCATTGTTCATATTATCGCTAAGCAATTTATAGATAAACTCCATACCCAGACTGTCTTTTTTGTTCAGTTCTGCAGTAAGAGCTGCTTTTTCTTCCTCTTTCAATTCGCCAGATTTGATTTTGCGGTAAAGTGCTCCAAGTTCATTGTTAAGTGCTTTGTATTTATCTTTGAAAGACTGGTATATTTCATTATTCTGGGTTCCGCTTACAGTGCTGGCTGTGTCCAGTTTGATTTCTATATTCCCGTTTTCCAGGAAAAAGTCAAAATATTGTGGTCTGCCCTCAGAATTGTAGGTGAGGTAACAGTTGATGGTGCTGTCCTGTTTTCCTGTAAATTCGAAGTGGCCGTTTGTTACAGCAGCCGAATCTTGGATTTGCAATTCGTTGTCTACCAGTTTCTGGAGATATACTAATTCTCCATCGGCAACACCTGAAATATTACCGTTAATTTTATAACCTTCGGTTGACTGTTGGCATGCTGCAAAAAGTAAGCATCCCAAGGCACTGAGATAACTGATTTTTTTCATTTTGCTTTAATTCTATTTTTAGTAAAAGTTAGTGAATGTCTCTTTTCATCATGTTTTTGAATGACTCAAAAAGATTGTTGATTTGTTTCTTGTTGTCGTCCAGCCACTTATAAAGTTCGCTGTCTAAACTCTGTATACAGTGGGGGGCCGCTTCTTTCATGTATGTAACTCCCAAAGTAATGGTTTCGTGTCTTTCTTCGCGAGTCATTTTTTCGGAGTATTTGGGATAATTCTTTACGTAGGAGTAGAACTTGTTATTACTTTGATGCCAGTCGGTTACTGTATATCGGTCTCCATTTTGTTGGACTTCCTCCACCAATGCACGCAGATCTTTGATGTATCGTTGTGTTGTGCAGCACGATGAGAGTGTGCATGCCAAGAGAACCATAAAGATTATGTAATATCCTTTTTTCATAATATGGTCGGCTATAATGGTTTAATAATATAGCAAAGTTACAAATAAAAAATGATAAACAGAAAAATGAATCAAGGTTATTAGATATACGGACTTTCTAAAAATAATTGAAAAGAAAACGGACGCCATAACGACTTAACCGTTGTGACGTCCGTTTATACAATACTTTATTATAAGGTATTGTTTTTTTATTCGTTGAAAATATTTTTATTAGGAGTTGAACCCATCTCGAATACCAAGGTTGCACCATTCATGATTTCATCATAAGTGATGTATCCGCGAGTGAGTGGCTGGCCGTTCAAAGTGGCTGACTGGATATAGCGGTTTGTTTTCGAGAAGTTCTTAGCCTCCATCGTAAATGTTTTTCCGCTTTCGGTGTGGATGGTAGCTTTATGCATCATTGGGGCACCGATGATAAACTGTCCGTCTCCCGGGCAAACAGGGTAGAAACCCATGGCTGAGAATACTTGCCAAGCTGACATCTGACCGCAGTCGTCGTTATTAGGCATACCATTACGGGTGTCGCTGTAAATGCTGTCGACTACCATATGCACGGCATCGGCAATTTTCCAGGTAGCTCCAGTCTTGCCATACAGATAAAGGAACTGGTGCCCTGGTTCGTCACCATGACCATACTGGCCGAAGAATCCTGAAATGTCAACATGCTGTTCGCCTTTCATGTTCAGAGGAGTCTGCAATGTCTTATCCATAGATGCCACAAAAGCTTCATTACCATCCATGCGTTTAACCACTTCTTCTACAGCGTGTGGGTAGAAATAAGAATAAGCCCAAATATTGCCTGAGATATAATGCGGACGGAGTGACTCCCAGTCTGTCAAATCTACAGGAACGAAATTTCCTTTTTCATCTTTTGGCATCAGTAAACCGCTCTTTTCGTCATAATGATTGAGGAAACGCAATGAACGGTCGAGGTAAGTTTTCTCAATATCTGTTTTGCCAAGCTTGTGGGCTACCTGTGCGATACACCAGTCGTAGTAACTGTTTTCTGCGGTTTTTGATACAGACGCATGAATAGGAGTTGGTACGTATCCTAATTTGTTGTAAAGGTCTACACCGCTCAGACCATCACTACTTGATACGTAGTCGTAATTTGAGACAGAAATCATAGCTTCGAGTGCTTTCTCTGCATTGATGCCCGGGATATCTTTCAGGATAGCGTCGGCAATAACAGATACAGCCGGGTAGCTGATCATACAGGTGTTGTCGAATCCGCAAAGTTCCCACAATGGAATCTGACCACCGTTTTCGTAGCGGCTTACCAGTGAATTTACGACATCTGCTGTAAGTTTATGTTCTGTCAGTGTGAACAATGGATGTACGGCACGGAATGTGTCCCACAAAGAGAATGTAGAATAGTTTGTAAAGCCGTTAGCCTGGTTTACTTTGTCGAGTGCCCAGTAGCGGCCGTCTACATCCTGATGCAGATTGGGCTGAATCATCATGTGGTAAAGGCCTGTATAAAGCATGCGCATCTGGTGAACATCTGTTCCTTCGAATTCATATTTGGCCAGTTTTTCAGTCCAGGCTTTTTCTACAGCGGCTTTAGCATTGTCGAATGTCAGGTTCGTTGCTTCAGCTGTAAAGTTTTTACGTGCACCCTCCATGTCGACCATAGAAAGAGCCACTTTCAAAGTAACATCTTCATTCGCTTTCGTTGCGAAAGAAATAGCGATTTTTGCATCTTTTGCTTTCAGTTCTTTTGCGTCAGAAGTCTTGCCTTCGGCATAAGTGGTGACTTTGCTGTATGGTTTTGACAGTTGTGCTACAAAGTAGGTAGTACGGTTTCCTCCCCATCCGGTGCTACGGCTGTAACCTTCAATGGTTTTATCGTCTACAGCTTTAACGTATGTTTCGAGTACTTTACCAAAGATTTTATGTACGGGGTCGAAAATAATATTGGCTTCTGAAGTTTCAGGGAATGTATAACGGTGGAAACCTACACGTGGTGAAACAGTCATTTCTGCCTGAATCTTATCATCAAGCAACTGTACCTTATAATATCCGGCTGTAGCTATTTCTTTGTCTGCATCGTGGCTGATACGGCTGCGGTAGCCTGAGTCCGGGTCTTTCTTGTCACCTGGCATAAATTGCAGTTCGCCTACGGTAGGCATAACCAAAATGTCTCCCAAGTCGCTCCATCCAGTTCCGCTGAGGTGTGTGTGAGAGAAGCCCATAATGTTGTCGTCTGATGCATGGTAGCCAGAGCACCAGTTCCATCCTTGCGTATCACCATCGGGGCTTAACTGAATCATTCCAAAGGGATAAGCTGCTCCGGGAAATGTGTGAACGATTCCGTCTGTTCCGATGAAAGGGTCTACATAGGACAGAACAGAAGGCTTTTCTGTTTCTGGTTGGGTAGTACAGCTGCATATAGCTACAGCTGCAACGAAGGTTGAAATAATTTTCTTCATGTGTATCAGGTTTAAATAAAATTTTGCTTTGTCTTGTTCGTAAGAAGAAAAGACTCTTCTAACGTATGGCATGCAGGATGCCATAACTTTTGCAAAGATATTAAAAAAATGAAAAAAATAAAGATGCGGATTGGATTTTTATGTGGAATAAAAAGAAAAAGGAGTTGCTGATATTCTGAGAATCAGCAACTCCTGCATGTTTCTTATTTGTTTTCTGAAAAGGTCAGGAGTATTTCTTTGGGTATCTGAATAAGATACTCGCTGAAGCAAATATGGCCAAAGCCATCGGGTAATAAAGGTATCGAATGATTTCTAAAGGGGAAAGTTGGGCCAGCTCTGCGGCAATCAGCATCTGTGCTCCGTAAGGAATACAGCCTTGTATTACACATGAAAAGGTATCAAGGATACTGGCACTTTTGCGTTTGTCGATCCTAAATTTTTCGGCGATATCGTTTGCCAAAGGGCCTACGGTAATAATAGCTATAGTGTTGTTTGCCGTGCATATATTAGCAATACTTACCAGTGCGGCAATGCTGAATTCAGCACCTTTTTTACTTTTAACTCTGTTGGTGAGCTTATGTAAGATGTAATCTACTCCTCCATTAAATCGGATGAGTTCTAGCATACCTCCGGCAATCAGAGTAATGATGATAAGCTCTCCCATACCGGTGATTCCATTTCCCATAGCACCAAACCATTCGAATATATCGAAGGAGCCGCTGAAGCAACCGATTATACCAGTCGCAGCAATACCCAGCGTGAGTACTAACATGACATTCATGCCAGCAATGGCAGTCCCTAGAACAATGAGGTAGGGGATTACTTTGACCCATTCAATAGGGCCTGCATTGTGTATGGTTTCCACTTGAAGTCCTTCTATTATATAATAGGTGAATACCAATAAGGCTGCTGGCAATGCAATAAGAAAATTAACGCGGAATTTATCGCGCATTACACATCCTTGTGTACGTGTAGCAGCAATGGTTGTGTCGGATATAAATGACAGGTTGTCACCGAAGAATGCTCCTCCTATAACCAAAGCTGTCATGAAAGGCATACCAATGCCAGTTTTGGCTGCAATGCCGGCAGCAACAGGAACTAGTGCTACAATAGTGCCTACAGATGTGCCTATGGATAGTGAGATGAAACAAGATGCAAGAAAAATCCCAGCCAGGAGCAGACTGTCAGGCAGCAAATGCAGTGTGAGATTGACCGTTGCATCAATGGCTCCCATCGCTTTGGCCGATTGTGCAAAAGCTCCAGCTAGGACAAATATCCATATCATCATCATGATGTTCTTGTTGGCAGCTCCTGATGAGAACTGGAAAATTCGTTCATTCAGTGTTAGTCCTCTAGTCGTTGCAACTGCATAAATCGATGCAGCGGTAAAAGCTACCGTGATAGGAACTTTATAAAAATCGTTGATGATAAGCGATGTAACCAAATATAAGCATAGGAATACAATCAGCGGCATAAGTGCCCAGCCATCGGGCTTGTTTCTAATAGGCGTGAGTTTGTTTGGCTTCATTCTCTTATGAAATTAGTTTACGGCTGCAAAAGTATAATAAAATTGAGAAATATCTGCAAAAAATAAGTTTTGATTTGTATATCTTCTTTTGGACGTCTTGTTTGTATGCTGATGTGAAAGTAAATGCAATGTGTTCATTTTGTGGTGTTTTTATGTGAATGTGTAGCAAAAAGTTTTTGTGGTATCGTTTTTTCTTTTAAATTTGCGGACTAATTTTAGGACTATATTGTTAGGGCGAAAAAAGTTTGAATAAAAATATAAGAGTATGAGTAATAAATTTACCGAATATTCGCAGCTTAACCTGTCGCAGGTTAACAAAGAAGTGCTGGCAAAATGGGACGAGAATGATGTCTTTGCCAAGAGTATGACGGAGCGTGAGGGTTATCCTTCGTTTGTTTTTTATGAAGGTCCTCCTTCTGCAAACGGAATGCCGGGTATCCATCATGTGATGGCACGTACAATTAAAGATACATTCTGTCGTTATAAAACCATGAAAGGTTTTCTAGTAAAAAGAAAAGCCGGATGGGATACACATGGATTACCGGTTGAACTGGGTGTTGAAAAGGCCTTGGGTATTACCAAAGAGGATATTGGTAAATCTATTTCGGTAGCTGAGTATAATAGCCATTGCCGTAAGGATGTGATGAAGTTTACTAAAGAGTGGACTGACCTTACTCATAAGATGGGTTATTGGGTAGACTTGGAAAATCCTTATATTACATACGATAACCGATATATTGAAACATTGTGGTGGTTGTTACAGCAGCTTTACAAGCAAGGTCTGCTGTATAAAGGATATACTATTCAGCCTTATTCTCCGGCTGCAGGTACAGGTTTAAGTTCGCACGAGTTGAACCAGCCAGGCTGCTATCGTGATGTGAAAGATACAACAGTAGTGGGGCAATTTAAAATGAAGAATCCTAAGCCTGAAATGGCCGAATGGGGTACTCCATATTTTATTGCGTGGACAACTACTCCTTGGACCTTGCCTTCGAATACAGCTCTGTGTGTCGGTCCTAAGATTGACTACGTAGCTGTACAGACTTACAATGGCTATACAGGCGAAAAGATGACGGTGGTATTGGCTAAGCCATTGCTGTACACTCATTTTAATAAAAAGGCCGAAGGACTTGCTTTGGAAGATTATAAACCGGGTGATAAGCTGATTCCATTTAAAGTGGTAGGCGAGTATAAGGGTACTGACTTGGTTGGAATGGAGTACGAGCAGCTGATTCCATGGGTAAAACCGGTGTCTGTAACTGAAAATGGCCCATGGGAAGTAGCAGCTGATAAGGCTTTCCGAGTGATTCCGGGTGACTATGTCACAACCGAAGATGGTACAGGTATCGTACACATCGCACCTACTTTCGGTGCTGACGATGCTAATGTAGCACGCGCTGCAGGTATTCCTTCTTTGTTTATGATCAATAAGAAGGGCGAAACTCGTCCGATGGTAGACCTTACTGGTAAGTTCTATCTGTTGGATGAATTGGATGAAACTTTTGTTCAGCAGTGTGTAGACGTAGAAAAATATAAAGAATACCAGGGACGCTGGGTGAAAAATGCATATGACCCACAGTTCACTGTAGATGGAAAATATGATGAGAAAACTGCTCAGGCTGCTGAATCTCTGGATATTTATATCTGCATGATGATGAAGCAGGCTAACCAGGCTTTCAAAATCGAAAAACATGTTCACAATTATCCGCACTGCTGGCGTACCGACAAACCGGTGCTGTATTATCCGCTGGATAGCTGGTTCATTCGTTCTACAGCAGTGAAAGAACGTATGATTGAATTGAACAAGACAATCAACTGGAAACCGGAATCTACCGGAACAGGACGTTTCGGCAAATGGCTGGAAAACCTGAACGACTGGAACTTGAGCCGTTCTCGTTATTGGGGTACTCCGTTGCCTATCTGGCGCAATGATGAAGGTGAAGAGTTGTGTATCGGTTCTGTAGAAGAATTGTACAATGAAATCGAAAAGGCTGTAGCTGTCGGCTTTATGGCAGAAAATCCTTATAAGAAAATGGGATTCGTGCCGGGTACATATTCGAAAGAAAACTACGATAAGATTGACTTGCACCGTCCGTATGTAGACGATATCGTGCTTGTTTCTGCTACAGGAAAACCAATGAAGCGCGAAACAGACCTGATTGACGTATGGTTTGACTCGGGTGCGATGCCGTATGCACAGTTGCATTATCCGTTTGAAAACAAGGAAATCGTAGATAACCGTTCATATTATCCGGCTGACTTTATCGCAGAAGGGGTTGACCAGACACGTGGATGGTTCTTTACATTGCATGCAATCGCAACTATGGTATTCGACAGTGTCGCTTACAAGAATGTAATTTCAAACGGTCTTGTACTTGATAAGAATGGAAACAAGATGTCTAAACGTTTGGGTAATGCTGTTGACCCGTTCGGTGCAATCGAACAGTTCGGTTCAGACCCATTGCGTTGGTATATGATTACGAACTCTTCGCCATGGGATAATCTGAAGTTTGATACTGAAGGTGTGGATGAAGTAAGACGTAAGTTCTTTGGAACACTTTACAACACATATTCATTCTTTGCATTGTATGCAAATGTAGATGGATTTACATATGCAGAAAATGATGTACCGGTAGAAGAACGTCCGGAAATCGACCGATGGATTCTGTCATTGCTTAACTCTTTGATAAAGAGTGTAGACAGTTGTTTGAATGATTATGAACCGACAAAGGCCGGTCGTCTGATTACAGACTTTGTGAATGATAACCTGAGTAACTGGTACGTGCGTCTGAACCGCAAACGTTTCTGGGGAAGTGTGATGTCGCAGGATAAGCTTTCGGCTTATCAGACATTGTATACTTGTCTGGAAACCGTAGCGAAACTGATGGCTCCTATTGCTCCGTTCTATGCTGACAGACTTTATACAGATTTGATTGCTGTAACTGGACGCGACAACGTCGTTTCTGTACACTTGGCTAAATTCCCAGAGGCAGACGAGTCGCTTATCAATGCAGAACTGGAAGCATGTATGCAGATGGCTCAAGATGTGACTTCTATGGTATTGGCTTTGCGTAGAAAAGTAAATATCAAGGTGCGTCAGCCGCTGCAGTGTATCATGGTACCAGTTGTGGACGAAGATCAAAAACGTCATATTGATGCTGTTAAAGACTTGATTATGAACGAGGTTAACGTAAAGGAAATCCGTTTCGTAGAAGGTGCATCTGGTGTATTGGTGAAGAAAGTGAAGTGTGACTTCAAGAAGCTGGGCCCAAAGTTTGGAAAACAAATGAAGGCAGTTGCTGCTGCTGTGGCAGAAATGTCTCAGGAGGCTATAGCTGAGCTGGAGAAAAACGGTTCGTATACACTTAGTCTGGAAGGTGCACCTGCTACTATTGAAACATCCGATGTGGAAATCTTCAGTGAAGATATACCAGGATGGCTGGTAGCGAACGAAGGTCGTCTGACTGTAGCGCTTGAAGTTCAGATTACAGATGAGTTGCGTCGCGAAGGAATTGCCCGTGAGTTGGTAAATCGTATTCAGAATATCCGTAAAAGTAGTGGTTTTGAAATAACTGATAAGGTTAAGATTACTTTATCAAAAAATTCGAACACGGATGATGCGGTAAATGAATATAATACTTATATTTGCAATCAAGTACTGGCAAACTCGTTGGAATTGGTAGATGAAGTTTCAGGTGGAACTGAACTGAATTTTGACGATTTCATCTTGTTTATCAGTGTAGAGAAGCAATAAACACACATTATAAATTATTTAAAATCTAACTACTATGGCAGAAAAAACCAGATACTCTGACACTGAACTCGCTGAGTTTCGTGCCATTATTATGGATAAACTGGAATTGGCTGAACGTGATTATGAGAAGCTGAAAAGAGCAATAATGAATGTTGACGGAAATGACACCGATGATACGTCACCAACTTACAAAGTTTTGGAAGAGGGTGCTAATACATTGTCGAAAGAGGAGACTACCCGTCTTGCTGCCCGTCAGCTAAAGTTTATCCAGAATTTGCAGGCTGCATTGGTTCGCATTGAAAACAAAACTTATGGAATTTGCCGTGAAACCGGTAAACTGATTCCAGCAGAACGTTTACGTGCAGTACCACATGCTACCTTGAGTATTGAGGCTAAACAGGGTGGTAAACATTAATTTGAAGTTAATAACTCTGAAAGGGGTGGCGGTTTTACTTAAATATGCCGCCACCCTTTTATTTTTATGATGAAGATGAAGTATTTTACACAAGGCAAACTGGCTGCACTGATAATTATTGCTGTACTAGTCATTGACCAGATTATTAAGATTTGGGTGAAAACAAGTATGTATATGCATGAAAGCATACGCATTACTGATTGGTTCTATATATATTTTACAGAGAATAATGGGATGGCATTCGGAATGGAACTTTTTGGTAAGCTTTTCCTGACGTCTTTCCGCGTAGTAGCTGTCTGCCTCATTGCATGGTATTTATTCCGGGTTGTAAATAAGCATTATAAGACGGGGTATATTGTATGTTTGTCGCTTATTCTTTCAGGGGCTGTAGGAAATATTATAGACAGTATTTTTTATGGTGAGATTTTTTCGGAAAGTACTCGTACCCAGATTGCTTCATGGGTTCCGCTAGGTGAAGGTTATGGCAGTTGGCTGCATGGTAAGGTTGTGGATATGTTTTATTTTCCCATAATCGATACAAACTGGCCTTCGTGGATGCCATTTGTAGGTGGCGAACATTTTATATTTTTTAGCCCTATATTTAATTTTGCAGATGCTGCCATCAGTTGTGGTATCATTGCAATGTTGTTGTTTTATAGTCGCTATTTAAATCAGGAATCAGGTTCTAAATCAGAAAAAGCATGAAAAAAAGTATATATCTCTGGGCTTTAATAGGAGTGTCTGCATTGTTAGTGTCAGGGTGTGGGAAGAAATACCCGGATGATATATTACAACCTGCACAGATGGAAGAACTGTTGCACGATTATCATTTGGCTTCTTCTATGACAAATGAATTGCCTTATTCTGAAAATTATAAAAAGCAAGCCTATTTGAATTATGTCTTCAAAAAACATAATATAACAGAAGCGCAGTTTGATTCATCTATGGTGTGGTATGCTCGTCATACTGAGGAGCTCGCAAAGATTTATGATAATCTTAATAAACGGTTTGACCGTGAGTCTAAGTCTGTTGCAAGCCAGGTTGCTAAGCGTGATAACCAGACATTTGTTTCTTTGTCGGGTGATACTGTTAATATTTGGCAAGACAGACCTGTATATTGGCTTACGGCTTCACCTGTGACAAATAGAATGACCTTTGATTTTAAGGCGGATACAACTTTCAAACCGAAAGATTCGTTTGTTTGGGAGGCTGATTACAACTTCCTTCCTTCGGGAGCTCTTGCTGAAGTAATTGTGGGACTTACTGTTTCTTTTGTAAACGATAGTGTTCAGGGTGTCACCGGTAGGATGACTAGTGCTGGAACTCAACGATTTTATTTGAAAACAGATTCTGCTTCTATTCGTGGTGTAAGTGGATTTGTATATTTTAAAGCGGATACTTTACATCCATCTAGTGTCTTGATTAGCAACATTCGTCTGACTAGAATTCATGATATGGCTAACAGTAAATTACATGAACGCAATGGTGAAATGCTGGATAAAAATTCCATAAATCAAAATCCTGTTAAAGGAAATACAGTGAAATCTAGTGTCAGAATGATGAAAAAAGATTCCCAATGAAACGTTATGCTGCTATAAAACTGATTTTCCCTTCAGGAATGGGACTTCAGTATCAAGTTGTGGAAGTAGATAAGAAAGGTAGACCTTTATGTTGCTATCCTTTATGTGGTGAACAGCATTCAACCGAATGGTTGCCTGGTGTACTTTTGTTTTCTCCTTTGCAATTGTGTACAGACGATCTGAATAATTGGGACGGGGTACTTGAAAAAATGAATACTTCCACCTATGCGAAGGTGGAGGTATTCATTCTATATCATATAGATTTGTTTGATATGCAGCAGATGAAACCTATGAATGGGGGAAAGCTTAAACAACTTTTATAAACATCTTCTACGAAATTCTGAACAGATTATTCCTGTAGCCATAGCTACATTTAGCGACTCGCTTGTTGCTCTTCCTTTAGGATAGTTAGGAATATACAATCGCCGGTTTATACAAGTTGCAGTTTGCTCGCTAATACCGTTTCCTTCATTTCCCATCACGATGATACCGTCTGGTGTAAGTTCTTCCTGATACATATCGTTGCCATTTAAGAAAGTGCCATAAATAGGAGTCTCTTTTTGTTTACTTAGGAAAGAAGGAAGGTCCGTGTAGTGTACTTTTACACGGGATATTGCTCCCATGGTGGCTTGTATAGCTTTAGGGTTGTAAATATCAACAGTGCCATTTGAGCAAATGATATGTTCTATTCCGAACCAGTCGGCTAAGCGTACGATGGTTCCTAAGTTTCCTGGGTCCTGTATATTGTCTAGAGCCAAGCTTAATTTCCCTTTAAAAATATTAGCAGAAAAAGTGTAATGAGGTTGTTCGAATACGGCCAATACTTCTTGTGGGGTTTTTAAAAGACTTGCTTTAGTAAGCTCATCTGCAGTGGCAGTAATTATTTCGTCTGCTTGAATATTGGGGTGCTTTTCCAGCCATCCCGGTAAAGCTACCAACATTTTGCACCGGAATACTCCCAATAAATCTTCTGTGAGTTTAAATCCTTCTGCCACAAAGGCATTTTCTTCTTTTCTGTATTTTTTCTGTTCCAGCGCGTGGATATACTTGATTTTGTTTTTGCTAAGCATATTTTAAAGTACTATGATTCTTGAAAAAGTAACATTTATTAGAGGCAAAGCTAGTAAGATATTTTTAATATTGCATATATTTGTAGACAAATTGTGTGAAACTCCCTATACATTGGTATGAATAAAAGCAGCTTTTTTAAATATTTCTTTTTGGTCGTGGTACTTTCTTCGTTGTCGGCTTGTTCTGTTAAGAAATTGATACCTGAAGGCAAATATCTGCTGGATGACGTAAAGATAGCATCGGATAATAAGGATGTGAAAGGTGGGGATTTTTCACCATATGTCCGTCAAAATCCCAATACGAAATGGTTTAGTTTAATTCGTTTGCCGGTCCATATTTATGCTTTAGCAGGGGAGGATTCTACAAAATGGATGAATCGCTTTTGGAGACGTTTGGGTGATAAACCGGTGATATACGATTCTTTGCAGGCGGAGCGTTCAAGGGCGGAAATTCAGAAAGCAGTGCGTAATATGGGATATATGCAGGCTGTAGTTGGTCTGGATGAGGAGATAAAGGATAATAAAATCCGTATCCGTTATAAAATAAGAATAGGAGAACCTTACGTGGTAAGTCGCTTGAAATTTGATATACCAGATTATGCTGTTGAAAATTATATCATTGCAGACTCTACACGGAGTCTGCTGAAGGAGGGAATGCGTTTTGATGTGAATGTATTGGATGAAGAACGTTCGCGTATTACCCGATTGCTGCAGAATAATGGATATTTTAGATTTAATAAGGACTTTCTTACATATCAGGCTGATACGGTGAAAAATATTCGAGATGTAACCTTGACTCTGAAACTGAAACCTTATCAAAGAAGAAAGGAGGATGCGTCAAGACCTCATGAGCAGTATACAATAAGAAAGGTGAATTATCTGATGGATACAGATTTTGCCATGCTGCGTTCGGGAAAATCTGCATTGAACGATAGCACTTGTTATGAGGGTATTAATTTCTTCTATCAAGATAAGCCATTTTTACGCAGAAGCTTGCTTAGTGAATATAACTCTCTTTTTCCTGGAAAATTGTATAGTGAGAACGATGTACAAAGTACATATTCTGCTTTAGGAAGACTTCGTATCCTAAAATATTCAAATATTCGTTTTGATGAGGTCCCTCGTAATAGTACGGGAGTAGGCAAGGCGGAGGTTGATGCGTATGTGATGCTTTCGCGTTTAAAGAATAAATCATTGGCTTTTGAAATAGAAGGTACAAACTCTGCTGGTGATTTGGGTGCTGCGGCTTCAGTTACATTCCAGCATCGTAATTTATTTAGGGGATCAGAAGCTTTCATGTTCAAGGTTCGTGGGGCTTACGAAGCCATTACTGGACTAGGTGAGGGATACTTGTCTGACAATTATACGGAATATGGAGTGGAAAGTTCGTTGAACTTTCCGGAGTTTATGTTCCCTTTTATTTCAAAAGAATATAAACGTCGCAGCAGGGCAACTTCAGAGGTGAGTTTGAAATATAACTGGCAAATTCGTCCTGAGTTTGAACGAACTATTGCATCGGCTGCCTGGAGTTATCGTTGGATGGGTAAAACACGCTCCTCGCATAGGTTTGATGTCTTGGATATTAACTATATTTATATGCCATGGATGTCGGAAGAATTTCGTGACTACCTGAACAGTATGACCGATCGTAATTCTATTTTAAGATACAGTTATGAGAATATGTTGATTGTAAAGTTGGGATATACATATACGTATAACAGCGCTGGAGGTCCAGTTGCTCAAAGGACTCCGAAGCGTGATGCCTATTCTATCCGTTTTAATATAGAAGAATCGGGTAATCTTCTATATCTGGGCTCTAAGTTATTTCATCCCCATCCAAAGGCTGGAGAAGCTTACCAGTTGGCAAATATTGACTTTGCGCAGTATGTAAAAATGGATTTTGACTATTCAAAGAACTTTATTATCGATGAACGAAATGCTTTTGTTTTCCATGTTGGAACAGGGTTAGCGGTTCCGTATGGTAATTCAAAGATCTTGCCATTCGAAAAACGGTATTTTTCCGGAGGTGCAAACAGTGTGCGTGGATGGTCGGTCCGCTCTTTAGGGCCTGGTGAGTATAATGGTTACAAGTCGAATGGTGAGTTGGATAATATGTCTTACATAACGCGCACTGGAGATATAAAATTAGATGTGAATTTTGAATATCGTACTTATTTGTTTTGGAAATTAAATGGTGCGGCTTTTATTGATGCCGGTAATACTTGGACATTACGTGCTAGTGATGATATACCTAGTGGTGAGTTTAAGTTCAATCGGTTTTATAAGCAGTTGGCTGTAGCTTATGGCTTAGGTATTCGTTTTGATTTGGACTATTTAATTTTACGCTTTGATGCAGGAATGAAAGCGGTGAATCCGATGAAAGGCGAAGAACATTTCCCGTTGATAAAGCCGGATTTCAGTCGTGATTTTGCTTTTCATTTTGCGGTAGGATATCCATTTTAATTAATTATTTATTATGCAAGAAAAAAAAATATATACTGAACAAGATTGTAAAGATTTGCAAGAGTGGTTTAAAAAACAAAATCTACCAGCCGAGATGTGGATTAATGAGGCTACCTATTCTCCAGATTTACGTGCCACTGTGGATATGCTTTTGGAGCAGGCATTTATTTGCAAGGAAAATCCAAAAATGCATGGTTGTTTTTATCTTTTGGAGGCGATTCGTGAAAAACTTCAAAAATGAAAAACACCATTGGATACAGGCTTATTAAAGAATGAAATACTTATAATATGAATTCAAAATTTATTGTAATAGAAGGACTTGACGGATGTGGGAAGTCCACACAGATAAGATTGCTATCTGAAAAATTAGAGGCTAAGGGACTGAAATATAAGTTTATTCATTTTCCTCTTTTAAATAAAGGTGTATATGGTAAGATGATTGCAGAGTTTCTAAGAGGCGAATATGGAGCCTTGGATCAAGTTCACCCTAAACTGGTAGCATTGCTTTATGCGAATGATAGAAAAGAAAATGCTCATATTATCAGGCAATGGCTAGAAGAAGGCTATTATGTTATAGCAGACCGATATGTGTTTTCGAATATTGTGTTTCAATGTGCAAAGCTGAAAGATGAAATTTCTAAGCGAAATTTGAAGGATTGGATTCTGTTTTTTGAGTATGTTGAAAATGAATTGCCAGTACCTGCATGGAATTTTTTCCTAGATATGCCTTTTGATTTTATCAGAAAGTCGCTGACACAGACGCGTAGTGGAGATGACAGGGATTACCTCTGTGGCAAACAGGATATACATGAGGCTTCTTTGCAGTTTCAGGAGAATGTATATGCGGAATACAAACATTTGGTGGCGGAACGTAAGGATTTTATGGCTATTGATTGTACAACTGCTGACGGGAAACCTAAGTCTCCTGATGAAATTAATCGTTGTATCTTAGACTTGATGGAACAAGTCTTGCTAGCTGAGCAGTAATATCTATGAAGCCTTTGTTAATATGCCTACTCTAAATTAAATGCGTAATTGCGAAAAAAATGTTTAAATGTTTAGTAGTATATCATATTTTAGTATATTTGAGAGTGTTTTATTCGTAGAACGCATATAAATAACAATTAGGATTTATAATTGAATATCATCATGGAAAACAAAATTCAAGAGTTAACCGACAAAATTTACCGAGAAGGTGTTGAGAAAGGAAATGCAGAAGCTCAACGCTTGGTTGGTGCTGCTCAGGATGAGGCAAAAAAAATTATTGCTGATGCTCAGGCGCAAGCCGAAGTAATTTTGGCAGAGGCAAAAAAAAATGCTGCCGAACTTTCTGATAATACGAAGTCGGAGTTAAAACTGTTTGCAGGTCAGGCTGTTAATGCTTTGAAGACTGAGGTTACGTCTTTGCTAGCTAATCAGGTAGTATCTTCTACTGTAAAAGGTTTTATTGCTGATAAAGATTTCTTTAATAAGTTTATAGTTGCATTGGCTACTCAATGGTCTGCAAACGAACCTATTGTGATTGCTACAGCTGATGCGGCGTCTTTGAAAAAGTATTTTGCTGCTCAGGCAAAAAGTTTACTGGATAAGGGCGTTAAAATTGAGCAGGTTAACGGTATGAAAACTTTGTTCTCGATTTCACCAGCCGATGGCTCTTATAAAGTGAACTTTGGAGAAGAAGAATTTGAAAATTATTTCAAGGAATTCCTTCGTCCGCAATTAGTAGAAATGTTGTTTTAACTGAAGCCTATGAGTAGTTATTATTGCCTGGTAGCCGGTTTGCCGGATGTAAATCTTGATGACGGCAAACTGAACTATACGGTGGAAAATTTTAAATCGGAGCTTTATCCGGAACTGTCGCGTAAAGACCAGCTTCTGATAGATTTGTTTTATCTGAAATACGATAATGCAGATTTGTTACGCTTGCTTAAAGACAAGGATGCTGTGGTGGACGGTGGTGGTAACTTTTCATCGGAAGAGTTGCTGGCATTGATAACAGCTGTACGCGAGGGTGAGACTCCTGACTCGCGCTATCCTCTTTATATGTATCAGTTCATTGAGCAATATCTCACGTTGCAGCCAGAAGAACAGTATCGTGCCGATGATTTGCTGGCCGCTTTGTATTATGCGCATGCAATGCAATGTGGAAATTCTTTTATTGCTTCCTGGTTTGAATTTAATCTGAACGTCAATAATATTCTGGCGGCTTTAACTGCACGCAAATATAAAATGGATGTACCTTCTGTTGTAGTGGGGGGTACGGATGTTTGTGCACAGTTACGTACTTCGAATGCCAGAGATTTCGGACTGACTGAACAGATTACGTACTTTGAGCAAATAATGCGAATCAGTGAGATAGATGAACTGGTGGAGCGTGAGAAGAAGATAGATTTGTTAAAATGGAACTGGCTGGAGGATGAAGTCTTTTTCCATTATTTCACCATCGAACGCATTTTTGTGTTCTTGCTTCGACTGGAAATGATAGGCCGTTGGATTTCACTGGATAAAGAGAAGGGTAGTGAATTGTTCCGTCAACTGATACAGTCGCTGAAGGAGCAGGTTCAGATACCCGAAGAATTTAGAAAATAATCGAATAAAATAATATGGCAACAAAAGGAACTGTTTTAGGCGTAATTGCCAATATGGTTACGCTTACTGTCGACGGTCCTGTAGCTCAGAATGAAATCTGTTATATTCATACGGGTGGCGACAGGCTGATGGCAGAGGTTATTAAAGTAGTAGGCAGTAATGTGTATGTTCAGGTTTTTGAAAGTACACGTGGACTGAAAGTCGGTGCCGAGGCTGAATTTACGGGGCATATGCTGGAAGTAACATTAGGTCCGGGCATGCTTTCGAAAAACTATGACGGTTTGCAGAATGACCTTGACAAGATGGAAGGTGTATTCTTGAAACGAGGACAGTATACTTATCCGCTTGATAAGGAAAAGAAATGGCTTTTTAAGCCTATTGTAAAAGCTGGTGATGAAGTAGGACCTTCGGCTTGGCTGGGTGAGGTAGAAGAAAACCATCAGCCTCTGAAAATTATGGTACCTTTTCAATTACAGGGTACATATAAAGTGAAGTCAATCGTAAATGAAGGTGAATATACGATTGAGGATACAGTGGCTGTTCTTTCAGATAATGATGGTAATGATATTCCGGTTAACATGATTCAGAAGTGGCCTGTAAAAAAGGCGATGACAAATTATCGTGAAAAACCGCGTCCTTTTAAATTGCTGGAAACAGGAGTCCGTGTAATCGATACTGTGAATCCGATTGTTGAAGGAGGTACAGGGTTTATTCCGGGGCCTTTCGGAACAGGTAAAACTGTGCTTCAGCATGCTATCTCTAAACAGGCTGAGGCTGATATCGTAATTATTGCTGCTTGTGGTGAGCGTGCAAATGAGGTAGTAGAGATCTTTACGGAATTCCCGGAACTGGTTGACCCGCACACAGGACGCAAGTTAATGGAACGTACGATTATCGTAGCTAATACATCTAATATGCCGGTGGCAGCCCGTGAAGCTTCTGTATATACAGCGATGACAATGGCCGAGTTTTATCGTGCCATGGGATTGCGTGTACTTTTGATGGCAGACTCAACATCACGTTGGGCACAGGCTTTGCGTGAAATGTCAAACCGAATGGAGGAATTGCCTGGACCAGATGCATTCCCGATGGATATTTCGGCTATTATTTCAAACTTCTACGGACGTGCAGGTTATGTTTATCTGAATAATGGACATACAGGTTCTATTACTTTTATCGGTACAGTATCTCCTGCCGGTGGTAACTTGAAGGAACCGGTAACCGAGAATACGAAAAAAGTAGCTCGTTGTTTCTATGCATTGGAACAAGAACGTGCCGATAGAAAGCGTTATCCGGCTGTTAACCCGATTGATTCTTATTCAAAATATCTGGAATATCCAGAATTTGAAGATTATATCGAAAAACGCATTAACGGAGAATGGATTGGCAAAGTAAACGAGTTGAAAACACGTTTGCTGAGAGGTAAGGAAATTGCTGAGCAGATTAACATTTTGGGTGATGATGGCGTTCCTGTAGAATACCATGTTACTTTCTGGAAATCAGAATTGATAGACTTTGTGATCTTGCAGCAAGATGCTTTCGATGAGGTAGATGCTGTTACTCCAATGGAACGTCAGGAAGAAATTGTTAATATGATTATTAACATCTGTCATGCTGATTTTCAGTTTGATAACTTTCTTGAGGTAATGGAATACTTTAAGAGAATGATCAACATCTGCAAGCAGATGAACTATGCGAAATTCCGTTCAGAACAGTACGTCTGAACGGAATTTCGCATAGTTCATCTG
>Oklahoma_p1__coassemble_187_pt1 | contig 41739 bp, 40 predicted proteins | sample Oklahoma_p1__metabat2_low_PE_018 | metagenome-assembled genome bin Oklahoma_p1 | reverse complement strand
CCTTGGGTATTAAACTTAAACATAATGCTGCTTAATTTTGATTAGTTACTTATTGGGCAAAAATATTATCATATTATGCCAAAAAAGGATGTAAAAACAAGATAATAATGATTCGTTTGAAACCTGATTCTTGTAAAAGATTTGAAATTGGTAACTTAATTTTTGTAATGCAGTAATTTGGCTGTAATTTTGTAGCTGTTTATTATATTGGATAAATAAACGGACGATGAACGCAGAGCAAAGAACATATATATCAGTGATAAATCGGTCAAATTCTGATGAGATTCTAATAAAAAAAACCGGGTGGGAGGAAATCAATTTGCCCGGACATGCACATGCGAAGTTTCAGATAATATACACCTTGTCGGGTACATTGCATGTAGAAGTTGAGTCAGAAAATTATTTTGTTCCAGAACGGCATATTGCGTGGATTCCTCAGCGAATGGAACATAAATTGTCAAGTAATAGCCGGCAGGTTTCCTTGGTTATTTCCATCTATAATACGAATGCCATTATAGCTGAAAATCTGAAATTTATCTCAAAACAGGGAAATAGTATAACCAGAAAGCAACAGCCGGACTTGTATGATTTTACTTTAAGTTTCTTGAATCTGCTTCCTCAGATGACTCCTCCGTCGGATATTCTGCTTAAGACATTAGTTATCCCGAATGATTCACGTTTACATCCTATTCTGGATTATATCACAGAACATCTTCAGGAAGAATTGAAGATGGAACAGATTGCTGCCCGTTACAACTTATCGGTTCGTAACTTGAGTCGTTTTTTTAATGCATCAGGTATTCATTTCAGCAGTTATGTCAATTCTTGCTGAAAACAAATCAGGCCAAGAAACTTTGAATTTAAAAATATATATCTTTGTGCTTAAAGTATATTCCAATGAAAAAAAGAATTGTATCTCTGCTGATGATTTTTGCAGCATTTCTCTTGTATTTTGTGCTGCAAAAACCTGTATTTATGATTTATAATGATGCTCTGTCCAAGAGTATTTCTTTGTCCGAATATGGACAAGTTATCTGGCATGGATTAAGTCTGGATGCAGCTACTGCCGGTTACTTGACCGCTGTGCCATGGCTAGTTCTATTGGTTAGTATCTGGTTTAAGAAATTTCCTTTGCGGAAGCTATTAGTGAGCTATTATATTTTGGTTAGCTTGCTGGTCGCTTTAATTTTTGTGGGCGATATGTGCCTGTATCCATTTTGGAACTTCAAATTAGATGCATCCATTTTTTTGTACTTAGACTCTCCGCAGAATGCGATGGCAAGTGTTTCTGTTGGCTTTGTCGTGTTGCGGATTTTCTTTATTCTTTTGCTGAGCATAGTAGCCTCTTGGGGACTTTATCGGATTACTCCGCAATATTTGCCTGGTGTGCAACACAAGGCTGTCGGAACACTGGTAAGTATACTTTTAGGAGGAGTTCTGTTTGTGGTTATTCGTGGTGGAGTGACAGAGTCTACCAGCAATGTAGGCCAGGCATATTTTTGTAATGATCCGTTTTTAAATCACTCAGCTGTGAATCCGGCATTTAGTTTACTTTCCTCTATGGGGAAGAGCGAAGATTTTGCACAGCAGTTTAATTTCTTTGAGGAAGAAAAACGGGCTCAGCTTTTCGAGGGTTTGTATCATACGTCGGATGGAGATTCCGTTTTACAGGTTCTGAATATAAAACGGCCCAATGTCCTGATTATTCTGATGGAAGGATTTGGTGCTCAGTTTGTGGAACCGTTAGGAGGTCTGCCGGATGTTGCTCCTAACTTGAACCGTTTATCGAAAGAAGGTGTGTTTTTTAACAACTGCTATGCCAATAGTTTTCGGACGGACAGAGGTACAGTCTGTACATTTAGTGGTTATTTGGGATTGCCTACAGCATCAGTTATGAAAATACCCAATAAAAGCCGTACGTTACCAGGGATTGCTGCAAAGCTTCGTTCAGAAGGATATGCCACAGATTTCCTGTATGGAGGAGATATCAACTTTACCAATATGAAAAGCTATTTGCTCAGCACAGGATATGAACATTTGACTGCAGACAAGGACTTTTCATTAAGCGAACAGACCAGCAATGCATGGGGAGTAAATGACGATATAACTTTTGAGTATTTGTATGAAGTGTTGAAAAAGCGTCAGGATGATACACCCTGGCATACCGCTTTTCTTACATTGAGTAGCCATGAACCTTTTAAAGTTCCTTATCACCGGCTTGCCGATGATATACCGAACGCTTTTGCCTATACAGACGACTGTTTGGGTAAATTTATCGAGAAGATGAAACAGCTGCCCCAGTGGAAAGACCTGTTGATTGTTTGTCTTCCCGACCACGGTTTCTATTATCCGCGTGAAGGATTGAATACACAGCCCAAGTTCTATCACATTCCGATGCTGTGGCTGGGCGGGGCGGTCAAGAAACCGATGCAGATAGATAGACTGATGAATCAGACGGATATGGCTGCGACTTTACTTGGCCAGTTGGGTATTTCGCATGATGAATTTACATTCAGCCGGAATGTCCTGGGAAGTGATTATACCTATCCTTTTGCTTTCTATAGTTATAATAATGGTTTTGCGTTTTGCGACAGTACGGGTGCAACTGTTATAGATAACACATCCGGACAAACCATCTATGCTTATCCGGATGAGAATATAAGTCGGATGGAAAAAGGACAGGCAATCCTGCAAAGTCTGTATGATGATTTAGGAGCAAGATAAATATAATGTTTAAAGATTGGCCTCTTTCTCTATGAAGTAACGAGGCCTTCTTTTTATCTCTTTATAGATTTTACCTACATATTCGCCAATGATTCCTACGGCTGTAAGAATTGCTCCTCCAATAAACCATACCGAAACCAATAAGGAAGTCCATCCCGGAATGGCATTCCCGTCATAATAGGACAGAAGTCCGTATACTATCGCCAATACGGAGATGAGAATGAACAGCAGGCCCAGCATGACGATGTAGCGCAAAGGCTTGACAGAAAAAGAGGTAATTCCGTCCAGTGCGAAACTTAGCATCTTACTGAAGGGATATTTGGAAACTCCGGCAAAACGTTCTGTACGGTCGTAGTATACCATAGCCGAAGGGAACCCCATTGAACTAACCATTCCCCGGAGAAAAAGATTTCTTTCCGGAAATTGCATCAATGCCTGTAATGTCCTGCGGCTCATGAGCCGGAAGTCTGCATGGTTGTAAACGATGTCACCTCCCAGATTACGTATCAGCCGGTAGAACATTAAAGCTGTATTCTTCTTGAAGAAGGTATCGGTCTTGCGTTCTTTTCGGACTCCATAGACAATATCAATCCCTTTATGATAATAGTCTACCATTGAAATAATGCAGCGGACGTCATCCTGTAAGTCTGCATCGATGGATATAGCCGCATCGGCGTGAGTCGATGCCCATTCCAGACCGGCCCACAAAGCTTGCTGATGCCCTACATTGTGTGCCAGTTTTAAACCGGAAACCCGTGAATCTGCTTCCGCATATTTTTCTATCAGTTTCCAGGTCTGGTCTTTACTGCCATCATCCACATATAATATCTGTCCCTCTGCTATCTGCTTTTTTGCTGTCAGCTCTTCTAATATATTACAAAGACGTGAGGTCGTTTCTTGCAATACCTCTTCTTCGTTATAACAGGGAACTACAATCACCAATTTCATATTTTTATTTTTTACGGTATTTGAATACAAAACGCACCAGCATAAAATTTATAGGGATAGCCAATGCAAACACAGGGAAAGGTGCCCATTCTTGCGGAACCTTTAACCATAAGAACAGATTCAGCAGGACAATCTGTAAGCTATAGTTGATAGCATGGGCTCCACTCATGCCAATCAGTTTTTTCCAGGATGGGGCTGTACTGAACGTAAAGTAGGAGGTAAGGTAGAAGTTTCCGATAAAACTCAAACCGTATCCCAAGGTATATGCAATGTTTACATTGATATATTTCTGAAGAAGGAAGTAAATTCCATAATGTAAACCGGTGGCAATGACTCCTACAATACCAAAACGGATAAACTCCTTGATGACATTTTTTTTGTTATCGCTAGTCATGCTATTATAATTGTCCGCTTGTTTCGAAATAACGTTCCAGCACCATCAGCTGTAAAATTTCCTCACGCTCCTTGTCGAAGAATTGCGATACGTATGCATGGGCATGTTTTATGATTTCTTCTGCTTTGTCAGGATGCTGTGTGTAGTAGGTCAGCTTGTCGGGCAAATCTGAAAAATCTTCCTTTACTTCGATATAATGATAATCCGGAATAAGCGTTCCTTCCATAAACCAGGTTTCGCAGGTAGGACGCGTCATTACAGCAATGGAATTGGAAGACATAACCCATTTAAGATTCGAAGCCACATCGTTTCCTTCCAGCGCCATGATAAACTTGTAGTCCAGGTGTTCGCGGATGGTCTTTTTGGGTTGCATCCATTGCTCGGGACAGCCTTCATTTTTACCGATAACACCACAGTCGAATAGTGGATGGTTGAAATAAAGTTGAAGAAATTTTTCACGGACCCGGCTTTGTCGAATCTTTCCGCGGAAAATAGCCATGTCTTTTTTCTCCCGGAATGATTTTTCATCGTTTACGAATAAGAAATGGCGTAATTTATCCAGTTTGAGGATAACCGAATTCTGATTATCTGCAGTAAGAAGCCTACTTTTTACAACTGTGGGAACATCAGGGGTAAAGTATACGTCACCCGGACAGAAGTTCCATCGGAGGGATTTGGGGAACCAGCGTGTAACATCATGCTGGTCGAAATAATAGGCTGTGTGAAACATCTTTCGGGTATATCCTCCTAGTGTTCCTGTATAAAAGAAGATACTTTTCCCTTTTTCAGTTTTATTGGTCGAAGCGATTTTCCATGTGTCCTTGATACGGATATAGTAATCTACCCGTTTTTTCATGTATTCATAATCCGGTCTTCTGCGTGCTGCTTCGAGCTTTGTCTTTAGGTGACTGCGGTAGTAGTTGTCAGGAATCAATAAACCCATATAGTTTTTTAGAAAATCAAAAAACTTTACCGGTTTGCCACTTCGGACTTTATATAGTAAACTGTCTCCCATAAGTTGAAAATGTTTAGCTGGTATTTTTGTTCAGTTTTGAACAAAGATAACGCTTTTATAAAATATGATGTGAAAAAGAAGTTATAAAAAAAGGTTCTTGACTTAATAAAAACTATATTTGCAAGAAGTTCTTATTAATGGATAGCTACTTATGATTCATATAGCCTGTAATATAGACCATAATTATGTACAGCATTGTGCTGTTACATTGGTTTCTTTATTTATAAACAACCCCGAAGAAACATTTACTGTACACATTGTTGCCGGTGAATTGAGTGATGCAGACAAGGCACTGTTATCCGGTCTGGCCGATACTTATGGCAGCATTGTTTGCTATTACGCTCCCAATCCAGCGTTGCTGGAAGGTTTTACAATACGAAAGTTCAGTAAGCGTATATCAATGGCAACCTATTACCGTTGTATCTTGTCCGAGTTGTTGCCCGACACTATAGATCGCTTGCTTTATCTGGATTGTGATATTGTAATTTTGGGGAATATCCGTCTGTTCTGGGACACTCCTCTTGAGGGAAAGGGTGTTGCTGCAGTAGAAGATATAGGATGTAACGAAGCAGGCCGGTATGAAATCTTGAAGTATCCTCAGCAATATTCTTATTTTAATGCAGGGGTATTGTTGATAAATATGAAGTATTGGCGGGAACACAGCATGGGTAAGGCTTGTTTTGAGTATTTTCATAAATATCCGGAACGTATCTTGTTTAATGATCAGGACCTCTTGAATAGTATTTTGTACAAGGACAAGGTGTTGGTAGATTTAAAGTGGAACGTTCAAGACGGATTTTACCGTAATCCCGGCAATATGACAGAAGCCTGGAAAAAGAAGTTTGCCTGTGTATTGTGCAATCCGGTTATCTTGCATTATACCAATCGTAAACCTTGGGATTACGATAGCCAGCATCCGCTTAGAGAGGCTTATTTCCGTTATTTGGACTATACTCCTTGGAAAGGATGGAGACCACAGCAGGCATTTGCCAATCGGCTGAAGCGCTTTTTCCGTTTGTTGCCTTTCTATGTTGGATTGAGAAAGCCTAAATATGTCGAGTTGGCCAGGCTGGCTTGCAAATAAGGTAATATGAATTCTACTTTTACAAATTCTAGACTAGAATAATTTGAGTATGGATAAAATAGCAGTATTTTGCTCGGCATCAGAGCAGATAGACCATGTTTATAGTGAAAAAGCTGAAGAATTGGGACGCTGGTTGGGCAGTCAGGGCAAATGGCTGATATATGGAGGTTCTGATATGGGACTGATGGATGTCGTGGCTCGTGCAGCGAAACAGTGTGGCGGAATGGTTATGGGTGTAGTTCCTACCCGATTAGAGGAACGTGGCCGCGTCAGTGATGTGCTGGATGTAACTTTCCGTACAGATAACCTCAGCGACCGCAAAGATACAATGTTGCTGCAGGCAGATGTGATGGTTGCATTACCGGGAGGAGTGGGCACACTGGATGAGATTTTCCATGTGATGGCTGCTGCTACCATTGGCTATCACAAGAAAAAAGTCATTTTATACAATGTAAATGGCTTTTGGGATGAAATCATTGCTTTTCTTCATAAACTGGAGACTACGGGATTTGCCCATCAGCCGCTGGACAGATTCTTTTCTGTTGCTAATAATTTTGATGAATTAATAAAATTACTCGAATAAAACCAAAGAACGTATGAAATCATCTATTCAAGAGTTATTAAAGCGTGAAGCACAGGCAGTGTTGAATATTCCGGTAACAGATGCCTATGAAGCAGCTGTTAAGTTGATTGTAGAGCAGGTGCACGTAAAGCGGGGAAAACTGGTAACCAGTGGCATGGGTAAGGCTGGTCAGATTGCTATGAATATAGCTACTACATTTTGTTCGACAGGGATTCCTGCTGTTTTTCTGCATCCTAGCGAGGCTCAGCATGGTGATTTAGGAATTTTGCAGGAGAATGATGTATTACTGTTGATTTCCAATTCGGGTAAGACACGTGAGATTGTGGAACTGACTACTTTGGCTGCACGCCTGAATCCTTCTTTAAAAAAGATTGTGATAACAGGTAATGCCGAGAGTCCATTGGCTCAGGCTGCGGATATTTGTCTGTTTACCGGTCATCCGGATGAAGTTTGTGTTTTGGGTATGACTCCGACTACTTCTACCACTGTTATGACTGTGATGGGAGACATTTTGGTAGTTGAGACCATGAAGCAGACTCAGTTTACCATTGAAGAATATAGTAAGCGTCACCATGGAGGTTATTTGGGTGAGCGTTCTCGCGAATTGAGTAAATAACAAACTGTATGAGAAAGGTTATAGGAATCGGTGAAACAATTCTGGATATCTTGTTTCGCGACGGACAGCCTCAGGCTGCCGTGCCAGGAGGCTCGGTATACAATGCCGTGATTTCATTGGGACGCATGGGGGTAAATGTAATCTTCATCAGCGAGACCGGAAATGATAAAGTCGGCGACCTTATTTTGGACAATATGCGTCGTAACGGTGTGAATACGGATTATGTAAATGTTTTTTCGGACGGAAAATCGCCTGTTTCATTGGCTTTTCTGAATGAGCGTAACGATGCGGAATATGTTTTCTATAAAAACTATCCGGCAATGCGCCTGGAAGTAGAAATGCCGGAGGTAGGTCGTGATGATATTGTGATGATAGGCTCGTATTTTGCCTTGATGCCGGAGCTGCGTTCTAAAGTTAAGGATTTGCTGGATAAGGCAAAGCAGGCGGGAGCTATTATTTATTACGATGTCAATTTCAGAAGTACCCATCGTAATGATGCTATCAAGCTATTGCCTGTTATTTTGGAAAACTTTGAATATGCAGATATTTTGCGCGGCTCTACCGAGGATTTCGACAATATGTTCTCGCTGACTGATGCTGCAAGGGTTTACCGTGAAAAGGTAGCTTTTTATTGCAAAAACTTTATATGTACCGATGCTGATAAAGATATACGTTTGTTTACTCCGACGTGTACCAAGTCGTATGCAGTAACGCCGATACCTACGGTCAGTACCATTGGTGCAGGCGACAACTTTAATGCAGGAGTTGTTTTTGGCTTGCTGAAATACCGAGTTCGTCGGGACGATCTGGCAGAATTATCTGAGACCGACTGGGACGCAATCATTCAGTGTGGGCAAGATTTTAGCGCAGATGTTTGTCAGAGCGTGAATAATTCTGTTTCAGAAGATTTTGTAAATCGTTATAAATAAGTACTATACAATACGGTACTAATACAAGCAAATACCGGTCGCAACATTATCTGAAGCGGCCGGTATTTTTTTGTTGTATCATAGCAAAGACCAACTTACGTGACAAAAATGATGCACCTTTGTCTTAAAAATCCCCAATGTATTTCTTTATAGTGATGAAGTTGGTATTTACCGTCTTTTGGCTATGTATGTTTGATTGTATAAAAAAGGAGCAACCCGTATAAAATCGTGGCTGCTCCCTTGTGCTTGTTTTTCAGGTATGTAAATATTCCTTTGTCAAGGTTTGTTTAGATTGAGAATTTATCTTGATTTTCTTCGGCTATTTTTCGGATAGCTTGTTGAGAGGCAATGAATCCACCTCCCAGAACACGATTGCCGTCGTAGAATACAGCCGACTGTCCAGGCGTTATGGCTGAGGCTTTCTCCAAGAAACGGACTAACAGGCGTCCATCGTCTAGCAAGGCTGTCTGGCAAGGAATAGAACGGCTTCTGTAGCGGATACGTACCGATAAATTGGGTACGCTTTTCAATTCCTCGATATTGACAAAATTGAGGTCTTCAACTAGCATATATTCTGTTTCCAGCTGTTCTACATCTCCTAGCATGACGGTATTCTTGGCCGGATTAATTTTTAATACATAAGCAGGCTTGCCCAGTGCAATGTCCAGTCCGCGCCGTTGTCCGATTGTGTAGTAAGCAAAACCTTTGTGCTGTCCCAGTTTTACACCTTTACTGTCGACAAACCATCCCGGCCCGATTTTTTCATCAATATCCGGGCAGTGCTCTTTCAGAAAATCACGATAGTCTTTGTCGATAAAGCAGATTTCCATACTTTCTCCGCCCCGGGCTTTCGCTTCAAAGCCTTTTGAGGCCAGATATTCACGTACTTTCAGTTTCGTCATTTCACCCAGTGGGAACATCATTCGTTTCAGGATACTCTGAGGAAGTTTCCAGAGAAAATACGACTGGTCTTTGGTACAATCATCTCCGGTAAGAATATACCGGTTTTCACCTCTATCTTCCAGCTGGCAGTAATGACCGGTTGCTACCCATGCACAGTCACACTGGTCGGCCCATTCACATAAAATTCGTTCTTTAAATAATGGGTTGCACATTACGCAAGGATTGGGCGTACGTCCATTCATGTATTCATCAATAAAGTATTTGACGATAACATCCTTGAATTCTTTTCTTACATCAGCTACATGATGTTCAATGCCTAAGCTTGCTGCCAATTGTTTGGCTTCCTCTATATAGCGGGGATTTTCTTCTTTATCCCATGTGCGCATGGTTACTCCAACTACTTCATATCCTTGTTCCTGCAGCATAATGCAGGTGGCCGAGCTGTCTATACCTCCGCTCATGCCTACTAATACTCGCTTGTTTCTTTCTTTCATGATTTTTGTTACAGTTTTCTTAGACAAAAACAAAGATAACAAAATCCGCCATACCGCTCTGCTATCTGCATAATCTTTTGTATTTTTGTCAGCTAAATTAAGTTTTTATGGAAGAACATTTTGATATTCATGATTATAAGCCGACAGGGCGTGAACGTGATTTCGAAAATGCGCTTCGTCCGTTGCGGTTTGAAGACTTCAGCGGGCAGGATAAGGTTGTAGACAACTTGCGTATTTTTGTAAAGGCAGCTCGCTTGCGTGCCGAGGCACTGGACCACGTCCTGCTGCATGGTCCTCCCGGATTGGGAAAAACAACATTGAGCAATATTATAGCCAACGAACTTGGGGTTGGTTTTAAAGTAACCTCAGGGCCGGTGCTCGACAAGCCTGGTGACTTGGCAGGTGTACTGACTAGTCTGGAGCCTAACGATGTGCTGTTTATCGATGAAATACATCGTTTAAGTCCGGTTGTAGAAGAATACTTGTATTCTGCTATGGAGGACTATCGTATAGACATTATGATTGATAAAGGACCGTCGGCACGTAGTATCCAGATAGACCTGAATCCGTTTACGCTGGTAGGGGCTACCACACGTAGCGGTTTGCTGACCGCGCCTTTGCGTGCCCGTTTCGGCATTAACTTGCATTTGGAATATTACGATGACGATATACTTTCGCGTATCATTCGCCGTTCGGCTTCTATTCTTGATGTCCCTTGTGATGCAGAGGCGGCTGGAGAGATTGCTTCGCGCAGTCGTGGAACTCCGCGTATCGCCAATGCCTTGTTGCGTAGGGTCCGCGATTTTGCACAGGTAAAAGGTTCTGGCCGGATTGATGTAGAGATTGCCAGGTATGCGTTGGAAGCCTTGAATATAGACCGTTACGGTTTGGATGAAATAGATAATAAAATACTTTGTACGATCATTGATAAGTTTAAAGGAGGTCCGGTCGGACTGACTACGATTGCTACCGCTCTGGGTGAAGACCCGGGTACGATTGAAGAAGTCTATGAACCTTTCCTGATAAAGGAAGGATTTATCAAGCGTACACCACGCGGACGTGAAGTTACCGAACTGGCCTATCGCCATTTGGGAAAGATTGGGTATGGAGGAGAGCGGACGCTTTTTGACTGATAAATGTTTTTAGAACTATGGCTGGATTAAAATCTTTAGCTAAGGATACGGCTCTGTATGGCGTCAGCAGTATAGTAGGCCGTTTCTTGAATTATTTGCTGGTTCCACTTTATACGGTGGTATTGTCTGCTGCATCGGGAGGATACGGTGTCGTATCCAATGTATATGCCTATACAGCATTGATACTGGTGTTCCTGACTTTTGGTATGGAAACCGGTTTTTTCCGTTTTGCAAATAAAGAAGGGGAGGATGGAGAAAAGGTCTTTGCCAACACACTGCTGTTTGTAGGAGGTCTTTCCCTGTTGTTTGTATTGGGTGGACTGGTTTTTCTGCATCCTATTTCTGCTCTGCTAGGCTATCCCAATCATACCGATTATGTGGCAATGATGCTACTCGTAGTCGCACTCGACTCGTTTCAGTGTGTACCCTTTGCCTATTTGCGCTATAAAAAACGACCGCTCAAGTTTGTCGGTATAAAGTTGCTGAACATCATCGGTAATATAGCTTTGAACCTGTTTTTCCTTTTGTTGTGCCCTTGGCTGTATCAGCATCACCCTGATGTTGTCAGCTGGTTCTACAATCCGGATTATCTGGTCGGCTATATTTTTGTGTCGAATCTTATCACATCTTCTGTACAGATACTGGTTTTCTGGCCCGAACTGAAAGGTGTGTCTTACCGGATGGATCCGGACTTGCTGAAACGCATGATAACTTATTCTTTTCCTATCATGATTTTTGGTCTGGTAGGAATCCTGAACCAGACGGTGGATAAGATGATTTATCCCTTCCTGTTTGATGACAGGCACGAAGGTCTGGTGCAATTAGGTATATACAGTGCATCCAGCAAGATTGCCATGGTGATGGCCATGTTTACCCAGGCATTCCGGTATGCATACGAGCCTTTTGTTTTCGGTAAGAATAAAGATAAGAACAGTAAGCAGATGTATGCTGATGCCATGAAATATTTCTTTATTTTTTCTATGCTGGCATTCCTTTCTGTGATGTTTTATATGGATTTTCTGAAATACCTTGTAGCTCCCGATTATTGGGAAGGCTTGGTTGTAGTTGCCATTGTAATGGGAGCGGAAATCTTTAAGGGGATTTATTTTAACTTGTCTATATGGTACAAACTGACAGATGAGACCCGCTGGGGAGCTTATTTTTCATTGATTGGATGTGGTGTCATTCTTGCTTTGAATATCTGGCTGGTTCCGCTGTATGGTTATATTGCTTCAGCCTGGGCTTCGGTGGCCGGTTATGGAGTGATAACACTGTTGTCTTACTGGATGGGACAAAAGAAATATCCGGTCGCTTATCCGTTAAAGAGCATGACTGTTTATTTCTTGTTGGCTGCTGTTCTTTTTATAGCGGGATATTATATTCCAATTAGTTCATTGGTGTTACGTCTGCTTTGGCGAACGCTATTACTGTGTGTGTTTATAGCTTTTGTATTAAAAAAAGACTTACCTTTGAAGCAGTTGCCTTTTATAAACCGTTTTGTCAGAAAATAAACAATCGCAGGTATGGAAAAAAAGCAAAAGTATTTGATCAAAGGTTTCATAGAAAAGTATCTTGACCTCAATAAAAATAAGGAAGACGAACAGCTTACTGTAGAAACCATCCGTAACGGTGTGGAGTTTAAGGGAGCCAATTTGTGGATTTTGATTTTTGCTACTTTTATTGCTTCCTTAGGCTTGAATGTCAATTCTACTGCAGTCATTATCGGAGCCATGCTTATTTCTCCGCTGATGGGGCCTATTATGGGAGTCGGGTTGGCTATCGGGCAGAACGACTTTGAACTGTTGAAACGTTCTTTGAAAAATTATTTAGTTGCTACTTTATTTAGTGTCATTACAGCGACACTGTACTTTTCGTTTACTCCGTTAAATGAAGTACAATCTGAGCTGCTGGCCCGCACATCTCCTACTATTTATGATGTTTTCATAGCATTGTTTGGTGGAATGGCAGGTATTGTAGCATTGTCTACCAAAGAAAAAGGAAATGTAATTCCAGGAGTTGCCATTGCTACTGCTTTGATGCCCCCTCTTTGTACGGCTGGTTTTGGCTTGGCTACAGGCAATTTATTGTATTTTTTGGGAGCGTTCTATTTATATTTCATCAACTCTGTTTTTATCAGTCTGGCAACCGTAATCGGAGTAAGGGTTATGCACTTCCAGTTGAAAGCTTTTGTTGATAAGGAACGTGAAAAAATGGTGAAGCGCTATATTGTCTTGATAGCATTGGGTACTATGATACCTGCTGTTTACCTGACATACGGTATTGTAAAAGAAACATTCTATCAGTCGGCCGCCAATCATTTTATCAGCAAGGAAATGGACTTCCCCGACACTCAGGTGCTTGACCGGAAGGTATCGTATGACACAAGAGAAATACGTGTAGTTTTGATTGGTGAGGAGGTTTCGGAAGATCGTATTGTTGAAGCCCGTTCCAGATTGAAAGATTATAAACTGAATAATACCAAGTTGGTTGTTTTTCAGGGTATAAACAGTAATACGGCAGATATTAGTAATATCCGTTCCATGGTGATGGAAGATTTCTATAAAAACAGTGAGAAAGAACTGGCCAGCCAGAAGCAGAAAATAGATTCTTTGGAAAAAATTGTACAACTGCATAAGGAAACTGGCATGGCAAACATGAAAATAGCTTCTGAGATGAAAGTCTTGTTTCCGGCTGTTAATACACTTGCCATGACTCAGACTTTAAAATTGAATATTGAGGCTGTGCAAACTGATACTGTTACGTATGTGATATTGGGCTGTGAGAAGAAGCCTTCTGCTACCGAGAAAAAGAAAATGTCAGAATGGTTGAAAACACGAACTGGTGCCAAGAAATTGAAGTTAATTGTAGAATAATAGTATTAAGAACAGAAAAGGGATTACGGAAGCCGTAATCCCTTTTCTGTTCTTATTTTTTCTTTCTGCGTGCCCATCCTTCTTCCGAGAAGTCAGGTTCGTCCCCTTTCAGCTTCGAGTCGTTCTGAACGAAGAACTGTTTCCAGTCGTCTTTTTTCTTGGGACCTCTGGGGGCTGTATAGCCTCTTTCTTCGCGCGAAGGTTTATTTTTCTTGCTCTTCTCTTTTTTATCTTCCTTGGTCGTTTTGGCAGGAGTAGCCTCTTTACGCTTTTCACTGCGTTTCTTGCCACTATTATCACTCTTTCCGGTATTTTCACCAGCTACTTCCACTGCTACTTTCCGGTTATTCAGGTTTACTTTATTCAGCGCCTTTATAACCATCTGAGCTTGAGACTCGATAACTTCAAAGAAAGAGAAATTCTGCATCAGGTCGATTCGTCCAATCTGGATACGCTCTTTCTTTAAATTACGGTTTACCAGTTCGATAATTTGGTTGGTATAGAATCCGTCCGATTTTCCCAGATTAAGGAACAAACGTGTATAACCTTTTTCGGCCTTACGGGCAGTTTTCTGTTTGTCAGTACCGTGGTCTTTTCTTTCCTTCAACTCAGACTTCTTGTCATTGCCTTTAGGCTGTTCTATTTCCGGAGCATTTTTGTAATAGTCGAGGAATCGGTTGAATTCCATCGAAACCACGCGCTTAATCAAGTCTTCTTTACTCAGCCATTCCAGTTTTCTGTAGATGTTAGGCAGGAATGCTTCTATTTCCTCCTCGTCTACCTTAACCTTTTCTATATCATCAATCACTTTAATAAGCTGCTGCTCGCAGATTGCATGTCCGCTAGGCAAGGTTCCTGCTTCGAATTTTTTATTGATGATACGCTCAATTTCGCGCATTTTCCCTTTTTCGCGCAGGTTGATAATAGCAATGGAAATACCTGTTTTTCCGGCACGTCCGGTACGTCCGCTTCGGTGGGTATAACTTTCAGTATCATCCGGCAAACCGTAATTGATGACGTGTGTAAGGTCGTTTACATCCAGTCCTCTGGCAGCCACATCGGTTGCAATCAACAATTGCAGATGGCGCTGACGGAACTTCTGCATCACCAGGTCACGCTGAGCCTGACTCAATTCGCCATGTAGTGAATCGGCATTGTATCCGTCCTGAATCAGCTTGTCGGCTATTTCCTGCGTCTCCTTGCGGGTACGGCAGAAAATAATACCATAAATCTGCGGGTAGAAATCCACCACACGTTTTAATGCCAGATACTTGTCTTTGGCATGTACCGTGTATGCAATATGGTGAACATTCTTGCTGCCTTCGTTTTTAGTTCCGATAGTTATTTCTTTGGCACTGTGCAAGTATGTTTTAGCGATGCGTGCTATTTCCGGACTCATGGTAGCCGAGAACATCAAGGTATTCCGGTTTTCCGGAACCTGTTCTAAAATGGCATTGATGCTGTCTGTAAATCCCATGTTCAGCATCTCATCGGCTTCGTCCATTACCACATCGGCAATAGTTCCCAAGTTTGCCACCTTTCGTTCCATCAGGTCGAGAAGTCTTCCCGGAGTAGCCACAATGATATGTACACCTTTTTTGAGGCTACGAATCTGGCTCTCAATAGAAGAACCACCGTATACCGGCAGAATCTTCAAATCGGTGATATACTTGGAATAGTCTGTAAGGTCGCCGGCAATTTGCAGGCAGAGCTCACGGGTAGGGCAGAGGATAAGGGCTTGCGGAATGCAGCGGCTTACATCAATTTTTTGGATAAGCGGGAGACCGAATGCTGCGGTTTTTCCGGTTCCTGTTTGAGCCAAGGCCACTACATCGTTGCGGTTCCCCAATAAATACGGTATTACTTCTTCTTGTACAGGCATGGGATTCTCATATCCCATTTCTTCGATTGCCATGCGTATTTCGGGAGAAACGCCTAGTTCTTCAAATGTCTTCATCTGTTTCTATCTATAATTCAGTTGCAAAGATACGGACAATAAATGGATTATTGATGATAAATAGTCTTAAACGAAGATGTATATGCAGATTTGTTGATAAAGTAAATGCTGCATAAGGCAATAGTGGCACCTGCTATTGCTGACAAAGGGGCACCTGTCTCTCCAAAGAGGCTGGTCATACTTTCTGCACTTTCTGGCAACAGAATCATCAGTGCTACCGAGATGCTGTTGTTGATAAAATGCAGGAGTATGCAGGGAAGTAAATTACCTGTCCGGTAATAAAGCCATCCTAAAAGAATGCCCAGTATGAATGCAAACGGGATTTGTGCCGGATTGCCATGTATCACTCCAAAAACAAAAGCCGACAGCAGGATACCGTACCAGGGATTTCGCCACTTGTGAAACAGATGTCCTGCAATGGCTCCCCGAAATACGAACTCTTCGATTATAGGGGCAACTACAGCAATGGAGAGAATTCCTGTCAGATGGTTTTTCATTTGCAGAAACAACTCTTCATTGATATTGGGAAGCTGCAGTAATTCTGTAGTGTAGTTTAAACAAAGCATCATGCCGAGAGTGAGCGGGACAATGGCTACATAAGAACTTTTACTTACAGCATTGCAGGTAATTTGCTTGAGGTCAATGTATTTGAAATGTACAAGATGCCATCCCATAATCAGATTACTTAAAACCAAAGCAACAAGTGTCAGCAAAAAAGGAGGGGTATATCCATTTCCCGGGTATACCAGATTCTGGGTTTCAAGATAAGTAGAGCACAGCTGTATGGCTGTGTAGATAAAAGTAAAAAACGAAAGCGTTCCCAGTTGATAAAGGAAATAATATAAAGTGAGTTTCAATGTCTGTTTCATGGGTATAATGTGTTTATTTTGCCAACAGTTGGAGTACAGTCATTTTATCTGCCTCAAGCTGTTGGGTTAGTTCCTGCAGATTGTTGAATTTCTGTTCCGTCCGGATGTAATGATGGAAGAAAATGCGCATCTTTTCCTGATAAATATCTTCGGAGAAGTTCAGAATATGTACTTCGATACTTGTATTATTGCCATTTTGCAGCGTAGGCCGATTGCCAATATTGAGCATTCCGGCATAATTTTTTTCTTTAACAGAAACCGTGACGGCATATACGCCGTGTGCGGGAATCAGTTTTTCTGAACATGAAGGCTGGATATTGGCAGTCGGGAATCCAATGGTCCGTCCCACACGAAATCCTCCTGTGACAGTTCCATCTATATAGTAAGCATATCCCAAACGCAGTGCTGCAGTTGAGACATTGCCTTCCAGCAGCAGTTTGCGGATAGAAGAAGAGCTGACAGACAGTCCGTTCTCAGTATAAGCACTGGCCGGCAGAACCTCCATTCCTAACTCTTTACTATAACGGCAATAGTCTTCGAATCCCTCACTGCGATTGTGCCCGAAGCGGTGGTCATACCCAATTAGCAGTGTTTTCACGTGAAACGTTTCGTGTAACAATTGCATGAAACGATATGCTGAATATTCTGATAGTTCATGGGTAAAGGGAAGCAATGCACAATAGTCTACATCCGTTCCAGACAGCAGCTCAAGCTTTTGCGTTGGGCAAGAAAGTAGCTGTGGACAATAGTTGCTTTGCATTACCTGACGGGGATGTACGGGAAATGTAATCAGCATGGAAGCTAGATTTTGGGCTGCAGCAATTTCCTGGACCTGACGGATTAAAAAACGGTGCCCTTTATGTACTCCATCGAAAAAGCCGATAGTAGCAGCACAGGGGGGCAGATGACACGCAGTATGTTGGTCTATAACTTTCATAGTGACAAGTTTATAGGGTTGTCAAAAAGTTATTAACAGCCACAGGAAGTGAACTCCCGGGTATATAATGTATGGTTTGGATACCAAGTGCTGCGGCAGCATGGCAGTTTTCTTCTAAATCGTCTATAAACAAGGTCTCTTCCGGTTTCATGTTTCCTTCATCCAATGCCTTTAGGTAAATGGCTTGGCTTGGCTTTTTCTCTCTTATTTTGTAAGAAAGAAAAATATGGTCGAAACAGGTTTCGGGATTTATGCCTTGCTGCTCGAAAAAGTGGGTTGTGACGTAGTTCCAGTGTATCTCATTGGTGTTACTCAGCAGACATATCTGATAATTCTTGCGTAATTCAATGAGGAGCTGCAGCTTTTCCTTGGGAATGATGACCAGCATGGAATTCCATATAGCATCTATTTCGTTGTCAGAGCAGGCGGTTGTACACATGTCACGTACGGCATTCCGAAATTCGGCAGAGGTTATGTCTCCGCATTCGTATGCACCAAAAAACTGGCTACGCTCGTTTTGTTCCAGCAGTTTGCCGGCGGTAGTAAAGCTAACTTTACTGAAAGCATCCAGGCATCTTTTTTTATCAAGGTCGAGGAGCACTTGCCCTAAATCGAATATAATATTTTTGATTATTGCACTCATGAATTGTCTTTTGCATGCAAAGGTACTATATTATTTATATAAAAGATTATCTCTTCTTTTTATTTTTTTTGCGGAAAGCTTGCATGTTAAAATAAAAATATATACTTTTGCAGCGATTTCAAGATAGGAAATCAACGGACTTGTAGCTCAGTTGGTTAGAGCAACAGACTCATAATCTGGAGGTCCCTGGTTCAAGCCCAGGCTGGTCCACTTTGAAAATCAAGCAGTTACGGATTTCGTAGCTGCTTTTTTTATGCTCTTGTGTAAACATGTATTTTGAATTATTTTCAGTGTCTATTCGCTTTATTATAAGTAAGATAAACGTTTTTCATTCTGGCGATGAATGTTTACTACATTTGTGCCGTAAGTTTGCATCAGTAATGGTACACTGAAAAGTCAACTTCTTTTTTGGGGCCAGATTTAAATTGAAAAATGACTGTACAAGCCTTGATCTTTTAATGATATGCAGAAAGAATTATTGGATTCGGATTTTGGAAAGATTGTCTTGCGTGTGAGCCGTACGGCACGGATGGTTTCTTTTCGGTTAAAACCGGATGGACTCTATATTACAGCACCTGCGGGAGTTTCGGGAACCTTTTTAGGAAAATTACTGAAAGAAAACCGGCCTAAGCTGAAAAAGGCATTTAGCACGGTGTCTAGTAAAATTGACGAGGCATTTGTGCTGGATGCCCCGCGCTTTTCGTTGCGGCTACAGCCGGGGAAAATGGCAGGACGCTATATTGCCCGACGAGAGGGAGAGGGCCGGTGGTGTCTGGAGTATCCCATCGGAACAGATTTTGGCCAACCGGCCGTGCAACTTGAATTAAAGGGGTTGATAGAAAAAACGCTTCGTGCCAGTGCCAAGGCTTATTTACCGCAGCGTATCAAAAGGCTGGCAGAACAGCGTGGGTTTGTCTATACCTCGGTATCGATTACTGCGGCAAAAACCCGCTGGGGAAGCTGTTCGAGCAGGAAGACAATTTCCCTGTCTTATTACCTGATGTTGCTTCCGGAGCGGCTGATTGACTATGTGTTGCTGCACGAATTGGTTCATACGCGTGAAATGAATCACGGGCCTGCTTTTTGGCATCTGTTGGATGAGGCTGTAGGAGAAGACTCCCGACAGTTGTGTGCAGCGTTAAGGAATTATCGTGCAGGATTTTAATGTGATTCTTCAATCCAGATTTTTCCGTTTTTCTTGTCAATGTTCACCAGGCTGCCTTCTTTGCTGAGGTTAAAGGGAGTCAGGGCATCTGTCTTGCTGTCTACTACCATCAGAACATTTTCTTCGGCAAAACGGTTTATCTGCATTTTCAAGCCTCCTTCCTGCACGGTGCGGTTGAACAGCAGACTATCGTTGATGTAGACGGAAAGGCTGTCGCCGGCAAACTGGTTGCTAAGGGTGATGGTATAGAAATCCTCGAAAACTTGAGGCTTGTCTTCTTTTTGCTGGAAGCGGAAACCCAGGTAAAGAAACAGGCAGACAATGAAGAATACACCAAAGGCCAAAATGCCGTTTCCTACCATGAACTGTTTGTTTATATTTAGATTTTCCTTTTTCATCTGGTTTTGTTTGATTATGATTTTGGACGCAAATTTATAAAAACCGTCCGAACAATGAGGGTTTTTAAAGAGCTTATTTGTAAAAGTTCCCAGTATAATGTCTATGGGTAAGGAAGATAAGACTTTTAAGAAATGATTATTTATGAGAAATTTTTGTAGTACATTAATATTATTATTATCTTTGCAACCGAGATGGATGAAAGGTGGAGGGGCGATTAAGCTCCTTTTTTTGTTCTTAATAGTTAATACATGATAGATAAAAACATTGTAACCCAGATTGTGAATGAGTGGCTGGAAAATAAAGAGTATTTTCTGGTGGATGTTACTGTAAGTCCGGATGATAAAATCGTGGTGGAAATAGACCATGCAGAAGGCGTCTGGATTGATGACTGTGTAGAGCTTAGCCGGTTTATCGAGTCGAAGCTGAATAGGGAAGAAGAGGATTATGAACTGGAGGTAGGATCGGCCGGAATCGGTCAGCCGTTTAAGGTGTTGCAACAGTATCTTATTCACATTGGTTCCGATGTGGAGGTCCTGGGTAAGGATGGAAAGAAATGGACCGGGGTTTTGACCGATGCCAACGAAGAGAATTTTACGATAACGATAGAAGCTAAGATAAAACCGGAGGGTGCCAAACGCCCTAAACTGGTGGAACAGGAAGTCGTCTTTACATACGATGAAATAAAATATACTAAATACTTAATTAGTTTTAAATAATATGGCCAAGAAAGAGGAAACTGTCAGCCTGATTGACACATTTTCGGAGTTTAAAGAATTGAAGAATATTGATCGGACCACAATGGTCAGTGTACTGGAAGAATCATTCCGCAGTGTTATTGCGAAGATGTTTGGTACAGACGAGAACTATGATGTTATTGTGAATCCGGATAAAGGTGACTTTGAAATATGGCGTAACCGCGAAGTGGTGGCCGACGAGGACTTGACAAATCCGAACATGCAGATTTCGCTTACCGAAGCGCGTAAGATTGATGCTTCGTACGAGGTGGGCGAGGAAGTTACAGATGAAGTGATTTTTGAGAAGTTTGGCCGTAGAGCTATCTTGAATCTGCGTCAGACATTGGCTTCAAAAATTCTGGAACTGGAAAAGGATAGCTTGTATAATAAGTATATCGACAAAGTGGGTACCATCGTTAGCGCAGAGGTATACCAGATTTGGAAAAAGGAAATGTTGCTTATTGACGATGAGGGTAATGAACTGTTGCTGCCGAAAACAGAGCAGATTCCAAGCGATTTCTACCGCAAAGGCGAAACTGCGCGTGCCGTTGTTGCCCGTGTTGATAACAGAAACAACAACCCGAAAATTATCTTGAGCCGTACTTCGCCGATGTTCCTGCAGCGTCTGTTCGAAATGGAGGTTCCTGAAATCATGGATGGCTTGATTACTATCAAGAAGATTGCCCGCATCCCGGGTGAACGTGCAAAGATTGCAGTGGAATCGTATGACGAACGTATTGACCCGGTAGGTGCATGTGTGGGTGTGAAAGGTTCAAGAATCCACGGTATCGTTCGTGAGCTTCGTAACGAAAATATCGATGTTATCAACTATACTTCTAACATCCAGCTGTTTATTCAGCGTGCACTGAGCCCTGCCAAGATTTCTTCTATCACTATGCATGAAGAAGAAAAGAGAGCCGAAGTGTACTTGAAACCTGAAGAGGTATCACTGGCTATCGGTAAGGGTGGTTTGAACATCAAATTGGCTAGTATGCTTACTGAGTATACCATTGATGTATATCGTGAACTGGATGAAAATGCTATCGAGGACGATATCTATCTGGATGAGTTTAAAGATGAAATTGATGAGTGGGTTATCAATGCTATAAAGGGTATCGGCATTGATACAGCGAAAGGTGTGCTGAATGCTCCACGTGAAATGTTGATTGAAAAGGCGGACTTGGAAGAAAACACAGTGGATGATGTGTTGAAAATTTTAAAAGCAGAGTTTGAGGAATAAGGTCTTATCGCCGCCGTGACTTTATTTTTTCAATACTCTATTTATTTTAAATTAAAAATATGACTATAAGACTGAACAAGGTAACAAGAGACTTAAATGTGGGAATCACTACCGTAGTGGAATTCCTGCAAAAAAAGGGATTTACTGTTGAGGCTAATCCGAATACAAAAATAACAGAAGAACAGTATGCTGTGCTTGTGAAAGAGTTCAGCAAGGATAAAGATTTGAGAATAGAGTCTGAAAAAATTTTTCAGGAACGGCAGAATAAGGACCGTAACAAAACTTCTATTTCGATTGAAGACTTACAACCGGAGGCAAAGCCACAGCCGGCAAAACCGGAGGTGGCTGACCCTGTAGTTACTACGGGAGTACGCCAGAAATTTAAACAGGTTGGCAAAATTGATTTGGACAGCTTGAATAAGAAGAAATCAAAACCAGTAATTGAGCCTGTAGAAGAAAAGACAGTGGAGCCGCAACCGGAACCGGTGGTAGAGGCTGTTGCTGAAGTACAGCCACATACTGAAACGATAGTGAATATTGAAGAACAAAAAGAACCGGAGAAAAAGGCGGAAGAAATGAAACAAGAGTTGGAAGAGATGAAAGAAACCACCGAAACTGAAAATGTTCAGTCACAGAATGACAACGACGAAGTATTTAAGATTCGTCCTACCGAGTTTAAATCTAAAATCAATGTGATTGGTCAGATAGACTTGGATGCGCTGAATCAGTCTACCCGTCCGAAAAAGAAATCGAAAGAAGAAAAACGGAAAGAGCGGGAAGAGAAAGACAAGCAGCGCATGGAACAGCGCAAGCAGATGAAGGATGCAATCATCAAGGAGATTAGAAAGACCGATGAAAAATCGGACAAGGGAGAAGATCTTTCTAAGAAGAAAAAGAGAAATCGTATTAATAAAGAGCGTGTTGATATAGCTGCTGCCGGCAATAACGGTGCTGCTAACACGACTAAAAATGATAAAGGGGGCAAAAATCAGGCTGCAGGCAATAACGGTAAGCATAATGCCGGTAAAGATCGCTTCAAGAAACCGGTTGTAAAGCAGGAAGTGAGCGATGAAGATGTAGCTAAACAGATTAAGGAAACATTGGCCCGCCTGACAAATAAAGGTAAAAACAAGGCTGCTAAATATCGTAAGGAAAAACGTGAAAGTATTCAGAACCGCCAGATGGAGCAGGAGGAGCTGGAACAGGAAGAAAGCAAAGTCTTGAAGCTGACTGAGTTCGTTACTGCCAACGAATTGGCTAATATGATGGATATTTCTGTTACCCAGGTTATTTCTACTTGTATGAGTGTGGGTATTATGGTGTCTATCAACCAGCGTTTGGATGCAGAAACTATTAATCTGGTAGCCGAAGAATTTGGATATAAAACTGAGTATGTAAGTGCTGAAGTAGCTCAGGCTATTGAAGAAGAAGCTGATGCAGAAGAAGACTTGTTGCCTCGTGCTCCGATTGTTACTGTGATGGGTCACGTAGACCATGGTAAGACTTCTTTGCTGGACTATATCCGTAAGGCAAACGTTATTGCGGGTGAAGCGGGTGGTATTACTCAGCATATCGGTGCTTATAATGTAACGTTGGAGGACGGAAGACATATTACGTTCCTCGATACTCCGGGTCATGAGGCCTTTACTGCCATGCGTGCACGTGGTGCCAAGGTTACTGACGTTGTAATCATTATTGTGGCTGCCGATGACAATGTGATGCCGCAGACAAAAGAGGCTATCAACCATGCGATGGCTGCGGGTGTTCCTATTGTATTTGCAATCAACAAGGTAGATAAACCAAATGCAAATCCGGATAAGATTAAGGAAGAGTTGGCTGCTATGAACTTCCTGGTAGAAGAGTGGGGAGGTAAATATCAGTCGCAGGATATTTCGGCTAAGAAAGGAACGGGTGTTGCCGAGTTGCTCGAAAAGGTTCTGCTGGAAGCCGAAATGTTGGATTTGAAAGCGAATCCAAACAGAAAGGCTACTGGTTCTATCATTGAATCTTCTTTGGACAAAGGACGTGGCTATGTAGCTACTGTACTGGTTTCTAACGGTACTTTGCACGTAGGTGACATCGTATTGGCTGGTACATCTTACGGTAAGGTTAAGGCTATGTTCAACGAACGTAACCAGCGCCTGAAAGAAGCTGGTCCTGCAGAGCCGGTATTGATTTTGGGGCTGAATGGCGCACCTGCGGCCGGAGATACTTTCCATGTATTTGATACAGATCAGGAAGCTCGTGAAATTGCCAACAAACGTGAGCAGCTGGCACGTGAACAGGGCTTGCGTACGCAGAAAATGCTTACTTTGGATGAAGTGGGCCGCCGTCTGGCTTTGGGTGACTTCCATGAACTGAACGTAATCGTGAAAGGTGACGTAGACGGTTCTGTAGAAGCATTGAGCGACTCTTTGATCAAGTTGTCTACAGAGCAGATTCAGGTGAACGTTATCCACAAGGGTGTAGGTCAGATTTCCGAATCGGATGTATCATTGGCTGCTGCATCGGATGCTATTATCGTAGGATTCCAGGTTCGTCCTTCTAGCAATGCCGCTAAACTGGCAGAGCAGGAGGGTGTAGATATACGTAAATATTCTATTATCTACGATGCTATCGAAGAAGTAAAATCGGCAATGGAAGGAATGCTGGCTCCGACTTTGAAGGAACAGGTTACTGCAACTATCGAAGTTCGCGAAGTGTTCAATATCAGCAAGGTGGGTCTGGTTGCCGGTGCTATGGTTAAGACTGGTAAAGTAAAACGTTCGGATAAGGCACGTCTGATTCGTGACGGTATCGTTGTATTTACCGGTAATATCAATGCCTTGAAACGCTTTAAGGATGACGTTAAAGAGGTTGGTACTAACTTTGAATGTGGTATCAGCTTGACAAACTGCAATGATATCAAGGTCGGTGACGTGATTGAAACTTATGAAGAAGTTGAAGTAAAACAAACTCTGTAATTTTCTGATAGGCGCACTGTCTGAATAAATTATGTAGACGCGGATTACACAGGTGCATCATTTTACCAATGCTTTTTCTGTGTGGTCTGCGTCTATAAGTTTGAAGGATACTTATATGGCAGCACTGGATGTTTTGATACTTGTGGTGGTTTTTATCGGCTTCCTTTCGGGCTTTATGCGAGGGTTTGTGAAAGAAATGGCTTCTATGATAGGATTGGTGGCAGGACTTTTTGTTGCGCGGGCCTTGTACACTGCTGTAGGGGCAAAGTTGGCGGCAGAAGTGAATTGCTCTGTTACGGTTGCCCAAATTATTGCGTTTGTACTGATATGGCTGTTTATACCGCTTATCCTTTCTTTGTTTGCTTCTTTACTGACAAGGGTTATTGAGGCTGTTCATTTGGGATGCCTTAACCGATGGCTGGGGAGCTTGGTAGGATGTGTAAAGTGTGTGCTGATTGTTGGGCTGGTGATTCATGCAATAGAGTTTATAGATTCTAAAGATGAGTTAATTGCTGCAACAAAGAAAAATGAGTCCTTGTTTTATCATCCGGTCAGGGAGTTTACCGGAATTTTTTTTCCTGTAATAAAGAGTGTTACAATTAATATATTAGATTGATATGCAAGAAGAATCCAATAAGTATGTAAAGGAACTTACGCAGGAGAAGTATAAATATGGCTTTACTACGGAGGTTCATACAGATATAATTGAGAAAGGTCTTAACGAGGAGGTCGTAAAGTTGATTTCTGAGAAAAAAGGAGAACCGGAATGGCTGCTCGAATTTCGCTTGAAGGCTTTTCGTTATTGGCAGACGATGGAAATGCCGACATGGGCACATCTGACTATTCCTGAAATTGATTATCAGGCTATCTCTTATTATGCGGACCCGACGAAAAAGAAAGATGGTCCGAAGAGTCTGGATGAGGTGGACCCTGAGCTACTGAAGACTTTTAATAAGTTGGGTATTCCTCTGGAAGAACAGATGGCTTTGAGTGGTATGGCTGTCGATGCAGTGATGGACTCGGTTTCTGTAAAGACAACGTTTAAGGAAACCTTGATGGAAAAGGGAATCATTTTCTGTTCGATGAGTGAGGCTGTACGTGAGCACCCCGACTTGGTGAAGAAATATCTGGGATCGGTAGTTGGTTACAGGGATAATTTCTTTGCAGCTTTGAACTCGGCGGTATTTAGTGATGGTTCGTTTGTTTATATCCCGAAGGGAGTACGCTGCCCGATGGAATTGTCTACTTATTTCCGTATCAATGCGGCTAATACAGGACAGTTTGAGCGTACTTTGATTGTAGCAGATGACGATAGTTATGTTTCGTATTTGGAAGGCTGTACTGCCCCGATGCGAGATGAGAATCAGTTGCACGCTGCAATTGTAGAGATTGTTGTACTGGACCGTGCAGAGGTGAAATACTCTACTGTACAAAACTGGTATCCGGGAGATGCCGAAGGTAAAGGTGGAGTTTATAACTTCGTGACTAAACGTGGTATCTGTAAGGGGGCAGACAGCAAGCTGTCGTGGACACAGGTCGAAACAGGTTCGGCTATTACCTGGAAGTATCCTAGCTGTATCTTGAGTGGTGATAATTCGGTTGCTGAGTTTTACTCGGTTGCTGTGACTAATAATTATCAACAGGCAGATACAGGTACCAAGATGATTCACCTTGGAAAGAATACTCGTTCTACTATTGTAAGTAAGGGTATCAGTGCCGGAAAGAGCCAGAACTCTTACCGTGGTTTGGTTCGTGTAGCCGAAAAGGCTGATAATGCACGTAACTATAGTCAGTGTGATTCTTTGTTGCTGGGCAGCCAGTGTGGAGCTCATACTTTCCCGTATATGGATATCCATAATGAAACAGCGGTGGTTGAGCATGAGGCTACTACATCGAAAATATCCGAGGACCAGGTGTTCTATTGTAACCAGCGAGGTATTTCTACCGAGGATGCTGTAGGTCTGATTGTAAACGGATATGCCAAGGAAGTTATCAACAAGCTGCCGATGGAGTTTGCGGTAGAAGCCCAAAAATTGCTTTCTATTTCACTGGAAGGTAGTGTAGGATAATGCTTGTTATATAGAATAATACTTGAATACTTAAAGATAGATAGTATATGTTAGAAATAAAGGATTTGCATGCCACGATTAATGGCAAAGAAATATTGAAAGGTATAAATCTGACTGTAAAGCCAGGTGAGGTGCACGCTATCATGGGCCCTAACGGATCAGGAAAAAGTACATTGAGTAATGTGCTGGTCGGTCATCCGGCTTATGAGGTAACAAAAGGTTCTGTTTCTTTTGGAGGAAAGGATTTGCTGGCGTTGTCTCCAGAGGACCGCAGCCACGAGGGATTGTTTCTTTCTTTCCAGTATCCGGTGGAAATACCGGGTGTGAGCATGGTGAACTTTATGCGTGCTGCTGTTAATGAACAGCGTAAATATAAAGGACTTCCTGCATTGACAGCCAGTGAATTCTTGAAATTAATGCGTCAGAAACGTGAAATCGTTGAGCTGGATAGCAAACTTGCAAACCGTTCGGTAAATGAAGGTTTCTCGGGAGGTGAGAAAAAAAGAAACGAAATCTTCCAGATGGCAATGCTGGAACCTAAACTGAGTATTTTGGATGAAACAGACTCAGGCTTGGATATTGATGCCTTGCGCATTGTAGCCGAAGGTGTAAACAAGCTTAAGACTCCTGAAACCAGTTGTATCGTTATCACTCACTACCAGAGATTGCTGGATTATATCAAACCTGATATTGTTCATGTATTGTATAAAGGCCGGATTGTGAAGACTGCAGGTCCTGAACTGGCTCTTGAACTGGAAGAAAAAGGTTACGACTGGATTAAGAAAGAATTAGGAGAGTAAGTATGAAATCAGAACAACAATATATTGATCTTTTTACGCAGTGCGAAGCAATGATTTGCAGACATAGTGCAGATGTGCTTAATGCACCGCGTGCAAAGGCTTTTGCCGATTTCGAGCGGTTGGGCTTCCCTACCAAGAAGCAGGAGAAGTATAAGTATACGGAAGTTGGAAAATACTTTGCTCCTGATTATGGCTTGAACCTGAATCGGCTGGATATACCTGTAAATCCTTATGAAGTGTTTAAGTGTGATGTACCCAATATGAGTACAGCCCTGCACTTTGTGGTGAATGATACTTTTTATGATAAAGTACAGCCGACTGGTCAATTGCCGGAAGGTGTTATTTTTGCCAGCTTGAAAGAGGTTGCTATCCAGCAGCCAGAATTGGTAAAGAAGTATTATGGAAAGTTGGCCCAGACTTCTGAGGATGCCTTGGCTGCATTCAATACAATGTTTGCTCAGGATGGTGTATTAATGTATATACCTAAAAATGTAGTGGTTGAAAAGCCATTGCAGTTGGTAAATATACTCAGAGCGGATGTAGACTTTATGGTGAATCGCCGTATTCTGATTATCTTGGAGGAGGGGGCACAGGCTAAATTGCTGATTTGTGACCATGCTATGGATAATGTAAACTTCTTGTCGACTCAAGTTATCGAGGTGTTTGTGGGCGAGAATGCATTCTTTGACCTTTATGAGTTGGAAGAAACGCATAATAGCTCTATACGCTTTAATAACCTTTATGTAGAGCAGCTGGCGGGAAGCAATGTTTTGCTCAACGGTATGACGCTGCATAATGGTATGACTCGCAATACGACTTCTGTAACACTGGCTGGCCGGGGAGCAGAAGTAAACTTGTGTGGTATGGCTATTGCCGATAAGAATGAGCAGGTTGACAATCACACGTTTATTGATCACAAGGTTGCAGATTGTACCAGCAATGAGTTATTTAAATATGTACTGGACGACCAGGCTGTAGGTGCTTTTGCAGGCAAAGTACTGGTTCGTGAGGGAGCACAGCGTACGTCTTCTCAGCAGACCAACCGTAATATCTGTGCCACTCGTGAAGCGCGTATGTATACGCAGCCTCAACTTGAGATTTATGCTGATGATGTAAAATGTTCGCATGGGGCAACAGTAGGACAACTGGATGAAAATGCTTTGTTCTATATGCAGCAGCGAGGTATCAGTCTGAAAGAGGCTCGTTTGTTGCTTATGTTTGCTTTTGTCAATGAAGTGATTGATACAATTCGTCTCGATGTATTGAAGGACAGATTGCATCTGTTGGTCGAAAAGCGTTTCCGTGGTGAATTAAATAAGTGCCAGGGATGTGCCATTTGTAAGTAACTTGATTAATGAATGCCGGTATGTATGATGTAAATAAAATAAGAAACGATTTTCCTATTCTTTCGAGAACCGTGTATGGAAAACCTTTGGTTTATCTGGATAACGGTGCAACTACGCAGAAACCCCGTTGTGTGGTTGATGCTATGGTTGATGAATATTATTCGGTGAATGCTAATGTGCACCGAGGAGTACATTTCCTTTCACAGCAGGCAACAAATCTGCATGAAGCTTCTCGTGAAACCGTCCGGAAGTTTATCAATGCTGGCAAGATATCTGAAGTTGTCTTTACTAGAGGGACTACAGAAAGTATTAATCTGGTAGCTTCTTCTTTTGTCAACAGTCAGATGCAGGATGGAGATGAGGTGATTGTTTCTGTGATGGAGCATCATAGCAACATTGTTTCATGGCAATTGCAGGCTGCACGTAAAGGAATTAAATTGCGTGTAATCCCGATGAATGACCGTGGCGAACTTCTGCTGGATGAATATGAAAAGCTTTTCTCTACGCGTACAAAACTGGTGTCGGTCGCCCATGTATCGAATGTTCTGGGTACTATCAATCCTGTGAAGAAGATTATTGAGATTGCTCATGCACATCAGGTTCCGGTATTGATTGACGGTGCACAGGGTGTTCCTCACATGAAAGTAGATGTGCAGGACTTGGATGCCGATTTCTATGTTTTCAGCGGACATAAGATATACGGTCCCACAGGAGTGGGAGTATTGTATGGAAAAGAAGATTGGCTGGACCGTCTTCCTCCATATCAGGGAGGAGGTGAAATGATTCAGAATGTTACTTTCGAAAAGACTACATTCAATGAATTGCCTTTCAAGTTCGAAGCAGGTACTCCTGATTATGTAGGTACAACAGCTTTGGCAACTGCACTTGATTATGTTTCTGAAATTGGAATGGATAATATTGCAGCCTATGAACATGAGCTTACCGTATATGCTATGGAACGTCTAAAAGAGATTCCGGGAATGCGGATTTTTGGAGAAGCTGAACAAAAAGGCGGAGTGATATCATTCCTTGTCGGCAATATTCATCATTTTGATATGGGAACACTGTTGGACAGACTGGGTATTGCAGTCCGTACAGGACATCATTGTGCTGAGCCTCTTATGCATCGGTTAGGTATTGAAGGTACTGTACGTGCTACCTTTGGAATCTATACAACCAAAGAGGAAATTGATGCACTTGTTGCTGGAATAGCACGGGTAAGTCGTATGTTTTAGTTTGTAGAAGCTAGAAATAGTACTAGAAATAGTAAAGGCATCCTTTATTCTGTAAAGAAGAATAGAGGGTGCCTTTTTTTGATAAGATAATCTTTCTGTTATAAGGAGCAGAAGAGTGTTACAAGAAAAGGAACACTGAAATCTACTACAAATCCATGGAAGATGGACACAATCACAAATTGTTGTCCGGCTGTTTGAGTAATGATAGGCAGGGTTGTATCCATTGTAGTTGCTCCTCCCGCTGAAATAGGAGCCAGGTTGCCAAACCATCTGACAAGCAATGGTGCTGCCAGTAAGGTAACGATTTCTCGGGATATATTGGCCAGTAAGGCTACGGTACCTAATTCAGCACCTTTGTATTCTGTAATGAAAATACTCGACAAGGAATAATATCCGAAACCGGAACCTACCGCCAGACAATCGGTCAGCGAACGGTGCGGAAGTAAGAAGCTTACTACTGCACTTCCTGCCAATGTACCTAAAATCGTCATAACAGGCAGAAAAATCAATCTAGGATTTAAAGAACGGAAGTTACGAAGGGTTTGTGGATTGTTGCCAATACTGATTCCTACACTGAACATCAATGCACAAAGCGCATAATAACTCAGGTTGCTTTGTGTAACAAAAGCAGGGAGCAGCTGAAAGTATCCACAGCAACTTCCTAAAATAAAGAAACAGATAATAATTAAACTTCCTTTCATAAAACCGTCTTATTCCTTTTATATAAATAATACCATAGTCCCCATGCCAGTATTGCACTGCCAAGTACACTAGCACCAGTAATCAGTAAGGCCTCCAGACCAAGTGTGTGTAGTCCCTGAATAATTGCTTTGTTTCCTCCTACATCTACTCCAAGCAAAAAGAGTAAAAGCCATATAAGTCCGGTAATAACCTTCCCGATACCCGATAAATTATTTCTGCGTAACAAGAAACCGATTCCGATTCCTGATAACATAATCCCGATAATAGTAAACATATTTTTTGTGCAAATTTTCGGCAAAAATACGGATAAAAAAATAAAGACTCATTATTAATATCTATCTTTGTTCACTTTGTCATTCATATAGGTATTATTAAAAAGAATCTTGTTATGTTATTGCCATGTTTAAATGAAAATCTGGTTGAGGCTGGATGTGATGAAGCCGGAAGAGGCTGTCTGGCGGGAGCCGTTTATGCTGCAGCTGTAATTTTACCGCCTGATTATAAGAATGAATTGTTGAACGACTCCAAAAAGCTGACTGAAAAACAACGATACCAGCTTCGTCCCATCATAGAGAAAGAGGCATTGGCTTGGGCCGTTGGTGTAGTGACTCCGCAGGAGATAGACAAAATTAATATTCTGAATGCTTCCTTTCTGGCAATGCACCGTGCTTTAGACAAATTGGCTTTACGCCCGGAGTATATACTGGTTGATGGAAATCGTTTTAAGCCTTATCAAAGTGTTCCATACACAACTGTTGTAAAAGGAGACGGGAAATACCTGTCTATTGCAGCTGCATCTATTCTGGCAAAGACCTATAGGGATGATTATATGAATGCATTGCATCAGGAATATCCTATGTACGACTGGCTTTCCAATAAAGGTTATCCAACCAAGAAACATCGTGAAGCTATTCGCCGTTTTGGAACATCACCCTATCATAGAATGTCGTATAATTTATTAGGAGATGGCCAGCTTACGCTCGATTTTTAGCGAGAGCTAGCTTATTCTTTCTTTATCAGACAGATGGTTTTGAAAAGCTGTAATTTTCCACGATAGACTTATCAATACATCCCGGCTTTTTTCTTACCTTTGTAGCTAGAAAAAGAACGTAATAACTTTTAATATAAAATTAAGATTATGGCTAAAAAAGCACTTTTAATGATCCTTGACGGATGGGGCTGCGGCGACCATCACAAAGACGATGTAATCTTTAACACTCCTACTCCTTATTGGGACAGTCTGTTGGCTAATTATCCTCATTCACAATTGCAGGCAAGTGGTGAAAACGTAGGTCTTCCTGACGGACAGATGGGTAACTCTGAAGTTGGTCACCTCAACATCGGTGCCGGACGCATCGTTTATCAGGATTTGGTAAAAATCAACCGTGCTTGTGCCGACGGAAGCATTATGCAGAATCCTGAAGTTGTTTCTGCCTTCACATACGCTAAGGAAAACGGTAAGAACATCCACTTCATGGGTCTTACTTCAAACGGTGGTGTACACTCTTCACTCGACCACCTGTTCCGTCTTTGCGACATCGCTAAAGAATACGGTATCGAAAATACTTTCATCCACTGCTTCATGGACGGTCGTGATACCGACCCTAAGAGCGGTAAAGGATTTATCGAAGAACTTTCTGCACACTGCGCTAAATCAGCGGGCAAGATTGCTTCTATCGTAGGTCGTTTCTATGCAATGGACCGCGACAAACGTTGGGAACGTGTGAAAGAAGCTTACGACTTGCTCGTTAACGGTATAGGTAAGAAAGCTACAGACATGGTTCAGGCTATGCAGGAATCATACGATGAAGGTGTAACTGACGAGTTCATCAAACCTATTTCTAACGCTAACTTCGACGGTACTATCAAGGAAGGCGACGTAGTAATCTTCTTCAACTACCGTAACGACCGTGCTAAAGAGCTTACTATCGTTCTTACTCAGCAGGATATGCCGGAAGCAGGCATGAAGACTATCCCGGGACTTCAGTTCTACTGTATGACTCCGTACGATGCTTCCTTCACAGGTCTTCATATCTTGTTCCCGAAAGAAAACGTACAGAACACTCTTGGCGAATACCTTGCAGCAAACGGAAAGACTCAGCTTCACATTGCTGAAACAGAAAAGTATGCACACGTAACATTCTTCTTCAACGGTGGACGTGAAACTCCATATGACAACGAAGACCGTATCCTCGTTCCTTCTCCAAAAGTTGCTACTTACGACTTGAAGCCTGAAATGAGCGCTTACGAAGTTAAGGACAAACTGGTAGAAGCTATCAACACTCAGAAATACGACTTCATCGTTGTAAACTACGCTAACGGTGATATGGTTGGTCACACTGGTATCTACGAAGCTATCGAAAAAGCAGTAGTTGCTATTGATAACTGCGTGAAAGATACAGTAGAAGCCGCTAAAGCAAACGATTACGAAGTAATCATCATTGCTGACCATGGAAATGCAGACCACGCATTGAACGAAGACGGAACTCCTAACACAGCACACTCACTGAACCCAGTTCCATTTGTTTACGTAACAGAAAACAAGGATGCTAAGGTTGAAAACGGTGTATTGGCAGACGTTGCTCCTTCTATCCTTCATATCTTGGGTATGGCTCAGCCAGCTGATATGACAGGAAAAGACCTGATTAAATAATTTTCGGGCAATAAGTTAGACATAAAGATAAAGGCACAGGCTTCATGCAGATTGTTCGCATGCGGTCTGTGCTTTTTTTATGGTATAGTATCAGACATGCAGAATATTCCTTGTTTTTTCTTACCTTTGTAGCCAAATAACAAAGAAAGAAAAATATGGTTCAAATAGACGATGTGGTAGTAAGTCTGGATGTATTTCGCGAGAAATTTCTCTGTAATCTGGATGCCTGTAAAGGAGAATGCTGTATTGAAGGTGATGCCGGAGCACCGGTAGAACTGGACGAAGTAGAAAAACTGGAGGAAGTACTTCCTGTAGTTTGGGATGACCTTTCGCCTGCCGCACAGGAAATCATTAAGAAGCAAGGAGTCGTATATACCGACCAGGATGGTGATTTGGTAACCTCCATTGTAAACGGTAAGGACTGTGTGTTTACCTGTTATGATGAAAAAGGATACTGCTATTGTGCTATCGAAAAAGCTTATCGTGAAGGACGCTGTAATTTCTATAAACCCATATCCTGCCATCTGTATCCTATTCGTATTGGCGATTATGGTCCTTTTAAAGCAGTGAACTATCATCGTTGGGATGTATGTAAAGCTGCCGTACTTTTAGGTAAAAAAGAAGACCTGCCTGTATATAAGTTTCTGAAAGAACCTTTAATCCGCAAGTTCGGACAGGTCTGGTACGACGAATTAGAAAATGTAGCCGAAGAATTGAAGAACCAGCATCTCATTTGATGCCGGTTCTTTTTATAAGTTTATTTGACTTTTACGTGTATTGTTATTAGCGGTCGGAGAAAATAATCACGTTTCATACCTATGCTGGTACTGAATTTTCCTGATGGTTCAAAGTTAAAAGAATAAGTACCGTTTTCACATAAATATCGGTCGCCTTCATTATAAGAGAATCCGTCAAGTCCTCCTGCATCTAAAATGTCATTCAAGTCAGGCAGATTCACCAAGTCATACTCTTTTCTTAACTGTTCCGCTTCCGCTCTGGTAAATGTACGCCATGCAGTCCAGTTATTGAATTTATAGTCAGCCAATGTTTCAGCGGTTTCCGATGACTTAATTTGAAATTGGTCCGGTCCCATTAACACCAGATCCGCTTCATCCGCCAGTTCATTGTTGACTTGCCATACGAAACATCCATTCCAAATACTGTTAACAGCAGGCATTTCATCAATAAAAATTGTGCCATCCTCCGGTTCCCCTGGATTTTCCGGTTCATTCGGTTCAGAGGTGCTGCTATCCGAATTACCAAAAGTAAAATTGATGTTACACACAGGCTTCCATCCGTCTATCGTAAAGTCACCATCGATTTCAAAGCCCCCTTTAAAGCTTCCGTTCAATACATAAGGCTGATTGACTTCCAGAGGTTTATTATAAGTATATCCATAGCTGCATGTCGTATGCGGATAAGTAATATCTATACTGAAAACAGTTTGTTTACTTTCTGCCGGCAGCACATAGACCGTTTCTGTTTTCCAGATATTTTCTTGTAAACTACATGGTATAGTAGTCGTCTGTTCATCATTGGCAAGCTCTTTTTTAAAGTTGATGCTTGAACTGACCGGACTGACATGAATCTTTACAGCCGTTGCACTGTCGGGTATGTCAGCCAGATTAAGTTGCAGTGCCGAAACTGCGTACGACATGGTTATGCTAACCTCAGCATCAGTATTCGTCAATTCGATGTTACTGCTACCCATCATTAAAGCATTCGATGCATAATAAGGAGCGTCTAAAGCGATGGATTTATCCCATGAAGAAGTGTCTGTAAGTTTATATTCTCCCGTCTTGTTACCAGCGATAGCTACAATTCTGTAAAGTCCTTCAGGAAGAGTCATTTTCAGTACTTCTTCTTCCGAAACAATTTCCTGGCTATGTACACACTGCCCCTCTTTGTCGAAAGCATAAACCTGTATAGGATATTCCATTTTCAGATTTTCACCGGTCCTGGTTTGTACAGTAAGTTCGGTACCTTTCTTTTCAGAAGGGTCATCCGTTTCATAAGGACTGCATGCCGTTTCCATCAGACAGCATGAAATTGCTAAAAAGATAGTATAAATCTTGTTCATAGTGATTAGTTTGTTAAGTTGTGCATAAAACGTTTTATCCGGTTTGTTTTCTAGCTTTTTACAGAAAAAAATACATTACTGTCCTCATCTGGAAACAAAACCGTATTTTTGCAGTCAAAATGAGGTAATAATATTAGTATGAATAATATAAAGTTTTATAGACTTATGAGAAGCCGCTTCTTTACCCTTGTCTTGTTTATCAGTACTGCTGTATCTGTTTGGGGTGCCTGTATTGATACATTAGCAGTTCCCACTAAATTAATGAAGAAAAATGTAGAAACCATTGTTATCGTGCCAACGTGTGAAAGAGTAACCTATCCGGTATTATACCTGCTTCACGGGCATGGAGGCAATGCCCGTACATGGCTTGGCATTAAGCCAGAGTTGCCACAGCTAGCCGATCAGTATGGAATTCTGATTGTTTGTCCAGATGGGAATAACAGCTGGTATTGGGACAGTCCGGTTGATTCGACTTACCGGTATGAAACTTTTATTTCCCATGAACTGATAGCCTATGTTGACAGTCACTATCCAACCCATGCAGTCCGTGAGGCTAGAGCTATTACCGGACTTAGTATGGGAGGCCATGGCGCTATGTGGAATGCCATCCGTCACACTGCTGTTTTTGGTGCGGCCGGAAGCACCAGTGGCGGTGTTGACATACGTCCTTTCCCTAACAACTGGGATATGGCCGCCCGTTTGGGCAGTAAAAAAGACAATCCTGAAGTATGGGAAACTCATACCGTTATTAACCAGTTGGATAAAATTAAAAACAGAGATTTAGCCTTGATAATAGACTGTGGAGAAGACGACTTCTTCCTTGAGGTGAACCAAGCCTTCCACAAACAACTGTTACAACGAGGTATAGAGCACGATTTCATAACCCGTCCGGGAGCCCATAATGGAGTTTACTGGAATAACTCAATTGATTACCAATTATTGTTCTTCTCGAAATTCTTTAAAAGTAAAAATTTGTAATCCCCCGATGAAAGACTTTACACAAGCCACACAAGAGTTTATCCGTACGCACGTCAATGAAGACGTGCGTGCTCTGGCATTACAGGCTGCCAAGTATCCCGATGTGGACATGCCTGCTGCCGTACAACAAATTGCCGGTTATCAGATTGCGTCCCGGAAGATACCCTCCTGGGCATCAGTCGGGCAGATTCGCTATCCCCGGCATTTATCTATGGAGCAATGTTCTTCCGAACAGACAGCCTGCTATAAAGCTTCACTCATTAAAGGAGATACATTGGTAGACCTTACAGCCGGACTGGGAGTAGACTGCTCTTTTCTGGCACGAAATTTTAAGCAGGTCACTTACGTAGAACGCCAGGAAGAACTCTGTGAGTTGGCACACCATAATTTTCCTTTATTAGGCCTTTCTCATATTACCGTATGTAAAGACGACGCCTGTTCGTTTTTGGAAAATATGGAACCGATGGACTGTATTTTTCTAGACCCTGCACGCAGAGACAGCCGCGGAGGCAAAACAGTAGCTTTGGCCGATTGCGAGCCTAACGTAATAGAAATGGAGCCGCTGTTGATAAGCAAAGCAAAAACCGTAATGATAAAGCTGTCTCCTATGCTGGATATAACTTCTGCTCTACACGACTTGAAATACATTTCCCAGATACACTTGGTTTCAGTGCAGAACGAATGCAAAGAACTGCTGTTGATATTGAAAAGCGAGCAAAACAACCAACCTGTTGAAATCCATTGTGAACAACTTATTAACAAGGACTGTTCAAATCATTTCGCTTTTACTGTAGAAGAAGAACATGATTCTGCTAATAAGCTGGCTAATATTATGTTAGAATACTTGTATGAGCCGGATGTAACCTTGTTGAAAGCCGGTGCCTACCGTATTATAAGTTCACGGTTTCCTGTTTATAAACTACATATCAACAGCCATCTGTTCACATCTTCACAATACTTATCCGACTTTCCGGGGCGTCATTTCCAAGTAGTAGGAGTATCAGGTTTCGGGAAGAAAGAAATCAGGCACTTTCTGGAAGGTGTAGAAAAAGCCAACCTTACGGTCCGTAATTTCCCGTCGACGGTTGCCGATTTGCGCAAACGCCTTAAACTAAAAGAAGGAGGCGAGTTTTATATTTTTGCAACCACACTCTGGAATGATGAAAAAGTACTCATCAAATGCATAAAGGCCTAAAAAAATCGGTCTTATCGGGAGTTCCCTTCCAATAAGACCGATTTTTTTAATATATCTATAATATTATTCGCCACATTTAGCCTTGAATGCCAGCGCATACATACGCATCTGTTTTACCATAGCCAGCAATCCATTGCTTCTGGTAGGCGACAAATGCTCTTTCAATCCAATCTTTTCGATAAAGTACAAGTCAGCATTCAAAATCTCATCAGGAGTGTGTCCCGAAATAACTTTAATCAGCAGTGTAACGATACCTTTTACAATCAGCGCGTCACTCTCTGCCTGGAAAATAATCTTTCCGTCCACCATATCCGCCTGAAGCCATACCCGGCTTTGACAACCTTCAATCAAGTTTTGGTCCGTTTTATATTGCGGGTCCAGCTCTTCCTGTTCATTGCCCAAGTCAATCAGCAGCTGATATTTATCCATCCAGTCGTCAAAATCGCTGAATTCTTCAATTATTTCATCCTGAAGTTCATTAATTGTTTTCATTTTCCTATTTATTTTTCGTTGTAAATTACCCCCATGACTGTCTGTCCCACAGCCTTCAAGGTTGCTTTATCTATATCTTGCATATTATCGTTTACAGTGTGCCATGTAGCACAGAAGCCCGTATCTCCAGTCGGATTATAATGAATAATATCAACACACGGAATCTGAGTAAACTGGTTTACATAGATATGGTCATCCACCACCTCCGAACCTCTTTCTTTCGGGAAAAAGCTGCCATAACCCAATTCATGAGCCACTTTCCATATCTTTTTCATCTCTTTTCCAGCGGTCCGTTGTGAATACCCTTCGTAATAGAAGGTCGCATTCTTTCCGCCCACCATATCCAACAATATACCATAACGTGCATTATATCCCTGTACATGCTGCATTCGTCCCCAGTACTGCGAACCCAGACACCATGTATCCGCTTTATATTCGCCTTTATAGAAGTGCGGTGTACCATAATCCTCTGCATCGAAGAAAATAATATCGATACCTATCTGGGGAGCTTTTTGCTGCAATTGTCTTGCAATTTCCAGCAGTACACCTACGCCGCTACCCCCATCATTGGCACCATCGATAGGCGTATGATAATTTTTCTCATCCTTATCATTATCCGCATACGGGCGTGAGTCCCAATGCGCGCACAGCAACACACGCTTCTTGCTTTCGGGCAGATAAGCACCGATGATATTACGAGCCTTGAGCACCGTACCATCATAGGCTGTTACCTCCATCTCCTGATTGTATACTTTAGCACCGAATTTCTCCAGTTGTGTAGCCAGATAGTCACCGCATTTCCGGTGAGCTTCCGTATTTGGAACCCTCGGGCCAAAAGCTACTTGCTGTTCTATGTAGTGATAAGCGCTGTCGGCATTAAAAGCAGGTGCTTCAACTTTCATAGCTTCCTCGGTTTCAGTCAGTTCGTTATTTTTGCAACTGTTCCCACATGAGAACAGGGCGATACCTGTCAGCAGTAATGAAGTGGACAGAATATTTCGAATCATTTTCATATCATACATATTTACGATTGCTGCAAAGGTACATTTATTGCGCTGAATCTCCAAGAAACCCCTATTCTCTTTGGGTATTGCTCACGCTTTTTCAACATTGTATGTAGTCTTTTGAAGCACAGAGTTAATATTATTTTGACCTTACTTTGTTAGTGAGGCTCAAAAAAGACGAATGTTTTTCACTTTAATGATAAGAATTCCTCGTTTTTATGCCGAAAGTTTATCATTAAAATGATTAAGTAATAAAACATAGTCAAATTGAATCGATCCTTTCGGAATCAGTCCTTTTTAGAAGATTTCTGTGATTTTTCGGTGAAAATTTGAAAAACTTTGTAAATTTACACCCACTACGGCATTATGATATAAAAAATGGGTACTTTAAAATGGTGAGTATCGAAAATGTAAGATAAAAATGGGCGGAAGAAATAAAATACAAGTTGAATCGGCGGATATACTTTTCCACAGGATATCCTCTCAAGATGACGAAAAAGCATTTCGTGCATTGTTTTATGATTATTTTGCTCCGCTCTGTGTATTTGCTCACCGCTATATTGATGAAATGGATTCCTGTGAAGACATTGTACAGGAAGTCTTTTTCCGTGTGTGGAAAAACAGAAAAGAAGTTTTTATAGAAACATCAGCCCGAAATTTTCTGGTTACCAGCGTGCGCAACGCCTGTCTGGATTTTCTTCGTAAAAAAGATGTAGAAAGAAGATGGATGGAGAATAGCTTGGAAAACGAAGAAGCATTTTGTTATGATTTGTATACGACCGTAGAATTGGAATGCCTGTTAAATGAAGCCTTGGATAAACTTCCGGAACCGGTAGCTTCTACTTTCCGGATGAATCGTTTTGAGGGTAAAACGTATGCTGAAATAGCAGAGGCAAAGCAACTGTCTGTAAAAACAGTTGAAGCTTATATGACAAAGGCTTTGAAATTCTTACGTGTCGAGTTGAAAGATTATTTGCCGTTGCTGGCTCTTTTTTTCCGGATTTAATAGGGGCTCGGTTCATTTAAACGTCATATATATAAAGAAGAACTATTTATGGAGGAAAGAGGGAAAAAAGAATTTTCAGATAATATGAAGTTTGGAGAAGAAGAAATGCAGGCTGTGTGGGATTTCTCAGACCGGTTGCTTCAGCAGAAAAAAATAGATGTAGACGGGAATTGGGAGAAACTGCATCGCCGTATTCATCGGAGTAATAATCGCATCAGAATTTTTACATATATCAAAAATGCAGCCGCCGTATTATTGTTGCCTCTGATAATGTTGTCAGCGTATTACTATTATCAGTTGTCACAATTCAGGTCTGCACCTGTCAGACAATTGGAAGTCACTACAGCTTATGGTGTCTGCACCAAGGTAGTTTTACCGGACAGTTCAGAAGTATGGTTGAATTCCGGTTCGAAGCTTATCTATCCGGAACGTTTTACGAGTGCAGGAAGAAAAGTTTCTCTTGAGGGGGAAGCGTATTTTAAGGTAAGCTCGGATATAAACAACCGTTTCGATGTGCAAACGCTTGACGGACTAACCGTGAGTGCCTATGGTACGGAGTTTAATGTGAATGCCTACGCAGAAGAGTCTGTTATAAAAGCAACTCTAGCCAAAGGAAATATACGGATAACCCAATCTGATAGTCAGATAAGTAAAGATATTGTTCCTGGTGAGCAAGTCGTATATTCTAGTATGGATAAAAATATGGAAGTCCGGAAAGTAAATTTGCTGGTAGAAACCGGATGGAAAGACGGAATGATGGTTTTCCGACGTACTCCATTGAATGAGATTGCTAAAAAGCTTTCCCGTCATTTTAATGTAGATATAGAACTAAAAAATAAAGAACTTTATAAATACACTTATTCGGCTACATTTACTACAGAAACATTGGTGGAGATTTTGTCTTTACTTGAAAAGACAGCTCCAATTCGTTGCGCTATTGTAGAGCCGGAACAACAGGATGATTTTGCTTATACTCGCAAGAAAATAAATATATATCACAAGTAACTACTAAATCTTTTTTAAGGAAAAACAAAAAAATCAATTTTTTCCATAGGGGGTATTATGGGTGTCTTCGTCTAGTCTGTGAATTGAGAAAAAACACAGTTAACTTTAAAGATATTTTTATTATTATGAGAAAAAAAGAAGACACTTGATCAAAATGACAGGTTGATATGAAAGGCAGGAAAAGCTGGGGGGCTTTCCTGCCTTCATGAAAACGAATGATTGTCGAACATCTCTCCTTTCAGACAACCGTTCAAAAACAATTAAAAAAATCTAGTTTAATTATTTCATTGTGAAATTATGAAGAAATTATCAACTGTCAAAAGAAATAAGTCATCAATTGGCTTATTTACCAAAATACCTATGCGTATGCGAATAACTCCTTTTTTATTAGCAGGGTTTTTAATGCAGGCGAATGCCGAAAATGTCTATTCTCAGTCTGCGGCCATTTCTATTGAAATGAACAATGCTACGGTAGAAGAAGTCCTGAATGAAATAGAAATGAATTCTGATTATCATTTTTTACCTGAGTTCGGGATAAGTTTAGAATAAGGCCAGTTGTTTTGAGTCCTCA
>Oklahoma_p1__coassemble_108_pt1 | contig 63842 bp, 51 predicted proteins | sample Oklahoma_p1__metabat2_low_PE_018 | metagenome-assembled genome bin Oklahoma_p1 | reverse complement strand
GATACGAAACCTCATCTGCGCTTTACAAATATACACTTTTTTCTTTATAGTGTATACTTTTTATAAAAATATTTGTCAGCACTACAAGAAAAGAAAGAATATTTAAAAAGACAGGCTGTACAAATAAAAAAAGCTGCCCTGTTAGACAACAGGACAGCTCCTTGAACTATTTGATTTCCTAAATCAGTTGAAGTAATACAAAAAGGTAGCTACACCCTCGATTGCTTTCTTCTTCTGATCTTTAATATCAATAGAGAATTTGATTTCAGCCTTGGCTACACCACGCAGGTTAACCAGTGACTGCAGATGCGCAGTAAGACGTACGCTCTGTCCAACCAGTACAGCCTGTCCGAATCTCATTTTGTCCATACCGTAATTAACCATCATTTTCAGGTTATTTACTTCGATAATCTGATTCCACAGATATGGCAACAATGACAAAGTAAGATAACCGTGTGCAATCGTGCTCTTGAAAGGACTTTCAGCTTTGGCTTTTTCTACGTCTACATGAATCCACTGATGATCCAAGGTTGCATCGGCAAACTGATTGATTCGTTCCTGTGGAATTTCCAGCCAATCTGATACACCAATTTGCTGTCCTACTAATTTTTCGAATTCTTCGTAAGAATTAATGATAACTTTATCCATTTTACTCTGCTTAAATTATATTAAGGCGACAATTGCCCATTTCTTATATTTTTGTGCAAAGATACAAAATAACCGGATAGTAACCTTAAAACTTGTATAAAAAACACAAGGGAAAGCTACATCCGGCTATTTTTGATATAGAGATTATTTCAGTCCACGGTTCTTCAACAGTGCATCTGTTCCCGGTTCTTTGCCACGGAAGTTCTTATACATATCCATAGCATCGTCTATTCCGCCCGGAGTGAGGATGTAAGTACGGAACTTCTGCGCCAGGTCCTGATTAAAGATGTCGCCGGTTTCTTTAAATGCCTGGAAAGCATCGGCATCGAGTACTTCGGCCCAAATGTAGCTGTAGTAGCCGGCAGTATAGCCACCGCCCATCGTATGGTTAAAGTAGGTAGTGCGGTAGCGTGAGGGAATCTGTTTGAGTAATCCACGTTTTCCGAGTGTCTGCTGCTCGAAAGCCATCACATCAAAGTCGGCAGGTATTTCCTTAAGCACGTGGTAGTCCATATCCAGCAAAGAAGCAGCCAGATATTCGGTCGTTGCAAATCCCTGACCGTATTTGCCGCTCTTATCCAGCTTTTCTATCAGTTCGGCAGGAATTACCTCACCGGTTTTATAATGTTTGGCATATACTTTCAGCACTTCCGGTTCGAACACCCAGTGTTCCATAATCTGAGAAGGAAGCTCAACAAAGTCGCGGGGAACACCCGAAACGCCGTAATAGTGTACATCCCTGAAGAGATTGTGCAAGCCGTGACCGAATTCGTGGAACAAGGTAGCAGCTTCATCTGCACTCAGAAGAGCCGGTTCGCCGGCTGCAGGCTGTGTAAAGTTGCAAACGATGGTTACTACCGGACCCTGACGCTTACCGTCTGCATAAGTCTGCGAACGATAAGAGCCGCACCATGCACCACCACGCTTGCTGGCACGCGGGAAGAAATCCATATACAATACTCCCAGATGCGTTCCGTCTTTATCCTTGCACTCGAAACACAAGGCATCAGGGTGTGGCAAAGGCATGTCCTTGAGCTGTGTGAAGGTAATGCCATAGAGTTTGTTGGCTACATAGAAAGCCCCTTCGCGAACCTGGTCCAAAGGCAGATAAGGACGAATCTGGTTTTCATCGAGATTGAACTTGGCCTTTTTAGATTTTTCGAAGTAATAGCGCCAGTCCCATCCTTCGGCTTCGAAAGAATTGCCTTCTTTTTTGATTTCATTCTGAATGTCGGCCAGTTCGGCTTTTGCCTGTTTCAAGGCCGGTGCCCACACTTCGTCCAGCAAGTTGTAAACATTGGCTGATGTCTTGGCCATACGGTCTTCCAGCACAAAAGATGCATAATCTTCGTATCCCATGAGCTGAGCTTTCTCCAGCCGTTTCTGCAGCAAAGTTTTTACAACTTCCTTGTTGTCGGCATCGTTGTTGTTATTGCCCCGGTTGATGTATCCCTTGAAAATCTTTTCACGCAATGCGCGGTTATCGGCATACTGCAAGAAAGGCATTACGCTGGGATTATGCAATGTGAACAGCCACTTGCCTTCCATTCCTGCCGCTTTAGCTGCTGCAGCAGCATTGGCTATCAGGCTTTCCGGCAGACCGGCCAGGTCTTCTTTTTTATCGATTACCAACTGAAATGCATTGGTTTCCTTCAGCATGTTCTGTCCGAAGGTAAGCTGCAACATTGCAATTTCAGAATTCAGCTGACGCAACTTGACTTGTTTTGCACTGTCCAGATTGGCACCGCCGCGAACAAAATCCTGATAGGTCTCTTCGAGCAGTTTGGTCTGTTCTTTATCTAAATTGAATTTTTCCTTATTGTCATAAACTTGTTTTACACGTTCGAAAAGACGTGGATTCAGACTGATGTCATCGCTGTGCTTAGACAAAAGCGGTGAAAGTTCTTTGCTCAGTGCCTGCATTTCGTCCGAGGTATTGGCACTGTTCAAGCCATAGAATACAGCGCTTACTCTGCGCAGCAACTGTCCGCTCTGGTCCAAAGCCACAATGGTATTTTCGAAATCCGGCATTGAGCGAGCATTGACGATTGCATCAATTTCTTTAGCCTGTTCTTCCATACCTTTCAAAAAGGCAGGTTTGTAATGCTCCAGTTTTATTTCATCAAAAGGTGGTACACCGAAAGGTGTAGCATACTCGGTAAAGAACGGATTTACAGCATCCGAACTTTTTTCTTTATTGCCACTGCAAGCCATCAGCGACAAAGCCATTCCCGCAATTACAAGTGTTTTTCTCATTCTATATTTTTTTATCATTATCGCGGGTAAAGTTAACAAATTATAATCAAATAGCCAACAACCCTCTATGAATCTTAACGAATTCAGAGGATGTCGGCTATTTATTCCGTTTGGATGTTTATCAGAATGTGCAGTTGTCGGCCGGGTATTCGATTCCCCATTCTTTACGCAAGGCGTCCAGTAACTCCATCACTTTCAGAGTTTCTTCATGCGGCATATAAGGGGACTCAATCTCACCATTACGGATAGCTTGCATACAAGCTTCTACCTGGTATTCGAAACCGGTAATTTGTTCGGGACAGTGATAGCGGGCCACTTCTGCATGGTCTTTGTTGTAGGCTACTGCCTCCTGAGGATTGTTGATGTTATCAATAATCAGGTATCCGTTATCGCCGGAAATAATTCCCTGACGGTCGTTGGCGCACAAGACGGTGGTCTGCATGACTGCCATTTTCCCGTCGGCATAGGTAAAGGTGATGCTGTTTTGCAAATCCACCCCTGTTTCTCCTTTCAGACAGGTTGATGTAACCTTGGCAATATCCGTGCCGAAAATCATTCTGGCAAAGTTTATCGGATAGACTCCCAAGTCGAGCAAGGAGCCTCCACAAAGGTCGAGCCGGGTGATACGCTCTTTATATGCCACCGGATAGCCCAGATTGGCTGTCAGCATGTGCGGAGTGCCGATTACACCGTTGTTTATCAAATCGGTAATGGTCTGCGAAAAAGGCAGATAGCGGGTCCAGATAGCTTCTGCAAGAAAAACATTTTTCGCACGAGCCAGTTCTATCAAAGCCTTGGCCTGCGCTGCATTGGCTGTAAATGTTTTTTCGCACAACACGGGTTTTCCCTTCAGCAAACACATACGGGCATGCTCATAATGATGCGAATGAGGGGTAGCAATATAGACCAGCTCCACTTGCGGGTCGTCCAGCATCTCCTCGTAAGAGCCGTACGCTTTTTCCATATTCCACTTCTCTGCAAATTGGGCAGCCCGCTGCAAGTCACGCGAAGCTATAGCATAGGCAGAGGCTGTCTGCATCTGGTTCAGGGTCATCGCCATCTTTTCGGCAATACGACCGGCGCCTAAAATTCCAACTTTCATATTTCAGTCTTATACTAATAAGTTAATATTTTACCATATGCTTAGGAGAGCCGTGCCAGGAACATCCCAGACAAAATACTTCGGTCACATCGTATCCTTCCAGCGATTCTCCTTCGTTTTTAGGGATGACGGTACCGTCGGAAGTGACATAGACCAACAATCTTTCTCCTTTTTCATTCTTTACATACATGGCAGCAATCTTGCACTGCGGACATACTAGTTTCTTCATACCTAAATTTCTTATTGAATGCACAAAGATAGGAAAATAGCTGATGTATCCCTTTTTAAAAATGCTAAACTGACCCTGAGCCATCAATTATATGGCTATATTTGCACAAAAGTAAAACAAATGAATACAGAACGAATTGAAATACAATCGTACGACCTGTATGAACAGGTAGAAAAGATACACCGGCACCCGGCTGCTACCGTAAGTACAATCAGGGCCAAATATATCTTGCTGTTCAAGGTGCTGGAAAATGCCTGCTATGAGCTGACTGCTGCAACCACACTGAGTTTCGCCAATTTGTTCTCCCGACTGGACTATATCTGTAATATACATCATCTTACTCCTTCGGACAAATATGCTATCCAGACCATGCGGCGCAACTGCAATGCGGCATTCAACGATGACTTTGTGCCTGTTATGGAGGAGTATCTGTACGACCTCCGTGCACTGGTCCGCTTCATATCGCTGACGTTCGAGGAAGATATTCCGGCATCACTGCTTCCGGAGATTCCGCACTCTAACCGCCCGTATAAAGGTACCCGCCATTCGCGCATTCCGTATCTGAGAGTGGCAGTAACCAGTTGGAACGAAAAGGAGATTTTTGCAGTAACCGACAGTGAGGAAAATCCTTTTATCATCATCGATTACAGTAAAGGCGGGTATCAGGGGGACTTGTCGTATCTAAGTGAATTATTGACGGAAAACCTGCAACTGAATTTACTGGATGTACACGTAGATGAACATGAGCATTATATCCCTAACCAAATCATCATTCATCCGGACTACCTGATTGACATCAGTGCGCTGGCTGCCTGCTTCAGGGAGTACGGACATCACCCGCTGAATTATTTCATGAACCGTATCAAGCCCAGAGCGAATACGGCTCCTATTTTAATGGGTAATCTGGCCGGACAGTTTCTGGACGACTATATCAACGAGCAACCGGAAGAGGAAGTTTCTTATAAACATTCGCTCAAGAAATTTTTCGCTGCCAATGCGCTGGAGTTTTGCACCTGCCCTATTCCGGCTGATTTCCATGCACAGGCACAGACGCAAATGATGAATATCCGCTCGTTTATCCATACGGTACTGCCGCATAACATTCCGTCGTTCAACAAACAGCAAACTTTGCTGGAAGCTTCTTTTATCTGTGAGCAGCTGGGATTGCAGGGACGAGTGGATATGCTCCAGAAAGACTTCAAGGTGCTGATAGAACAGAAATCGGGTAAAAGGGACGACTATCACCGAAAGCATAAGGAGGACCACTTTGTGCAGATGATGTTGTATCAGGGGGTGCTGATGTATAACTTCGGGAAGCAGACGGAGGATATGCAAACGTTTCTGCTGTACTCGAAATATACGGACGGACTGATGATAGAGCATTTTGCCGAAAGACTGTTCCGTGAGGCTATCCAACTGAGGAACTACATTGTTTCCTATGAAATGGCTTTTGGTGAAGGGGCTATTGCAAAAGTTACGGAAGAGCTGAGCACAGATCTTCTGAATGTAAAACTGACAAACAGCAGGCTGTGGAACGACTTTCAGGAACCGCAACTGGATGAGACACTCCGTACTCTGAAACGGTGTACCCCGCTGGAAAAGGCTTATTTCCAGCGTTTCTATACGTTTATTTCCAAAGAAACAATTCTGCAAAAAACGGGAGGTAAAGATAATCCGGCCAATGGTTTTGCGGGTATCTGGCATATTCCGCTGGCCGAAAAGATTGAATCGGGAAATATTCTTCTGGGACTGCGTATCTTGCAGAAAAAGAAGAGTGCCGAGAACAAAGGATACGACTGGATTGAACTGAGCATCCCGCAGCAGGGCGAAAATTTCCTGCCGAACTTCCGGGCGGGTGATATTATTATCTTCTATGCTTATCAGGCGTATCCTGATGTAAGAAATCAGATTCTGATGAAAGGGAATATTGTATCCATCGAACCGGACAGGCTAACGATACTCCTGCGCAACGGTCAGCAGAACAAGGATATAATAGGAAGTGATAACGAGATTTTTGCCATTGAACACGATTCATCGGATATTTCTGCTGCCAACGGGATACGGGGACTGTATACATTCCTATCGGCACGTAATGACAGAAAGGAATTATTGCTGGGAGCAAGAGCTCCTCAGGTGGATACAGCGCTTCGGTTAGCGAAAGATTATGGTAGATTTAATGAACTTATTTTAAAGGAGAAGCAGGCATCCGACTATTTTCTGCTGGTAGGTCCGCCGGGAACCGGAAAGACTTCGTGTGCCTTGCGCTTCATGGTAGAAGAAGCGCTTGCATCACCGGGGACATCACTGTTGCTGCTTTCGTACACCAACCGGGCTGTAGACGAAATCTGTGGCATGCTGACAGAATCCGGCATCGCAGACAGTGTTCCTTTTATCCGCATCGGCAATGAGCTGTCGTGTGACAAGCGGTTTGTTCCTTATTTATTAAAGAATGCTGTTTCCGACTGCCAGAAGCTGGCTGACATCCAGCAGCGGATTAAAGCAACTCCTATTATTGTTGGTACTACTACGGCTATCAATAACCGTCCTCATCTGTTTCAGTTAAAGAAGTTTGATATGGCTATCATTGATGAAGCTTCTCAGATTCTAGAGCCGGAACTGATTGGTATTCTATCTGCCCGCCATTTGCAGGAGAATGCTATCAAGAAATTTGTACTGGTGGGCGACTACAAACAGTTGCCTGCCATTGCGCTGCAAAATGCCGAAGAGGCAACTGTAGAAAGTGATTTACTGCAAGCTATCGGACTTACCGACTGCCGTAATTCACTGTTCGAGCGTTTGTATAAGCAAAGTCTGGATGAGGTAAAAAGTATCCTCCGCAAACAAGGAAGAATGCACCCTAAAATCGCTGCCTTCCCTAACCATTGCTTTTATTTCAATGAACAGTTGGAATGCATACCTCTTCCTCATCAGCAGGCTGACTCACCTTATGAAGCTGACGACTACACGCCGAAAGACGGATTGGACAGACTGTTGCTGAACAGAAGAATGATTTTTGTTGCTGCAGCTTCACCGGATGGACACGGCAACGAAAAGACAAATCAAAATGAGGCTTGCATTGTTGCGGCTGCATTGAAGCGAATTTACAGCATTACAAAATCATATTTTGATGCGGACCGGACTGTCGGAGTAATTGTGCCATACCGTAATCAAATAGCTATGATTCGAAAAGAAATCAGTAAATTAGGCATTCCTGATTTGCTGAATATATCTATCGACACGGTTGAACGCTATCAGGGAAGTCAGAGGGATGTCATTATCTATTCGTTTACGATACACAATTTCAGTCAACTGAATTTCCTGACGGCCAATACGTTCCGTGAAGAGGAGTTTATCATCGACAGAAAACTGAATGTGGCTATCACAAGAGCCCGAAAGCAGCTAATTTTGACGGGAAATCCTGATGTTCTGACGGTAAACATTACTTTTTATAAGCTGATGGAATGCATCCGCCAGGAAAATGGTTTTGTAGATATTCCTGTAAATCTATTTTGCTCCGGTGATTTTGAAATCAGTGACTTCAGTCCTGCATGGGATATTCGTACTGACAATTATGCACTGCCCGACTATTTTAAGGACTGCTATAAAACGTTTGTGGAAGAACCTTTCCTGAAATATAACACGGCATCGGAAGATGAAGTGCATATACGCTATAAAGAATTAATAGAATATGGCAGATTTAATTTTATAGAAAAACCGCAGGGAGCAAAATTAATTGGTGAATACAATACGGCCATCGCATATACGTATTATTATGGCTGCCAGCAGTATTGTGCAGCCAAAGCCTTATTCGAAGGAACGGGCAACTGGTTGAGAAAAGCTATACAAAATGTATCCGGAAGGGTTGTTTTCTGTAATTTAGGCTGTGAAGCAGGTATTTCTGTACTTGCTTTCGCTGATGTAACAAGAGTGATAACAAATCTGGATTTGACAGTGATAGACATACAGCCTTCGGAAGCATTGGAAAAGCTGTCGGATACCTTCTTCGGCCGTACCGGATATACCCGTGTACAAAAAGTATCCTATCCGCGACTGGGAGCCGTGCCTCCTTCTTTATGGAATGCCCATGCGGTATTGTCTGAGCTAATTGTTTTCAATCTGTCTAACCTGTTCGACAGGATTTCACCACGAGAAGCAAAGGGCCTGGCATTAGATATCAACCAGCTGGTACATGCTCGTCCGCTGAATCATTATCTGCTCATATATAGAGATGATTCGGAAACACCAAATACGCATTCGTATCAGGCATTCTGCAATCATCTGTCGAAATCTTTGCGACCCATTAATGAAAAGATGCCTTTCAAGGGGAGTTTCTATTACAACCGGCAACCGGAACTCCACGAACTGCATCCTGTATCGAAAACTTTTTATTATGAAATAAGAACCAACCAATAATTACCTCATATGATATGAAATTGAATAATACAAAAAAGAAAATAGTCATTGTTGGGGCTACCTCCGGAATCGGTTACGAAACAGCTCTTTTATATATTCAGGAAGGATGGACAGTCGGTGTAGCAGGAAGAAGAGCTGACTTGCTGGAGAAGATACAAAAAATTGCACCTCAGCATATATTTACCCAGCCTATAGACATCACACAACCGGACGCTCCTGAAAAGTTAATGCAGCTTATCGAACGCATGGGAGGCATGGATATTTATCTGCACAGCTCAGGAGTCGGTTATCAGAATTACGCCTTAAACTGTCAGACAGAAATGCAAACTGTGGAAACAAATGTAGCAGGATTTACCCGTATGGCAACAAGTGTATTCCACTACTTTATGAATCAGGGACACGGACAGCTGGCCGTCATCAGCTCCATTGCCGGGACAAAAGGCCTGGGCATAGCTCCGGCTTATTCGGCTACCAAACGCTTCCAGAATACTTACATGGACGCATTGGAACAACTGGCATGTATGAAAAAGGCAAATATTCATTTCACAGATATCAGACCTGGGTTTGTGGCTACTGCTCTCCTTAACAACGGCAAGCACTATCCGTTAATGATGCGACCTAAAGCCGTTGCCTTCAATATCAAAAAAGCACTTGAAAAAAGAAAGAGAGTCGTTATCATCGATTGGAAATACCAACTAATTGTTGCAGTCTGGAAGCTTATTCCCAGACTGATATGGAAACGACTCCGTGTAAAAAATTAAGCTTCCTGCTTTTTCACAATACGGTGCAGACGCTTGTATACATAATGAAAGGCAGGTACTAAGAACATCACGGCAAAAACCCAGGCTATTGGATCACCAAAACAAACGGCCCAATAGCCCCAAAGGGGTACTGCCCATACGCTGACCAGAATACGAGCTATCATTTCTGCTACACCAGACAGCATGGACAATTGTGTATAACCGGCTCCTTGTATGGAATAGCGTAGAATACAAAGTATTCCCAAAAATGGGAAAAAAGAAGCCGAAACATGCAAAAACAAAACAGCATTGGCAATCACTTCTGTTTCGGAAGCATCAACAAACAGCAGTGTAAAATCCTCTGATAAATTCCATAAGACTAAATTGACCACAGCCACATAAACAACCATAATAAGGGTGGCTGATTTTATTCCCATCCATATACGGTCCGGTTTTCCTGCGCCATAATTCTGTCCGCAAAATGTAGCCATAGCTATTCCCAAACTCTCCAACATACATAAGAAAAACATCTTAATGCGCACAGCTGCTGTAAAAGCTGCCACACAAACTGTACCTAATGCATTGTTGGCACTCTGCAACATAATACTTCCAACTGCGGTAATCGAGAACTGTAATCCCATAGGCGTTCCTATCCATAGCAACTGCTTGGCTAAATCCCAACGGAACTTGCAATCAGAAGGTGTCGTCTGAAGAATTTGAAATTTCCGGTACATGTAACTATAGCACAAAACGCCAGATACGCCTTGAGCTACGACTGTCGCAATTGCCGCACCGGAAACTCCCCAATGAAAAACCAGAATACACAGTAAATCCAGAAATATATTCAACACAGTAGAAAATAACAGAAACCAAAACGGAGTCTTACTATCTCCTAAAGCACGGATAATACTGGAAAGTAAATTATAGAAAAAAGTACATGGAACACCTATAAAGGTAATCAAAAGATAATAATATGCTCCTTCGAATATATTATCGGGAGTCTGCATACAACGCAAAATCCATGCACACAGAAAGCTGGTCACAATAGCTATTAAGACTGACATAACTCCGGCCAACCGCAAACTGACATATACATAACGGCGCATTGTTACATAGTCTCTGGCTCCAAACTTCTGAGCTACAGGAATTCCAAATCCTCCACAACAACCATTACAAAAACCTAAAATCAAGAAAACGACAGAAGTACTGGCACCCACCGAAGCCAATGCATCTATTCCCAAGAACTTACCTACTATGGCAGCATCTACCATAGAATAGGTCTGCTGCAACAAATTTCCCAATATCAAAGGAAACGTAAAATTCAATATCAACGGCAATGTAGAACCGGAAGTCATTTCATTATAACCTTTCATTGCATGATTTATTTTTACAATCAGCCCTAAAGAAAACTCTCTCCATATTAGTATAAAAAAACTGTTCCCCGACTTCACGTCGGAGAACAGTCACAACACAAACACAAAATAAAACACGACAAAACTACTATGCAATAATAATCTGCTCTTCATTAAGAAGACCCATATGTATATTCACATACTCACATGAGATTCAGATCTTGCATAAAACGCCATACTGACGTATATATAATTTTCACAAAAGATTACTTAACACCATTTTCTTTCAACTTCAACTGCCAGTTCCAAGCTGACTGAAGTGTTTCTTCGATAGAAGTTTCTGCCTTCCATCCCAGTTCTTCATTAGCATAAGCTGGATTAGCCCATACTTTTTCAATATCACCAGCTCTACGACCAACTATCTGATAATTGAGTTTTACACCTGTTGCAGTTTCAAAAGCTTTAATCAATTCCAAAACAGACAAACCTCTACCTGTTCCAATATTGAATACTTCAACTTTATCTTTCTGTTTGTGATTCAAGATACGGTCCATTGCAATAACATGAGCCTTAGCCAAATCAACTACATAAATATAATCTCTAATGCAAGAGCCATCAGGAGTATCATAGTCATCACCAAACACACTCAATTTTTCACGAATTCCAATCGCCGTCTGTGTAAGATATGGAATCAAATTCTGAGGCACACCATTAGGCAATTCACCTATCAATGAAGTAGGATGTGCACCTATCGGATTAAAATAACGCAACATAATAGCATTAATCGGAGCGCCCGATGCCACTGTATCGCGAATGATTTCCTCATTAATCTGTTTTGTATTACCATAAGGAGATTCAGCTTTCTTGATTGGAGCCGATTCCGTTACCGGAAGCACATCTGGCTGGCCATACACCGTGCATGATGAAGAGAAGATTATACCTTCAACATTATACTTAGGCATCAGTTCCAGCAGATTAATCAAAGACACCAAATTATTACGATAATACAACAACGGTTTTTGTACAGATTCACCAACAGCCTTACTTGCCGCAAAATGAATAATACCCTTTATACCAGGATATTTCACAAAGACATTTTCCAGACCTTGCATATCCAAACAGTCTACTTTTTCGAATGCAGGACGGATACCTGTTATTTTTTCTATACTATCAACTACTTCCGCCCTTGAATTTGAAAGATTGTCAACTATTACTACATCATATCCATTATTCTGTAGTTCCACCACTGTATGAGAGCCAATATAGCCAGTTCCACCAGTCACCAAAATTCTTGTCTTCATAATGTGTATTAACCTGGTTTTATAATATACAAACACCGTTCAATAGGCTTTTTTAATTTTCAGCCTTATTGATAGTGCAAAAATAAAAATATTTATTGATAAATTCAACTATTTAGATGAATAAATAGAAGATTAATATTACAAAAAATGCAAAAAAGAGCGATAAAGAGACATAAACATAAGTTATATACAATTTATCACTCTTTCTTTATCCTATTTTAAAGGCCTAAAAGGGGTTTCAAACCTGCATCTACTCCAGAGAATCCCATAAATGCCATTGCCAGCAAACCTGCAGTCACCAAGGCAATAGCCATACCTCTCATACCTTTAGGAATATTAACCAAACTCAACTGCTCGCGAATTCCAGCAAAAACAATCAAAGCCAGAGCAAAACCCAAAGCAGTAGAGAAAGCGTAAATCACCCCCGTAAGCAAATCATACTGTTTCTGGATAACAAGGATAGTAACACCTAAGATACAACAGTTGGTTGTAATAAGAGGCAAGAATACACCCAGCGCCTGATAAAGTGCCGGTGAAACTTTCTTCAAAATAATTTCTACCATCTGAACCAGTGCGGCAATAACCAGAATAAAGGCAATAGTCTGCAAATATCCCAAGCCAAAAGCATCCAGCACCAGTTTCTGAATCATATATGTTACAATGGTAGCCAATACCAGCACGAATGCCACGGCAGCACCCATACCCATTGCTGTTTCAACCTTCTTTGAAACTCCCAAGAAGGGACAAATACCCAAGAACTGTGACAATACAATATTGTTCACAAAGATTGCGGTAATAAAAATCAAAATATATTCCATATTCTATTGTTTTAGGAATTATGCTTTCTTTAAACGATTCACCAAAGCTATCAGATAGCCCAGCACAATGAATGCCCCCGGAGCCAATACAAAGATCAGCATTCCATATTCTTCAGGCATAATTGTGATATTGAAGAATTTTCCTGTTCCCAAGAATTCGCGAACTCCTCCCAACAGTGTAAGTGCTATAGTAAAGCCTAATCCCATACCCAAGCCATCAAAGAATGATGCCAAAGGATTGTTTTTCGCAGCAAAAGCTTCAGCACGTCCCAGCAAGATACAGTTTACTACAATCAGCGGAATAAACAAGCCCAGTGTAGCATACAATGCCGGTACATAAGCCTGCATCATCATCTGCAGCACGGTAACAAACGAAGCAATAACAACGATAAAGATAGGAATACGTACCATATCCGGAACCAGTTTCTTAATTAAAGAAATAACCACGTTCGAACAAATCAGTACAAACATTGTAGCCAGTCCCATACCCATACCATTGATGGCAGAAGATGTAGTACCCAAAGTAGGACACATACCCAAAAGCAGAACGAAAGTAGGATTTTCCTTAACGATTCCGTTCATCAAAATTTTAAAATTACTCATATAGTGCCCTCCTATTAATTTGATTTCACATTCAAATTTTCCTCTGCAGCAGCCTGCTGTGTAGCGCCACTGGCTCCATCGACATGCTGATTCTTATAAGCAGCATAGGCACTGTTGATTGCCCGTAAGAAAGCACGGGAAGTAATAGTAGAAGCTGTAATGGCATCTATTTCACCTCCATCCTTAGATACTGTCAACGGAGTCTGACCCGGATTCTTTCCGGTGATATCTCCTTTGCCTCCTTTCTTAAACCAGTCGGCAGCCTTTGAGCCTAATCCCGGAGTTTCTGCATGTGCCAGCAATGAGTAGTCTTTAATATTTCCTTCCGTATCAAAACCCACCAGCACTTTTATTTCACCACCGAACCCCATAGACGAAGATTCTACGGCAGCACCTACAAATTCACCACCTTTGGTAGCTTTGTATACTTTATAAATAACACCGTCCAAATCCACTTCCTCGGGTGCTTCAGCAGGATTATTGTCAAATTCAGGCACCACTACAGCAATAGCATCACTAAGCGTTTTGGCATTCGCCTGTGCAATAGGCTCGGTAGTTATATCGTTCACCCAGCCCAGTAAGCCTCCAGCCACCACAGAAAAGCCTGTCAGTGCCAGAGCCATATTTTTTAAAGATGATTCAAGCTTTTTCATTTCTTAACGACCTCCCCGAAACGTTTAGGTTTACAATAAGTATTAATCAACGGAGTAAATGCATTCATGATAAAGATTGCAAATGACATACCCTCAGGATAAGCGCCAAAAAGACGGATAACAACAGTAAGGAAACCTATAGCCACACCGTAGATAAGCATACCTTTATGCGTCATAGGTGAAGTGACATAGTCTGTTGCCATAAAGATAGCTCCCAGCATCAAACCACCTGTAAACAGATGTGTGAAACCACAGGCATATTTTACGGGGTCAGCCAAGTGAAATGCATAGCTGAATACAAATACGGTTGCAAGAATAGAAACAGGAATATGCCAAGAAATAATTTTCTTCCAAAGCATATAAACCAATCCCAGCAACAAAGCCAAAGCACTGATTTCACCGATACATCCCGGATTGTTACCCAAGAACAATTCCATTACACCAGGCAACTGGCTCAAAGCCTCCTGGTCACCATGTACCGCCATTTTCATCAAAGCAAGCGGAGTTGCCGCAGTCTGTGCATCTGTATAACTGGCCAACTGTCCGGCAACCGGCCATGATGTCATCTGAACCGGGAAGGAAATCAGCAAGAAAATACGTCCTACCAATGCCGGGTTAAAAGGATTGCAGCCCAAACCACCAAAAGTCATCTTACCGATACCGATAGCTACCAATGCTCCAATAATGATAATCCACAAAGGTAAGTTAGAAGGAAGATTGAAAGCCAGCAACAGACCAGTCAAAGCAGCCGAGCCATCCATGATAGTACTGCGCTCGCGTTTCAAAATAAATTTAGTGATAGCCCATTCAAAGAAAAGGCAAGACACAACAGAGGTCAATGTTACAATTACGGCCCCAAAACCAAACATATAAAATGAGACCAACAAGGCCGGCATCAAAGCAATGATTACACCATACATGTTTTTCTGTACGCTGTCACCACTGTGCACATGAGGCGATAAAGAAACTATTAATTTATTAGCCATAATATTCAAGTATTATTTTTTTGCATTACGTGCACGGATTATGCCGCCCACTTTACCTTTACCCAAACGTATAAAGTCCAACATAGGACGATGAGAAGGACATGTAAACTGGCAAGAGCCACATTCGATACATGACATGATCATCTCCTTTTCCACACGTTCCCAGTCGCCGTGTGCCGAACAGGTAGCCAAAAGATACGGCTCCAGTCCCATCGGACAAACGCTCACACATTTGGCACAACGTATACAAGGCTGAGCTTCTGCACGTGCAGCCTCCTTATCGTTCATAATCAGCACACCCGAGCTACCTTTACAGATAGGTACTTCAGTATTTACAAGTGCCTTACCCATCATCGGTCCACCTCCGATAACTTTTCCAGTATCTTCGGGCAGTCCGCCTGCTGCATCAATCAGCTGGCTCATCGGAGTTCCCATTCTAGTCAGGAAGTTCGACGGGTTCTTTACCGATTTACCGGTAACGGTCACCACTCTTTCAAACAAAGGCTTGTTTTTCTGTACGGCTTCGTATACAGCGTATGCAGTACCCACGTTCTGTACCACAGCTCCTACATTGATAGGAATAGCAGGAGGAGCAGGAACCTGACGGCCAATCACAGCATCAATCAACTGTTTTTCACCACCCTGCGGATATTTCACTTGTAGAGGAACAACCTCAATACCCGAATAGTTACGAGCCTTTTCAGTCATCAGTTTGATGGCATCTGGCTTATTATTCTCGATACCGATATATCCCTTGCTGACCTTAACGGCTTTCATCAGAATCTGCACACCCACCAATATCTCATCAGCCTTTTCCAGCATCAGACGATGGTCTGCTGTCAAGTACGGTTCACACTCTACCGCATTGATGATGACACATTCAGCCTTACAACCCGGAGGAGGAGTCAGTTTAACATGAGTAGGGAAGCAAGCTCCACCCATACCAACTACACCTGCATTCTTTATTTTTGCAACAATCTCTTCAGGAGTCAAATCACACGTTTTCACCAGTTCAGTGCTACGGTCTATCGATTCTTCCCATTCATCACCGTCTATATCGATAAAGATAGCCGGTTTACGGTAACCACTTGCATCGATAATGCTATCCACCTTGTTTACCTTTCCGGATACAGACGAAAAGATAGCAGCAGATACAAAACCTCCGGCTTCGGCAATTTTGGTACCCACTTTCACCACATCACCTTTTTTCACTACAGCAACTGCAGGAGCACCTATATGCTGAGACAAAGGAAAAACGGCCTGTTTTGGAAGAGGCAATATTTCGATAGCCTTACCCGCAGACAATTTATTTTCTGCTGGATGAACTCCACCAATTCTAAATGTCTTCACTGTTATATTGTTTTTTTTAGATTACTACTATTGTTAATTACGCCTCTTTCTTAGGAGTTTCTGCTACAGGAGCAGCCTGTTGTTCTACCGTTGGCTTTACTGCTTCCGGAGCTTTCTGTTCCTTCACCGCAGCAGGAGCTTCGGTTGCTGCCTTTGGAGCCACTTTACCAGCTTCTGCCGGAGCCGCAGTTTCTGCCGGTTTAGCTTTACGCGGCGGGAAGTTGACAGCCACAATGGCATTCTGCGGACATTCCATCTCACACTTACGGCAAGACTTACATTTAGCCGGATCAATATAGGCCAGATTATTTTCAAGCGTAATTGCTTCGAAAGGACAAACTTTTACACACTTGCCACAGCCAATACAAGCCGCAGCACAAGCCTTACGGGCTACCACACCTTTATCTTTGTTTACACACTGTACATAAACGCGACGGTTGTTCTTTCCTTTCGGACGAATTTCAATAATGTTTCTCGGGCAAGCCTTGCTACAAGCGCCACAAGCTGTACATTTTGCCTCATCTACCTCAGGCAATCCTGTTTCCGGATTCATCTTTATTGCTCCAAATGTACATACACTCACACAGTCGCCACAACCCAGACAGCCAAACGTACACCCCGTTTCACCGCCATAAGTAGCATGAGCGATGGCGCAAGACTTCACACCGTCATACTGGGTAACACGCGGACGGTTTGCACAAGTTCCATTACATCTTACTACTGCAACCTTAGGTTCAGAAACAGCAGCTTCCAGACCAAGAATTCCGGCAACTTTATCCATAGTAGGCTGTCCGCCTACAGGACACAACTTACCTTCCAGCGAACCGGCTTTCACACACGCAGCGGCAAAACCAGAACAACCAGGATAACCACATCCACCACAGTTTGCTTGCGGAAGCACTTCGGCCACCTGAGCAATACGTGGGTCTTCATACACAGCAAATTTCTTAGAAGCAGCATATAGGATTACTGCTGCAATGAGCCCGATAGCTCCAAGAGAAACTACTGCAAGTACAATTAAGTCCATAATGTATCAATTAGTTTGTTTTAGTAATTTATTTCTTCCAACGTAAACGCAAAAGTCCGCTTCAAGCGTTTTCTGCATATATATATTATAATATAATAAGGTATAAGCATCACCATCGCCATGACACCCGAAAGGAGTTCATTACCGCCCGTAAAATGCATGACAACAAACAATGTAACCAACAATATCAAAAAGGGAATTCCAAAAGCCAGCAAGACCGCCTGCATCCCCATAGATGTAGTACCACACACCATAACCTTATCTCCGATATGGCATGTCAGTCCTGCAGCATTATAAACATCGACTATTTTTTCTTTTGTCTCAGAAGCATTACAATGCCCCTTTGCGCTACACGAAGAGCACGCAGAGGTTTGAACGATTTTCACCTGAACGTGAGAGCCGTCAATGTTTTCCACAATACCTAGATGTTTTATTTTATCGGTCATTTTTTGCAAACTATACTTTACAAACTTGGGCAAAGTTAAAAGAAAAATTGAAAAAGCCATATGTTAGGCTTGTATTTCTTTCTAAAAAAATGCAAAAAGACGGTAAGCCTTTTATCAAAATGCATACCATCTTTTCACTTCTATTAGCACAAAGTGCTATTTAACTATCATATATCCAGCATCAAGCAAAGCATTTCTTATCATACTGATATGTTCTGCATTCCTTGTTTCCATCACCAGACGAAGGTAACATCCGGTGACATTGCTTCCTGTGCTGCTACGCTCGTGCAAAACAGAAATAATATTTCCCCCCAGTCCGGCTATAATTTTGCTCACTCCCATCAGCTGACCGGGTTTGTCGTACAAATCGATGGTAACTGTGTAAGAACGGCCAGACATATCAAGTCCTCTGCCAATCACACGGCTCAAAATCGTCACATCGATGTTTCCTCCCGAAACCAGACAAATTACTTTCTTACCCGAAATAGGCACCTTGTTATACATGGCTGCAGCCACAGCCACTGCACCGGCACCTTCCGAAATCAGTTTCTGTTGCTCCAGCATAGCCAGTATTGCCGCACAAATCTCATCCTCAGTAACTGTCACGATTCCATCCACATACTTGCTCACCAACTCAAACGTATGGGCTCCCGGCTCTTTAACAGCAATACCATCGGCAATGGTAGATACCGTACTCAGTTTTTCTATCCGGTTATGTTCAATAGAGTTCAGCATACTGGGTGCACCTTTAGCCTGCACACCATACACTTTTACAGAAGGTTTCAGCGACTTCAGGGTATAGGCAATACCAGAAATAAGCCCTCCCCCACCAATCGGCACAATAACAACATCTACATCGGGCAACTGCTCCAGCAATTCCAAAGCGATTGTTCCCTGACCGGCAATGACAGCCTCATCGTCAAACGGATGAATAAAGGTATATCCTTTTTCTTCTTTCAGCTGGAGGGCTTTCTGATAGGCATCATCATATACTCCCGGCACCAGACAGACTTCGGCTCCATAACGTTTCGTAGATTCTACTTTAGATATCGGTGCTCCTTCGGGCAAGCAAATCAAAGACTTGATGCCATGCTTCGTAGCACCCAGAGCAACTCCCTGCGCATGGTTTCCTGCCGAACAGGCTATCACGCCACGCTGTTTCTCCTCGTCTGTCAATGTGGATATTTTATAACATGCACCTCGCAGTTTAAAAGAACCTGTATATTGCAAATTCTCCGGTTTTAAATACACAAAACTCTCCTCGTTTATGCGTGGAGCGTAAATCAAATCTGTTCTTCGGATGACTTCTTTCAATGCATACGAAGCTCTGTATACCGTATCTAATGTCAACATAAATTTTTATTCTTGTAAATTTCGGACACAAAAGTAACCCTTTTCCGGCAAAAATCATGCCGATTCTCCTACAAACTTTATCCACCAATTTTCCAGTCCTCTATCGTCCCCGTCTCGAAAGAGAAGCTTGCACCTATCTTATACAGCGGCCGTGCATCCGAAGCATACTCGCGGGCACAACCCTTTTCCTCTATCTGCCGCAGGACCTCATCGGCTGTACCGTCCGGCTTGAACTCGAAAATATAGATATACCCCGGAGTCTCCACTACGCAGTCCACACGGCCATGACTCTGCACCTCCTCCGTATAAACCGTATAGACACTCAGCAGACGAAGAAGAAGATAGAATGTATAATGAAAATAGCGTTCATGCTCACGCTCGTTCTCCTTACGGTGCATCGTATAGGGAATGCTTGCCAGAAACAAAATCAGACCTATACGAAAATTTTCTATCTCTCCTTTCCGCAGGTAAAAAGCGGCCTCACGCACCCAAGGATAGATTTTATCACCGTTATCAAAGTACTTCGAGGCAACCATCGACAAAAAGCCCTCCTTCACCTCCTTATTGGGATAGTCCAGAAGAAACAAGTCCATATCACGGTCAAAGTTCTTTATCGTAAGATAGCCGCTTTGGTAAATCATTGGTAAAGGCTGCTCCACATCCGCCTTGTAATCGATAAAATTCTTCGGCGCATAGTACTTGCCTGTAATATCATTCATATTTTCATCCGTATGCGAAAGCAGACGAATAAGATAAGTGGGTGTACCGCTCTTGAACCAATAGTCCGAAATACGCCGGGTTGCAAAAGCATTCAACAGACTAAATAGATTATAAATATCAGTCATCTTATCGCTGAAGTGATAGCCGTCATACAAGGCCTTAAGCCTGTCCTTCATATCCGCATAAGAGCACTGATAAACTTCCGCCATGCTCTCTATCGGCTCCCGGAAGGTAGCGTCAAGCTCCTCCTCCAACGCCTTGTCCACATCCAGCACATCCAGTATCGGCTTGTCATATTCATCCACCAGCACCACCGCACGAAATCCACTCTGCTCGTGAGCCGCACGGAGCACCTTGATAAAACGGCCTCCCACATCCAGCCTGTTACTTTCAGAAGGCAGCCCGTAGCTGGTTTGAGCCGTTAAAATCCACATGAAACACCGGATACACCTTCCAGTCCTTCTCCAGACTGTCTATCTTCAATCCCTTAAACAGCTCCTTCCGACCCAGAAAGTAATTTTTCAGCGTGGAAACCAGCAGACTCTTCCCGAAACGCCGAGGGCGGCTCAGAAAATAAATCGAACCTTCCTGCGCAAGCGAATAAACCATATCCGTCTTGTCTACATATACATAACACCTTCTATAATGCGGTCGAAACTCTGTATTCCGATTGGATATTTCATAACCAAACAATTAACAATAAATATAATGGGAAACTGCAAATTTTTATTGATTCAAGCCTTCAGACAAGGATACAAAAAATATCAGCTTATCCCTCTGTTTTTCAACCGCATTTTCTGTTTATCACTTTTTATTCGTACTTTTGTGTTATTAACCCAAAACAACAAATCATGGATTATCGTATAGAAAATTGTGCCAATTCGGTAGAAAGTACCATCCGCGCTCAGGAGGGTGGAGCCTACCGTGTAGAACTTTGTGCAGGTATCCCCGAGGGTGGTACAACCCCCTCGTATGGTGACATTCTGATGGCCCGGAAAAGCATCGACATCAAATTACACGTTATTATCCGTCCGCGCGGAGGTGATTTTCTTTACTCACCGCTGGAGCAGGAAATCATGCTGCACGACATCCGCATCGCCAAAGAACTGGGAGCAGACGGAGTGGTATTTGGCTGTCTTACTGCCGACGGAAAAGTGGATATGGACGTAATGCGCAAAATGATGCAGGCAGCCGAAGGAATGAACGTAACCTTCCACCGTGCTTTCGACATGTGCAGCAATCCGAAGGAAGCACTGGAACAGATTATCGAACTGGGATGCAGCCGTATCCTTACTTCCGGTCAGGAAGCAACGGCAGAACAGGGTATTCCTTTACTGAAAGAGCTGGTAAAACAGGCCAACGGACGCATCATCATCATGCCGGGATGTGGCGTTAACCCAGGTAATATCCGCAAAATCTGCGAAGAAACCGGTGCTACCGAATTTCATTTCTCCGGCAGAAGCCAGAAGGAAAGTGGTATGACATTCCGTAACCCGAATGTATCAATGGGAGGAACTGTAAAAATAGAAGAGTACCTAAACGACGTTACCGACCCTGCAAAAATCAGCGCTGCCATCCGGGCACTGCAATAAACGGTACGCATCTAGTGTATCACAGATGAGATAAAGGTTTGTCACCTTTAAAAGGTACATCCGTCACTTCTATGACTTACCTGCGTCACAAAAGTGATGCAATAAAAAAACAGAGGCTGCTAATGGCAACCTCTGTTTTTTATTTTATAACGGCAAAACTGCTTTAATTACAGCTTGTGGATAACTTTCATCATCTGTTCACCCAAACCGATGGTGTAACCCTGTGATACAAATACTACACGGTTAAATGTATCCGCAATGATAAACATCGGCAGGATAGTCTTGCTCTGCAACTTCATGTTGGTTGCAATCTGGTTCTGGATAGCACCGTCGATGTCATAACCATAAACAATAGTGTTAGGCAATCCCGGGAAATCTTGCGGACGGAACTTCTTATACTGTTCTTCATTCTGGAACAACAGTACCATCTTGCGTCCCCATCCTTCAAAGTCTTTTGCCAAAGCTGCAATGTCTCTCAAGGCATGGTTGGTAGGCTCCTGACCTACACCCAGAACGGCAATTACATAGTAACCACGACCGGTAGTAGACAATACAGAAACAGGGTCGCCACCTTCCAACGGCTTGTACAGCGACTCTGAGTTGAAGTTACCGATTACCTGGATATCGTCTTTGCTTTCGCGCATAATCAGGTCGATGTTGGTTGTCTTGTCTTTTTCAATACTGAAGAATGACAATTCGGCCAAAACAGAACCGCTGGCAAGACGAGTTCCTGAAACCATTACATAGTTGCCTTCATCCATGGTTACGCCTTTGCGGAACATATTGTTCCAAGTAGCACCGCCACCCATGTCAACATCACTTTCGTCGTAGCTCAACAACTTGATGCGAGCATCTTCAATCTTGGAAATTGTGAAGTGAGAATAATATTTCGGGTCAGACAGTGACTTGATTGGTGTATAAGCCAATACCAGTTTACCGGTAGGAGCTGTAACCTGTTCGGTAGCTTCGAAGTCGATATCCGAAGCACTGCCGTCTTTCATCAACTGTACTTTGCCGGTTACTTCGTCGATACGGGCAGGGATACCCAGTGCACGTGCCATAGAAACAAAGAAGATGTTACGAGAGTGAACATCGGCTACGCGAGTCTTCCATACACTTGCCGGGAAAATAGGTGCAGACTGCAAGTTGCAGTTCGGGTCGATTGTAATGTTAGCTTTCACCCATTCTACCATCTTATACGGATCGTTGCGGTAAGCCTCAGCATCTTCCTTAGAAACAGTCTGCTGGAAGAATGCTTTATACGGTGTAATCATTTCGTTGGCAACACGAGGATTGCGCACATACTGACTGAAGTCTTTCTTGTTAGCCTTTGTCAGAATAGAATTGTTGAAGTGGTCTGTCAAAACGTCCAGAGAAACATCGCGCAAGTCTTTTGCAGAAATGCGTTCCAGCAAATCAACGGCACCTGCTTTAGCTTCGTCAGAAGTGCATACGGCTGTCAGGTAAGAAGTCAGTGTAGCATGGTTACCTCTTGAGGCAATCAGCAACTTTGTGATCTGTTTTGCATCCAATCCCAGTTTCTTGGCAAATTCCTGTCCCTGTGCTTCGGTAATAAAAGTAGCTACGTAAGCATTGCGGATAGAATCTTCCTGTGCCATGCGGCGGCTGTTTTCTTCACGCTGAGCCGGAGTTACTTCTGGCAGATTTACACTTTCTGGAGGAGGAACAATGTCAAACTCTACTGCATATTTTTTACCGGCAACTTTATCCAATGCAATAGTAACATTGGCATCTTTGCCAAATGAAACTTTTCCGTAACCGAATTTTCCGTCTTTAGATGCCCAAACCAACATATCACCCTTACCGGCAGAAAGGAATGTTTTACCCTGTGCGTCGGTACGCTTGTCGGCAACGGTATAGAATTCTGCATAGTTGTAAACTTTAAATTCTACACGTGCATCTGCTACAGGCTGGTTGTTTGCATCAACCACAGTAACTTCTGCCTTAGCCGAAGTGGTATAGTTGTCGATTACGTTGATTTCGGTAAAGCGCGGTGTTTCCACCATTTTTTCTTCAGGACCGTTGTAGCGGCCAAATACCTTAGTGTGCATCAGCATACCACGGCTGGCAGGAGCATTGAACCATCCCAGATTCAGAACAGGTTCCGGCTCGCAGGCACCCAGGAAGTACCATTTGCCATCTACCCAAGCTTCTACCCATGCATGGTTGTCATCGGTATGAGCCCAACGCGGAGTATAAACCTGACGGGCAGGAATACCTACAGAACGCAATGCGGCTACAGTGAAAGTAGACTCTTCACCACAACGTCCGTATGCTGTTTTTACAGAAGCCAATGGTGAGCTAGTTCTGGCATCCGAAGGAGTATAAACTACTTTTTCGTGACACCAGTGGTTCACTTCGAGCACTGCATCGTGCAGTGAAAGACCTTTCACACGGTCTTTCAGTTCTTCATAAAATACTTTACGGCTTTCGTCCAGATTTTCGTTGTTCACACGGATAGGAAGTACGAAATGACGGAACTCACGTTCTGGAATGATTTTTCCCCAAGGCATTTCTTCCTGTGCCTTGAACGAGTAATTTACGTTTTCCAGAAAATACTCTCCACTGTAGTTGGCAATATCGCTCAACGGCATATACGCATAGAGGAAAGTCATAGCCTCACGCTGCTTTTCGGTCAGCTGCTGATCGAAAATAGAGAACAGATTACCTTGCGTCAAGGCAGCCTTTCTCGCATCAAAATCACTTTGTACCTGAGCACGCTCGGCGTCGTCACTAATGAGATGCCCTCCCTTGCTCGTACAAGACACTGCCAAGATTAATCCCAATGCAGAAGCAAATAATGTACGTAATTTCATGTTAATTTATTTAAGTTAGTAATATAGTTGCTTTTATTATTTCTTCGGTAAAGTTATATGAAGAACCAGATATGACAGGAGGCCGGCCAGAATTGTCCCGCCTAAAACACCTATCTTGGCCTGGTTCAGATAATCGGGATTGTCACCAAATGAAAGATTGGCAATAAACAGAGAAACCGTAAACCCGATTCCACCCAGCAGACAGACTCCGGTGAGATTACGCCAGTTCATGCCACGTGAAAGTTCTGCACCTCCCAGCCGGACCACCAGCCACGTAAACAGGTAAATACCGACAAATTTTCCGATAACCAGACCTGCCATGATGGCCAGACTGACCATACCTAATTTTAAAGCTCCACCCTCTTCGGCCAGTGTTACTCCTGCATTGGCAAAGGCAAACAGCGGAATCACAAGATAGTTTACAAAACCATGCAGATGGTCTTCCAAAGACTGGAGCGGAGAAATAACATGGTCCGAAGCGACTTCAATCCGTCTTAATATATGAATCTGGCTCCGAGTCAGAACAATGGTGCCTGAACTGTCTTCTGGAAAACACCGGATGTTGTCGTGAATACAATTGATGTATTTGCCTACATCATAATCGGGGACGGCAGGGATGGTAAAAGCGGCAATCACGCCGGCAATAGTGGCATGTATACCGCTCTGCATGAACAAATACCACATGACGATGCCTAAGATGATGTAATACCATTTATTATATACCCGCTTCTTATTGCCAATCATCAGCAATACGACAATGCCCAAAGCATACAATAAATGCGAAACATACAGCTCACAGCTGTAGAATAAAGCAATTACCAGAATACCTCCGATGTCATCGACCACAGCAAAGGTTGTAAGGAATATCTTCAGCGACATGGGGACACGGTTGGAGAACAGGCTTAATACCCCCAATGAAAAAGCAATGTCGGTTGCCATCGGAATGGCCATTCCCACTTCGGCCGGTGTACCACGCACCAAAAAGAAATAAATAAAAACAGGGAAAAGCATACCGCCACATGCTGCTACAATCGGCAGCATAGCCTTACGCATGGAACTTAATTCGCCTACCAGAATTTCACGCTTAATCTCCAGTCCGACAGTAAAGAAGAATACAGACATCAAGGCATCGTTGATAAATGCCATAACCGTAAGAGGATGACCACCGTGATTAAAGAAATTGAAATCACCTATCTGCAAGCGTATCTCCTGCTGCCAAAAGTCATGATAAGCAGGCCCGAAAGGTGAATTGGCCACAATCAATGCCAACAAGGACATTATCATCAAAATCAGGCCACCATTTACGTGATAGTGCTGTGCCCTTTGAAATGAAAAGCTAAATCCCATTCTATTAGTTTTTCTGCGTATATAGAATACAATAAGGTTTTAAAAAAAAAGAATTATAAGGCATCCATCGGACTGAATGCCTTATACTTTCAAAGAATTAATCCAGTTTCAACACAGCAAGGAAAGCTTTCTGCGGTACCTCAACCGTACCGATTTGCTTCATTCGCTTCTTACCGCGTTTCTGTTTTTCGAGCAGCTTACGCTTACGGCTCACGTCACCACCATAACACTTGGCCGTTACATCCTTACGCACAGCCTTGATGGTTTCTCTGGCAATAATCTTGGCACCGATAGCTGCCTGAATCGCAATTTCGAACTGCTGGCGCGGGATGAGCTCTTTCAGTTTCTCGCACATGCGGCGGCCCAAATCATAAGCATTATCGACATGTGTCAGTGTAGAAAGCGCATCGACCGGCTCACCGTTCAGCAAGATATCCAATTTTATCAGCTTCGACGGACGGAAACCAGCCTGATGGTAATCGAAAGAGGCATAGCCTTTGGAAATACTCTTCAGTTTATCATAGAAATCGATAACAATTTCACCCAATGGCATCTTGTAATGCAGTTCAACTTGGTTTCCGGCAATATAATCCTGACGAACCAGCTCACCGCGTTTACCCAAACAAAGTGTCATAATCGGACCGATATAATCGGTAACCGTAATGATAGATGCATCGATAAACGGTTCTTCAATATGGTCAATCAGGGTCGGATCGGGCATTCCACCCGGATTATGAACTTCCTGCACCCCACCTTGCTTATCGTAAATCATGTACGATACGTTAGGAACAGTCGTGATTACATTCATGTCGAACTCGCGGTCCAGACGTTCCTGTACAATTTCCATGTGCAACAATCCCAGGAATCCGCATCTAAAACCAAATCCCAAGGCTAGCGAAGATTCTGGCTGGAATGTCAGCGAAGCATCGTTAAGCTGAAGTTTCTCCAAAGAGGCACGCAAGTTTTCATAATCCTCTGCCTCTATAGGATACAGACCGGCAAAGACCATCGGTTTTACTTCCTCGAAACCGGCAATGGCACTGTCGCAAGGACGCGCAATATGCGTAATGGTATCGCCGACCTTTACTTCACGAGAAGTCTTGATACCCGAAATGATGTAGCCTACATCACCCGTACGGAGTTCCTTACGGGGAACCATATCCATTTTCAATACTCCGATTTCGTCTGCATCGTATTCCTTGCCGGTATTGTAGAATTTTACTTTATCGCCCGTACGGATTACGCCGTTTACTACTTTAAAATAAGCAATGATTCCTCGGAATGAATTAAAGACAGAGTCGAAAATCAAAGCCTGCAACGGAGCTTCCTCATCTCCTTCCGGATGCGGAATACGTTCTACCACCGCATTCAAGATATCTTCTACCCCCATTCCGGTTTTACCCGAAGCACGGATAATGTCCTCGCGCTTGCACCCCAGCAGGTCCACGATTTCATCCTCCACTTCTTCCGGCATTGCACTGACCATATCGCATTTATTCATTACAGGAATGATTTCCAGATTATGCTCCAGTGCCATATATAAGTTGGATATTGTTTGTGCCTGTACACCCTGAGAAGCATCCACAACCAGCAATGCGCCCTCGCAAGCGGCTATAGAACGAGACACCTCGTAAGAAAAGTCCACATGCCCCGGAGTATCAATCAGATTAAGAATATATTTTTCTCCTTTATACTCATATTCCATCTGGATTGCATGACTTTTAATCGTTATACCACGTTCGCGCTCCAGATCCATATCATCCAGCATCTGTCCTTCTGTAACCTGAATTGTCTTTGTAAACTCAAGCAAACGGTCAGCCAACGTAGACTTGCCATGGTCAATGTGTGCTATAATGCAAAAATTTCGGATATTCTTCATACTGCGGGTTTTATCTTAATATCGTATATATAAATTATATAATGGTGCAAATATACGTAAAAAATTGGTAATCTGAAAACAACAAAACCCTCTATACACATAAAAAAAGCCGGCAGCCATCAAAGTCGGGCCACCGGCGTTTTTTATCCATATCAAAATAGTCAATAACTATTATACCAATTTAATGAAAAGTTCTTTTTCTACTTCAGAAATCTCAATCTTTCCTTCGCGCAACAACCATCCTAAAGCCAAAAAGAACTCTTTGTCCCTAAGTTTTGTAACTTTTTTAATCTGTTTCTGTGTCAATCCTTCTGTACCATTCAGAGCAGTCCAAATACGGCCTGCAAATTCTCCTACATTTTCTGCTAACATTTTCAATTTTCTTTAATTAGTAATTAGTTTGTGTTTTACCGCTGCAAATATACAAAAAATTATAATACAGCAGATTACATACCAATTAAAGAGACAGAAAAAAAAGCATCCGTCACGTCAAAAAGATTTATCTGAATGTTTCTCCAGATAGTCAGCCCAAATACAAGCCGCCGTTTCTACCATTTTCGAGCAGGGGCGTTTTGCATAATATTGAGCTGTGCGTGCTTCAGGAGTAGAAACTACCGGTTCTGTTTTGGACAAGCCTAGCAAATCAGCGCAACGTAAAGCGCCGTTTTCTTTTTTAAACTCTTCGGCCAACTGCTGCACCAATGCATAATTGGCAGCTTTTCCGTCGCGGTCGCTTCCTATCGTAGCGCCTTTTTCCAATCCGGCCAACAAAAACATACCACAGGCCGCTCCGCAAGTTTCTCTCATTCGCCCGATTCCACCTCCAAAGGAGGCCGACATCTTCAAAGCCTGCTCTTCTGTAAATCCATAAATATCGGCAAAAGCTGCAACAACAGACTGAGAGCAGTTATAGCCTTCTTTAAATAATGCCACAGCTTTTTCTATTCTTTCTTGTTTTGTCATAATCATACTACATTTATCGGTTGGTTATTCATAAAAGCCTTCAGATTATCCACAGCTTGTTTCATCAAACGCATTCTGGCCTCTTTTGTAGCCCATGCCACATGCGGAGTAACAAAACAATTCTTGGCCTGCAATAACGGATGACCGGCTACCGGAGGCTCCTCTGGCATCACATCAATACCTGCCGCATAAATCCGTCCCTGATTTAAGGCCTCAGCCAAATCGTCGCCGTTTATCAGCCCACCCCGACCTGTATTGATTAAAACAGCCGTCGGTTTCATCCACCCCAGCGTTTCTTTATTAATCAGCCCACAGGTTTCTGCATTCAGTGGGCAATGCAGCGTCACTACATCCGACGTACGTAACAGTTCTTCCAGACTTACTTTCCGGATTCCTTCCATTAAATCATGAGGCTGTTTGGAAGTCACAGCTGCTACGGTCATTCCCATACTCAAAGCTATCTGGGCTACTGCTTGTCCTATATTACCCAATCCTACAATCCCCATCTGCTTGCCACATAACTCCCAAAGCGGAGTATCCCAGTAACAAAAGTCCGGTTTGCCGCTCCATACACCATTTCTGGCCTGTTCGGTGTAATGTTCCACGCGCTGCACAATAGTAAGCAAATGCGCAAACACCATCTGTGCTACCGACGCAGTACTATAAGCCGGGATATTGGCAACTACAATCCCCCGGGCACTGGCTGCGGCTGTATCAACCACATTGTATCCGGTCGCCAAAACTCCAATATAGCGCAACGCAGGTAATGCAGACAGCGTCTCAGCATCCAATACTGTTTTATTGGTAAGCACGCACGCCGCGTCTTTAGCACGTTCAAGTATTTGCTCGCGTGATGTTCGTTCGTATACTGCCAAATCACCCAGTACCGATAATTTATCCCATGAAAGGTCTCCGGGATTTAAGGCATAGCCATCTAATACTACTATTTTCATATTGTCTATATTATTCTTTAAAACGTTCTCCCCATAGTTTCACCATCCGGTCCTTCAGCTTATCTTCCGAAGGATTGTTTTGGGCATGCCATAAACGCAAACCGGCTAATTCATCGGGCAGGAACTGCTGCCGTACAAAATTGCCTTCATAAGCATGCGCATACTTATAATCCTTTCCGTATCCCAAATCCTTCATCAATTTGGTAGGGGCATTACGCAAATGCAGCGGAACGGGCAGGTCCCCCGTCTGTTTCACTTCTTCGATAGCCAGATTGATGCCGGCATAAGCCGAATTGCTCTTGGGACTTGTTGCCAGATAAACAGTGGCCTCAGCCAGTGGTATTCTTCCTTCCGGCCAACCTATCTTCATTACAGCATCAAAGGCTGCATTGGCCAGGAGCAAAGCATTCGGATTGGCCAGTCCTATATCTTCGGATGCTGATATAACCAGTCTTCTCGCTATAAATGCAGGGTCTTCTCCTCCTTCGACCATTCTGGCCAGCCAGTAAAGTGCCGCATCCGGATCACTTCCCCGGATTGATTTGATAAATGCGGATACGATGTCGTAATGCATTTCTCCTTCCTTATCGTATGCGGCCGGATTCTGCTGGAGCCTTTCGGTCACTTTTTCATCGGTTATAACAACAGGAGTTTCTGTCTCTGCCTCAACTACCAACTCCAGGATATTCAATAGCTTACGGGCATCTCCTCCCGAATAATGCAACATGGCTGTGGTTTCCTGCAGGACAACCTCCTTTTCCTTTAAATAGACATCCGTCTTAACAGACCGTTCAAGCAATTGCAACAAGTCTTCTTTTTCCAAAGATTTCAGCACATACAGCTGGCATCTGGAAAGTAAAGGACGTATCACTTCGAACGAAGGATTCTCGGTAGTAGCTCCTATCAGAGTTACAATACCTTTCTCCACCGCCCCCAGCAAGGAATCCTGCTGGGACTTGCTGAACCTGTGAATTTCGTCTATAAAAAGGATAGGACTTTGACGCGAAAAGAACTGACTTCCCTTTGCCTTGTCAATCACATCCCTGACATCCTTTACTCCGGAAGTCACGGCACTCAATGTAAAAAAGGGAGTTTCAAGTTTATTGGCCACTATTTGGGCAAGGGTGGTTTTCCCAACGCCGGGAGGTCCCCAAAGAATAAAAGAAGAAATTCGGCCACTATCTACCATCTTACGCAAGACAGCACCCGGACCAACCAGATGTTTCTGCCCTATATACTCGTCCAACGTTTTCGGACGCAATCGTTCTGCCAACGGCTGTATCATAGAAAATCAAATTAAATCACGAACAAAGGTATATTATCCGGAGGAAAAATAAAAACAATCACTACAATAAACCCCGAAAGTATGATTTTCTTTCAACGGAACCTTGTTTTTTCAGCATTTATCAGGTACAGGTATAAAAAAACTAAAAGGGCCCTTTTCACAAAGAGCCCTTTTACAGTTTTCAATAGGTATTAGTTTTTTTTAAGGTAAAAAGATTGTTTTCAGGATAACGCTGCAAAGATGGGGGTATTTTTTCAAGCTACCAAATAAATAAACATGTCATAAAACATGTTTTACAAATATCAGCGTTTTTTTATAACCTCAACCTTTGCATAACATCTTTACAAAGATAATGGAACAGCACGATTTTGGCAATTATAAGGCACATAAAATTTCGTTTTCTTCCATAAAATGAATCATTTCTGACAAATAAATAAAGAATATCCCAAAAAGAATGATTACTTTTGTGGCAAAGTATAATATTAACAATCTATATGACTGAAGTAAGTACAAAAGAAGTATCAGAAAAGAAAAGTCTGAACTTCATTGAACAAGCCGTAGAAAAAGATTTAAAGGAAGGAAAGAATCACGGGAAGATACAGACCCGCTTCCCGCCAGAACCTAATGGCTATTTGCATATCGGCCATGCTAAGGCTATTTGCATGGACTTTGGCATTGCACAAAAATATGGTGGTGTATGCAACCTGCGTTTCGATGATACAAACCCAACCAAAGAAGATGTTGAATATGTTGAAGCAATAAAAGAAGATATCAAATGGCTAGGATTTGAATGGGGGAACGAATATTATGCATCTGATTATTTCCAGCAGTTATGGGATTTTGCTGTCCGACTGATTAAAGAAGGAAAAGCTTATATCGACGAACAGACTTCTGAACAGATAGCTATACAGAAAGGTACTCCTACACAACCGGGAACTGAAAGTCCGTTCCGTAACCGTCCTGTTGAAGAAAACCTGGAGCTTTTCTACAAGATGAACAGTGGGGAACTGGAAGAAGGTTCAATGGTGCTTCGTGCCAAAATAGATATGGCGAACCCGAACATGCACTTCCGCGACCCGATTATTTACCGTATCGTAAAAACTCCGCACCACCGTACAGGAGACAAGTGGAAAGCTTACCCGATGTACGACTTTGCACACGGACAAAGCGACTTCTTCGAAGGAGTTACCCACTCACTCTGTACACTGGAGTTTGTGGTTCACCGTCCGCTTTACGATTTGTTCATCGACTGGCTGAAAGAAGGCGAAGACTTGAACGACAATCGTCCTCGCCAGTATGAATTCAACAAGCTGAACTTAAACTATACCTTAATGAGCAAACGTAACTTGCTCATCATGGTTCAAGAAGGACTGGTAAACGGATGGGACGATCCCCGTATGCCGACTTTATGCGCATTCAGACGCAGAGGTTACTCGCCTGAGTCTATTCGCAATTTTGTTGACAAGATTGGTTATACCACATACGATGCGCTAAACGATTTTGCTCTTCTGGAAAGTGCAGTCCGTGAAGATCTGAATACCAGAGCCACCCGTGTTTCGGCAGTCATCAATCCAGTTAAGCTTATCATCACCAACTATCCGAAAGGACAGGTAGAAGAAATGGAAGCTGTAAATAATCCTGAATATCCAAATTCGGGCACACACACTATCGAATTCAGCCGTGAGTTGTGGATGGAACGTGAAGACTTCATGGAAGATGCACCTAAGAAGTATTTCCGTATGACTCCGGGACAGGAAGTCCGACTGAAAAGCGCATACATTGTTAAATGTACTGGCTGCAAGAAAGACGAAAACGGCAATGTAGTAGAAGTGTACGCAGAATACGACCCGACCACAAAAAGCGGTATGCCTAACAGCGGACGCAAGGTTAAAGGAACACTCCATTGGGTTAGCTGTAATCACTGCCTGAAAGCAGAGGTAAGACTCTACGACCGCTTGTGGAAAGTAGAAAATCCGCGCGACGAACTTGCTGCCATCCGCGAAGCACAAAATTGTTCTGCTCTCGAAGCAATGAAACAAATGATAAACCCTGATTCTTTGAAGGTTTTGAACGAGTGCTATGTTGAAAAATTCCTGGGTGAAGCTAAGCCATACGATTACCTGCAATTCCAGCGTATAGGTTACTTCAACGTAGATAAAGATTCTACCCCCGAACATCTGATTTTCAACCGTACCGTTTCACTGAAAGATACGTGGAGTAAAATCAACAAGTAACAGAGATAATAAAATCCGTGCGGCGCTTTTTTCCGCACGGATAAACATTTTAATTATTAATTTTAAAGATACCCGTTTTCTAAATATATGAAAGAAAACCTATCTTTCTATTTTGAAAGTCCCGAATTTAAAGAAACTTTAGAGAAATATATGGCTATGGAACAAAACAATAGCCAAGTATATTTTGACGCAGACCAATTTACAGACATTGCAGAATACTATGCTAAGCATGGAGATTTGAAGAAATCATATCAAGCTATAAATTATGGGCTTAAAATACACCCAGGAAATACTAACTTGATTCTACATAAAGTTCGTTGTATCATTTTAGCCGGTAATTATAATAAAGCATGGAAAATCCTTGATCACATTGAAGACCAGAGCGACAGGGAAGTAAAGTTTCTTAAAGCAGAGCTGCATCTTGAAGAAAATAATCTAAAAGCTGCAAAAAAAATCCTTAATGAGATATATGAGGAAGAAAATGACACAGAGTGTATTCTGGACATTTTCAATATATATCTGGACAATTGCCAGGAACATGAAGCACTTAAATGGATAAATTCAGCTTATAAAAACAATCCAGAAGATGTAAAAATCACCCAAACACTGGCAGAGTTTTATTACTCGAACGATAACTTAAAACAAGCGATAAAATATTTTAATAAAGTTCTTGACAAAGAACCTTACAATGCTGACTGCTGGTGTAAACTCGGCCAATGTTATATTACGATCAACAACATTGAGGAAGCATTGAATGCATTGGATTATTGTCTGGCTATCGAACAAGATAATGTACAAGCAATGACAACAAAGGGAGAATGCTTGATAGAACTCAACAATTATGAGGAAGGCTGTAAATTATTGAGCAAAGTTGAAGGCCTGATAAAAGATGGCTCTCAAATCCGACTTCTACTGATAGATTGCTATATGAGAATGAAAAAATATCCTGAAGCAATCGCAATGTGCCAGAAACACCGCCTGGCAAAAGATACGGATGACTTTAACAAAGCTCAGGTTGCCTCTTTCGAAGCATTAGCCTATGCATATATTAACAGATTTGACGAAGCATTGGAGGTTATAAAATATGGAATTGAAGCAGACGCCAATTTCAGTAACCTGTATATCGCAAAAGGAGAGATCTATTTACTCCAAAATATGATAATAGAAGCGCAAAAGGAGTTCAGTTATGCAGAATACATGGCTTTCGACAAACAGAATCTTCTCTTTACTCTGGTCTTAGCCTGCATGCGATGCGGTTTTGACTCTATGGCATTAAAATATTTTAAAAGACTGGAAAAAGAATACCCTGATGCCTGTGAAAACATTTATTACCTGATTGCTCACTGTTATTACAAGGAGGGCAATAAGGAAGAAATGATAAAATATATCAGAAAAGGATATGAAGAATCTGAATTTACACTCGACATTATTAAAGCAATGCCTAAATTCAGTGGAGACGAACAATTCATTATGCTGCTCGAAGAGATTATAAAAAATTTAGAAAGTAACCCTTCATTATAAACGAAATTGATAATGGACAGAAAATTAAAAGACTACGGAATTTTATTATTAAAAGGAATGGGAATGGGGGCAGCAGATGTTGTACCTGGAGTTTCCGGAGGTACTATTGCCTTTATTGTAGGTATCTATGACGAGCTTATCAATTCGATAAAAAGTATCAATGCACATTCATTCAAATTGTTATTTACCGGAAAGTTTTCCGAGTTCTGGAAAACTATTAATGCAAACTTTTTATTATCCATCATAGTAGGAGTAGGAATAAGTGTATTCTCGTTGGCTAAAATCATTACTTGGCTTCTTACAGACCACCCCATCCTGGTATGGGCCTTCTTTTTTGGATTGGTTCTGGCTTCAACCTGGTTTGTTGCTAAAGACATCAAAGAAAGAAATATAAAAACTCTGATAAGCTTTGTTATCGGAACAGCTGTTGCCTATTACGTTACAGTTGCCACTCCGGCAGAAACACCTTCTAATCTGTTGTTTATATTCCTTTGCGGAGCTATCGCTATCTGCGCTATGATATTACCAGGTATCTCGGGAAGTTTCATTTTGGTTTTGCTTGGAAAGTATTTCTTTATCATGGATGCTGTAAAGTCCTTGAATATTCTGATTCTGGCTATTTTTGCATGTGGGGCTTTTATCGGTATAACTACATTTTCACGAGTTCTTTCGTATGCGCTGAAAAACTTTAGAAACAATACTTTGGCCGTACTTACCGGATTCATGCTGGGTTCACTTAACAAGGTATGGCCCTGGAAAGAAACCGTAGAAACTTATACAGACAGCCATGGAGTAGTTAAACCCCTGATAGAAGAAAATATTCTTCCCAATGCACATATTACAGAGGCTGTAGGACTCATGATTGCAGGATTTGCAATTGTATATTTCCTTGAAAAGCTATCTGCCAAAACGAGTCAAAAATAAGTTAAAGAAATCTATTCTTACGATTAATCGAGTAGGAGGTAAACACTAATCATAGGTATTTATCTCCTATTTTTATGTTTACCAACCTCTCACACCACCGTACATGCCGTTCGGCATACGGCAGTTCCTATTTCGGATACCATTCAAGATACGAACCCATTAAGAATGCCTTTTTCTCTATTATCCTTCCAATAAAATTTTTGTGATCCTACTCCTTTTGATATTTTTTTTGTAAGTTTGCTATATCTTGACAATTCAATGGAAAATTTTATTTTTAATCCTCTATAATATGGATACGATTGTACCTTTTGCACTTTTATGTTTCACATCGTTCTTCACACTTACCAACCCACTGGGAACGATGCCGGTCTTCCTGACAATGACAAACGGACTTGATGAAAAAGAAAGGCGACACATTGTCAAACGGGCAACTGTAATTTCATTTATCATCCTTATCTGCTTTACTTTTTGTGGACAGTTCCTCTTCAAGTTTTTCGGAATCTCCACAAACGGATTCCGCATTACTGCCGGTATTATCATCCTGAAAATTGGCTATGACATGCTCCAGGCACGATATACCAACACAAAACTGAAGGATGAAGAAATCAAAACGTATGCCGATGATATTTCCATCACTCCGCTTTCAATCCCAATGCTATGCGGCCCCGGTGCCATTGCTAATGGAATTATTTTAATGGACGATGCCAGAACATGGCAGTTAAAGCTTACTATGGTAGCTGTAATAGCCATTGTATATATCCTTACTTATATAATTCTCCGACTTTCTACCCGACTGGTCAAAATAATAGGCGAAACCGGGAACAATGTTATGATGCGGTTGATGGGCCTTATATTGATGGTCATTGCCGTAGAATGTTTTGTCGGAGGTATGAAGCCTATTTTAATAGACATTATCCGTCAAAGTGGTATCTAAAAAATAGTGTTGGACAGAAACTTAATTTTATCCCTAGAACTAAGCCCTGCCCAACACTTCTTCAACCAAATAGCAAGAATATATCAAGTTATTCTTGCTAACTTTCATAAAAACGAAAAACAGTAAGTACATATCAACACTTTTTCTCGATTAGTTGTATTTGTACTTTTCAACCCTCAATATAACAACCAAGCATTAAATAAACTTATTTATAATAACAAGGTATATATATCTATTTTTTTTAATTATACAACCACAAATATAAACTTTTTATTACACCAACAAACAAATATACATTTAATATTTACTTATTAAACTTATATTATGCTTACTTTTAATTTATTAACAAAAAAAACTTCTCCCTACCCTATAAAAGGACAGGAAGAAGATACTATCTTAAAATAAGAGTTTTGTAAATCAGTTAAAGAACTTGATTCCTACAAAATAAGTACGCGGCTGAGTTGGCCCGTAGAAATATTTCGAGTCGCGGTCTACCCCCTTATCAAGGTCTTTCTGGTATGCATTGAAGATGTTCTGCACACCCCCATTAAGCTGCAACTTCAAATGGTCGTTCAATACAAATGTATAGTTCAGCTTTAGGTTAAAGTCCATAAAGTCCGGTGTACGTTCCAGACGGTCTTTTTCTATACAACCAGCAAAGTGCGGTACATACATTTTTCCGGTATATACTCCAGACAACGAGAAATCAAAATTCTTAAGCGGAGCTGATGTAAAGGTAAAGTAGCCGTAGTAATCGGGAGTACGTGCCATGTTCTTGATAGGTGCAACATCTGGATCGTCCGACCACTTCAAGGCTTCTGTATAGCGGCTACGCTGCATGGTAAAGCCTAACTGCAACTGTGCATCGCGTCCGTGTGCAATCTTATAATCAATATTGGCTCCATACACACGTGCTCCATTACCGTTGCGGCGTTCCTGTATCTGTGCACCCGTAACAGGATCGTCACCCAATGCTTCAAGATAGAACACATCATTCAGTGCAGTATAGAATCCTTCAATCAACAGATTCGACTGAAAATGTCCGAAGTTGAACGACCAGTCTACCGAACCGCTGAAACTGTTTGACTTTTCCGGTTTCAGACCTTCTGAAAGACGAATCAGCATCGCCTCACCCCCTACTGCTGCCACGTGCAAATCTTCATCGTACGCCTGTGGAGCACGGAATCCGGTTGACCACGTAAGACGTCCCTGCAGCTTGTCCGACGGTTTCCAGAGTGCATTGATACGAGGGCTGAATATCACATTATCCACCAGGTTATGCTTGTCCAGACGGAAGCCTGCCAACAAGGTGAAATATTCCATCTTCCACTCGTTCTGAGCAAATCCACTGGCAATGTTTACCTCCTGCGTCAAGTCACGCTGATAGCCGGTCATCACATCGTGCAACTTATTATGCTGGTACTCGATACCTCCGGTAAAGGTAGCCGGTGCAAAAAAACACTGGTCCATATTACCCACATACATAGCACCCGTTACAGCTGTCAAGTCGTATGTCTTACCGTAAGCATTGGCATCCTGGTTGGCACCATAATAACTGTTGCGATCGGTATGCTGTACAGAACCGTACAAAGACAACTTATGCTTATATTCCTTGAAGAAGATATCATAGGTTAGTCCTCCACTGTTAATGATATGTTTCGTCTGTTCGGTAATATCTGTTTCATGGGGCTGCAAGTCGAATTTATTTCCACCGCGACGGAATTCATTGGTGGTATGGTACTCCAGACTCAGGCGACTGAACTGTGTGGGACGATAGTAAGCACGCAAGCCAAACGTATTCATATTGAGTTTTCCCAATTCTGAAAATCCGTCGCTATCAGCATCATACGGATTGCGGTTGCGATACGACTGGTACACTGCGATTCCATAAGAATTGTCCGATGAAACCAAAGAAGCATTGGCTCCAACGTATTGTTCCCACACTTTGGCATTCAGGCTGGACATGGTAGACGATACCTGGAAAGAATTGCTCACGGGGTCCTTAGTAATAATATTGATGGTTCCCCCTACAGCATTAGCTCCAAACAAAGCCGAGCCACCGCCACGGACTACCTCTACGCGCTCAATCATATTCACCGGAATCTGCTCCAGTCCATATACACCCGAAAGCGCACTCATCACCGGACGGCTGTTAATCAATATTTGCGAATAAGGCCCTTCCAGACCATTGATACGTACCTGCGGAAAACCACAGTTCTGACAGTTATTCTCCACACGCAATCCCGACTGATAATTCAGAGACTTGGCCAAATCGGTCGAATTAACGGTTTCGAACAGACGGCTGCTCATCACATTTACCACTACCGGAGCCACCTTACGGCTTGTTTCGTTACGGTTGGCCGATACTACCACCTCATCGGTAATGAAGCTTTCTTCTTCCATCACAAAATGCATGTTCACGGTAAAATCCTTGCTCACAGTAACCTCCTTGGTCTGTGTGGTATATCCCATCACCTGCACCTTAATCGTATACTTACCTTCGGGAACTTTCTTAAAGCGGAAATAACCTTCGGCATCGGTTACCGTACCCTCACCACTTTCTACAATCAGCACGGCTGCATAAGGGATTCCCTGCTCGCTGCCCTTTTCAATTACATGACCGGCTATAACATTCCCCTCTTTCACCGGTTGGTTGTTATTATTATAAACTATATTGTTGTTGGCGAATGCACACGCCGGAACTGCCGACAAAGAAAGGATTGTCAGCAAATTATAAATAGTAGATTTCATCTGATATTATTCTTTTGTAAAAAATGCATGCAAAGAGGCAATGCCCGGATACACCTTATCCGGCCACCTTACATGCCAAATCTGTAAATTAAGTACATCACAAACGGGCAAACAAACTTTTTAGAAAAGCCTGCCTGCACAAAAGTTGATTATAAGAAATATTACAGAAGAACCGGTGGAGCACGTAAATAAAGCCCGACAGCAGGTCTCAGCACTACACGCTGACAGGCTGCTATAAAAAAGACGGCTATTAAAAAGAAAGCAGGAGCAGACAGGGCAAAAGAAGGTTTTGCCTCCAACGAATGATAAGTACTTAAATGATGCAGTACCAGCGTCTGTCCTTCGGAGTGATTATGCTGTTGACTGAAAGGATGCGAGTGCACCAGCATCACGCCGTTCACAATATGCACGTGGGCAAACATAATGATGCATGCCTGATACGTCATAAAGAGACTCAACAGAAAGAGTCCCGGCAGATGGATGTATTTCTTCAGTTTATGTTGCACTCGCAATCCTTATTATATAAGTATATTATTTGTTTCGGTTGAAAAGGAAGTCGTAGTCACGACGGGCAGCGGGCACGGTCCATTCCTCTGGAATCATCTTCCACTGATTAAGAGGTTTAGGGTCGAGCACCTTCACTTCTTCAATACGCTTCATCAGATAGAAACGCAAATCCTTATCGGTTGCAAAGATAATACGTTTTGCCAAATCTTCCTTCGGAATTCCAGCTCCTTTTGTCAATAAATTGCCACCACCGTTACCACGATAGGAGTTTACGGCCACTTTATATACTTTTTCCGGCTGGAACGGACTTCCGTCGGCCATCGACTGGATGGTAATCTTCTCTCCTTCAGGACGGGTTACGTCCACCGTGTAAATGATACCAGCAGCCGAATCGAAGTTGAAACTGAAGTTCTTGAAGATATATTTGTTTTCAGGATCATCGCTGAAAAGCAAGAGACGGTCGTCCGGCGATTTCATCTGATTTATCCACAAAGCATACGACATTTCCAGAAAATTCTTGATTTCCTTTCCCGTCAGCTCCATCGTATACAGCATGTTTTCAAACTTATACAAGTTGAACATATCGCTGACGTAGATATCTCCCTTTTTAATTTCGGCATACATAGAAAGCGGCGCACAAAACGAAACATCAGCCCCCGTCAGGTCCAGCTGCAACTGATGTATCAGGTCGATAAATGCCGACGGACCGAAAAAGGTATCTTTCGATGTAATCGTTTCATTGATACTGCCTATCTTGCGTGAAACAAAATCCAGTGTAGCCTGATAAGCCGGCTGAAACGCTTTCAGAAAAACTTCACTCTGCGGATAGGCAGTCACATCCGTCAGTTGTCCGCTGATTTGCTTGCGGACTACTTTGCCGTCTTGCTTGGTTACCTTAATCGTTACATCCGATACCACACGGGCCGCATTAGCCGGGTCGATAACCAGTACCGAATCACCGGCAACGTTCAGCATCTTCTTATTCAGCCGTGCGTGGTCGTGCCCGATAAGTACAACGTCAAAGCCCGGTACATTTACCGCCGCTGCCTGCGAACCATTCTCTACCATGCCATCCAAATCGGCTCCGTCAAGCCCGGCATGAAACAAGCCCACCAGTACATCCGGATGCTCTTTCTCACGAATTACCTGTACCCACTTGCGGGCACTGCTTTCCAAATCCTCAAAACGAAGTCCGCTCCACAGGCGTTCCGGCAACCATGCCGGGATAGCAGGTGTAATCATTCCGAGTATGGCAATGCGTACACCGTCGCGCTCCAGAATCTGGTAAGGTTTCAGGTAAGGCTCACCCGTATCTGTACGGACAATATTCGCTCCCAGCACCGGGAAAGCACAATCGGCCACCCAACGGTCGTACACCGCATGTCCTGTTTCCACATCATGATTTCCCATATTGGCCACATCATAACCCATGAAATTCATCATGTCGGCCGTAACATGTTTGGAAACCGTGTCAATATAGTTATAGTAATAAGCAATCGGCTGTCCCTGCAAAATATCTCCGTTATCTACCAGAATCACATTATCGCCATACTGCTTGCGCTGTTCCTCGACGAAAGTATGCACATGCGCCAGTCCGCCTTTACCGTCTTTCCGTTCTATAAAATTATACGGAAAATAATTTCCATGTACATCACTGGTTTCAATCAACTTTATTGTGACTTCCTTTTCGGATGAAGCCCAAATGGATAGACTGTTCAAGACCACCATTGCCATAAAAGAAACGAGATATTTCATATTTTCTGAATATTTACATTTGCAAATGTACACAAAAAAAATCACTTTCCTGCTTAAAGAAAGCAAAAACAGATTCTGCACACTTCAATAAGCCGCAAAATACCTAGAACTTGTTACATTGCAGCATCAGCACACAGACCGTCCGGCAGCTCTTATGCTAAAAGATGAAACACACCGGACATAATTCTAAAAAAGCATTTCATTCAAGTGCTGTTTCATACAACCTGAATGATTTTTCCATACATTTGTACTTCACATAACCAAAAAAGAAGAAATGAACGATTTTTTTGACAGGATTGCACGGGCTCTCAAACTGCCCGTACACCGTGTAGAAAACACACTGAAACTGCTGGAAGGCGGAGCTACCATTCCGTTTATCAGCCGCTACCGCAAGGAAGCTACCGGCGGTCTGGACGAAGTGCAGATTGGCGACATCAAAGCGCAATATGACAAGCTGTGCGAACTGGCCAAACGCAAGGAAACTATTCTTTCGACCTTGAAAGAACAAAATAACCTGACTCCCGAATTGCAGCAACGCATCGACAACTGCTGGGAAAGCACCGAACTGGAGGACATTTATCTTCCGTTCAAGCCCAAACGAAAAACCCGCGCCGAAATGGCCCGCCAGAAAGGACTGGAACCACTGGCTGTACTGTTGATGATGCAGCGCGAAAACAATCTTCCGGCTAAAGTGCGTTCCTTTGTGAAAGGAGAAGTAAAAGATGAAGAAGATGCCCTGAAAGGTGCCCGCGACATCATTGCCGAACAGGTGAGCGAAGACGAGCAGGTTCGAAACCTGATACGCGGTCAGTTTTCCCGTCAGGCTGTCATCACAGCCAAAGTAGCCAAAGGCAAGGAAAAAGAAGAGGTTGCTGCCAAGTACCGCGACTATTTTGATTTCAGTGAACCCTTGAAGCGCTGCACCTCGCACCGCATGCTGGCCTTATTACGTGGCGAAGCAGAAGGTATCCTGAAAGTAAGTATCTCACCGGCAGAAGATGACCTTTGTACCGAACGCCTGCAGCGCCAGTTTGTGAGAGGCTACAATGCCTGCTCGCAGCAGGTAGCCGAAGCAGTAGCCGATGCTTACAAGCGTCTGCTGAAACCGGCTATCGAAACCGAATTCTTCGGTTCCAGCAAGGAAAAGGCCGATGAAGAAGCCATCCGTGTATTTGCCGGCAACCTGCGGCAATTGCTGCTGGCCGCACCACTGGGCCAGAAACGGGTAATGGGTATTGACCCCGGATTCCGGACCGGCTGCAAGGTCGTATGTCTGGATGCACAGGGGGCTTTGTTGCACAACGAGGCAATTTATCCTCATCCTCCTAAATCGGAATACCAGCAGGCGGCCAGAAAACTGGTCAAGCTGGTAGAACAGTACAAGATAGAAGCCATTGCCATCGGCAACGGAACAGCCAGCCGCGAAACGGAACAGTTTGTCACCTCCCAACGCTACGACCGCGAAGTACAGGTCTTTGTCGTGAGCGAAGACGGAGCCTCTATCTACTCGGCCTCCAAGACTGCCCGCGAAGAGTTTCCTGAATACGATATAACGGTACGTGGCGCTGTATCTATCGGCCGCCGACTGATGGACCCGCTGGCCGAACTGGTCAAGATTGATGCCAAGTCCATTGGTGTGGGACAATATCAGCATGATGTAGACCAGACCAAACTGAAGGCTTCACTGGACCAGACTATAGAAAGCTGCGTTAACCTGGTAGGTGTCAACGTCAACACGGCCAGCAAACATTTGTTGACGTATGTATCGGGACTGGGACCTGTCCTGGCTCAAAACATCGTGGACTACCGTACACAGAACGGTGCTTTCCACTCACGCAGGGAGCTGCTCAAAGTTCCACGCATGGGGGCTAAGGCATTCGAGCAGTGTGCCGGTTTCCTCCGCATTTCCGGAGCAGAGAATCCGCTCGACAATTCGGCTGTACACCCCGAAAGTTATCCGATTGTAGAGAAAATGGCCAAAGACCTGAAATGTACGGTTACCGACCTTATCAACCGGAAAGAGTTGCGCAGCCGGATTCAGATAGAAAAATACGTAACAGATACTGTAGGACTGCCTACATTGACCGATATCGTGCAGGAGCTGGACAAACCGGGACGCGACCCCCGCCAGCAAATCGAAGTTTTTCAGTTCGAACCCAATGTACGCACCATCGACGACTTGAAAGAAGGCATGGAGCTGCCGGGTATTGTTACAAACATCACCAACTTTGGGTGTTTCGTCGATATCGGTATTAAAGAAAACGGGCTGGTACATGTATCCCAGTTGGCCGACAAATTTGTAAGCGACCCGACAACAGTGGTAAGCATCCACCAGCATGTACGGGTCAAGGTATTGAGCATCGACCACGAGCGCAAACGTATCCAACTGACGATGAAAGGATTGTAAATACTCCCAGCACAGGGCCATTAATTAAAAAGCCGAAGTATCCTCCCAAAGGACACCTCGGCTTTTCTATTTAATAAATAAGCACTGAAATTTATTTCATATTATCATTGGTCAGCAGTTTTCCCTTATACTCTCCGGTAAGTGTTTTAAGGAAAGCTACCAAGCGTGCAGTCTCTGCATCATTCAGCTTTATGCCTACCTCATACTTAGCCATCGAACGGACAGCTTCTTCCAGTGTCTGGTTCAATGGAAAAGAAAAAAAAGAAAACGGGAAATTACCCACAATAAATTGCAGGAATACAGCGACTAAAAGATATACTATCCAGAAAGTTACAGATAAAGCTTTCATTGTTTTTAGTTTATTGGTCCACAAAAATAAATTTTGCTCTTAATTCAATCCAAATTTTGTTCTTATGAAAATTGTATTTATTACAATCTTTATCAGAATATATAAACAAAAAAACAAAGAAAACTTATACATCCATCATAATGGAAAAGCCGAATTCTTACTATCTAAGTCTTCACAATTGATATTTTCAGATAACTCATATCAGTCCGAATTTCCGTATCGCCACAACGCGTCATTAGTGAAATGAACTTTCCGCTCAGGAATGAGGTACATTCATCTCTAAAATGATAAAAGTTACACTCAAAAATGATACACCCAACTCTTACGGAATAATTTCTCCATAACACCAAAAGTATTGTTTCCCCTTCGTTTCAGTGATGCGCCGGAAGGGAAATAGACAAAATTCAAATGCGTTTTCGGGATTTCCACATAAAAATGGTACTTTTGCATAAAAGTTACAAAGAAAGAAAACGGTTATGAAACAAAACAATACGGAAGCAAGCACATCTCCTTGCGGATGGTTTGTCTTCAACAACGGACAATTGCTGATTGAAAAAACAGACAACGGATACCACATCCCATATAGTGTACACCCTCCTACTGAAGTCCCGGTGGGCAGTACAATACACCTGATAGGCGATATAAACGGATTCCCGGCTAAAGCCTATGCCATACACAATCCTGTACCTGGCAATGAAGAGAGCCCGCGCATGATGAAGGATTTGCGTGCATCTTTCGATGTGCTTCCTTTCGAGGAATATTACCGTGCCGGCAAAGCTTCGCAAATATTAAACTGGGACAAAAACAGCCGCTACTGCCCCATGTGCGGAGTACCCACTACGCAAGTTTCTGCCATTGCCAAGCGATGCCCGGAATGCAGGCAGGAGTTTTATCCGCGCATATCGCCGGCAGTAATTGTACTTATCAAAAAAGAAGACAGTATCCTGCTGGTCCATGCACGGAATTTCAGAGGGACTTTCAAAGGTTTGGTAGCTGGTTTTCTGGAACCGGGTGAAACACTGGAGGAATGTGTGCATCGGGAGGTCATGGAGGAAACGGGTCTGCGCATCAAGAACCTGAAGTATTTCGGCAGTCAGCCTTGGCCATACCCCAGTGGCATCATGATAGGCTACAGTGCTGAATATGAAAGTGGAAGCATCAAACTGCAAAACGAGGAATTAAGTACCGGCAGCTTTTACTCAAGGGATAACCTGCCCGAGATTCCTAAAAAACTGAGCATTGCCCGCAAACTGATTGATGCCTGGCTGGAAGGAAAGGTATAATGATAAAAAAATAGAGGCTATTCCAAGCCAAAACTTGAAATAGCCTCTGTATCAATATCTGTCTATACAATAATCAGAATCAGATACCCAAAGATTTTCTAACAGCCTCAACTTTTTCAGTAGCAGCAGCTTCGGCACTTACGAAACATTTCGGGCAACCCATTTCACCTTTCACTTCGATATAGAACTTAATCTTAGGTTCTGTTCCTGAAGGACGAACTGAAATCTTGGTTCCATCTTCTGTGAAATACTGCAATACGTTTGATGGTTCCGGCATATCGATGTCGGTAACATTACCTTCACCGCCTGTAGCTTTCAGTGATTTGTAATCTTTAGCCAAAACAACTTTCGAGCCACCGATTTCTTTCGGAGGACAAGCACGAAAGTTTTCCATCATAGCCTTGATTTCATCAGCACCGCTCTTACCTGGTTTCACAACGTTTACAGTAGTTTCTTTAGAGAATCCGTATTCTACGTAGATTTCCATCAAAACATCGTAAAGTGTCTTGCCCTGGTCTTTAGCCCATGCACAGATTTCGGCCAGCAAAGTACATGCAGAAACAGCATCTTTATCGCGAACGAAATCTTCAGCCAAGAAACCGTAGCTTTCTTCACCACCACCGATGTACTGTTTGATACCTTCGTTCAGACGAATCTGACGTGCAATCCATTTGAAACCGGTATAGCAGTCGTACATTTCGATATTGTTCTTATCGGCAACGGCTTTGATAAGTTCGGTAGTAACGATAGTCTTCACTACAAATTCGTTACCTTTCATCTTACCCATTGCAATGCGGTTCTTGATGATGTAGTACAAGAAAATCAAGCAAGTCTGGTTACCGTTTACCAATACCCATTCGCCGTCGCTGTTCTTGCAAGCCATACCTACACGGTCAGCATCCGGGTCAGAAGCCATCACGATGTCTGCATCAATTTCCTTAGCCAGTTTGATAGCCATAGAAAGTGCTTCAGCATTTTCCGGATTCGGAGAAATTACTGTCGGGAAGTCACCGCTCTTCACCATCTGCTCAGGAACAGTATGAACGTTTTCGAATCCCCACATCTTCAGTGCGTCAGGGATAAGCATCATACCAGTACCGTGGATAGGAGTATAAACAATCTTCAGGTCTTTCTGGCGTTTGATTACTTCAGGATCGATAGAAATAGAATGTACTTTTTCCAGATAAACATCATCTACATCCTTGCCGATAATCTGAATCAGGTCTTTATTGCCCTGGAATTTGATATCAGCAGCAGAAGAAACTTTGTTTACTTCGTCGATGATACCTTTATCGTGCGGAGCCAGTACCTGAGCACCATCATCCCAGTAAGCTTTATATCCGTTGTATTCTTTCGGGTTATGAGAAGCAGTCAGAATGATACCGCTCTGGCAACCCAAATGACGGATAGCAAATGACATTTCAGGAGTCGGACGCATATCATCGAACAAATATACCTTAATACCGTTAGCCGAGAAAATGTCAGCAGAAATTTCGGCAAACAGGCGGCTGTTGTTACGGCAATCGTGACCTACGACAACAGAAATCTGTTCTTTTCCGGCAAAGCATTTGTTCAAATAATTGGCCAGACCTTGTGTAGCAGCACCTACAGTGTAGATATTCATACGGTTAGAACCTACACCCATAATGCCACGTAAACCTCCTGTACCAAATTCCAGGTCTTTATAGAATGCCTCGATCAAGTCTGTCTTGTCTTCGTTTTCCAGCATTCTTCTTACTTCAGCCTGAGTTTCAGCATCGTATGCAGGAGTCAACCATTTCTGAGCTTTGTCAGAACACATTTTTATCAATTCTTCGTTTCCCATGATTTTTATATTATAATGAATTTAATGTTAACGAACTGTTTTGTGACTTTTGACAAATATAAACGATTTGCTTAAAATATCCTATTACAAATCCGAAAAATTTTACTTTTTGATTTCGGTTACCTTATATCTGTCGCCGGTAGACTTAACCAGCTCTTTCAAAAACTCCTGCGGATAGCCCGGACGTTCAATCGGGGCCACATTTCCGGTTTCAGGGCGAACCAGCTTACCGTTTTTCATTTTCTTTACAGCTCCATCATTATAACGGACAATCAGGAATTCGCCCAGCTTCTTCCAACTATCTACAGCTGTCTGTGCAGCCATGCCTGTATAATTAGTAAGGAAATCTTTAGCAGCTTTCTCGTCTGTTTCCATCAGTTTTACAGCGGCAGCTTCCACACCACTCTGAGCAGTAGCGTATGTATCTTCCAATCCGTTTTGTACGGCACGCATATCTTCAATCATCAGACTGTATCGCGGACGAATCATATCGGCTACCCAGTTGTAAATCCAGAAAGCAGAATTCCATGAGAATGTAACACAGTCGCCTTCTCCTTCAGCATAACAGTGGGGTACTTTGTCTGTGCAGCAATATACCGGTGTAAACACAGTCATGTTGGCATCGTCCAATCCGTACCACATCACTCCACCTACCGCATCGGGCAAGAAAGAACGCATCTGTGCCACGAAAGTAAATGCCGACTGCTGGGTAGAGATAGGACGTTCGTTGAAGTATTCCTGACCGTCTACTTTAAAAGTCAGCGGTGAAAGGCGATAAGGAGTTTTAAACGGACCAGCACCCAAGTCCTTGGTAATATCCAGCGGAGTACCTTCGTAATGGTCACGCATTGCTTTCTGAATATCACGAACAGAAAGTTTACGGTCGGCTTTGATATAAAGCGGCATTGCCTCGGTACTTTCACCTTTTATATAAGGAAGGTAAGCTTCCATCGTACTGTTGAACATGTTGAAGAAGCTCCATACACGGGCATCACAAGCACGCAAGCCACCGAAATCCAGCGGACAATACGCATCTGCAAAACTGAAGTCCTTGTTCAGACCGTTGAAATATCCTTTTTCGCGTGCAAAAGAAATAACATCAGGCGAGTAAAGACAATTGTCTTTATCCTTCATGTCAAACTTGCGGATACGGCTCTGGTTAGCATGTGCTGCGATGCAGTCATCCGGAATACGAACGGCAACCCAAACGGCACCTTTCACTTCGGGGCCTTTACCAATCATTTCCATAATCCATGCCTCATTAGGGTCGGCAATAGAGAAAGACTCACCGCTGCTGTAATAGCCATATTCCTTAACCAGGTCTGTCATCACCTTGATTGCTTCCTTAGCAGTACGCGAACGCTGCAAAGCTACGTAAATCAAGCTTCCGTAGTCCATAATACCCGAAGGATTTACCAGCTCCGGACGGCCACCAAATGTAGTTTCGGCAATGGTAACCTGAAATTCATTCATGTTGCCGATTACGTTATAAGTCTGCTCTGCTTCCTTAATCTGACCCAAATATTTGCCCGAATCCCAGTCATAAATATCGCGCATTGCTCCCTTTTCATGTTGAGCTGCTGGATAATGATACAGATAGCCGAACATACCGTACGAGTCGGCCGAATAAGATACGATAACCGAACCGTCGGTCGAGGCATTCTTGCCCACAATAAAGTTGGTACATGCCCAACCTTTCACTACAAAGGCTGTAAGCAACAATACAGCCATCATTACTTTTTTCATATTCACTTGTTTTTATTATTAATAGTCGTTTCATTTAAAATGCATACTTGCGGTAGGTCTCGTTCCCGCAGGCATCTGTCACCCAAAGCTCCAACTTATGTGGTACTCCTTTCTTTATTTTCTCCGGATCCTGAATCACCAGTATACCTTTTTTCAGTCCGAACAATACAAACTTACCGTCAACGTACACCTTGTAGGTTGCTATTCCTGTAGCATTATCCTTAACCTTAATGCGTATATTACGCGTAGAGCGCCAGGTATTCTTCCCCAACGGAGTAACTACCGGAGACACAGTGTCTATCCGAACGGTATAAGTACCCAAGTCGCGCACCTTAGCCGTCATCCAACCGCCTTTATAGGTTCCTCCCGCACTGTAGCTCCAGTTTCCACGGCGGAAAGATACATAATATTTTTCAGTATCGGAAACAGGCAGGTTGCGCACCCCAATTGAAATCGGACAATACGTATGCAAGGGAGTTCCCTTGGCTTCCAGTTGGTAACTGAATGAGATGGCCGAAGAATCCTCTACCACATGTGTCTTCAACCAGGTATCATCATAGAGTATTCCCTTTGCCAATGTCATCTGCATACCCGGCAGCTGTACAACATTGGTCTGATTGCAAGATAGAAACTGAGTATTGGTATCTGGCTCGAAAGCAGGTATTTCCTGTTTTTTACCCCGTACCTTGAAGGAGTAGCTCCGCTTGTTACCAAAACCATCCCGCAAGACATACCGGAAATGATAATCTCTTTCTTCGTCTATGTTCATCCATCCATTATCGGGAGCCGTCTGCAGCAAACGCAGTTTATTGCCCGGCAGACGATGCGAACGCATAATCAGCCGACGGGTATTCTCCAGTTCTTCGTAATCGGTAAAACCGTTTATCATCCGGTTTTCATCGGCTGCCACACAATCGGTAACACTGTGAAAAACCTGCAGCGAATCAACGTAAAGCGTAACTTCGTGCACACCGTAAAAATTGGAAGTCCCGTCCATGTAATCCTTGGCTACAATACCTGTAGAAATCTTTCCCCATGCCGTGAACGCCTGTGCCAACTGTCCGACAGGAACAAGCACCTTCCGACAGCTTCCCTGTACTACCCCCTCTCCTCTTTTCGGATAAAAGGCAACCAGCGAAGCTGTCGGTGCTTTAGAATCTTTCAGATAACGCTTGAAAAAGGGTAAAGGGTCTACATACTCACCCGTATCAGTACGGCGCAGTTCTAGGTGCAGATGAGGTCCTGCCGATGCTCCTTCGTTTCCACTCAAGGCAATCAGCTCTCCCTGTCGGAATGACAGTTCGCCCGGTTCGGGACGCACATCGGCTACAAACGTTTCATGCTTATACTGATAGGCACGCAAATATTTCTGGATGGCAGGAGCAAACTTTATGACATGACCGTACACGGACGTATATCCGTTGGGATGTGTCACAAACAATGCTTGTCCGTAACCTCCATGTAATACCAGAATGCGCGACACATAACCGTCGGCTATACAGTAAATAGGCTTGCCCGTTACCCCCTGCGTCTTGATATCAATACCATTGTGAAAGTGATTCGGCCTCAACTCGCCGAAATTCGCACTGAGCAGAAGCGGAAACTTGAACGGAGAAATAAAAGAAGTGTCTACTTGTGCCTGTAGCTTTGCCAGGAACAGCACTCCCAGCAAAATCATTATCCATACCTTTTTTATCATATCAAACTTTAGCTAAATCAAATTATCCTATACAGAAAACTCATTTCTGCATCGGCCATACAAAGATATATTTTTTGAAGAACATTTTTTCATTTCATAACTATAAGTTATAGCATATAAAAAAAAGTCTGTTGCAATTTATCCTTCAAGCTCTTACCTTTGCAGCCGAAAAGAAAAAAAATATAACTCAATCAATAAATTTACAGATATGTTTAGCAAAGACAACAGAGGCAATACGCTTCACGGAATCCTGCTCATCGCACTTTTCTCATTTGCTGCGTTCTATATCGCAGAGATACCTTTCGTAAAGGGACTGTCATTCAGTCCGCTCATTGTAGGAATCATCTTAGGTATGTTGTATGCCAACAGCCTGCGCAATAAACTCCCCGAGACATGGGTGCCCGGCATCAAGTTCTGTACCAAACAAATTCTACGTGCCGGTATCGTACTCTACGGTTTCCGCCTGACACTGACTCAGGTAGCCGAAGTCGGACTTCCGGCTGTTGTAATCGATACGATTATCGTAGCCGGCACCATTTTTCTGGGTATCTGGCTGGGTAAACTCCTGAAAATGGACAAGGATACTTCGCTGATGACAGCAACCGGCAGTGCCATCTGTGGTGCTGCAGCCGTTCTGGGTGCCGAACCGGTAGTGAAGTGTGAAGGACACAAGACTGCTATCGCCGTATCTACCGTGGTTATCTTCGGAACCATCTCTATGTTCCTCTACCCTATTATGTATCGCTCTGGTATGCTGGCCGACATAGGTGATATGGGTACTGCCATCTTTACCGGAAGTACACTGCACGAAGTTGCCCATGTGGCAGGTGCCGGAAACGCAATGGACCCTACAGATGCACTGGGCATTGCTGGTACAGCTACCATCACCAAGATGATTCGCGTCATGATGTTGGCTCCGGTACTGGTTATCATGAGCTTCTCACTGGCCGGCCGCAAGAAAACAGATGCAAACGGTAAGGCTGAAAAGAGCAAAATCACCATCCCCTGGTTTGCCTTCGAGTTTATCGGTATCATCTGTCTGAATTCACTGCTGCAATACTTATGCGGTGTAGACAGTGTGAAAGAAATACCACTGAACGGTGCCATCGAGTACATCGATACTTTCATGCTTACCATGGCCATGACAGCACTGGGTACTGAAACGAGTCTTGAGAAATTCAAACAGGCTGGTGCCAAGCCTTTCGTTCTGGCATTCCTGCTCTACATCTGGCTGGTAGGCGGCGGTTATCTGCTCACCAAATATCTGGTTCCGCTGTTTGCATAAGAGCTGTAAAACCATATGCTACATAAATCAAAAATCCCTTTCCGATGTACAATTGTTACACCGTGAAAGGGATTTTTCATTAAAAAAATTTCAATCCTCCTTGCAGACCAGCATCTTGCCTATCCAATGCCCTTCTGTCTTCCGCTCTTTCAGATACTGATAAACAAAGCGCATGAAGTTGATAGACGACGGTTCCTCCTGCCCTTGCAAATGCACAAAACAGAAGTGACGCTTTATCTGCATACCTTTTATATCGATAATCTTAAAATCACCCCGCCGCAACTCCGGTGCGACAGCCTGCAGGGAAACGATTCCCAACGAATCGCTACAGCGTAAAAAGGATTTGATACTTTCCGTTCCTCCCAGATATAGACGCACATTCATGGACGACAATTTCAAGCCGACTTCATCGAAAGCCATTTCAATGGCATCCAGTGTACCCGAACCACGCTCGCGCAACACCAGCGGAAGTTGCTGCAGCTCATTAAGTCCGATTTCATCTTTCTGGGCCAACTTGCTTTGTATACCTACCACCGGTACCAGCTCATCGTGCAAGAAAGGCTCGTACTTCAGACTGGGAAGCCTGAAGACCCCCTCTACCAGTCCCAAGTCGATATCGTGGTTTTGCAAAGCCTGCTCGATATTCCGCGAATTGGTATCCATCAGCGTAACGTTTACTTTAGGATACTTCTCGGTAAAGCGTGCCAGTATGGGAGGCAGCACATACTGCGAAATGGTAGTACTTGCCCCCAGACGTAAATCGCCCGTCCATTCGTTTTTAAGCAAGTTCATGTCATACTCCAGCCTGCGATAAGCTGCCAGAATCTGCTCGCAATGCTCCAGCATCAACTTTCCGGCATCGGTAAGCGAAATTTTATTACCCAAACGGTCGAACAAGCGTACCCCATACAAGCTCTCCAACTCACGGATGTGTTTGGTAATGGCAGGCTGACTGATATACAGTTCCTTAGACGCCTGCGTAAAGCTGAGGTGCTTGGCTACACTGTAAAAAACCTTCAAACGGAAATCGGACATTGCATCATATTTTATTAAAGCTCATCCGGACGGACTCCCAGTGCCTGCAACAAGGGGAAACCCAATGTTTCGAAGCGGTGCGAAAATTCGGTTACAGGCGGATTCATTCCCATCAGCACCACGGCATCTTTCTTTTCTGCCTTATTCAGCAGCGCTACTGCCTTTTCGGCATACTGCTTTTCATCGGGAACAGCTGTAATATGTTTTACTTCTTTCGAATCGATAACCAACTCTAGTGTTTCCAGAAACAGGTCTTCTGTTGTTGCCATATCCAAAGGCTGGTAGGCATACAGCGAAAACTCGCCCAACTTTCCTTTGAATGCCTTGCCGTCTATCTCACTTTCCAGCGAAGCGGGAACCAGCACATGAAACTGTGCCGAAGCCTTACCATTATATATAAAGAAAACCTGGACTTCGTTTTCGCCTACCGGAATGCCGGCATCCAGTGCCATGTATTCCAAAAGATCGGCCAGCTGTGCCTGGGCCAGCTCACGACCGATAACTTGCGAAAAGTGTCCAGCTATATCTGTACTCACTCTATCCAGAAAAGATGCATCCAGCAGCATCACATTAGGGGCAAATTTTACCTGTTTTTCCATATTGTTCTTATTTAGCGGCATAAAGATAAGAAAATAATCGTTAGCAACTGACTTTTTTTCAGAATTTGCGACATTCTTACATACTACACTCCTTATTATCTGACAGTTAGACATATTATCATCCATAAAAAACACTGGCAAGCTATTTGTTATATTATTCGTGAATCTCGGTCACCTCCCGATGAAAAGAGAGGCCAGCCGGATGCTAAATACAGAAAAAAAGAAAGGAGATATAATATGAACTTTAACAACTTTACTATCAAATCGCAAGAGGCTGTACAGGAAGCGGTGAACTTGGTACAAAACCGCGGACAGCAAGCTATCGAGCCGGAACATTTGCTGGCTGGTGTGCTGAAGGTGGGAGAAAACGTTACCAACTTTATCTTCCAGAAACTGGGCGTCAACGGACAGCAGATTGCCATGGTACTCGACAAGCAGATTGCCTCTTTGCCTAAAGTATCGGGCGGTGGTGAACCTTACCTCAGCCGCGATGCCAACGAAGTGCTGCAAAAATCAGTGGAGTTTGCCAAAGGTCTGGGCGACGAGTACGTGTCACTGGAAGCTATGCTGCTGGCATTGCTCAACGTGAAGAGTACCGTATCGACTATCCTGAAAGATGCCGGTGTAGCCGACAAGGAGCTCCGTGCTGCCATCAACGAACTGCGTCAAGGACAGAAGGTCACTTCACAGTCCAGCGAAGATACTTATCAGTCACTGAACAAATATGCCATCAACCTGATTGAGGCTGCCCGTAACGGCAAGCTGGACCCTGTAATCGGCCGTGACGAAGAAATCCGCCGTGTATTGCAGATTCTGAGCCGCCGTACCAAAAACAACCCGATTCTGATTGGTGAGCCGGGTACCGGTAAAACGGCTATCGTAGAAGGACTGGCACAGCGTATCCTGCGCGGTGACGTTCCAGAAAACCTGAAAAACAAACAGCTCTTCTCACTGGATATGGGTGCGCTGGTTGCCGGAGCCAAATACAAAGGTGAGTTTGAGGAACGTTTGAAATCAGTCATCAACGAAGTAACCAAGTCAGACGGAAACATCATTCTGTTCATCGATGAAATACATACGCTGGTAGGTGCCGGTAAAGGCGAAGGTGCCATGGATGCTGCCAACATTCTGAAACCTGCCCTTGCACGTGGCGAACTGCGAAGCATCGGTGCTACTACCTTGGACGAGTATCAGAAATACTTCGAAAAGGATAAAGCATTGGAACGTCGTTTCCAGACCGTCATGGTGGACGAACCGGATACAGCAAGCTCTATCTCCATCTTGCGTGGGCTGAAGGAGCGCTACGAAAACCATCACCAGGTACGTATCAAGGATGAAGCGATTATTGCTGCCGTAGAACTGAGTAACCGTTACATCACCGAACGGTTCCTGCCGGATAAGGCCATCGACCTGATGGATGAAGCTGCTGCCAAACTGCGTATGGAGCGCGACTCACTGCCGGAAGAACTGGACGAAATCGAACGCCGTCTGAAACAGCTGGAAATTGAACGCGAAGCCATCAAGCGTGAAAAGGATGAAGACAAGCTGGCTCAGCTGAACAAGGAAATCGCCGAGCTGAAAGAGCAGGAAACCTCCTACAAGGCTAAATGGCAGAGCGAAAAAGAGCTGGTGAACAAGATACAGAAGAACAAGCAGGACATTGAGCACCTAAAGTTCGAGGCAGACAAGGCTGAACGCGAAGGCGATTATGGCAAGGTAGCCGAAATCCGTTACGGCAAACTGCAGGCCCTTGAAAACGAAATCAAGAGCATACAGAACGAGCTGAAACAGAAACAAGGCGACAGTGCCATGATTAAAGAAGAGGTTACAGCCGAAGACATTGCTGATGTGGTATCACGCTGGACGGGTATCCCGGTAAGCAAAATGTTGCAAAGCGAACGCGAAAAGCTGTTGCACCTTGAAGACGAACTGCACAAGCGTGTCATCGGTCAGGACGAAGCTATCAATGCCGTAGCAGATGCCGTACGCCGTAGCCGTGCCGGACTGCAAGACCCGAAACGTCCGATTGGTTCGTTCATCTTCCTGGGTACTACCGGTGTAGGTAAGACGGAGTTGGCAAAGGCCTTGGCAGAATATCTGTTCGATGACGAAGCGCTGATGACGCGTATCGATATGAGTGAGTATCAGGAGAAGCATACGGTATCTCGTCTTATCGGTGCCCCTCCGGGATATGTGGGATATGATGAAGGTGGTCAGCTCACCGAGGCTGTACGTCGTAAACCGTACTCTGTAGTGCTGTTTGATGAAATTGAAAAAGCACATCCGGATGTATTCAACATCCTGTTGCAGGTACTGGACGACGGACGTCTGACCGACAACAAGGGCCGTACGGTGAACTTCAAGAACACCATTATCATCATGACATCCAACTTGGGAAGCTCTTACATCCAGAGTCAGTTTGAAAAGATAAACAATTCGAACCACGACCAGATTGTAGAGGAGACCAAGGCTGAAGTGATGAACATGCTGAAGAAGACCATCCGTCCGGAATTCTTGAATCGAATCGATGAGACCATCATGTTCCAGCCGCTTAACAAGCCTCAGATTGAACAGATTGTCCGTCTGCAAATCAACGGAATCTGCAAGATGCTGAAGGAAAACGGTGTAACCCTGCAGATGACCGACCAGGCTATCGACTTCATTGCCACAGCCGGTTACGATCCTGAATTTGGTGCCCGTCCGGTTAAGCGTGCCATCCAGCGGTATCTGCTGAACGACCTGTCTAAGAAACTGCTTTCACAGGAAGTTAACCGCACCGCTCCTATCATTGTGGAAAGATGTGGCGACGGATTGACATTCCGCAACTGATAAATGCTGTGCAGACAAACTGTAAATCGACTTTATAAATAAAGCCATATCCAACACCTCAAAAGTTTTATACAGAACTTTTGGGGTGTTTTTTTATGCCCAGACATCATCCGTTTGATATTGTATATCTGATTCCTGTTTTTTATCTTTGTGAAAGCATATTAATTCAGATGCAATATGAACAGAATCTATCCGGTTGGTATACAGAATTTCGAAGAATCAGCAAAATTAGTGTTTTCAGTGACCTGAACAACCTGATGGATATTTCCATGTCAGACCGCTTCACTACCATCTGCGGGATTACGGAAAATGAACTTCACTGTAACTTCAAGGAAGATATTATTGAATTAGGGCAAAAAAACGGGATGACTGAAGATGAGACAAAAGCCTCGCTCAAAGCCATGTACGATGGTTATCATTTTGTAGAGAACAGTGAGGACATCTACAATCCTTTCAGTATTCTGAACACATTTGCAGAGATGAAGTTCGGCAGCTACTGGTTTGAGACGGGCACTCCGACTTTCCTCGTAGAGCTGCTACAGCAAAGCCGCTACGACCTACACCGCTTTACCGACGAAATGGCTTCTGCAGATTCGCTCGGCGGAATAGATACGATGAGTACGAACCCCGTTCCTATCTTGTATCAAAGCGGTTATCTTACCATTAAAGGATACGACAAGGAGTTTCAGGTTTACTATCTTGGCTTCCCCAATAAAGAGGTGGAGGAAGGCTTTACAACATTCCTTCTGCAACTGACACACGTAAACTTTACAAGATAGGAGTAAATTTCAGCAAGGAAATACGTGGCATAGAAAAGTGGATAATAGAAGATTTATGATAAAAAACGCCTCTTAATGGAATCAACCATCAAGAGGCGTTTTGTTTTGAATCACTAAATAAACTCCCAGTACATCACAACTGCATCATTGCAATGACTAACTTGCGGCATAAGAATAAAGAACATTCCTCATTCCAGACATAAAAGTTGATGTCAGTTGTGATACGATAAAAACACAGAGTCAGTCGTCTGCTCTTTCAGACAAGATTTCACCTTTGTCGTTCAGCGTAACTTCGTACTCCCGGTTTCCTTTTCTGATTTCCACCTTATAAGTATATCCTTCGGCAGTATGAATCACTTCAATATCATCGTCTACAGACTGCACGTTATAGCCGGCTTCGGTCAAGGCATTGCTCAGCAATTCCGGCAAAGTCCGTACTTCCCAAGTAGTACGAATCCATTCATTCTTACCGTTGAAGACCACTTCTTTTTCCAAGCCTTCGTGACGGATTTCTACTTCCAGATAACCGTCATCGTAATCTTTTTCCAAAATTACGGCACCCTGATAAGTTTCGCTGATAAAGGCATGCACATCGTCTACAACCGGTACTCCCTGTCCATCATCACCAAACTCAGGACGATTCTGCAATAATTGTCCGTCGGCTGCGATATACAGTTCTACATCATCGTCACGCTGTTCCAGTTCGATTACATAAAATTTGTCGCCAGCTGCAGTTTCGTAGTAATCAATGTCGTCCAAGTTACGACCGTTGTAAAGTGCAGAAGCCTGCAAAGTTGCAAGAACTGCCTGTGGCAACTGGTTCAGGTATTTCGCACTGAAATCTGTCTTGGTATACATCCATGTGCTAGAAGCATTGAACATGATTTCACGTTTCCAGCCATCGGCTTCCACCAGTTCTACTTCAGTACCACCGTCTTCTTTTTCAATGTCAATGATACGTCCGTCGGGGAAGTTGGTTTCCAGCCAGGCTGCAATAGAGCTTTCCGGAGTTTGGGGAAGGAACTCATGATAATCCTGATCATTTTCGGCATCCACAATTTCTTTAACCAGCAAACCTGTCTCCGTATAATACAAGTCCACCTCGGTCTCAACCTTATTCTCTTCTTTCTCTACCTCGATGACATAAAGTGTTTCTGCATCGGGGCGGACAATCACATCAATGTCTTCACTTTCCTTTCTCCAGGGAGTGACTGCATAGCTGCTTGCATTGAAAGCTTCCAATACTGCTGCCGGCAACTGTGAAAAAGTAATCTCCTGCTCGGTCATTCCCCAGCTGGCATCAGCAAGAGCAAACCAAGCTGTATGATTATGATCATCAGAGCGTGTAGCCGTATCGTAAAATTTAGCAATAGCATAAGCATCGGTTTTAGACCATTCCACATTGCGTGCCTGCGGATATTTTTGATTAAAAGCGTTCAGCACAGCTTCGGGAACATCAGAAGCAGACGGGTTTTTACCTGGATCGTCATTGTCACTGCACGAAGTTAAGGATAGCATACCCCCCATTACAAGGGTCCATAAATAATGAATCTGTTTCATACAAAAAATATTTATTTAAATTTGACACACAAAAAAAGGAAGCAATTCTGAAAAGATTCTGAATTCTACTCCCGTTTTTCTGGTTTTAATGTTTTTTATAGTCCGTTTTACTTTCATCTGAAACGGGTTTTTCTTATCTTTAAGGAATAAATAACTTTGATGTCTAACTAAAAACTAAAGTATATGCATGATATAACACTACTGATTGCCGTAATAGCACTGGCCTTATGGCCACCTCTTTTTCTGGTAATATATCTGCTTTACCTGCACCGGAAAAAAAATGCACATCTGCGGGACCTGACAAAAAACGAGCTGGAAAATATTAGTACGCAGGAACTGGTTACACGTACACTGAAACGACTGGGGTGCCAGCCTACAGTAAACGAAGACGGACATATCTGTTTCAAATATCAGGGAGATGACTTTTACATCGCTGCGGAGGAAGACCACCGGTTTATCATGATATGGAATCCCTGGTGGGCTACCATCAGTGCCGACAACGATGCGCTGCCTTACATGAAGGAAGGTATCAATGCTGTAAATGCCAACTCACTGGTTACCACAGTCTATACCATGGGAGAAGATGAAAAAGAAGTGGGCCTGCACTCGCGCTGTCATACGGTATTCACGCCCTACGAGGGTGAACTGGACGAAATTTTGCAAGCCCTGCTGGAACAGTTCTTTACAACGCACGAAATAGTTAAGGAAACGATACAGCAACTGTGTGCAGCTCCTACCGAAAACGAAAAGCAGGAAAGGGTTAAAATCAAGGGATTTTCTTATACGCAAAAGGAAAAGACCGAACAGATAGCATAATTATTCGGCCAACAACTCGGAAATCCATGTATCCAACTGAGTAAATGTGGCAATGGGGTTATCCTTCGAAATGTGACGGATAATCCCATTTTTATCGCATACATAGACTGTAGGAACAGCTGTTATCTTAAAAGGAAGCACCATTTCCGGACTCTCGAAGAACGAACAGGGCATGGTGTAGCCATGTTCCTCCCAGTAGGCTGCTATCACTTCCGGTGTTTCCTTATAGCTTATCAGGAGGAGATTTATCGGGGCATCTGCTGCAGCATCCTGCATACCGAAATATTTGTCGTAAAGTTGCTGTATGTAAGGCAACTCCTGCTGGCAGTCGGGACACTTGGTATGAAAAAAGACAAGTACCGAAGGAATACCTTTCAGAGTTTCGGCCGTTACAATGCCTGCCTCGGTTTCTATCTGGAAAGCAGGAAGCCGGTCTCCCTCCGACAGAGGTTCTACAGCGGTTTCTTCGATACCCGAAACACATGCAGACAGCAACATTATCAGAAACATGCCGGCCGCAAAACAATAATTACGTATCTTTGACATCGGAAAAATGTTATTGGAATGTGTACAAATATAATTTTTTTCAAGATAATATGAAATGATTATTTTTACAAATCAAAATATAGACTTAAAATGAAACGTGAGCTCATAGAAAACAAAGGTATTCCTGCATCCTTGCTTTGGATACTGGCTATTATTGCCGGGATTTCGGTGGCTAACTTATATTATAACCAGCCGTTGCTTAACCGTATCAGTGAGGATTTTGGCATATCCGAGTTTACTGCTAATCTTATCCCAATGACGACCCAAATTGGATATGCGCTGGGATTGCTGTTTATTATCCCGCTGGGCGACTTATACAACCGGCGAAATATCATCTTGATAAACTTCTGCATGCTGGTGATTTCACTATTGGTGATTGCCTTTGCGCCCAATATTTACTATGTACTGGCAGCTTCGCTTTTCACGGGAATCTGTTCGGTGATGCCTCAGATATTTATTCCCATCGCAGCCCAGTTTTCTACTCCGGAAACGAAAGGAAAACATGTGGGTATGATTGTTGCCGGACTGCTGACAGGTATTTTGGCCTCGCGGGTAGTGAGCGGTATGGTGGGCGAATACTGGGGATGGCGTACCATCTACTACGTGGCTGCCGTGCTCATGCTGCTGTGTATCTTTGTGACGCTGCGTGTCTTGCCCGTCACACCGATTAACTTTAACGGCAGGTACGGACAGCTTATGAAGTCTTTGCTGGAACTGGTTATAAAATACCCGATGCTGCGAGTGTGTGCTGTCCGTTCCGGATTGTATTTCGGCTCTTTTCTGGCACTTTGGACGTGCCTGGCTTTCAAGATGTCGGGCGAACCTTTTTATGCCGGCAACAATGTAATTGGGTTATTGGGACTCTGCGGAGTAGCGGGAGCACTGACAGCCTCAACTGTGGGAAAATATGTACGTGTGCTGGGAGTGCGGAAATTTAACTACCTGGGCGGCGGACTTATCTTGCTGGCATGGCTGATTCTGGCTGTACTAGGCAACAGTTATGCGGGTATCATTGCCGGTATCCTGATTATCGACATCGGTATGCAATGCATCCAGTTGAGTAATCAGACGAGTGTGTTCTCACTCGATGCCAAAGCTTCCAACCGCATCAATACGATATTTATGACGACCTATTTTCTGGGGGGCGCATTGGGTACATTTCTGGCAGGAAGCTGCTGGGAGCTGTGGAAATGGAACGGAGTCGTGGGAGCTGGTATTGGCCTGACGCTATGCTCCGTACTGATTACCGTATGTATTAAAAACAAAAATTACTGATTATGAACAAACGAAGTATTTATGCAAACGACTGGATGTCGCTGCATCCTTATCAGGCGGCTCAACCTTCGGATGCTTTCTATGTTGCCCTTTCGAACCATCTGTTTGGTGTGTGCGAAATACCTCAACTGCCGGAAGTTTTCCGGAAAAAGGTTTGCCTGTATATAGCTGCTTATCTGGAAGATATAGTCTCTGGCTTGGGACTGTGGAAAGCTTTTACCCAAGAACAGAAACAGTTGTATGGCACGACATTGCCTTTTTACGAAACGGGTGATAACTACTACCCGGATGAAGTGAATACGGAAGACATCTGCTTCCTGCTGTGGAATACGTGGGAAAAAGCGCTCTATAAACATAGCTATATTCATCCGATGGAAGAGGCTATCCGTACAACGGCTCAGCGCATGTTTCCGATTTTGGAGGAAGCGTACGAAACGGCTCCGGAAAATGACTTTCTGCAAGGTTATTTCAACAGTTTCAAAGATGAAGCTGATGGGTTGAAAAAGCTCAACTGGCTTTTCGGACATACGTATCTGACAGAGCCTTCTACTCAAGCTTACATCGAACAGGTGATACCTAAAGACCGGTTCATCATTCCGGTAGGACCGCATGCGCTCTTCTTGCACGAATGGATAGAAAGACTGGCTGCAGATGGCAGTGTGTGGAAAATGCTCAAAGAGTTATACCCACCTACCCCTACCATACCGACCAGCCAGCTGCAAAAGAACAAGGAAATCTATCAGCTTTTCACTGCGAGTACGGGAGGCAGTGATATCGTTTATCTGGATGGATACGACAACCTGAGAGCTTTTCTCACCGGGGTTTTGAAATGGCAGGACGATGATAACCATACGCTTCCTCACATGAAAGCGCACCGGAACTTTATCTTGATGGTAAACGAAGAAAAAGGGATTCTACTGGCTAAAGATATCTGCGAATGCATTGCAGCACCCGGCAATAGTTTATATTCGAAGGAAACAGCCAGCAAGCATGCTTTCCGTCTGCTGACAGAGCCAACGGTATGCCCGCCGGATTTACTGTACCGCTGCATACGGGAAAAATGGCTGCCCGATGCTTGTATTCCCGGAAAGGAATCGGCTGAAATCGTGCAAAAGCATGCAGACTTTATTGCCCGTCATGCTTTATTATACTATTATAGAGGAGACTGATCATCTCCTCTGTTTTTTATCTGTATCTTTCAGGCTACCAGTCTGCGTGTATATGGGTTTGTATACATCAGACGTACCCACACCAAACTAAGTCCGAAAGCAAAACAGCTCATCAGCATGATACGCAGATAGTAAGGTAATCCATAGATGTCGAATAAATCGTAGCCTACAAAAACCAAAATGTAATGACTTAGGTATACACCAAAAGTGAGTTGGGCTATGGCAGACAATTGGGGCGAAGAAATGCATTTCATCTTCTGCACAATTACAAACAGGGCAAAAGTCATCATAAATACATTAATTCCCGAGAAATACCACACGATTTCCAGATATGCATAATTGCCCGGATAATAATTTTGAGTCAGTATATAGCCGTATGCCGTTATAAAATAGCCTACGACAAACATCGGCACGGTGATAGCCAGTGTTTTCTTCCAGTTCCAGTCCAAAGGATATGTCTTTAAATAATAAGCCAATATCAAATAGCCTACAAAACCTGAAAAATAATAAAATGTGTGGTATATATTCCAGTCGCAGCCACCCAGCAATTCCATATTGCCATAGTTTCCCTGATAGCCTAACATCGGAGCAAACATTTTAATATAAGGCAAAAACAAAGTCACCCCCCACAAGTTAAGCACAAGCTTGATATCCTTTTTATCGGCCTGTTCCAGCCAGCAGCTTAAAATAGGCATCAGCAGATAAAGTCCTATCAACATATAAAGGTACCATAGCGGAACTGTATCCGTATTGAAATTAAAAATAAAGGTATACAGCTTGACCAGCAACGAGTGTACCGTATATTCGGCAGCATCCGTAACCGGATTGGCCGATTGCGGACTGACATTTGCAAAATAAAAATAAAACAATACGGGTAACAAGAGCGACCAAAAAACAAGCGGAATGGCTATACGTCCCAACCGCTTTTTATAAAACTGACGGAGGGTATATTGTTTTCCTACAGGGAGGAGCAAAACCCCTGTCATCATTACAAACAAAGGAACACTGGGACGCATCAGGCTTCCCAATAAAGTACCTGTCAGGAAAGAAGCGCGATTATTGTCAAACTGAGCTACAAATCCATCGCAACAATGCGAAAAAACAACCATAAAGCAAGCCAAAATACGCAGTACATCAATCCAACCTACGTTTTCTCTTCTC
>Oklahoma_p1__coassemble_86_pt1 | contig 90244 bp, 71 predicted proteins | sample Oklahoma_p1__metabat2_low_PE_018 | metagenome-assembled genome bin Oklahoma_p1 | reverse complement strand
TAAGCGAATAAGAAAACGCCCAAGGGGAGTACCCTCGCCGCAACTCTATGCGTATAAGACCGAGAAGTTGCAAGAACTTGAACATCTGAACATAAACGGCAAGATAGACCTCTATTACGCCGATGAAAGCCATGTGTGCACCGAAGGCTATGTGCCTTACGGCTGGCAATTCCGTAACGAAGACGTGTATATCCCATCCCCAAAGGCACAAAGGGTCAACATCTTCGGCATGATAGACAGGAACAACCGCTATCATGGGTTCACCACGACTGAAAGTATTGACGCGGACAAGGTCGTTGAATACCTTGACACCTTTTCCTTGAACATAAAGAAAGATACGTTCATCGTGCTTGACAATGCGAGCGTACATCGAAACAAGAAAATAAGGGAATTGAGAGAACTGTGGGAGAAACGCGGACTTTTTCTCTTTTACCTTCCACCGTATTCCCCTCACCTGAACCTTGCGGAAACCTTGTGGAGAATAATGAAAACTAAATGGATCAGACCGCAGGATTATGCAAGTAGCGACAACCTCTTTTACACCGTCAATAGGGCATTGGCGGCTGTCGGGGATACCTTGGGTATTAAACTTAAACATAATGCTGCTTAATTTTGATTAGTTACTTACTACTAATAATTAAATTTACGACGCAACAAAATAACATAATATCTCTTGCTTTTGAAATACCTAGAAATGATGAAAATAAGGCACAAAAAAAGAGTTACCCTATCTATATAGAGCAACTCTTTCATTATTTTTTTATAAAATGGAATCAGTCAACCTGCCCCAGAGAGTTTCCATATTCCATTTCTCCCTGTACTACGAAGAATACATCGTCCGGTTCGAAATGTCCCATTCCGTCCTTTGCAGCCTCTTTGACTATGTAATCAACAATTTCATCCTGATCAATGTTGATGTAACCTTCATCATCAGGCTGAGCATCCAGACAACCACTAGTAGTATAATAATCTACAATCAGATCGAGGATATAATATAAATCATCGTCCGAAAACTTATCTTTCAAATCCTGAGGCAAATAGTTTTTAATAAACTCGATTGTTTTTTCATCGTCCTCATCTTCCAACAAGAAATCGTCTTCCATTCCCATAGTCGTAAGTTTTAAAAGTTATTATTTCAGTAATGCTTCAACCTTTTCTGCCAAAGCAGCCTTAGTAGTAGCACCTACCTGCTTGTCTACAACTTCACCGTTTTTGATAAACAAAACAGTAGGAATATTACGAACGCCAAACTGTGCAGGAAGATCGCTGTTTTCGTCTACGTCACACTTACCTATATTTACACGGCCTTCGTATTCTGCTGCCAGTTCCTCAATGTAAGGAGCAATCTGTTTACAAGGACCACACCATGGAGCCCAGAAATCTACAACAACAGGTTTGCCTTCGCCAACCAATGCTTCAAAATTGTCGTCTTTAATAACCAATGCCATAATTCTATTGTTATGTTTATATTAATAAATGATGTGACAAATATACTAATTTATTTTATAGTCCAACATAGGTTGGTCTTTTAAATAATTCACCAAGTCTTTATGCACAGAAATTTTATAATTTCTGGACAACATATTCACATGCATCTGTCCGTCTTCATCTTTCACCAGGAAAAACAGTTCTGCGGTTCCCGAATGCAATTTGATTAAAGAGCCCAACTCATTAATTACCTCTTCATTGATTGCTGATAACGGAGTTACAACCGTAATCTTTTCTATCAGCTTATCTTTCACTTCCGGAAGCAGCTCTACTGAGTTAATCTTAATCTCCCACTCCGACTGATTCCACTGACGGGGCTGACATTTTCCGCGTAAGAAAAGGAACATTCCCACTGTAAAGAAATTCTTTTTCTCCACCCAATCATTACCAAAGAACGCAAATTCATAAGCACCCGAGTAATCCTCTACTTTCGCAATACCATATGGATTACCTTTCTTGGTATACCCTTCACGAACAGCTGTTACAATACCTCCTAAAAGCAAATCCTTGTTTTGGAAAGGTGTCAAATCTGCCAACTGAGCCATCTGAGCATTACAAACATCCTCCAGTATAACCCGGAATTCATCCAAGGGGTGTGCCGACAAATAAATACCCACCAGTTCACGTTCCTTATTCAAACGCTCCAAATCACTCCATGCCGCAGCAGGTACAATTTCAGGTGTAGCAATCTCTACCATCTGCTCTCCTCCGAAAAGAGAGTTCACTGCCGCAGCCTTGTCCTGCTGATATTTATTTCCATAGCGCACCAATATTTCAGAGAAAGCCTCATCCTTGGCATTCGTTTGGAAGAAATCTTCACGCTTTATACCTTCCAAAGTATCAAAGCTACCGGCCAAAGCCAGATTTTCAATATTCTTCCGGTTACAGGCCGACAAGTTTACACGCTGCACAAAATCGAAAATTGAAGTAAACGGACCATTCTTCTCACGTTCATCCAAAATTGCCTGTACAGCAGCATCACCTACACCTTTAATGGCTCCCAATCCGAAACGAATATCCCCGCGGCGGTTTACAGAGAACTTCTTCTGACTTTCGTTAATATCAGGTCCCAGTACTTTCACGCCCGTAGCCTTACATTCGTCCATCAGTTTCGTAATTTCGACGATATTCGAAATATTCCGGCTCATCGTAGCAGCCATATATTCGGCCGGATAATTGGCTTTCAAGTAAGCAGTCTGATAAGCCACCCAAGAATAGCAAGTAGCATGCGATTTATTAAAAGCATACGAAGCAAACTTTTCCCAGTCGGCCCATATTTTTTCCAATACCTGCGGGTCATGTCCGTTTTTCTTTCCACCCTCAATGAATTTAGGCTTCATATGATCCAGCTTGTCACGCAGCTTTTTACCCATAGCCTTACGCAAAGCATCCGATTCACCACGGGTAAAATCAGCCAGCAAACGCGACAGCAACATCACCTGCTCTTGATACACCGTAATACCATACGTATCCTTCAAGTACTTCTCCATGATAGGTATATCATACTCGATAGGCTTTCTGCCATGCTTACGGTCAATAAAATCCGGAATATAGTCCATCGGACCCGGACGATAAAGGGCATTCATGGCAATCAAATCTTCAAAGGTTGAAGGCTGCAGTTCACGCAGATACTTCTGCATACCCGCAGATTCGAACTGGAATGTACCAATTGTGCGGCCATCACTATACAACTGATAAGTAACCGGGTCATCAATTGGAATTTTATCAACATCAATCACCAGTCCTTTACTATGGCGGATATTCTCAACTGCCTCCTTAATAATAGAAAGCGTTTTCAGACCCAAAAAGTCCATCTTGATAAGTCCCGTGTCCTCAATCACCGAGCCTTCATATTGGGTTACCAGCATTTTCTCGCCAGTTTCCTTATCATCTGCCGTACTAACAGGTACCCAGTCGGTTATGTCGTCCCTACATATAATCGTACCACAAGCATGCACACCTGTATTTCGAACGTTGCCTTCCAGCATCTTCGCATACTTAATTGTATCCCGTAAAATAGGGTCGGACGAAACCTCGGCAGCCTGCAACTCCGGCACATAAGCAATGGCATTCGTCAAGTTCAGTTTCTTATCTGGAATCTTATCCGGCACCAGCTTACAAAGCCGGTCGGATTCAGATAAAGGCAACTTCTGTACACGTGCCACATCCTTGATGGCAAGTTTGGTAGCCATCGTACCATATGTAATAATATGAGCAACCTTCTCTTGTCCGTACTTTTCAGTCACCCAGTTCAAGACCCTGCCTCTACCGTCGTCGTCAAAGTCCACATCGATATCAGGCAAAGAAATACGGTCCGGATTCAAGAAACGCTCAAAAAGCAAGTCATATTTAATCGGGTCAATCTGTGTAATTCCCAAGCAGTATGCAACAGCCGAACCAGCCGCCGAACCACGTCCCGGCCCCACAGACACATCCAACTCTTCACGAGCTGCCCTGATAAAATCCTGCACGATAAGGAAGTATCCGGGGAAACCCATTGTCTTCATAATATGCAACTCAAAGCGGATACGCTCCTCCACCTCATCACTTAAAACCTCACCGTAGCGTTTATGTGCACCGTCGTAAGCCAACTTCTTCAGATAGTCAGCCTCCAACTTGATACGATAAAGTTTCTCAAATCCACCCAGACGCTCAATCTTTGCCTGTCCCTCACTTTCACTCATCACCACTTTTTCGTTCTCATCACGGGTAAACTCATTAAACAAGTCTTCCTCCGTGAAGCGCTTGCGGTATTCTTCTTCCGTTCCAAAATCCTCAGGAATAGCAAAAGTCGGCATGATAGGCGCATGGTCTATCGAGTAAAACTCCACCTGGTCACAGATATCCACCGTATTCGACAAAGCTTCCGGCACATCCGCAAAGATTTTGTTCATTTCCTCCCGCGTCTTCATCCACTCTTGCTTGGTATACAGCATACGCTTAGGGTCGTCCAGGTCCTTTCCGGTACTCAAGCAAATCAAGCGGTCGTGCGCCTCGGCATTCTCTTCGTCCACAAAGTGCACATCGTTGGTACAAACCAACTTTACATCATACTTCTTTGATAATTCTATCAGTTTCTCATTTACTACCTGCTGCATCTTGTAAACTTCATGGTTCGCCCTTGCAACAGTAGCCTTATGCCGTTGAAGCTCTAAATAATAATCTGCCCCAAATACCTTTTTGAACCAGCGGATAGCTTCTTCGGCCTCCTCAAGCTGGCCGGCAGAAATTTTGCGTGGAACTTCTCCACCCAGACAGGCAGAACAGACAATAAGTCCCTCATGATATTTCTCCAATTCGGCCTTATCCGTTCTCGGACGCATATAAAAGCCTTCTGTCCAAGCCTTCGATACAAGCTTAATCAGATTATGATAACCTTTCAGATTCTTGGCAAGTACCACCAGGTGATAACCGCTCTGGTCCTGTTTTCCCTCCTTCAGTTTCAATCCCCGGCGGGCAACATACATCTCACATCCGATAATTGGTTTGAACAAGCGCTTTTTCAACGCTTCCATTTGTTCCTTGCATGCCGCAATCTCAGCTTCTGGATTTTCTGATTCCAATTTACCGGATTCCAAAGAAGCTATCTTCTTTTTCAAGTCTTTTATCTCTCCATTGACTCCCCCGTTCTTCTTATTTACATAATTAAAGAACTCTTTGATACCAAACATATCCCCATGATCGGTAACAGCAATGCCTCGCATACCATTGGCAATAGCCTTATCTACCAACCTAGGTATCGAAGCCTGGCCATCCAAAATAGAATACTGAGTGTGAACGTGCAAATGAACAAAATCCTGCATAATTTATCATTAAATAAAAACAAGGTAAAGATACCTCCGATTCTCTGAACACACAAAAAGAAAAAGTGAAAGTTCACTCAAAAGCACGTTTTTATAACTTTTATTTGCAGGGTAGATAAATAAAAGCTATTTTTGCACGATAACATGAAAACTATGTACTACCTTATATTATGAGCCGACTAAATAAAATCAAAAAAATAAAGAAAATAAGACTCCACCGAGAAGGAACTAATATACTGATTACCAGTGCTGTAATATTACTATCTCTTAACGCTGGACTCTACTGGGGACTAGAATGCAAGCTTCCTTTCTACATCGTTGCCGTCCTTAGCGTGATACTTTATTCACTGATGGTGAACTTCTTTCAATGCCCAATACGCATCTTCGGGCAAGACACAGAAAAAATAGTTGTAGCACCGGCCGATGGTAAAATTGTAGTGATAGAAGAAGTTGACGAAAACGAATACTTCCACGACCGCCGACTCATGATTTCTATTTTTATGAGTGTTACCAATGTTCATGCTAACTGGTATCCAGTTGACGGTGTCGTGAAACATGTAGACCACCACAACGGACGTTTCATGAAAGCATGGCTTCCTAAAGCCAGCACAGAAAACGAACGTTCAATGGTTGTAATCGAAACTCCCGAAGGCCATACCGTTATGGCCAGACAGATAGCAGGTGCCATTGCGCGACGCATCGTCACTTATGCTGAGAAAAATGAAGAATGCTTTATTGACGAGCACATGGGGTTCATCAAGTTTGGTTCACGCGTAGACGTTTATCTGCCTTTAGGCACAGAAGTTTGTGTTTCAATGGGACAGACCACAACGGGAAATCAAACAATTATCGCTAAACTTCAATAATCAGAAACAAAGATGGCAAATATTATTACCAGACAAATACCCAATACGATTACCTGCTGCAACTTGTTCTCAGGATGCATTGCCAGTTTCATGGCTTTCCAAGGCAATTATCAGGCAGCTTTGGTCTTTATTATAATAGGTGCCGTCTTCGACTTCTTTGATGGAATGGCAGCCCGTCTGTTACATGTCACATCACCTATCGGAAAAGAGCTGGATTCTTTAGCCGATGACATCAGTTTCGGATTTGCACCTGCTGCCATCGTTTTTTCATTGTTTAAAGAAGTACACTATCCGGCAATGCTCGAACCCATTTCGGGTATCCTGCCTTATGCAGCATTTTTAATTGCAGCTTTCTCTGCACTTCGTCTGGCCAAATTCAATGTCGATACCCGCCAGACCTCTTCTTTCATCGGTATGCCTACTCCTGCCAATGCACTTTTCTGGGGTTCACTGGTAGCAGGCTCTCATGATTTTTTGGTTTCAGAAGCATTCAATGCCCTGTATCTGCTTATCATGGTTATCATCATGTCATTATTGCTGGTTGCCGAGCTACCCATGTTTTCCTTAAAATTTAAAAACTTGTCATGGAAAAGCAATAAAACCAGCTATATATTCCTTCTTTTCAGTATCCCACTGCTCATCTGCCTGCAACTGAGTGGTTTTGCAGCAGTCATCGTATGGTATATCCTCCTGTCACTTATCACACGCAAAAAAGCATAACAAACAATTGTGGCACAGTTATTGTAGTCACATAAATAAAAAAGACAATAACTATGTTAATCAAATTTCTTGGATTTATACTTTTACTGGTTTTCGTTCTAATCGCTATCGGAATTTTCATCCTATACAGAACGGTTCGCATGTTTCTTTTCGGAAACAAAAAATCGCAATATACATATACGCAGAGTAATCCCAATGCCCAGACACGCCGACAGGCCTACCAGCAGACAACTCAAGGCAGCAACAGCAGCAGTGATGACACAACCCCTTACGAGTCGTATCATGGTTCAAAAGAGTGGTATGCTTCACCCGGCAGAAAAAAGATTTTTGGAGAGGATGAAGGTGAGTATGTAGAATTTGAGGAAGTAAAGGAATAACCTGTCGGATATTTATCTCTTCCGCTTAAAGAAATCTTTCATTAATTGTCCGCACTCCTCGGCCAGCACTCCTTTTACAACCTCCGTACGCGGATGTAATGCCTGAGGGGCAAACCGCTGGTATCCCCTTTTTTCATCTTCAGCACCAAACACCAGACGCCCCGTCTGTGCCCATGCTATTGCCCCCGCACACATTACGCAAGGTTCAACTGTAACATACAACGTACAGTCGGCCAGATACTTGCCGCCCAACGCATTGGCAGCAGCCGTTATGGCCTGCATCTCGGCATGCGCCGTAACATCATTCAGCGTTTCTGTCAGGTTATGTCCGCGTGCAATGATACGGTCTCTGCATACTACCACCGCTCCTACCGGAACCTCATCCCTGTCGAATGCCTTACGGGCTTCCTGCAGTGCCTGTCTCATATAATAATTGTCATCTGCCATAATTGTCAGCGTCGCATGTCATGTTCGTTAAACAATGTTGGATAATCTTCTTCCATTTTCTGGTGAATAAACGACAAAATCGTCTCCCGAAGCCAGCGTCCCTTGTTCGATATCTGATACTTTTCCAAATATCTTTCTACAAGATGCACTTCTTCTTCACTCATCAAGCATACCATCCGCTGCCTGCGCGGAGGAACTGATGAAGGCACTTTTTTTCTTTTCTTTCCGCAATTCACCATATATTTTGCAAAATTAATTTTACTTGCTTAAATTCAAACAATAAAATCAGTATTTTTGCGAAAAACAATAATAAATGGCACTACACAACGAACTAGGGAAGGCCGGTGAACTCCAAGCTGCTATCTATTTGACAAACCACGGCTACCGCATCTTGCATCGCAACTGGTATTTCAGGAAGAAAGAGCTGGACATTGTTGCCGAGAAAGACAACACACTGATAGTGGTAGAGGTCAAGACACGCAGCTCAACTCAATTCGGCAACCCCGAAGAAGCCATCACTGATAAAAAGATCAGAAATATAGTAGCATCTACCGATTTCTACTTAAAGCGTTATGCCATCGACCTACCTGTCCGTTTCGATATCATCACAGTCATTGGAAATGAAACCGATTTTAGAATAGAACACATAGAAGATGCATTTCTTCCGCCTATCTGGTAGCAAAAGACTTACATCTTTATAGAGAACGTTAAACCATATAATCCCACACTTTATGACAAATACAACAGACCGCTTGATATACATCTCCGAAACCGATTCTACCAACACCTATCTGGCAGCCCTTTGCGACCAGCAGGACACTCCCGACCTGACTACCGTATGGAGCAGCTTCCAGACCGCCGGCCGGGGCCAGCGGGGAAACTCATGGGAGTCGGAAGCCGGATGCAACCTGCTTTTCAGTTATGTAGTTTTTCCCGAGTTTCTGGAAATTAAGAAACAATTCCTGCTCTCCGAAATTGGAGCACTGGCTTATTATGATGTCTTATCTGCCATTACGACCGATATCTCCATCAAATGGCCCAACGATATTTACTGGAAAGACTATAAAATATCCGGCACCCTGATTGAGAACGACCTCACAGGCATGCACATTTCCCGTTCTATCGCAGGAACCGGAATCAACATTAACCAGGAGCATTTCATCAGCAATGCCCCTAATCCCGTTTCCTTATTCCAAATAACCGGAAAGAAATGGGACATCCTGCCTATCCTGGAAGCTATCATGGAGCGTGTGGACTACTATTATTCCCTGCTACAGAACAAGCAGTTCGAGGAAATCAGCTCCCGCTATATGGATGCACTGTACAGAAAAGAAGGATACCATACATACAAAGACCAAAACGGACTTTTCCAAGCAGAGATACAAAAGATTGACCCTAGCGGCAGATTATTTCTGAAAGACGAAGCCGGAAACATACGCAGCTACATGTTCAAGGAAGTACAATACATCATCGGCAAACATACATTATAATATAAGATACATGCATCCTGTCAGCAAAAAAATACTCCACATAGCAGTTCCTTCCATCATATCCAACATCACCGTCCCTCTGCTGGGACTGATTGATGTCACCATCGTAGGCCACCTGGGAGCCGCATCCTATATAGGCGCCATAGCCATAGGCGGAATGCTGTTCAATATGATTTACCTGATATTCGGATTCCTGCGCATGGGTACCAGCGGTATGACTTCGCAAGCACTCGGAGCACACAAGCTGGACGAAGTGGTGCGTCTGCTGCTTCGTTCCACAGGAATCAGTCTGATTTTATCGCTCCTACTTATCCTGCTGCAAACTCCTATTCTGGATTTTGCATTCCGCTGGGTAGAAACCACAACTGAAGTCAGACAACTGGCTACATCCTATTTCAGAATATGCATCTGGGGAGCCCCTGCTACACTGCTACTCTACAGCTTGTCGGGCTGGTACATCGGTATGCAAAACTCACGCATCCCCATGTGGATAGCCATCTCACAGAATATCATCAACATTCTGGTCAGCCTGTGCTTTGTATACGTCTTCCATATGAAAGTAGAAGGCGTAGCTTTGGGCACACTGATTGCCCAATACGGCGGACTCTTCATGGCGCTTCTGCTCTGGTTCCGTCATTATGGTTCACTGCGCAAATATTTCACCACCCGCCAGCTTACCGAACGACATGCCTTACTCCGTTTCTTCAATGTCAACCGCGATATCTTCCTGCGCACCCTGTGCCTGGTAGCTGTAACGGTATTTTTCACATCGACAGGAGCAGCACACGGAGAAGTCATACTGGCTGTAAACACCCTGCTCATGCAACTGTTTACCCTTTTCTCGTACATCATGGACGGTTTTGCCTATGCCGGCGAAGCCCTGACCGGAAAGTACATCGGAGCAAGAAACTATAAAGAATTAAGCCGCACTATCAAACAGCTGTTCGGATGGGGATTAGGTATGGCCTTTCTCTTTACCCTTTTATACGGTATCGGCGGCACAGCCTTTCTAGGACTACTGACCAACGACACTACCGTAATTGAAGCCGCACATGAATACCTGTATTGGGCCATGGCTATCCCGCTGACCGGCTTCGCAGCCTTCCTGTTCGACGGCATCTTTATCGGGGCCACAGCTACCTACCGCATGCTGCAAAGTATGTTCATAGCCAGTTGCAGTTTTTTCCTGGTCTATTATACCTTGCATGATGTCTGGGGGAACCATGCACTTTGGCTTTCTTTCATCGTATATCTGTCTCTCCGAGGCATCATTCAGGCATTTTTGGCCAGAAAATTGATAAAAATCAGACCTTAAAAGCCATTTTCGAAAATATTTTTCAAAAAAAGCGGGAAAAGTTTTGCAGGTTTCAGAAAAAGTACTACCTTTGCACTCGCAATCAGGAAATGACTGCAAGATTAAAGGTTTGATTCGCTAGCTCAGCAGGTAGAGCACAACACTTTTAATGTTGGGGTCCTGGGTTCGAGCCCCAGGCGGATCACCAAGAGAAAGGCTTCCAAATGGAAGCCTTTTTTGTTTTCTATCTCTTTTTCCAATGCTCCTCCAAAATCTATCCCTCTCTATTCACCTCCTCATTTAAATGACAAACCCGCATCATTTAAGTACCCAAAGTCCATCACTGCAATGATGCAAGTTTGCTTCATTTGAGATACAACCGGCATCTATCGTCAAAAGAAATGCTTTTATTAGTATATTCCAGCTAAAATTAGTAAGTTTGCCCTATACAACAATAAAGAAAACGCTATGGCAAAATTTAAAAGAATTCTATTGAAATTAAGCGGTGAAAGCTTAATGGGTGAAAAGAAATACGGTATCGACGAAAAACGTCTTGGCGAATACGCACAGCAGATAAAGGAAATCCACGAAATGGGCGTACAGATAGGTATCGTCATCGGTGGCGGTAATATCTTCCGCGGATTGAGCGGCGCAGGAAAAGGATTCGACCGCGTAAAGGGCGACCAGATGGGTATGCTAGCTACCGTTATCAACAGCTTGGGACTGAGTTCGGCACTAGTTGCAGCCGGAGTTAAGGCTCGCGTACTGACTGCCATCCGCATGGAGCCGATCGGTGAATTCTATACAAAATGGAAAGCTATCGAAGCAATGGAAAACGGCGAAGTTGTCATCATGTCGGCCGGAACAGGAAATCCGTTCTTCACAACCGATACCGGTTCTTCTTTGAGAGGTATTGAAATTGAAGCTGACGTCATGCTGAAAGGTACACGCGTAGACGGTATCTACACTGCTGACCCGGAAAAAAACCCGACCGCTACAAAATTTGACGAGATTACTTACGACGAAGTACTGGCAAGAGGCCTGAAGGTGATGGATCTCACAGCTACCTGTATGTGCAAGGAAAACAACTTGCCTATCATCGTATTCGACATGGATACAGTGGGTAACCTGAAAAAAGTGATGGCAGGCGAAAACATCGGTACACTGGTACACAACTAATTTTGCCTCGTCAAGCGTGTATTTTCATAAACACCATCATAGCCGCTCTGGAACCTAACTCCGGAGCGGTTTTTATTTGAGTATAAAACGACGCAAACCGGCATTTTCCATTTTGGGAATCTGATACAAATCCGCTACAGGAATATCCCTAAGCCAAGCCTCAACAGAGCGGTTGACCAGTCCGTGTCCTACCGCGAACACCCGTTTCCCGTCAAAATTCGCTTTCAGAAAATCCACAAACTTACCGGCTCTGGCATAGAGCATTTCCTTGGTTTCGGCATGAGGCGGCAAGTTGCTTGTATCCACACTGCTGATGGGCAGTCCGGTCCATTCTCCCCAGTTCACTTCCCGCAACAGTTCCGTCTTCACCCACGGCAGATTCCTGTCACCGACAGCTATCTGTACCGTATCTATACAACGCTGTAAATCACTGCTGACAATCACATCAAACTCCAGCTGACGAAGTTTCTCGCGCAGCGCCTCAGCCTGACAGCGTCCTTCTTCTGTCAACTGCCCCGGCAAATGTCCCTGAAAAATACGGGCTACATTTTCTACCGTCTGCCCGTGTCTGGCCAAATAAAGTTCAATCATTTCTATTCCATAAAATATACCCGCAAAAGTAGGAAAATGGAATTATATCATCAACTATTGCAGATAATTAAAAAATAGCTTATTTTTGTTCACATAATTACCTAAATCATAAATAGATAAATTATAAACATTAAAAACGACCAAAATATATGGCAGATTCAAAGACTATTCTCAGCGAAGCTGAAGAGAAAATGGACATGGCGGTTATGTACCTTGACGATGCATTGGCACACATCCGTGCTGGAAAAGCAGATGTACGCCTGCTGGATAGTATTCGTGTTGACTCTTACGGAAGCATGGTGCCCATCAACAATGTTGCGGCAGTAAGTACTCCTGATGCACGCAGCATCGCAATCAAGCCTTGGGACAAAAGTATGTTCCGCGTGATTGAAAAGGCTATCATCGATTCTGAATTGGGTATCATGCCAGAAAACAACGGCGAGATTATCCGTCTGGGTATTCCTCCATTGACAGAAGAGCGCCGTAAACAGTTGTCTAAACAGTGCAAAGGCGAAGTAGAAACTGCCAAAGTGAGCATCCGTAACGCACGCCGTGATGCCATCGATGCCCTGAAAAAAGCAGTAAAAGACGGCATGCCTGAAGATGAACAGAAAAATGCAGAAGCCAAACTGCAGAAAGTTCACGACAAGTTCATCAAGCAGATTGATGACATGTATGCTGCAAAAGATAAAGAAATCATGACTGTTTAATCATAATAACATGCTTTCGGGAAATACCCGGTTCTCTGTGGAAGTAAAATAAGTTTTACGCAGCAGGAAACCGGGTATTTCCGGAAATGACACTTCATAAATGGATAAAGGCTTAGTAATAAAGAACACCGGAAGCTGGTATGTTGTAAAAACAGACAGCGGAAAACAGATTGAATGCAAGATTAAAGGAAATTTCCGTCTGAAGGGAATCCGCAGTACCAACCCCATTGCCGTAGGCGACAGGGTCACTATTTTGGAGAATGCAGAAGGTACTGCATTCATCAGTGAGATAGAAGACCGCAAGAACTACATCATCCGCAGGGCTTCGAACCTCTCCAAGCAATCGCATATCATAGCTGCCAACGTAGACCAGTGCATGCTCATCGTAACCGTAAACTATCCCGAAACCAGTACGACTTTTATCGACAGATTTCTGGCTTCGGCAGAGGCTTACCGCGTACCTGTAACACTGGTTTTCAATAAAACAGACCGTTACAACGAAGACGAGCAACGGTATCTGGAAGGTCTCATCCATCTTTATACACACATCGGATATCCATGTCTGAAAGTATCTGCCTTACAGCAGGAAGGTATTGACCAGATCAAGGAAGCCCTTACCGGAAAAATCACATTATTTTCCGGACACTCCGGTGTAGGAAAATCTACACTTATCAATGCAATATTGCCCGACTTGCATGTGAAGACCGGCGATATATCGGAATATCATAATAAAGGTATGCACACCACCACCTTTTCCGAAATGTTCCCTGTAGCCGAAAACGGTTATCTGATAGACACTCCGGGTATCAAAGGTTTCGGTACGTTTGATATGGAGGACGAAGAAGTAGGACATTACTTCAAGGAGATATTCGAGTTCTCGGCGCAGTGCAAATATGGAAACTGTACACACCGCCACGAACCCGGATGTGCAGTAAGAGATGCTGTAGAAAAGCACCTCATCAGCGAGTCGCGCTATACCTCTTACCTCAATATTCTGGAAGATAAAGACGAAGGGAAATACCGCTCTGCATTTTAAATAGTAAACTTCACAATTATAGACCATGAAAAAATATTTTATCGCATTCTGTATGCTGGTGGCTTGCACCGGCAATTTACTGGCAGAAACTCATGCCAAAAAAGTCAGTGCAGAAGAAATAGGACTGGCTTCTATCAATATGATTTCGGCTAAGGCACACGTAGAATTCCTGGCTGCCGATGAACTGGAAGGCCGTGAAGCAGGCTGGAAAAGCGGACGTATAGCAGGCAACTATATCGCTGCTGTACTGAAACAAATGGGACTCGAACCGCTGTTTGATGATTATTTCCAGCCATTCGAAGCTTACCGCAAAGAACGTCAGCGTCCGGGACGTCTGGAAGTACACCCCGACTCTATCGCAAAATTCAAGGAATTCTGGCATCAGAAATACAACATGCGCAATGTACTTGCCAAAATTGAAGGTAAGAACAAAGACGAAATTGTTATCATCGGTGCACACTACGACCACCTGGGACTGGACCCGATGCTGGACGGTGACAAGATTTACAACGGAGCTGACGACAATGCATCCGGTGTATCGGCTGTGCTTCAGATTGCACGTGCTTTCCTGGCTACCGGACAGCAGCCGGAACGTACCGTTATCTTCGCTTTTTGGGATGGTGAAGAAAAAGGTCTGCTGGGTTCCAAATATTTCACACAGACATATGCCGACCTGAATAAGGTGAAAGGTTATCTTAACTTCGACATGATTGGCCGCAACAGCGATGAAAACAATCCGCAGTCTGTTGTATATTTCTACACCGAAAGAACTACCAGTTTTGGCGACTGGCTTAAAAATGATGTTGAAAAGTACAATCTGCAATTAAAACCAGACTATCGCCCATGGGACAATCCGGTAGGAGGAAGTGACAATGGTCCGTTTGCCAAACACAATATTCCTATCATGTGGTATCACACCAACGGACACCCTGATTATCATCTTCCTAGCGACGAACCTGCAAAAATCAACTGGGAAAAACTGGTAGAAATCACCAAAGCATCGTTCCTAGGCATGTGGAAAATGGCTAACCTGAATTTTTAATTTTTCCTAAATTACCGAATAGACTTTAAACCCATAAATATAGAATCTGTCAGAAAAAAACAGATTCTATATTTTTTTTGAAAAACACAACCTCATGAAAAAGTACACCAAATGAGGTATTATTGCTGTCATTACAACAACACTTACAGGAGTAGGCATTTATACTTTTACCCCTCGAGAAAACCAAGAATTGAAACAGAGTGAAATTCCTGTCACTAAAAACAAGAAGGCATTGAACGTAAATGCCCAGATTTTGCGTCCCCATTTATTAACCGACGAGATTTTAGTCAGTGGAAAACTGATACCCGATGAAGAAGTGAATCTTTCTTTCGAAACATCCGGAGAAATTATCGACATATTTTTTAAAGAAGGTACTTATGTCAGCAAAGGAGAGTTGCTGGCCAAAGTAAACGACAGCCAGTTGCAGGCACAGCTCAAGCGTCTGGAAGCACAGATGCCTTTGGCCGAGGACCGTGTATTCCGTCAGAATGCCTTGCTGCAAAGAGATGCGGTAAGTAAGGAAGCGTACGAGCAGGTAAAAACTGAACTGGCCACACTAAGCGCTGATATCGAAAATATCAAGGCAAACATTGCCATGACAGAGCTACGCGTTCCCTTCGACGGAATTATAGGTCTGCGCCAGGTCAGTACCGGAGCTTATGCCTCCCCTACTACCATAGTAGCCAAACTCACTCGGGTCACTCCCTTAAAAGTGGAATTTGCAGTACCCGAACGTTATGCCAACCAGATAAAACTGAATAGACGAAGAAACGCATACTCTGAATGTACATGCACTCTACCCTAATGCCAACGGAGAACTGCTCCCGGGAAGATATGCAGACATACAGCTCAAACAGAAAGAAGGATGCTACTCCTATCCTGATGGTTGCCATTCAGAGCGAAAGCCGCTCGCTGCTGGAACTGAGTGAAATTGCAGAGCTGACAGTAAAAGAGCAGTTGCAGACCATTTCCGACGTAAGTAGTGTATCTATCTGGGGCGAAAAGCGTTACTCCATGCGTCTGTGGCTGGACCCTGTGAAAATGGCCGGATATGGTATTACGCCGGTAGACGTAAAAAATGCCATTACCAACGAGAACCTGGAGCTTCCATCAGGCAGTATCGAAGGAAATACGGTTGAACTGACATTGCGCACGATGGGCCAGATGCACACAGTTAAGGAATTCAACAATGTCATTCTGAAGGAAACCAACGGACGCGTAGTCCGCATCAGCGACATCGGTTATGCCGAACTGGGACCTGCCGACATCAAAAGCTACATGAAGATGAATGGCGTACCGATGGTAGGTGTCGTTGTCATTCCGCAACCGGGAGCCAACCATATTGAGATTGCCGATGCAGTATACCAGCGTATGGAAAAGATGAAAAAAGACCTTCCGGACGATATTGAATATTCTTACGGATTCGATAATACCAAATTTATCCGCGCTTCTATATCAGAAGTAGAAAGTACTGTGTACGAAGCCTTTGCACTGGTTATCATTATTACCTTCCTGTTCTTGCGCGACTGGCGTGTTACCCTTATTCCGTGTATTGTTATTCCGGTATCGCTCATCGGTGCTTTCTTTGTGATGTATGTTGCCGGATTTTCCATCAATGTGCTCACGATGCTGGCTACCAAACTGCTGGTCAGACGTGAACAGCAAAGCTGGTTTTACCGCAAGACGGAACCATTCTTCGAAGGTATGAACCGCATCTACAGCCGTTCGCTGAATGCGTTCCTGAACAAACGCTTTCTGGCCATCCCTATTACGATTATAACCCTGGTACTGATTGGCTATCTGTGGAATGTGGTACCGGCCGAAATGGCTCCTCTGGAAGACCGTTCGCAAATCAATATCACTACACGTGCAGCCGAAGGTGCCAGCTATGAGTATATCCGCGATTACACAGAGGATATCAATACTTTGGTAGATTCTATCATTCCCGATGCGGCAGCTGTCACTGCACGTGTATCCAGCGGAAGTGGATTTATCCGCATTACACTAAAAGACTTGCAAGAGCGTGATTACTCACAGATGGAAGTCGCCGAGAAACCCTCTCAAGCCATCCGCACCAAGACGAAAGCCCGTGCATTTGTGCAGCAGCAGTCTTCATTCGGTGGCCGAAGAAGCAGTATGCCTGTACAGTATGTACTGCAATCGGTCAGCATCGAAAAGCTGCAGAAAGTTTTACCAGAATTCCTGAATAAGGTATATGATAATCCTACTTTCCAGATAGCAGACGTAGACCTGAAGTTCAGTAGTCCCGAAGTGCGTGTAAACATCAACTGCGATAAAGCCGGAACCATGGGAGTAAGCGTACGCGATATAGCTGAAACACTGCAATACGGCCTGAGCGGACAACGCATGGGGTATTTCTACATAAACGGAAAACAATATGAGATTTTGGGACAAATCAACCGCCAACAGCGTAATCAGCCGTCCAATATCAAATCCATTTACATACGTAACGACAAAGGACAAATGATTCAGTCGGACAACCTGGTAGAATTTGTCGAATCGGTAGCCCCACCCAAGCTGTATCACTACAACCGTTTTATCTCGGCTACCATATTTGCTGGTCTGGCCGAAGGGAAAACCATCGGTGAAGGGCTGGAGGAAATGGATAAAATAGCTTCCGAAACACTGGATGAAACATTCCGTACGGCACTCTCCGGTGATTCTAAAGACTATCGGGAAAGTTCTTCGAGCCTGATGTTTGCCTTTATTCTGGCATTGGTGCTGATATACCTGATTCTGGCAGCCCAGTTTGAGAGTTTTAAAGACCCACTCATCATCATACTTACTGTACCGCTGGCCATAGCAGGTGCCCTGGTATTTATGTATTTTGGAGATATTACCATGAATATCTTCAGCCAGATTGGTATCCTTATGCTTATCGGTCTGGTCGCCAAGAATGGTATTCTCATTGTAGAGTTTGCCAATCAAAAACAGGAGGCTGGAGAAAATAAAATGGCTGCTATCCGCGATACGGCCTTGCAACGCTTGCACCCTATTTTGATGACAAGTGCCTCTACTGTCCTTGGTCTTATCCCGCTGGCCTTTGCCACCGGAGAGGGAGCCAACCAGCGTATAGCTATGGGTACGGCTGTAGTAGGAGGAATGCTGGTTTCTACATTCCTCACCATGTACATCGTACCAGCTATCTATTCTTATATTTCTACGAACCGTATTAAAAAGGAGCAATAACATGAAGAAAACAATAGGGTTATTCATTGTCATACTGGCAGGATTTACCAGTCAGCTACAAGCTCAATATAACTATACCCTGAAACAGTGCCTGGAGGAAGGGTTACAAAACAACTACTCGCTGCGCATCATCCGCAACGAGGAACAAATCAGTAAAAACAATGCAACACTGGCCAATGCCGGTTATCTGCCTGAAGCCAATTTAACGACCGGTTATACAGGAACTGTTGACAATACCAATACCGAAGAACGAAGTAGTGGAAATGTCAGCAAAACCAGAGGGGTCTTCGACCAGACTCTTCAGGCAGGAGTAGACGTAAGCTGGACTATATTCGATGGTTTTAATATCAGTACAACCTACAAACAATTGCAGGAACTGGAACGTCAAGGGGCAACCAATACCCGCATTGCACTGGAGGATTTTATTGCCGGACTGACCGCAGAGTATTTCAACTATGTCCAGCAGAAAATCCGTTTAAAAAACTTCCGCTATGCCGTATCGCTTTCCAAGGAAAGACTCCGTATTGTGGAGGAGCAGTATCACATCGGAAATTTCTCTCGTCTGGACTATCAGCAGGCTAAGGTAGACTTTAATGCCGACAGTGCCCAGTATATGAAACAGCAGGAGCTGGTACATACCTCGCGAATCAACTTGAACGAGATGATGGCCATAAAGAATGTTGACCGCCCGATACGTGTACAGGACTCGGTTATCAACGTAAATGCCCTGCTCGACTTTATCGCTCTATGGAACAGTACACTGGCAACCAATGCGACATTATTGAGAGCCGACCAAAACACACGGCTGGCACAACTTGACTATAAGAAGATCTTGTCCAAAAATTATCCGTATGTGCGCCTGAATGCCGGTTATGGCTACACATTAAACAAATACGACATCAATGCTGCACGAAAGCGGGATAATTGGGGATTCAACGGGGGCATAACCATCGGTATCAATATTTTCGACGGAAACAGAAAGCGCGAAAAGAGAAATGCCAGTCTTTCCATACGCAATGCAGAACTGGAACGCGAACAACTGGAACAGGGGCTCCGTGCCGATCTGAGCAATCTATGGCAAGCTTATCATAATAAGCTCCAGCTGCTGAATCTGGAAAGACAGAATCTGGTGGCAGCCAAAGAAAATCACGAAATAGCCAAAGAGCGTTATCTGCTGGGAGACTTGTCGGGTATTGAAATGCGCGAAGCACAGAAAAGTCTGCTGGATGCTGAGGAACGAATCCTGTCGGCAGCCTACAATACTAAAATGTGTGAGATTTCTTTGCTACAGATTAGCGGCAATATAACCCGATACTTGGAATAAATGTTTACCTTTGTAACTCTTTAAAAACAAACAGTTAAAAAAAATGGGATTATTTATTCGAAAAAGTATTGAATCATTACAAGCTGAAGCTGCCCAGTCTGGCAGTAAATCATTGAAAAGGGTGCTGGGCCCGGTCAGTCTGGTCGCACTGGGCGTAGGAGTAATCATTGGAGCCGGCCTGTTTTCCATAACAGGAACTGTGGCTTCCGAGTTTACTGGCCCGTCCATCAGCCTATCGTTCATCATTGCAGCCATAGGTTGCTGCTTCGCCGGATTATGTTATGCCGAATTTGCATCCATGATACCGGTAGCAGGAAGTGCCTATACTTATTCGTATGCTACGATGGGAGAACTTATTGCATGGATTATAGGCTGGGATTTGGTTCTTGAATATACCGTAGCCGCTACAACTGTCAGCATCAGCTGGAGCCGCTATATGGTGGTCTTTCTTGAAAATCTGGGTATTCACCTGCCACATGCACTTACTGCCTGTCCATGGGATGGAGGAATCATCAATATTCCGGCCATGCTGATTGTCGTATTGATGAGTCTCTTCCTCATTCGCGGAACAGAAGGAAGCTCTATCTTCAACGGATTCATTGTTTTTCTGAAAATTGCCGTAATTCTTATTTTTGTGATACTGGGATGGCAGTTTATCCAAGTAGAGAACTATACACCTTACATTCCCGAAAATACTGGAAAGCTGGGAGAATATGGTTTTTCAGGTATCCTGCGTGGAGCTGCAGTTGTATTCTTCGCCTTTTTAGGATTTGATGCAGTCAGTACCGCGGCACAGGAAACCAAGAACCCCAAACGTGACATGCCTATCGGCATTTTGGTTTCATTGCTGGTATGTACTTTACTTTACGTGCTGTTTGCCCATGTTATGACAGGTGTAGCTCATTATACTGAATTTGGCGGACAGCAAGGTATTGCCCCTGTAGCTGTAGCCATTGAGCATATGGGTGCTCCAGATGCTTCGGGAGTTATCCAACCTGCGTTTCCGTGGTTAAACAAAGCTATTATTCTAGCCATTCTTTTCGGGTATTGCTCCGTTATCATGGTTACACTCATGGCCCAGAGCAGAGTCTTCCTAAGTATGAGTCACGATGGCCTGCTGCCTCCTTTCTTCTCGAAGATACACAGCAAATTCCGTACTCCGGCACACAGCAATGTACTGTTCATGATTTTAGTAGGACTTATGGCAGCCTTTATTCCGGCACAGGTTGCCGGCGAAATGACCAGCATTGGCACACTGTTCGCCTTTACACTGGTATGTGCCGCTATCCTGATTGTACGTAAAACCATGCCCAATGTACATCGCGCATTCAAAACACCTTTTGTACCTGCAGTCCCCATTTTGGGTATCCTTACCTGTCTTTGCATGATGTGTTTCCTTCCTGCCGATACATGGATTCGCCTGGTTTTATGGATGCTGATAGGTTTGGATATTTATTCCTGCTACGGCATCAAGCACAGTAAACTGGAAGGACATATTCCTAACCGAAAAGGAAGCAATGTCCTGAATATGCTGGGAGTAACCCTTTCTGTGTTATGCATCATCACTGGCCTATGGCATCAACAGACCGTTGGCTGGAACGAAAGCAAAATATTGCTTACCATATCTTTTATCTTTGCATTTACCCACTGCGCTTATTATGTATACCGTATGTGGAAACATGCTTCAGCAGCCAAGATGTCATAATAAAAAAAATCCCGCCAGAAATGTTTTGTAAGATATTTCCAGCGGGATTTATTATATAGTCAAAACTCGGTTAAGTACCTACAGTTTATTATTTGCAGTTTCCTGTGCAACGAGGTTTAATCTGTTTGAAGAAGTCATTACCCTTGTTATCAACCAGAATAAATGCAGGGAAATCTTCCACTTCAATTTTCCAAATAGCTTCCATACCCAACTCAGGATATTCTACACATTCAATACTCTTGATATTGTTCTGAGCCAGGATAGCAGCAGGACCACCGATGGAACCCAGATAGAAACCACCGTGTGCCTTACAAGCATCGGTTACAGTCTGACTACGGTTACCTTTAGCCAACATAATCATAGAACCACCATGGCTCTGGAACAGGTCAACATACGAGTCCATACGTCCGGCTGTTGTCGGGCCCATAGAACCACAAGCCATACCTGCAGGAGTTTTTGCAGGACCTGCATAGTAAATAGGATGGTCTTTGATATACTGAGGCAAATCTTCGCCACGGTCCAAGCGTTCTTTCAGTTTTGCATGGGCAATGTCACGGCCTACGATAATAGTACCATTCAACGACAGACGTGTAGAAACTGGATACTTGTCAAGTTCGGCAAGAATTTCAGACATCGGACGGTTCAAGTTAATTTTCACTGCACTGCCTTCGCCAGCCTGACGCAATTCTTCCGGAATCAGTTCACCTGGGTTTGAATCCAGTTTTTCAATCCAAATACCATCTTTGTTGATTTTACAACGGATGTTACGATCTGCAGAACAAGAAACGCCCAAGCCAACCGGACAAGAAGCACCGTGACGAGGCAGACGGATGATACGAACATCATGTGCATAATACTTACCACCGAACTGAGCACCCAAACCGATGCGGTGTGCTTCTTCCAATACCTGTTTTTCCAATTCTACATCGCGGAAAGCGCGTCCGTATTCATTACCAGTAGTAGGCAAGTTATCGTAGAAACGGGTAGAAGCCAATTTCACTGTCAACAGGTTCTTTTCAGCTGAAGTGCCACCGATTACGAATGCGATGTGGTAAGGAGGACAAGCTGCAGTACCCAGTGTCTTCATCTTTTCAACCAGGAAAGGAACCAAAGTTGCAGGATTCAAGATAGCCTTAGTTTCCTGATACAGGTAAGTCTTGTTGGCAGAGCCACCACCTTTAGTTACACACAAGAATTCATACTCCATACCCTGTGTAGCTTCGATGTCAATCTGAGCCGGCAAGTTGCAACGAGTATTTACTTCTTCATACATTGTCAGCGGAGCATTCTGTGAATAACGCAAGTTTTCTTCAGTATAAGTTTTATAAACACCCAAAGAAAGAGCTTCTTCATCGCAATAGCCAGTCCATACTTGCTGACCTTTTTCACCATGAATGATAGCTGTACCGGTATCCTGACAGAAAGGCAATACACCTTTAGCAGCTACTTCAGCATTGCGCAAGAAAGTAAGAGCTACATACTTATCATTGTCACTAGCTTCCGGATCGGTCAGAATCTTAGCTACCTGTTCGTTATGCGAGCGGCGCAACATGAAAGAAACATCACGGAAAGCTGCATTAGCCATTGCAGTCAAACCTTCCTTTTCAATTTTCAAGATAGGTTTTCCTTCAAACTCGCTTACTGACACATAGTCTTTAGTAAGCAAATAGTATTCAGTAGTATCATGTCCGTGTTCGAACATTGGCTGATACTTAAATTCAGGTGTTGCCATATAATTGTAATGTTATTAATTAGTTATCTGCAAGCAAAGTTACAAAGTATTATTGAAATTTTTCCTTAATTGGGATAAAAAAGCATTCAGATTTTATTTCAAAAGTTTTAAAATAGTCTGTTTCAATGCAGTAGTACCTGGGAATCCCACAAATTGCCGATACAGTTCTCCGCGTTTATCCATTATTAAATAAGCAGGAATCCCCGTAATCCCATAGGATGCCCCCAGCTCTTTCCACTGCTTCTGCGTAAGCCGTACATGGATACCATGCATTTGCTTGATAGCCGTACTCCAAATTTTTTCCGGAGAATCAGGTCCTGTAAGGTAAATAAAAACACATTTTTCTCCAGACAACTGCTTCTTCAAAGCCGAAACTGCCGGCATACTTTTCCGGCAAGGCGCACACCAGGTAGCCCAAAAATCCACCACAACAACTTGTCCATGATAGTTTTTCACCAATTGCTGAAGTACTTCTTGCCCGGACAAAACAGTATCGGTTTGCAAAACCGCAAAGCCATCCATCGCCTCCAGAGCACCTATTTCCGCTTCAACTTGCTTGTTGACTTCAGCTACATACTGAACCAGTTCAGGCACATGAATGTGCTGCAATTCATTTTTATCGGAATCAGACAAAGGTCTGTTTTTCATCAGTTGTTCGCAAAAAGGATGCACTTTTTTTAAATCACTCCACACGTCAGGTAGTTTCAGTTTATCCGGATAATGTTTCTCTATGGTTTGCAAGTAAGCATAATACTGACGTCCATATCCTACATAAGGAGAATGAATAAACGATAAATCCATTAACTTCTGTTCCAGCTGATTGTTCAGCTCACCTCCCGAAAACGCTCCCGAAGCAAAAGCCAAGAAGGCTTCCATCTCGAGATTTACCAGCAAATAAGTCTGGCATGCCTCGCTCAATCGATTATCTTTCAAGATACGATTTCGTTCTTTAATGAACTTCCTCCAGACATACTTTACTTGATTTTTTTCTCCAGACAAACATAATTCTTTATTATAATTAGCAGCTGAATAGACAGACAAAGGATACCCCCACGTAGCCAATTCTGTATTAATAGGGGCAGTACGGGCATCAAACCACGCCTTCTGCCTTTCCCGGTAATGTTCCCCCAACAATCTGCTGCCGGCCATACTTAATATGGGCAAATGTACATATAGCATCATTTCATCACCAGGCTGTAAAAACAATGGAAGTTCGCTCTGATTCACACGAAGAGTAGCGCCTCCTGCCAACAACAGATTCAGCTCTGCATGGAATGAACCGTCCTCATTTACCTCAATAGGATATCCCCATTCATTGGCAAACAGCCAGTCATGCAGATGCAGATTCAGTTCCACCTGCATATCTTCTGTATACCCTAACAAGTATCCGTTTATGATCGTTCTTCCCGGATGCAAGTCAACTGCTGGTAAAGGAACCGTAAAATCCATTTGTCGGGATGTCAAAAAAGAAGGAACATATACATACGGTTCATTACCTTTCACTTGTATCCCCCAAACTTTCCATCCACCATCCCCTTCTATCAAATCAACAGTTAAAGTATTAGCAGGCAGAGCCGGGAACAACAGATACAAACCTATTTCTCCACTTTCCGGATAAAACTCTACATCTGCTTCCGGAGCAAGTCCTTCAATACCTGTCAGTGTATAATGCTTTCCCTCCGCAACAAGAGCCATACGAGGATCAATAGTAATCTTACTTCCTGGATTTCCCCAAAGCCGTACCAACACTTCTGTCCGGTCCTGCATCATGTTTACCTGCTCCACTTCAATCTGGCGAGTATTCGCAGCAACAAATGTAGGAATATCAAATTCTTTCTCTAAGGAAGCCCAAGATACACAATTACACCCTATCAGGCATATAACAAAAATCAACCAGCGCAAATTCATTTTCTTCTCATCACAACAAATGCTCCAATCTGGAAATCAATTCATTACCTAATTCTTCCTTCACACGAATATGCTCCATTACAGCAGTTACAAAAGGATTGTTTTCAAAATCACCTCTGACTTGTTCAAAATCCAGTATTTTTTCTTTCCGGCTACCGTCTGCTCCAAAACCAGTCATCGAGCTTAAAGAAAATTCCTTTTTAGCATCCTCATAGAGAAGCTTATCCAGCCCAATAACCGCCTCCTTCCAGCCTTTTACAATAGCAACAATATCCCGGGCAGTTATACGGTCTGCATCCAAATCATAAAACTCCTGCATTTTTTCGTAAGCCCAAGTCCACTCATAAGTGTAATAATTAGCATGCATGGCTGCAAAACGATCGTGAATCTGTTCTACAGAAAACAATACCCCAGTTTCAACATCATCCATCAGCCGCTCTATCTCACTTTTAGGTGCAATCAGCCCCGAAATGTCCACCCATTCTCCCGTGCCTATAGAAGTATCCGGCTTTAACCGTTCACATATAGCAGCATCATCAGCAAGTTCCAGTCCTTCCAGTCTTTTAATCACGGAATTACCCAGAAATTTCTTTATCGCTGTTTCGTAAAAGCCGATACCCTTGTTCAAAGAAGCATTCTTTATTTTTGCACTTTGGTAAGCATACGTTTCAGAAGTTTCACCCGACACTCTTGCCAGTTCCTTCAAAATATGCCGCCCTTTAAGCATCTTCTGAATCGTATAAGGGCTCAACAGATTAAAATTAATCTGGTCAAGCAAATCCCTATCCGTACGTTTATCGCGTTTAGGCCATTTTTGGGCATCACGGATTGTGCCCACACTACGCAAATTCACACCAGGTACCAAATAGGTCGTATTCTTTTGTTCAATTAAGTAAGAAAAAGGCAAGTCGGTAGTATCAGGATGCGCTACATGTCTTCCCATCACCAAAGAAAAAGCTCCGATACGCGCTGGCCACAGCAAATACGAATCAGAAGTCGTCTTGGCACCCCGTTCCAACATGCCCTGATGAATAGGCCCCAACTTATACATGTGATTACTCTGATTAGACCCCGATCCCGCATTCATAAACGAAAACATACCGGCAATAAGCAAAGTAGACTTGTGATGAGTTACCGTAAACGGCCCCGCAAAGATAGCACAAGCCTCTCCATTTTCTCCCTGACAGTTACTGAAGAAAAGCGAATCGGAAACCGAATAATTATGTCTCAAATGACATGCCTGCCCAACGAAACAACGCGTCAGCATTGTTCCATCCTCAACACTCGAACCACTCGAAAGAATAAAATCATCACAAATCACACCATATCCGATGTGTACAGGAGCATACTGGTTACTGTTTATACTACCATTCTGCAGACGGCCTGCTCCTTCTATCTTGCAATAATCACCAACACGTACATTCTTAATACAGCCGGCATCCACAATCGTCACATGGTTTCCTATCGTTCCATATTCTGCTGCTACTGACTCTGCATAATTCTCTATAATATGCTTCATCCGCTCTATCAGCAACGGCCGATGCCTGTATAAAGCCATGATATAAGCCTGATGCGCAGATAACCTGTCGTGCATCATGACTTCTCTTCCTCCAGTCTCGTTCAAAACAGAAACCTCTACCCCATTGCCAAACTTACTGATTCCATCTACCAGAATAACATCTACATTCTCTATAAAGACAGAATCGCCTATCTCATAGTTGGCAATATAGTTTTTGACGTTCTTAATGCAACAATTATCACCTACTGTCACATTATGCAAAGTAACATAGTGTAAACCAGCATGCTTTACCAGACCTCCAGGTAATAAAAATTCCCCTTCAAAAACACCCAGTTTCACCATTCCAGAGAAACGGGTGTTCTTCACATAGTCTGGTTTAAACTCCGTTGCCACTTTCACATCACTCCAGCATGCAGCTGTACAGCCCTGCTGACTTAACTGGGCAATTTCAGTTTCTGTTAACGAACGATACTCTTTCATTTTACAAAAAATTTATGACTACTCTTCGTATGTCTGATAAAGGAAGTCGTTATAAGGATATTTCTGTACATGCAATTCGCGCACTTTTTTATACAGTAAATCCCTCAGTTCATCTATGTTAGTCTTGTTACGTGCAGAGATAAAAATACAGTTATCATTCATCTTTGCCATCCAAGTATGCATCAATTCGTCCAACGTAATATTTTCCTTAGTTTTCGGAGTCAAATCATCCTCATCTTTTTCAATATAAGTATAAGCATCAATTTTATTGAAAACAATCATGGTAGGTTTGCCACCAGCTCCCAAATCAGAAATTGTTTTTTCTACAACCTGAATCTGTTCTTCAAAGTCAGGGTGTGAGATATCAACCACATGCACCAGCAAGTCAGCCTCACGAACCTCATCCAAAGTCGATTTGAAAGAGTCAACCAAGTCGGTAGGCAACTTACGGATAAACCCTACTGTATCCGACAGCAAGAAAGGCAAATTCTCTATAATAACCTTACGCACCGTAGTATCCAGTGTAGCAAACAGTTTGTTTTCGGCAAACACATCACTCTTTGCCATAAGATTCATCAAGGTTGATTTACCCACATTGGTATATCCAACAAGTGCAACACGAATAAGGCGGCCTCTATTCTTACGTTGAGTAGTTTTCTGCGTATCAATCTCAGCCAAACGCTGTTTCAGCAAAGCCATACGGTTCAAAATAATACGACGGTCCATTTCCAACTGTGTTTCACCCGGACCACGAAGACCTACAGAACCTTTACCACCTCCGGCACCGGAACCACCACCCTGACGCTCCAAGTGTGTCCACAAGCGCTGCAGACGTGGAAGCATGTATTTATATTGAGCCAGCTCTACCTGCGTCTTGGCATTGGCAGTCTGAGCCCGCATTGCAAAAATATCCAGAATCAAGGAAGTACGGTCCAGAATTTTCACTTTCAATTCGTTTTCAATATTCCGAATCTGCTTTGCCGAAAGCTCATCATCAAAAATCACCATACCCACTTCCTGTTCCAGTTCTTCCTGCTGCAGCAGATATTCCTTTATTTCCTGAAGTTTTCCTTTTCCTACATAAGTTACGGAATTAGGCGTATCCAGCTTCTGCGTAAATCGTTTTACGACCTCTGCCCCAGCTGTCTCAGCCAGGAAAGCAAGTTCATCCAGATACTCATTCGTTTTACGTTCATTCTGGGTCTGTGTAATCAAACCCACCAACGCAGCTCTCTCAGTCTGCGCTTCAGATATCACAAATTCTTTCATTCAGCTATATATAGTATTGTAAACATCGCAAATATAAACAAAAAGAGCACACCTGCATCTTCAGGCGTGCTCTTTTTTATTGTTAAACAACAGTTTATTATAAGAATATAATTACCTCACATATATTAAATCCATAGCAAAAATATCAAATTTATAATAACTAAAAATTCTTAACTTTTTATGCTATATACTTATGTTTATAATAGTCTTACTTTAAAAAGTCCCTAAACAAAACAATAATAATGAGTTAAAATATTAAACAAAGAAAACAATTTAAGCGCTATTCTATAACTAGAATCCAAATACAAACGAAGCCATTCCTGTAATTCTACAAAAACAGAAATGGCTTCATCATAATAAAATTAATTAATGTATTTTAATATCATCATTAAATTGCTGGCATAGGATTATTATCAGTTTCACTAATTCCATTATTATCTTGAATTTCTTTACGAGGAATTAGAATTCTGAAAATATCATCTTCTGCAGGGAAATCATATTGTGCATCAGTATTATGGTTTGTTCCTTCATAAATGCGAACAATTGGCTTTTTTAAACGTTTTAGATCAAACCAAGACATACCTTCACCCCAAAATTCAATACGTCTTTGAAGCCAACATTCATTTTGAATTGATTGAGCATCTGTTGCATTACATACATAATCTGCCTGTCTTGTCTTCACAAATTGTTCAAGTAAAGATTTAGCACCAGAAATATCACCTCCCATAGCCAAAGCTTCAGCCTCGATAAGCCACATTTCCTCTGCTCGCATGTAGCACAAATCATTTGTATTATTACCTTCCAAGTCTACCCACATATATTTTAAATTAGCATACTTAGGTAAAGCAACTGAACCTTTCGGACCACCAACATATGTAAAATCTTCATCTGCAAACCATCCTCGACGTATATCATTTACAGGAATTTTATTATATAATTCAGAACTGATATTTTTAAACATACCTCCTGCGGTAGCATAGCCATATGCAGTAGAACTTATATGCGATATGAAGTTAACGATACTTGTTTGTACACATTCTGCATCAGTAGTTAGATGTGAAGCAAACATCCATGAATGATGTTTAGTCATATCTTTATAACCTTCATCAATAAGCTCTTCTTTTGTTTCAGGGTTACCATATGAAGCTCTTGCCTCTCGTGCATATTTTACAGCATTATTCCAATCTTCTTTTAAAAGATACATACGAGCTAATAAACCAGACACAACACTTCTATCAATTGTTGTAATATTATCTCTTTGATAATTTGCCAAATCTGTATATGCCTCTAATAAATCTTTTTCAATTTGTTCATATACCGCACTAACAGTCGCTCTTGGATTATTAGCCGCATCTTCTTGTGAAGTCGTTTCAAGAACAATAGGTACAGCTGGACTATCTTGATGACCAGCATAAGTATGTTGATACATTTGAACCAAATAAAGATATGCAAAAGCTCTCATTGCTAATGCTTGTCCACGATCTTCTTTCTTTGCCTCATCTGTTGCTGTTAATAATACATCATTAGCAGATTTAATGAGTTGATAAAAGAAATTCCAATAATAGAATGTCTCTATATATTCATATCCTCTTGATCCTCTACCAAACTGATAATCTGTATAGTACCATCCGTAAGCCGAACTATATTGTACCATGTCCTGTCCCCATAAATCTGAAGCTAAGACAAGATGATGAAAGCCATAATCATAATGCTGAGCCGCATCTCCATACCCCATTGTGTCAAATTTATATAGATAGGCATACATACCATTCAATCCAGCAGCAGGATCTACATTGTCCATTTGTCCACTTGTAATGTTATCTCCCGATTCACTTTCAAAAAAGTTATCAGAGCAACCGCTGAATAAACCTAACAATGCAGCTAAAGCAGTGTATTTAATATATTTCTTCATATTCTTTTTTTAAGTGTTAAAATTTAATGGTTAAGCCTCCAGATACAGTTCGCAAGGCTGAATAATTATAATTAGATTCACCATTCCAATTAGTACGTGGGTCATAACCTTTCCGAGCAGACAACAACCACAAGTTATCTGCTACTATGTACAATCGTACGCTTTGGCATCCAAGTCTGTTTAACCATTTATTAGGTAAAGTGTATCCCAATGAAATGTTCTGCAGACTCAAATATGAGGCTGAAGTCAAGAAACGGGTTGAAACAGAATTGTTAGTTGTGGCTTTTGCATTTAATTTCGGAATATCTGTATTAGTATTCTCTGGTGTCCATGCATTTAGAATATCATTATGAAAATTATATCCTGCACTTTGTGCACTATTCATCAATCCTGCATAAGTATAATCATATCCTTTACCTCCTAACTGGTAACTAAATACTACACTAAAGTCAAATCCAAAAGCATTCAAAGAAGTATTAATACCTCCATATACATCAGGAAGAGCTGAACCAGCCTTATAATCTGTAGCCAAACTATAATCTTTGGTTGTTTCCTTACCAGTAACATTACCTTGCTCATCTAAAACATCCTTATACCACATAGCAGAACCATCTTCTGAATCAACTCCTGCGTATTCTTTGATGTAATAATCATAATAAGAGCCTCCTTCAACCATTTTAAATATACCATTCCAAATACCAGATTCCCTCTTTTCTTCAGGAAGTGTAAGAATTTTATTCTTGTAGGTCGTTGCATTAAATCCTAAGCTCCATGTAACTTTATCTGTACGAACTAAATCACCACTTAATTCAATTTCAAATCCTGTATTTCTCATATCACCAATATTGTCAGGATATGATATATTTCCAGAACTAGCAGGCAATGGACGATTAAACAACAAATCTTTTGCATAACGTGAGAAAAATTCAAGACCTCCGTTAAGTCTTCCATTAAACATGCTAAATTCAAAACCAGTATTAAAATTGTAATTAGTTTCCCATTTTAAGTTATCATTTCCTTTATAAACCTGCGTAATTGCTGGTTGACCATTATTATTGATAACTTTATATTGGTCCATGTAAGCATATCTATTACGCTGACCATTAAGTAATAAGAAGTCGTTACCTTGTGACCCGTAACTAATTTTATACTTTAAATTATCCAGCCACTCAACATCTTGCAAGAAGTCTTCTTGTTTTAAACGCCAGCTTGCTCCTACTGACCAAAAATTACCCCATCTATGATCTGGATGGAATACAGATGATGCATCACGACGATAGCTACCAGACACGTAATACTTATCTTCGTAATTATATTCAACACGTCCAAGGAAACCTTCTGTTGCATATTTTGTAATAAGAGAAGATGCTTGAGGATTGCTTACTGCTTGATTTAATGAAGTAGACCCCCAAAGTGCAAAATTGTTTTTTGAACCGGAAAGATAGTCCTGCGTTGTCTGATAAGTTTCATGTCCAATCAAAGCATTAATTGAATGTTTACCAAAAACATGTTCCCAAGTTAATAATTGCTGGAGATTAACTGTCATATTACGTTCACTAGCACGTGTTGAAATACCATTTTGCGAAGTAAACTGTCCGTATTCACCATTTTGGAAAATTAATGTTCGCACATTATCATTTTCAACACCTGCACGGAATGTAAATTTAAAATCATTAAGAAATTTAACATCCGCAAACATATTTCCTGTAAAATAATCACGATTGTATTCTCGGTCATCCAAGCTTTGTGATCCTAGAGCATTGGAATTACCTAACATAGGACGTTGCATTCCAGGCGTATCTCCATAATCATAAATTATACGTCCCCGTTCGTCATACATAAAATTGCCATTTTCATCACGCTTATATATAGGATATATAGGTGCCATTACACGAGAAACATAAAACATATTCGTGCCAGCTGTTTGATCTTGTTCTTCTGTAGCAGAAGTTGCAACAGTAGTTGTATTAACATAAGAAAAATTTCCACCAATTTTTATATTTTTACTGAATTGATGTTCAAGTCTTAAACGTGTAGAAAATCTTTCAAAACCAGATTTAACAATATAGCCTTCATCATTTAGATATCCAAACGACATATAATAACTAGTTTTTTCATTACCACCAGTCATATTAGCATTGTATTCTTGTCTTAGGCCACTATTGAAAAGTTCCTTTTCCCAGTTATCCATATACTTAATTTTGGCATTTGGATTAAATGTTCCATCTGGAAGGACAACTTCATTATTTGCCACAGATGTTATATTATAAGCCAAACCAGAACCAGAATCAGAAATAAGGTTATTAGAAGCTAATTGTCCTGGATTTTCAAGTCCATTCGCTTCATATAAGCCCTTTAGTTCTCTCCAATATGTTGCATAATATGTTGCCGGATTTCTCATAACATCATACTCAGGCACTCCTCTACTATTAGAGCCCCACTTAGCATCAACTGTAATCGTAGCTTTTCCAGATTTTCCTTTTTTGGTAGTTATTAAAACAACACCATTTGCGCCCCTTGCACCGTATAAAGCATTTGCTGCTGCATCTTTCAACACAGTCATTGACTCAACATCTTGAGTATTAATCATATTTAAATCCCCATCAAAAGGAGCACCGTCAACTACAATTAAAGGCTCACTGGAAGCATTAATAGATCCTAAGCCACGTACACGAATGCTTGTACCAGATCCTGGAGCACCAGAAGCTGTCGTTATTTGAACGCCAGAAACAGCACCAGCTAACGCCTTTGTCACATCTGAAGATTGGATTTTTTCAATCTGTTCAGTTTTTACTACTGCTGCAGAACCTGTAAAAGATGACTTCTTTGCAGTACCATAAGCAACAACCATTACCTCATCCAGTTGTTCAGAATCAGAATGCAACACTACGTTTACTTCTGGTTTAATGTGTAATTCCTGGCTCTTCATTCCGATGAATGAAATTACCAAAGTCTTGGCAGAACTTGGCACGTTTGTCAATGTAAACTTACCATCCATGTCAGTTACAGTACCTACAGTAGTACCTTTTACTAAAACGGATGCGCCCACTACAGGTAAACCGTCTTCTTCAGAAGTAACAACACCAGTTACTTTTGAAACCTGAGCAGTTACCAGACCAATACCTATAAATAGGAAGGTCATCAACAGCATCAATTTTCTTTTCATAAAATTCTCTCTTAAAGTTTAAATTTAGATTTAATAAAAATTCATTTATTCTAACGGTTTGCAAAAATACTAATAAATTTAAAACAACCTATACATTTGTGATAGTTTTCTTCTAATTCGATAAAAAAAACTGCTTTTTAACACTTCTATCTCAAAAAACACGAATATATAAATCATAAATATCACATAAGCCTTCAAAAACGCTATTATTGTCAAAGCTTGAATCAACAATACTTTTTAATCATTTATTCTATTTTTATTCTTTACAGTATGAAAAAAATTTCATTTAGACTTATTTTTAATCGTAAGAGAAAGCTTAACAGTGAAGGAAAGGCTTTGATTCAGATAGAAGCCTATTTAAACGGCAGAAAAATATATTTTTCATCGCATATTTATATAAAACCAGAAAACTGGAGCAATCAAAAAAGAGAAGTAATTAATCACCCTCATCATGCTGAACTTAATCGTTTGCTTTATGAATATATACTCCAATTGGAATGGAAAGAGCTTGAATTATGGAAAATGGGTATTCCTATTGACCTGGGAACCTTTAAGTATCATGTTAAGGGAGGGAAAGAGTATAAATCTATTTCTTTTTTTGACCTAAGTAGAAATTGGGTAGAAAATTCAAATAAAAAAGAAAGCACAAAAAGGAATCTGAATACTACACTAAATTTATTAGAGCAGTTCTTTCCAAAATTAAAGTTTACCGACTTGACTTATACCATGCTAACAAACTTCGAGCAATATCTAAGAAGTAAAAACAATGCAGTCAATACTATTGCTAAACACATGAAACATCTTAAATCAATTATAAATGAAAGTATCAAACGAGGTTATATGACCAGCTCTCCATTTAAGAACTACAAGATAAGAACCAATATCAGCAGGCATACTTTTTTATTACCACAGGAGGTTCAAAAACTAGAAGAACTTCAATCAAAGCTACAACAGTCCCGCAAAGGCCGTGTTTTAGATGCTTTTTTATTTTGCTGTTATACAGGCTTGCGTTATTCGGATTTCATTCAGATACGCTCTTCCAATATTATCGTTATAGACAAGCAAAAGTGGTTGGTCTTTCGTACCCAAAAGACAGATATAGAGGTACGGCTTCCATTGACCTTGCTCTTTCAAGGAAAAGCTTTAGCTCTTTTACAGAAATACAAAGACTTGAATCAACTGTTTGACCTGCCTCCAAATCCAGCAGTGAACAAGATACTTATACAAATAGGTAACCTGGCTGGTATCAAAAAGCATTTTTCCTTTCATACGGCACGTCATACAAATGCTACTTTATTAATATACAATGGTGTAAATATAACAACTGTTCAAAAGTTGCTGGGACATAAAAGCATCAAGACAACTCAAATATATAGTGATGTATTTCCCGAAAGCATTGTTCAGGATTTAAATAGAGCATCATTAAAAAGGGGACAAGTTCTGCCAAGACTTTAGTCGTTTCATTCATCGGAATGAAAAGCCAGGAATTGAATATTAAACCAGAAGTAAACGTAGTGTTGCATTCTGATACTGAGGTTTTGGATGAAGTAATGGTTGTAGCTTTCGGTACAGCTAAAAAATCTCAATTTACAGGTTCTGCTTCTACTATCAAAACTGATAAAATTGTAGCTCGTCAAACTTCAAACGTTACAAATGCATTGTCTGGTCAGGTTGCCGGTGTACAGGTTACAAGCAGCAACGGTGAGCCGGGTAAAAAAGCTACTGTACGTATTCGTGGTATTGGATCTATGTCTGCTAGTAACGAGCCTCTTTATGTTGTTGATGGTGTACCTTTCGACGGAGGAATTGAAACAATCAACCCGCAAGATATTGAGACAATGACTGTTTTGAAGGATGCAGCCTCTAATGCTTTGTATGGTGCACGTGGTGCAAACGGTGTAATCTTGATTACAACAAAGAAAGGTGTTGCTGGCTCAAAAGCAAAAGTGGATATTGATGCAAAATGGGGTACTAACCGCCGTGCTATCCCTAACTATGATGTAATGACTGACCCTAATATGTATTATGAAAATTTCTATAAGTCAGTTAATGCTGCTATGGGAGGTAACGCAAATCCTGCTGCTGTAAGTGCAAATGTTCAGAAATTTTTGAAATATCCTATTTATACTATTCCTGAAGGAGAAAACTTATTTACTGCTGACGGAAAAATAAATCCTAATGCTACATTAGGAGCTATTTATAAAAATGATTATTACCTGAGACCAGACAACTGGTATGACGAATTGTTTGATAACAGTAACCTTCGTCAGGAATACAACGTGCGCGTAACTGGGGCAACTCAGAAATCGACTTACTATGTATCAGCCGGTTATTTGGATGACAGTGGTATTATTCCTAATTCTGGTTTCCAGCGTTTTACACTGCGTACTAATGCAGACTATCAAGTTAATGACCGTATCAAAGTAGGAACTAACCTTTCTTATAGCAATGCTATTAACAAAACTCCGCGTGAACAGGAAGGTTCTTCTTCTAGTAACATGTTCTATATTTCGAACATGATTGCTCCAATTTATCCGCTGTATGTTCGTGATGCTAACGGTAATATCATGACAGATAGCCATGGATTTACTGTATACGATTTTGGTGCTGGTGAATATCCAGGTTTAGGACGTCCATTTATGGGTAACTCTAACCCTGCTTCTATGATTGCACTTGACAAACGTGAATACAACAATGACGTATTGAGTGGTCGTGCTTTTGTAAATATTGATATTGTAAAAGGACTGAAAGCAACTGCTAACTGGGGTGTAGACGTAGATAATACCCGTTATACAAACTTGTATAACTCATACTATGGACAGTACTCTAGTACAGGTGGTATCATCTATGTAGGTGCTACTCGTACATTCAGCATTAACCAACAGTATTTGTTGACTTACAACAATTCATTTGGTGAACATAATTTGGATGTTTTGGCTGGTTTTGAATCATATAGCTATAAGTACAGCTATCTAGAAGGAAACAAAGAAAACCTGTATAATCCGAACCTTACTGAAATTGATAATGCTATCAAAAACCCACAGGTAAGTTCATACTCACAGAACTATGCTACTCAGGGTATTTTAGCTCGCTTGCAGTATAACTACGCTAATAAATATTTTGCTTCTGCATCTTACCGTCGTGATGCTTCTTCTCGTTTCCACCCAGATAACCGTTGGGGTAACTTCTGGTCTATTGGAGGTGGCTGGTTAATGAACAAAGAGGCCTTCTTGGAAGATCAAGACTGGATTGATATGTTAAAATTTAAATTGAGCTATGGTGTACAAGGTAATGATAATCTGAATTTGTCTACAGGTTACAATTATAACTATTATTCAGATTATTATTCAGTAGCCAACTCAAATGGAGATATTGCGGTTTCAATGAACCGTAAAGGTAACAAGGATATAACTTGGGAAACTTCTCATAGTTTCAATACAGGTTTCGACTTTGAATTCTTCAAAGGCCGCTTAACTGGTACAATGGAGTATTTCCAACGCAAAACCACCGATATGCTTTACAATCGCCCTGTTCCTAACTCATTGGGTTATTCATCATTCCCAATGAACGTAGGTGCAATGATGAACAGAGGTTTCGAAATGGATTTGATGGGTGCTATCATTGATACTAAAAACTTCAACTGGAACATGAACTTCAACTTGACCGCATTCAAGAATAAGATTCTTAAACTGCATCCAGATTTGAAGGGCGAAATGATTTCTGGTAACTATATTTACCGTGAAGGCGAATCATCATATCAAATGTACTTGCGCAAGTATGCAGGTGTAGATCAGGAAACAGGTCAAGCATTATACTATATTGATGAAAAAGACGAAAACGGTAATGTAACCGGTGTAACAACAACAACAAATGGTGCCAACGCAACCCGTTATACTACAGGTGATATCCTGCCTAAGGTATATGGTGGTTTTGGAACAAGTATCAATGCATACGGCTTTGATTTGGCCATCTCGTTTGCTTACCAGTTAGGTGGTAGAATTTACGACAACACTTATGCATTATTGATGCACGGTGGTACAAGTGCAGCTGCTGGACAGAATTGGCACAAGGACATTTTGAATGCATGGACTCCAGACAACAAGAACACAGATGTTCCTCGTCTGAATTTCAACGACCAATACACCAACTACTTGTCAGACCGTTTCTTGACAAGTTCAAATTACTTGAGCATCAACAACATTACATTCGGTTATACTTTGCCAAAGAATCTGACACAGAAGTTCGGTGCTTCTAACTTCAGATTGTACCTGAATGTTGACAATGTGGCAGTATTCTCTGCACGTAAGGGTCTTGACCCAAGACAGAGCTATACTTCATCCGCTAACTCTAACTACTCACCTATCCGCTCTATTTCCGGTGGTGTATCAATGTCATTCTAATAATTAAGAAATATTTATATGAAAGCAAACAAATACATAACATTATTAGCTTCAGTAGCTCTTCTGAGCGCCTGCGATCTGGATAAGTTTCCAGAAGCAGGAACTTTTACGGAAGATCAAAAAAACGAAGTTGTAGAAGATGATCCCAGCAAAATTCGTGGTGACATTAATGCGCTGAAGGCCAACTTAATTGCATTTGGAACTATTTCTAATAGCGATAAAACCTATCATAATGATTATGGTTTTCCGGCAGTTTGTCTGATGTACGACTTAGCCGGTCAGGATATGGCCTCAGAAGATGTTGGTTACAACTGGTTCAGCAGCCAGCTGACATTCAGAGATCGTATTCCTACATCTAGAGACAACGAGTTAATTTGGAAACTTTACTACCAGCACATCAGAACAGCAAACAGCTTGCTTTCAAAGATGTATGGTGACTACACAGAAGAGGAAAGAACCGGCCAGATTGCTGAATATATTGCACAAGCTTTAGCCAACCGTGCTTTTGCCTATATGCAGTTGGTACAAACTTACCAGTTTACTTATCTCGGTCACGAAAGTGCAATGGGAGTGCCCATTATGGATGAAACAACTACACTTGAACAGTCAACAAACAATCCGCGTGCATCAGTTCAGGAAGTATACGCTTTCATTATGAAAGATCTGAATAAAGCTATTGAACTGTTCGAAAGTGCAGGTTCAAATGATGGTATTGACCAGGCAAATATTGATGTTGCTGTAGCATATGGGTTGCGTGCACGTGCTAATATGCTGTTGGGTAAATATGCAGAAGCTGCAAGTGACGCAGACAAAGCACTTGCAGAATCAGGAGCAACTCCATACACGATAAAAGAAGTTTCAGTTCCTTCGTTCAATAATGTAGCTCACTCATGGATTTGGGGATCAATCATTGACATTACAAACGATGTAGTAGGAACAGGTATTGTTAACTGGCCTTCACATTTGTGTTCTTTGACTGGTAACGGTTATACTACAGGTGTGGGTGTAAGTGATGTTCACAAACGTATCAACAAAAACCTTTGGGAAAAAATCCCTGCATCTGATGTTCGCAAAACTTGGTGGGTTGACGAAAACTTGCAGTCTGAAGCATTGAACAATGCATATGGTGCTGCAACAGGTGCACAAGTTGGTAAAATGGCTGTATTCGCACCATATACCAATGTTAAATTTGGTCCACAAGCTGATGTTCTGTTTAATACAGAAAACTCTCAGGACTGGCCTTTGATGCGTGCAGAAGAAATGATTTTGATCAAAGCTGAAGCTTTAGCTCGTAGCCAAAGCGTTGCTGCTGGTAAAACTGTTTTGGAAGATTTTGTAAAGAACTACCGTGACAGCCAGTACACATGTACTGCAAGTTCACTTGAAGACTTTATTGATGAAGTATGGTTCCAGCGTCGTATTGAACTTTGGGGAGAAGGCTTCTCTTTGTTTGATATCTTGCGTCTGAAGAAACCAATCGTTCGTCTTAACTCAAACTTCTCTGCAAACGTTACTTATAATGATATTGCACCAGAATCTCCGATTATGATTTACTGTATACCTGAGTGTGAAACTTCATCAAATAAAGGTATTACATTAGATCAGATTAATGAGGTAGCTATTCCTCCGGTTCCTGCAATGTAATAATAGTAAATAAATCAGTAGTTTTTCTCACTGATTAAAATAAAAATCCCTATCAGGCACTAAGTTTGATAGGGATTTTTTTAGTTTATTATGAGATATGCTATTTATCCATACATCTCCACCTTATCATTATAGTGACAAACTTACACCATTTAAGAGCTAAACATTCACCACAGTTTTGATACAGGTTTATCAAATAAATGACACACTTAAAAACTACCCTTAAATGAAATATAGTACACCCAAAGGGATAAAACACAATTCACCGGATAACACAAATGAGCTACCAACAGCATTAAAACACAACAAAAAAAGCCGTTTTAACCTGCTCTTGCACAGATTAAAACGACTTTTCTATATTTACAGTTTAAACTTATCTAACCTGGATAACCAAATAGCGTGACACACTCCAGAAAGCATTTGGATTCTTGATTTTCAGAACCAACTGGTTTTTATCATCCTTAACCAGTTCATATGAACCTTCAGGGTGAGTAGTCAGCAATTCTGCACGCTTAGAATAAAGTTTAATCTCTTTATCCGTACGGATGTCAATCTTAGTAAAGTAATCCTTGTTGAAGTCACCGTTTTTCAAGACATCCCCTTTCTGCAGAATCTTCTGGTCTTTCAATTCAGACTTTGTACCGAATACATACCAAGCTGTATTCAGCGCTTTATCCTGGCTTGCCACCGTCTTAGCCTTTGCTTCGTTCTCGGCAGTAAGGTCTTCTACGTTTTTATTCAAACCTACAACAGCCTCATCAAGTTCGGCAATACGGATATTCTTCGAAGCCAATTCAGCCTGCAGTGTCTCAATCTGCTGCTGTTTTTCGGCCAACTCTTTATTCAGGTTTTGCAGCGCCTTTTTTAACTGAGCAGACCGGTATTTGCTATTTTTCAACTGCTTTTCCAAAGCAGCAATCTGTTCACGGTTCGATTTCAGCTTTTCACTAATAAAACGAATATCATCTTTCACCTTGCTGGCAGCCGACTGATTCTCAATGCCACCATTGAGGTTCACACGATTTTCAGCCTCGTTGATTTCGCGGAACCCTTCTTGAATTTCATTGAAAGCTCCCATAATTTCATCCAACTCGGCATTGCGGGTAGACAATTCAATCATCAAAGAATCATTCTGCGCCTGTAAAGCACTCTTGTTTTGAGCTCCGTTGTCACATGAAGCCAATGCAGCTACACATAACGAAAATAAAACAACTTTTTTCATAAGCCTCAAATATTTATTAGTTTTAATTATCTTTTCCAGCCAATACTATCACAAACTCACCTCTAGGCTCATTTGCCGTGAAATGAGCAATAACCTCCTGCAGCGTACCGCGTACACATTCTTCATGCACCTTCGAAATTTCACGGCAGACAGCTACCTGACGCTCTGCTCCAAAAAATTCGGAAAACTGCGTCAGTGTCTTAACTACACGATAGGGAGATTCATAGAAAATCATGGTACGTGTTTCTTCCTGCAATGCTGTCAGTCGCGTAACACGACCTTTTTTCTGAGGCAAAAAGCCTTCGAAACAAAACCGGTCATTGGGCAGACCAGACATCACCAAGGCCGGAACAAAAGCCGTTGCACCGGGCAAACACTCTACTTCTACCCCATTCCGTACACATTCACGAACCAGCAGGAAACCCGGGTCTGAAATGGCCGGCGTTCCAGCGTCCGAAATCAAGGCTACAGTTTCGCCAGCCTGTATCCGCTGCGCAAGGGCCTCTACCGTACGGTGCTCATTAAACTTATGATGCGACTGCATGGCATTCTTAATCTCAAAATGCTTCAACAAGATACCCGAGGTACGTGTATCTTCGGCCAAGATTAAGTCGGCCTCCTTTAAAACCTTTATGGCGCGAAATGTCATGTCGTCCAAATTACCTACCGGAGTAGGTACTACATATAGCTTTCCCATATTTTATTGATAGTATTGAATAAGGCAAAGTTAAAAATAATCTGTTTTAAGCCTATAAATGGATACAATATTTAACAGTGACACACTAAACAACAAGCAATTTCCTGCGTTTTTATAGAAAAAAGAAGATTTGGAAACTTTTTTAGTGCATAAATTGTATTTTTGTGACCGACATGTATTTACAATAACTCTATTTAAATTCTTCATAATTTTATGGTAGTTTTTTCTGAAGACCACATACACGAGACCAACCGACGCGGACGGATTGAAGTTATTTGCGGCTCAATGTTTTCCGGTAAGACGGAAGAGCTGATTCGCAGACTAAAGCGTGCCAGCTTTGCCAAACAGCGCGTAGAAATATTCAAGCCATCCATCGATACCCGTTATTCTGAAGAAAAAGTCGTTTCGCACGACAGCAATTCCATTCAGTCTACCCCCGTAGACTCTTCCGGCTCTATCCTGCTGTTTACATCCGAGATTGATGTAGTGGGAATTGACGAAGCACAATTTTTCGATGAAGGGCTGGTTGATGTATGCAACGAGCTGGCCAATAACGGAGTCAGGGTAATTATTGCCGGACTGGATATGGACTACAAAGGAATACCTTTTGGCCCGATACCGGCACTGTGCGCCATAGCCGATGAAGTTACCAAAGTACACGCCATCTGTGTCCGTTGTGGAGATCTGGCTTATATTTCCCACCGTACCATAGCAAACGACAAAAGAGTGTTACTGGGAGAAAAAGCCGAATACGAGCCTCTTTGCAGAAGATGCTACCAGAAATTGATGAAAGAAGAACATCCCTAATAAAAAATAATATTATGTTTACCGAAAAGAAAATTACCTTCGATAGTTTCATCCGAGGTATACTTACAGGAGCCATCATCATTGGTGTACTCTATATGCTGAACCGGTTGAGCAGTGTCCTGCTGCCTTTCTTTATCGCCTGGCTCATCGCCTACCTGATGTATCCGGCTGTAATATTTACGCAAAACAAGCTGCGAATAAAAAACAGAGCCTTGTCCATTATCCTCGTCTTGCTGGGAGTCCTTGTCGTCATCACAACAGCCAGTCTCTTCTTAGTCCCTCCAATGGTAGAAGAGTTTACCAAGCTAAAGGATTTGCTGGCTGACTTTTTCATAGAAGGAAGCCGGAAAGCACAAATTCCAGGAACTGTGGCAAATTTTATCCATGAACATATTGACATGAAATGGATATACAATAATTTAAGCAGCAGTAATATGACAGGAACAATCAAGGAAATCATGTCGCAGATGTGGTCTATCATCTCTACATCCTATAATGTTATCATGTGGATTGTAACCGGATTTATCATGTTGCTGTACCTCTTTTTTATCCTTCTGGATTACGAAGAAATTGCTGACGGATGGGTAAAGCTGATTCCGGCCAAACATCAGGGAACTGTTCTCCAACTGGTAAATGACGTAAAATTCAGTATGAATCAGTACTTCAGAGGACAAGCGCTGGTGGCTTTTCTGGTAGGTATTCTTTTCAGCATCGGTTTTCTGATTATAGATTTTCCGATGGCTATCGGACTGGGACTTTTCATCGGACTGCTCAACATGGTTCCCTATTTACAAATCATCGGATTTATTCCTACCATCCTATTAGCACTGCTTAAAGCTGCTGATACGGGTGAAAATTTCTGGTGGATATGCTTCTGTGCCTTACTGGTGTTCTGTGTTGTGCAACTCATCCAGGATACGGTACTTGTTCCTAAGATTATGGGAAAAATCACAGGACTGAATCCTGCTATTATTCTACTTTCACTTTCTGTATGGGGGTCACTCATGGGAATGCTGGGTATGATTATCGCCTTACCATGCACCACACTGCTTCTGTCTTACTATCAGCGGTACATCAAACAGCAGGACCGTAAATTCAATCAAAGTCTAAAACAACCTCAAGAAACAGAGTGAACTAATGGAGAAGCTCATTTCTTCGACAACGAACTGGGCGTACTGACCAACTCTCCGGGATTTGAATGGCAGATGACCAATCTGAACAATTATGTAAGCTTACTTCCCGGAAGCGCTCCGGCACAGAAACTGGACAGCATTCAGCTTACCTCTTTCGGTGTAGGAAGTGGTTTCTACGGCCTGCCGGGTGATATTACCCCTCCTTCACGATTTGTACGTGCAGCCTTCTATCAGGCTACAGCTCCTAAACTGAATACAGAAGAAAAGACCGTACAGCAGTGTTTCCAGATTCTGAATAATTTCGATATTCCTATCGGAATTGAATTCCAGAAAGGACAGCAACCTACGGACCTGCCCAGTGCTACTCAATGGACTTCTGCAACAGATATAGCTAACCGACGGATATATTATCGCAGCATGCATAACAGTGCTATCCGCTGCATTGACTTAAAAAACATCGATTTTAGCCGTATAACGTATCAAGCAACTCCTCTTGATACTCAAAAAGAACAACCGATAGAGTATATCCTAATCAAATAAACAGTCCAATACTACGGGGTAATTATGAAGACTCCGTAGTATCCATAAAAAAATAAAGAGCATAACCTGCTGTTATACAAGGCATAACAAAATACACCTTCAAAAATAATAAAAAATTTACCTGCAAAATTTTGCAGATTTCAAAAAAAGTACTACCTTTGCACTCGCAATCAGGAAATGACTGCAAGATTAAAGGTTTGATTCGCTAGCTCAGCAGGTAGAGCACAACACTTTTAATGTTGGGGTCCTGGGTTCGAGCCCCAGGCGGATCACCAAGAAAAAGGCTTCCAAATGGAAGCCTTTTTTCGTATCTTCATATAATTAAAACACAATTTTGTGCGAAAACGCACTATAAATGTGTATTTTCGCACACCGTTCTATTTATCTCGTAGTATCCATAGTACAACAAATCAACCTGTTAACGATATGGCATATTTTTTGTTAGCATAATCAATATAGATTTTTAAAAATCTACATTTGAAACTTTTTTTTGATCTTTAAAATAAGAACTATGCTTAAAGCAGAAAATCTTCAGAAAGTATTTCGCACAGACGAGGTAGAAACATGATTACTCAATATTCTCGGTTTACTCGACAACCCTACATCGGGTAAGTATTACCTTAATGGTACAGAAGTATCAAGATTTACGGAATCACAACGTACAAATATAAGAAAGGGGGTAATAGGTTTTGTATTCCAAAGTTTCTACTAAAGCTGACAAATGAACATATCTAACTAACTTGCACCAATGAAAAGAATCTATATATTTGCAAAAAGCACGCGCATACTGCACCGTATTTTATTTCTTCCTGCATGATTGGAAAACCAATACGGGCAGTGCAAAAAAATTATAGACTTATATCGTTAATACACAATATCAATTCAATGGAAAACAGAATTACAAAATTGTTCGGAATAAAATACCCGATTATATCTGGCGGAATGGTATGGTGCAGTGGATGGAAACTGGCTGCAGCCGTAAGCAATGCTGGCGGTCTGGGACTCTTGGGCGCCGGTTCTATGAAACCTGATCTATTAAGAGAGCACATCCAGAAATGCAAGGCAGCCACAGACAAACCTTTTGGGGTAAACATCCCACTGATTTCACCTTACTCCGAAGCACTGATACAAGTAATCTTAGAAGAAAAAGTTCCTATCGTATTTACCTCTGCCGGTAATCCCAAAACATGGACTCCCCGGCTTCATGATGCAGGCATAAAAGTTGCCCACGTAGTAGCCAGCAGCCGATTTGCATTGAAATGCCAGGAAGCGGGAGTAGATGCTGTTGTGGCAGAAGGTTTTGAGGCCGGAGGACACAACGGCAGAGAGGAGACAACTACCATGGTACTGATACCTCAGGTTAAAGAAAAACTGGACCTCCCGCTGATAGCTGCCGGAGGAGTCGCAACGGGAAGCGGTATGCTGGCTGCTTTTTCACTGGGAGCAGAAGGTATACAGATGGGAACACGCTTTGCGTTGACTGCAGAAAGCTCGGCCAGTGATGCCTTTAAAAACAAATGTATCCAACTGAATGAAGGCGATACCACGCTGGCTCTGAAAAAACTGGTTCCTACCCGACTGATCAAAAATGAATTTTACGACAGCATTGCAAAAGCAGAAGATAACGGTGCTACAGCCGAAGAACTTCGAGAAATACTCGGGAAAGGCCGTGCCATGAAAGGAATTTTCGAAGGAAATCTTATTGAAGGTGAATTGGAAATAGGACAGATTGCCAGTTTGATTCACGACTTACCCCCTGTGCAGGATGTCATGGAGCAGATTGTATCCGAGTATAATAAACGCATCGGAGAACTGCAAACTCTGTAACCAAGCAACCATGCATGTATTTACTTTCCAGACAGCAGCATGCATGGTTTACTTAAGAAACATTTTATTTATAAGATACTTGTCCATACTTTCTTTTATCTGTATACTAAGCAAATGAAATATAATGCGTATCTTTGCAGCCCTATTAATAAATTTATGAGTTCAGGCAAGGCTTATGCATAATTTTGACCATATCACCATCTATCCGGAAGTTTCTATTCACAGTGTAGGCAACCAGATGGATACTACATCTTTCATGCTTTCTGGAACTCCCCTATCCTTATCCCCTGAACTGACAGAGGCTCTGAAAATATTTTTCTTATCTCAATTTAAAAAAGAAGAATACTTTCGGTTCAGTATTTCCAAGGAAGAAACTGACAATCAAGTCTATCAGTCTATTTTCAATATATTTCATAACATCTCGACCCTGCACCAAGAATCGCAGCGTATCGCGACATTTCTGCACGAAAGCAGTGTACACCCGCAAATTAAAAAAGGAGAATTTTATGTAGTCTATTTCAAGAAATGCCTGATTGACCATCAGGAAACAGATGCCATCGGCCTGTTTAAGTCGGAAAGCAAAGATACGTTTCTGAAAGTCCAGCAGATTGGTGACTCCTTCGAAATCGAGCCGGAGCGAGGAGTAAACATCAACAAACTGGATAAAGGATGCCTTATCTTCAACACGGCAGAGGAAGAAGGATACAAAATGGCCATAGTAGACAACACGAACAGAAATACAGAAGCGAAATATTGGACCAATGATTTTCTTCATATTGCTCCGTATGAGGATAATTATTTCCAAACTCAGCAGATTATGGAACTTTGTAAAAGTTTCGTAGAAGAAACCATCCAGCCGACAGAAGCTACCGGAAAGGTAGAGCAGGCAATGCTGTTAAACAAAAGTCTTGAAGCTCTGAAAAAGAAGGATATAAACATCAACCGTTTTGCAGAGGAAGTCTTTGAACAACCCGAGCGAATTGAGCATTTCAAGCAGTTCAAAAAAGATTATCAGAAAAAAAACAATATCACCTTACAAGACGATTTTGAAGCGGCTCCGCAAGCTTTCAAAAGAAAAGGTATGGGGACAATGACCACAATCAGCCTGGATAAGAATTTCGACATCAACATCCATGGTGGAGAGCAACTGATTGAGCGAGGATATGACGAAGAGAAAGGTATGTATTATTATCGCTTGTTTTTCATCGAGGAAAGATAAAAAACCTTCTATTTTATAGAATTAATTGTCAATCTTGCAAATAGTGACTGAAAAACCAATAATATTGGTAACTTTGCAAGCCTGTATCAAGCAAAACAATTATTTATGACGATATTTGACAAACGTGTTTTATTTCCCATTTTCCTGATTTTATGTATCTTAGCCATACCTGTATCCGTAAACGGACAAGACAGTATCAGGCTTTTTACATCTACCCCTTCGGATTCCGTGGTTACACGTTATTTAAAAGAAAACAAGATAAATATTTCCGGCAACAACAAGGTCGTATTGCTAAAAAGCGGCCGGGAAAAATTCGAGGACCTTTTTGAACACATTGAAAAAGCTCAGCACTTTATACATCTGGAATATTTTAATTTCAGAAACGACTCCATCTCCAGAGAGCTCTTTGTACTGCTTGGCAAGAAGGCACGACAAGGTGTTAAAATCAGAGCCATGTTCGATGCATTCGGAAACCTATCCAACAATAAGCCTCTACGGGCCAAGCATATCAAACTGTTACTACAACACGATATCGAAATCGTACAGTTTGACCCGATGCGCTTTCCATACATTAATCATGCGCTCTCCAGAGACCATCAGAAAATTGTAGTAATCGACGGTAAAGTAGGCTATACCGGAGGTATGAACATTGCCAATTATTACATCAACGGTCTCCCGGAAATCGGCGCATGGCGTGACATGCATGTACGCATCGAAGGTGATGCGGTAAATGATTTACAGCGTATTTTCTTGTATATGTGGAACAGCGAAACCAAACAAAACATTGGAGGGGATGAGTTTTTTCCACTGAGTCAGCCAGGCGTAAAAACAAACGGCAATAAACAATTAGCTATCGTAAACCGTATTCCGAAAAAACGACCTAAGCTATTACGACATACCTACATAGAAGCCATTAATGCTGCAAAACGTAAAATACAACTTATCAACCCATATTTTACTCCGACTCACAGTGTAGTGAAAGCACTGGAAGATGCTTTAGCACGTGGTGTCAGAGTGGAAATCATGATTCCAGGAAAATCAGACATTCCATTTACACCGGATGCAGCTTTCTATGCGGCAAACCAACTGAGAAAGAAAGGAGCTTTTATCTATATCTATAACGGCGGATTCCATCATTCAAAAATTATGATGATAGACGAACGGTTTTGCACAGTAGGAAGCATGAATCTGAACTCCAGAAGTTTACGCTATGACTACGAAGTAAATGCTTTTATATTCGATATGGAAACGACAGCAGAACTGGTGGAGATGTTTAATGAAGACAAAAAGAACTCTACCATCCTAACCAAAGATGTATATAGAGACAAACCACTGAGAAAGCGGATTAAAGGATGGGTAGCACGATTGTTTACCCCATTCATATAAAAAATAGGGGCTACTCCAACGAAGTAGCCCCACTTACAACCAAAAATAATCAATAAATAAACATACTTATTTCAAACGGAAGGATACACACCCCAAGTAAACCAAGCACAACAACAATAGCAACAAAGAAGTTGTCTGATTAAAAGCATCAGATAAAACTCCCATTAATGGTGTTACCAAAGCGCCTCCCGATACTCCCATAATCATCAAGGCTGATAGGCTACACGTGGCGTTGCAGTTACTTCGGCCTTAATCTGGTAGTCATCCAAGATGACCGAATAGTAACCCCCATCGCATTTCTCTACGCTTTTTCAAAAAGAAACAGGAGTTTCACCCATCAACTACTTCATACGTCTAAAAATTCAGAAAGCATGTCAGTATATTGAAGTTACAGATATGAGAATCAGCGAAATAGCAAATCCAATTTTTGAAAAAGTAACCATTCATTTGGACGGAAAAATATGGACGTGGAGAGGCATTTACTATCGAAGCTGAAAATGTATCGCGCCATAACAAATATGTACAGTCGGCTGTATTGAATGGTAAACCTCTTACTTCTTTCAAATTTCCAGCAAAGGAATTGCTGAAAGGGGGAAAACTTATTCTGAAAATAGGAAACAAACCTAATAAAGCATGGGGAAAAGCTTTCTAATCTAACATTACTATTACTTTCTTAAAACAACGGGGCAGTAAAAGAGTGAATTCATTCTTTACTGCTCCGCTTTTATTTTCGCTCTAATTATAATCTCAACACTTCCTCTAAAGAAAAGCGATGCTGCATTCATAATAAGTTCAATATTTTTGCTATTTTTGTCCTGTTATGTAAATTACCTGATTTGGACACAATTTAGAAAGTAAATGAAAGTTATAGATTTAATCAGAAAAAATGACAAGACAGCATTTTCCTTTGAAATTCTTCCCCCATTAAAAGGAAATGGCATAGAAAAACTATACAATACAATTGATACGCTACGAGAATTTGACCCTCAATATATAAACATCACCACGCACAGAAGTGAGTATGTTTACAAAGAGCTGGGCAACGGACTTTATCAAAGAAACCGCTTGCGCAGACGTCCGGGAACTGTAGCCGTTGCTGCCGCTATCCAGAATAAATATAACATCACAGTTGTTCCTCATTTACTCTGCAGCGGTTTTACCCGTGAAGACACTGAATATATTTTGCTCGACCTTCAATTCCTGGGTATAACTGACCTGCTTGTACTACGAGGTGACAAGGCCAAGCATGAAGCATCTTTTGTACCCGAGCCTAACGGCTATACACATGCACTCGAACTGGAAGAGCAAATCAACGATTTCAATAAAGGTGTATTCATAGATGGTTCACCCATTAAAACGTCTATGCATACCTTCAGCTATGGAGTAGCCTGCTACCCTGAAAAGCATGAAGAATCGCCCAATATGGAACAAGATATCTACTGGCTCAAGAAGAAAATTGAGGCTGGAGCCGAGTATGCAGTAACCCAACTTTTCTATGATAACCAAAAATATTTTGATTTTGTGGATAAGGTAAGAGCTGCCGGCATTAATATACCAATCATTCCTGGAATCAAGCCGTTATCCCGATTAAGTCAACTGAATGTCATTCCCAGAACATTTAAAGTTGATCTTCCGCAAGAGCTGACTTCCGAAATGATAAAATGCAAATCGGATGAAGACATGAAACAGCTCGGTATAGAATGGGGCATACACCAGTGCAAGGAACTCATCGAGCATGGTGTACCAAGCATTCATTTCTATACAGTCAATGCTGTTCAGAGTGTAAAAGAAATTGCTAAAGTTATTTATTAAAATACCATGTTCTTTAAAGATATAATAGGACAAGAAGAAGCAAAAAAGCACTTAATCACAGAAGTTAAAGAAGGGAGAATCCCGCATGCACAGCTTTTTTGCGGCCCCGAAGGTGTAGGAAAATTGCCTCTAGCTATTGCTTACGCCCGGTTCATCTGCTGCGAGCATCCCACCCATGAAGATGCTTGTGGTACTTGTTCTTCTTGCCTGTTATTCAATAAACTTATTCATCCGGATTTACACTTTGTATTCCCCATTGTAAAATTAAAATCGGGAAAAGGAGTTATATGCGATGAATTTCTACCCGAATGGAGAGAGCTGATTTTAAAGCAGGCTTATTTCAACATTCACCACTGGCTGGACCAGATGGGAGCCGAAAACCAACAGGCGCTCATCGGTGTGCGCGAAAGTGATGAAATCATGAAAAAACTGAATGTAAAGTCCAGAATGGGCGGATATAAGGTGATGATTATATGGCTTCCGGAAAAAATGAACATGGAATGCAGCAACAAGTTGCTGAAAATACTGGAAGAGCCTCCAGTAAAAACAGTCTTTTTACTAGTCTCCGAAGAAGCTGATAATATTCTTCCGACTATACAAAGCCGTACCCAACGATTCAACCTGCCACGAATCGCAGAAGATAAGATTACCAAAGTCCTTCAGGACAAGTTCTATTTAATGCCAGAAGATGCAATAAACATAGCTCACCGTGCTGAAGGTAACTTTATCAAAGCCCTGGAAACAATTCATCTAAGTGAAGACAACAAACTTTTCTTTGAATTGTTTGTCAGTCTGATGCGTTTGTCGTATCAACGTAAAATCAGAGAAATGAAAGCTTGGAGCGAACAAGTTGCCGCTATGGGCCGGGAAAGGCAAAAGCATTTCCTCACCTATTGTCAAAGAATGATACGCGAAAACTTCATATACAACTTCCATAACAAAGAACTAGTTTATCTTAATCCAGAAGAGCAGAATTTTTCTTCACGCTTTTCTCCGTATATAAACGAGCGCAATGTAATAGGAATTATGAACGAACTTACAGAAGCACAAATCCATATAGAGCAAAACGTAAACCCCAAAATGGTTTTTTTCGATTTTTCCTTAAAAATGATTGTGCTTCTTATACAATAATAGCCTAGAAGAGGAATCTTCTATTTCAATTTAATTCAGTAAATTATGAACAATGATTTTAAATTAAGAAACGGAAGCGGCAAACTTTGTTGCAAAGGCTGCGGACGTCAAGATAATAAATTAAACACGTATGACTGGCTCGCCGATATTCCCGGAAATGCAGAAGAGCAGGACATGGTGGAAGTACAGTTTAAAAACACCCGAAAAGGATATTATAAAAATAGCAACAAACTAAAGCTTGAAAAGGGAGACATTGTTGCAGTAGAAGCCAGTCCTGGACACGATATCGGTACCGTTACACTTACTGGACGACTGGTTTTGTTACAAATGCGCAAGGCAAATCTCAAGCCAGATGTCGAAATCAAACGTGTCTACAGAAAAGTCAAACCTGTAGATATGGAAAAATATGAAGAAGCTAAAGCTAAAGAACATGCTACGATGATTCGGTCACGCCAAATAGCAGCAAGCCTAGGTCTGCAAATGAAAATTGGTGATGTAGAATATCAAGGCGATGGCAATAAGGCTATCTTCTACTACATAGCAGATGAGCGCGTGGATTTCCGCCAGCTGATTAAAGTTTTGGCTGAGGTTTTCCGAGTTCGTATTGAAATGAAGCAGATTGGAGCACGCCAGGAAGCAGGAAGAATAGGCGGTATCGGTCCTTGTGGAAGAGAACTGTGCTGTGCTACTTGGATGACTAATTTTATTTCCGTATCAACCAGTGCTGCCAGATACCAGGACATTTCACTGAATCCTCAGAAACTTGCAGGTCAGTGTGCCAAACTTAAGTGCTGTCTTAACTATGAAGTAGACGCTTACGTAGAATGTCAAAAGCGATTGCCAAGTAAGGAAATCGTTTTGGAAACAGTAGACGGTTCATTCTATTATTTCAAGGCAGATATTCTGAAAGGAACAATTACATATTCTACAGACAAGAGCTTTCTGGCCAACGAAACAACCATCACGGCAAAAAGAGCGTTCGAAATTATCAATATGAACCGCAGAGGTGAAAAACCTGAAAAACTTCAGGGAGCAGAACACCTGCATTCAGAACCATCCAGACCTGTAGACTTAGTCGAACAAGAAAGCTTGACACGATTCGACAAAAGGAAAAACGGAAATAACCGGAGGAAAAAGAAAAAAGGAGACAACAACAATCCTCAGGCAGAAACTCCGCGTCAGAATGCAGTTCAAAAAGAGAACAAAACCACTAATAACAACAGAGAAAAAGGACAGCAGGAGAACAGAAACAATAAACCCAACAACAAGGAAAGGCAACCTAAAGCCTCCATGCCGTCCAACACAGAAGCAAATAAAGAAAAACAGTCCAAGGCTCCTGCTGCTCAGGACAATAAGGAGCGAGGTTCTAAGAACAACAAAGAAAACAACCGCCGTCCTAACAGACCCAGACCGCAAAATAAGGAAGCAAACGGCAATGAAAGAGAGAACAAGAACAAACCTAACGAATCACAGAATGCTGCAACTGAACAAGCATAATTTTACAGCTGTCATCCTACTGATATTTTTTTTATCAGTAGGATGTACAACCAAAACTGTATACCACTCTTATCAGTCCGTTAAGGAAACCGGATGGGACCGGAAAGATACGCTCTTTTTTAGCCTGCCCGAAAATATAGCACCTGGAAAATACAAAATGGAAATAGGTGTCAGAAACTCTCCCGAATATCTTTACAAAAATATATGGATAAGTATCGGCAACAACTGGGAAGACTCACTACAATACAAAACAGACACACTGGAACTAAACCTGACAGACGAACATGGGAAATGGCCTTATCAGGGAAATATCAGTAATTTCTATCAGTCTGTTCATCTTTATACAAATGTTCCAGAGCTCCCCCAACAGCAAAAACGCATTATAAAAATAGTACATATCATGCGTAAAAATCCTATTCAGGGAATTCAGGATATCGGTATAAAACTAACAGCTTATTAATCCAACCCTTCCCTTACTGCTTTCTGCAAGCATCTATCTTCAGGAAAACAAACAGAAGAATGGTAAATCCCCATAAAGAGGAACCACCATAACTAAAAAACGGAAGAGGTATACCAATAACTGGAGTCAATCCCAAGACCATCCCCACATTGATGAAAAGATGGAAGAAAAACACCCCCATTACTGCATACCCATATACCCTTCCAAACCTGCTGTCTTGCCTCTCAGCCAAATGAATCAATCTAAAGATAAATACCATAAAGAGCAGCAATACAAAAGAAGCTCCTACAAATCCCTGCTCCTCCCCAACGGTACAAAATATAAAATCCGTATCTTGCTCGGGCACATATTTCAGTTTCGTTTGAGTTCCATTCAAGAAGCCTTTTCCATGAAGCCCTCCAGAGCCTATAGCTATCTTACTCTGATTTACATTATAGCCTGCTCCAGCCAAGTCTTCTTCCATACCCAGCAAGACTTTTATACGAACCTGCTGGTGAGGCTCCAGAACATTATTGAAAACATGTTCCGCTGAATAAAGAAAAGTTACAGTTCCAATGGTAAACAGCGCTATATAGAAATAATTAATTAACCTCTGTGTAACAGAAAAATAAATCAATAAGACCACCAGTACAGCACAAGCCGATACCAATACCGCCGTTATATTATAAGGTATTACATAAAAAGAAAATAAAGTAGCCAATACAATCGTACTCAAAGCGCCTATCAACAATCCTCTTGTAATCTTTTCATTCTTGCAATAGAAATGCACCAATATTCCCGTAACTACCATAATAAACGATAATACAGCATAAAGACCTACCTGGGTACACTCATCAGACATATACTCCTCTCCAAAGCGAATACCCGTAACAAAATAAATAACAGCACATACCCCAGCAAGCAATATTGAGCCAGGCATACCTTCCCGATATAACATTAAGAAAAAAGAAAGATAGACAAGTGCGGACCCCGTTTCTTTCTGTGCAATGATTAAAAGCATGGGTATCATAATCAATGAAACCACAGCCGCAGCGTGTTTCATCTTTTGCATAGAGAAATTATACTCGTTCATAAATTTAGCCAATGCCAGCGCAGTAGCAAATTTAGCAAACTCAGCCGGCTGTATACTCACAGGCCCCAATACAATCCACGAGCGAGAACCTTTAATCTCATGGGGATTAAAAATCATTCCAAAAAGCAACAGAAGCATGATGCCATAAACCAAATAAGCATATGTATCAAATAAACGTCCATCCAGCATTAAGATAACAAATCCCAAGCCTACGGAACAAACAATCCACATAAGTTGCTTTCCGGCACGAGTCCCGATATCCAAAAAGTTAGGGTCACCATAATCATAACTGGCTCCACATACACTAAACCAGCCACAGATTACCAAAGCAAGGTATAAACCTATTGTAACCCAGTCTATTGAACTCCAAATACTATCTCTCCTGTTCTCCATAAACAATTCGTCTTGTCTGAATATCTGTTGCTAACAACTCACTTTCAGGCGATAATTCACCCTTCAAATATTTTTCCATTATCAATTTGCCGATAGGCACCCCATACACAGCTCCAAAGCCACCATTCTCTACATAAACGGCAATCGCAATTTTGGGATTATTCATCGGAGCAAATCCCATAAAAGCAGAATGGTCCTTGCCTCTGTTCTGTGCTGTACCCGTCTTACCACATACTTCTATTCCGGGAATTGCCGCTCCACGGCATGTTCCACCCAAAACTGCAGTCCGCATGCCTTCTACCACTTCATCATAGTGCACTTTGTCCACCATAGTATATCGTCTCTGCGTATAAAGTGTATCCAGTTGCTCGCCTTCTATCTTCTTTACGACATGTGGAGTGACGAAATATCCTCTGTTTGCTATCGTCGCACCCAGATTAGCTATCTGCAACGGTGTTAAAGCCACTTCACCTTGCCCTATCGAGATACTGATAACCGTCAGACCATTCCAGGAACCACGATAAGCCTTATCATAAAAACGGGCATTCGGAATCATTCCTCTTTTTTCCCCGGGCAAATCAATTCCCAACGGATAGCCAAAGCCCATCGACACCATATAATCACGCCATTTGTTCATAGCGTTCTGTACAGAACCATATTTCTGTCGTGCTCCTATCATATAATAAAGCCCCCAGCAGAAATAAGCATTACAAGAAGTGGCCAGAGCAGGAACCAAAGGAAGAGGAGAACCATGTGCATGGCACCCTACATGCAAGCCTCTATACGAAAAGCCGTGTGAACACGTATACATCGTACCAGTATTTATGATTCCTTCCTGCAGAAAGGTTAATGCCTGAGACGTTTTAAAAGTCGATCCTGGCGGATACACCCCCATAATTGCTCGATTCAGCAACGGCTTCCAGGGGTCACGGGATAATTTCAGGTGATTCTCCCCTCTGTCACGTCCTACCATCAGATGAGGATCGTAGCTAGGTGACGAAACCATACAAAGCACCTCACCCGTTTCCGGTTCAATAGCCACGATACTTCCTATTTTCCCCTCCAGCAACCGTTCGCCCAGCTGCTGCAGTTCAATATCCAGACTTAAAGTCAAGTTTTTACCCGGTACAGGAGCCTTGTCCATTTTTCCGTCCATATAATTCCCCTGTATACGTCCATGAGCGTCCCGCAGCAGCACCTCAACTCCCTTTTCTCCCCTTAATTGCTTTTCATAAGAGCGCTCTACCCCGAGTTTCCCTATAAAATCACCGCGCAAGTAATATTCATCCTCTTCCATCTCACGCTTCGACACCTCTGCGATATCTCCCAAAATATGGGCACCTGCACTATAATTATATTGGCGTATGGTGCGCCGCTGGATATACAATCCGGGAAATTTAAAAAGTTTTTCCTGCAGCACTCCACATTCTTCGGCAGACAACTGTGTAATAAGAACCTGATTCGTATAAGGAGAGTATCCCGGATTCAAGCGCCTGTCTTTTATGTCCCTGAATCTTTTTTTCAAATAATCAGGAGTAATTTTCAGCGTTCGGCACAAATCCAGTGTATCCAGGTTTTGTATCTCCTTCATCACAATCGTTACATCGTAGGCAGGCTGATTATACACCAGCAACTTATCATTGCGGTCGTATATCACCCCACGGCTCGGATAACGAATTTTTTTAAGGAAAGCATTACTGTCTGCATGTTGCTTATATTCATCACTGACAATCTGCAATGCCAGTAAACGGAATATATAAATAACAACAACAACCAGTACCGAAGCACCAATGATGTATTTCCTTCTTGACAGATTATAATCTCTCTCCACTTCTCCTATTTCTTCTTATGGAATCAACACACAATATACAAATCACAGACGCCACTGTATCCGACAGCACCTTAACAAACAAGTCAAACGAATGAACTAAAGAAAAAGAGTCAACCAGCAGCAATAAGACGATGTGCACAAACACCGCTATACAAATATACTTGATGTAGGAAAATTCTCCCATAGATTTCATGCTCGGCTCAAAAGCATCCGAGAGGTCACGCAAAGTAAACATTCTCAGCAGCGGATTTCTTATAAAAGCCAAGAACGTTGTAATAGAAGCATTTACTCCAGGTGTATTGCTAAACATATCCACCAGCAGTCCTATTGTTATTCCCCATCCCATCAACTCATTCCGGCTCATTCCCGAATTACATTTCAGGATAAAATAAATATAGAGAACAGGTGTGGCATAACCATAAATATGAACATGATTTAAAACCAAAGCTTGCAGGAGCACCAATCCAAAAAGCCACAAGCATCTTTGCAGATAAATAATCATATACTATAATCCTTAGTTAGCATGAATACTATTTTCCAAATTCATCATTTCCTCCTTCCGAAGAAAAGAAATCACCCTCACATCATTAAGACTGGCAAAGTTAGTAAACAACTTCACACGCAATAAATACGAAAGTCCATCGTGACTATCCTCCATGTCGTCTACCACTCCTACAGGTATTCCCTCCGGAAATACAGCACTATGCCCACTCGTTATTATTGTATCTCCCAATGTAAATTCCGAATGACGGGGAACATCCATCAGAAATGCATACTGAGAATCGCCACCTTCCCATCTCAACACGCCGAAATAATCACTTTTCTTGATTTTGCAACTGATACTGCTTTTCGAGTTAAGAACAGATATGATTACAGCATAATGCGGTGAAGTAAGATACACAATTCCTACCACTCCATTCCCATTCACAACACCCATTTCCGGACGTATGCCATCCGCTTCACCCTTGTCAATGGTAATGTAGTTATCAAGACGCGTTATGCTATTATTGATCACATTAGCCTTAAATATCTCATATTCGCCCAAAGCAGCCGTATCCATTTGCTCTATCACCAGGCTATCCGATACAAAACCAGCCAGTTTTTTCTTCAAGAATTCATTCTGCAATTCCAGTTCGACATTTCTTTGTACCAAATCATTGTTTATTTCCCGCAATGAAAAATAGCCGCTAATGTTGCTGGTAGCCTCATACATCAGTCCAGTTATCCAGTTGGCAGAAGTAAAAAACACACTTCCCTGATAATGATTAAAACGGAAAAGCAATGTAAAACTGAAAATCTCAAGAACAACAAAAAGAAACCAACAGTTATACTTAAGAATAAAATTAATAAGGTTTCTCACTGCAAAACTTAATAGATAGATAAATAAAAGAACACACTCTGAACACTGAAAATTGAAAATTGAAAACAGGATAACAAAAGCATAACACTTCTATCCGATTTTCAATTATCAATTATCAAAAAAAAGAATTATCGCATCAAGAAAGAGAAGCGATCTACATTTTTCAATGCAACACCCGTACCTTTTGCCACGCTCAGCAAAGGATCATCTGCAATATGGAACGGAATGTTAATCTTGTCTGTCAGACGTTTGTCCAGTCCTCTCAGCAAGGCTCCACCACCCGTCAGATAGATACCATTCATTACAATATCCGCATAAAGTTCGGGAGGAGTGTGTTCCAAAGCACTCAGCACAGCAGTTTCTATCTTGGCAATACTCTTTTCAAGGCAGTGTGCTATTTCCTGATAACAAACAGGCACTTCCATCGGAAGAGCAGTTATTCTATTAGGACCATGAACAATAAAATCTTCCGGAGCGTCATCACCCAAGTCTGTCAAGGCCGCTCCCACATGAATCTTGATTCGTTCAGCCATACGTTCACTCACCTTTACATTATGCTGACGGCTCATATATTCCTGAATATCAGCAGTCAGGTCATCACCGGCTACACGAATCGAGTTATTCGTTACGATACCTCCCAGCGAGATAACCGCAATTTCAGTAGAACCACCACCTATATCTACAACCATATTACCTTCCGGAGCCTCAACATCCAGACCGATACCGATTGCAGCAGCCATAGGTTCAAAAATCAAGTAGACATCTCTTCCTCCTGCATGTTCAGCACTGTCGCGCACAGCACGCAGCTCCACTTCAGTACTTCCCGAAGGAACACCAATCACCATTCTGAGTGAAGGAGAGAAAAAGCGATTTCCCATATTCACCTTTTTAATAAGGCCGCGCATCATCTGTTCGCACGCATTGAAATCGGCAATAACTCCATCACGCAACGGACGGACAGTACGAATATTCGGATTTTCCTTTTCGTACATCAGCTTGGCACGCTCTCCTACCGCAATCATCTTATCTGTACGACGGTCCAATGCAACCACAGAAGGCTCGTCAATAACAATCTTGCCATTGTTCAGAATGATGGTATTGGCCGTACCAAGGTCCATCGCAATTTCTTGTGTAAAAGAAAACAATCCCATTTTACTTTAAAATGACTCTTTTAAATTAAAGAGCAACGGGCAAAGGGTATTTCCCCTTGCCCTGACTCTTTTCTATTGATACTATTATTAATGCTTAAAATGACGGATGCCAGTAGTCACCATTGCAATACCATGCTCGTTGCAATACTGGAATGACTCAGCATCTCTAATTGAACCTCCAGGCTGGATAACAGCTGTTACTCCTTCGTTGCCTGCAATTTCTACGCAGTCTGCAAACGGGAAGAAAGCATCACTTGCCATTACAGCTCCCTGCAAATCAAAATTAAATGATTTTGCTTTCTCGATAGCCTGCTTCAAAGCATCCACACGCGAAGTCTGACCTACTCCACTAGCCAGCAGCTGCTTGCCTTTAGCCAGAACAATCGCATTACTCTTGCTGTTCTTTACAATCTTGTTGGCAAACAGCATATCTTCAATCTCAGCCTGAGTAGGAGCTTTATCAGTCACCTGTTTCAAATCTTCAGGAGTTTCAATCTTAGTATCTTTATCCTGCACCAGAACACCATTCAGCAAAGAACGGAACTGCTTAGTCGGCAGACTGGCATTTTTACGCACCAGGATAATACGGTTTTTCTTCTGTTCCAAAACCTGAAGCGCATCTACATCATAATCTGGAGCAATGATAACCTCAAAGAAAATCTTATTGATTTCTTCCGCAGTTTCCTTATCAATCACTGCATTAGTAATCAGCACACCACCAAATGCAGAAACAGGGTCCCCTGCCAAAGCATCCTTCCATGCTTCCAATACAGTCGGTCTGGAAGCCAAGCCACATGCATTGTTATGCTTCAACACTGCGAATGTTGTTTCAGAGAATTCATCAATCAAGTCAACAGCAGCATTGATATCCAGCAAATTGTTATAAGAGATTTCTTTACCGTGCACCTGATCGAACATTTCGTCAAGGTTTCCAAAGAAGAATCCTTTCTGATGCGGATTCTCTCCATAACGCAGCTGCTTCTGGTTTTCAACAGCGCAGCGGAAAGCAGAATTATCAGCTCCGTCAAAGTAATTAAAGATAGCCGAATCGTAGTGAGAAGAAACCGCAAACGCTTCTTTAGCCAACCAGCGGCGTTCAGCACGAGTTGTAGTAGCGCCATGCTCAACAAGCATATCCAGGAAAGGACGATACTGTGCACGGCTAGCAACAATTGCCACATCATTGAAATTCTTAGCGGCAGCACGAATCAAAGAGATACCACCTATATCTATTTTTTCTATAATAGCCTGTTCTTCTGCTCCTGAAGCCACAGTTGCCTCAAACGGATACAAATCTACAATTACCAGGTCAATTTCCGGAATTTCATATTTTTCAATCTGCTGCAGATCCTGCTCAAGTTCGCGACGGCACAAGATTCCACCAAAAACTTTCGGATGCAAAGTTTTAACTCGTCCACCCAAAATTGAAGGATATGAGGTCAAATCTTCAACAGCCTTACAAGGGAATCCAAGAGATTCAATGAACTGACGTGTTCCACCTGTTGATAAAAACTCAACTCCATCTTCGTGAAGTTTTGTAATAATCTCATCCAAACCATCTTTGTGATAAACCGATACTAATGCGGTCTTAATTTTTTTAGCCTCAGACATCTTCTTGTATTTTTAATATATTTGATGGCAAAGTTACGAATTTTCAACCATATACAACAGTAGAAAACACTAAATAATATTGGATACTGCTTAATTTTCATCAATTGTGTCAAAGCACATTCCAGCTTTCCAATTTATTCTATAGCCTCATAAGAAAGCGGTTTCTTCACCCACCTCCGAAATTGTAACAGAAATGTAATATGTATGACATTTTATTCTAACATGAAGAATCTACTTTTGCCACAAACAAATTAACAAACTATATGGAAACAGTCTATTTAGGAATAATCATTTTCCTGTTTGTACTGGCAGTCTTCGACTTGCTGGTAGGTGTCAGTAACGATGCCGTGAATTTTATGAACTCCGCCGTGGGTGCAAAAGTCGCAAAATTCAAGACCATTGTATTTGTTGCAGCACTAGGCGTCTTCATTGGAGCCGTAATGAGTAACGGAATGATGGACATTGCCCGTCATGGAATCTTTCAACCGGCTAATTTCTCCTTCTACGAAATCATGTGTATCTTGCTGGCGGTGATGATTACCGACGTCGTCCTTCTGGACGTATTCAACACACTGGGTCTTCCGACATCAACCACCGTATCTATGGTATTCGAACTGCTTGGTGGTACATTTATCCTGGCCATTATCAAAATCATAGGCGATGAAACCGGATTATTATCCATCGGAGACTTAATGAATACAGAAAAAGCGTTGTCTGTCATCATGGGTATCTTCCTTTCAGTAGCTATTGCTTTCATTGCTGGTACATTCGTACAATACATTTCCCGTCTGATTTTCAGCTTTAATTACAAGAAAAAACTCTCTTGGACCATTGGTCTGTTTGGAGGTGTTTCAACTACAGCTCTGTCTTATTTTATCCTGATTAAAGGTTTAAAGGGTACTCCATTTATATCACCTGAAACCACTGCATGGATAAACGACAACTCTACCTACCTGTTGATAGGCTGCTTCATATTCTTTACCGTACTCATGCAAATCCTGCACTGGTGTAAAGTCAATGTATTCAAAATCATTATCCTTTTAGGAACCTTCTCACTGGCACTTGCATTTGCAGGCAACGACTTGGTTAACTTCATCGGTGTTCCTTTGGCCGGATTCTCTGCTTATACCGATTATCTTGCCAACAACAACGGAGCCGACATCCATTCATTCATGATGTCTTCATTGCAGTCGTCTGCAACAACTCCTCCTATTTTCCTGTTTGCAGCCGGGCTGATTATGGTGTTTGCATTGGCAACCTCCAAGAAAGCACAAAACGTTATTAAAACTTCTGTAGACCTTGCCCGTCAGGAAGAAGGCGAAGAAATGTTCGGTTCATCCGGCGTAGCCCGCGTTATCGTTCGCCGCGCTACTGCACTCAACGACTTTATTGTAAAAACCATTCCCCCCAGCACACGCAACTGGATTAACTCACGTTTCAATAAAGACGAAATGATTCTTGAGAACGGTGCAGCATTCGACTTGGTACGTGCATCCGTAAACCTTGTTCTTTCGGGATTGCTGATTATCATCGGTACAACCATGAAATTGCCTCTTTCTACTACCTACGTTACATTTATCGTAGCCATGGGTTCATCACTGGCCGACCGTGCATGGGGACGTGAAACAGCCGTTTACCGTATCACCGGTGTATTGTCAGTAATCGGCGGATGGTTCATTACCGCATTCGTAGCCTTTACTGTATGTGCATTACTTACTGTAATTATCTTCTATACAAGCTTCATCGGTATGCTGGCTATGATTGCTGTAGCTGTATTCATCCTCGTAAGAAGCCACATCACTTACTCACAGAAAGAAAAAGCGGAAAAGAAAGACGACCTGTTCAAGCAAATGATGAACAGCAAAGACAAAAACGAAACATGGGCATTGCTTCGTCAGCACGTTCGTCAGACTTTCACCAGCTACATGAATTACAGTTCTACTACCTACAAGCAAGTAACAGATGGCTTCATGCAAGAAGACTTGAAGATACTTCGTAGAGCTATGAGCCATACCGACAGTCAGAAAAAGAATCTGAAAAAGCTCAGACGAAAAGAGTTGTTGGGATTAAGAAAGATTTCCATCAACATCGCTTTGGAAAAGAATACCTGGTTCCACTTGGGAAGCAACAGCTGCGAAGAAATGCTTTACTGTTTGAAACGTATCTGCGAGCCTTGTAAAGAACATGTCGACAACAATTTCAGTCCGTTGACTTCCGACTGTGTCACTGAGTTCCTCCCTGTGCGTAACGAAATGTGCGAACTGATGCAACGTACACAAAATGCCATCGATACGAACAATTACGTAGACGCTAACGACATCCTTGTAAAAGGCGACGAGTTGAAAAACAAGATTTCAGCCATGCGTAAAGTTCAGATGAACCGTATGCAGGACAACACCACAAATCTGCGGGCTTCTCTGGTATATCTGAACATCCTACAGGAATCGCAAGAGTTGGTAAGTGTTTGGAGACACCTGCTGCGTGCCAGCAAACGCTTCCAGGAAGAATCTACCGAACAAGTACAGGAAGAAGAGTCATTACTGGAAGACAAGCTCAGCATTAAAAATATATAATCTTAGCTCTTAAAACACACACGAATCCACTGCCAGACCGTTTTTTTTTCGGCCGAACAGTGGATTCTTTCTTTATAAAAGATTACTTTTGTGGAAAAATAAAATTATTAACCATGAAAAACATTAACGACATTATCTCTCAATTTCCCGAAGTGGGCGAAGTTACCGAAATCAAAGCACTGACTTCCGGGTTGATTAATCAGACCTATCTGGTAAAAACCACATCGGCCAATCCTAACGACTACATTCTGCAGCGCATCAACCATACGATATTTACGGATATAGAAATGCTGCAACACACCATTGAAGTCGTAACATCCCATATCCGTAAAGAACTGGAAGCAAAGGGAGAACAAGATATTGAAAGAAAAGTATTGCGCTTTGTCAAGTCCTCTACAGGAAAAACCTATTACTTCGACGGCGAAGGCTACTGGCGTGTTTCTGTCTATATACCACGCTCACAAACCCTCGAGGCCGTAACTCCGGAATCATCCTATCTGGCAGGTGTCAACTTTGGAGAGTTCCAGGCCATTCTGGCTGACGTTCCTGAAGAAATTGGCGAAATCATTCCTAAATTCCACAACATGGAGTTCCGCCTCCAGCAATTGCGTGAAGCCGTTGCCGCCAATCCATCCGGACGTTTGGAAAAAGTGCAGGACATAGTAGACGCCATCGAAAAAGATGCCGAGCAGATGTGCTGTGCCGAACAATTATACCGTGAAGGCAAACTCCCCAAACGAATTTGCCACTGCGACACCAAAGTCAGCAACATGCTGTTCGACGAAGACGGTAATGTACTTTGTGTCATCGACCTGGATACCGTAATGCCAAGCTTTATCTTCTCTGATTTTGGAGATTTCCTGCGTACGGCAGCCAATACCGGAAAAGAAGACGACCCGGATTTGGACAAGGTTACTTTCAACATGGAAATTTTCAAAGCCTTCACAAAAGGATACATCGAGTCGGCACGCAGCTTCCTCACTCCGATTGAAATAGAATACCTGCCCTATGCGGCTACACTATTCCCTTACATGCAGGCAGTCCGCTTCCTGGCCGACTATATCAATGGAGATACTTATTACCAGACTCAATACAAAGAGCACAATCTGGTCCGCACAAAAGCACAATACAAACTTTATACAGCAGCCAAGGCCGCTGTACCCGAAATGCAAGCATATATCCAGTCATTGCTCTAAAAGCATTGACCTTCGTAAAAGCCGTTCTTCACAAGAGCGGCTTTTACTTTTACAGTCTGTCCAAAGCATCCAGTTTACCCTGATGGCTCTGCTGGCTCTTACCAAAGGTATAAGTCACATTCAGGCGCAACTGCCGCGTTTCCGACTTACCGTAATACAATAATTTCATCGTACTATCTTCCGTATAATTATCCCATCTTGAAGTCCAGAATACATCTGTCAGCACCAGATTAAGCATGAGCCTGTCTTTACAAAATTTACGGCTGACACCAATATCCAGACTTCCGGTAGGCTTATACACCGCATTCCCTACAAGCGTTTTGGTGGTATAGCTGCCGTTCATTTCCATACGGATTTTCCAGGGCAACAGCATATTACTTTGAAGCGAAAACACACCGCTCAGCAGATTCATACTTCCCTCGTATGCCGACATGGACAAATCATGCTCCGTATAAAACAACACAGCACTATACCGCATATTCCACCACCTCAGCAAATTAATTTCCTGCGCAGCAGACAAAGAAATCCGGTGCTGCTTGCCCACATTGCGGGGAATCATTGCCACCTTATTCCCTTCTATAAGCTCTTTTACTTCACTGCTGTAATCATCCAGCAGTGCATATCTCAAACTAAACACCCCATTATTCCCCTGTAAAGACATTCCCACCTGGTAACTTTTCTGAGGCTTCAAAAACGGATTTCCCTTCCAGCATGACAGTTCATCCAGCAAATATTCAAAAGGATTTAAATTCTGATACAAAGGACGGTCTATGCGCGTATTGAAGTTCCAGGCCAAAGCATACGTACTGTTCAACTGATAATTGACAGCCAAAGAAGGAAAAAAATCCCAATAACTGCGTTTGTTGTCTGTCACCGCCCCCTCACTTACTGGCTGCAATTTTCCCAGCGAATAAGTATATTCCGTCCGAAGTCCGGCCTCCACGTTCCACTTCTCACCGACAGAATGCTTGTACTGCATATATGCAGCCCCAATCTGCTCCCTATAATCAAAACGGTTGGACTGATTCACATCCAGACACTGGCCGGCTCCAAAGCCGTCATAAAAATAAAACCCATTATCGGCATTTACCCATGAGTATTTCAGTCCCCAGTTAAACACACCTCCCCATAGTTTGTTCTGCTGGTTATAAGTCAGCGCATGCATATACACATCCCTTTTATTGACAGACCGATACACCTTATCCGCCATAACTGTTCCGTCAGGATTAAAATACGTATTAGGCTGTCTATTATCCGATCCTCCATCAAAAAAAGCAAAGTCATAATCAACCTCATACCACGTTTCCCACGACGGTTCAAACCTATAAAACAAGTTCGTGGCATAACGGTCTGCTTTCTGCGTCAAGTAATCATTTTCGGCATACAATATCTGATACAGCTGCCCCGTTGTTTTATCAGAGATAGCCGTAGTTGTTTTAGTAATACCCGGTCCTCCAAGCATATTCAGGTTCACACCGGCCCCCAATGTATGTTCAGGCCGGATATCGTATTCAAAAGCCATTCGGGATGAAATAGTCCTGCGCTTGTCCATATCCCACGTAGGACTGTCATAAACTTGTTGTCCCTGCTCCCTATACATGCCATAATCGTATCTGTAATACCCGAACGTATGCCCATAACCACCGGACAGTCTCCATTTTTCATTCGACACACCCAAAGACACCTCCGTATTCTGCCTCAGTTTTTGCCAATACGACAATCCGTTGTTTACCGATAGATACAAATGCTGCTCGCGGGCAACCTTTTTCATTCTTATATTCACGATGCCCCCGGTTCCCTGAGCATCATAAGTAGCCGATGGCTGTTGCATCACCTCAACAGACTCAATACTTTCAGCCGGAGTAGAACGTAACAAGGCTGTAAGTTCCTCCTGCTGCATATAGGTATTCTTGCCGTTCAGCAAAACCAGGACACCCCCTTTCCCGCCAATATGCAAATTATTCTGTCCGTCTACAAAAACGCCCGGCGTGCGCTTCAGTACTTCCAAAGCAGAACCTCCTGCCACAAGCGCACTGTTTTTAGGTGTAAATACAATGTTCCCATTATCCATCTTTATGGAAGCATGCTGCTTTTCTCCCACCACAACAACATTCTCCAGCTCTACCGAAGCCGCCTCCAGAATAATCTCTCCGGCATCTGTCTTTTCTATAACATCCAACCAATCCGTATAACGGGCAACATACCCCAGACAATTGACAAACAGACGCACCTTTCCTTCTGAAGCCAATGCCGAAAACTTTCCCTCTCCATCAGCTATACACTGAAACAAGACTTTGCCCTGTTCGTTCATACCAGAAATCACTGCCGCATCTACGGGAGTTCCATCCACCGCTTTTATCACCCCATTTATCTGTCCCTTTCCTGACTGAGCCATGACTCCAAGGGAACATAAAATCCATACAAATAGCAATATATATTTCATAAGTATTCTTGTTAAAAGACAAATATACACACATCTCCAGACTGTTACAACATTTCTACCATAAAACATTTTTTAGTATACATGCAACTGTAACACAATCAACTTTTACGGATAAAAACAAAAAATACCCCGCCACAGGGCAGTCAGACTGCACCAATGACGGGGTATCAGAATCAGAGCTCTATGTATCAGCGACGTGGTATATCCACCGAATCTTCTTTACGGCCTTTCAGATATTCCGAGAAGAAGTCTACCATACGCCAGTAAAAATATTCATCCATCGTACCGAAAGCATGTCGCTGTCCGGGCAGAATCAGCAGATCAAAACGCTTGTTGGCTTTTATCAGCGCGTCTACCACACGGATGGTATTGGCAGGATGAACGTTATTGTCTATATCACCATGCACCAGCATCAAGTGACCTTTCAATTGCTTCACGATTTCAGGGTTGGTAGCAATCTTATAGACAAAGGTTGTATCGCCTTGCTCGGTTATCTCTTCCTTTACACCGTGATGGGTTTCACTCCACCAGCGGTTATAGATGCGGTTGTCATGGTTTCCCGCACAGGATACAGCGGCCTTATAAAAATCAGGATACTGACAAATGGCTGCTGTAGACATAAATCCACCACCTGAATGTCCGTGAATACCTACACGGTCGATATCAATAAACGGATAACGGGCTGCCAGCTGTTCTATCGCGGCTTTATGGTCGGCCAGCGGATAATCGCGCATATTGCCATAGCCATAGTTGTGATACCACTTGGAGCGGCTGGGATGACCACCGCGCTGTCCTACGGAAATGACAATGAAACCGGCCTGAGCCAGACGGTCGGTACGTACACTCATACGGGTGAACGGATAGTAAACAGCCTCTACCTGCGGTCCGGGATAGACATAATCGATGATAGGATATACTTTGGTAGAATCAAAGTTGAAGGGTTTGTACATCACACCGTACAAGTCGGTCACTCCGTCGGCTGCTTTTACCTTAAACAGTTCCGGGAACTGATAACCGGCTGCTTTCAGCTGCGAGAAATCGCTTTCCTGCAAAGTCATGACTTTGCGGCCGTTGGTATCCAGCAGGTCGGCACACGGCACGGTATTCACTCTGGAATAGTTGTCTACAAAGAAACGGACCTCATCGTCTACTTCTACCTGATGAAAGTAATCGCCTTTGGTGAGCTGCTGCAAACCGCTGCCGTCTGTCTTTACTTTATAGAGATGTTCGTAATACGCATTTTCGCCCTCATTGCGTCCGTTGGCCGTGAAATAGATGGTGTGTGTTTTTTCGTCTACCTTCAAGACTTGCTCCACATGCCACGGGCCTTTGGTGATGCGGTTTTTCAGATTCCCGTGTTCATCGTACAGATACAAGTGTGCCCATCCGTCGCGTTCGCTCCACTGTACCAGTTCCTTGCCTCCCTGCAATACAAAGATGGGGCGGGTTTCCTGATAAGTATTCATACGCTCCTTAATAATAGGAACAATAGAATCGGCTCCTATCGTATAGGTACAAACGTCTATGCGATGCAGGTCACGACTGCTGCGGGTCAGGAAGAAGCGGTTATTGTCGCCCTGCCATACGGCAGAACGGTATTGCTTGTCGCGTTCTTTCTGCTGGACTGGACGGTATTCCAGACTGATGGTCTGGTGCTTGTAGGCATCTACCTTTACCTGCTTGCGGGTGTTGTTTGTCATATCGAAAACAAACAGATAATCAACCGGAGCTTCCATTTCACCAGGCATCTGGTAACGGTAGCTTTCCAGTGTAGGACGGGGTTGCGCTACGGAGTTGATAACCCAAAGTTTTTTTACGACACGTTCGTCGGTTACATTTACGGCAAAGTGTTTTGAGTCGGGCGACCAGCAGCCTCCCCAAACATTGCGGCGTTTGCCGTTGCACAGCGTATCGGTATTCAGCATGCTATAAGGTATGCCGTAACCGAAGGCTTCGGTACCATCGGTCGTCAACTGAATTTCGACAACCGTACTGTCTTTTTCGTTTTTTCTCAGTTTTTCGTAATCGGCAATGCTCATTTTGTACAGATTGCAGTCTTTTGCATAGACTACGGTCTGACCGTCCGGTGATACATTTCCCCAGTTTAAGTCTTTAAGAGGCTCTTCGGCATCTACCAGATGTGTGAGTTTGCGACTGGAAGAATCGTATGAAAAATAGAATACTTTCTTTTCTTTTTTCTTCGGGTCGTCCTTAGCGGGGCACTCGCGTGTAGAAGTTACCTGGAAAGTAAAGGTCCGTCCGTCTTCCTTTGCCTTCAGGTTCTCGATGGGCAGATGACGGGCCTCGAACGGGTCCTGCACGATTTCGGTAAGCTGTGCTGCCAGCTCTTCACGGTCGAACAGCAGCTGCTTGCTGCGTGCAGAGGGGTCGACTACGTACCAGAATGTTCCTTCACTGGTTTTGTATTCGAACCAGAAACGGTTTCCCTGCTGGAACCAGTGTGGGTCGACCAGCGTAGAAAACAGCAAATGGTCCAGTTTTTCTTTGGTAAACTTCTCGGCCTGTAAATATTCGGGCAAGCGTTGCTGTGCACCGACCTTTACAGTTAAAAACAATAATCCTAAAACAACAATTAATCGGGTTATTTTCATACTACTAAAAAATTATCAGCCTTGGAAATAAACACGTTTCACACGATTGGATACGCTGGTAAGTACTTCGTACGGAATGGTATCCAAGAGGTCGGAAAGCACTGTTACGGGCAGGTCATCACCAAAAATAATCACCTTGTCTCCTTCACGGCAGTCTATGTCGGTTACATCAATCATGCAAACGTCCATGCAGATATTGCCTACATAAGGAGCTTTCTTACCGTTCACCAAACAATAGCCTCGGCCATTGCCCAAATGTCTATTCAAGCCGTCGGCATAACCGATAGGAACTGCTGCAATTCGGGAATCGCGTTCCAGAATGCCTTTCCGGCCATAGCCTACGGTTTCTTCCTTGGGAACATCGTGGGTTTGCAATATTGTGGAGCGTAGTGTGCTGATGTTATGCAGCATTTCGTTCGTAAACGGGTCTACACCATACAGTCCGATTCCCAGACGCACCATTTCGAACTGTGCACCAGGATAGCGCTGAATGCCGGCTGTATTGCAGATATGGCGGATTATCTTAAAGCTGAAGCCTTCCTGCAACTGGGCAGCAGCTGCTTCGAACACTTCTATCTGACGGCGGGTAAAGGTATCCAGTCTCTCGGTATCACTTCCCACCAGATGCGAGAATACCGAACGGGGGATAACGGAGGTCTGCTTGTGAAGGCGCTCTACCAGACGCGGAATTTCGGCCGGAGCAAACCCCAGACGGTGCATACCGGTATCTATCTTTATATGGATAGGGAAATTGGTGATACCTTCGCGTTCGGCTGCCTTGATCAGTTCTTCCAGCAAATGGAAGCTGTAGACTTCCGGTTCCAGCTTATAATCGAACAAGGTTTTAAAAGCGGTCTGTTCGGGGTTCATGATAATGATAGAGCTGGTAATGCCGGCTTTACGCAATTCGGAACCTTCGTCGGCTACGGCTACTGCCAGATAGTTTACCCGCTGGTCTTCCAATGTTTTGGCTATCTCATAAGAACCGGCTCCATAGGCTGAAGCTTTTACCATGCATACGATTTTGGTATCCGGTTTCAGTTTGTTCCGGTAGTAGTTCAGATTGTCGACCAATGCGTTCAGATTGATTTCCAGAGTGGTTTCGTGGACTTTCAATTCCAGCAAATCGGTTATCTTATCAAACTGAAAAGTTCTTGAACCTTTAATCAGCACGATTTCATCGTGCAACTGGTTAAGCAGACCGGAATTAAGCAACTCAGTCGTAGAGCGGAAGAAATATTTCTCAAGCTCGAAACGTGAGGAAGAAGAAGCAATGTCCTCACCCACCCCAATGAGTTTATCTACGCCACGACTGTGAATCAGGTCGGCTACCTGTCTGTAAAGCAACTTGCTGGTCTGGCCTGTTTCCAGTATGTCCGAAAGGATAAGCGTGCGCTTGCGCATTTTGTCTTCCGACCGGCGTTGCATAAAGTCCAATGCGATGTCCAGCGAAGCCAAATCGGAATTGTAGCTATCGTTAATTAAGGTACAGCCGTTCTTGCCTTCCTTCACTTCAAGGCGCATGGCTACCGGCTCCAGTTTTGCCATACGTTCGGCTATCTGCTCCGGTGGAAGCATCATGTAAAGTGCGACAGCCAGACAGTGAATGGAATTCTCGATGGAGGCATCGTCTATAAAAGGAATGGTGTACGAGCTGGGCAGACCGATGTATCTGTAATAGATGGTAGTATAGGTTTCTTCCTTAATTATCTTCTCGATAAACAACGGACGCTCGTTGTCTTTTCTGGACCATGCGATTTCTCTGGCTGTAAACAAGGACTTGGTCACACAACTGCTTATGACTTCATTATCGCCATCGTAAATAACGACATCACAGTCTTTAAACAACAGCAGTTTTTCCATACATTTATCCATCACTGAAGAGAAATTCTCTTGATGGGCTCCACCTATATTAGTAAGGATACCGATGGTAGGTTGTATAATCGGTTTGAGGGCTTCCATTTCACCCATTTCGGAAATGCCGGCTTCGAAAATGCCCAACTCTGTATGTTCGTTCATCAGCCAGATAGAAAGAGGAACACCGATTTGAGAATTATAGCTTCGGGGAGAACGGGTGATTACCCTTTCCGGACTCAGCAACTGATAAAGCCATTCTTTCACAATGGTCTTACCGTTACTGCCGGTGATTCCCACAACCGGCACCTGAAACTGTTCACGATGGTAGGTAGCCAGTTTCTGAAGACCTTTCAGCGGGCGGTCCAATACCAGGAAATTGGCATCTTTATATTCGCTTGGTTTTTCGGGAAGATCGCTTACTACAAAGTTCCGTACTCCACGCGTATACAAATCGTAAATGTATTTATGCCCGTCGTTACGCTTGGTTTTCAAAGCAAAAAACAAAGTTTCTTCGGGGAAGCATAACGAACGGCTGTCTGTAAGAATCCAATCGACATGAGCAGGTGTCGTTCCAACCCGCGTTGCCCCCATTATGGAAGCTATTTCTTCAATATTGCTTGACATAGTGTTATCTCATTTTGGACGTCTAAATACGGAAATTTTTCTTTAAGTTCTTGTATCTTTAACAGATTTTGACTTATAAACTGATAATAAGACGGCGAATCGGGATAAAATGGACGATGTTCTAATGCTTTGCGTATTTTTCCGATGGCTTCAATCAGTTTCATTGTGTCCGAAGAGAAATAGGACTCGGAAAAACATTGCCAGATATAATCGACAGCTACGCCTGAAGGGTGAATCATGTCTTCGGCGTAAAAGCGGTAATCGCGCAATTCGTCCATCATAATTTCATAAGAAGGGAAATAATAGCAGTCTGGAATACGGCTGCACAGCTGGTGAACGGCCAATTGCAAGACAGATTTGCTGATTTGATTGCCATGCATGCTGTCTTTTACATGGCGAACCGGACTGATGGTAAACAGTATTTTCAAGGTTTTATCTGAAAAACGGGTGCGCAGATCGGTAATCAGGACGGTATATACACTCACAATCTCATTGACCTCCAGAAGCCTGCGTGAAAATATTTTTTCGGGAAATTTATGGCAGTTTCCTACAATCTGTCCGTCTTCATTTTTTTCATAAACCCAGGCTGTACCCCAAGTTATCAGAAGCCAGGAGGCTTGAGCCAGATTTGTGGCAGAACAGACCATACGACTGTTTATCTTTTCCAGGCAATCCCGTACTGAGGGCATGGAAAAGCTGCCATGATGCATCCAGCTGTGCCAAAGTCCGTTACGTGATACCAAATCCTCTTCTTTATACAGCTTTCCATCAGACAGTTCACGCAGCGTCTTGGCTATCGATAAAGGGTTATACAATACGCCAAACGGATTGAGATCGCATAAAAATTTTGAGGACAACAGCTTATTTCCGATATGCTCGGAAAAACAGGAACCGAATACCAGTATCTGTTCGTCATGGCGAATTTCGGCCGTCCCCAGTGGCAGTTCTACTTTTGTTCTAAAATCCATATTCAACCAGAAACTACTATTTTTTAATTACAAAAATAGGCATTATACATATATTTATACTACTTTTGTACAATTAAAGTACGATGTAGAATGGAAGAATACACTTCATACGAATTGTTGAACAAGATAGACAGTCCTGCTGACTTACGGCAACTGCCACCCGAGCAATTACCGGAAGTATGTACAGAGCTCAGGCAAAAAATCATTGATGAGCTGTCGCGTAATCCGGGTCACTTTGGCTCAAGCCTTGGAGTGATAGAACTTACTGTGGCCTTACATTATGTATTTAATACTCCGTACGACCGCATTGTATGGGATGTTGGCCATCAGGCATACGGACATAAGATTCTGACAGGCAGACGCGATCGTTTTTGTACGAACCGAAAGCTAAACGGTATCCGCCCTTTTCCATCGCCGGAAGAAAGCGAATATGATACTTTTACATGCGGACATGCATCTAATTCCATTTCTGCTGCATTGGGTATGGCAGTAGCTGCTACGTTGAAAGGGGAACAAAAGCGGCACGTTGTTGCTGTTATCGGCGATGGTTCCATGAGTGGCGGACTGGCTTTTGAAGGGTTAAACAATACTTCTTCTACACCTAATGATCTTCTCATTATATTGAACGACAACAACATGGCTATCGACCGCAGTGTGGGGGGCATGAAGCAGTATTTGCTGAATTTACAAACCTCACAGGGATATAACCAGTTGAGATACAAGCTTTCTGAAACTTTCCACAAATTGGGATGGCTGAATGAAGAAAGGAAAAAAAGTCTGTTACGCTTTAACAATAGTCTGAAATCAATATTAACCCAACAACAGAATATTTTTGAAGGACTGAACATCCGTTATTTCGGACCTGTAAACGGGCACGATGTGCAAGGACTTATCAGAATCTTGAACGATATTAAGGATATGAAAGGTCCCAAGCTGCTTCATATCCACACTGTTAAAGGAAAAGGATTCGAACCGGCCGAAAAGGCTGCAACGATATGGCATGCTCCGGGCATCTTTGACAAGGAAACCGGGAAAAGAATTGTTGCCAACACGGAGGGGATGCCTCCGCTTTTTCAGGACGTGTTCGGGCATACGCTGGTGGAGCTCGCCAAGCAGAATCCTAAAATCGTAGGAATTACTCCTGCTATGCCTACCGGATGTTCCATGAGCTATCTGATGGAAGAAATGCCCGACAGGGCTTTCGATGTAGGTATTGCTGAGGGACATGCCGTCACTTTTGCAGGAGGACTGGCAAAGGAGGGTATGGTACCTTTCTGTAACATCTATTCTTCGTTCATGCAACGTGCTTACGACAACATTATACACGATCTGGCTATTTATAAACAACATGTGGTATTGTGTCTGGACAGGGCCGGGCTTGTTGGAGAGGATGGTCCGACTCATCATGGTGTGTTCGATCTGGCTTATTTACGCTCTATTCCGAATCTGACCGTTGCATCACCGCTTAACGAACAGGAGCTGAGACGACTGATGTATACTGCCCAACAGCCTGATATGGGACCGTTTGCCATACGTTATCCGCGGGGACGCGGGGTGCAGACCGACTGGGAATGTCCGCTTGAAGCAGTTCCGGTAGGAAAAGGGCAAACACTAAAATCGGGAACAGATATAACAGTAGTATCCATCGGCCCGATAGGAAATACTGTAGCAAAAGCTATTGAGATGGCCGAGGCACAACAAAATTTATCGGTAGCACATTATGACCTGCGCTTTCTTAAACCGCTGGATGAAAGTATGCTGCATTACATCGGTAAGACTTTTAATAAGGTAATTACAGTCGAAGACGGTACGCTGAAAGGGGGTATGGGAAGTGCTTTGCTGGAATTTTTTGCAGACAATTGTTATTATCCGGAAGTCCGAAGAATAGGAGTGCCGGACCACTTTATCCAACATGGTCCTGTAAAGGAATTATATAAAATATGTGGTATGGATGAAGATAGCATCTGCAACGCCATATTATCATTCAACAACGAACAAAAAGAAAAATGAAAATCATTATTGCTGGAGCTGGGGCTGTAGGTACCCACTTGGCTAAGCTCCTTTCTGGAGAGAAACAGGATATTATCCTGATGGATGAAAATGAGGAGAAGTTAAGCAGAATGGAATCTAATTTTGACTTGATGACTGTCAATGTTTCACCCACTTCCATCTCAGGACTAAAAGAGGCTGGTGTAGCCGGTGCCGACTTGTTCATTGCGGTTACTCCCGATGAAAGCAGAAATATGACTGCCTGTATGCTTGCTACGAGTCTGGGTGCAAAAAAGACGGTAGCCAGAATAGACAATTACGAGTATCTGCTGCCTAAACACAAGGAGTTTTTTGCCAAACTGGGAGTAGACTCACTGATCTACCCTGAAATGCTGGCCGCAAAGGATATTGTAGATGCCGTAAAAATGAGTTGGATAAGACAGTGGTGGGAATTTGCCGGAGGGGCCCTGATTTTGATTGGTACAAAAATGCGCTCTACGGCTGAAATTCTGGATGTTCCGCTGCACGAACTGGGTGGAAGAAATATTCCGTTTCACATCGTTGCGATTAAACGTGGCAACGAGACCATCATTCCGCGAGGTGATGATACCATCCAGCTAAATGATATCGTTTATTTTACAACAACCAAAAAATATATCCCATACATCCGGAAAATTTCCGGAAAAGAGCACTATGCAGACATCCGGAATGTAATGATAATGGGAGGCAGCCGCATTGCTGTACGGGCTACCCAATATATGCCGGATTACATGAAAGTTAAAATTATAGAAAGTAATATGAGCCGGTGCAACCGACTGACGGAGCTGGTTGACGATGATGTGATGGTGATTAACGGTGACGGACGTGATATGGACCTGCTGATGGAAGAAGGTATCAAGAATACGGAAGCCTTCGTTGCACTGACCGACAGTTCGGAGACCAACATTCTGGCTTGCCTGGCCGCCAAGCGTATGGGAGTTACCAAAACGGTGGCCGAAGTGGAGAACGTAGACTATATCAATATGGCTGAAAGTTTGGACATAGGAACCGTAATCAACAAAAAATTCATCGCGGCCAGCCACATTTACCAGATGATGCTGGATGCCGATGTTTCTAACGTAAAATGTCTGACCATTGCGAATGCTGATGTTGCAGAATTTATTGTCAAACCCGGATCCCGCATTACAAAATGTGCTATAAAAGATATGGGACTTCCTAAGGGGGCAACCATTGGAGGATTGATTCGTAATGGTGAAGGTATTCTGGTAACCGGTAATACGATTGTCCAACCCGATGACCATGTAGTGGTTTTCTCTTTGGAAATGATGATTAAAAAACTGGAGAAATTTTTCAACTAAATACAACTTATTTATAACGCTTAAACGGCAGTTTGCTTTAAGACCTGGCAAACTGCCGTTTTTTTTAACGCATATATTTCTTGTAAAGTAGAAAAAAACTATAACTTTGCGAAAGTTTTCAAGAGAGGTAAAAAAAATGAATGGATTGGTAAAAAGAGGGATTATCATAATTACATACCTTATAATTGCGATTATAGGGGGAGTGAATTATGTATCTGCCTCAATTTCTGATTCCGATGCTGAATATGCGGAAGCAACCACTCAAACCTGTTTTGAAAACCCACAGGATAAAGCAGAGAGAACACTTAACTATCTGCTAAATAATGATTGGGCTGAGTTGCCTGCTGCAGTCTTGAGTGCTTCAGCGCACACAAGTCATGATTTTAAAGTATCGGCTATACATGGACTTGCAAATACACGCACGACGGTTACTCCCGATGTATTCCACCTGCACAAATTGCATGCCCATTCAATGCTTTATGGACATACTCCTACGTTATATTATATCTTTACGCTAAAAAAAATACGTATTTAGCCAGCGGGGTTAATACGTGCTCCGGTGTATTCAATACCGGAGTCTGAAAATCTTTTGTATATTCTATTATTATGTCATACCGCACAGCACTGTGTGGTACATACATTTATACTCATTATCTAAATTTTTATCATCATGTTTTTTACATTCTTAATTGTCGTCATCCTTACGGCAATAGCGCTTGTAGTAGCTGCCATGACCATTTCTAAGCTGATTAGTCCGCGCTCCTACAATCCGCAGAAGGGTGAGCCTTATGAATGCGGTATCCCCACCCGTGGCAATTCATGGGTGCAGTTTAAAGCGGGATACTATCTCTTCGCCATCCTCTTCCTGATGTTCGACATCGAGACCGTGTTTCTGTTTCCGTGGGCGGTGACGGCCGGACGTGCCGGCGGCTATGCCCTGGCATGTGTGTGTGTGTTTCTGGCGGTGCTGGGGCTGGGGCTGGCCTACGCCTGGAAGAAAGGAGCGCTGCTATGGAAGTAAAACGTGTGGCCGATGTGCGCTCCATGCGCTACGACGAATTTAAAGACAATGCCTCGCTGGAGGAAATGGCCGCACGCCTCAATGCCGACGGTGCAGGCGTGGTGCTGGCAAAGGCTGACGAGCTGATAAACTGTGCCCGCAGCAACTCGCTGTGGAGCCTTACCTTCGGCACCAGCTGCTGTGCCATCGAGTTTATGGCGCTGGGCGCGGCACGCTATGACATGGCCCGCTTCGGGTTCGAGGTGACACGTAACTCGCCACGGCAGGCGGACCTCATCATGGTGCTGGGCACCATCACCCACCGCATGGCACCCGTGCTGCGACGTCTGTACGACCAGATGGCCGAGCCCAAGTATGTGGTGGCCGTGGGCGGTTGCACCATCTCCGGTGGTCCGTTCACACGGTCGTATCATGTGGTGAAGGGCATCGACAGCATTCTGCCCGTCGACGTTTACATTCCGGGCTGTCCGCCGCGGCCGGAGGCTTTCTTCTACGGAATGATGCAGCTGCAGCGTAAAATCAGGGTGGAACGCTTCTTCGGGGGTGTAAACAGAAAGGAGGTGCAGCCATGAGTGGAGTGAATGTACGTCTGGCAGCACTGCTGCCTGATGCACCTGCAGGTGCGGGCACAGATGCACCTGTATCGGTTCCTGCCGACCGACTGCCGGAGGTAGCGCAGGCACTGCGCACGGATGCAGACGAACCGATGGACTATCTGCGTGATATCGTGGGTATGGACTGGGGCACAGAGATAGGAGCGCTGTATTATCTGGAGTGCACGCGCACAGGCAGCCGTGTGACACTGCGTGTGGCGATACCACGCCAGGAAGTTCCGGTACTACCGTCAGTATACGGCATCTGGCGCACGGCAGAATTGAAGGAGCGCGAGGTGATGGATTTCTTCGGCATCCGCTTCACGGGACATCCCGACATGCGCCGCCTGTTCCTGCGCGAGGACTGGGTGGGCTACCCGCTGCGCAAGGATTATGATACGAACAGCAACCCGCTGCGCATGGACAACGAGGTGAATGCCGACGACACGGTGGAGTATACGCTGCAGCCGGACGGACGGCTCACGGGCAGCCGCCGGCCTATTTTCGGCAGCGAGGATTTTGTGGTGAACATCGGTCCGCAGCATCCGTCCACGCACGGGGTGCTGCGTATGCGTACGTCGCTGGACGGGGAGTGCATCCGCCGTGTGGACCCTATCCTGGGATACATCCACCGCGGCATCGAGAAGCTGGCCGAGGGGCTGACGTACGTGCAGACACTGCCCATGACCGACCGTCTGGACTACCTGAGCGCGCACCACAACCGCCATGCGCTGTGTATGTGCATCGAGCAGGCGGCGGGCATCGGGGTGCCGCTGCGGGCGCAGTACATCCGCACCATCATGGACGAGCTGCAGCGTATCGACTCGCATCTGCTGTTCTACTCGTGCCTGGTGATGGATATGGGGGGACTGACGCCGTTCTTCTACGGGTTCCGCGAGCGCGAGATGGTGCTCGACATCATGGAGGAAACGACGGGCGGACGGCTTATCCAGAATTACTACACCATCGGCGGGGTGCGGCAGGACTTGCATCCGTCGTTCTGCACGAAGGTGAAGGAGTTCATCGCGCATCTGCGCCAGGTGATCGGGGAATATCACAGTATTTTTACGGACAACGTGATTGCCCGCTCGCGTCTGGAGGGTGTGGGTGTGCTGAGCCGTGAGGATGCCATTGCGCTGGGTACCACGGGGGGCACGGGCCGTGCTTCGGGATGGGCCAACGATGTGCGCAAGCATCACCCGTATGCGCTGTACGGCGAGGTGGACTTCCGCGAGGTGGTACGCACGGAGGGCGACTCGATGGCGCGCTATCTGGTGCGTATGGATGAGATAATGGAGTCGTGCCGCATCATCGAACAGCTTATCGACCGCATCCCCGAGGGGGATTTCCGCACGCGCATCAAGCCGGTGCTGCGGTTGCCGGAGGGGAACTTCTCGGCTTCGGTGGAATCGAGCCGCGGCGAGTTCGGGGTGATGCTGGAGAGTCACGGCGACCGTATGCCGTACCGCCTGCACTTCCGCTCTACGGGGCTGCCGCTGGTGCATGCCATGGACACGGTGTGCCGCGGGGCGAAGCTGGCCGACCTGATTGCCATCGGGGGTACGCTGGATTTTGTCATCCCGGATATCGACCGATGAGGATTTTGTTGTATCTAAAATAAACTGGACTGAATATGATTGCAGACTATTATAATCTGGAGCCGCTGCTCATGGGTGTGCATGGGTGGCTGCTTTCTTTCCTGCCGCAGGGGCTGGCGCTCACGCTGGAGGGACTGGCCGTGGGGGCGTTCATCCTGCTGATGTATGCCGTGCTGGCCATCGTGCTTATCTATATGGAGCGCAAGGTGTGTGCGGCGTTTCAGTGCCGCATCGGGCCCAACCGCGTGGGTGGACGGGGCGGACTGCTGCAGGTGCCGGCGGATGTGGTGAAGATTCTGACGAAGGAGATTTTCACGCCCGACCGTGCCGACCGCCTTCTGTACGGGCTGGCGCCGTTTCTGGTAATTCTGGCTTCTATCCTTACTTTCTCGTGCCTGCCCTGGAACAAGGGGGGCGAGGTGCTGCACATGGATATCGGTATCTTCTTCGTGCTGGCGGCTTCGTCTATCGGGGTGCTGGGAATCCTGCTGGCGGGATGGAGCAGTAACAGCAAGTACACGCTCATCGGGGCGGTACGAAGCGGGGCGATGATTATCAGCTACGAGCTGTCTATCGGACTGAGCGTACTGGCCATGGTGGTGCTGTGCGGCACGATGGATATCCAGCAGATTGTGCAGGGACAGGAGGTGTGCTGGAACATCGTGCGCGGACATGTGCCGGCGCTGGCGGCATTCATCGTGTATCTCATTGCGGGCAATGCCGAGGCAAACCGTGCGCCTTTCGACCTGGCCGAGGCGGAACAGGAGCTGACGGCGGGGTATCATACGGAGTACTCGGGCATGCACTTCGGCTTTTTCTATCTGGCAGAGTACCTCAACTTGTTTATCACGGCGGGCATCGCCTCTACCCTCTTCTTGGGCGGATGGATGCCGCTGCATATTCCGGGACTGGACGCGCTGAACGGCGTGATGGACCTCATCCCGGGGGTGGTGTGGTTCGTGGGTAAGACGTTTGCCATCGTCTTTGTGCTGATGTGGATTCGCTGGACGTTCCCGCGGTTGCGCATTGACCAGGTGCTCACGCTGGAGTGGAAGTATCTGATGCCGCTCTCACTGCTTATCCTGCTGGTGATGACGGTCTGTGTTACGGCGGGATGGGTGATTTGAATGGGAAGTTAATGAAGTTATTATTGAAGTTTTTATGAGTTCACTGAAAACGTATCTGAAGGATTATGCGGCAGGCATCAACAGCCTGCTGGCGGGCATGCGCACCTCGATGAAGGTGTTCTGCCGCAAGAAGGTGACGGAACAGTATCCGGAGAACCGGCACACGACGCTGCACGTGCCCGAAAGGCACCGCGCCCTGCTGGTGATGCCGGCAGATGAGGAGGGACGGAACATGTGTGTGGCGTGTGGTCTGTGTCAGGCTGCGTGCCCTAACGGTACCATCCGCATCGAATCGGAAACCGTGACCGACGAGGAGGGTCGCAAGCGCCGGGTGCTGCGCCGCTATGAGTACAACCTGGGCTCGTGCATGTTCTGCGGACTGTGTGTGGATGCCTGTGCGCACGATGCCATCCGCTTTACAAACGACTTCGAGCAGGCGGTGTTCCGGCGCGACAGGCTGGTGCTGACGCTCAATAAAGTTTAACGTGCTGTTTTTTACATAGATGTTAGGTGTTATGAATATATCTCTACAAGAAATTGCTTTCTACACCGTGGCGGCGTGCATCATCGTCTGCTCGGTGCTGGCGGTCACCACGGGGCGCATCCTCAGGGCGGCCACCTATCTGCTGTTCGTGCTGCTGGGCACGGGGGCGCTCTACGGCATTCTGGGCTATACGTTCCTCAGCGCCGTGCAGCTCATGGTGTATGCGGGAGGTATCGTGGTGCTGTATGTGTTCTCCATCCTGCTCACACGGTCGGACCGCAACATGCGCTACCGCATCGCGCGGGGCAAGCTGGCTTCGGTGTTGATTACGACGCTGGCGGCGGCGGCGCTGATGGTTTTCCTCACGGTGACCAACGGCTTTGCGCTGAACATGATTCCGCAGGGAGTGGAACTGCCGGTGGAGCGCATCGGCACGGCGCTTACCGCTACGGGACACGGCGGCTTTGTGCTGCCTTTCGAGGTGACCAGCGTACTGCTGCTGGCGTGTATGATCGGGGCGATTGTGATTGCCCGCAAGAGGGAGTGACGTGTATGTTTTTTTTAGCTGATTTACGATTATGGAACTGGAAGTACATGTAATTCATTATCTGATTATCGGTATCGTGATGATGGCGTGCGGCATCTACGGCTTCTTCACACGGAAGAATCTGCTGGCGCTGCTCATCTCGGTGGAGCTGATGCTCAATGCCGTGAATATCAACTTTGCGGTGTTCAACCGCTATCTGTTTCCCGATGCGCTCGAGGGGCATTTCTTCAGCCTGTTCGGGATTGCCATCGCGGCGGCCGAAACGGCGGTGGCCATTGCCATCATTATCAATGTGTACCGCAACATCGGTCACGTGCAGACGGACGATATTACCGACCTCAAGGGGTGAGGGTGTCCGGAGTTTGTAACTGTTCAAAAATTGTTTTTTGGGATTTATGGATTTTACTTTGTTTATATTGGCTTGTCCGGCGGCGGGATTCCTGCTGCTGGCGCTGGCGGGCATGCGCATGAGTCACCGCACGGCGGGACTCACCGGGACGCTGCTCATGGCAATCACTACTGTGCTGAGCGGGGCTGCGGCGTGGCGTTTCTTCACGGCGGCCCGCAATGCCGACGGGGTGCTGCCTGCGCAGATTCCTTATAATATGGAGTGGTTGCCGCTGGGGGGCAGTCTGCATATCGACATGGGGATACTGCTGGACCCTATCAGCGTGATGATGCTGGTGGTGGTGAGCGGGGTGTCGCTCATGGTGCATATCTACTCGCTGGGGTATATGAAGGGTGAACGGGGCTTTCAGCGTTACTACGCGTTTCTGTCGCTCTTTACGTTTTCGATGCTGGGACTGGTGGTGGCTACCAACGTGTTCCAGATGTATGTGTTCTGGGAGCTGGTGGGGGTATCGTCGTACTTGCTCATCGGGTTCTATTATACGCGTCCCGAGGCTATCGCGGCTTCGAAGAAGGCGTTCATCGTGACGCGCTTTGCCGATCTGGGTTTCCTTATCGGTATCCTGATTTACGGGTATTACGTGGGGACATTCTCGTTCTCGCCTTCGCAGGAGGGACTGCTGCGCGGGGGAATGATGCTGCCCTGGGCACTGGGACTGATGTTTATCGGCGGTGCGGGCAAGAGTGCCATGTTCCCGCTGCACATCTGGCTGCCCGATGCCATGGAGGGCCCTACCCCGGTATCGGCGCTTATCCATGCGGCTACCATGGTGGTGGCAGGGGTGTATCAGGTGGCGCGTCTGTTTCCGCTCTACATCGGCTATGCGCCGCAGGTGCTGCACATTGTAGCGGTGGTCGGCGTGGTTACGGCATTCTACGCGGCTACGGTGGCTTGCGTTCAGTCGGACATCAAGCGTGTGCTGGCTTTCTCTACCATCTCGCAGATTGGCTTTATGATGGTGGCGCTGGGCGTGTGTACGTCGGTGCATCCGCATGAGGGGGGTCTGGGGTACATGGCTTCCATGTTCCATCTGTTTACGCATGCGCTGTTCAAGGCGCTGCTCTTCCTGGGGGCGGGTTCTATCATCCATGCGGTGCACAGCAACGAGATGAGTACCATGGGCGGTCTGCGCCGGTATATGCCCGTTACGCACATCACCTTCCTCGTGGCGTGTCTGGCCATTGCGGGGATTCCGGGATTCTCGGGTTTCTTCTCGAAGGACGAGATTCTGGCGGCTTGCTTCGCCTACAGTCCGGTAATCGGCTGGATTATGACGTTCATTGCCGGAATGACGGCTTTCTATATGTTCCGCCTGTACTACGGCATCTTCTGGGGACGCGAGAACAAGGCGCTGCACGAAGCGCACCGGCCGCACGAGAGTCCGCTGGTGATGACCGCGCCGCTGATGATACTGACCGTGCTGACGCTGGTAGTGGGATGGATGCCTTTCGGGCACTTCATCTCGTCCAACGGCGAGGCGTACGATATTCATATTGACGCTACGGTAGCTTCGGTCAGCGTGATTGTGGCGCTGATTGCCATCGCGCTGGCTACGTGGATGTATGCCCGTCCGCAGCAACCAGTGGCCGATGCGCTGGCACGCCGCTTCCCGGCACTGCACCGGGCAGCCTACCGCCGCTTCTACATGGACGAGGCATGGCTTTTCGTGACGCGCCGCATCATCTTCCGCTGCGTGTCGGCACCGCTGGCATGGTGGGACCGCCACGTCATCGACCGCTTCTTCGATTTCATGGCCTGGAGTGCCAATGCCTGTGCCGAGGAGCTGCAGCCCGTGCAGAGCGGTAAGGTGCAGAGTTACACGCTGTGGTTCCTGGGGGGCATCGTGGTGCTCACGCTGGTGCTGCTGGCTTGCTGATGATAACTGATTTATATAGTAAAAACTTAGATTAAAAAAACTCAAAAAATGAATATACTGAGTCTTTTCGTACTGATTCCCCTGCTCATGCTGGCAGGCTTGTGGCTGGCACGTACCCTGAACCAGGTGCGGGGGGTAATGGTAACGGGGGCATCGCTGCTGCTGGCGGCGGCTGTGTGGCTCACGGTGGCCTATATCGGCCAGCGCAACGCGGGAGCGGCACAGGAGATGCTTTTTACAGACAGCATCACGTGGTATGCGCCGCTGCACATCTGCTACTCGGTGGGGGTGGACGGCATCTCGGTGGCCATGCTGCTGCTTAGTGCCATTATCGTGTTTACGGGCACGTTCGCCTCGTGGCGGCTCCAGCCGCTCACCAAGGAGTATTTCCTGTGGTTCACGCTGCTCAGCACGGGGGTGTTCGGGTTCTTTATCTCGACCGACCTCTTCACGATGTTTATGTTTTACGAGGTGGCGCTCATCCCGATGTATCTGCTTATCGGCGTGTGGGGCAGCGGACGCAAGGAGTATGCGGCCATGAAGCTTACCCTGATGCTGATGGGGGCTTCGGCTTTCCTGCTGATCGGTATTCTGGGCATCTACTACGGTGCGGGCGGCGACACGATGAATATCCTCGAGCTGGTGAAACGGGACATCCCGTACGACATGCAGCGCCTGTTCTTCCCGCTGGTGTTCCTGGGATTCGGGGTACTGGGAGCGCTCTTCCCCTTCCACACATGGAGCCCCGACGGTCATGCTTCGGCGCCTACGGCTGTATCTATGCTGCATGCCGGCGTACTGATGAAGCTGGGCGGTTACGGATGTTTCCGCGTGGCCATGTATCTGATGCCTGAAGGAGCGGCCGAATGGGGCAACTTCTTCCTGGTGCTGACAACCATCTCGGTGGTATACGGTGCATTCAGTGCCGTGGTACAGACCGACCTGAAATACATCAACGCCTACTCGTCGGTGAGTCACTGCGGTCTGGTGCTTTTCGCCCTGCTGATGATGACGCGTACCAGCTGCACGGGTGCCATCCTGCAGATGCTGAGCCACGGACTGATGACGGCGCTGTTCTTTGCCCTCATCGGTATGATTTACGGACGGACACATACACGTGACATCCGCCAGCTCAGGGGACTGATGCGCATCATGCCGTTCCTGTCGGTGGGCTACGTAATCGCCGGTCTGGCCAATCTGGGACTTCCGGGGCTGAGCGGCTTCGTGGCCGAGATGACGGTCTTCGTAGGTTCGTTCGAGCATCCTGACGTGTTCCACCGCACCTGTACGCTCATCGCCACGATGAGTATCGTCATCACGGCGGTGTACATCCTGCGTGTGGTAGGCCGCATCCTGTACGGCACGTGCACCAACGAGGCACACCTCAAACTGACGGATGCTACGTGGGACGAACGCTTTGCGGTAATCTGCCTGATTGCGGCAGTGGCCGGACTGGGTATCGCTCCGCTGTGGATGAGCAACGTTATCAGCGAGAGTGTGGCGCCGGTCATCGCACAGCTGCTGGGCCATGCGCTGTAATTTAGCTTTTTGTAAACTGTTTAATCGTACTGGAATATGGATATACTTCTTTCGCTACAAGCGGAAATCAGTCTGGTGGCCGTGCTGGTTATCGTCCTGCTGGCCGACCTGATAGGAAAAGAGCCCAACTACAAGAGGCTGCAGAAGACGGTGTACGTGCTGCTGGCACTGCACATCGCACTGAACCTGCGTCCGTTCGAGGCGGTAGCCTTCGGGGGCATGTATCACACTACGCCCATGGCCTGCACGGTGAAATCGCTGCTCACGCTGGGTACGCTACTGGTGTTCATGCAGGCGTCGCAGTGGCTGAAGCGCGAAGATACGCGGCACAAGGCGGGCGAGTTCTACGTACTTACGCTCAGTACGCTGCTGGGTATGTATTTCATGGTGAGCGCGGGCAGCTTCCTGCTGTTCTACGTGGGCCTGGAGCTGGCCAGCATCCCTATGGCCTGCCTCATTGCGTTCGACAAGTACCGCCACCACAGTGCCGAGGCGGGTGCCAAGTTCATCCTGAACTCGATGTTCTCGTCGGCGCTGATGCTGTACGGCCTGTCGTTTATCTACGGCACGTGCGGAACGGCCTACTTCGCCGAACTGACACCGGCCCTCACGGGCACACCGCTGCAGGTGATGGCACTGGTGCTGTTCTTTGCGGGACTGGGCTTCAAGCTGAGTCTGGTGCCTTTCCACATGTGGACACCCGATACGTATCAGGGTGCGCCGGCTGCCGTGAGCGGTTATCTGTCGGTCATCTCGAAGGGAGCGGCGGCGTTTGCGCTGATCAGCATCCTGCACCACGTGTTTGCGCCGATGCTGCAGTCGTGGAACCTGCTGGTGAGCATCGTACTGGTGGCGAGCATCACCGTGGCCAACCTGTTTGCCCTCCTGCAGCACGACCTGAAGCGCTTCATGGCCTACAGTAGTATCTCGCAGGCGGGCTACATCATGCTGGCCGTGCTTGGCGAGACGGGACAGGGCACGACATCGCTGGTGTACTACATCGCCGTGTATCTGATGGCCAACCTTGCCGTGTTCGGTGTCATCGGTCTGCTGGAGCAACAAACAGGAGGACCGGTGGAACGCAGCACATGCAATGCACTTTATACCACCAATCCGCGACTGGCCTTCGTAATGACCATCGCGCTGTTCTCGCTGGCGGGTATTCCGCCGTTTGCGGGATTCTTCAGCAAGTTCTTCGTGTTTGCGGCAGCCTTCCACACGGGGCACTGGGCCGTGGTATTCCTGGCGCTGGTCAACACCATCATCTCGCTCTACTACTACCTGCTGGTGGTAAAGGCCATGTACATCATGCCGAGCGACGCGCCGGTGGCCGCTTTCCGCAGTCCGCTGCCCGCGCGGGTATGCCTGCTGGTATGCCTGCTTAGCATCATGCTCATGGGCGTGTGCAGCAGCGTGTACCAATATATTGCCGCTGTGTAAGTAATATATATCAGACTTTTTATTTTTTCATCTATGCAAGTGTCCTTCCTGCTCCTTCCGGAGTACGGGAGGGCACTTTTTTTTAATAAGAAAGATTTCGGGCGGGGAAAAAGAAAGATGCACGACAAGGGGGAAAAGCCGTTCAGGAGAAGAAAAAAGTTATCCAGCGGCAAAATATTTTTATACGGCTAGAAAAAAAACGCACCGGAAGCGGACGGACCTGACCGACAAGAAAGGCAACGCACAGGCCACTACCGCCATCGGCGTAACCGGCACCCTGAGTACCGCACCGGACGGCAAGGAAGTGAACGGCGAAGGCCAGGTGAGCGTGAGCGCCGGCAACACCGGAGCCGACCGCGAACTCTTCGGCTGGAGCGGATACAAATTCTGATACGACACACCGGGCACATCCCCCCCGCCGTGCCCCCGAAAACACACCGGCATCTGCACGCCCCGTCTGCAGATGCCTTTTTTTTGTCCTGCGGCACGGCGCGAATCCAAAAAATATCGTATTTTTGCCTGTAGTTACAATCTTATAAACGAAAAGCTTATGTATCCATTAAAATTCAAACCCATTCTGAAATCCACCATCTGGGGTGGCGAGAAAATCATTCCGTTCAAGCAGTTGCAGAGCGACCAGACACAGGTAGGCGAAAGCTGGGAAATCTCCGACGTTCCGGGCGACGAGTCGGTAGTAGCCGAAGGAGCCGATGCCGGCAAGAACCTGAGCCAGCTGATGGACGAATACCGCGGCGCACTGGTAGGACAGGCCAACTACGAACGCTTCGGGGGCAAGTTCCCGCTGCTCATCAAGTTCATCGACGCACAGCAGGACCTCTCCATCCAGGTGCACCCCGATGACAAGCTGGCCATGCAGCGCCACAACTCCATGGGCAAGACCGAAATGTGGTACGTGGTAGACGCCACTGCCGATGCCCACCTGCGCTCGGGCCTGTCGAAGAGCATCACTCCCGACGAGTATGCCCGGATGATTGCCGACAATACCATCTGCGATGCCCTGCGTGACTACAGCATCCGTCCGGGCGACGTATTCTTCCTGCCTGCAGGCCGTATCCACAGCATCGGTGCCGGCTCGTTCATTGCCGAAATACAGCAGACCTCGAACGTGACCTACCGCATCTACGACTTCAACCGCAAGGACAAGAACGGCAACACCCGCGAACTGCACACCGAACTGTCGAAAGATGCCATCGACTACACCGTGCTCGACGACTACCGCACCCATTACACCCCTGCACAGAACCGGCCGGTGGAACTGGTGAGCTGCCCCTACTTCACTACCAGCGTATACGACCTGACCGAGCCGATGACAATGGATTACACAGAGCTCGACTCATTCGTCATCTACATCTGTATGCAGGGCGCCTGCACCGTGACCACGGGCGAAGGCAACACCGTGGCACTGCGTGCCGGCGAATCGGTACTGCTGCCGGCCACTACCGGCAAGCTGGAAGTAACTCCGCAGGGACAGTGCAAATTCCTGGAAACTTACGTATAACCCCACTGCGCCTATGAGTCACATCGCACTGGGACAATACAACCGCCTGCAGGTGGTAAAAGAAGTCGACTTCGGGATGTATCTGGACGGCGGCGACGACGGCGAGATCCTGCTGCCCGGCCGCTACGTGCCCCAAGGCTGTCGCGTGGGACAGGAGCTCGAAGTCTTCGTCTACCTCGATATGGACGAGCGTCTGGTAGCCACCACCCTGCATCCGCACGCCACCGTGGGCCAGTTTGCCTGGCTGCGCGTGGCATGGGTCAACCGGCACGGCGCATTTCTGGACTGGGGACTGATGAAAGACCTCTTCGTGCCTTTCCGCGAGCAGCGGCAGAAGATGCAGCAGGGCCACAGCTACATGGTATACATCTACATAGACGATGAGAGCTACCGCATCGTGGCCTCGGCCAAGGTAGAGAAATTCCTGAGCCGCGAGATGCCCCCCTACAGGCGCGGCAGCCGTGTAGATATCACCGTATGGCAACCTGCCGAGCAGGGCTACCGCGTGATAGTGGACAACCGCTATGCCGGCATGCTCTACCGCAACCAGCTGTTCACCTCCGTAACTCCCGGCATGAAGCTGCAGGCTTACGTGCGCCGCGTGCGGACGGACGGCAAACTGGACCTCGAGCTGCAACCCGACGGCATGGAGCGCATCGAAGAGTTTGCCCCCACACTGCTGGAGCACCTCAGGCAGCAGGGCGGACACATCGGTCTGCACGACGGCAGCGATGCCGCCGCCATCTACGCCGCCTTCGGGGTGAGCAAGAAGACCTTCAAGCGCGCCGTAGGCCAGCTTTACCGCCAGCGGCTCATCGTGCTGGAGCCTGACGGCATACGTCTGGCCGACTGAAAGCCACACGCACCGCAGCATTGGCTGCATATATCCCCCTGTTTCTGAATTCTCCGCACATGAAACGCAGAGGACAGAAGCAGGGGGATAATTGTAAAAGAATACTTGCAACCAGTTCCCCTATCACAAATAGGAAATACCCTACAGAGAATTGGAGAGAATCTGTTGAAAAAGAAAAAATCCGGAAGTACTTTCGCACTCAAGAAAACATCATTTCTAAAAAACAGCACTTATGAAACAGATACGCATCCTTCTCGTTACGGCAGGACTCCTGATATTTTCGCTGCCTGCACTGGCCTCGCGCTTGGGCGATATCCGCCTGCACGCCCGTTTCCTGACCGACAGGATGGCCTACGAACTGCGCCTCAGTCCGCAGCAGTACAACGACGTTTTCGAAATCAACTTTGACTTTCTCACGGCGGTCGACCCGCTGACCGACGATATGGCACGCGGCTACCGCTATGCTTACGACCGCTATTACCGCTATCTGGATATGCGCAACGATGACCTGCGCTGGGTTTTGGCCAGAAGCATCTACACCCGACTGATGCGCATCGACTACTTTTTCCGTCCATTGTGCATTATAGACCACCGTTGTCACTTGCGTGTATACCGCATATATACCGACCATAAACACTTTCATTTCCGTCGACCGATCCACTACCTTACTTATCAAGGTGCACATTGTCGCAGTCATCATGGAGGTGTCAGCTACTATTGCAAACACTATAAGGAACATTACCGCCACAAACCATACACCGGTTCAGTGAGCTGTCGCCCGGAACACAAACGTCAGGATTACATCATCGGCGGAAAACCGGCGGCACTGCATCATCCGCCCCACTCCAACCGCCGTCCTACACATCCTGCAGTACGGCCTCAACAGCCGTCAAGACCTGTGAATAAACGACCTACTACAGAGGATTTCAGAAGACCGGACAGCCATACGGAACGGAAACCGAAGACAGAGCGCCGTGAACCAGCTAAAAACAACAAGCAGAACAATGCCGGCGGAGGAAGAAAAGCCGTAAAGGAGAACCAGCGCAAAGCACAAGCTGTGCGTGATTTATAAAACATACAGCCTGAAAATAAGCGAACAAGATAATTCTACCTGAGTTCGGGATAAGTTTAGAATAAGGCCAGTTGTTTTGAGTCCT